>ERZ1034401.13-NODE-13-length-119523-cov-3.758237_pt1 | contig 119523 bp, 110 predicted proteins | sample MGYA00520601_ERZ1034401 | MGnify/ENA primary metagenome ERZ1034401 (study PRJEB33736, sample SAMEA104288476) | Azolla filiculoides | biome: Urban; feature: water surface; material: ditch water | place: Netherlands | collected 2014 ... | reverse complement strand
GCCTTTTTCATTTCCCGGCGCTGAACTGCTGCCTATTGAACGAGAACCGACTGCATGCATCGCGCGTCGGTGACCCTGATATCGGTTTCGCCCACCCTGATGCCGAGTGTCAGCAACGTGTTGTAGAGGATCTTGTCGAGCGGGACAGTGAGCGCCGAAAGCGTATCGGACAGAGCCATCTGGATGGCTTTTGGACTGCTGATGCTCAAGGGGCCGAGCCGCACGTCAAGATCAAGGTTCTTCAACAACGATGCCTGCAGGGATGTCAGAGTATCGCTCGTCGATATCGTTTTGATCACGTCTGATCTGATGTCACTGGCGGTGAAGGTCAGGGTTTTCGGCTGCATGTTGCTCGCGTTGACATAGGCGAGTGCGTCAATACCCAGTAGCGGCGCTGCGACAAGGGTTGCTTTGCTGACACGCGGCGTGGTGCCGAAGTTGGCAAACGCCTTGGTGTTGACCTCGCCGAGGGCCAATTCGACGACGCCCGGCACTGCTTCCACCTGTACATTGCCTTCATTGCTGGCACCCTGGCAACGAATACTGGCCAATTTTGCTTCCGCGTGGGCCACTTCGAGGTAGATCGGTACTCTGACCTTTATCCCGGCGAGTGCCAACATGCCCTCGCTGCTGATTTCGATCGCCAGCCTTGTTTGCGCAGTACGGATGATCGTTCCGGGCGTACCGACGGCGGCTTTGGGCGAGACGATTGCCGGCTCGCCGATGGCAAGGCTTAGTTTGGCGGATGCCAGGCCCGGTACCTTTACGCCAAGATCAAGATCGATTTGCGACTGCTCATTTGCGGCGCTGGCGGCGGCTGTCAAAACATCGAAGACTCCGATATCGAGCGTCATGTAACTCGAGCTGCCGACAAGGTTTTCGGCCAGCGGCTCCAGACCAATAATCTCGGCAAGCTTCAAGGAAAGCCGGGTCTTCGATGCCGTGCGCACAAGCGCTTCCATTGCGGACTTACTCTTGGCGTCAAGCCCGGGTGTGGCGAGGATCGCGCGAAGAAGGCTGCCATAGGAAATTTCCGTTTGCAGCAATTCATCATAGGTGAGCGCGGTCAGGCCGAGATTGATCGCGAGCGCGTCGAGGATGCCGAGTGCGTTGACCTGGCTGTCAAGCAGAGCCCGGTAATCCATGACATCCAGATCGACTGTGGTGCCGAGCAGTCCGGACAGAACCGCATTGAGAATGCCGTCATGCAGGCTTGCAAGTCGGGAACCGATGGAGAAGGCGGCAACCTTGTTTGCCGCTGCGGTTCCGACAGCGCCGAGTGTGGGCGGATCAGTAAAGGCACTGGCGAAAAAAAGCTGTCCTTTGCCATGAATTTCCACCCGTGCGGCGTCGGCATAGCTGCGGGTTCTGACAAAGCGAGCCGCGACGGAAATTGCGGGATCCGCAGTGTACCGACCTGGAGTGACCGTGGCGACGATGCCCGGCGTTTCATTGGGATCATATGCAATCAGCCCTTGATCCGTCAAAAGACCCTTGGCGGTAGCGACTGGAATATCGAGGCCGTTCATCTGGAAATACTCAAGCGTGGCCTTTTCGGGATCGGACAGGTTTGCGGCAGCCGCAATCGCGGCCAGATCCGCTGCCTGCTGTAGTTCCCGCTGCTGGAGCGTAAGGCTGCCGTAGTCTACGCCAAGCGCGAGCGCCCCGATGAGCAGCGGTGACACCAGTGCCGCGGAAATGGCGATATTTCCTCGGTCGTCGCGGATAATCGCCTTTAATGCCGAATATCGATCACGCATCTAAATCCCTCCCACTCTGATCGTAGCGAAACGTCGGATCGTGCTATCGGGCATGGCAAAACTGTAGAGCTGCCAAATCGGCAATCCGGACGCGTCATAGTAGATGTTGACCGTGAACTGGTTCGGATTGTCGGGACTGTCGTTGACCGCGACGCTGAAGGCTTCCGAGTCCAGAAAGGCATAGTCGGACGTGACTGTTTTTACGTAGTCTTCCGCGAGATGCTGGCGTTCGCGCAGGCTCAGTCCGGCAATGGCGGTGCGGGCCGCATCGGCTGTTATCTGCTGAACGGCATGGCTTGCACTGAGGTAGACTGCGTAGCCAAGCATGGAAAATACCACCAGAAAGAACAGGGGCGCCAGAATGGCAAACTCGATTGCGGAAGATCCATTTTCGTCGCTGAGGAAACCGGAACGGCAACGCATAGGATCTCTCCATTTGATGTTTGTAATTTAGATGATCATAAAAATACGGAAGGACTTAACGCTTGGTTACTCGGTTGCATAAGTAATAATCTACACGTAGATGTTTAGCCGAAATGCTTGCAATGGTTGCATAATTTATTTCACGGCAACGTCTCTGGTTGCGCTATCAAATACAGTGCTTCATGCGAATGTATGCTTCGGTTGCGCCAGTTCTGGCGCGAGTGCCGGGAGATTGGTCAACATCGGCAAGTTTTTGACGCAGAATGATGCCTTCTGGGGGGTGCTTTCCGCACTGCAAATGTCGTGAACGTTAGTTTCAGCTTTCTTGGTTTGACTTGATGCCTGTCCGCGGTGATGGTGAGCCTTGCACGTTTTTGGAGAGCGCCATGACGGAAATACACCACGGCGGATGTCTGTGCGGTGCGGTTCGCATCACTGTCCGGGGAGGGCTGAGCCCGGTCAGCTTTTGTCATTGCTCGCAATGCCGTCGGCAGACAGGACATTTCTATGCGACGACCGATGCTGCGGTGGACGACGTTTCGATCACCGGAGAAGAGGCGATATCACGTTACCGCTCAAGCCCGGAAGCGGAGCGAGGTTTCTGCAGCAAGTGCGGTTCTGCCCTTTTCTGGCGGGCAGATCATTCCGGGCGGATGTCGATCATGGCCGGGCTTTTTGACATGCCGACCGGAATTGACGGCGGCTATCACATCTACTGCGCCGACAAAGGGGATTACTACGCGATCAATGATGCGTTGCCGCAGTACGCGGCAAGCAGCACAGTCTGAGGTCGTTCCATTGCGCGCGGCGTGAGGCCGCTTTTCCCGGCCTAGTCAGGCTGCAGCATCCTGCTCGATGGTCAGTTGTTGGAGGCTCTCGCGATAAGCGACATCAAGCGCTGCGAACTTGGCGGACTGCCAGGTGAAGTAGTCCTCGATGAAGCGCTGGCTTAGCCAGAGGTTGCCGCGTCTGCGGGGCAGGTCCCAGCCGAGCAAGTCTTCGCTTTCGGCCTTCTTGAACATGCGCTTGAGATTGGTCGCGGAGATCATGTAGATCTCACTCAGTTCGGCAAGCGTGACCGGGCCGACTGGAGTGCGCGGTGCCGCGCGGTCAAACTCACCCAATCGGGCGATCAGGTCATGCAGGACCATGCCGCCCAGATCGGACCAGAGGAAGTGACCGATGGTATCGGGCGGATCGCGCCAGAGCGGATCTGCAACGAGGATTCCCGCCGCGATCGGTTGGCCTAGCTTGAATATACGTGGATCTGCGATCGTCGTTGCCTCACGATTGCCGCCATCGAGACGGTCGAGACAGGCCATGTGACCATTGAACCACCGCTTCATGGCGGCATTGGCGACTTCCGTTGTTTCGAACACCCGCACGCGCCTATCAGGCACATCCGGCACCTCGCGCAGGAATTTATACGCCAGTAGTTCTGCGAGATAGGCGGTCGCCGTGTTGCGGCTGGCGGCGGCAAGCCGCATCACGATCTCAATGAAACGCGTCGCGGTCAGGCCGGACATGGGATCATCGTCACGGCGGCTCAGCGATAGCGCGAACATCGCATGGGTCATCAGCCACTTGCGGTGCGACGCCTTGAGGCGCGACAGCCTGGGGGTCTCGTTGTGAATGGTAATCAGATGCCGGGCGATCTGTTTCTCGATGGCGGGAAACAAGGCATGGGCTGCTATGGAGGCGCGCGTAAGTTGCGGCATGGCTTGTGCTCTGTTGAACATGCTTGCGTTCAAGGCTTGCCGGGCGCGGGGACAATCCGATCAAGACGAGCGGATGACGATACAATCAGGCGCGCTGCAGTTTGAACAAAAAAAGTCAGTGAAGTTAAATTGACTTTCCCGCAATAGTGCAACTGAGCAGAACTTGTCAAGCTGGGCAAATGTAGAGAATGCCCGTTCGCCTGATCAAGTCACCGGCTGCAGTCGTTCTGCCTGCTCGGGGAAGAAACGTTCAGTTCCAAAGCCTTCGCCAAACATCATGTCGTGTTGCAGTAGTCGATAGTCGCGGATCATCGGATCAATACGACCTGACACGGACCAATCCGGCTGGGCGCGATTGTTGCGCTCGATCAACTGATGCCGATCGATGACAGTATAACGTTCCTGAACGCGGCCGAGCATGCCTGTGTAGAACGGATGCCGGTAGCCGCTCATGCGGACGATGAAATGCGGCAGTTGCGAGGGGCTGACCGAGCCCAGGTTCTTCTGCACGCCACGCTTGGATGACCACACAACCAGAGGTGTTTCGTGTTCACGCTTCATCGTGGCGACTGAGGCTTTGCGGGTGGCAACCTGATCGGCCATGTAACCGCTTTCCGGGTAGACCATGCCGAGCGGCGGCAGGTGGTCGCCAAACAGCACAATGATGGTTTCGCGCCGACGCTTCTTTGCCCAGTCCATCAGCATCTTCAGGCTCTGGTCGGCTTCCTTGACGCCTTGTGTGTAGGTCGCAAGTGCGCTGGCGCTACCATCGGAAAGCGTAGGGCCGTCGACCTCGATCGAGTTCTTCTTGTACCGGTTCGCTTCATAGGGGCCGTGGCCCTGTAGGGTGACGGCGAAGAAGAAGAACGGCTTTGCCGTATTGTCGGCCTGGCTGATGATGTGGCGCGTCAAGGCATCGTCTGAGGCGAAGATGCCGCGCTTTTCCATGGCCGGCATGTTTTCCTCGGACTGGAAGCTCTGGAAACCGAGCGCCTGGTAGACGTTCTGACGGTTCCAGAACCAGCTCTGGAACGGATGGAAGGCCTTTGTCACGTAGCCCTTCGATTCAAAGAAGGTGGCGAGCGAGGGCAGCGGGCGACGGATATACTGCTGATAGGGAATGCTGCCATAGGGCAGGAATGCATTGCTGAAACCTGTCAGGGCCTCGAACTCGACATTGGCGGTCATGCCGCCGAACTCCGGCGAGAAGACATTGCCCGACTGGGCCGCATGGATCGTCGGCATCGGATCGCTGGAATAGCGCACGCTCGACATGCGTGTCGGATCCCAGAGCGATTCGCTCATGATCATGATCACGTCGGCCTGGCGCCCCGAGAAGAAGGTCGCGGGCAGGCGGTCCGTGGGGATGTCGGAGATAGCGAGATCGTCGTAACCGGCCGGTGCGCCGACATTGGCCATGGGGATGTTGAAGGCGAAGGCAAGCAGGAAGCCGTTGTGACGGTAGTTTTCCTTCTGGTCCCACATCATCGGCACGATGTTCAGCCGGTCGCGGACATAGGAAAAGGCCATCGGATCCATCAGCGTGATGAAACCGGCAAGGATCGGTGCTGCCACCAGCGTGCGGCCAATGCGGACGACCGGGAGGATGCGGGGGAAGAGGCGGCGGCTGATGACGATCAGGCAGACGAGCGCTCCGATGATCGCCAAGGATGCCAGCGCCATTCCGGCTGCAGCCAGGGGGCGGGCGGCGATCATCACTGGCAGAAGTTCCATGATCTGCCGACCGAAGAGAAGATCGCTCGGGAACAGCGGATCTGACAGAAACAGCTGCTTTTGCCCGGAAAAGAAGGCTGGTAGGAGCGATAGCGGCACGATCAGCAGTGCAGACTGATAGGCACGCCCGACAATGGCGTCGGCAAAAAGCATCAGGAGGAAAAGAATGCCAGCGGCGATCATGCCCGGGCGAGCGGGCGACAGCATGTATTCGGCAACATCGTTGAGATTGCCGCGGGCGAGCCATTCGCTGGCGATGATTGTGATAATCGCCAGCAGTGCCGTGTTGATCAGCGGGAAGACGATGCGTGCGATGCGGCCGGTGGCACGTGCTTCGCCTCTGGAGGGAGTTGTGCCGACGGCTGCCAAAAGGCTTGAATTTACCGATTTTGGAAGAGTGTCAGCCACAGAATTCTCCGAGAGAAATGCGATTTTCATCAAATGTGCGCATAGCTGTCACATATCCGTCATGAACGCTACATGAACTGTGTCTGATGCCTGATTGTTCCCCGTTTTTGATCGATATTTGGGCGTCCATGCAGGGCATCATCGGCCGACGCCGTTGCGATCCGACAGCCGAGCGTTTAAACCGTTGACCATGAGCGAAACATTGAAAAAAACAGATGTCCTGCGCATCGCCATTGCGCAACTCAATCCAACGGTTGGCGACGTGGTCGGCAACCTGGCAAAGGCACGTGCGGCACGGTCGGAAGCGGCGACACAGGGTGCCGACCTGCTGCTTTTGACCGAGTTGTTCATCTCCGGCTATCCACCGGAAGATCTGGTTTTGAAACCCGCCTTTCTCCGGGCTTGCCTGTCGGCTGTCGAACAACTGGCCGCGGATACCGCTGACGGCGGGCCGGGCGTAATCGTCGGTTTCCCGCGTCAAGGCGAGAATGGCCGGCATAATTCCGTTGCCATCCTCGATGACGGCAAGATCCTCGCCTTCCGCGACAAGATCGATTTGCCGAATTACGGCGAATTCGACGAAAAGCGGGTGTTTGTCGAAGGCGAGATGCCGGGCCCGGTGAATTTTCGCGGCGTGCGCATCGGCGTGCCTATCTGCGAAGAGATCTGGAACGATGCCGGGGTCTGCGAGACGCTGGCAGAGACCGGGGCCGAGATCCTGCTGGTGCCGAATGGCTCGCCGTTCTATCGCAACAAGGTGGATGTGCGCCATCAGGTGGTGCTGCGCCAGGTGATCGAGACCGGTCTGCCGCTGATTTTCGCAAACCAGATCGGCGGCCAGGACGAACTTGTCTTTGACGGTGCGAGCTTTGCTTTTAATGGCGACAGGTCTCTCGCGTTCCAGATGAGCCAGTTCGAGGAAACGCTTTCTGTCACGACCTGGAAGCGGACCACTGATGGCTGGCGCTGCGAGGAAGGGCCGATGTCGCGCATTCCCGAGAAGGAAGAGGCCGACTACCGCGCCTGCGTTCTCGGTTTCCGCGACTATGTCAACAAGAATGGTTTCAAGAGCGTCGTGCTCGGCCTTTCGGGCGGGATCGATTCCGCCATCTGCGCGGCGATCGCCGTCGACGCGCTGGGCGAGGAACGGGTGCGCACGGTCATGCTGCCGTATCGCTACACGTCTAAGGAGTCGTTTGCCGATGCCGAGGCCTGCGCACAGGCTTTGGGCTGCCACTACGATATCGTCCCGATCGCAGATCCGGTCGAGGGGTTTCTGTCGAGCCTTTCGGAAATGTTCGAGGGCACGGAGAGCGGGATTACCGAAGAGAACCTGCAAAGCCGCGCGCGCGGCACGATCCTGATGGCGATCTCCAACAAGTTCGGTTCGATGGTCGTCACCACCGGCAACAAGTCGGAAATGTCGGTCGGTTATGCGACGCTCTATGGCGACATGAATGGCGGCTTCAATCCGATCAAGGACCTGTACAAGATGCAGGTCTACGCGCTGTCGGCCTGGCGCAATGCGCATGTGCCGCCGGGCGCACTTGGGCCTTCCGGCCGGGTGATCCCGGCCAATATCCTGTCCAAGGCGCCGTCTGCCGAACTTCGGCCAAACCAGACCGACCAGGATTCGCTGCCGCCGTATCCGATGCTGGACGATATCCTGGAGTGCCTGGTCGAAAAGGAGATGGCCGTCGAAGATATCGTTGCGCGCGGGCATGATATTGCGACGGTCCACCGCATCGAGCATCTTCTCTACCTGGCGGAATACAAGCGGCGGCAGTCGGCTCCGGGCGTCAAGATCACCCAGAAGAACTTCGGTCGCGACCGGCGCTATCCGATCACCAACCGTTTCCGCGATCGCTGAGCCCGTCTCTGATGGCTTGGACCAAGGGAGGAGAGCCTTTGCGCAGTTCCGTCGAGATCTACAATATCCGCACGCGACAGACGCGTGTGGTCTGGCAGACAAGTGAACTGGTCGAGGCGCCAAACTGGTCGCCTGACGGTTCCTATCTGCTGATCAACGGCAATGGTCTGTTGTATCGGCTTTCGCCGGACGGCGGTCAGGCGCCGACCCTCCTCGGCACTGGCTTTGCCGTCGAATGCAACAATGACCACGGCATATCGCCCGACGGCTTAATGATCGTGATCTCGGACAAGACCGAGCACGGAAAGTCCTGCATCTACGTATTGCCCGCCGAAGGCGGCGTTCCGCGTCAGGTAACGTCGAAACTGCCGTCCTACTGGCATGGCTGGTCGCCTGACGGCCGGCAACTTGCCTATTGTGGCATTCGCGACGACGTCTTCGATATCTATTCGATTTCCGTTGATGGCGGCGATGAGCGCAGGTTGACTGAAGGTGAGGGGCGAAACGACGGGCCGGACTGGTCGGCCGATGGCGACTGGATCTATTTCAACTCCAGTAGAAGCGGCCTGATGCAGATCTGGCGGATGCATGCCGATGGCAGTGATGTCGAACGCATCACCTACAGCGATACGGGAGACTGGTTCCCGCATCCGTCACCGAAAGGCGACAAGGTTCTCTACCTCTCCTATGCGCCCGACGTCTTTGACCATCCGCGCGACCGCGAAGTCAGCCTTCGGTTGATGGATATGGACGGTGGCGCGCCGGAAACGCTGTTCGAACTTTTTGGCGGGCAGGGCACGATCAATGTGCCGAACTGGTCGCCGGACGGCGCGGAATTCGCCTTCGTCCGCTATTTCCCCGTCAACGACTGAAGGCCGTCGCAGGCTGACGCTTGCGTCCTTCGGCGATCGGACTAGAACAGATCGTATCAGGTGCCTGCAATCTTGCGGGAGAATCGGGAAGCCGGCGCAAATCCGGCACGTGCCCAACGCTGTAAGGCGGATGCACACGCAAGGGGGAGACCCGGCCACTGGTGAACAAGACCGGGAAGGCGGCGTGTGCAGATGAAGCCAAGTCAGAAGACCGGCCTGATGAGATAGACTTGCCCGCGCGGACGGCGGGCGGTTGCGCATTGTTGGGGATTTGACGATGCACGACGAACCGAACGATTCTCTCGTCCGGGCCGGCTCCTTTTCCGTCGAAGAAAAGCAGGCCGTCTACCGGGCCATCCATACGCGCCGCGACGTGCGCGACCAGTTCCTTCCTGATCCCTTGCCGGACGATCTTGTCAGGCGCCTGCTGGAAGCTGCGCATGCAGCACCGTCCGTCGGCTTCATGCAGCCGTGGAATTTTCTTCTGGTGCGCGACTCCGTCCGCCGGCAACGGATATGGGAGGCATTCGACCGGGCCAATCGCGAAGCGGCGGCTATGTTCGATGAGGACAGGCAGGCCGCTTATCGATCCCTGAAGCTTGAGGGCATCCGCAAGGCTCCGCTCGGGATCTGTGTGACCTGCGACCGCGACCGGGCCGGTCCCGTCGTTCTAGGGCGCACGCACAATTCGCGCATGGACAGCTATTCCACCGTCTGCGCCATCCAGAATTTGTGGCTTGCTGCGCGCGCCGAAGGTGTCGGGCTCGGCTGGGTCAGCATCTTTCAGGAAAGCGAGCTGAAGCGCATTCTCGATATTCCGGACGATATCGAGATCGTCGGCTATCTCTGCCTCGGCTATGTCGATACGCTTTATGCGGCACCGGAACTTGAGGTGAAAGGCTGGCGATCGCGGCTGCCGCTCGAAGATCTGGTGTTCGATGAGAGCTGGGGACATAGGTCCGTAGCCCTCGCTGCCGCCGACGTTACTCCTGCAGAGGCTGCGGGCCAGGAGCGGCCGGATTTCTGAGATTGATTGCCCCCGAAACCGGCGGCAGGAATTGCGGGCCGACTTTGCGGATATTGGCCGCACTGCCATCATAGGCGCGTTCGATCGGCTGCTCTGTCGGTCTCGCTGCGGCTACCGCCGGCGCCTTCGGCGCTATGGTGACGATGGACGACTGGTAGTCGGGAACGGTAGGCCTAGGGGTCAACCGCTTTTTCGCCTGTTCATGAAAGCGGGCCAGATCGCATCCACATTGCGGATTGTCGCCAGCCGTGCGGTTGCGATAGGCGAAGGCATTGGGAAGGTCGCGGTAGGGTCGTCCGCTGACCGCCGAAATCATCTCAGATGTCTCGCTGACCGCGGGCGCGTGGAAATACAGTTCCGTCTCGGTGTTAGGGCACATCTGCTGACACAGGCCGGCGTCATGTGCGAAATTCATCGCGGATGTGCTGGAGGAGATCGGAAAGAAGCCTCCATCACAGGTGCGTACGCATAGTGTCCGGATATTGCCGGTCGGCAGTGCGGCCGGCTGGTCGGGGAGGGCCTCCAGCGAATTGCGGCTGACTTGATAGGGCTCCGCCAGCGTGTCGAGATACGGGACGCGCTCGGCTTCCTCAACATCGCCGCCGAAGGTCCCATCAGTCTGCGCGCTGCAGCGGTTTGCCTCGAGAGCGGAGGTCAGCCGGGCGCGAGCGTCCCTGCTCTGAGCTCCGCCGGATCTGATTTCCTCCAGCTTGGCCACCAGAATGTCCTTGTTGGCCTCCATCCGGTCGAGTGCCTCTGAAAGATCGCCGCAATCGCTGCCCCCGTCCGGCCGCACGACCACGACCGCAGATGTCAGGCAGCGCAGGCGCTTCTGGTCTTGCCTTGCCTTTCGCAACTCCAGATTCTGTTGTGCGATCGCGCTGGCATAGCTGTTGATTTCGGGATTCTCGCCAATGATTGTCGAGACATCGGCAAGCCGATCACGCAGACGTTCGCAGACAACCGATGCAGCGGCGGCATTCGGCACAATCCAGGCAAAGCACAGCGCTGCAGCGAGAAGTCCTGGTATCCGTGTCTGCAAGATCACTTTCCCGCTGGGTTTTCGTGGATGCCGGTCGTCGGTTCCTGCTCCTATACTACCTGACCGAGAATACGCCAGTTAAAGCTAAAGTAAAATGATGGTGCTGTCATCGACCGCCATCGGGTTTGACACGATGGCGGTCGCTCTGGCTCAGGCGGCGCGCGCCGTTTGAAGCGTCATCGGCTGATCAAGGACGCTGCCAGAGATCGATGCGACATGTTTCATCCGCTCAAGCAACGCCTCCGTCACGTCCCATGCGACGGCAACGGCCTGGACAGAGCCAATCCGCTGGGGATCAGCAATGCGCATACCGGGGCAGCCCATGCGCTTGAACATGCGTTCCAGGAAGACATCGGTGACGGTGACGATCTGGCTCAGTCCCGAGGCAAGCCCAAGCTCACCGACGCCGCACATCAGTTCGGCCGCGGCGATGGTGACCTGATTGCTGGCGCGGTCCTGCGAGATTTGTGGATCGATGCAAAAACGGCTCGATTCCCAGATGGCGGCGCTGCGGATTTCGCTCTGATCGCCAAGCAGCACCGGAAACGTGTCATCGAGCATGTTCGGTCCGAGGGTCGGCAGCAGGCGCAGTGCTCCCCGCAGGCGTCCGCTGTCGCTGTAGGACAGGATATAGAGCGGATTGGCCTGATCGTAGTGGTCAATTTCCCAGTCACCGCGCAGGCTGACATCCCATCCCAGAAGGTCGTGAAAGACGGTCTTGCGCAAGCGATGCATGGCATCGATTTCATGTGGGTGGCGTTTGCGATTCACGCCATTGATGATCCGGATCATTCGGCACTCCTTCAGTTTGAACGAGTGGCAACGATGTCGGTTGCGGATGATCGATGAAACTGTCGGTAGTGACAGCTTTCCCCTGCAATCAAATGGGATGGGATTGCGAGGGACGGCTAGGTCGGCTCGGTCGCATTGTGCGGGTTTGCAACTAGCTTGCGCCAAAGGGCTTCGGCGACCGCTTGCGGATTGGTCACGACATTGAGTTTTCGCCGCGCATTGGACATGAAAAAACGCACTGTGCGTTCCGTGATGCCGAGAATGACGGCGATCTCCCAATAGCTCTTCCCGGCGGCGACCCAGGACAGTGTCTCGATTTCTCGAGGCGTGAGCCGGTCTTGTCCACGTCGAGTGCGCATTTGGGACGATCTGTGCGCTAGGATTTTTGCATGAAAGCTGATGGCCAACGCCGCAATGTCGCGGTCGTGCGTTCGACGCAGATGCCGCCAATCCTGAACCGCCATGTCGGCCTGGACGAGGAGAAAGGCTGTTCTACCCTCCTGCGAAAGCATCGGATAACAGGCACCGACGGGGACGAGATCGAACAGGCTGGCGAATGTCGACAGGTCTTGGCCAGCGATCGTTCGAGGTCCGAGATCCTGCCAGTCGAACGGCTCTATGGCCATTGCTGCGTGCAGGAAAGGGGCATGCAGAAGCGTCTGTCGGAATTTGTCGGGCAGCCTCGCCAATCGCGGCAATGTTGTGTGATGCAGGCTGTGAGCGGCAAAGCGATTGCCGTGGAGGATTCCATCGAAGTACAGCAGATGGTCCAGGCCATAGACCTGCCGCATGCGGTCGAAAAAATGCTGGGGCTCGAGATGGTCGGCTTGCTCGAGCCAGTCATGCAGTTCGAAATAGGCCTGCGAAGACACCATGAAAAAACCCTAGAAACCAAGGGCTTTAAGATGGTTTCGCATGATCGGACTTGTCCAGCGACAATGTGATTTGCCGCTGGCTCTGAGCAAAGAGATTTCGGTGCACCGCGTCCCGCAGTCTGGCGGGCGCTGCCGTCACGCGGGCTGTGATGCCTCCACAACGGCAAGAGCGGCCATGTTGACGACGCCACGCGAGGTAACCGAGGTTGACAGGACGTGGGCCGGCATGGCGGCACCCAGAAGGATCGGGCCGACATGAAGCGCGTCCATCATGGTGCGCATGATACCAAGCGAGATGTTGGCCGCATCAAGGTTCGGGAAGACCAGGATATTGGCTTCACCCGTCAAGGTGCTGTTCGGCATGGCGCGTTTGCGCAGAGCCTCCGACAAGGCCGATCCGCCTTGCATTTCGCCATCGACCTCAAGCTCCGGAGCTTCCTGTCGCAGAATTTCCAGCGCGCTGCGCATCTTCGTGGCACTGGCCGACGGGCGCGATCCGAAATTGGAATGCGACAGCAAGGCTGCTTTCGGTGCAATGCCGAAGCGCCGGATTTCCTCGGCGGCCAGCATGGTCATTTCGGCGATTTCCTCCGCCGAGGGATCGTCTGTGACGAAAGTGTCGGTGAAGAAGATCGCGCCACGCTGGGAAATCAGCAGGCTGAGGCCGGAGAAGTCGCGAACGCCCGGTCGCTTGCCGATAATCTGGCGAACATCACGGACATGGCGATCGAACCGGCCTTCGACGCCGCAGATCAGTGCATCGGCATCCCCACGCTTGACCGCAAGGGCGCCAATGACGGTGGTATTTGTGCGCACGATGGTGCGGGCAGCCTCCGGATTGATGCCGGCGCGTCCGACGATGGCGAAGTAGTCGTCGACATAGTCGCGGTAGCGCGGATCATCTTCCGGATTGACCAACTGGAAGTCGACACCCGGACGGATGCGCAGGCCGTAGCGCTTCAGGCGGGTTTCGATGATTTGCGGGCGACCGATCAGGATCGGTTCGCCGATCCCGTCCTCGAGCAGAACCTGGGCTGCGCGCAAGACGCGTTCGTCTTCACCTTCTGCAAAGATCACGCGCTTCTTGGTGGCGGTCTTGGCGGCCGCGAAGATCGGCTTCATGACGAAGCCGGAGCGGAAGACGAAACGGTTCAACTGGTCGAGATAAGTATCATAGTCGGTGATCGGACGGCGGGCGACACCGCTTTCCGCCGCGGCACGGGCGACAGCCGGCGCAATGCGCAGGATCAGGCGCGGATCGAACGGCGAGGGGATCAGGTAATCGGACCCGAATGTCGGGGTCTCGCCGGTATAGGCTTTTGCGGCAACTTCCGAGACTTCCTCGCGGGCGAGGGCTGCGATGGCACGCACGGCGGCCATCTTCATCTCTTCATTGATCGTGGTCGCACCGCAGTCGAGTGCGCCCCTGAAGATATAGGGAAAGCAGAGAACGTTGTTGACCTGATTCGGAAAGTCCGAGCGGCCGGTGCAGATCATCGCATCGGGACGTGCCGCGCGCGCCTCTTCCGGCATGATCTCGGGCTTGGGATTGGCAAGGGCCATGATCAGCGGATTGGCAGCCATCTGTGCCAGAAGTTCAGGCTTCAGGACGCCCGCGGCCGACAGGCCGAGGAACACGTCCGCACCATGGATGCTGTCGGCGAGGACACGCTTGTCGCTCTCCTGCGCATAGACTTCCTTCCACGGGTCCATGAGCTCATTGCGACCCTTGTAGACCAGGCCTTCAATGTCGTGAACCCAGATGTTCTCACGCTTGGCACCCAGGATGACGAGAAGATTGAGGCAGGCAAGCGCTGCGGCGCCGGCGCCGGAGGCGACGATCTTGACCTCTTCGATCTTCTTGGCGGCGAGTTCCAGGCCGTTCAGGATCGCGGCCGCGACGATGATCGCGGTCCCATGCTGATCGTCATGGAAAACCGGGATGTTCATCTTGGCGCGCAACTGGTCTTCGACCTCGAAACATTCCGGCGCCTTGATGTCTTCCAGGTTGATGCCGCCGAAGGTCGGCTCGAGTGCCGAGATCGTCGAGACCATCTCATTGACGGTCGGTGCCTCGATCTCGATGTCGAAGACATCGATGCCGGCGAACTTCTTGAACAGGACCGCCTTGCCCTCCATGACCGGCTTGGAGGCGAGCGGACCGATGTTGCCGAGACCGAGAACAGCCGTTCCGTTCGAGATCACCGCCACGAGGTTCGAACGGGCGGTGTAGTCGTCTGCCGCTGCCGGATCCTGCTGGATGGCGAGGCAGGGTGCTGCGACGCCGGGCGAATAGGCCAGCGCCAGGTCACGCTGGTTGCCGAGCGGCTTGGTCGCCTGGATTTCCAGTTTCCCCGGTCGCGGATAGCGATGATAGAAAAGCGCCTGTTCATCGAGGTCCGCAGAGGTGTTGGAGGCTTGCGGCTTGTTCTTGTCCTGGGAATTCATCGGCTCACCGGCAGTTTCTTGAAGGGGAAGTGTGGGTTCCTCAATACACGAATTGCCCGCAAGTGGTAGTCGCTAAGTGCGCCGATCGGTACGGTGTCATCTTCCTGAAACACGACTCTGGTTAAGCGCTTGATAAAGAGTGCTAGAGGACCGCGACGTGGAAGAAGCCAGCGAAATCCGCCAATTCAGGACACTTTTCATCTCGGATGTACATCTCGGCTCGAAAGCGGCCAAGACCGATTTCCTGCTTGATTTCCTGCGCCTGCATGAGGCGGAGACGATCATTCTGGTCGGGGACATCGTTGACGGGTGGCGGTTGAAGCGCAGTTGGTACTGGCCGCAGGAATGTAACGACGTCGTGCAGAAGCTGCTGCGCAAGGCGCGCAAGGGCACCCGGATCGTCTACATTCCCGGCAATCACGACGAATTCCTGCGGGGGTTTCCGGGCACCCATTTCGGCGGCATCGAGGTCGCCGAACGGATGATCCACGAGACGGCCGACGGCAAGAAATATCTCGTTTTGCATGGCGACGAGTTTGATGTTGTCGTGCGCAATGCCCGGCTGCTCGCCTATCTCGGCGACTGGGCCTATGACACAGCGATCGCGATCAACATTTTCCTGGCGGCCGTCCGGCGTCGTTTGGGCATGCCGTATTGGTCGTTTTCGGCCTGGGCAAAGCTGCAAGTCAAACATGCCGTGAATTTTATCGGTGAATTCCAGAAGGTTGTTGCTGAAGAGGCGCGTCGCAACGAGGTTGATGGGGTGATCTGTGGTCATATCCATCATGCCGTCATGGAAGACATTGACGGGATCCACTATGTCAACACTGGCGACTGGGTGGAAAGCTGCACCGCCATTGTCGAGCATCACGACGGTCGATTCGAGCTGATTTCCTGGGGGCACAAGATCGGCGAGGCCGCGGCAAGCAAGCGGGAAGCGTCGCCCATGGTGCCGATTTCCTTGCCTGTACTTGCCGATATGGCGGAAGGTGAGGGCGTGCGCGCAGCCTGAGTGCATCGGATACCGGTGCTGGAATGCGACAGCATGCTCTGATTTCGCAAGCGATGTTGCGATTAATTCCCGGTTAAGGATTACATCGCCAACCGCGATCGTTATAGTACACTTCCATTTGTATGATTTGCGTCGACGGGGTTTGACCTGGGCCCGTAATTTGGAAGTTGTCGTAGCCTTGAACTCCGCTCAGCCTGAAATCGCGCGTATCACGGTCGATGACCTGCCTGAGGGGCGTGGGCGTGTCATTCGCCTTGCCGGGAATTGGAAGAATACCAGCCTCAGCGCCATGGTGAAGAGTGCCGGCAGCTTGGTGGACGACAAGTCCGGGATTGCCGAAACCGTGGATCTCGACAGTGTTCTCAGCATGGACACTGCCGGCGCATGGCTTGTTCGCCGTTTCGTCGCGCAGCGTCAGGCTGACGGCCGCAGCATTTCGATTGAGGGCGGTACGCCCGAAATGCGTGAGCTGATCAATGCACTGCCCGATCACGTTCAGCCTCCGGAAAAGAAAAGCAGCCACAGCAGCCTGTTCGAAACCATCTTCGCCCCCGTGGGGAAGTTGACGATCAGTCTCTGGGAGGATTTCGTTGCGATGATGTTCGTGCTCGGCTCTGCCGTGCGCGGTGCGCAGACGAAATTCGGACGCGGGAGCGGGGTGTCTCCTGCATCGGTGGTCAATCAACTCGACCACATGGGCGTTCGCGCCATGCCGATCATCGTGCTGATGTCGTTCCTGATCGGCGCCATCATCGCGCAGCAGGGTGCTTTCCAGCTCCGGTATTTCGGTGCCGAAGTGTTTGTCGTCGATCTTGTCGGTATTCTGCAACTGCGTGAAATCGGTGTTCTGTTGACCGCCATCATGATCGCCGGTCGGTCCGGCAGCGCCATTACAGCCGAAATCGGCTCGATGAAAATGCGCGAGGAGATCGATGCGCTGAAGGTGATCGGCCTCAATCCCATCGGAGTGCTGGTTTTTCCACGGCTCGTGGCATTGACCATTGCATTGCCGCTGCTGACCATTGTCGCCAATTTTTCTGCGCTTTACGGCGCAGCCGTGGTTGCCTGGGCTTATTCGGGCATCACCTTCGACGTCTTCATCACGCGCCTGCATGACGCCGTCGACTACTCTACGCTTGCGTCCGGCATGATCAAGGCGCCGTTCATGGCGCTGATCATCGGCATTGTTGCCGCAGTCGAAGGCATGAAGGTCGGCGGTAGCGCAGAATCGCTCGGCCGCCACGTCACGGCAGCCGTGGTCAAATCCATCTTTGTCGTCATTCTCGTAGACGGGCTGTTTGCCATCTTCTACGCGGCCATCGATTTTTGAGGGCGCGGATGGAAGAGAAGACAAACGCGATGATGAAAGACCGGGAAACGATCCTTTCCGTCAAGGGGCTGACCGTTGCCTTCGGCGACAATGTCGTGCTCGACAAGCTCGACCTTGATATCTACCGGGGCGAGATCCTCGGGTTTGTCGGTGCATCGGGTGCCGGCAAATCCGTGCTGATGCGTACGGTGCTCCGGTTGCTGCCAAGGCGCTCCGGCAAGATCGAAATCCTCGGTGCCGACTACGATGAGGTCGACGAGCGCGAGCGGACGATGCTCGATACGCGGCTGGGCGTGCTTTTTCAGCATGGCGCCCTATTTTCTGCCTTGACCGTCAAGGAGAATATCCAGTTGCCAATGCGTGAGTACCTTGATCTGCCTCAATGGCTGATGGACGAGCTTGCCTATCTGAAGATCGAACTTGTCGGTCTCCATCCGGATGCTGCAGACAAATACCCTTCGGAACTGTCGGGTGGCATGATCAAGCGCGCAGCACTTGCGCGTGCGTTGGCGCTCGACCCCGATCTCGTCTTTCTCGACGAGCCCACCTCCGGTCTCGACCCGATCGGTGCCGCGGAATTCGACGATCTGATTGCTCGGTTGCGCGATACCCTTGGATTGACGGTCTACATGGTCACCCACGATCTCGACAGCTTGTTCTCCGTCTGCGACCGTATCGCGGTGCTGGGACAGAAGAAGGTTCTGGTCGAAGGTACGCTTGAAGACATGCTCGCCTGTGATGATCCATGGGTGCAATCCTATTTCAAGGGCAAGCGGGCCCGCTCCATTCCTCGGCCGGAATCGTCCGGCGTGCATCCGATAGAGTGACTGACACATGGAAACCAAAGCCAACTATGCCCTCGTCGGCTTTTTCACCCTGCTGGTCATCGGCGCTGCCTTCGGCTTCGTTTACTGGATGGCGGAGTATGGCAGAGGCGGCCCGGTTGCGCCACTTGCCATTCGCATCCCAGGCTCGGCCAACGGCCTGAGCATCGGCTCGCCGGTGCGCTTCAACGGCATTGCCGTGGGTTCAGTCCGCAATCTTTATATCGATAATGACGACCCGCAGTTCTCGGTGGCGTTTACGGAAGTGCGCGCCGATGCGCCCGTGACGTCCTCCACCAAAGCGGTTCTGGAAATCCAGGGTCTGACCGGAGCTGCCTATATCGAGCTTTCCGGCGGGACAGCCGACGATAAGGAAAATATCCTTGCCAAGGCGATGGCGACGGGTGAGCCGGCCGTGCTGATGGCTGATCAGTCGAGCGTCACCAACCTGCTTTCCACAGCCGACAAGATCCTGCAGCGGGCCAATGATGCCATTGGCGAATTGCAGGGTTTCATCGGCGATGCGCGCGCGCCTTTGACCAATACGGTGAAGAATGCCGAGGTGTTTTCAAAATCGCTGGCCGACAATGCCAAGGGCATCGATCAGTTCCTGAAAAGCGTCAGCGCATTGTCCGATTCCGTGTCGGGCCTGTCGGGCCGCCTGGATTCGACCCTCGGTGCCGCCGAAGACCTGTTCAAGGCGCTGAATTCGGAGAAGATCGACAAGATCCTGACCAATACCGAGCGTGCGACAGCGAACATTGCCAGCGCAGCAGATCGGGTGGGTCCGGCCATCGACAGCTTCCGGCAAACGGCAGAGACCTTCCAACGCTTCGGCAGCAATGCCGACCTGACCCTGCAAAAGGTGTCCAAGCTGGTTGACGCCATCGATAGCCAGAAGGTCGGCAAGGTCGTGGACGATGTTTCTGTGGCATCAGCGGATGCCCGTGCCGCGATTGCCGGGTTCAAGGACCTTTCTGTCAGCATCACCGGTCGCAAGGATGACATCAACAAGGCGATCGACGACTTTACCCAGCTCGCCAACCGACTGAACAATGCATCGCAACAGGTGGATGGAATCCTGAGGAAGGTCGACGGATTTCTCGGTTCCGACGATACCAATTCGCTGAGTGCCGAAGCGCGCAAGACGCTGGAACAGATCCGCCTGACGGCCGAAAACCTCAATGCCCGGATCGGACCGATTGCCGAGAATTTGCAACGCTTCTCCAGCACCGGCCTGCGTGACATCCAGACACTGGTCAACGATACGCGCCAGACGGTGCGTGGTCTGAACGATGCGATTACCAATTTCGACAACGACCCGCAGCGATTGATCTTCGGCGGTGACACGGTCAAGCAGTTTGATGGGCGGACACGCCGATGACGGATCAAAACCGGAAGGGATATGACAGCATGACTATGTCCGGCTTGGGAGGTGCGGCGCGCGACAGGCGTGTGCGGATGCTCGGCGCGGTGTTCTTGCCGATGTTGCTTGCCGGTCTGCCGGGCTGCGCTTCCAAGGCGCCAAACGATACGTTCGATCTGTCGGCAAGTGCTGTCGTTTCAACGAATGCTTCAGCCAAGAACAGGCAATTGCTCATCGCCGATCCGACGGCGCTCAAGGCGGTCGACAGCGAGCAGATCCTTGTGCGCGTTTCCAACTCCGAGATCCGTTATCTCTCGAAGTCGCAGTGGAGCGACAAGCTGACACGCATGGTCCAGTCAAAGCTGGTGGAAGCGTTCGAGGACACCGGACGTCTGGGCGGCGTCGGAAAGCCGGGCCAGGGCCTTGCCATCGACTATCAGTTGATCACCGATGTCCGCGCCTTCGAAGTGGCGACCGTCGGCGGAGATCGCGGTGTCGTCGAAATTTCGGCCAAGTTGCTCAATGACCGCAACGGAACTGTCGTTGCCCAGAAGGTCTTCAGGGCAGAAGCCCGCGCGGCGGGCACGAGCAACGAGGCCTATGTCAAGGCAATGGACGAGGCCTTCGGTTCGGTCACGGCAGAGATCGTTACCTGGGCGCTCACCGCCATCTGATTTTTCATAGTTTGAGTCAGAAAAGCCCCGGATCCATTTGAGATCCGGGGCTTTTTCGTTTTCAGGTGGGCGAACCGCCTGCCGCCTTTGCCGCTATCTCAGCTGAAGCGACCGGCAGCGTGTGCCAGCATGGTATAGACCTTGCCCGTATCCGAGGTGAGGTAGGACTGGGTCACGCTCTTGTCGCGATCGGTGCGCGCAACATCGGCCAGCAGCTTTTCGAAATCGGCGATGTAGCGATCGACAGCGACGCGGAATTCCGGTTCGCGGTCATACTTGCGCTTGATCTCGTCAAAGGTTTGCTGACCCTTTAGCGTGTAGAGGCGACGGGTGAACACGTCGCGTTCGCCGCGCTGGTAGCGGCGCCAGAGTTCGACCGAGGCGTCGTGGTCGATCGCCCTGGCGATATCGACCGAAAGCGAGTTAAGCGATTCGACCATGTGACGCGGATTGCGACTGTCGGTCTGGCGTTGGGCGACCGGCGCTTCCGGTGCCGGACGGGCAGGGGCCGCACGTGCGGGCGCGGGTGTCGCCGCGGCTGCCGTCTCGTCGCGTGAGGCGCCGCGCAGCAGGTCGCTGATCCAGCCGCCGCCTTCGACACGGCTCGCCGGCTGTGCCGTCTGGCCGTAGCTTTCGCCAAGTTCCAGGCTGCCGCGCAGGCCGAAGTTTTCGGCGGAGCGGGCAACCGGCTGGGCTTGAGGCGCCGGCGCTGGTGTTGGAGCAGGTGCTGCGGCGGGGGCGCGGCGGACTGGTTCCGGCTGGGCTTCTGTCAGGCGACGGGCTACCGGTTCGGAGATTTCCAGCGTCTGGCTGGTGCGGCCAACAAGCTGTGAAATGTCCTGCAGGGCCTTGATCTGTTCGGCCACGGCGCGGCGCATGGCGGCTGCACTTTCCTTGGCTTCTTCCGGCAAATCGAACGCGCCGCGCTTCAACTCGTTGCGGGTCAGGTCAAGTTCCTTGCGGATGTCTGTGGCCGAGCGCCGGATTTCATCCGTGGCGCCGGCAAAGCGGGCGACGGCCTCGGTCACTGCCTGCTGCATGGCTTCGCGAAGGGCGACGGCGGCACCTTCCGACTTGCGACCGGCTTCTCCGAGCAGGTGGTCAATGTCGTTCAGGGAGACAGCGAGGCCGCCGCGCAGACGGTTCGCAAGCTCGCCCGAACGCTTCTCGGCTTCGGTCAGCGTCTTGTCGATGGAGACCTGTGCCTCCTGTTCGGCGGAGAGCAAGGCATTGCGCATGTTGTCCGCGGTGACCTGTGCCTTCTTTTCCGTTTCCCCAAGCACCTGTCCGATGTCGGCGAAGGAGGCCTGAACGCTCTCTCGCATGTTGGCTGCCGTCGATTGGGCGCGCTTTTCCGTCTCCCCAAGGATCTGGCCAATGTCGGTGAAGGACGCCTGGACACTCTGGCGCAGGTTTCCGGCCATCTGGCCCGAACGCTGTTCGGCACGGTCGAAGGCGGTTTCGACCATCTTGCCGAGGCCCTGCATGGTGTTTTCAATTTCTTCGGAGCGCTTGACCAGGCCGATCGAAAGCTCGCGCAGGGCCTGCTGGCGTTCTTCCAGCGTGCCGACCAGATTGGACTGCGCGGCGGAGAGAAGCTCGGATGCTTTGCCCAGCACCTTGGTATGTTCGCCGAAGCGGCCGACGATCGAAGACACCTGGCCGAGCGTTTCGGTCGAGACTACTGTCAGGCGCTCAAGCTGGCCGTCCAGCAGACGGTTCGACGTGGAGAGGATGTCGGTTGCCTTGCCTGCCGTGTCATTGAAGCGCGCGGCCGTGGCGCCCAGGCGGCTATCCAGCGAGCCGATGCTCTGAACCGCCTGTTCGACGATGGCAGAAATACCGGAATTGCTTTCGCCGAGACGCTCGATGAGCTGCGACGCACTGGTGACGATCGAGTTTTCCGCAGCACCCAGGGTCGCTGCGGCCCGGTCGGCACGCTCGGTGATCGCACCAAGGATGGCTGCATTTTCGCTGCGCAGGCGTTCTGCGCTCTGTTCTGCAGCCGCGGTGATCTGCTCGGCTGCCGTGCGTCCGGTCTGGGCATAGGTCGCGATCATCGGACCGGCCTTTTCGTCGATCAGGCGCGACAGTTCTGCCGAGCGGCTCGACAGCATCGAGTTCAGTTCGCGGGTCCTGTCGTCGAGGACGGAACGAATGGTGTTGCCCCGTGCTTCGAGCGCCTTTTCGACCGCATCCATGGTTACGGCGAGTTCCTGCGTGTTGCCGGCAATCGCTTCGCGGATGGCGGCGGTGCGGCCCTCCAGGGTCGATCCCACATCCGCCAGCGTGCCCGACAGGTTGGCGACCTGCGCACTGACCAGCGCTTCGGCCTGAGATACCTTGCTGGTGATGGCATCGCTTGCCTGCGAGACCTTGTTGCTGATCGCATCGCCGGCCTGGGAGAAGGTCTGGGCAACGGCTGCTGCCTGGCCCGCAAGGCGGCTCTGGGTGTCTTCGATGCGCCGGGTGAGATCCTGCGACTGTTCCTCGACTGTACGGCTCAATTCGGCACTGCGCTCGCCGATCTGTTCGGCAAACTGGGTGCTGGAGGCTGTCAGGCGGTCTACCGAGCGCTGTGCTTCGGTGTCGAGATCGCGGGCGGCATCGGAAACGGCGCCACGCAGCGCGGCCGCGAGACCAGCGGCCTTGCCCTCAATGGTACGGTTGACATTTTCAAGGCCGATGTTGAGCGCGCGGTCCATGGTCGACAGCCGTTCGTCGATCTGGGCGGTGCGGCCTTCGAAGGTTTCGGCCACCTTGGCTGTGCCGTCGTCGAGGATCTGGGCGACGCGGCTGCTCGCTTCGCTGCCAACGCGCTCGATCGCGGTCACCTTTTCATCGAGGCGGGCTGCAAATTTCTCGCCGGCATCGTTGACGCGGGCGTCGACGCCGTCCAGGCCGTTGCGGAGGCGGTCTTCCAGGGTACCAAGGCTCAATTCGATCCGGGTGCTGGTTTCGTCGAGGCGCGAGGTCATGCCGCTGACCGATTGCTCCACCACGCCAGAGAATTCCTGGGCGGAGCGGGTGATATCACCGGCGGCGTCGCGGATCTGCGAGGTCAGTGAGCCGGCTGTTCCACGCAGGCGCTCATCGAGCGCCTTGCTGCTGTCGTCGATAGCGCGACGCAACGTGCCTTCGTGATCCTCCAGGCTCATTTCGAGCATGCCGGCCGATGCGGCCAGCGATGCGCCGAGCGAGGTCGAGTGCTCGACCAGGCTATTTTCCAGATCGCCCTGGGCCTCGCGCAGTGTCGTCGAGATTGCATTGGTGCGGTCATCGAGCGTCGAACGAATGCGTTCGTGGGTGTCGACGAGCCGCGCATCGATCTGGGTGACACCCGATGCGATCGTATCGGCGATGCGATTGGTGTTGAAGCCGAGTGTCTGGGACAGTTCGCTGTTCGCACCTTCCAGCGTATTGCGCAGATGGTCGCTGGTGCCGGCAAGCTTGCCGTCGATATCGGTAATGCCGCTCGAAAGCGCCTCGGTGATATAGCTGGAATGGCGTCCAAGCGTCCGATCCAGCTCTCCACCCGCATCTTCCAGTGCCGACGCAAGGTAGGCTGTGTGGCCGGCGAGCGACAGATCGAGGCGTTGCTGGCTTTCACCATAGGCGCTGCGAACCGATTCAGCCTTTTCGGCAAACGCGGCATCGATGCGTCGATCGGCGTCGGCAACGGCATCGATCAGGCCCGAGGCGCGTTCGGTCAGGGTTTCTTCGAGGCGGCGTTGTCCATCGGACAGTGCCTCGACAATGCGGCCGGAATTCTGGCTGAGCGTCCGTTCCAGCGTGCCGCTGGCATCTTCCAGCGTCGATGCGAGATAAGCGGTGTGACCGGCCAGCGAAAGATCGAGCTTTTCATGGTTTTCACCATAGGCATTGCGGATCGCTTCTGCCTTTTCGGCGAATGCTGCATCGATGCGGCGATCGGCGTCGGCGACGGTGTCGATGATGCCGGAAGCGCGCTCGGACAGGGTCTCGTCCAGACGACGTTGTCCGTCCGACAGGGCCTCGACGATGCGGCCGGAGTTCTGGCCAAGTGTGCGCTCAAGCGTGCCGGTTGCGTCTTCCAGTGTTGACGCCAGATATGCCGTGTGCCCAGCCAGAGAAAGATCAAGCTTCTCCTGGTTCTCGCCATAGGTGCTGCGAATTGCATCCGCCTTTTCGGCGAATGCCGCATCGATGCGGCGATCGGCATCGGCGACCGTATCGACGATGTGTGCCGCGCGCTGCGACAGGGCTTCTTCCAGGCTGCGCTGACCGATGGACAGCGTTTCGGCGATATTCTGGCTGCGGCTGCTCATTGCGATGTCGAGTTCAAGGCTTTTGGTGCCCAGCGTGTCGGCTATTTCGCGGCTGGCCGCGTCGATGGACTGAACGATGTTCAGGCTTTGCGAACCCAAGGTGTCAGCGATGTCGCGCCCCTTGATTTCCAGCGTCTCGGCGAGGTGCTGACTGCCGGTGCTGAGGGCGATGTCGAGTTCGAGGCTCTTGGTGCCCAGCGTATCGGCTATGTCACGGCTGGCCGCTTCGACGGTTTCCACGATGTTCCGGCTTTGCGTCTCAAGCGTGTGGGCAATCTCGCGGCTCTTGCTGTCCAGCGTATCGGCAAGGCGATCCTGATTGCTGTTGAGCGCGTTGACGATGAGTTCGGAACGGGTGGTCAGGGTCTCATCAAAACGGGTCTGATTGTCGGCAAGGGCCGCATACAGTGCACCGCCGCGCTCTTCCATGACCTGGTCGATGCGCTTCTGGGCGTTCTCCAGACTCTCGGTGAGAGCTGCTGCCTTGGCCGACATGGCGTCGGCGATTTCCTGGGCGCGGTCGGCAAGGGCGCTGTCGATCATTTCCTGGCCGGTTCCCAGGGTGGCAGCAAAGGCAAACGACTGATCCGCCAGAGTGGAACCGAGACGGTCGATGCTCGATGTCAGAATGCCATCGATCGAGTCCGAGCCACCTGTGACGGTCTCGTTGATCCGCGCGAGACTTTCCATCAGCTTGTTGTCCAGCGTGCCCGCACGCTGGTCGAAGGCGCTGGAGAACTCGGCAACGCGGGTGTCGAATGTCGTGTTGATCTGGCCGATCGTCGTCTGGAAGCGATCCTCGAAGAGTCCGGAACGCAGGTCCAGATCGACAATCGCGTCATCGGCCGCTGACTTCATACTCTGTCGGAAGGACTGACCGCGCTCGTCCAGAGAGCCGTTGAGCTTGGTGAGAACGTCGTCCAGCGAGGACGTGATGGTGCGTTCGCCACTCTTCAGGGCTTCGGCAATGTCGCGGGTGCGCTCGACAAGGGTTTCGTTGAGCTGGCGGGCACGCTCGTTCAGAGCGGCGTTGAGCTTTTCGGTATTGGCGTCGAGCGTCGAGGCGCGCGTCTCGAACTGGCCAAGCAGTTCCGTGCCACGCTGGTTGAGCGTGGAAGACAGATTGGCGAGCTGCGAGTCGAATTCCGAAGCCAGGGAAATGCCGGAGGCGGCCAGCGTCTGGACCATGTTCTCGGTCTTGTGCGTCAGAAGCGAGCCAAGTGCGGTCACTGCAGCATCCGACCTCTCGGTCAGCGTGGCTGCGCGGGTGTCGATCATCGAGGCGAAGGCTTCGCCCGATGTCTGCAGGCGCACGGAGATTTCCTCTGTCGCCAGCGACAGTTCTTCCTTCAACTGGTCATGCGCACCGATGATGGACGAGCGGATGCGCTCGGCGTGATTGACGATGGCGTCGCGTTCGGCGCCCAGTTCGTGCACGAGACCGCGCACCCGCAGTTCGTTGTCGGTGTAGCTGCGCTCAAGCGCGGTCACTTCCGAATGTACCAGCGTTTCAAGCTCGGTCGCGCGGGCAATCGTGCGTTCGATGCCCTCGTTCATGGCCGAGACTTCGCGGCGTACGGCCTGGCCGACCGTCATGATCCGTTCAGACGCAATGGTTTCCGGCTCGGACAGTCGCAAAGCCACTTCCGCCATGGACCGTGCTGCATTGCGCAGGTCATGGGCGCGGGCCATCATGATGGAGAAGGCAAAAAACAGCATGATCGGCACTAGGGTGCCGACGAAAATTGCAACGACACCCGGCATCGCGACGATGTCGGCAACCGAAGGTGCCTGCCACATCTGGCCGCCGTAAAGCAGCTGTGTCAGTCCGATCGCTCCCAGCACCCAAAGTGCTGAAATGATCGTGGCGTTGCGCAGTGCTGTCGGCAGGGATGCGCCGTCAAGCGACTTCAGAATGGCAGCCGGCGTGCGGCGCGATGTGTCGTTGGCCGGCGCGAAGGCCGGGGCTTTCGGAGCCGGCTCCGGTGCCAGCTCGCTTGAGCGTGCGGTACGGCGTTCCTGAGGCTTCTTCGCCGATGCAGGATTTTGAACGGGTTCAGACACGGGGCTCTCCGATGCGCGTGCCGCCGGTCGGACGGGTTTGGTCGCCGGCGCCTCATTGTCGAAATCAATGCTCAGGGCCGCCTCGAGAGCTTGAAAAGCGCTCTCATCAATAGAGTCGGACTTCTTGTTCGCCATAGGGTTACGCCTCGTTACCGCTACTCTCGGCAGTTCGATCCAAGGGCACTACGCCGCCTGCATTCGAGCCCTGGTCAGACTGCCTTACTTTAGGATCCCCGTCTGCCGCCACGCCAGTCGAAAATCCCCTTGAATTTCATCGTCGGAGCAGCCTGTCATCATGACATTCGCGATGTGTTTTAGCACTATCCGACATTGGGGCAAAGAATTCCGCCTTTAGCCCAATCAACCGTATCGTAGTGACACATTCGGGCTTCCGATACAATTAATGGCCCAGACGGCGGTTAATGCGGTTTTCGGTTGTTAACAATATTTAAACCAGTGAAGGGCGTGAAAAGCCAATGTCCGTCAGGGTTTAATGCACGTTAACCATAGTGTGAAGTTTTCCGCGCCGATGAGTCCCATTTTAACGCAATTGCCATTGGCGCCAGAGAAACTGGCACTCACAAATAACAAGAAAAGAAGGAATATGGCTATGGCAGCCGTAAATGTCGCGTTCGAAGCTCCGGAAAACTTTGGCGGGCTCTGCCCTTCGCAGCAGCGACCTGTGGACCTCGTTCATCTGGCCACCCAGACGAAGGGTGATCGGGCTGTCGAGATCGAAATCCTGCAGATGTTCGCGCGCCAGGCACGTGGCTGTCTTCAGGCTCTGGCCAGCCATAGCGACGCGCTGCAGGTCAAGGCGGCCGCACAGAGGTTGCGAAATGCCGCAATGGCGGTTGGCGCACTTCGGGTTGCCGGGGCAGCCGACCTGATCGAAACAAAGGGTGCGACCATCGATTCGATCGCGTCGGTGAGTGCTGCCGTTCTTGAGGCCGAGCACTTCATCCTCAAGCTCGCCCGCTAGACGGTGCATACGCGGCGGATGATCGGGGCCACTGTCGTCTCTCCTTCGAGTTGACTGGTGTTTCGATTTGTTAGATGACTTCGCGGATTTTTTCGGCGAAGCATGGACACAGAACACATGGCAAATATCAGCATCATCGCCTTTGACGGCACGCGCTTCGACATCGCAGCCGCAGATGGCTCCACAGTCATGGAAAATGCCGTGCGCAATTCCGTTCCTGGCATCGACGCCGAATGTGGCGGCGCCTGCGCTTGTGCCACCTGTCATGTCTATGTCGATGACGCATGGACCGACAAGGTCGGTGCACCATCGGCAATGGAGGAAGACATGCTCGACTTCGCAGTCGACGTAAAGCCAAGCTCGCGACTGAGCTGTCAGATCAAGGTGGTTGCCGCACTTGACGGCCTTGTGGTGCATGTTCCCGAACGCCAGGGGTGATAGAACCGATCCTGTGCGCTCCAAAAAAAGCCCCGCTCTCGCGGAGCGAGGAGCGGGGCAAGGGGGCGCATCGCCAAGCAGGCGAGGGAGGAAACACCTGTGGCACCAGGACGCGCCGGGAGAACTGGCAAATCGGAAAACGCTTAATCAACGTTTGCTGATGACAGGTATATTTCAGATTCTTATCAAGTGCCACGCTGAGAAATAGCCGGTTATTCACAGGTCGGGGCGCAAGTTTCGAGCAAGATGTGTCCTTGCTGCATTAGTGCGCTGTAATTTTTAGTGGGTTATTTCCGCGATAACGCTTAGTCCTGACTTACCCTGCCGCTTTTGTAGCGCAGGATGCGCGCCATCCTGTTCTGGAAGTTCTTTGCCTCTATGCGGTCGAACTTCATCTGCGCCTCGTCATGCGCCAGCGTGATGCGATCGGTGACGTCGGCGACCTTGTCCTGCATCTTGTCGCAGTTGTCTTGGGCGGGAAGTCTCTTCAGCGCCCTTTCCAGATCGCGTGCATATTGTCGGGCAATTTCCGCGTGGCGTTCCTCGTGACGCTTGATGTCTGCCGACAGGGCATCCCAGATGAAGCCAAGTTCTTTCGTTGCGCGCTTACGGTTCTTCCACCGTGGCAGAATGATCTTGGTGTCTAGGGTGACCCGGGCATCCTCGATGGCGCAGCGCTCGCCTTTGCGCACATAGGTAAGGTCGCCGCCGAAGCGGATTTGCGTGGCGCCTGGATGGCGGTTTCCCGTCATCTGGGTCATCGGCCCCTTGCGCGTCAGTTCTTCGTCGATCTCAGCCGCAGTCTTGCCGCCGATCTGAAAATAGCTTGTCGATTTGCGAACGATCGTTTCGGAGCGCGCGACGCCGGCGGAAACCGAAATAAGGGCTGTGGCGACTGCGGTTGCCCAAAAACGGCAAGCATTTGACATTATCATTTTCCGCAATCTACTGACCCGCAATGTTGAATTCGCTGCGCCCTTGGGGCATAGCCAAGCCGCGAGCACTATTGCAGCTTCGCGGATTTCCGTCGAGAGGACAGATGAACGTGACCACCGGCAATCGAAGCATCTGGCGCGTTGCCCATGGTCGCAATCTCGACCTGACGGCGCAGGGCGCGCTGATGGCCATCATCAATGTCACGCCGGATTCGTTTTCCGACGGCGGTTTGCATGCCACGACCGAAAAGGCGGTTGCCCATGCGCTTGCCTGTGTCGAGGCCGGCGCGGACGTTCTTGATATCGGTGGTGAATCGACACGCCCCGGCGCTGCTGACGTGACGCCTGAGGAAGAAATGGAGCGGGTCGTTCCGGTGATCGAGGCACTGGTTGCGCGCACGAACGTTTTGCTGTCGATCGACACCTACCGAGCCGCGACTGCCCGCGTGGCGATCGCTGCCGGCGCCCACATCATCAATGACGTGCACGGGCTGCAGCGGGAGCCGGAAATCGCTTCCGTCGCGGCAGAGAGCAGGGCCGGGCTCTGCATCATGCATACCGGGCGCGGACGGGAGACGCTTTCTGACGTCATTGAGGACCAGATTTTCTTCCTGACGCAGTCGCTAGACATCGCGTGGGCTGCAGGTGTTTTGCCGGACACGATCACGCTTGACCCGGGTTTCGGTTTTGCCAAGGAGACAGTGGAGGAGAATGTCGAATTGATGGTGCGTTTCGAGGAATTGCATCGGTTCGGTCTGCCGCTTCTCGCCGGAACCTCGCGCAAGCGCTTTCTGGGAAGTCTAACCGGGCGCGACGCTGCAGAACGGGATGCGGCGACGGCTGCAACCACGGTTGCCTTGCGTCTCAAAGGGGCGGCCGTATTCAGGGTCCATAATGTCGTGATCAACCGCGACGCGTTGGCCGTCGCCGATGCAATGCTTGCCACACAAAAGCGGCTTGCCGAAGGAATGAAGTCATGAGCGCTATCTTCACCATTACCCTGAAAAATTGCGCCTTCTTCGCACATCATGGCGTCTTTCCCGAGGAGGGGGTGCTTGGGCAGAGGTTTTACGTCGATGCGGAGTTCGATGTGGATGCCGGGGAGGCGGCCGCGCAGGACAGGCTTGAGGGCACCGTGCACTATGGTATCGCCTTTGAGGTCATCGAAGGGATCGTCACCGGCAGTCGCGTCATGTTGGTCGAAGCGCTGTCTCTGGCGATCGCAAAGGCGCTGCTGGAGCGCTTTCCGGAAATCCTGCGAACGCGCATCACGGTGCGCAAGCCCAGCGCCCCGATTGCTGGCATTCTCGACTATGTACAGGTGAGCGTTGAACAATTCAGGTGAGTTTGGGTGGCGTCAGGCAACTCTTGGACTAGGTGGCAATATCGGCGATCCGGTTTCAGCCATGGCAGCGGCTCTGCAGCGTCTCGATAGTCGCTCTGATTGTCGGGTGACGGCCGTGTCGCGGCTGTACCGGACACCGCCTTGGGGGAAGGTCGATCAGGCGGATTTCTACAACAGTTGTGCGTCTATCGAAACCACGCTTGCGCCCGAACCGCTGCTGGACGCTTGCCTCGACATCGAGCGCGAGATGAAGCGTGTGCGTATCGAACGCTGGGGACCGCGCACCATCGATATCGATATCCTGACATATGACGACAGTGTCGTGGACGGCGAGCATCTGAAGATCCCGCATCCGCGGATGACGGAACGCGGCTTCGTGCTGATGCCGCTCGCCGATATTGCTCCGGACCTGAAGGTCAGGGGAAGGGCAGTTGCCGACTGGCTCCGTGACAGCGATCGCGCCGGCATCGATATTGCAAACGAAAACCGCGCCTGGTGGCGCGGTTGATCATTTCGGTCGGGACCGAAGGTTACGTGTTTATTCGCTGGCGGCCGTAACAGCCATTGCATCGGCCTGACGGTTCAGCTTCAGGCCGATGACCGGGATCAGGCGATCCTCGACCTTGACCGAGATGGTGATGTTCATCGCATCGTCTTTTTCGATGCGGGCGACCATCGCGCCATTCAGCTTCTTGCGGTTGATGCCCATGACCGCACGATTGCCGGTGACCGTTCCGGAAACGATGTCCATGCCCTTGCCTTCGGCGCCGTCAAGGAACTGACCTTTGTAGGTGCTGCCTGCCTGGGAGATGAATGCGGACATCGGCTGGCTGAATACACCGACGCGGCAGGTGCCATCGAGCTTCATCCCTGGCTCCTTGCCGTCTGCGGACAGGCCGGTCAGGTTGCAGGTGAATTTGGTGCCCTTGTATTTTCCGGCAACAATTTCGCCTGGGCCCTTCCAGACGCCGGCGACCTGCTCAAAGAAGCGCTTGTCGCGCGAAGCTGCGTCCGCAACGGTTGCGGGCAGAAGTGCTGCAGCGGCCATGATGACGGCACTGCGGCCGAGCGACGAGAAGATGCGAGAAGACATCGATTTACCTTGGTACGAGAAACCAGAAAACCCGCAGTCAACTTAGCGCGGTATTGGTTAATGCATCCTTGCAATTAACCTTAAATGGCGTCGCCGGCAATCGGCAAAACACAGGTTCAGTGGCGGGTGTTGCCCATAAGACTCAGTTGGTTTCGCCGCCTGGCTTGCCGTTCAGCGATGGCGTGAGGTCGCCGATGAAGTCACCGATGCCCGGCCGCTTCAGAGCTTTGAAGGGCAAAGGCCGACACAGATCCATTGCGGCAATGCCGATTCGCGCCGTCATCAGGCCGTTGATCACACCTTCACCGAGGCGCGCCGACAGGCGCGAGGCGATACCGTGGCCCAGAACCTGCTGCACTAGGCTGTCGCCGACGGCGATCGAGCCGGTCACGGCAAGATGTGCGATCACGTCGCGCAGCAGACGCAGCATTCCGAGACTGCCGGGCCGTCCGCCATAAAGTTCGGCCATGCCGCGGACCAGCCGCACGACTTCGAAAAGCACATAGCCCAGATCCACCAGTGCCCGTGGGCTGACAGCGGTGACGACCGACACCCGCTTGGAGGCTCCGAGAATGAGGTTTCTCGCCCGGATGTCGAGCGGGCTCAACAGTTCGCGCTCGGCGAGTTCAATCAGTTGCGGACCGTCGATCACGTCATCCTCGACCTCGGCCATTACCTTCTGGCCACGGGCGGTTTCGGGACGATGGGAGACGAGACGCGTCAGCCGCTTGACCACGGCAAGGGCCGCCGGGCGCTTGCGATCGGCGCTGGCAGCCTCGGCTTCCGATTTCAACGACTGAACCGCTTCCAGCCGATAAAGGCCGGCGATCTCGCGGCCGATGGCGATCGCCAGAGCCAGCAGGCCGACGACGAGGACCCCGATCGCGGCATAGCCAAGCCAGTCGGAACGGGCGAAGAGGTCGCGGATCAGGCCGTCGACCCAAAGGCCGAGCGCGAGGGAGACTAGGATGCCGAAAGCGCCGACCGCTATCCGCGCAAACGAGAAGCTGCGACGTCTCGGAATGGCCAGAGGTATCTCGCCGATTGCCGATCCGGCGCCGATAAAGGGATCTTCCTCGTCCGGAACGATCACCACTTCATGCGAAAAGCTTTGCGGCTGGCGCGCTGCTGCCGGACGGGCGGCTTCGGTTGCCGGTTCTGCCTCGACGGAAAATGCCGCGGGGCGTCGGCGGTTGCCGTTGCCCTGACCGGTGCCGGGCACGGAGGATGACGGGGGCTTGGTCATGCGAGACGGTCTCCGAGCAGGAACTGCATGGCGCGATCGAGGCGAATGTGGGGGACCGACAATGTGATGCCGCCGCCTGTCTCTTCAAGGCGCGGCGGACGGAAGCGGACAATGTCGAGATCAGGCAGTTCGGCGGGCTCGCCGGCGTCGATCGAGCGGAAGAAGGCTTCCGGATCTTCGGGAAGATCGCCGGGGAAGACAGCGGTCTTGCGCTCGCCATCGAAGGTCTCGCTGCCGATCCGTTCCCCCACCATCGGGGTGCCGACAATGACCGGCAGATCATGGCCGTCACGTTTGACATTGGCCTCTCGCGTCGCGCGGACGGAGGCAAGCGCCATCACCTCGATACCCGCGCCGCTCATACCGATCGTCTGGATTGCCCGGTCCACCAGGCGGCGGGTCAAGGTTTCCAGCCGGTCGTGGCTCTCATGATGCAGGTGGTCGGCCTTGGTGGCGGCAACCAGCACGCGATCGATGCGGCGGCGGATCAGTGAGGTCAGAATATTGTTGGAGCCGGCGCGGAAGCAGGCGAGTACATCGCCCAGAGCCCGTTCCAGATCCTGAACCGCTTCCGGACCACGGTTGATGGCCTGCAGCGCATCGACAAGCACGATCTGGCGATCGAGCCGCGCGAAATGTTCGCGGAAGAAGGGTTTCACCACCAGGCTCTTGTAGGCTTCGTAGCGGCGCTCCATCATCGCCTGCAGCGATCCCTTCGGCGCTTTGCCGTCGGCCAGGACTGGCAGGGGGGCAAAGGTCAGCGCAGGCGAGCCTTCCAGGTCGCCGGGCATCAGGAAGCGGCCTGGCGGCAGCGTCGACAACGAGCGTTCATCGGATTTGCACAGGCGCAGATAAGTGGTGAATGTTTCCGCCAGTCGGCGTGCCAGCATTTCGTCCGACGGGGCATGCGGATCAACGGATGCGGAAAGTTCCCGCCACTCGCGTGACAGTTCGGCGCGCACACCTGTTGTCGCAAGACTTGCCGTCGCGTCGGAGAACTGGCGATAGTCCTGCTGCAGCAAGGGCAGATCGAGCAGCCATTCGCCCGGGTAATCGACAATGTCGATCGACAGGCGCCCGGACGAAAGCAGGCGGTTCCATGCGCTGGCGCTCTTGTATTCAATGGTCAATCGCAGCTCGGAAATCGCCCGGGTCGAATCCGGCCAGACGCGGTCCCTGATCAGGGCGCGGATGTGATCTTCATACTGGAACCGTGGTACCGCGTCGTCCGGCTGTTCCTCCAGTTTCGCGCCAGCGATGCGGCCGGAGCGAACGGGTTCGAACAGCGGCAGTCTTCCGCCATGCAGAAGGTTGTGGACGAGCGAGGAGATGAAGACGGTTTTACCCGCGCGCGACAGGCCGGTTACGCCAAGGCGGATCGTCGGGTGGACCAGATTGGCGGCACGGTCGGCAACATTGTCGAGAGCGATTGCTGCTTCGTCGGTAATGCTGGTGAACAGGGAAGGAGGCAATGGCGGGTTCCTGAAATTGTCGTGGCGCAGTCTGCTGCAGGACGTCGACCGAAGACCCGGGCCGGAGACACGCATCTGCCTTGCAGCATATAGGTTGCCATTGCGCTGCAAAAAAGGAGCGGGGACGCTTTGCACCTTGTTGATGGTACTCGCCTGATCAGCCGACGATAAAGTCCTGTAGTTTCCAGCCCTGACCCGGGCCTTCGATCTTCAGGGCGTCGATCACGGCAAGGCCGGATGTCGGATAGCCTTCGGGCACGGTGCGGCCGACAATGTCATGGCCGACCAGTCGCGCGAAGACTTCCTCAACGGCAGGGTTGTGACCCACCATCATCAGCGATTGGACGCCGCGCGTCGACGTCAGGATCTCGAGATAAGTGTCGGCCGGCGAGTTATACAGTTCATCGACAAAACGAAATTCCGATTGGCCGGAAAAGGCCCTGCGTATTGCATCGGCAGTCTGGCGGCACCGCTTTGCGGTTGAGGAAATCACCAGTTCGGGCCGATAGCCCTTTTCCGCGGCAGTCTCCGCGAGCAACTCGGCCTCGGCAAAGCCTGCGTCGGAAAGGCTGCGATCGAAATCGCGGCCGCCAGGTTCGGCCCAACCGGATTTTGCATGCCGCAACAAATAGATGCGTTCAGGAGGCTTAGTGGAGAGCGTCATCCGTTGGGTTATCCGCGTCAGATCATCCTGCTAATGAACTAGCGGTTATCAACCCTCCACGTCAACTGGTCGCAGGTGGCATATCGTGGTCCGCATCCGATGCCTTGCGAAGGCACGGTCCGATGTGGCTGTGGGAAATAGTGCTTAAAAAATATACTCTTAGATGAAAAATGTAACAGATTTAAAAATGCCGTGGAAACAGTCAGGAGGCTTGAACAGGTTTGAATGAAAGGTTATACACCCGCACATTGAGATGTTCTTCAGGAGAATCGCGTTGAGTGAGAAGATCAATCTTAGCAATTATGTGCTCTCTGAGGATGAAGAGTTCATGAATGCGAACCAGAGGGCTTATTTTCGGGCAAAGCTTGTTGCCTGGAAGAATGATATCCTACGCGAAGCGCGCGAAACTCTCGGTCACCTTGCTGAAGAGAGCGCCAACCATCCCGATCTCGCCGACCGGGCTTCCTCCGAAACGGACCGTGCCATCGAGCTTCGTGCTCGCGACAGACAGCGCAAGCTGATCTCCAAGATCGACGCCGCCTTGCAGCGGATCGATGAAGGCACCTATGGTTTTTGCGAGGAGACCGGCGAGCCGATCGGTTTGAAGCGCCTTGACGCCCGTCCGATTGCGACCCTGTCGATCGAAGCGCAGGAGCGCCACGAGCGTCGCGAAAAGGTCTATCGCGACGAGTGAAGTTCTTCGCTCGCGCCTGCGCCCCTAGCAGCGACTGATTTTCCATGTCGGCCTTCGGGCCGGCATTTTTCGTTTTGGTGATGGGTCATGCGGTCGAACGTGACGACGGACGTGCGTGCCGCATACTTGTCCGACCAAAGAGCCAGACGTTGTCTGACTGCCCCATTCTTACGAGTTTCGGCTGGCTGACATCTCGCCGAAGATGCGGGCGATCTCGTTCTGCAGGTTCGGTTCGTCTGGTTTAGCCTCAGCGTCTGTGGCCGGCTTCGCCACCGGGGTCGTCGCATGCCTGCTTTCCGGCAGGACCGCCGATATCGGCAGACCGGGGCGGTCGCTGCGGATCTCGGGTAGAAATGGCTGGCTCATGGGACTGTCGCCCTTGAAGTTGCCGGCCGGGGGCAGTGGCAGCGGATCAGCGGCCAGATGCAGCGCCATTTCCTCTTCAAGAACCCGCTCGAAATCGCTCATGTCGCGCGGCGGCTCCTGCTTCTCGGCGGCCTTGACCGGTTCGTGCTGTGGTGAGAAGCGTTCGGCTGCGAAGGGTTGCGCGGATCCCGGACGCTCCGTTGCGTTGATTGGCAAGACACGCGCGCGCGCCGCTTCCAGTATGTTGGCCGCATCCGGTGCCGTTACATGGGGTGCGCGTGCCGGTGTGGCATCTGACGCAATATCAATTGAAGGGATGTGGATTACAGGCACATCAGGCACCGCGTACGAAGCGATCGATGCAACCTCCGGCGCGCGGCCGGTATTCATCGGCTGTTCGAACTGCGGCTCATGCGAAGCCGCAAGCGAAACTTCAGGGACGATGGCCATCGAGGCGTAGGCGTCTGTTGGCACTGCGGGGGACACAATTTCGACCGGAGCCTGGATCGTTGCCGTTTGAGCCGGTTCAACAATGGGAGCAATTGCCGCGGGCGGAGTCTGAGGAACGGGCGATGCCACCACTTCAAGGCGCGGTTCCGGACGCACCTCGGCCGGGCCGGCAGCACTCGGCGCGCGAACCGGATCGATCGGTTGTGGTTCGTCACGCACCAGTTGCACAGCCGGCAGTGGCGTCGGCGGTAGTGGCGTGGCTTGCACCGTCATCACCGGGGTCGTTGCTGCCGCAACGACAGGTGCTACCGAAGCTGCAGTGAGCGGAACGACGGAGATCGGGGCTGCCGCGCCTGTCTGCGCGCCCGTAGCGATTGGAGCTTTCGGCGCAGTCACCGCGCTGGCCTGCGGTGTGGTGCGCAGCGGTTCTGCGGGTACAACTGGCGCGGACACCGGTTGTGGCTTGGAGCGGATCGGTTCCGGTTCGGCTAGTACTGGTTCCGCGGCAACAACTGCTTCCACGGGACGTATAGGTTTAGGCTTGACGGCAGCTTCCGGCTCGCTGGGAGCGGCGACAATCCTGGCCGTCTCGGAAGCAGGCAGATTCTGTGATACCTCCGAGGCCTCAGCCTTGACGGCCAAAGCGGAAAGATAGGCACGGTCATCGCCAATACCGCTTTCGATGACGATATCGGTCGGGCCGCCGATCATGACGAGGTGTTCAACATTGTCGCGGCGGATCAGGACAATCCGACGGCGTGCGTCGACGGCTGCAGCATCCAGGACCTGCAGACGGGGCTGGCGGTTTCTGCCGCCGCGAACGAAAGGTGAGGATGCGCGATTGCGCATCAGCCAGAGCACGATGAACAAACATAGCAGAGCGAGCGCCACGCCAAGTGCCGCCACCAGTAAACGGTTGCCATAGGCGGTAATCATTTCGTCCAGCATGATACGCTCTCCTTGTCACGCTTTCTCGCAGAAGATGGCGGGTTCTGCAATCACGGGCCGCAATCATGACTTGTCGTCCGTCCCAGGCAGCAATTGCATGGTCACCACCCCTCAATTTCCACTCAGAATGCGGCAATCCTGTGGGGTAGCGACAAAGCATGCGGGTTTCGGGCTTTCTTCGCTTTTTGCACCCCTTGCAAATTGCTAAACAGGACGGTGCGCCGATTCCCGTAGCGGGTCGGGAGCAAGGCGCGGACAGGCAAGAGGCATTCATGACACGACAGCAGAAGCCCGGCGATAACGACAGCCCTCTGGTGGACCGCCGGGGCGGATTCGGGACGGCGCTGCGTATTATTTTGCTCGCTCTGGTCCTGATCGGAGCATCGGCAGCCTTTGTCTTTTTCCGTGACCAATTGGACAACCAGATCGTTCTCGGTGTCCTCGGTGTTTTGGCCATGATGGGGATCTTCTTCATCGTCTCGGCCGTGATCGGCTTCGTCGAGGTGATGCCGCAATCGCATACCGATACGCTTGCGCGCCGTTTTCTCGCCAGCCAGCCGGAAGGCACGCTGATCACCGATTCGGAAGGGCGCATTGTTTATGCCAATGCGGCCTATGGCGAGATGACCGGCGCGAAGAAGGCGACGGATGTCCAGACGCTCGAGGCCTTGCTGTCGCGCTACCGTGAGTCGAGCGAAGCGCTCTACCGGCTGACCAATGGTCTGCGCGAAGGTCGCGAGAGCTACGAGGAATTCCGGCTGCTAAAGCCGCTCGGCAACCAGACCGGCAATGGCTCGGGTGCCCATTGGTATCGGCTGAAGGCCCGGCTGCTGGCGAGCGAGAGCCGCGGACGTGGCCTGCATGTCTGGCAGATTTCCGACATTACCGTCGAGCGCGACGACCAGGAGCGCTTTTTCAAGGAATTGCAGCACGCAATCGATTATCTCGACCACGCGCCTGCCGGATTCTTTTCCGCCGGCCGCAAGGGCGAAATCTACTATCTCAATGCGACACTGGCCGAATGGCTGGGTGTCGATCTGACGCAGTTCAGCCCGGGCTCGATGTCGATTGCCGATCTGGTTGCCGGCGAAGGCATGGCGCTGATCAATTCTGTGCAGGCCGAACCCGGCAATTCGCGGACAGAGACGCTGGATCTGGATCTGCGCCGGGTCAATGGCCAGATCCTGCCTGTGCGACTGGTGCACCGCGTGCGCGCAGCGCGTGACGGGGCACCGGGCGAAAGCCGGTCGATCGTGCTTGCCCGGCAAAGTGGCGATACCGGCGATCACTCGGCCTCGGTCGCGTCCATGCGTTTCACCCGTTTCTTCAACAATACGCCGATGGCGATTGCATCTGTCGATGGCGAAGGCCGGATCCTGCGCACCAATGCGCCTTTCATGAAGCTGTTTGCCGACATTATCAGCCGCGACCAGATCGAGCAGCATGACAAGTTGGAGATCGTGTTCCACGAGAGCGAGCGCGAGCGGTTTCATGACGCCCTGGCGCTGGCCAAGGATCGTCAGGTCGATATCGCGCCGATCGACAGCCGGCATCCGGTCAGCGATACCCGGCATTTCCGTTTCTACGTCAATGCAGTGATCGACCAGAGCGACGAGGCGCCCGAAGAGGCGGCGATCGTCTATGCCGTCGATGTCACCGACCAGAAGGCGCTGGAAGCGCAGATGGCGCAGACGCAGAAGATGAACGCAGTCGGCACGCTTGCCGGCGGTATCGCGCATGACTTCAACAATGTCCTGACCGCAATCCTGCTGTCGTCCGACCACCTTCTGTTGCAGGCGCGACCGTCGGATGCGAGTTTCGCCGACCTGATGGAAATCAAGCGTAACGCAAATCGTGCGGCGGTATTGGTCCGTCAGCTACTGGCCTTTTCACGCAAGCAGACGATGCGCCCCTCGGTGTTGAACCTCACCGACGTAATCGGCGATCTGCGCATGCTGGTCGATCGGTTGATTTCCGGCAGCAATGTCAAGCTGCGGGTCGAATATGGGCGCGATCTCTGGCCGGTCAAGACCGATCTATCGCAGTTCGAGCAGGTGATGATCAATCTCTGCGTCAACGCGCGGGACGCGATGCCGAACGGTGGGACGATCACCGTGTCGACACGCAATGTCTCGGCGCAGGAATCGGATGATTTCCAGTACCGCGGCCTGCCGGCGGAAGAGATGGTGCTGATCGAGGTTGCCGACACCGGTACCGGCATTGCGCCTGATATCATGGACAAGATCTTCGAGCCGTTCTTCACGACGAAGGAAGTGGGCAAGGGAACCGGTCTCGGCCTTGCGATGGTCTATGGCATCGTCAAGCAGTCCGGCGGCTATATCTATCCGGAATCGGAAGTCGGCAAAGGTACGACGTTCCGCATCTTCCTGCCGCGGCATATCCCGGAGATCCAGCCGGTGATCGAGCAGGCGGCCGGTACGCCGGATCCAGCCGCCAATGCGGCTTCCACTGCGAGCAGTGAAGCATCCGCCGAGAACCGCGATCTGACCGGAAAGTCGGCCGTCGTGCTTCTGGTGGAAGATGAAGAGGCCGTGCGCCGCGGTGGCAAGCGCATGCTGGAGACGCGTGGCTATACGGTTCACGAAGCTGGCTCGGGCGTCGAGGCGCTGGACATTCTGGAAGAGCTAGGTGGGGCGGTGGACATCGTCGTGTCCGACGTCGTCATGCCGGAAATGGATGGACCTACGCTGCTCACCGAACTGCGCAAGAAATATCCCGACATGAAGTTCATTTTCGTATCGGGTTATGCCGAGGACGCGTTTGCGCGCAATCTGCCGGCAGATGCCAAATTCGGCTTCCTGCCCAAGCCGTTCTCGCTGAAGCAGTTGGCGGTAGCCGTTCGTGAGATGCTTGACGGTCAAGCCTGAGATCCAGGCATATCGAAGATAAAAAAACCGCGCTGGCGACAGTGCGGTTTTTTGCTTCGAGGGTCCGGCGCCTGTATCAACCGTTCATTGCGACGGCGATTTCCGCGGCCAGGCGTGCATTGTTTTCGACCAGCGCGATGTTGGTCTTCAGGCTGCGGCCTTCGGTCAGGTGGAAGAGATTGTCGAGCAGATAAGGGGTAACCTGCTTTCCGGCGATCTCGTCACGTTCGGCGTTGGCCAGCGCACGGCTGATGTAGATTTCCATTTCCTCGCGCGGGATTTCGTCTGCTTCCGGCACGGGATTGGCGATCAGCATGCCGCCATCGATGCCAAGCTGTTCGCGCAGCTTCTGGAAATTGGCGATCGCGGCCGGGCTCGTCAGGTTGAGCACGCTCTTGAGGCCGGAACTGCGTGACCAGAAAGCCGGGAAGTCTTCGCTGTCATAGGTGACAACAGGCACGCCGCGGGTTTCAAGCACTTCAAGGGTCTTGGGAATGTCGAGAATGGCCTTCGGACCTGCAGACACCACGATGACGGCCGTGCGCGCCAGTTCTTCAAGGTCAGCGGAAATATCGAAGCTTTCTTCCGCTCCACGGTGCACGCCGCCGATGCCACCCGTTGCAAACACATGGATACCGGAACGATAGGCGGCAATCATCGTTGCTGCGACCGTGGTGGCGCCATTGCGGCGTTCGGCGAGCGCAAAGGCCAGATCGGCACGCGACAGCTTCATCACATTGCTCATCTGGGCCAGTGCTTCCAATTGGGAAGGCTCAAGGCCGATATGCAGCACGCCGTTCATCACGGCAATGGTCGCCGGCACAGCGCCCTGCTGGCGGATGATCGTCTCGACACTCTTCGCCATGTCGAGATTGCCAGGATAAGGCATGCCATGGGTAATGATGGTCGATTCCAGCGCCACGATCGGCGCGCCGCGCTGCTTGGCGGCGCTGACTTCGCTGGAATAGGTAATGGGCAGGAGAGGGGAGATGGAACGGTTCATTTGAGCTTCCAGATGGTTTTGCCCGTCATGGCAGGAAACGGGCCCGTGGGACAAGAGCCAACTGTGTTTCCAGCCGCTGGGGCGTGAGGTTTTCTTCGGTTGCATGCGGGGAGGCAAGGGTTATCGCGGCCGCCGCCGTCGCCTGGCGAAGCGCGTCGCACAGATCGTCGCCGGCGAGCCGGGCTCTCAGAAAGCCGGCAGCAAAGGCATCGCCGGCGCCGGTGACGTCTGCGATCTGGGTTACGGGTGCTGGCTCGATCGCGGCCGCGGATGTCTCGTCGAAGGCAATCGCAATGCGTCCGCCACTGGTGACACTGCCGCCGCGAAGCCCGGCAAGACGGAGAATCGCTGGCCAGTCTTCCGGACGCGCTGCCGTTTTTCCGGTCAGGCTTTCGGCTTCGGCGACATTGAGGAAAAGATGGTCGATGCGGGGCAGGGCCTCCCTGAGGCGCAGGACCTTTGCCGGGGAGATGGCGATGGCCGACAGGCCTATGCCGCGCTTGGTGGTCTCTTCGGCAAGGGCCGTGATGGTTGGGCCAGCCAGGTTCGCGTCGCACAGAACGTGGCGAGCGATGTCGAGGCTGTCGCGGGTAGAGCGGGCGCGGAGCCGGCGGGCGCTGAACATGTCATATAGCGCCATGTCGGCCAGGGCGATGACCAGATTGCCGTCGCACTCGAGGATGGCGGTATAGCTCGGTGTGGCGCGATCGAGAAAGACCACCGGGCAATCGTCGAGACCGGCACGCTCTGCTGCATCCGCCACCGTCTGGCCGGCCGGGTCGCCACCTCGGGGCGCAACAAGGCGAACACGGTGTCCGAGCCGGGACAGATTGCAGGCGGCATTGAACACGCCGCCGCCCGCTTCCTCGAACCATTGTCCGGGGTTGCTGGAGCCTGGCTTCGTGTCACCGAACAGACGTCCGCGACGGTCGATATGGGCGCCGCCTATGGCCAGAATATCAAAGCTCATGCACGGCACTTTCTCACGCGGCTGATACGAATCGCAAGGACATCAAAACATCGATTTTGCAATGTAAGACCCTGTTTGCAAAAGCTTTTCCAGTCTTCGGAACAGATAACGAACATAGGGTAAAAATCCGTTTTTTCTCAATGGCTTGAATGGAGCTTGCCAAATGAGAACAAACGAAGTACATACAGTCCATCGGCGGCTTCATTGCCTATGCGGCCTCAATAACCTAAAGGTGGATCAAATGGCACAGAATTCTTTGCGGTTGGTAGAGGACAAATCGGTGGATAAAAGCAAGGCATTGGAAGCGGCGCTCTCGCAGATCGAACGGTCGTTCGGCAAGGGCTCGATCATGAAGCTCGGTGCAAACGAGAGCGTGGTCGAAGTCGAGACTGTCTCGACGGGATCGCTCAGCCTCGATATCGCGCTGGGTATCGGCGGTCTGCCAAAGGGCAGAATCATTGAAATTTACGGTCCGGAAAGTTCGGGCAAGACGACGCTTGCGCTGCAGACGATAGCCGAAGCGCAGAAGAAGGGCGGTATCTGCGCCTTCGTCGACGCCGAACATGCCCTCGATCCGGTCTACGCCCGCAAGCTGGGTGTCGATCTGCAGAACCTGCTCATTTCGCAGCCGGATACCGGCGAGCAGGCGCTCGAAATCACCGACACGCTGGTGCGTTCCGGCGCTGTCGACGTGCTGGTTATCGACTCGGTTGCAGCGCTCACGCCGCGCGCCGAAATCGAAGGCGAAATGGGCGACAGCCTGCCCGGTCTGCAGGCGCGTCTGATGAGCCAGGCGCTGCGCAAGCTGACAGCCTCGATCTCCAAGTCGAAGACCATGGTGATCTTCATCAACCAGATCCGCATGAAGATCGGTGTTATGTTCGGTTCACCGGAAACCACAACTGGCGGCAACGCGCTGAAATTCTACGCTTCGGTGCGCCTCGATATCCGCCGTATCGGCGCGGTCAAGGATCGCGAAGAGGTTGTCGGCAACCAGACGCGCGTCAAGGTCGTCAAGAACAAGATGGCGCCACCGTTCAAGCAGGTCGAGTTCGACATCATGTATGGCGAAGGGGTCTCGAAGACCGGCGAGCTCGTCGATCTCGGCGTCAAGGCTGGCATTGTCGAAAAAGCAGGTGCCTGGTTCTCCTACAACAGCCAGCGTCTCGGCCAGGGGCGTGAAAACGCCAAGCTGTTCCTGCGTGACAATCCGGCGCTTGCGCAGGAGATCGAATTGGCGCTGCGGCAGAATGCGGGGCTGATCGCGGAGAAGTTCCTGCAGAACGGTGGTCCCGACACCAATGATGGTGACAGTGCCGAAGATTAAGTCTCGCGCGCTGCCAAATTCGAATTCCAGCCGGCCATGTTTCGAAAGAGGCATGGCCGGTTTTCTATTGCGCGGCTGGACAGCGACCATGGCGGACGATAAAAGCCATTGATTTTGCGAATTGGCCGGGTTCCGGCCTGAATGAAGGGCGTGACATGAGCGGTGTAAACGACATCCGGTCGACTTTTCTCGACTACTTCAAGACGAACGGTCACGAGGTCGTATCCTCCAGTCCGTTGGTGCCGCGCAACGACCCGACGTTGATGTTCACCAATGCGGGCATGGTGCAGTTCAAGAATGTGTTCACCGGCTTGGAACAGCGTCCGTATTCGCGCGCCGTGACTGCGCAGAAATGCGTGCGTGCCGGTGGCAAGCATAACGATCTGGACAATGTCGGCTACACCGCCCGTCACCATACGTTCTTCGAAATGCTCGGCAATTTCTCCTTTGGCGACTATTTCAAGGAGAACGCCATCGAGTTGGCCTGGAACCTGATCACCAAGGAATTCGGCATCGACAAGAACCGGCTGCTGGTGACCGTCTATCACACGGACGATGAAGCACATGGCCTATGGAAGAAGATCGCGGGCCTGACGGATGACCGGATCATCCGAATCCCGACCAGCGACAATTTCTGGGCCATGGGCGATACCGGTCCGTGCGGTCCCTGTTCTGAGATCTTTTATGACCATGGCGACCATATTTGGGGCGGACCGCCCGGCTCGCCGGAAGAGGATGGCGATCGTTTCATCGAGATCTGGAACCTCGTCTTCATGCAGTACGAGCAGGTGACAAAGGAAGAACGTGTCGATCTTCCCCGTCCATCGATCGATACGGGCATGGGCCTCGAGCGCGTTGCCGCCCTTTTGCAGGGCAAGCACGACAATTATGACATCGATCTTTTCCGTTCGCTGATCGAGGCGTCGGTTGAACTGACCGGCGTCAAGGCCGAGGGTGAACGTCGCGGCAGCCACCGGGTGATCGCCGACCACCTGCGTTCGTCGGCCTTTCTGATTGCCGATGGCGTTCTGCCGTCGAATGAGGGGCGCGGCTACGTCCTGCGGCGCATCATGCGGCGCGCCATGCGCCATGCGCAGCTGCTCGGTGCGCGCGATCCGATCATCTACAAGCTGCTGCCGGTTCTCGTTCAGCAGATGGGCCGCGCCTATCCCGAGCTTGCCCGTGCAGAATCGCTGATTGCCGAGACGCTGAAGCTGGAAGAAACCCGGTTCCGCAAGACCCTCGAACGCGGTCTGTCGCTGCTCTCGGATGCGACGACCGATCTCAGCCAGGGCGACAGCCTCGATGGCGAAACCGTTTTCAAGCTCTATGATACCTATGGATTCCCGCTGGACCTGACACAGGATGCCTTGCGTACTCGTGGCATCGGCGTCGATATCACCGGTTTCAACGATGCGATGCAGCGCCAGAAGGCCGAGGCTCGTTCGCACTGGGCTGGTTCCGGTGACAAGGCGACTGAGACGATCTGGTTCGAACTGCGCGAGAAACACGGTGCGACCGAGTTCCTCGGCTATTCGTCCGAGACGGCCGAAGGGCAGATCCAGGCAATAGTGCGTGACGGGGCTGCTGTCGACGCGGCGTCTGCCGGCGAACAGGTTCAGATCGTTGTCAACCAGACCCCGTTCTACGGAGAATCCGGTGGCCAGATGGGTGATACCGGCGAAATCATCGGCGAAGGTTTCTCGCTGGACGTGACCGATACCCAGAAGAAGGGCGAGGGGCTCTTTGTTCATATCGCTACCGTCCGCAACGGCGTCGTTCGTGCCGGCGAAGCGATGACGCTGAATGTCGATCATGCCCGCCGCTCCAGACTTCGGGCTAATCATTCCGCGACCCATCTGCTGCATGAGGCGCTGCGTGACGTGCTGGGAACGCATGTGGCGCAGAAGGGGTCGCTGGTTGCGCCCGAGCGGCTGCGCTTCGATATCTCGCACCCGAAGCCGATCACCGCTGAAGAGCTGAAAATCGTCGAAGAGATGGCCAACGAAATCATCGTGCAGAATGCGCAGGTCACGACGCGCCTGATGGCCGTCGACGATGCGATTGCCGAGGGTGCCATGGCGTTGTTCGGTGAAAAATATGGTGACGAGGTGCGCGTCGTGTCGATGGGTACCGCCGTTCGTGGCGAGAAGGCCGGCAAGGCTTATTCGATCGAACTGTGTGGCGGCACGCATGTCAACGCGACTGGCGATATCGGCTTGGTGCGCCTGGTCGGTGAAAGCGCTGTCGGTGCCGGTGTTCGGCGTCTGGAAGCGCTGACCGGCGAATCGGCACGGGCCTATCTAGCCGAGCAGGACGAACGGGTGAAGGCGCTGGCTACATCGCTGAAGGTTCAGCCGTCCGATGTGCTTTCGCGTGTTGAGACATTGATCGACGAGCGCCGCAAGCTTGAGAAGGAACTGGCGGATGCCAAGCGCAAGCTGGCGATGGGCGGTGGTGCTTCCGGTGGCGGTGACGCCCCGCGGGTCATCAATGGCATCAGCTTTGTCGGCCGCCAGCTTGCCGGTATCGATGCCAAAGACCTGAAAGGCATGGCCGACGAGGCCAAGGCCGGCCTCGAGTCTGCAGTGGTTGTGCTGATCGCCGTGGCCGAGGATGGTAAGGCGAGCGCCGTGGTTTCGGTCACGCCCAGCCTTTCCGAGCGTTTCAGTGCGGTTGATCTGGTGCGGATCGCCTCGACTGCACTGGGTGGCAAGGGTGGCGGCGGTCGAGCCGACATGGCGCAGGCGGGTGGCCCGGACGGTGCGCAGGCGGAAGCCGCGATCGAAGCGGTCGCCGCAGCGCTCGCGGTTTGATCTTGTCAGTCTGGCTTCGGAAAGCTGATGTGTTTCGAAGCCAGACATGACGATTTCGGGTGTTTCAGCCGCGCTTTGCCGCGCCTGGCGGGCCGGATGTATTGTCATTTAACAAGCGGGTTTTCTTTTCCTTCAGTCTTGATTGGTATGTGTTGCCTCGTTTTTGAGGTTTGCCGGCTTGGACCATCTTTTCCACATTCCCACATTGATGCTCTGCCTTTCGGCAGCCTGCGTGATCATCTCAATTTTTCTGACGCTTCTCTGGCTCTGGGATCGATCGAGCCAGGCGTTGCTGCGCTGGACACTGGGGTTCTGGCTTGGCTGCCTCGGCCTGATCCTGTTGGGCTTGCGGGATGTTGGCCGCCGATCCTTTCGATAGGGCTGGGCAATGCGCTTAGTCTCTGGAGCCTTGGTCTGATCTGGCTTGGCTGTCGGGCGTTCAATGAATGGGATCCCGACGCGCCGTCAGCGCTGGCGATGGCAGGCGGGCTTTTGTGGTTTACGCTGGTTGCTTGCTGGCCGCGCTTTGCCGAAGACCTGAATATCCGCATTATCGCGGCCTCAGCCCTTTATGCAGGATATTCGTTTCTCATCGTCAACACGGTATGGCGGGGATATCGACAGGAACCTCTGCCTGCCAGACGGCTCGCGGTCTTTGCCTTCGGGCTGCATGGTTTGTTCTACCTGTTGCGACTGCCGGTGCCATTGCTTTTCCCCGCTACCTTGAATGGAGGACATCCCAATCTGTGGTTTGGGGTGGTCACTTTTGAATATTTCATTCAGGTGCTGTTCGGTGCGCTTGCCATCTTCGCGATGGTGCATGAGCGCCTGACCCTGCGCTACAAGGTGGCCTCGGAGATCGATTATCTGACAGGTATTTGCAATCGCCGTGCCTTTCTTGCCGCCATCGATGCCAGTCGAGCGCGCCCAGAGGGCGACAGAGCGGGTGCGGTTCTGGCTCTGCTGGATGCAGATCATTTCAAGTCGATCAATGACACGCATGGGCATGGTGCTGGCGATATCGTACTGACCTGCCTGACAGGCCTGGTTGCCAGCCGGCTGCCGCAGGGTGCGGTTTTCGGGCGTGTTGGCGGAGAGGAATTCGCCATCTATCTGCCGGCCTCCGCTGCTCTGATCAATGCCGATCTGCTGGAGCACATCCGTGTCGATATTGGCGCCATGGTCGTTCAGCACGGGACGGCATGCATCCAGATGAGCGTGAGCATCGGCCATTGCGTTCTCCCGGCAGGGCGGCTCGATATGCAGATGGCCCTGGCGGTGGCGGATCGTGCGCTTTATGCGTCGAAAAAGGCAGGTCGCAACTGTGTCACGACAAGCATTTTTGCTCCGAGTGACAAGGACCGGATCGGCGGTTCTCCGGTTCATGCCCCTGCAGCTACGATCGCATGAAGTCCGAAGATCGCCTATACTGCACTGGCTTGCGTGCTCTCGGGTGAAACGCTGGGGAGTGCGATTGCGTCTTTATCGTTCTGCTTGCTGCAGGTCTGCCACGGCTGCACCGCCGAGCGATCTGGCGCGTTGCCATGCCGGTCGTGCGGCAAGGCGGCTGTAATAGGTTTCGTAGGCGGGGCGCTTCTCAATCGAGCCGAATTGCAAACCCCAGCCGATCTGTGAGCCGACATAGACATCTGCTGCGGTAAATCGATCGCCAGCAATGTAAGGATTGACTGAAACCGCCTACTCCAGCGCGTTCATCACGGCTCCGAACGAACCGTAGCCGACCATGCGGCGTCTGTTGGCCGCGATCTCTACGCCCAGACTGCGATTGATGACCGCCGCTTCGAGCGGGCCTGCCGCGAAGAACATCCAACGATAGTAAGCGCTGCGTTCCTCCCCAGTCGGTGCAAGGCCAGCCTTGGGAAAAGCGTCCACCAGATAGGCGCAGATCGCGGCGCATTCGGTGACGATGGTGGCGCCATGTTTCAATGCTGGAACCTTTCCCATCCGATTGATTGCTAGGTAATCTGGCACGCTCATTGATGGACCGAAGGCCACGATTTCCGTGCGCGATAAGGTTCGCCAACTTCCTCCAGCATCAGACGGGCAATGCATCCGCGTGACATGGGATTGGTACAAAGCACAAGTTCCGCCATGGATTTCCACCTTGTTTGTTCCCTTTATGTTTCAGCATAGGAACGGTGAGGTGTTTGATGCAAGCTATGGGAGAAATAAAAAAGCCCGGCGCGGGGCCGGGCTTTTCGTCAGTCATTGGGCGGCAATCAGGCAGCCATGGCCTTCTTCAGGTTTTCATCGACCTTGTCGAGGAAGGCGGTGGTCGACAGCCACGGCTGATCAGGGCCGATCAGCAAAGCAAGGTCCTTGGTCATGTAACCGGCTTCGACGGTGTCGACGCAGACCTTTTCCAGCGTGCTGGAGAAGCGTGCCAGTTCGGCATTGTCGTCGAGCTTGGCGCGGTGGGCGAGACCACGGGTCCAGGCGAAGATCGAGGCAATCGAGTTTGTCGAGGTTTCCTGACCCTTCTGGTGCTGGCGGTAGTGACGGGTCACCGTGCCGTGGGCTGCTTCGGCTTCAACCGTGCGGCCATCCGGCGAAAGCAGGACCGATGTCATCAGGCCAAGCGAGCCGAAACCCTGGGCAACCGTGTCGGACTGGACGTCACCGTCGTAGTTCTTGCAGGCCCAGACGTAACCGCCGGACCACTTCAGGGCCGATGCCACCATGTCGTCGATCAGGCGGTGTTCATAGGTGATGCCGACTTCATCGAACTTTGCCTTGAACTCGGCCTGGTAGACTTCTTCGAAGATGTCCTTGAAGCGGCCGTCATAGGCCTTGAGGATGGTGTTCTTGGTCGACAGATAGACAGGCCATTTGCGCATCAGGCCATACATCATCGAGGCGCGGGCGAATTCGCGGATCGATTCGTCGAGGTTGTACATTGCCATGGCAACGCCAGCGCCGGGGGCGTCGAAAACGTCCTTTTCGATCACCTGGCCGTCTTCGCCGACGAACTTGATCGTCAGCTTGCCCTTGCCCGGGAACTTGAAGTCGGTTGCCTTGTACTGGTCGCCGAAGGCATGACGGCCGACAACGATCGGCTTGGTCCAGCCCGGAACGAGGCGAGGAACGTTCTTGCAGATAATCGGCTCGCGGAAGATCACGCCGCCGAGGATGTTACGGATCGTGCCGTTCGGCGACTTCCACATCTGCTTGAGATTGAATTCCTTGACGCGGTCTTCGTCCGGGGTGATCGTGGCGCACTTGATGCCGACGCCATGCTTCTTGATGGCATGGGCGGCGTCTACGGTGACCTGGTCGGACGTCGCGTCGCGGTTCTCGACCGACAGGTCGTAATACTCGATATCGAGGTCGAGGTAGGGCAGGATCAGCTTTTCTTTGATGAACTGCCAGATGATACGGGTCATCTCGTCGCCGTCGAGATCGACGACCGGGTTGGCTACCTTGATCTTGCTCATGAATATCCTCGCTCGGAATGAATAGGGACGAGCGTCCCACTTGGTTCGGCTCGCTGGGCTATAGCATTCCCGGTTGAGAACGCAAAGCACCGGCACAGGCTGATAGCGCGATTTCATTCACAAATTGACACCAACAAAGGTCTCATATGCTCGTCTATCGACATTGAGCTTTGGCAGCGCCGCTATAGAGTGCCGCAACATTCACTCTGCCTATGGAATCCGACATGAACATCCTGATTGCCGCCTCGATGCTTCTCATCTCCAGCGTCGGTGCGCTGGCTGCTGACGTGACTGCCCCGGTCCGCGAAATCATTGAGGCGACCGCAAGCAACTGGACGGAAGAGGCCTTCGGCAACGAACAGGAGGTCTTCACGGAAGATCGGCTGGAGCGGATTTTCAGCGCGGAATTTGCCATGATGTACCGTGAAGCCTCGAAGAACCCGGCCTACGATCTACCGGAAGGCGAAACGACGGGGTTTCCGTTCGACTATGATCCGATTGCCAGAGGCCAGGATGGTTGCCCGTTCCAGAATATACGTATCGAGGACGATGGAGACGGGCAGGTGACTGCCCTGTTCAACAATCGCGAATGCATGGGCGACGATTCGGCCAACAGGCAAGATACGGTGCTGATTTTTCATGTTTTGGACGAAAACGGTCGCGCGGTGATCGATGACATCTATCCGGTCGAAAACGGTCAGTCCGGGCAATCGATCAAGGATGAGTTGAAAGCGATTGCCGGGCAGTAATTCGAACGCTTCAGTCTCATCGACAGGATGAATTACGCCATCGCGGCAACCTCCGGCATCGTGCTTTTCCGCAGCTTTTGATTTTTCCGTCGGTTTGTGTCAGTGAGGCCGCAAATATCGATTGAGACGGGCGAATATGGCAGGCACCAACAGCGAACGCGTACTTCTGGCCGAGGGACCGGCGATCATCCTGGTCGAACCGCAACTGGGCGAGAACATCGGCATGGTGGCGCGGGCCATGGCCAATTTCGGTCTGGCCGAATTGCGACTGGTCAAACCGCGCGATGGATGGCCAAGCGACAAGGCGCGCTCCGCGGCATCCAAGGCAGACCATGTGATCGACGGCGTGGTCGTTTTCGAGACGCTGGAAGAGGCTGTCGCCGATCTTAACTTCGTCTATGCCACAACTGCCCGTTTCCGCGACGGCTTCAAGCCGGTACGATCGCCGGTGACGGCGGCCTCGACATTGCGTCACCGTTTCACGGCGGGCGAAAAGACCGGCATCATGTTCGGCAGGGAGAAATCCGGCCTGTCGAATGAGGATGTGGCGTTGGCCGACGAAATTGTCACCTTTCCGGTCAATCCCGCCTTCGCATCGCTGAATATTGCCCAGGCAGTGCTGTTGATGTCCTATGAATGGATGAAGTCCAGCATGGACGACGTTCAGGCCGTGCCATTCGACGCGGTGGAGCAGGCGCCCGCCACCAAAGACGAGGTCATCGGGCTTTTCGATCATTTGGAAGAGGCGCTCGATGCGCGCAACTATTTCCATCCGGCCTCGAAAAAACCGAGAATGATCGACAACCTTCGTGCTGTTCTTTCGCGGCGCGCCTTCACCTCGCCCGAAATCAAGGTTTTGCGTGGCGTGATTTCTTCGCTCGACCGGTTCCAGCGGTCCCGGCCACGCGGCGCAGGCGCGCCAGATCCGGCGCTATCCAGGGGCAGCAAGCGGCATGATAGCGGCGACAACGAGTGAGCTGAAACCGGTTCTGGTGTTTGATTCCGGCATCGGTGGCCTGACAGTTCTTCGCGAGGCCCGACTGCTGATGCCGGAGCGCGGCTTCATCTATGTTGCCGACGATGCCGGCTTTCCCTATGGCGGTTGGGAGGAAGAGCCGCTGAAAGTGCGGATCGTTTCCCTGTTTCGCGATCTGCTCGCCGCATATGATCCGGAAGCGGTGATTGTCGCCTGCAATACCGCCTTCACGCTGGCTGGTGCCGACTTGCGCGCCGCCTTTCCCGCGATGCGCTTCATCGGGACCGTGCCGGCAGTCAAGCCGGCAGCTGAGCGCACGCGCTCCGGCCTCGTCTCGGTTCTGGCGACGCCCGGCACCGTCAAGCGCGCCTATACCCGCGATCTCATTCAATCTTTTGCCAGCCAGTGCCATGTCCGGCTGGTCGGCTCGGAAAACCTGGCGCGCATGGCGGAAGCCTATATTCGCGGCGAGGCGCTGGACGATGCGCAGGTGCTTGCGGAAATCGCACCGTGCTTTGTCGACAGGGAGGGTGCCCGGACGGATATCGTCGTGCTTGCCTGTACGCATTATCCGTTCCTGGCCAATGTCTTTCGCCGTCTTGCACCATGGCCTGTCGACTGGCTCGATCCGGCCGAAGCGATTGCGCGACAGTCGCGACGCATGGTCCCACTGGTCGAGGGGGCAGAGCATCCCGATGGGTTCGATTTTGCCGTATTTACCTCCGGGCACCCCAATTTTTCGACCCGACGGCTGATGCAGGGCATGGGACTGTCGATCGCATCCGCCGATCATGCCGGGTTTTGCCGATAGAGCCTTTGGATCAGTATGTCGGTGTGCTAGAGGTCGAGCCGTTGCCGGACGCTTAGCCGGTGTAGAGGAGCTTTGCTCGCAGTCTTGTTAACCGAGATATCGATTGTCGTATTCCTGACGCTGTTGAATGGCGTGTTGGCCATGTCTGAACTCGCCGTAGTCTCATCGCGACCCGCACGTCTCAAAGTCATGAGTGAACTGGGAAACCACGGTGCGCTTGTTGCCATCCGGCTGGCGGAAGATCCGGGCCGCTTTCTCTCAACAGTCCAGATCGGAATCACCCTTGTCGGCGTCCTGTCCGGCGCATTTTCCGGCGCTACCCTCGGAGCGCGCCTTTCGGATTGGCTTGAGCTTCAGGGCGTGTCCAACGGTGTTTCGGACGCCGTCGGCGTTGGTTTTGTCGTCATGATGATCACCTATCTGTCGCTGATTGTCGGCGAGCTTGTTCCCAAGCAGATTGCACTGCGCAATCCGGAAGCGGTGGCAGCACGCGTCGCGATGTCGATGCTCGTTCTGTCAAAGGTGTCGGCTCCGCTTGTGTGGCTGCTGAATGGATCCGGCAAGCTGATCCTGTCGCTGCTTGGCCAGCAAGGTGTGTCGGCCGGCACGGTCACAGATGAAGAAATCAAGACGGTTCTCGCCGAAGCGCATAGCGCCGGCGTTATCGAATCGGAAGAATCAGCGATGATCTCGGGCGTCATGCGCCTTGCAGACCGCACTGCCCGTGGTCTGATGACACCGCGCCGCGACGTCGAGATGCTCGATGTGAAGGATACACTCGACGAGTTGAAAGAATCGTTGCGCGACAGCCAGCATTCGCGCCTGCCGGTCCGTTCGGGCGATTCCGACGAGATCATCGGCGTATTGTTCGTCAAGAAGGTCTACGAGGCCATCGCACTCGGGACAGCCGTGGACATCCGCACACTGGTCAGCGAAGTGCCGATCGTCTCCGATCTTGCCGGGGCGATCGATATCATTCAGGCGATGCGCAAGACCTCGTTGCACATGGTACTGGTCTATGACGAATACGGTCATTTCGAAGGCATCATCACCTCCGGCGACATTCTCGAGGCGATCACCGGGGCATTCCAGGACGACAACGAGGGTGAGCCTTCGCTGGTCCTGCGCGAAGACGGTTCCTATCTGGTGGCCGGCTGGACGCCGATTGATGAATTCATCGATCGCATCCGTGTGCCGATCGATGCCGATCCGGATTACACCACCGTTGCAGGCTTTGTGATCGCAGAGATGAAGCGGATCCCGGAACTTGGCGAGAGCTTCGTCAAGAATAACTGGCGCTTCGAAGTGATCGATCTCGACGGACGCCGGATCGACAAGCTGCTGGTGTCGCCGGTGGGGCCGGGGGACTGACGCCGAAGGCGAAGCCAGCTCAGGTTCGGCATCTGATCCGAAGCAACACTTCGCAGCCGGAACCGGTTTGTGCAGTGTTGCTTTTCAGCAACTAAAATTCGACAAAGTTTGCAATCCCGAATTGTGATCTTGCCGGTTGCTTTTTCTTGTGTAATCTTCTGCACATCCGCAATTCAAACAATAGGAGGCGTCAATGATTACTCATTCTGTATATATGCGCCTCTCTGGCGGATCGGTGTTTACGGCAGGGGCCACTTGCTCCTATTCGCCACGAACCACCGCCTGAACGGTTATTCCGTACAGGGTTTCCGGCGTCTGGCGCCATTTTCAACAAAACTAACGTGATCGGCTGACAGCACGCTGCTGCGTTTTTGCTCGTCCGTCTCTCCGTGTTTTTCATCTAGAGGACCTGGTCGCTTCGCTGCGCCGGGACGGAAAAGCTATGCACAAAGAACAATCTATAGTTGTTGATACCCTGACGGCTACGGTCGACGAACTGTGCCAGAAATTCGGCGTCTGGGCTGCCGCCCGCACCTTGATCTATGTTGCGTGGGCACAGCGGCGGAAGTCCAATTCGGTTGACGGTCTGTCCGACCGCATGCGCCAGGACATCGGTCTCGATGCGCGCCAGGACTGGCGGTTGCCATCGCGGCTTTCCCTGTGGGATATCCGTTTGTGATGGTTGGTGCAAAAGCTCCGGTGGATGGCATCCGCCGGGGCTTTTGGCTGAACTCGCCCGGTGATTTCGGCAAGTGATTTCGGTTTGCGGTCGGTCTAGGTGTATCGATCAGCCGGGCAATACGTGGGACAAACAGTCAGGCTCTCGAATTTTGTCTGTCGAAGCGGCATAATTGCCTGTTGATGGCGACGTGTTTCGCGACGCTGATTCGTGAATTATTTGCTAAAGCATCTGCGGGTCGTTTGGCGGTCCGGACGCGCGGTAAGCGCGTGAGCATACGAGGTGGCATTGGTGCAGGTCGGAATCGATATGGGAACCCTGACGGGCGGCGCTCCGGCGAAGCTCGACATCGAGGAACTTCTCGCCACGCGTCTGCTCGTTCAGGGCAATTCCGGATCGGGTAAATCGCATCTCCTGCGGCGACTGCTGGAACAGTCCGCGCAATGGGTGCAGCAGGTGATCATCGATCCCGAAGGCGATTTCGTCACATTGTCGGACAAATACGGCCATGTCGTCGTCGATGGCGAGCGCACCGAAGCGGAGCTTGCCGGTATTGCCGACCGAATCCGCAGGCACCGGGTATCCTGCGTGCTGACGCTCGAAGGCCTTGATGTCGAGCAGCAGATGCGGTCGGCGGCTGCCTTCCTCAACGGCATGTTCGATGCCGACCGGGAATTCTGGTTTCCGGTTCTGGTCGTGGTCGACGAGGCGCAGATGTTTGCCCCGGCGGTCGGTGGCGATGTTTCGGAAGATGCGCGCAAGATGTCGCTCGGCGCCATGACCAATCTGATGTGCCGTGGCCGTAAGCGCGGGCTTGCCGGGGTAATCGCCACCCAGCGCCTCGCGAAGCTGGCGAAAAATGTGGCCGCCGAAGCGTCTAACTTCCTGATGGGCCGCACCTTTCTTGATATCGACATGGCGCGCGCCGCCGACCTGCTCGGCATGGACCGTCGCCAGGCCGAGATGTTCCGCGATCTGCAGCGCGGCAATTTCGTGGCGCTTGGCCCAGCCCTGTCGCGCCGCCCCTTGCCGATCGTGATTGGCGAGGTGGAGACATCGGCGCGTTCGTCCAGCCCGAAGCTGATGCCTCTGCCGGATGCGCCACAGGATGTCGAGGATTTGATCTTCACGCCGGATCCGGAAGAGTTCACCCGGCCGATCGTGCGCCGGGCGCCGCCGGCACCGCGTCCGACGACGGACATTCTCGCAGAATTGTCGCGATCGACACCGGCTGCCCTGTCACCGGTCGGCGGCAGCGAACCGGGAACGCCAACGCGCGGCGCTGAAATGTCGGCGGAGGAACGCGAGGAGCGGCTGGCTGCCGTTCTGTCGGAAATTCTCGGGGATCCTCAGGCCGCCTATCGCACCGACAGCGTGCTTTACCAGGAGTTTCTCGTGCGGGCCCGGATGCGCCGGGTGTCGGGGCCGCCAATGCCGATGGGTGAGTTTCGTCGACGCGTGGCGATTTCACGTTCCGGCGTCGATGAGGAGACGGCAGCGAGCGCTGCGTGGGCGACGGCACTCGATCTGTCGGTGCGTGTTTCCGACGACCTGCAGGGCGTATTCCTGCTGCTCGCCAAGGCCGCCTTGTTGTCGGAGGAGTGCCCGTCCGACCATCGCATCGCCAAGGCCTATGGTACCCATTCGTCCCGCCGGGCGCGACGCCTGCTCGGCTATTTCGAAGAGCAGGGACTGGTCGTGGTGCATACCGATTTTTCCGGCAAGCGCATCGTCGCCTTCCCGGATCTCGAAGCGGAGACCCAACCGGGCGATCCCAATGTGGTGGATGCGGACGTGTTGTCGCAGTCGGCGGCCGAGTGACGGGCTGAACGGAGCCTTATGCTGCGTTCGAGACGGCGCCATGTCAGGCCGTCGCGCGTTCTTCCCAGACCTTCGCTAGTTCGACAATGGTCCTTGCTGCCGTTTCCATATCCTGGACGCTGACCCATTCGAGCGGTGAGTGATAGGCGTGACCACCGGTATAGATGTTGGGGCAGGGCAGGCCCATGAACGACAGGCGTGAGCCGTCGGTGCCGCCGCGGATACTGTGCAGCTTGGGATCCAGTCCAATGCGCCGAACAGCTTCGGCGAGATTGTCGACGACCTCGGGATGCTGGTCGAGCACCTGCTTCATGTTGCGATATTGCTGCTTGACCTTGAATGTGTAGCTGGAGCCCGGATAGGTCTTCATCACGTCCTTGGTGATGTCTTCCAGCAGCTTTTCTTTCTCCACCAGCGCTTCGTCGGTGAAGTCCCGGATGATCAGTCCGATATGGGCGCTTTCCATGGTGCCGCTGACATTGGTCGGGTGGATGAAGCCCTGCTTGCCTTCGGTTGCCTCTGGTGTGATGTCCCTTGGCAGGCGTGCGACGATGTCGCTGGCAATCTTGATGGCGTTTTCCATCTTGCCCTTGGCATAGCCCGGATGCATGGCGACACCGGTGATGTCGATCTCGACCCCGTCGGCCGAGAATGTCTCGTTCTCGATCTCGCCGACAGTGCTGCCGTCCAGCGTATAGGCGAAGCGGGCGCCAAGCTTGTCGAGATCCACCTTGTCTGCACCGCGGCCGATTTCCTCATCGGTGGTGAACAGGATCTTGATCGTGCCGTGCCTGATATCCGGATTGGCGAGCAGGGTTGCTGCAGCCGTCATGATTTCGGCAATGCCCGCCTTGTCGTCGGCGCCGAGGAGGGTCGTGCCGTCTGTTGTGACGATGTCGTGGCCGATCTGGTTCTTCAGTTGCGGATGGCTTTCGACGCGGATCACCTGGTTGGTGTCGCCGGTCAACCGGATGTCACCGCCGCGATAGTTGCTGACGATCTGCGGCTTGACGTTGGTGCCGGTGAAGTCAGGGGCGGTGTCCATGTGCGAGCAGAAGCAGATGACCGGTACCGGCTTGTCGGTGTTAGCCGGGATGGTCGCATAGATATTGCCATGTTCATCAAGGTGGGCATCGGAGAGGCCGAGGGCCAGAAGCTCCTGGACCAGGATTCGGCCCAGATCCTTCTGCTTTTCCGTCGATGGCTGGGCAGAAGACTTCGGATCGGACTGGGTATCGATCACGACGTAGCGGAGAAAGCGGTCGAGGACTGTATCAGTCATGGGGCGTATCCGATCTCTGATGCGGTTATTGTCCGGACTGGGCGCCCAGATACTTGTCGAACAGGGCTGCCATCTGGCCGTCACGTTCGGCTGCGCTGTCGCCGCCGAGGACAACGCCAACGACGCGGCGGCTGCCATTGCTGGCAGAACTGACGAGATTGTAGCCAGAGGCCTTGGTATAGCCGGTCTTGATGCCGTCCGCACCCGGATACGTGGACAGCAAATTGTTGTGTCCGCGGAATTTCATGCTGCGAAATGTGAGGCAGGTCGTGGCAAACAGTTTGTACTCTTCCGGATAGTCGCGCATCAGGGCGAGGCCCAGCCGTGCCATGTCGGCGGCCGTGGTCACCTGGTTGGGGTCGGGCAGGCCGGCCGGATTGGTGAAGACCGTGCTGGTCATGCCGAGCGCACGGGCCTTGGCGGTCATCATCTGACCGAAGGCCTGTTCGGAGCCGGCGAGTGTTTCCGCGACCGCGACGGCCGCGTCATTGGTCGACAGGACAATCATGCCCATGACGGCTTCGCGCACGGTGATCTTGTTGCCGGCACCGACCGCGAACTTGTAGGGCTCCTTGCTCTCGGCATTTTCCGACATCACCAGGCGGTCATCCCAGCCGAAGCGTTTCTGATGCAGGGCCTCGAAGGTCAGGTACAGCGTCATCATCTTGGTCAGTGACGCCGGATAGTTGATGGCGTCTGCATTTTCCGCCTCCAGGATCTGTCCGGTATTGGCGTCGAGGATCACATGGGCGCGACCGGCTTCGGCCGTCGACGGCCCGAATGCAGCCGCAACGGTGAGGAAGGCCGAGAAGAAGAGGGAAGCGTTGCGATAGGTCATGACAGTTCCGAGCACGATCGTGAAATCTGATTGTGCTGCTGGCTTTAGACCAGTTTGGCCAAGCTGTCAGCGTCACAAACAGTCGTCACGACATTTTGTGCGCGTGCTGAGGGGGCGGCGAGGATGCCGCCCCCTCAGTGGGCACAGGTTATTGCTCGGTGACGGCCTTGGCGTCATCCTTGTCGATGTTGCGGGTTGCCCAGAGGGACCCCAGGATGCCGACGGCGAGGATGCCGATGGTGACCGACAGCGAGACCACCGGCGGGATCTTGGCGAGGCCGAGCATATCGGCGACGAAGATCTTCGAGCCGATAAAGATCAGCACGACCGACAGCGCGTATTTCAGATAGGCGAAGCGGTGGATCAGGGCGGAAAGCGCAAAATAGAGCGCGCGCAGGCCGAGGATCGCGAAGATGTTCGAGGTGTAGACAATGAACGGATCGGTGGTGATCGCAAAGATCGCCGGGATCGAGTCGACGGCAAAGATGACGTCGGCCAGTTCGACCATGATCAGCGCCAGGAAGAGGGGCGTGATGTATGTCTTCAGCTTGCCGGTTTTTCCATCCGCTTCGCGGACCAGAAATTTCTCGTCGCGCAGGCCATTGGTGACAGGCAGGCGCTTCTGCAGAAACTTGAGGACGGGATTGCTCGAGACGTCGTGTTCCTGTTCGGCTGTCAGCAGCATCTTGATGCCGGTGATGACCAGGAAGGCGGCGAAGAGATAGAGAACCCAGTCGTAGTTTTCGACGATGGCTGCACCAGCGGCGATCATCACGCCACGCAGGACGATGACACCGAGAATGCCCCAGAGGAGGACGCGGTGCTGGTAGGCGCGGGGGATGGAGAAATAGCCGAAGATCATGGCGATGACGAAGATATTGTCCATCGCAAGGCTTTTCTCGACGACAAAGCCGGTGAGATATTCGAGACCAGCCTGCTGGCCGCTCTGGAACCAGACCCAGCCGCCAAAGGCGACGCCAAGCGTCATGTAGAAGCCTGAGAGAAGAAAACTCTCCTTGATACCGATTTCACGGCTTTCCTTGTGCATGACGCCAAGGTCGAGAGCGAGTAGAAAGGCAACGAGAGAAACGAAGGTAAGCCACATCCAGGAAGGTGTGCCCAGGAAGTCAACCCAAAGAAAATCCAACATGAGGATCCCTTTGCCGGAAAGGTTTTTGATCGCAGCCCCGACATCACGAGAATCCGGCGCTCAACGTCAGAGGGGCCCGGTGGCTGCGTGAAAAGTCAGATGGGGCAGCGGCTTGGAAACTTCAAGTCACAATGTTGACATTTCCGGCCATCCCCCATATAGCCGCGTCAACTTCGGGTTCCTGAGAGCCCGTCGTTTAACGACATGTCCCGTGGTTTTCCCCGTACGCTTTACGTGAGAGGCCTGTCAGAGTTTCTAAAACGGAACTCAGAGGAGGGTGTGTTTCCTTGATCCGGTTTGGCAACAAACCGGTGTAACCTGTTGAGAAGGAAATGCGATGAGCAAGCGCGCTGCATCCAAGTACAAAATCGATCGCCGCATGGGCGAAAATATCTGGGGTCGTCCTAAGTCCCCGGTCAACCGCCGCGAATACGGTCCTGGCCAGCACGGTCAGCGCCGCAAGGGCAAGCTTTCGGACTTCGGTGTCCAGCTCCGCGCCAAGCAGAAGCTCAAGGGCTACTACGGCGACCTGCGCGAAAAGCAGTTCCGCGCCACTTACGACGAAGCCAACCGCCGCAAGGGTGACACTTCGGAGAACCTGATCGGTCTGCTCGAATCGCGTCTGGACGCGATCGTATACCGCGCTAAGTTCGTACCGACCGTCTTTGCTGCCCGTCAGTTCGTCAACCACGGCCACGTCACTGTCAACGGCGTCAAGGTCAACATCGGCTCGTACCGCTGCAAGGCTGGCGACGTGATCGAAGTTCGCCAGAAGTCGAAGCAGCTGGTCACCGTTCTCGAATCGGTCCAGCTCGCCGAGCGTGACGTTCCGGACTACATCGAAGTCGACCACAACAAGATGGTCGCTACCTTCGCTCGTGTGCCGACCCTGTCCGACGTTCCTTACGCTGTCGTCATGGAACCGCAGCTGGTCGTCGAATTCTACTCGCGTTAATCGACGCGTTTCGGATTTTTGGAAAAGCCGTCCTTCGGGGCGGCTTTTTCTGTTTGCAGTGGGATGGTGGACAATGAATATTGGGCCAGCGCTTCCGAGCGAGAGGGTGGACATGGACCTGCAGGCGATCGTTGACGACATCGTGCGCGAGCTCGAGCCCCGGCTGGGCGAGGGCAAGGTGGCCGACTACATTCCAGAACTGGCGCGGATCGACCCCAAGCAGTTCGGCATTGCCATCACCACGGTTGAGGGGCAGACCTACAAGGCCGGTGATGCGGATGCGGCGTTTTCCATCCAGAGCATTTCCAAGGTCTTCATGCTGACGCTGGCGCTCGGCAAGGCCGGCGAGGGCGTGTGGAACAGGGTCGGGCGCGAACCATCCGGGTCTGCGTTCAATTCCATCGTGCAGCTTGAGCACGAGCATGGCATTCCGCGCAATCCGTTCATCAATGCCGGCGCGATCGTCGTCGCCGACATGGTGTTGGCCGGCCATGCGCCTCGCGAGGCGATCGGCGAATATCTACGTTTCATGCGCTACGTCGCCGATGACGAGACGCTGTCGATCGACGAGAAAGTGGCGCAGTCGGAGCAGAAAACCGGCTACCGGAATTTCGCCTTGGCCAATTTCATGCGCGGCTTCGGCAATCTGCATCATCCGGTCGAGCATGTGCTTGGCGTCTATTTCCACCAATGCGCCCTGGCGCTGAGCTGCGTCCAGCTCTCCCATGCCGGCCTCTATCTCGCCCATCGCGGCACCAATCCGCTGACCGGATTTTCGGTCGTCTCGCCCAAGCGCGCACGGCGCATCAACGCGCTGATGATGATGTGCGGCCATTACGACGGTTCGGGTGATTTCGCCTTCCATGTCGGTCTGCCGGGCAAGTCCGGCGTCGGCGGCGGCATCCTGGCCGTCGCGCCGGGCAAGGCTTCAATCGCTGTCTGGTCGCCGGGGCTCAACAAGGTCGGCAATTCGGCGCTCGGTTCTGTCGCGCTGGAAATGCTGGCGACGAAGACGGGCTGGTCTGTCTTCGGCACTTGATCTTGACGGCTTAAAGGGGCATTGCACACACGATATGCCACGCGGCCCCAGCGCCCGAGGGAGCCCGAAATGAACATTTCCTTGCCCGCCGATACATTTGGCGCCGATGCCACCACCACAGAGGACGAACTCGACCTCGCCGGCATCCATCCGATTTTCGCCAAGGCGCCGCAGTCCGTGTCGTTCAACAAGCTGCGCAAGCGGCTGATCCGCCAGGTCCGTCAGGCAATCACCGATTTCGACATGCTGAGGGGCCAGAAGCGTTGGTTGGTAGGCCTGTCCGGCGGCAAGGACAGCTATGGTCTGCTGGCTATCCTGCTCGACCTGAAATGGCGCGGCCTGCTGCCGGTCGAGCTGATCGCCTGCAATCTTGATCAGGGCCAGCCGAATTTCCCCAAACATGTGCTGCCGGACTATCTGACGGCGATTGGTGTCGAACACAGGATCGAATATCGCGACACCTATTCGATCGTGAAAGAGAAAGTACCGTCAGGCGGCACCTATTGCTCCCTCTGTTCGCGCCTGCGTCGCGGCAATCTCTACCGGATCGCGCGCGAGGAAGGCTGCGATGCGCTGGTGCTGGGGCACCACCGCGAAGATATTCTCGAAACCTTCTTCATGAATTTCTTCCATGGCGGGCGGCTGTCTGCCATGCCGGCCAAGCTGCTCAACGACGAGAAGGATCTCTTCGTCATGCGGCCGCTTGCCTATGTCGCCGAGGACGACATGGCGCGCTTTGCCCAGTCGATGGAATTCCCGATCATTCCCTGCGATCTCTGCGGCTCCCAGGACGGCCTTCAGCGCAATGCGATGAAGGACATGCTGGCAGGCATCGAACAGAGGATGCCCGGCCGCAAGGACGCGATGCTGCGGGCGCTCGGGCATGTCGATGCCTCGCATCTGCTCGATCCCAAGCTTTTTGATTTTTCAGCACTTCAGACATCCAAGGACAGCTAATATGGCCGACATCGATATTGCAGCGCTTGCCAATCTCCTGCAGGAGGCGGCAGTCCGTGAAATCCTGCCGCGTTTTCGCAATCTGGGCGAGGGCGATGTGCGGATGAAGAGCGAGGCGATCGACCTGGTCACCGAGGCAGATGAAGCTGCCGAGCGGCTGATCCGGGATGGCGTCGCCGAAATCATGCCGGGTGCGCTGTTCATTGGCGAGGAAGCGGTGGCCGCCGATCCGGCGCTGCTGGGCAGGCTGGCCGGCGCGGATCTGGCAGTTGTGGTCGATCCGATCGATGGCACGTTCAACTTTGCCTCGGGACTTGCGCTGTTCGGTGTCATGCTCTCCGTCGTCAGCAAAGGCGAGACGGTTGCCGGCCTGATCTACGACCCGATCGGCAATGACTGGGCGATCGTCGAGAAGGGCTCAGGCAGCTGGATGTGCAAGCCCGACGGCTCGCAGGAGCAGATGTTCATGCGCCCGTCGCAACCGCTCGAGCAGATGATCGGCATTGCCAACACCGGCTATTTCGACATCGAGACGCGTCGGAAACTTCTGGTCAATCTCGCGGACGTGCGGCTGTTCACCAGCTATCGGTGTGCGGCACATGAATATCGTCTGCTGGCGCAGGGGCATATGGATTTTGCCATGTACAACAAGCTGATGCCCTGGGATCACCTGGCCGGCGCGCTGTTGATGCAGGAGGCCGGTGGCCATGTGGCCCGTCTCGACGGATCGGCCTATCTGCCGCATCACACCGACGGCGGACTGCTGGTCGCGGCCGACGAGGATACATGGCAGGAACTGCGCGAAAAGATCTTTACGGTCTAACGAAAAAAAGGCCCGGTCTCCCGGGCCTTTTTTACATCTGCCGCCAGCTCAGACCGGCTGGTTGTGTGCGTGGAACAGCCGTCCCTTTTCGCCGATCAGGACGAAGATCAGGCCGATGATCGAAACAACGAAGTAGCCCGCCACCATTGGCAGGGCCGTGCCGTCATAGGCCTGGCCGATGGCCGCACCGATCAGGGAGCCGCCCACCGTGCCCATGAAGCCGAGCACTGACGAAGCGGTGCCGGCAACATGGCCGAGCGGTTCCATGGCCAGCGAGTTGAAGTTTGATCCGATCCAGCCGAACTGGAACATCGCGAGCGCGAAGAAGGTGATGAACAGGGCAAACGGCATGGGCTGCGGTCCAAGCACCTGTACGATCAGCCAGATCAGGTTGATGGCGATGAAGCCGAGCAGCGATGCGTGGGACAGCTTGCGCATGCCGAAACGGCCGACAAGCTTGGCGTTGACGAAGGAGGATAGAGCCATGAAGAGCGCAACGCCGGCAAAGGCGACGGGAAACCAGACGCCGAGGCCGTAGATGCCGACATAGATCTGCTGCGCCGAGTTGATGAAGCCGAACAGGGCGCCGAAGATGAAGGTACTGGCGATCGTGTAGCAGAGTGCGACACGATTGGTCAGAACGATGCGAAAGCCGTCGAAGATGACGTGTGCGGTGAACGGGCGAACGTCATCGGCCGCCAGCGTTTCGGGCAGGCGCACATACATCCAGGTTCCGACGATGACCGCGATCGCAGCCATGAAGACGAAGATCCAGTGCCAGTGACCGAAGAGCATGATCACCTGGCCTGTCCCTGGAGCGACAACCGGGATCACCATGAACACCATCATGATCAGCGACATCACTTCCGCCATGCGGCGACCGCCGTAGACATCGCGCACGATCGACACGGTGATGACGCGGGTGGCGGCAGAGCCGATGCCCTGGATGAAGCGCAGCAGCAGCAGCATGCCGAATGACGGCACCAGAACGACAGCCAGCGACGAGATGACATAGATCGCAAGGCCGATGATCATCGGGGTCCGGCGACCGAAGCGGTCGGCGATCGGGCCGTAGAAGAGTTGGGCGACGCCGAAGCCGATAAGGTATGCCGAGACCACGTATTGGCGATGGTTTTCATTGTCGACATTGAGGGACGCGCCGATCTCCTGCAAGCCTGGCAACATGATGTCGATGGCAAGCGCGTTCAGCGCCATCAAAAACGCCATCATCGCGATGAATTCTATTCGGCCCATCGCTCCAAGAGCCTTGGGCGCCGATTGTAATGAATCTGACATGAAAAATTACCTTAAAACGGCAGCAAGGCGTTGCCCGGGGCAACGCCTTGTCAACCGAAGAGTATGACTTGTCTTGCGGTGGATGGATCAGGCGGCGCCGCGAACGGCAATGCCCTGGTCTTCGAAATGCTTCTGCAGTTCGCCAGCCTGGAACATTTCGCGGATGATATCGCAGCCACCGACAAATTCGCCCTTGATGTAGAGCTGCGGGATCGTCGGCCAGTTGGAGTAATCCTTGATGCCCTGGCGGATCTCCTGGTCGGCAAGCACGTTGACGCCCTTGTAGTCTACGCCCAGGTAATCGAGGATCTGCACGACCTGGCCGGAGAAACCACACTGCGGAAACTGCGGGGTGCCCTTCATGAAGAGAACGACCGGGTTGCTCTTCACTTCGTTGTCGATCAAATCGTTGATGCCGCTCATGGGTGTTCCTTTCACGCGCGGATTCAAGGTCCGCTGTTTGTATCCGTTGCTCTAGATAGCAAGCAGAATGCGATTTTGCCAGAGTTATGCACTACAACATTTTACTGAAAACAGCTTGAAGCCGATCAACGCGCACGTTGACTGCTGCGGTTGGAAGAACTGCGGCGGCGGCTGACCTGCTTGCGTGCGGGCTTTGCGGTCTTTGCCTTGCTGCGCGTGGTCTTCTTGACGAAACGGCCGCTGGTGGCGGAACGGGCCTGGCGCTTGCGTCGACGGGTCGTTCCCTTACCCGTCGTCTTTTTCAGTATTTCCTTGAGGACGCTTTCGACGACGTTGCTCACCATCTCATTGACCAGGCTGGCCATCGGCTCTGTCTCCGCTTTGAACACTTATGAAGGGTGATTGCCCCAAGATTCGGTGCTTTTTCGACCGATCCTCTTTTAATCCCGGGACTTCTCGTCTAGCAAGCGCTGCTTGCGGTCGCAGATCGCCATCAACGAACAGAGACGATGAAAAAGATCGATACCAGGCTGGTCCTGCACTTCCCCGGCTTCGAGCCTCTTGATGCTCAGGCTCATCAGCAGCGCTATGCCCGATCCGCCGCACAGGCTTCCAAGATCTGGGGGGCGGATTTTGCCGTGAAGCCACTGGTGCAGGACGACGTTGGTGCGTGCTTTGATGTCGAGGCCAGATCTGACGCCTGGCAGGTACGCTCGACCATCCATGTCTTCGACCACAATGAGCTGATTGCCGAAATGCGCTCGGAACCGCTCTGGCGGCAATTGTTGGCCGGTTACTGCGCGGCAGTGCATGTCGTGGTGCAGGGCGGCGCTCTCGGCTATCTGCGCCATGCCTGGCGGTTTGGCCTGTTCTTCCTGTTTCCCTTCCTGTTCGTCGGTCTGGCAATGGTGCTGAGCCTCGCGATTGCGGCGCTGCCGGTGGTGTTCGGCCTGTCATTCTGGCTTTTCGCTCTGTCTGTTCCGGCGGCTGTCGGCTTTTTCGTCTTCCTGTTCGTGCCCTATTCCAACCGGTTCCACACCCTGCATCTCTTTGCCGACTGGCGCCTGGCAGTCGGCGTTGCGCGGGAAGACGATAGCGTACGGTTGTGGGTTGAAAAAAGTGCAGATGATATGTTGCAGGCGTTGAAGCAAAATGCCGACGAAGTCCTGATCACTGCACACAGCATGGGCGCCAGCCTGGCAATTGCCGCAATCGGTCGGGTGCTGGAGAAGGAGCCTGAGGCTTTTGCAGCCAGGGACGTAACCTTCGTCACGCTCGGGGGTGCTGCCCTGCAATGTGCCTTGTTGTCGAGTGCGACGACGTTGCGCCGGCGGGTCGGTGTGCTGGCGCGCAACCGCGATGTCTTGTGGTTCGACATCCAGTGCCTGACCGACCCGATCCATCTCTATCGGTGCCATACCGTGGCGCTTTGCGGCCACGAGGATGCGCGGCAGCCGAAGCTGGTCTTCATCCGGTTCAAACATGCGCTATCTGCGGAGCGCTACAAGAGGAACCGCAGAGACCTGCTGCGCATGCACCGGCAATATGTCCTGGGGCCTGATCGCAAGAGCGGCTTCGACTTTACCCTGATGACCGCCGGGCCGCTGCCTGCCGCGCGTTTTGCCGACCTGAAATCGGATCAGCCCCCGGTATTCTGATCGCACAGCAGACATGAAGAAGCCCGCCTGACGTCTGCCGGGCGGGCCTCTACAATGTCCTGTCGACGTGCCTGTGTCGCTATTCGGGGATGCTGGTCTGCAGCGCCAGCGCATGCAGAACGCCACCCATGTTGCCCTTCAGCGCGTCATAGACCATCTGGTGCTGCTGCACCCGGTTCTTGCCGCGAAAGGCCTCGGCGACAACTTCCGCCGCATAGTGATCCCCGTCGCCCGCCAGGTCGCGGATGACGACCTTGGCGCCGGGGATTCCGGCCTTGATCATGTCTTCGATATCACCCGGGTTCATCGGCATTGGCTCAGTCCTTCCAGAAGTTCGTCCCAATCAAGGGTAACGTTTTTGACTGGAGTCAGTCAAAATTGTCTTTGAGTTTGTGTCGCAAGCCATACCGCGCAGACTGCCAGGAGAATATACGCAAAAAGTTCAAGTGTCTCTTCAACGTTCATCATGTGCAGTTCTTCACCAATTTGCCCGGCCACCAACGACAGGAAGACCACTATAAGCGGCCAAGACGTGCGAGGATGAATAGCTATAAAGATGTCTTTCAGCCTTGAGGTGGCAATCCCAGCAATCATCCCAAGCCATACAATAGTTGCGGCAACGATTACATAGGTATGGGTCGGGCGAACAACGCAGAAATTAATTTCCGGCGCGCCACATGACGGTGTTTCACGGGTCAAGAAAACCAAGGCAAAATAGACCGTGGTGATGGCAGTGATTCCCTTCAGAGAACTCGGCCTGCGCGCTGAATAAACTCCAAATACGATTGCGACAACACAAGCAACGTTTTGCAGTAGTTCAATTGGCCCGTTTTCACCAAAGGTGATTTCCGCGCTCGCACCAGTGATGCTCGACCATATCACCGCCATCCCGACCAAAATCGACGTAACCAGCAAAGAATTAATTAATATTCTGTTGTCATGCCACGTCGCCTGTGGCGTCATAATCCATTGCTTAAGCATATCTGATAAACTCTAAATTTATTTAGTATTTATGAATTCGTAATTATTGTGTCGGCGATTTCTGAAGTCGACTATCCCTTTCAGTTATATACTTCGCCCATGAACACTGGGAACCACGATTCATGGGCCGAGCGCAATTCTTCAATTGCGACGGGACGTGCATCGCCAAGCGTGACGTTTGAGCCGCCGGTGCGACCGATCCAAGGGCAGAAGACGCCAGCGGCTTCAGCACGGACCTGAACCTTGTCGACATTCTCCTGCGTGACGGTCAACACATAGCGGCCCTGGTCCTCGCCGTAGAAGACAGCAACCGGGTTGGCGTCGTTCAATGCGTTGACATGGGCGCCGATGCCCGAGGCCATGGCCATTTCGGCAACCGCAAGCGCAAGGCCGCCAGACGAGCAGTCATGTACGGCGGTCGCCAGACCGTCCTGGATGAGGCCGCGGACGAAATCGCCGACCTTGCGCTCATGGGCGAGATCGACATGCGGCGCCGGACCGTCGGTGCGGCCATGAATGTCGCGCAGATAGACCGACTGACCGAGATGCGTACCCCAAGTCGACGGCGCACCGGCAAGCAGGATCGCTTCGCCCTGTGCGGCAAAGCGGATGCGGGCCATCTTCGACCAGTCCTTCATCAGGCCGACGCCAGCAATCGTCGGTGTCGGCAGGATGCCCTGGCCATTGGTTTCGTTGTAGAGAGAGACATTGCCCGAGACGATCGGGAAGTCGAGTGCCAGGCAGGCTTCGCCGATGCCCTTGATGGCAAACACCAGCTGGCCCATGATTTCCGGGCGTTCCGGGTTGCCGAAGTTCAGGTTGTCGGTAGAAGCCAGCGGCAGGGCGCCGGTGGCCGTGATGTTGCGCCAGCATTCGGCAACAGCCTGCTTGCCACCTTCGAACGGGTCGGCCTCGACGTAACGCGGGGTAACGTCCGAGGAGAAGGCCAGTGCCTTGGTCGGATGGTTGTCGACGCGGATCACGCCGGCATCGCCGCCCGGAAGCTGCAGGGAATTGCCCTGGATCAGCGTGTCATATTGTTCGTAAACCCAGCGGCGCGAGGAGTTGTTGGCCGAGCCGACCAGCTTCAACAGGCTGTCGCTGATGTCGGCCGCGGGAATGTCGTCTTCTGCGAGCGGGGCAGGCGTCTTCGGTTCGATCCACGGACGATCATATTCCGGCGCCTCGTCTCCGAGTTCCTTGATCGGCAGGTTGGCGACTTCCTCGCCCTGGTGCAGAACACGGAAACGCAGGTCGTCGGTCGTGTAGCCGACAATGGCGAAGTCGAGGCCCCACTTGACGAAGATCGCCTTGGCGACCTCTTCCTTGGAGGGCTCGAGCACCATGAGCATGCGCTCCTGGCTTTCCGACAGCATCATCTCGTAGGCAGTCATGCGCTCTTCGCGCACCGGCACCTTGTCGAGCTGCAGTTCGATGCCGAGACCGCCCTTGGCGCCCATTTCAACGGCCGAGCAAGTAAGGCCGGCGGCCCCCATGTCCTGGATGGCGATGACGGCGCCGGTCTGCATCAGCTCAAGGCAGGCTTCCAGCAGGCACTTTTCGGTGAAGGGGTCACCGACCTGCACAGTCGGGCGCTTTTCCTCGATCGACTCGTCGAACTCAGCCGATGCCATGGTCGCACCGCCGACGCCGTCGCGACCCGTCTTGGCGCCGAGATAGACCACCGGCAGGCCGACGCCCTTGGCTTCCGAGAGGAAGATGCCGTCAGACTTTGCAAGGCCTGCCGCAAAGGCGTTGACCAGGATGTTGCCGTTGTAGCGGGCATCGAACTCGACTTCGCCGCCCACCGTCGGCACGCCGAAGGAATTGCCATACCCGCCGACACCGGCAACGACGCCGGCCACCAGATGTTTGGTCTTCGGATGATCGGGTGCGCCGAAGCGCAACGCGTTCATGGCCGCGACCGGACGGGCGCCCATGGTGAAGACGTCGCGCAGGATGCCGCCGACGCCGGTCGCAGCACCCTGATAGGGCTCGATATAGGACGGATGATTGTGGCTCTCCATCTTGAAGACCACGACGTCGCCGTCATCGATGTCGACGACACCGGCGTTTTCGCCCGGCCCCTGGATAACGCGCGGACCCTTGGTCGGCAGCGTCTTCAACCACTTCTTCGATGACTTGTAGGAGCAGTGCTCGTTCCACATGGCCGAGAAGATGCCTAGTTCGGTGAAGCTCGGCTCGCGTCCGATCAGGTTCAGGATGCGATCGTATTCGTCCGGCTTCAGGCCGTGGCTTGCGATCAGTTCTGCGGTGATAGGACGGGAGTTGGAAACGGTCATCTGGCTCTCAGGGCAATGGAGATCGGTGGGAGATCGGTTTCGAGGCAGGCTATAACGCAAGCCTGCGCGGCGCGCGACTGGAAAATGCGCCAGTCATGCGGTTTCTCGACGGTTTCGACCGGCAAGTTCACCTGCCTGATGTAATGCGCTCGGGCACCAGGTCAGACAATCGCGCTTGTCCCGACCGGTGTCTGGTCAAGCAGGCGGCGCAGTGTTCTCAGCCCGGCCTCCGAAATTGATCGCTCACGTCCCTCGCTGAAGCCTGCACGGACGTGGTGAAACACACGCGACGACCGGGCTGGCTTGAACTCGTCCTCGTCATCGATCAGCACATCGGCATCCAGCGCGGCCTGCTTGAATGTTCCCGACAGCCACGGTTCCGGTAGTTTCAGCCAGAAAAACGGCAGTCGAGGGTGCGAACGGAATTCGAAGCCGGCAAAGAGCTTGCGGACAATGGCTTCACGGGCGGTCAGCTCGGTCAATACGGCCGTGCGGATTTCGTCGGCCGCACCTGACAGAACAAGCCTTGCGGACAGTTCGGCGAGCAGGAAGGGCAGGCCGCCGCTGACCATCTTCTGGGTGACGCGCACACGCTGGCTCATATGCGGCGGGCAGGCAACCCAGCCGCCACGAACCCCGGCCGCGACGGATTTCGACAAGCCGTTCAGGAGGAAGGTCCGGTCTGGCGCAAGTTCCGCCAGCAGCGGAATGCCGTCATTGATCATGCCGCCATAGAGATAATCCTCGATCAGCCAGACATTGTATTTCCGGGCAATGTCGATGATCTCGCGACGCCTGGACAAGGGCAGGCAGGCAAGGGTGGGGTTCTGACCCGAAGACATGATGAAGGCTGCTTTCGGGTGTTCGCGAGCGCAAACCCGTTCGAAGTCTTCCGGCAGGATGCCATCGGCGTCGGCGTCGACAAGCGCGATCTGCCGTCCCATCAGATTGGCGCTGCGCGACACCTGAGAATAGGTCAGGTGCTCACAGACGATGCGGTCGCCAGTACCGCTGATGGCAGCGATCACCGCGTTGATGCCGGCATGGACGCCGAGTTGCGGAAGAACCTGTTCCGGTTCCGGACTCCATCGGCCATTCGACAGCCACCTGCGGCCGGCTTCCTGCCAGTCCTGGGACAATGTACGGGTATAGCTGGAAATCTCCCCTGGATGGGCTGCGGCGATCTCGGTCATGATGCGGCCGACGATTTCGGCCTGTCCCACATCGACGGCGGCGGTGGTGTCAAAGCGGAGCTTTCCGGCCGGCGGCGAGATGGCGCGCGTGCCGCCAAACTGCAGGGTGACCGGATCAGCAAGGGGGCTTGCCGGATCCGCGCCGCCGGCATGCACATAAGTGCCGCGACCGACTTCACCGGCAACAAGGCCACGCTCTCGCAGGACGTTGTAGGCACGCGAGATTGTCCCGATTGTAACCCCGACATCATAGGCCAGATCGCGCTGCGGCGGCAACTTGGTGCCATGTGGCAGGAGGCCTGCCTTGATGGCTGCCTCCGCGTCATCGGCGATGCGCAGATAAAGCGGCCCTTGGCCGCTGGAGAGTGTGGGGAGCCAATTTGTCATCATGACATTTCCCTATATTGTCACTCATGCTGTGTCAATTGTATCTATCTCTGGCCAAGTGTTGGCCGATTATAGTTAGAATACGGGTGTGGTTATGGTGACAATAGATGCAATTTCGGTCTCGTCGAGTGCCGAGAGTGTTCCAGTGGCAGCGCGAGCACGCTATTCCTGGCTTCGTGCCTTTGCGGCGCTGCGCCTGCATTGGGCAAAGCGTCGCAGTCGTCTGGCCTTGCTGGATCTCAACGATCATCAGTTGGGCGATATTGGCATCAGTTACGAGGAGGCTCGTCACGAGGCGGCGAAAGCCCATTTCCTCCCGCGCATGCTGTAATTCGGGGCATGTCCCGGATCTGGCCGGTTCGTCATCCCAACCTGACGAGCCGGCCTCCCATGTCGATTGGAGTGTCCGGCAAGCGACCGGCGGGAATGACACGAACACCCTGACATAACTGTCAGGGTGTTCTCACCGGTTCAGGCTGTTTGCATTGGTGTGGAAACCTGCGTGGGCCGTGGGCGGTCTTGTCGCGTGTCGGCACCAAATGCTGCGCTCAGCAGTCTTTGCCGCCCTTGGCCCAGTGCGTGACATCCTTGCGGATGCGCTCGGAGCCGGCTTCATTCATCATAGGGCCGAATGCATCCAGGCGGGCGGGGCGACCTTCTGCCTGAACGACAAGAAGTGGACGAATGTCGGGCGAACCCTTGCGCACGACCAGGAAGCGCGGCTTGCCCGAGAAGGAATTCAGTTCCGGCGCCATCGAATAGGCTTTAAAGGCCGGGTCGCCCGACTTGAACCAGCAACGATTGGCGGCGACGGCGACGAGTTCCATCACATCCAGTGCGGATTGTCCGCGCGACGGCGGTGGTGGCGCTTCCGGCTTGCAGGCCGCAAGCACGGTCGCGGTGGACATCAGGGCGAGGCAGAGAAAGGGGCGCATGGCAGTCATCCGGCTATTTGCCGCCTCTCTAACATTGCTCTGGTTAAGCGGAGCTTACCTTATGCCGCGATGACATCGAGTGCCGAGGCAAAGATGCCGCGACCGTCATTGCCGCCATGGGCCGCTTCGATCAGGTTTTCCGGATGCGGCATCATGCCGATGACATTGCCCCTGGTGTTGATGACACCGGCGATATCGTTGACCGAACCGTTCGGATTGGTGCCGTCGGCATAGCGGAAGGCTACCTGGCCATTGCCTTCGATTGCCTTGAGGGTCTCGGCATTGGCGAAATAGTTGCCGTCATGATGGGCAACAGGGCAGCGGATGATCTGGCCCTTTGCATAGGCGCGGGTGAAGTCCGTGTCTGCATTGGCAACTTCGAGCTTGATTTCCTTGCAGACGAATTTCAGCGATGCGTTGCGCATGAGGGCGCCGGGAAGCAGGCCCGCTTCGACAAGGATCTGGAACCCGTTGCAGACGCCGATGACCTTGACGCCCTTCTCAACCTTTTCCTTTATCGCCTGCATGACCGGCATGCGGGCGGCGATCGCGCCACAACGCAGATAATCGCCATAGGAGAAGCCGCCCGGGATGACGATCAGATCGACGTCCGGAATCTGGGTCTCTGTCTGCCAGATGGTGGTCGGGGCATGACCGGAAATCTTGGTGAGGGCGGCAATCATGTCGCGATCGCGATTGAGGCCTGGGAGCTGGACGACGGCGGACTTCATGGGTGTGTCTCAAACCTTGCTTGTGCTTCCTGCAGCTCTCGCAGCTCCAGGCGATTTTCGATACGGTCGAGGCGCATTTCATGTCTCGCCAGCGTTGTATGGATATTCTGAATATCCTGCTGCATCGAAATCATTGTGCCGCGCATCGCATTCATTTCAGCTTTGAGCTCTCGCTGGCCAAGCCTGATGTCCGAAGTGTCTCCATGTACGCGTTTAAGCAGTTCATACATAAGATCATTCGTGATTTCGGCCATCAGCCATCGCTCCTTCAACCCTTAGGCGAGAGCGATAGTATAGTTCTCAATAACCGTGTTGGCGAGGAGCTTCTCGCACATCGCCTTGAGGTCGGCCTCGGCCTTGGCCTTGTCCGAGCCTTCGACTTCGAGGTCGAAGACCTTGCCCTGACGGACCTGGCCAACGCCATCGAAGCCCAGTGCGCCGAGCGCGCCTTCGATTGCCTTGCCTTGGGGGTCGAGTACGCCGTTCTTCAACGTAACGGTGACGCGTGCCTTGATCACTTGCGCTTTCTCCAGATCTTATTTGACCAGAACCGGACCGGTGCCACGCAGCGGTTCGTTCTCATTGATGATGCCGAGCCGCTTGGCGACTTCCTGATAGGCTTCGAGCAGGCCGCCGAGATCCTCGCGGAAGCGGTCCTTGTCGAGCTTCTCGCGGGTTTCAATGTCCCACAGACGGCAGCTGTCCGGCGAAATCTCGTCCGCCAGGATGATGCGCATCATGTCGCCTTCGTAGAGGCGGCCGCATTCGATCTTGAAATCGACAAGCTGGATGCCGATGCCGAGAAACAGGCCGGAAAGGAAGTCGTTGACGCGGATGGCGAGCGCCATGATGTCGTCGAGTTCGGGAGGGCTAGCCCAGCCAAATGCCGTGATGTGCTCTTCTGAGACCATAGGGTCGGCGAGCGCGTCGGACTTGTAGTAGAACTCGATGATGGAGCGCGGAAGGACAATGCCTTCTTCGATGCCCAGGCGCTTCGACAGGGAGCCGGCGGCGACATTGCGAACGACGATCTCGAGCGGAATCATCTCCACTTCTTTGATCAACTGCTCGCGCATGTTGAGCCGGCGGATGAAGTGCGTCGGAATGCCGATCTTGTTCAGATGCGTGAAGAGATATTCGGAGATGCGGTTGTTCAGAACGCCTTTTCCGTCGATGACTTCATGTTTCTTCTTGTTGAACGCCGTTGCATCATCCTTGAAGAATTGAATCAACGTGCCGGGCTCGGGTCCTTCATAGAGGATCTTAGCCTTGCCCTCGTAAACGCGGCGGCGACGGTTCATGGCTGGTTTTCTCTGTTGTTGGCATCCGAATGCGGACGCAGTGGTTGGGTATCGAAGCGGTCCCATAACGGAAAACCTCGGTTTTCACAATGCAACAGTTTCTCCTTCCCGCCAAAACCTCTCCGCGAGCCCGAAGCATACGGAATCGCGCAAGTTTGCATTGCACTTTGTACTCCCTTTTGATTAATGGGGAAACGATACCGCACAATGGCGGCATAAAATGGGAGAGGCAGATGAGCGGCATGAGTGATCGTGAAAAGGCGTTTGAAAACAAGTTCGCCCATGACCAGGAACTGCGCTTCAAGGCTGAGGCGCGTCGCAACAAGCTGATTGGCCTCTGGGCTGCTGGCCTGCTCGGTAAGGCGGATGCCGATGCTTATGCCAAGGAAGTCGTGGCCTCGGATTTCGAGGAAGCGGGCGACGAAGACGTGTTGCGCAAGCTGCGCACCGATCTTTCTGCCGGTGGCGTCTCGATCACCGATGAAGAGCTGCGCACAAAGATGAGTGAGTTTCTCGTACAGGCTGTCGAGCAGATCCAGAACGCCTGATTTCACCGACCTTGTGGTGATGACAAGTCCGCCCGTTTCGTGCCGGGCGGATTATTTCGAGTTGATCAGGAACTGTGTGGTTGCGGTAAAGTCCATCGGCATTGCCAGGCCAAAGCCCTGAAGCGTGTGGCAACCAAGCTTCTTCAGGATCGTCACATGATCCTCCGTTTCGACCCCTTCCGCAATCACCCTGATATTGAGCGATTTCGCTATCCCGATAATCGATTTGGCCAGAACCCTTTGTTCCTGGCTGCTTGGCAGCTTGTGGATAAGCTGGCGGTCGATCTTCAAGGTCTTCGGTTTCAAGTTGAGAAGACCCACGATCGAGGCATGGCCAGTGCCGAAGTCGTCGATCTCGATATCGATGCCCAGATCGCGCAGGTGGGCGAGATTGCTCATGGCGACGGCATCATGGCTGTCGAGAAACACTGTTTCCAAAAGTTCGAATGACACGATGCCCGGTTCGATGCCGAGGTCTGTCAGCAGTTGCGGAAGGCGAGGGTCGTTCAGGCGTTTGGCGGACACATTCACGGAAATCTTGGGTATGCCCATGCCCATGGCGCGCCATTGCCTGAAATCGACGAGTGCCTTTTCAAGGATCAGGCCGTCGATCCGAGCAAGCACGCTCATCTCTTCGGCAATCGGTAGGAAACGGTCCGGCGTCAATAGGCCATGTTCCGGGTGCTGCCATCGGGCGAGGCACTCGGCACCGACCACCGCACGGCTTCGTGCATCGAACTGCAGCTGGTAGAAGGGTACGATCTCGTTGTTTTCCAGTGCACGCAGGAGATCGTCAGACAGGCGTCGGTGATTGGCCAGGATTTTGCGACTGCCCTGCGAATAGAATTCGTGCCGATTTCTTCCGAGGTTCTTGGCATTGTAGAGCGCAATGTCGGCATAGAGCAGCATCTGCTGCGGATCGATGATGTCGCCGTCCGAATGGGAGATGCCGATGCTCGCGCCGAAGCGGCATTGATGGCCGTCATAGGCGACCGGCTGGCTCAGTTCGGCGATAATCCGATCGGCCAGTTGTGACAGCGTCTTGGCCTTGCCGTCGAAGGCTACGAGCAGAACGAATTCGTCTCCGCCGATGCGCGCAACAAAATCGCCGGTTCGAATGTTGGTGCGCAGGATACCGGCCGCATGTTTGAGCATTGCGTCGCCGGCGCTATGGCCCAGTGTGTCGTTGATCTGCTTGAAGCGATCAAGGTCGACATGCAACACGGCCAGTCGGCCGAATGTATTGGTTGTCGATTTCTGCCATTCATCGAGCTTTGCCTCGAGATAACGGCGGTTTGGCAAGCCGGTCAGGTAGTCATGCAGAGCGCTGTATTCGGCTTTTGCCCTGGTTTGCTCCAGTTCGGCATTGCGCGCTTCAGTGAGGGTCTTGGCCCGTTCAAGTTCCTGGCGCAGCCGATGATCCTCCGAGACGTCCCAATTGACGCCGATCATCTTCAGGTGGCCATCGTGATCGATATAGGGCAGGCTGTTGGAGCGGATATAGCGAACAGAACCGTCGTCGGCGATGATGCGATACTCGTCAGTGAAGGGTTCCAGCTTGCTGATGCGCTCCTCGACATGGGCAATCGTGCGCTCCCTGTCATCGGGATGAAGCTTGGATTCCCAGAACTCGCCGATGCGGATGTTGTCACCCTGCTTGACCTCGAAGATGCGCCGCATGCTGTCATCCCAGTCGCTAGTGCCGGCGGCGAAATCGGTCTCGAACACACCGATCCGTGACACATCGAGAGCCAGTTTCAGGCGGCGGGAGATGCGCTCCAGCCATTCTTCCTGCTCCTTGCGGGCCGTGACGTCGGTATCGGTTCCGGTAATGCGTGCCGGTTGGCCGTTTTCATCCCACTCGACGCAGGCGCCTCGGCATTCGATCCAGATATAGTGTCCATCCTTGTGGCGTTCGCGATACTGGAAAACCGTGTAGTCGGGATCGCCGGCATTTTGCCGCGCGATGCAGTGAAGGGTGCGTTCGCGGTCCTGCGGGTGGACCATTTCCAGCCATTCCTCGGTCGTCGTTGGAATGGGATCGTCGGGTGCCATGCCGCGCAGTTCGCGCCAGACGTCCGAGTAATATAGCTGTCCGTCGAAGCGTTGATCCCATACGCCGGACAGCGAGCTGCGCAAGGCGTTGTTCCAACGGCTTGCGCTGATTTCGAGATCGGCAATGGTGGCTTTCAATACCGAGATGTCAGTCAGCTGCACGACGGCCTTGAGCCCGCTCGCGTCGGCAACCTGCGACGACAGGGCGGCCAAACAGGTGGCTCGGTTCTGGCTTGTCCCGAACCTGATTTCCAGATTGCTGGTGGTCAAGCCTCCAAAGGCAGAAGACAGGGCTGCGAGAAAAATCGGGCGATCTTCGGGATGAAGCCAATCCATCAGGTTTGGCGAGCCTGTCCGGAAGCCTGCCGTAAGCGCCGCAAAAGCCGCATTCTCGATGATCAGCGAGCAGTCTGCGTCTATCAAAGCGGCCGCAATCGGCAAACTTTCGATGCCGAGTTGCCGGTCAATGGCGGATAGGTCCTGATAAAGAAAGTTTGGCTGCAATAGCTTTGCTCACATGGAACGCAGAACATCGTGCCATGCTAGGTTTTTCGTCTTAAGATCGCTTTAATGCGGAATGCTAATAAAACTAAGGGTATAGTTCAGAAAAACTCAGAGTGTCTCACACCTTGTATCGATATGGTGTGCGGGGCCGCCTATTTCAGTTTTGCGATGAACTGCGCGAACACCATCGTGCCTTCGGGCCATGGGCCATGGCCAGATTCCGCATTGACGTGGCCTGACTCTCCAGCATCCACCAGCATCGAGCCCCAGCACTTGGCAACATCCTCGGCATGTTCATAGGTGCCGAAGGGATCATTTCGGCTGGCAACCATGATCGATGGAAACGGCAATGGCGCGCGCGGATAGGGGCCGAAGGTCATCAGGTGTTTCGGGCGGATCTCAGAATTGGCGACATCCGGAGGCGCGACCAGAAATGCACCGGCAATGCGCTGCTTCAATGCGGGCACGGCATGGAGGACGGTCGGAACACCGAGCGAGTGTGCGACCAGCACGACGGGACGGGTCGATGCATTGACCTCTTCAACCAGCCGGGCGACCCAGTCTTCGCGCACCGGTTTTGACCACTCCGCCTGTTCGACACGGCGTGCGGTTGAGAGTTTCGTCTCCCAACGGCTTTGCCAGTGCTCGGGGCCTGAATTGGTATAGCCGGGGACGATGAGGATATCTGCTTCGGAGACTTTCATGCGCCTTATCTGCGTTCGCATGCCCCTGACGTCAAGATGCCACGGAACATCGGTGCGGTGAAAAATTGCATGGCGCATCGGTTTCGCATGTGTCGATGCTGAAGGGCGATACAGGAAATTTCGGACGATCATCGCCTGAGGCCGACCATCGGCACGCCGTATACAGATCCGCTCGGCTGCGGATCACATATTTGACACGGACGGCTCATCGCTCGCGACAGCAGCGTTGAAATCTGATAAATTTCAGATCGATCGAATGCATACTCCATTCTTATGGAACAACCGCCGCTTGAAAAGGTGATCTCGCCTGGGCCTATCGCCAGAGATTGCGGGGTGCGCGTGACGGTACGAGACACGATACCGCCTCTGAATTTCATCGCCAGACTGCAGACTTGGTTTGCTTGAGGAGGAAATGAGGATGTCAAACTTTCATGTCATGACCGGATCAGCCGGTATCCTGGAGCGCCCCGATATTCGGCGAATATCGGTTGACGATGTCTTTGATGCCTTGCGCGCAGGCATTGAAGATTTTCGTCAGCAGCCGTCCCACTATGCCTTCGTTTGCCTGGTCTATCCGATTGCCGGTGCTATCATGATTGCCTGGAGTGCCGGCGTTGAACTCTTGCCGATGGTCTATCCTCTGATGTCCGGCTTTGCGCTTCTGGGACCGCTTCTGGCGGTTGGCCTTATGGAAATCAGTCGGCGCCGGGAAAGGGGTGAGGATTCAAGCTGGTCGCATGTCATCGCGTTGCGCAAATCGCCGGCCTTACCATCTCTGTTGATGATGAGCCTCTATCTGTTGATGCTGTTTGTGGTCTGGTTGATTGCCGCACAGGCGCTTTACGTGCATTTCATCGGTGACTACCCAGCGCCGGGCTTCATGGGCTTTGCCAGGGGTGTGCTTTCTCATCCGAATGCCATGGGGCTGATCGTCTGGGGCAATCTGATCGGTTTTGCCTTGGCTCTGATCGCGCTGGTGATCAGCATTGTTGCCTTCCCGCTGCTTCTCGACCGCGATGCCGGGGCTGCGACTGCGGTACATACGTCGGTTCGAGTGAGCATGCTCAATCCGGTGCCGGTTGCCGTGTGGGGCCTGATCGTCGCGGCATCGCTTGCAGTCGGCATGGCAACCATGATGGTCGGCCTTGTCGTGATCATGCCGATACTCGGCCATGCCACCTGGTATCTCTACAGAAAACTGGTGGTCTCGTCTCCTCGCTGAGCCAAGCTCCACGCTGAGAGAAAGAAAAGGCCCGGTCGCTCAGAGCGCCGGGCCGGGATTCATCGTTGCGGGGCGTGCGGCTCAGCCGAAGACGCGCTTGAAGATGGTGTCGACATGCTTGGTGTGATAACCGAGGTCGAACTTTTCGCGGATTTCCGCCTCCGGGAGAGCGGCGCGCACTTCGTCGTCGGCCAGCAGTTCCTCCAGGAAATCAGCGCCCTTTTCCCACACCTTCATGGCATTGCGCTGGACGAGACGGTAGCTGTCCTCGCGCGATACGCCAGCCTGGGTGAGGGCCAGGAGCACGCGCTGGCTCATCACCAGGCCCTTGAACTTGTTCATGTTCTTGAGCATGTTTTCCGGGTAGATCACCAGCTTTTCGATGACGCCGGCAAGGCGGTTCAGGGCAAAATCGAGGGTGATCGTCGTGTCAGGGCCGATCGCGCGCTCCACGCTCGAATGGCTGATGTCGCGCTCGTGCCACAGCGCCACGTTTTCCAGTGCCGGGACGACAGACATGCGCACCAAACGGGCGAGGCCGGTGAGGTTTTCGGTCAGAACCGGGTTGCGCTTGTGCGGCATAGCGGACGAGCCCTTCTGGCCCGGCGAGAAGAACTCTTCCGCTTCCAGAACCTCCGTGCGCTGCATGTGGCGGATTTCGATGGCGACGTTTTCGATCGACGATGCGATGACGCCAAGTGTGGCGAAGAACATCGCATGGCGGTCACGCGGGATGACCTGGGTCGAGATCGGCTCGGCGGCGAGGCCGAGCTGCTCGCAGACATATTCCTCGACGCTCGGGTCGATATTGGCAAATGTGCCGACGGCGCCGGAGATCGCGCCGGTGGCAATTTCCGCACGGGCGGCAATCAGGCGGTCGCGGTTGCGGTGCATCTCAGCATAGAAACGGGCAAAGGTCAGGCCCATCGTCGTCGGCTCGGCGTGGATGCCGTGGCTGCGGCCGATGCGGACCGTGTCCTTGTGTTCGAAGGCTCGGGTCTTCAGCGCGTTCAGAACGCGGTCCATGTCGACGAGCAGAAGGTCGGCTGCGCGCACCAGCTGGATGTTCAGCGTTGTGTCGAGCACGTCCGACGACGTCATGCCCTGATGCACGAAGCGGCTGTCGGGGCCGATGAATTCGGCGAGATGCGTTAGGAATGCAATGACATCATGCTTGGTGACGGCTTCAATCTCGTCGATGCGGGCGACGTCGAATTCGGCGGCCGAGCCCTTCTCCCAGATGGTCCTGGCGGATTCCTGTGGAATGACGCCGAGATTGGCGAGCGCGGTGCAGGCATGGGCCTCGATCTCGAACCAGATGCGGAATTTGGTTTCGGGCGACCAGATGGCGACCATTTCTGGCCGGGAATAGCGCGGGATCATCGGGATTTCTTTCGTTCAACTTGAGACTGGCCAACTTGAGGCTGGCAAATTGAGACTGGCAAGCTTGAGATTGGCAAACTGGCAATGTGGCCCGCTTTAGCAAAGACCACCCGCAATCTCAACGGCTACGGCGCGACATATGGAGGCTGACGGCAAACAGCAGTATAAATGCGAAGGGCAGGAAATGGCGCAAGCCCAGCACCGCAAACTGATAGAGTGCGGAGGCGGTGGTGAAGATCTGCTGCAAAAACCAGACGCGCGAGGGAAATGGCGCGTGCCATTGCGCGTAGAAGAGCCTGTACTGCAAGGCGAAAAGCCCGGCGGTCACAGCGATAGTGCCCATGCCGAGAAACAGGAACCAGGCAGCCAGGCGTGTTTCCCGCTGCCGGCCATGGGACGCAAAGTTGATGAAGGGCAGGGCGATCATCCAGGCAATCGCGCCGCCAAGGCCGTAGATGAGCGCAAGAAGCGGCGCGTTGCTTCCCCCTGAGCGCCCGATAAGGTGAACCGACAGAGCGAAACATCCGGCCATTGCCAGACCCCAGACGATCGCGCCGATAAGCCAGAGCTTTGCCGGCGGAAGACAGGCCGAAAGTCGCGACGCGGGTATTGTTCCTTGCGGGAGTGTCTCGGCGCTCACTGTTGTAAGCACCGCAGTTCCAGGCTCGCGATATTCCCAGTTTTCACCGGAAGCGGAAGGCAGATGGCGGCCAATGCCGCTATGCATTCCGTCAATTGCCTCAAGCCCTACCCCCCCCCCTCGGCTGCCTTGCGGAGAATGTCGACGGTTTTGCGATAGTCGTCAACGCCCTTGCCCTGATAGATGGCGGAGCCTGCCACGAGCACGTTTGCGCCGGCTCCAGTCACCAGAGGTGCCGTTGCCGCGGTGATGCCGCCATCGACTTCAAGGTCGATCGGGCGGTTGCCGATCAGGGCATTCGCCTTGGCGATCTTGTCGGTCATGGCCGGGATATATTTCTGGCCACCGAACCCCGGATTGACGCTCATGATCAGGATCAGGTCGAGATCGTCCATCACATGCTCGATGGCCGAGAGCGGCGTTGCCGGGTTGAGTGAAACGCCGGCCTTCTTGCCGAGGCCGCGAATGGTCTGCAACGAACGGTGCAGGTGCGGGCCGGCTTCGGCATGGACGGTAATGATGTCGCAACCGGCCTCGGCGAAGGCTGCCAGATAGGGATCGGCGGGCGCAATCATCAGGTGGCAGTCGAAAACGGCCTTGGTATGCGGGCGAAGTGCCTTGATGACGGCCGGGCCGAACGAGATATTCGGGACAAAATGGCCATCCATCACGTCGAGATGCACCCATTCAGCGCCAGCATCGACCACATCGGAGACTTCCTGTCCAAGCCGGGCGAAATCGGCAGCAAGAATGGAAGGTGAAATCAGCAGCGGGCGGGTCATGGGCCAGGGTCCTCGATGGCGGTCGTTGTTGCGGCTCGCCTTAGCACTGCGGGCCTGTTGCGGCAACCATCGGAGACACTGACGAACATAGCGACCAGGTTCGATACTGCGCTGCGAACTTGACTGTTGGTTCCGGCCCCGTCATCCATCATCCACGGGGTGGAGCCCGGCAGGGAGGAAAAAATGCAGAAATTCGTCATCATCACCGGCGGCAGTTCAGGTATCGGCCGGCATCTGGTCCATGCGTTTGCGGCAGGAGGCTACGACGTTGCCTTCACCCATCTCGGCAAGATGGATGCCGCCGACGAAGTGGTGCAGGACGTTGCCCATCACGGTGCCCGGGTGATCGGGCACGATACCGACGTTGCCGATAGTGCTGCCGTTGCCGGTTTCCTCGATCAGGCCATCTCATGGGCCGGGCAGGCACCGGACGTGTTGATCAACAATGCCGGGATCCAGACCTGGGCGCCGCTGCTTGAGTTGTCCGAGGAGCGCTGGGACATGGTCATCCGGACCAATCTCAAGGGAACGTTTCTCAATACCAAGCTGACTGCGCAGCGCATGATCGATGCCGGCAAGGGTGGCTCGATCATCAATCTCGGCTCCGGCTGCAACAAGCTCGCCTTTCCGAAGCTGGTCGACTACACCGCCTCCAAGGGCGGAATCGAGCAGTTCACTAAAGTGTCTGCCGTCGAGCTCGGACCACATGGGATCCGGGTCAACTGCATCGCTCCGGGTGCGATCGAAACCGCCCGCACGCGCGCCGAAGCGCCGGATTACGGCAAGACATGGGGAGACGTGACGCCGCTCAGACGTGTTGGTACGCCGGAGGATATCGCCGGACCGGCACTGTTTCTGGCTGGCGAGCAGTCGAGCTTCGTCACAGGCCAGACCATCTGGGTCGATGGCGGCGTGTTCAGCCAAGCCTTCTGGCCCTATCGCGACTAGGTGCCCCGTCGCAACAAGTGACTACTGCGTCCCGGCGGCTATCGGCACAAAGGCACCGTCCTTCCACTCGACCAGACGATAGGGATTTTCCGCCAGTTCATGCCCCTCGGTGAAGGTTATCGGGCCGATCACCGTCTCGAACATGGTGCCGGCAAGCGCCTCCGTGAGCGGAGTGCCCATGGCGGACGAGATGCCGACCGCGTCTGCGACAATGGTGACGGCCGCATGAGCTGGCAGGAGATAGCCGTCCGGCGCATGCTTCTGCTCTATCAGAGCTGCCGTCACATCGGCTGCAGATGGACCTTCCGGTGTCTCCGTCAGCGCCACGGCCATCACGCCGTTGCGCAGCGGCACGGGCTCGTTGGCGGCCTGCATCGCGTCGCCTGCGAGTATCGTCAGGGGGATTTTCTCCGCCGCCGCATCACGGGCGATGATCGCCACGTCGTTGCGATCGCCACCGATGAAGACATGTGTCGCGCCAGCCTTCTGCAGGCGGCGGACTAGGGATAGCTGCTGCTCCTGCCCCGGGCGCAATGTGTCAGTAAACACCGGCTTCAGGCCGCGTTCTTCCAGGCTGTTGCGGATTGCCTCGGTCAGCTCGCGGCCACGGATGGTTCCATCCTCAATCAACGCCACCGGTTCGCTTTGCCAGTCGCGCAGAATGAAGTCGGTAAGTATCTGCACTTCGGCTTCGGCGGTGGGCGCAAGCCTAAAGAAAGGCCAGCCTTGCTTGGCCGCATCCTCCATCAGTCCTTTCCAGCGTACGGATAGCGAGATGGCCGGTATGTTCTTCTCCGCGAGAAGGGGCAGCCCCCCCTCGAGGCTTTCGCTGCAGAGGAAACCGATCGCGGCCGTGACCTCAGCCTCGGTAATCTTCTTCGCAATGTCGGGACCGCTGCCGGCCTCGCAGTTTTCGTCAATCTCGACGAGGTCGATCGAAAGCCGGGCGGCAGCCAGTTGGGCGCCGTGGCGGACCTGATCGCCAAGTGGCGCGAACATGCCGGTTTTCGGGGCCACGACCGCCAATGTCAGCGGCTTTGCCTCGGAGCCGGCAATGCCGGCAAGCAGGAGGGCGGTGGTGATCAGCAGACGCTTCATCGGGTATTTCCATCTCTGTTGCGATGATCCTAGCGCAAAGGTTTGCCGTTTGGAAATGTGCCCAGCTTGGCTTTCTCTTTGGCGCTTTTTTCAAGGCGGCCGTCCCGTTGTGGAAAAGGTAAGGCTTGCGGCCCATATTCGCCTCGGCTAGGGAGCTTGGACGTGCAGGGAGACGGCATTTGAAAATCGAGAATTTGGATCCGGTCATCTATCGCGACGCGATGAGCCGCTATGCCGGCCATGTGCAGATCGTGACCACCCAGCATGACGGGATCCGGCGCGGTGTGACGATTACCGCGGCCTGCTCGGTGTCGGACAAGCCCCCCACCGTTCTTGTCTGCCTGAACAATGGCAATGCCAACAACAGCGTCATGTTCGAAAGCGGGCATTTCGCCCTGAATTCGCTTTCCGATCACCATCGTCCGCTGGCCAATGCCTTTGCCGGTTTCGATAGTCTTTCCGTCGACGAGCGATTTGCGCTGGCCGAATGGCAGGTGATGGCGACCGGATCGCCGGTGCTTGTCGAGGCGGTAGCCGCCTTCGACTGCGTTGTCGTGGATCGCAAGGTGACGGCCACCCATACCGTCCTGTTCGGTGAGGTCAAGGCGGTGCATTTTGGCCCGAAGAATGCCCCGCTCATCTATCTGGACCGAGGCTATCACACGCTGTAAGCTCTTTCTCAAACAGGAGGAGACATGGCGGAAATCTCGGCAAAGGGACTGCCGGAATCAATTGATTCTGTTGTAGAAATTCTTGCGGCCGAGGACTATCTCGCCGGTCGGTCGCTGGCGACCGTATTGTTTCTGGCGCTGAAGATGAAACGGCCGCTGTTTCTCGAGGGCGAGGCGGGTGTTGGCAAGACCGAGGTCGCCAAGGTGCTGGCCAAGGCACTCGACAGGCCGCTGATCCGGCTGCAGTGCTACGAGGGTCTGGACGTCGCATCCGCCGTCTATGAATGGAACTATCCGGCACAGATGCTGGAGATCCGCATGGCGGAAGCCGCCGGTGTTTCCGATCGCGACCGTCTCGAACATGACATCTTCTCCGAACGATACCTGATCCGCCGGCCGGTTCTTCAGGCGCTGCAGAGCGCTCCCGGCCGGGCGCCGGTCTTCCTGATCGATGAACTCGACCGCACCGACGAGGCCTTCGAGGCCTTCCTGCTGGAAGTGCTGTCCGATTTTCAGGTGACCATTCCGGAGTTCGGCACGGTCAAGGCGGCCGAGCCGCCGATCGTCATCGTCACCAGCAATCGGACCCGCGAGGTACATGATGCGTTGAAACGGCGCTGCCTCTACCATTGGGTGGACTATCCGAAGGCGGCCGACGAGCTGGCCATCATCCGCCGCAAGGTTCCGGGGTGTGATGAACAGCTGTCGCGGCAGATCGTTGCCTATGTGCAGCGATTGCGAACCATCGACCTGTTCAAGAACCCGGGCATTGCCGAAACCATCGACTGGGCGACGGCGTTGACCGAACTCGACCGCCTGGCGCTCGATCCGGAAACCATTGCCGACACGCTGGGCACACTGTTGAAATACCAGGAGGATATCGCCCGCATCCAGGGCAGCGAGGGCCAGAGGGTGCTGTCGGAGGTCAAGGCCGAACTTCTGGCAGCGGGCTGAGCCGATGCAGACGCCTGGCACGGGATCTGACAAAAGAGATGGGATCGTCGGGTCTCTGCCCGTTCAGGGAGAGGGCCGGCTGGCCGACAATATCGTGCATTTCGCCCGTGTGCTGCGCAAGGCCGGCTTGAAGCCAGGCCCGGGGGCGGTGATCGACGCGATCGAAGCCATCGATACGATCGGTATTGGTTCCCGGGTGGAGTTTCATGCGGCACTGGCTTCGATCTTCGTCAAACGGCATGAAGACCAGCCGGTGTTCGACGAGGCTTTTGCGATTTTCTGGCGCGGCCGCGACCTTGTCGGCAAGATGATCGCGCTGATGTCGCCGGTGGCGCTGGATCTTGGCGAGCGGCAAAAACCAAAACCGGGATCGGCGCGGGTCAGCGATGCGCTGTTTGCCGAGAAGAACAGGCCGGTGCGGGAACGCAACGAGCCCGATATCGAGATCGATGCCCGGTTGACCGTGTCAGGCCAGGAAGTGCTCCGGCAGATGGATTTCGGCCAGATGAGTTCAGGCGAACTGGCGCAGGCACGACGGGAGATCGAACGCCTTGCGATGCCCTTCGACAAGGTATCGACCAGGCGTTTCCGTGCGTCGACACGGGGTCGCTACGTTGACCAGAGGGCCAGCATGCGCCAGGCGCTGCGAACCGGAGGCGATCTGATGTTGCCGCGCTTTCGCGAACGACGTCAGCGTCCGCCGCCGCTGGTGGTGCTTGCCGACATTTCGGGCTCGATGAGCCAGTACAGCCGGATCTTCCTGCATTTCCTGCATGTGCTGAGCGAGCGCCGGCAGCGGGTGCACACCTTCCTGTTCGGCACGCGGCTGACCAACGTCACGCGGCAACTACGCCATCGCGATCCGGACGAGGCGATCGCCCAATGCACGGATGCCGTGGCCGACTGGTCGGGTGGCACCCGTATCGGCGAGACATTGCGACTGTTCAATCGCCAATGGGCACGCCGCGTTCTGGGCCAGGGCGCCGTCGTGCTTCTGATCACCGACGGTCTGGAGCGGGATGATGTCGAAACCCTGGGCGTGGAGATTGACCGATTGCACCGCTCGTGCCGCAGACTGGTCTGGCTGAACCCGCTATTGCGATTTTCAGGCTTCGAGGCTAGAGCGCGCGGGGTCCGGGCGATGTTGCCGCATGTTGACGAATTGCGTGCCGTTCACAATCTCGAGGCGCTGGGTGACCTTGTCAGGGCGTTGTCCGGCCCGCCCGAGAGAGACGCCGATCCGCGTCGGTTCCTTGCATCCATGAAAGGTGTGTCATGACCAAAGACAGCTTGCGGCATGATCCGCTGTTGATTGCGGAAGAATGGATCGGGGAAGGCCGCGATGTCGCCATCGCCACGGTGGTCGAGACCTGGGGCTCGGCGCCCCGGCCCGTGGGCAGTCATCTGGTGATCGATCGCGACGGCAATTTCGAGGGGTCGGTGTCCGGCGGCTGTGTCGAGGGCGCGGTGATCACCGAAGCGCTCGATGTGCTGGACAGCCGGCAGCCGAAGATGCTCGAATTCGGGGTGGCAGATGAGACTGCCTGGCGGGTCGGCTTGTCCTGCGGCGGGCGCATTCGTGTCTATGTCGAAAGGCTCGGCTGATGGATCCGGCGCATCTGAAGGCTCTGAATGCGGCCAGACGCAAGCGCAGCGCTGCCATGCTGGTGACAGACCTGGCGAGTGGCCATGACAGGCTGGTTCTGGAAGGCGAGGAAGTTGACGGCCCGCTTGGCGAGGCGGTTGCACAGCATTTCCTTTCGGGCAAAGCCGGGACGGTGCAGATCAATGATCGGCAGCATTTCCTCAATGTCTATCTGCCGCCGCCGCGCATCGTGGTGATCGGCGCCGTGCATATCAGCCAGGTACTGGTGCCGATGGCCCAGCTTGCCGATTTCGACGTGACGATCATTGATCCGCGTACCGCCTTTGCGACGCCGGAGCGCTTTGCCGATGTCGAGCTGATCGCCGACTGGCCACAGGACGTTTTCCCGCAGCGTCCGCTCGATCGCTATAGCGCCTTGGTGGCCGTCACCCATGACCCCAAGATCGACGATCCGGCGATTGCCGCGGCACTTGAGGCGCACTGTTTTTATGTCGGCGCGCTGGGAAGTCGAAAAACCCATGGCAAGCGGGTCGAACGGCTGCTGACGGCAGGCTTCGGGCCTGAGCAGATCGGGACGATCTCTGCGCCAATCGGTCTCGACATCGGGGCGGCGTCACCGGCGGAAATCGCCGTTGCGGTGTTGGCGGATATCATCCGCGCGTTTCGCCGCCGCACACTTGTCTCGTCGACAGGGGACGCCGCATGATCTTCGGCAGCATGGCGGTCGATGAGGCCTTGGGCGCCGTCTTGGCCCATTCGGTGTCGCTTGGATCCGGAAAGCTGGCCAAGGGCCATGTGCTGGAGGCCCGCGATCTGGATGCATTGCGCGCAGAGGGTATTTCATCGGTGATCGCTTGCCGTATGGAGCCGGGCGATCTGGGTGAAGATGCTGCGGCTCAAAAGCTCGCTGAGATGCTGGACAGCATTGAAATTCGGCGTTCGCCAGCGACCACGGGCAGGGTCAATTTCTATGCCGAAGCCAATGGTCTTTTTGTTGCGGACAAATCGGTGGTCGATCGGTTCAATCGCATCGATCCCGCCATCACGCTGGCCTGTCTGGCCGATCATGCCGATGTCCGGACGGGGGATTTGGTTGCGACAATCAAGATCATCCCGCTCGCGGTTGCCGGACGCTGGGTCGAACAGGCCTGCCAGCTGCTGCAAACAGGCCCGGCCTTCCAGCTAAAGCCTTATGCAGCCCATGCCGTGTCTCTGGTCGCCACGACCTTGCCATCGCTGAAAGCCTCGGTGATGGACAAGACGGCCAGGGTTCTGCAGCAGCGGCTCGTTTCGTCCAGCAGCGAACTCATCTCGGAAGTTCGCGTGGCGCATCGGGCCGAGGCCGTTGCAGAGGCGATGAAAACCGCGATTGCGGCTCCACAGAGCACTGAGAAGACGCTGCCTGCCATGATCATCGTCTTCGGCGCGTCGGCGATGAGCGATCCGCAGGATGTCATTCCGGAAGCGATCCGGCTGGCGGGTGGGCGGGTGGTCCAGGTTGGGTTGCCGGTCGATCCCGGCAACCTCCTGGTGCTCGGCTATCTCGGCAACGTGCCGGTGATCGGCGCGCCGGGCTGTGCGCGGTCACCGAAGGAGAATGGGTTCGACTGGGTGCTCAACCGCCTGCTTGCCGGCGAGGTGCCGACACGTGAAGATTTGACCGGCCTTGGAGTCGGAGGATTGCTGATGGAAATTCCGAGCAGACCGCTGCCGCGTCTGATGGCTACAGTCGATCGCAAAGCAGAGGAGATTGCCGTCATCATCCTGGCTGCGGGTCGGGCAAGTCGCATGGGGAAAAGCGGGCAGCACAAGCTGCTGGCCGAGTTCGACGGCGAGGCGCTTGTCCACCGGGTTACGCGTCAGGCGGTCGAGGCAAAGATAGGGCGAGTGCATGTCGTCGTCGGGCACCGCGGCGATGAAGTGTCCGCCGCGCTTCACGGTCTGGATGTCAAAATCATCGACAATCCGCACTACGCGACCGGCATGGCGAGTTCGCTAAAGGCAGGGCTTGAACAAACAGATGTCTCGGAGGCTCCGGGCATGATGGTGCTGCTTGCCGATATGCCGAATGTCGCCACAGACGATATCAGGGCGCTGGCAAAGGCATTTGCCAAGGCGTCCGGAATGGCAATCGTTCGTGCCGTCGCCGACGGACAACGCGGCAATCCGGTGATCCTGCCGCGTTCCACCTTCGAAGCGCTCAAGGCCGTGGAAGGTGATATCGGCGCACGTCCGGTGATCGAAAGTGCCGGCCTGCCGGTGATCGATGTTGAAATCGGCGTGGCTGCCCGGCTTGATGTCGATACGCCGGAGGCTATCGTTGCGGCGGGCGGTATTCTCAGGGACTGAGCAGACACATGGACAATGATGCGATCGAGGAGATGTTTCAGGCGCTCGGGCCAGTCTCCATCCGCCGGATGTTCGGCGGCAAGGGCATCTATCACCAGGGCATCATCGTCGCGCTCGATCTGTTCGATGAGATCATGCTGAAGGGCGACAGCGAGACGGCGCCGCTGCTGGAGGCCGCCGGTGCCCGGCGCTGGTCTTATGAAGGCAAGACGGGTAAGCCGGTCGCCATGCCTTACTGGAGTGTTCCAGAAGAGGCCTATGACGATCCCGACGAGATGGCGAAATGGGTGCGGCTGGCTTTCGAGGCGGCCGTCAGGGCGGAAGCCAAGAAATAGGTTTCAGCGCAGATAGGGCAGCAGCGCCTGGGTGAAGGCCGACAGCGGCTGCGGCAGGTGGTCGAGATCGAAGAAACCGATTGCAGACAGCTTGTCCGGCTCGGTCAATTGCGGTTCGCCCTTGATGTCGGTGGTCTTGTAGAGCAGGGAGACCCAGTGCTGGCGATCCGCTTCGATCCGCTGCTCGGACCAGGCGACGAACTCGATCGCACCGATCGTCAGGCCGGTTTCCTCCTCGGCCTCGCGACGGGCTGCCTGTTCGGCCGGCTCCATATGGTCGACCTTGCCGCCGACGATGTTCCAATGGCCAGCTTCCGGCGCTTTCATGCGCTTGCACAAAAGCAACTTGCCATCCCGAAGGATGGCAAGACCGACGCCGAGGCCGGGAAAATCAATGCCGGGTGCGCCCATGGCCGGATCAGGCCTTGGCTGCAGCCACGATCAGCATAAACGCGGGAATGTCATCGCCGAAGCCAACAGGTGTCGGGCCGTCATCGTGGTCGCGGTGATGGCTGCGGCGACGCTCGCGATGATCGTCATTTGCCGGATTCGGGGTCGCGTTGTTGCGGCCATTGCGCGGGTTCTGGTTCGGACGCTTGTCCGCCTTGCGCTCGTTTGCCACGGGTGCTTCGATCCTTGCCGGTTCCATTACGACTTCCTCTGCGGGCTTGGTATATTCTGCGGGCGTTTCGGTTTTGTGACTGTTACGCTCGCCACGGGCTTCGCGATTGCCGTCACCACGGCCCTCACGCTTGCCATCACGTGCACGATCCCGGCTGCCTTCGCGGCCCTTGTCACGGCTGCCACGTTTGCCGCGACCTTCGTCATGGCTTTCGGTGGCTGCGGGCAGGGCGGTCAGGTCGCCATTGTGCCATTCGATCTTCTGACCGATCAGCTTTTCGATTGCATCGAGGAACTTGGAATCGCTGCGCGTAACCAGCGAGAAAGCAGCACCTGAACGACCGGCGCGGCCGGTGCGACCGATGCGGTGGACGTAGTCCTCTGCATGGATCGGGATGTCGAAATTGAAGACATGGCTGACGTCGGGAATGTCGAGACCGCGTGCTGCAACGTCGGATGCGACGAGCAGTGTGATCTGATTGTCCTTGAAGCCGGCCAGCATGTTTGTCCGCGAGCGCTGGTCCATGTCGCCATGCAGGGCACCGACGGAGAAGCCGTGACGTTCGAGTGAACGGAAGAGGTCGGCGACGTCCTTCTTGCGGTTGCAGAAGATGATGCCGTTCTTCAGGTCTTCCTGGGAGCGGATCAGGTCGCGCAGGACCGCGCGCTTTTCGTAGTCCTTGTTATGCGCCGCGACGAGGCGCTGCGTTACCGTCTTTGCCGTCGAGGAAGGCAGCGAAACTTCGACGCGTTCCGGGTTCTGCAGGAAGCGATCGGCCAATTTCTGGATTTCCGGCGGCATTGTAGCCGAGAAGAACAGGGTCTGGCGGGTGAACGGGATCATCTTGGCGATGCGTTCGATATCCGGAATGAAGCCCATGTCGAGCATGCGGTCGGCTTCGTCGATCACGAGGATCTCGACGCCGGTCATCAGGAGCTTGCCGCGCTCGCAGTGATCGAGCAGGCGGCCGGGGGTGCAGATCAGCACGTCGGCGCCGCGTTCCAGCTTGCGGTTTTGCTCTTCAAACGACACGCCGCCAATCAGAAGCGCGACGTTGAGCTTGTGGTTCTTGCCGTACTTATCGAAATTTTCCGCGACCTGGGCGGCGAGTTCGCGGGTCGGCTCGAGAATCAGCGTGCGCGGCATGCGAGCGCGGGCACGGCCGTTTTCCAGCAGCGTCAGCATGGGGAGAACGAACGAAGCCGTCTTGCCTGTTCCTGTCTGAGCGATGCCGCAGATATCCCGGCGCTGCAGGGCTGGCGGGATCGCACCGGCCTGGATCGGCGTCGGGTTTACATAGCCGGCATCGGTGACGGCTGAGAGGACTTTTTGGCTCAGGCCAAGGTCAGCAAAAGTGATCAAAGGGAAGTAGTTCCGTTCCTGTTCTTGCGAACATCCATGAATCGCCCTCAACGCGGGCCTTAATGGAAGGGGCGAATAGTCCCAAACTACCTGAAAGTCAAGAAAACTGAGGTATCTGGCGCAACAAAGGCTTAACAGCTGTGCTTAACTGCTGCGGGTTGTCACAAGGACTTGAATACCAGCCAGTGCCAATGCCGATCCGGCAATCCGGTTGGCTCTCCTGATGATCACCGGCGTGCGCAGAAGGGCGCGGGCGCGATCGGCAATCCAGACGTGGCCGCCGATGACCGCGCATTCGACCAGAATAATGACGATTGCCAGCCTGGCGTAGTCACCCATGCCAAAGCTGGTGCCGACAAAGCCAGGCAGCAGCGCAAGATAGAACAGCGGCATTTTCGAGTTGCCGAGATTGAGCGCAACGGCGGTCAGGCAGATGCTTACGAGATCGCGTGGGCCGCTGCCCGTCTTGATTTCGGGAATGATCGCCGGTTCGGTCCACAGACGATAGGCCATGTAAATCAGATAGGCAGCGCCGGCATAGCGCAGGACGGTCATCAACAGGCCCATTTCACTGGCAATGATCGACAGGCCGAAGGCGGCAAGGCCGAGATAGATCAGGATGCCGAAGACTGTGCCGATGCCATAGGCGATACCCGACGCGGGACCATGTGAGACCGTCCGCGCAACGATGGTCATGTTGTCAGGGCCTGGAGAGGCGGCAAACAGGAAAAAGGCCAAAGCAAAGGCAAGCAGCGACATCGTGTCCATGGCAGGTTCCGATCACATTGTTGCCTGCAATCATTGGGCGAAACGGTGCTCGCGTCAATTGATGAGGGTGGTCAATTTCATGCCGGCATTGAGAAAGCGGATCGGATCGACCGCTTCCTTGCCGCGGCGGACCTCGTAATGCAGGTGCGGTCCGGTGGAGCGGCCGGTGGAGCCGGACAGGCCGATCAGGTCTCCGGCTTCGACCCTGTCGCCTTCCTTGACCAGGATGCGCGACATGTGTCCGTAGCGGGTTGACAGGCCGTAGCCATGGTCGATCTCGACCATGTTGCCATACCCGCCGGAGAGGCCGGCGGTGACGACTTTGCCAGTGCCTGTTGAATGAACTTCGGTTCCTGTCGGTGCGCGAAAGTCGATGCCGGCATGCATGGCGAGGCCCCCGAAGAACGGATCTGGACGGTTGCCGAACCGGCTGGTAATCTCGCGCCCCGGAGCCGGATTGGCAAATGGCAGGCGCCTTGCCGTGTCGCGTACGGTCTCAAGCCGTGTCAGCGCGGCGTCGAGCGTGTTCAAGGTCGCGTTGAAGTCGCGTTCGGAGCTTGGCGCAATGTAGGGGCCGCCGATTGCATCATTGGCATTCGCACCCGATGCTTCGTCGAGTTCCACGCCGCTGCGTTCCAGGATCGAGGCGATTTCCGCCGCCGTTTCCGTTGCTCCCGATGCCAGCGTGGCGATGCGCTCCAACTGCTCGCTTTCGATGTCCTTGAGCGAAAGCGTCATGTGCGAAAACAGCTTATCGGCCCGGTCGGCGACGTTTTCGACCGTCATCGGCACATAACCCAGTGCGAGATTTGTCTTTCCTGCTTTCGATTGCGGCTTCGTGCCCAGGAGCGCAGCAAACGCATGGGTGCTCGTCGTCGCCATGGATGCTTCGTCCTTGGTGCCGACCGTCGGCCGATCTGCCGGCAGGGGGCCGTCGCTTGGCAGGCTGTCGATGCTGGCCGCCCCTTCGAGCAGCGCGTCGATACGGCCATGGCGGGACGTCAGTGCCATCTGCTGCTCGAGCAGTTTTTCGACTTTTTCCTCGACCACCTGCTGGTCGAGCAGTTGGCGCGACGTGACGCGGTCGACCTGAGCGCGCAGGGAAGCGATCCGGTCCTCGTAGTCGTGCTGCATGCGTGCCTGGCGTGCCATGGTGGCGCCGATCAGGTTGTCGCGCAAAACGAGATAGGTTGTCGCGCCGAGATAGCCGATCGACATGACGCCGAGAAAGCAGAAGGTAAGCGCAGCCATCCACGGACGAATCGTCATGTGGCGGATCTTGTCGCCGCTGGCGAGAATCACGACGTGCTGCTCACGGCGCTTTCCAAAGACCTGGTTGCTTGCCTTGACTGTCACGTCTGTCCCCATCGTGTCTCAGTGCCGTTTTAAGGCGCCGGAAGATGGCGAAGCCTGTTCACATGGCTCCGCTCGTCCATGCGCATTTACGCATGATTAGGGTTAACAAACGTTTAGTTCTGCTGCGCCGCCTCGGTGATCATGATGCGTTTTTCGACGAAAGCGATCGGTAGAACGACGGCGTCAGGCCGGCTTCGGCGCGGGCAACGTCATTGAACGGCGCCTTGAGATTGCCGCGAAAATTGGCTCGGACCAGATCCTGGAATGTCTTGGCCGGATCGCGCTTTTCACGCGCGCAGAGAAAGCGGAACCACTTGGCGCCCACGGCGACATGTCCTTTTTCGTCTTCATAGATCACGCTCAACACATCGGCGCTTTCAATGTCACCGGTTTCGCGCATCTTTTCCTGCAGGGCGGGCGTCACATCGAGACCACGCGCCTCCAGGATCAGCGGGACCACGGCAAGGCGAGCGGTCAGGTCGTTGCGGGTGGAATGGGCAGCCTGCCACAATCCGTCATGGGCCGGCATGTCGCCATAGTCCGCACCGAGGCTGCGCAACCGGTCGCGGACCATGCGGAAATGCTTGGCTTCCTCAAAGGCGACTTTCATCCAGCCGTCGAAAAAGGAATGCGGCACGGGTTGCGAGGCGAAGCGGGCGACGATGTCGAGCGCGAGATCGACGGCATTGAGTTCGATATGCGCCAGCGCATGCAGCGTGGCGATGCGTCCGGGCAGGGTGTGAAGCGAGCGCTTCTCGGTACCTTTCGGCGGGACGAGAACCGGTTTTTCCGGACGCCCGGGACGATCCGGCAGGGCAGGGTCGAGAGGAGAGCGCAGTGACAGACGCCGCTCCTGCCAGCGGATCGCAGCTGTCTGGGCAAGGCTGGTCTTTTCGTCGAGATCGGCGCTCATGATGGCAAGCGTCGCTGCCTCGCGCAGGGAGCGGAACGGCGTCGCAGGCTCTTTCACGGTGAGGTTCATCCGAGGGCTCGAACAGCCTGGAGCACAGCTTCCGCGTGGCCAGCCACTTTTACCTTGGGCCAGATCTGGACGATCTTGCCGGTTGCGTCGATCAGCACGGTCGTGCGCTCGACGCCCATGTAAGTCTTGCCGTACATGCTCTTTTCTTTCCACACACCATATGCTTCGAGCATTCGATGCTCTTCGTCCGCGGCGAGGATCACGGACAGATTGTGCTTGGCGGCAAATTTGTCGTGGCTTTTCACCGAGTCGGGCGATACGCCGACGATGGCTGCGCCGGCTTTCGCGAAGCTTTCTGAAAGCGCCGTGAAATCAATTGCTTCCGTGGTACATGCAGGGGTGCTGTCCTTGGGGTAGAAATAGATGACGAGTGGCTTTCCGGTGAAATCGGCGAGAGAAACGGTGCCGCCGCCATTGCTGGGCAGGGAGAAATCCGGAGCTGCTGTTCCAACTGCCAAATCCGTCATGGGAAAACCTTTCTTTTGCCCGCTTTTTGGATGATTGTGGTCGTCATCGATATATAGTCCGCTGCGGAGTCGTCCAGAGCGACTTGATAGCTGCATCGATAGACGGAGACAATCACCAGGACATGTCGGATATCCGGGGCGACAAGCTACGGTTTCGCACGCGGGACATCGTGCCGCTGCATGCCCTGCCTTCCGCGCAGGTGGAAGATCCCATGATCGTCCACTGCCCGCCGCGTCGCAGCGTTGCGCGCCGTTGTCTTCGGGGTCTCATTGCGTTCATCGGTTTGTGGGTCATCGTGCTCGGCGGTGTATTTGCGGTGGTTGAAAGCGGCGCGCTGGATGCCGCCCTTGCGCAGCGCGCCACGACTGCGCTCTCCAATGCCATGGGGCCGCAATACGACGCGAAGATCGGCCGCACGGTGGTCCGCTTTTCGGGCGGGCTCGATGTCACCGTCGATGCCCATGACGTATCCGTCGTCGAGGCGGCCAGTGGGCAGCAAGTGGCGATGACGCAGTCGTTGAGCTTCATTCTGGAGCCCATGGCGCTGCTGGGTGGCCGGTTTTCGGTTCGCGAAATCGACAGCCAGGGCATTTCCCTCGATGCGCGACTGTTGCCGAAGCGCGAACCCATCGATCTTTCGAAGTTCCGCGTCGACAACATCCCGGCTGTGCTGGAGGGGGCTTTTGGCGAACTGGACCGGATGCAGGGCTTTATCGCTCGGGGTGGGCTTGATCGCATGCGGCTGGGCGGGCTTGAGGTGGCGGCCACAAGTGCCAGTGGTCGGCCGTTGACGCTGTCCATCGACGATCTGGCGCTTGAGCGGGGCAGTGACGACTCACTGTCGATCTTCGGCGCGATCTCGGTGAACGGCCAGCAGACCGAATTGACTGCCCTGACGACGAATGTCGGCGGCGCCGTCCGTTCAATGACGCTTCGGATTGCCGATTTCCGTTTGACGCCGTTCATGTTGCGGCGATCCAAGGCCGGCCTTGCCCGCCAGGGTATCGATGGTTCTGCCGAACTGGTTCTGTCTGCCAAACGCGATATCGATGGGCAGAAGCCGGAAATGTCCCTGGCGGTCAACACGAGGGCCGCCACGTTCTATACCGACGGCCAGCCGCAAGAGATCACCAGGGCCGATCTGAACTTCGCCTATGACTTCGGCAAGGATACGATCGAGATTGCCGATTCCAGAGCCGAGTTCGGGCCGATGATCCTGCCGCTTTCGGGCGGGTTGATCGATTTGGACCGGCTGCCCGAGGGGAAGAATTTCGGCAAGGGCATCGGCATCGATCTGCTGGTCGCGAAGGGACGTGCCGATGTGCCGTCCTCCGGCGAAACGGCGTTCCCCTTCGACATGAAGGCCTATGGTCGCTATCTATTCGATGGCACCCTGCTGCAGTTTGATACGTTCGATGTGTCCACGGCCAATGGCAAGATGGTCAGCACATTGCAGATTCGGTTCGGTGGCACCGGCCCTGAAGTGAAGTTCGACGGCGTGGTCGAGAACATGAAGGCTGCGGTGGTCAAACAGCTCTGGCCCTACTGGATTGCCGACAAGCCTCGCAACTGGGTGCTGAAGAACATTTTCGGTGGCACGGTTTCGCATGGCGAGATTTCCGTTTTCATCCCGCAAAACCGCCTGTCGCTGGAACCCCGTCCTGTGCATCTGGTGGGCGACGAGCTGCGCATCGGCTTCGACGTGGTCGATGCGCGCGTGAACCTGACCGGGGATATTCCGCCGCTGCGCGACGCCAATGCGCGCTTCGACATGATGGGCGAGCGGATCGAGGTGAAGATCAAATCTGCCGCCTCGTATTTTCCGTCTGGGCGTGTCGTGGCGCTGGAAAGTGGCGCGGTGACGATCGCCCATGCCTATGAGAAGCCGCTGATGGCGACCATCTCGGTGGCCGTCAATGGTGCTGCGGATGCGGTCGCCGAGCTTGTGTCGTTCAAGCCGATCCAGGCGTTGCAGCGCATCGGGTTTGTTGCAGAAGACTTTACCGGCGCGATCAAGGGCACGGCTGAGGTTACCCTCGGTCTGATCGCCGATCAGAAACCACCGGCACCCGTCTGGAGCGCCGATCTGCAACTGGACAAGGTCGCGATCGAAAAGCCGTTTGACGGGCGCAGGGTCAGCGATTTTACCGGTACGCTTGCCGTCGATCCCAAACTGGCGCGGATCGAAGGTTCGGCAAAGGTCGACGACGTGCCGATGGACATCCGCATGAGTGAACCCGTAGAGCGGGGCTCTGAGAACGGGCGCGAGCGGGTGGTCACGGCCAAGCTCGACAATGCCATGCGTAACAGGCTTGTGCCCGGTCTCGACGATATCATCGATGGCCCGATTGCGGTGGAACTGACCCGGCTTGGCGACAAGCGTCAGGCGGCGTCCGTCGATCTGCGCAATGCCAATCTCAACATTCCCTGGATCGGCTGGTCCAAGGGACAGGGCATCGGCGCCAGGGCGACATTCGAGCTAATCGAGCAGGATGGCCAGAGCACGATCGAGAAATTCGTGCTTGATGGCGATGGCTTCGGGGCGAGCGGCGAGTTGTCCATCGGACCGAAAGGTCTGGTCGCTGCCAATTTCAGCAAGGTGAGGCTGGCGCCGGACGACAATCTGTCCATTGCAATCCGTCAGGCCAAGGGCGCATACAACGTTTCTGTCTCAGGGGCTTCATTCGATGCACGGTCGCTGATTTCCAAACTCAAGGCGCCTGCGACGGCCGGCAAAGGAAAAGGCGATGATGTGACGCTGCGGATCGACGGTAAGATCGATCGCGTCATCGGCTTCGGCGGCGAGGCGCTGTCGGGCGCTTCGGTGATCTACAGTGCGCGTCAGGGCAAGACGACGGCGCTGGATTTCTCTGCCGTAACCAGTAGCGGCCAGGCGGTGGTCGCCAAACTTCGTCGGCCGGACGGCTTCAGCGAAGTCTCGGTAACCAGCAGCGATGCCGGCGCGCTTGTGCGTTTCATCGATCTCTACAAGCGGCTGGTGGGTGGCCTGGTAAACCTGAAGCTGAATGAAACACCGGGCGGGGCATGGGCCGGCAATCTCGATCTGCGCAGCTTTCAGGTCGACAACGAAGAGCGGCTGCAGTCGATCGTGTCGACACCGACCGGTAGCGATGGGCGCAGTCTCAACAGTGCGGTGAAGCGCGATATCGATGTCAGCTCAGCCCGGTTCCAGCGGGCGTTTGCGCGGCTTTACTACAATGCCGGCACGCTCAGCGTCGAGAACGGCATTGTTAGGGGCGACCAGATCGGTGCGACATTCCAGGGCATCGTGCGCGACAGCAGCGGTCGGATCGATCTCACCGGCACCTTCATGCCGGCCTATGGCCTCAATCGGCTGTTTGGCGAGCTTCCGATCATCGGTGCCATACTGGGCAACGGTCGCGACCGCGGCCTTCTGGGCATCACATTCAAGCTGACGGGGGCTGTCGAGCGACCCAATCTCGTGATCAATCCGCTGTCGATCATCGCGCCGGGCGTGTTTCGCCAGATCTTCGAGTTCAGGTAACAAAAAACCCGCCAATGGCGGGTTTGATGCGGTCGCTGATGTGGTTGGTGTTCTACCGGATCAGACCGGGCGGACCAGGATGTGCTTCTTCTTGCCGAGCGACAGCTTGATCACACCATCGGCGGTCACTTCGCTCGTGCCGACAACCATCTTTTCATCCGTAACGCCGGCGTCGTTGAGTTTGACCGCGCCGCCCTGGATGTGACGACGGGCTTCGCCATTCGAGGCAGCAAGGCCTGCCTTGACGATCAGCGCAAGCAGGCCGATGCCTGTTTCCAGTTCATCCTTGACGACCTCAATGGTCGGCAGGTTGTCCGATAGCGCGCCTTCCTCGAAGGTCTTTCGTGCTGTCTCCGCTGCCTGCTCCGCTGCCGCACGTCCGTGCAGCATGGCGGTGACTTCGGTGGCGAGGACTTTCTTGACGTCGTTGATCTCCGAGCCGCCGAGTGCCGACAGCCTTGCGATCTCGTCCATCGGCAGGGTCGTGTAGAGCTTCAGGAAGCGCGACACATCGGCATCCTCGGTGTTGCGCCAGTACTGCCAGAAATCATAGGCCGATAGCATGTCCGGGTTCAGCCAGACGGCGCCGTTCAGCGACTTGCCCATCTTGGCGCCCGACGAGGTCGTCAAAAGCGGCGAGGTCAGCGCGTAGAGTTGCGGTGTACCCATGCGGTGGCCGAGGTCGATGCCGTTGATGATGTTGCCCCACTGGTCGGAACCGCCCATCTGCAGACGGCAGCCATAACGCTGGTTGAGCTCGACGAAATCGTAGGCCTGCAGAATCATGTAGTTGAATTCGAGGAACGACAGCGACTGCTCGCGGTCCAGGCGCGTTTTCACGCTGTCGAATGACAGCATGCGGTTGACCGAGAAGTGACGGCCGACATCGCGCAGGAATTCGAGGTAGTTGAGATCGCGCAGCCAGTCGCCGTTGTTGATCATCAGCGCGTCCTTCTGACCTTCGCCGTAGCTCAGGTAGTTGGAGAACACGCGCTTGATCGAGGCAATGTTGCTTTCGATCGTGTCGACGGTCATCAGCTGGCGGGCGTCATCTTTGAAGGACGGATCACCAACCATGCCGGTGCCGCCGCCCATCAGCGAGATCGGGCGATGGCCGGTCTGCTGCATCCAGTGCAGCATCATGATCTGGATGAGACCGCCGGCATGCAGGCTGGGTGCCGTCGGATCGAAGCCGATATAGGCGGTCACGGTTTCCTTGGCGAACAGTTCGTCGAGACCTGCCTCATCGGAGATCTGGTGAATGAAGCCGCGCTCGTCGAGCGTGCGGAGGAAATCGGACTTGAACTTCGTCATGACGGCCTAGCTTTCAGGTTCTGCAGTAAATTCCGTCGGCGCTTTAGCATTGTTTTTTTGAATTGTGCACCCGTTTCGACCATGAATGTGCGCGATAGGTGGCATGCGAATCGGTGATGGTCCCATGACGGCATTAAAAACGGTGATCGGCCTGATGAGCGGCACATCGATGGATGGCATCGACGTGGCGCTGGTGAAGACCGATGGCGAAACCGTGGTGGAGCGTGGACCGTTTCTGTCCATGCCTTACGAACCCGCCTTTCGTGATCGGCTGAAACAGGGGCTGGAGGACGCCAAGGCGATCGCCGTCCGCGAGCAGCGGCCGGGGGATCTGGCCGGTCTCGAGCGGGATCTGACCCTGCGCCATGGCGAGGCCGTTTCGCTGTTCCTGCAACGATACGCGCTGTCGGCAGCGGATATCGACCTTATCGGTTTTCATGGCCAAACAGTGCTGCATCGACCGGATCAGGCGCTGACCGTGCAGATCGGTGACGGTGCGCTGCTGGCGCGGGAGACGGGGATCGACGTCGTCTTCGACATGCGGGCCAATGACATGGTGCATGGCGGCCAGGGTGCGCCCCTGGTGCCGATCTATCATCAGGCACTTGCCCATGGCATGCCGCCCGAACAATGGCCGGTCTGCTTCGTCAATATCGGTGGTATCTCCAACCTGACCTATCTCGATCGCGATGGGGCGATCATCGGCTTCGACAGCGGGCCGGGCAATGCGTTGATTGATCAATGGGTCGAGGCGCATGCCGGCATTCCCTATGACGAGGGCGGGCGTATCGCATCGGAGGGCAGGGTGCTGATGCCGCTGGCTGAGCGCTATCTCGCCAATCCTTTTTTCACGGCCAGCACACGCCGTTCCCTGGACCGTAATGACTTTTCACCGCCGGCAGGAGATCAGGCGGAACTTTCGGATGGTGCGCGCACGCTGGCCTATGTGTCCGCGGCGGCAATCCTCAAGTCAGCAGCGCATCTTCCCGCTTTTCCGAAGACCTTCGTCATCTGTGGCGGGGGGCGGTTGAACCGGATCATCATGGATGACCTGGCGCAATTGGCGGAACAGCATGGAGCGTCCGTGGTGCGCGCCGAGCAGGCGGGCTTTGACGGCGATGCGATGGAGGCCGAGGCCTGGGCCTATCTCGCCGTGCGGGCGACCATGGGGCTGCCGATGACCTTTCCGACAACGACCGGTGTCAGGGAGCCGGTCACCGGCGGCGTGTTTGCCAGGGCGGATGCGTCGCGTACTACCGAGCCTACAATAGGCTGACATCTGCCGGAACGCGGTCCCAGCGGTTGGAGCGTCCATCCTCGTAGGTCAACGGGGCATTGCGAACCTCGTCGGCATCCACACCCTCAAGGCAACATATCTGGACATTCCAATAGCGTCGTCCGTCCTCCGGGATGTCCACATAGGCGAAAGGATGCACGCCACAGGTCCGGCAGAAGTAATGATGTGCCACATGGCCGCCGAAGGAATAATCAGTCAGTGCCTCGCGGCCCTTTGTGATGCGCACCTCATCCGAGTCGGCCTTTGCGCCCCACATGCGGTGCATGGCGCAGATCGAGCAATTGCATTTCACCGTGCCGAGGCCGAGATCCAGGTCAGCCTCGAACGCGACTGCGCCGCAGTGGCAACCGCCCCAATAGGTCCGCCGCATGGCTCTCTCCCGCTGCTATGCTGTCGCCAGCGTTTTCGCAAAGGCTGCACCGTCGCGCAAGCCGAGTTCAAAGGCATGACACAGGCCTTTTGCATCGCCGACGGCGAATTTGTTGACCGGCAAATCTTCGCTTGGACTGACAACATGCCTGTTGGGCGCGTGTGGCGGCGGGCGTCCATATCGGGTGGAGAGTAACAATGTCCGGCCACCTTGACGTTCGGTTTCCGCAAGCTTGCGCAGCGGTGGGTTGTCGACCAGTCCCCCGTCCAGGTGAGCCACCCCACGGATTCGTCCGATCGGCATGAACGGCGGCACGGAGGAGGTTGCCATGATCGCATCGACCAGATCCGCCGGTGCCTCGATGTCGTGGGTCGAGATCCACGTCGGCTTGAGGCCGAGATAGCCGCCGGCCCTGGAATGCACGCCACTGGTTACGGCCTTTTCGAGTTGGTAAGCCGCAATAGAGCCGATCGCGGCCAGACCGCCGGGCATCCATGCCGGCGGGCGCGACAGCTGGATCAGGATCGGCGGGGCGGCCTTCAGGGCCGCTAGTTCGGCTGTGCCGAATTGTTCGGTCAGCAGTTGTCGAAAGAGGGCACCGACGACCAGCGGCGACTGCCGCATGCGCAGCTTCGACCAGTCAAGGCCGGGCAGACCTCTCTCGGCAAATGAAAAAGCCGCTTCCCGCACTCGCTCACCAACGCCCGCCACGTTCATCACGCAATGATATGCGCCGGCCGATACGGCCACGTAATATTTAGGCTTTACCGGATGGGTGGCGTTGAGCGACTGGAAAAAGCCGCTCTGCCAGTAGCAGCGGTTGCCACCGCCGGCAAAGCCGATTGCATCGAAGGTCGGATTATCAGGCATGTCTATCTGTCGCCGGCGTGCAGTTGGGTGCTCTGTGTCGATGGACCAACTGGAACTTGCGATGCGATTTTTGTCAATCCGACCCGCGGATGCGGGATACCCAACAAAAAAACGCCGCTCTTTCGAACGGCGTCTTCAGTTGTTTCACAGCTATCTGTTTACCGGATGCGCTTGGCAGCGGGTTCCGGGACCAGTTCGCCTTCGAGGCGGCGGTCGAGGTAGTCCTCGCATTCGCCCATCAGCGTTTCGACCTGGCCGTTGAAGAAGTGGTTGGCGCCTGGAATCGTCTTGTGGGTGATCAGGATGCCCTTCTGCGCCTTGAGCTTGTCGACCAGGCCCTGGACATCCTTTTCCGGGGCGACCTTGTCGCTGTCGCCATGGATGATCAGGCCGGACGACGGGCAGGGGGCGAGGAACGAGAAGTCATAGGTGTTCGGTTGCGGCGCGATCGACATGAAGCCTTCGATTTCCGGGCGGCGCATCAGAAGCTGCATGCCGATCCAGGAGCCGAAAGAGTAGCCGGCGACCCAACAGCTCTTCGAATCCGGATGCAGGCTCTGCACCCAGTCGAGCGCCGAGGCGGCATCCGACAATTCGCCGGCGCCGTGGTCGAACTCGCCCTGGCTGCGGCCGATGCTGCGAAAGTTGAAGCGCAGCGTGGTGAAGCCGCGTTTCTGGAACATGTAGAAGAGCTGGTAGACGATCTGGTTGTTCATCGTCCCGCCGAATTGCGGATGCGGATGCAGGATGATCGCGATCGGCGCGCTCTTTTCCTTCGAGGGCTGGTAACGTCCTTCGAGGCGACCCGCAGGGCCGTTGAAAATGACTTCGGGCATTGAGACTCCGGTCAGTAAGAATTTTGCAGTTCTGTTCCATCAATTTAGAAACCTGACTTGACGAGATCAGTCAGCTTTTCTAAAACGAAGTTTAGAATTGTTCGAAACTGGATGCTGCGCATCCGGGATGAACGTGTCATAGTGCAAGCCCGGCCGAAATTTCAAGAAAAATGCGCCGGTGCTAATCAGAGGTTTCCAGAACAGATGGCGATTGAGCGCATCTATCTCGATTGGAACGCGACCGCGCCGCTTCTCGGCTGCGCGCGCGACGCCATGATCGAGGCGCTGTCTCTGCCTGGAAATCCGTCTTCGGTGCATGCGGAAGGTCGTTCGGCCAGAACGCTTGTCGAGCAAGCGCGCCGCGATGTTGGTGCGCTAGTCGGTGCATCGTCTGCAACGGTGACCTTTACGGCGAGCGCGACCGAGGCTGCCAACCATCTTTTGTCGCCGGTCTATCGCATGGGGCGCTCGGCCATTTCCATCGGCCGGCTTTATGTTTCTGCGATCGAGCACCCCGCCATTCGCGCCGGTGGGCGCTTTGCCGCAGATCGGGTGAGTGAGATTGCAGTTAAATCTTCGGGTGTGATCGACCTTGATGCCCTTGCTGCGCATCTTGCAGAGCATGACACGACGTCCGGTCTGCCGCTGGTGGCGCTTATGCTGGTCAACAATGAGACCGGTATCGTGCAACCCATTACCGAGGCTGCTGCGATTGTGCACAAACATGGTGGTCTGCTGGTCGTCGATGCGGTCCAGGCGGCCGGTCGCCTGCCTGTTTCCATCGATGCGCTCGGTGCAGATTTCCTGATCATCTCCGCCCACAAGATCGGTGGCCCCAAAGGCATCGGTGCGGTGATTGCGCGCGGCGAGACGCTGATGCCGGAACCATTGGTCCGCGGCGGTGGCCAGGAAAAGGGGCATCGCGCCGGCACCGAAAATGTTGCGGCGAGCGCCGGTTTTGGTGCCGCTGCCCGGTTGATGGCTGACGGGCTTGAGGCCCGAAACGCTGCCATTGCTGCGCGTCGGGATCGGTTGGAAGCGGCGATGGCACAACATGCGCCGGATCTACTGATCTATGGCCGCAGCGAACAGCGTGTGGCCAATACCAGCTTTTTCCATCTGCCGGGCCTGAAGGCCGAAACCGGACAGATCGCCTTCGATCTCGAAGGGGTTGCGCTGTCGGCCGGTGCCGCCTGCTCTTCGGGCAAGGTCGGCGCCAGTCATGTGTTGACGGCCATGGGTGAAGACGCAGCGACGGGCGCGCTCAGGCTTTCGCTCGGGCCTTCGACCACCGATGCGGAAGTCGACCGGGCCATTGAAGTCTTCGCCAAGGTGGCCGGACGGCGCAAGCTATCGGGGCAGGCCGCGTGAAATTGAGGAAGAAATTGGTTTTTGCCAATTTTTACCTTGCCAAGAGGGGGTGAAATAGTGCCTCCGAACATTACATATGGCGGACATCCCGCCCAACGTTAACAAGCTGCCGGACTTTGACCCGGCAAGATTGGAGAACGACCATGGCTGCTGTGCAGGAAACAATCGATCAGGTCCGCCAGATTGATGTCGATCAGTACAAGTATGGTTTTGAAACCACCATCGAAGTCGACAAGGCCCCGAAGGGTCTATCTGAAGATATCGTCCGCTTCATCTCGGCCAAGAAGAACGAGCCGGAATGGATGCTGGAATGGCGCCTCGACGCCTACAGGCGCTGGCTGACGATGGAAGAGCCGACCTGGGCGCGCGTCAATTATCCCAAGATCGACTTCAACGATATCTATTATTATGCCGCGCCGAAGAGCACGGCCGGCCCGACCTCGATCGACGATGTCGATCCCGAGCTGTTGAAGGTTTATGAAAAGCTTGGCATCCCTCTGCGCGAGCAAGAAATCCTGGCCGGCGTGCAGACCTCGAAGATTGCCGTCGACGCCGTGTTCGACTCGGTCTCGGTCGTCACGACCTTCAAGGAAGAACTGAAGAAGGCCGGCGTGATCTTCATGTCGATCTCGGAAGCTGTACGCGAGCACCCGGATCTGGTGAAGCAATATCTCGGTTCGGTCGTTCCTGTCACCGACAACTATTATGCGACGCTGAATTGCGCCGTGTTTACAGACGGTTCCTTCGTCTATGTGCCGAAGGGCGTTCGCTGCCCGATGGAGCTGTCGACCTATTTCCGCATCAACGAGAAGAACACCGGCCAGTTCGAGCGCACGCTGATCATCTGCGAGGAGGGCGCCTATGTGTCCTATCTCGAAGGTTGCACCGCGCCGCAGCGCGACGAAAATCAGTTGCACGCCGCTGTGGTCGAACTCGTGGCGCTCGACGATGCCGAGATCAAGTATTCCACCGTCCAGAACTGGTATCCGGGCGACAAGGACGGCAAGGGCGGCATCTACAACTTCGTCACCAAGCGCGGCGATTGCCGTGGCCATCGCTCGAAGATCGCGTGGACCCAGGTCGAGACCGGGTCTGCGATCACCTGGAAATATCCGTCCTGCATCCTGCGCGGTGATGATTCACAGGGCGAGTTCTACTCGATCGCGGTGTCCAACGGTCACCAGCAGGTCGATAGCGGCACCAAGATGATCCATCTCGGCAAGAACACCCGGAGCCGGATCATCTCCAAGGGCATTTCGGCCGGCGTGTCGCAGAACACCTATCGCGGTCAGGTTTCGATGCATCGCAAGGCGGAAAATGCGCGCAACTTCACCAATTGCGACTCGCTGCTGATCGGCGACAAGTGCGGCGCCCATACGGTGCCTTATATCGAAGTGAAGAACTCCACCGGCAAGATCGAGCATGAGGCCACCACCTCGAAGATCTCGGAAGACCAGAAGTTCTATGCCATGCAGCGCGGCATCCCGGAAGAAGAGGCGATCGCCCTGATCGTCAACGGCTTCGTCCGCGATGTTATCCAGGAGCTGCCGATGGAATTTGCGGTTGAAGCGCAGAAGCTGATCAATATCTCGCTCGAGGGGAGCGTGGGCTAAGGTCAGGACCACAATTCATTTGATGGAAACGGAGCAAGCCAAGCCAGACAGAAAGAAGCACACGTACTTGAAAAACAGAATGGCGCGCATTTACGAACGCTCGTCGCTCATACTGTTGATCATTTCGATCTGTTTCGTTCTCTTCGTTGCATTTTTTTCCGCCGAATGGCTGGAAACGATCTGGCGGGGGTTGCTCATCATTCTTACGCGCGGTCGAAGTGATCCGGCTGCCTGAAACAGGAACACAGACATGCTTGAAATTCGCAATCTCCATGCCCGTATCGCCGAAGACGGCACCGAAATCATCCGCGGCCTGAACCTGACCGTCAAGGCCGGCGAAGTGGCTGCCATCATGGGCCCGAACGGTTCCGGCAAGTCGACGCTGTCGTACATCCTGTCGGGCCGCGAGGACTATGAAGTCACCGAGGGTGATATTCTATATAACGGCGAGAGCATTCTCGAACTCGATCCGGCCGAACGCGCTGCCAAGGGCATCTTCCTTGCCTTCCAGTATCCGGTCGAAATCCCGGGTGTGGCGACCATGCAGTTCCTCAAGGTCGCGATGAACTCGCAGCGCAAGGCGCGTGGCGAAGACGAACTGACCACGCCTGAATTCATCCGCCGGGTGAAGGAAGCCGCAGCCGAGCTGAAGATCAACCCGGACATGCTGAAGCGTCCGCTTAACGTCGGCTTTTCCGGTGGCGAGAAGAAGCGCGCCGAGATCCTGCAGATGGCGCTGCTCGAGCCGAAGCTGTGCATTCTCGACGAAACGGATTCCGGCCTCGACATTGATGCGTTGAAGATCGTTGCCGATGGCGTCAACGCGCTGAAGCGTCCGGACCGAGCCACCGTGGTCATCACCCACTACCAGCGTTTGCTCGACTATATCGTGCCGGACAGCGTCCACGTCCTCTACAAGGGCCAGATCATCAAGAGCGGTGACAAGGATCTTGCACTGGAACTCGAAGCCAACGGCTATGCCGACATCACCGGTCAGGCAGCCTGATAGGCTCTCAAGTTTGAAGGAGTTGCAACGATGACATTGCAAGCGGCCAATCGGCTCACCGCAGCCGAGACCCAGCTCATCGACGCCTATACCAACCAGATCGGCAGCCTGCCGGGCGATGGTGCCGTGCTCTTGCAGCGCGACGGTCTGTTCGACACTCTGAAGCGCCAGGGTCTGCCAACCCGACGGGTCGAAAGCTTCCATTATACCGATCTCAAGGCACTACTGCGCGCTCTGCCGGCCGACGAGATATCGGCCGTGGCGGAAGGCGTTAGGCCGATCGTCACCAATGCCACGGTTCTGGCGATCCGCCAGGGCGTGGCGCAGGATGCCGGCTCTCTGCCGGAGGGTCTGACGGTCACTGCCTATCGCGACAGCCTGAAGGATGGCTCCGCCGCGCCGGCATTGACCGCCTATAACAGCGAAGACACGATCGGCCGGATCAACGGCGCCTTCGTGCGCGACGGCTTCAGCCTGGAGATTGCTGATGGCGCCGAGATCGAGGAGCTGATCGAACTGCAGTCGGTCCATGCGGCAGGTCACCTGCATCTGCGCTTCCCGGCCACGTTCGGCAAGGGCGCCAAGGCAACCATCGTCGAGCGCCATGTCGGCCAGTCGGATTCGGCGGCACTTGCGACCGTTGTCGCCGACCTGACGCTGGGTGACGGCGCCGAGGTCACCTGGGTCATTCTCCAGGGCGAAGGCGACGCCGACAGCCATCTCGGCCAGATCCGCGCCGATCTCGGCCCCAATGCCAAGTTCCGCCTGTTCATCATCAATGCCGGTGGCAAGCTGGTGCGCCAGGAAGTGCATGTGAAGACGACGGGCGAAGGCTCCGACTTCACCCTGCGCGCTGTCAACCTGCTCGGCGGTGACACCCATACCGATGTGACGATGACGCTTGGCCACAACGTGCCGCATACGACCTCGACCGAGATCATCCGCAACATTGTCTTTGATCGTGCCAAGGGCGTGTTCCAGGGCATGATCCGGGTTGCCCCCGACGCGCAGAAGACCGATGCGCGCATGGCCTGCAACACGCTGCTGATGTCCGACGATGCCGAATTTTCGGTCAAGCCGGAGCTCGAGATCTTCGCCGATGACGTGCAGTGCGCCCATGGCGCGACTGTGACCGACATCCAGAAGAACCATCTCTACTACCTGATGTCGCGCGGCATTCCCGAAAAGACGGCGCGTGGCCTGCTGATCAACGGTTTCGTTGCCGAGATCGTTGAAGAGCTGGAAGACGAGGCCCTCGTCGAGGCGCTGGAAGAAATCATCACGGATTGGCTGGAGCATCATGGCTGACACCGGCGTGGTCAAGGCAGGATATGACGTTGAGGCCGTACGCCGGGATTTTCCGATCCTGTCGCGCGAGGTCTATGGCAAGCCGCTGGTCTATCTTGACAATGCGGCGTCGGCGCAGAAGCCGCAAATGGTGATCGACGCGATCAGCCATGCCTATAGCCATGAATATGCGAATGTGCATCGCGGCCTGCATTTCCTGTCCAATGCCGCGACCGATGCCTATGAGGGCGCGCGCGAGAAGGTGCGACGGTTCCTGAATGCCGGCTCTATCGACGAACTGGTGTTCACAAAATCCTCGACCGAGGCGATCAACACGGTCGCCTATGGTTGGGGCATGAGCCATATCGGCGAGGGCGACGAGATCGTGCTGTCGATCATGGAGCATCACTCCAATATCGTGCCGTGGCATTTCCTGCGTGAGCGCCGCGGCGCCAAGCTGGTCTGGGCGCCGGTCACCGACGATGGCGCCTTCGATCTCGAGGCGTTTGAAAAAAGCTTGACGGAGCGCACCAAGCTGGTCGCCATCACCCATATGTCGAATGCGCTCGGCACCGTGGTGCCGATCAAGGACGTCTGCCGGATCGCCCATGCACGCGGTATTCCGGTCATGGTCGATGGCAGCCAGGGCGCCGTGCATCTGCCGGTCGATGTCCGCGATCTCGATTGCGACTGGTATGCCGTCACCGGCCACAAGCTCTATGGCCCGTCGGGCATCGGCGTGCTCTATGGCAAGATGGAGCGGCTGAAGGAAATGCAGCCGTTCATGGGCGGCGGCGAAATGATCGTCGAAGTGACGCAAGACCTCGTTACGTATAACGAACCGCCGCATCGTTTCGAGGCGGGAACCCCGCCGATCGTCCAGGCGATCGGCCTCGGCTATGCGCTCGACTACATGGAAAGCATCGGCCGCGAGGCGATTGCAGCTCATGAAGAAAGCCTGCGTGCCTATGCCCATGAGCGGCTTTCGGCGATCAATTCGCTCCGGATCATCGGCAATGCGCCGGGCAAGGGCTCGATCTTTTCCTTCGAACTCGCCGGGATCCATGCCCATGACGTGTCAACGATGATCGACCGACGGGGCGTTGCCGTGCGCGCGGGTACGCATTGCGCCCAGCCGCTCCTCGCCCGTTTCGGTGTGACATCGACTTGCCGTGCCTCATTTGCCCTTTATAACACCCGCGAGGAAGTCGATGCGCTGGCGGATGCGCTCGACTATGCCCGAACCTTCTTCGCCTGAGGATGAACCGATGAGTGATATCGAAACCAAGCCGGATGTCCGTGAAGGCATCGTCCAGACCAGCCTGCCGGCCGAGGAAGTGGCGCGCCTGTCTGACGACATCATCGCGGCGCTGAAGACCGTCTACGACCCGGAAATCCCGGCCGACATCTTCGAACTTGGCCTGATCTACAAGATCGACATCGAGGATGATCGCTCGGTGAAGATCATGATGACCCTGACAGCGCCCGGTTGCCCGGTTGCCGGCGAAATGCCGGGCTGGGTGGAGAACGCCGTCAGTTCGATCGAGGGTGTTTCCGGCGTCGACGTGTCGATGACCTTCGATCCGCCATGGACGCCGGACCGTATGTCGGAAGAAGCCCAGGTCGCCGTCGGCTGGTACTGAGCGCGGCACGGTCGGCCACGATTTGTGGTCAGCCGACAAGCCGCGTGCCTATGCTCGATGATCAATGACTGCTAATGTGTCCCTGCATGGTCCGACAGCCGCATATGAGGCTGGGCCATGCGATGGAGGGGGACATGCTCGGCAGGCCTCATACCTTTGTCCTTATCATTTCACTGACGATCGCGACGACGCTTCCGGCAGTCTCGCACGCTGAGGACGCATCCAAAAAGCTTCCGACCGAGGAAGAGCTGGCAAATGACAACCAGCTTTTCATCAATCTGGCGCGCAAAGCACTGAAATGGGACGAGCCGACCGAACCGTTCAGGATGGTCGGACCGCTCTATTTCGTCGGAACGAAGGGGCTCAGCTCGTTTCTGTTCTCGACCTCGGAAGGGCTGATCCTGCTCAATACGTCAATGCCGGAGACTGGCGATCTTGTCCTTCAGTCGATCCGCAAGCTGGGGTTTAGTCCCGAGGACATCAAGATCATCATAAACGGGCATGCTCATTCCGATCACGCCGGCGCCTTTGCCCAGGTCAAGCAACTGTCCGGCGCGAAACTCGCCGTCATGGAGGCCGATGTCGGGCCGATGCAGGACGGTGGCAAAAGCGATTTTCACTATGGCGACGACCGGAAGATCATGGGCTTTCCACCGGTGAAGGTGGATCGCATCCTTCGCGACGGCGATACGGTCAGGCTCGGGGAACTCGTGCTGACGGGCTACAATACGCCTGGACATAAGCGGGGATCGACGACATGGGTCAAGCAGCCGTCTTATCCGGGCATCGAAGTCGACTATCGCAATACTCACCACGTGCTGGAAATGCTCAAGCCCGACATCTGGGCAGGGCACCATACGGAATATTTCGACATGGAAAACAAGCGCAAGCGGGCCGAGACCGAGGGTGTGGCGGCATGGGTCGATCCGGAAGGTTATCGCCGCTTCGTTGCCGAGAAGAAACATGCCTTCGAGGCGTTGGTAGACAAGGAAATGGGTGTTTCAGCCCAGCCGGCGCCATAGTCCCCACGTCAGAATCCATTGGCGTCTCTGCGCATCTCGACCGGAGGGTGCGGGTGACTGTGTCACTTGTCGCTTGCCTCAAGCGAACCGTGCTCCCTCGGCTATGCTCTCTCTCTGGCGCGGGACCGATGTCTGGCCTGGAAAGGCTTTAGATCAGTCGATAGTCGCGATCGAAATAAACTAGGGATTGGCCGTCAGCGCGAGTCCTGACGTCGATCACTTCGCAAAACAGCACATCATGCGTCGCGCCGTCGGCGATTGAGGCGATACGGCAATCGAAGGTCGCGAGCGCGCCGGGCAGGCGGTGGCTGCCGGTTTCGGTCCTTTCCCATTCCGCGGCGGCGAAACGTTCTTCAACCGGTGTCTTGCCGCCGAAGATGCGGCTCAGGTCCTGATGCCCGCCCTCCAGTACATTGACGCAGACCACGCCATTGGCCTTGACGGCAGGATAGGCAGAGGAGCCGCGGTTGAGGCAGACGAGCAAGGTCGGCGGATTGTCGGAGACACTGGTCACGGCGGTGGCGGCAAAGCCTGCCCTGCCGCCGGCACCGTCCGTCGTCACGATATTGACCGCGGCTGCCATGCGGGCCATGGCATTGCGATAGGCGAGGCGGGTGTCTTCGCTGGTTTCGCTGCGCGCTTGCATGGGCTCGGGTTCAATGGTCTTGGCAGCCAGCATGGCAGTCTCCTTGATCGGCATCAGCTTACGACAGGAAGTCGAGCACGGTTTGGTTGAAGGCGGCGGGATAGGTGACATTCACGGCATGGCCGCCGAAATCGCTCACGTTGAGCGTCGCATTTGGTAAGCCCTCGGCCAGCCGTAGCGAGCGCGAATAGGGCACCAGCAGATCGTCGCGGGTGGCTATCAGCAGAGTCGGGGTCTCGATGGTGGCAAGTTTTGCATCGACGTCGAACGCCCGCAGCGCTGCGATCCGGCGCAGGATATTGGTCTTGCCCTGGAAATGCGCGATGGCATGGGCTTCTTCGGCGGCCATGCGCTCCGGGTTTTCCGCCATGAAGATTGCCGGATAGAGGAACAGCGGCTGCGCCTTGACGAAGGCCGGCACGCCGGATTTTTCCAGCAGTTCAATGCGCACGTCGAAGCAGCGGCCGGAATGCGGATCGGCCTTGCTCCAGGCGTTGATCAGCACCTGCTTGGCAATGCGGCCGGGTTGGCGCAATCCGATGTCGAGCGCCATCAGGCCGCCGAGCGCGTGGCCGATGAAATGGAACTCCTTGAGTTCCTGTGCGTCGGCGATTGACAGCACGTCGTCGGCCATGGCGCGGATGCCGCCAGTCTCTGGGACTTCTCCACCCGTCTTGCCGCAGCCGGTATGATCATAGGTCACGAGGCGATATCGCTCGCCGAGTGCCTCGATCTGCGGCGCCCAGTATCCGCCCGATCCGCCGAGGCCGGAGGACAGGATGATGGTTTCGGCGTCTGCGGCCTGATTGCCGTGGATGTGGTAATGCATTGAGTGTCCTGTGTCTGATCTGCCCCCATATGCCGCGGCATCGGGTGTTTTTCCCGAGGTGGTCACTGGGCTTTCGGTCCCTCGCCCCGCTGGCGGGGAGAGGTTTGGCTGAGGGCAGACTTGAGCCAATTATTTCGTCCCGATATGCGCCACGGTGGCGATCTCGACCAGCGCGTCGGGTTTGACCAGTCCGCATTGCACGCAGTAGCGGGCCGGCTTGTCGCCGGGGAAATACTCGGCATAGACCTTGTTGACCGCCTGATAATTGGCCCAGTCGGTGACGAAGATGTGGTTCATGGTCACGTCTTCCATCGTGCCGCCAGCCGTCTCTATGACTGATTTGATCGTCTCGAGCACATGGCGGGTCTGGGCGCCGGCATCGCCGACATGCACGACGTCGTTGTTCTTGTCGAAGGGAAGCGTGCCCGAAACATAGACGATGCCGTCTGCCAGCGTGCCGGGCGAGTAAGGGGCGATCGGCTTCTGGGTGCCTTCGGGGACGATGATGGTCTTGGGCATAAATCTCTCCGTATGTCCTGTTGATGTCAGATGGCGTCGGCGGGGGCTGCCTGCGAAATCACGCTGCAAAAGTCGTTGACGGTCGCGACCCAGCCGAAGAATTTTTCGACATTGTAGACGGTCGCCTGCTGGATGAAGTCCGGTCCCAGATGATGGGTTGCGTCTTCGAGCATCACGCCGAAATATTCGAGGTGGAAGGCGTCGCGCAGCGAGCTTTCGACGCAGACATTGGTGGCAATGCCGACGAAGACGAGATTGCGGATGCCGCGGGCTCTGAGCACGCTGTCCATATTGGTGTTGAAGAAACCGGAATAGCGGGTCTTCGGCACCAGGATGTCACCCGGCTGCGGCTGCAGTTCATCGACAATGGCGTAGTCCCAGGTGCCTTTGGCGAGCAGTTGGCCCTGCAGTTCCGGCCTTTGGCGCATGGTTTTCAGCGCATTCGACTTGTGCCAGTTCGGCGAGCCAGGCCCGCCGGCCTCGACATAGTCCTTGTCCCAGCCGTTCTGGAAATAGACCACCAGCACGCCGGCCGCGCGTGCGGCATCGAGTGTCTTCTTGATGTTGCCGATGGTCGACTTGGCGCCCGCGATATCGAAGCCAGCGAGATCGACATAGCCGCCTTCGGTCGAATAGGCATTCTGCATGTCGACGACCACGACAGCGGTTTCGCTCGGTTTCAGGGTGATCGGTTCCGGGCGGGCCGGCAGGGTGACGCTTTTGCTCAGTTCCGGGCGCGGCTGGTAACCCGCGACGACAGCCTCGTTCATTCGGCGGCCTCCAGCATCGGCTTGACATGCTGGCGGCTCTTCATCAGCGGCTGTACATATTTGCCGAATTTCTCGATGCCCTGGACGAAGTCGTCGAATGTCAGCATGACGCCGCCCGTGCCAGGCACCTCGCTCATCTCGTCGAGCATGGCGGCCACCTCCTCATAGGAACCGATCAGCGTACCCATGTTGATGTTCACCGCCGAGACCGGATTGGCCATGTGGCGGACATTGGTGTCGCCGCCGGACTTCGTGTCTGCTGCACTCTGCAGACCAAGCCACTTGATTGCTTCCTCGTCGGCGCCGGCCTTGTAGTGCTCCCATTTTGCAAAGGCGGCCTCGGTCGTTTCCTCGGCCAGGACCATGGTGAGGACGAAGGATCGCACGTCGCGACCGGTCTTTTCGGTAGCGGAAAGCAGGCGTTCATTGGTTGAGGCAAAGGCTTTCGGCGTATTGACGCCGACACCGAAGCAGAAGCTGTAGTCGGCGAACTCGGCAGAGAATGCCAGGCCGGCATTGGAGGATCCGGCGCAGATCACTTTGACGTCACCCTGCGGCACTGGCTTCATCCGGCAATCGTCCATCTGGAAATACTTGCCCTTGAGGTCGGACTGGCCGCTCGTCAGCAGTTCTTTCAGGACGGTGGTGTATTCGGTGAGATAGGCATAGCGATCAGCGAAATATTCGTCGCCCGGCCACAGGCCCATCTGGCTGTATTCGGGGCGCTGCCAGCCGGTCACAAGGTTGACGCCGAAGCGGCCGTTGGAGATCGAATCGATGGTCGTTGCCATGCGGGCGACGATTGCCGGCGGCATGACCAGGGTGGCTGCCGTGCCGAACAGCTTGATCTTGGAGGTGACGGCGGCCAAGCCCGCCATCAGCGTGAAGGATTCGAGATTGTAGTCCCAAAATTCGGTCTTGCCGCCGAAGCCGCGCAGCTTGATCATCGAAAGCGCGAAGTCAAAGCCGTATTGTTCGGCCTTCTGGGTCACTTCCTTGCACAGTTCGAACGTCGGCTTGTACTGGGGAGCATTCTCCGACAGAAGCCAGCCATTGTTGCCGATCGGGATGAAGACGCCGATTTCCATGTCATGTTCTCCGCTTCGAAGGGCATCTGGATGCCCGGATGGGTTCGAAGCTAAGAAGGCAATTGGCGTGCCAATTCAAAATGCATAACGGAAACAAATAGATATTTTATGGCGTCAAAAATAATTTACCGAATGGTCAAAAAATTACCGATTGTTCGCTCGAAGTCGCCGGTTTTGCCAATGCGGTGAGCGTATCGTGCGTGTAATTTGATCGTTGTCAGGCGCGGGCAGGTCGCGTTCGGCTTTCAACGTGTTGATAATGTACGATTTTTATACCTCAGCCTGAAATGCTCACAAAAATGGCGATGCGGAGGTCGATACTGCGCGAATGCGGATAGTTGCTCATTCGAATGCGGGCAGGATGCCGTCATCGCTATTGAACGCTTAACCCGCCTCCCTTACATTGGGACTGAGAAAACACCGGGCCTTGAACCCGGATGTTGAAGGAGAATGGGCCGATGGGCTTTCAAGTGATGAGCATGAGCGATGCGGCGGCGAGCCGCGTCAAGGCAATCGTCGAGAATTCCGGAGCGGAGGCCAAGGGCATCCGGGTCGGAATCAAGAAGGGCGGTTGCGCGGGGATGGAATATACGATCGATCTGGTCAGGGAGCCGAACGGCAAGGACGACCTGATCGAGCGCGATGGCGCCAGCGTCTGGATTGATCCCGCGGCCGTGCTCTATCTGCTAGGGACCGAGATGGATTTCGAGACGACCACACTCCGCTCCGGTTTCACCTTCCACAATCCGAACCAGACCTCAGCCTGCGGCTGTGGTGAATCGGTCGAACTCAAGGCGGCTGATCTGGCGGAACTTGCGCGCAAGCGGGAGACCGAGACGGCCTGATCTGCACGCAGCATCTGGACATTGGCGCCCGGCTTTGCCGGGCGTTTTGTTTTTGTGCGGGCTGAGGCTTCGAGAGCGATTAAATTTGCGGTATTTCTGTCTTAGCCAAGAAAATATCTTGTCACGGCGCTATTTGGCGGAATATGTTGCTGTCATGGAAATCTTAGACCGCAAAATCATCTCCCTTCTCGCCGAGGATTCCCGGCGCTCGCTTGCCAGTATTGGTGAGGTCGTGGGGCTTTCGGCGTCTGCCGTCAACGAGCGCATCCGTCGGTTGGTGGCCATCGGGGCGATCCGACGCTTCACCGTGGATGCCGATCCATCGGCTCTTGGCCTGCCGATCACAACCTTCTTGCTGGTGGCCCTGAACTACGATGCAGGCGAAGACGCGTTCAAGGCCGCGATCAATGCGCACCCGGCCGTGCTCGAATGCCATCACGTAACGGGAAGCTGGTCCTATATGTTGAAGATTCGAACTGCTGATCTCGCCGGCATTGAGGCGTTTCTCGCAGACCTGAAGGCAGGTCGCTTCGTGGCGCGGAGCGAAACCATGATCGCGCTGTCGACGGCTTGCGAGCGCAGCTTTGTCCAGATGGAGATGTGAGATGGATGTTGTCGTCTTCGGCAAGGGCCTCGTCCTCGGTGTCGCGATCGCAGCGCCGCTCGGGCCGATCGGTGCGCTCTGCATCAACCGGACGCTGGAGCGCGGCTTCTGGGCCGGGGTTGCCGGTGGTCTCGGGACAGCACTTGCCGATGGCGCTTATGCAAGCCTGGCCGGGGCAGGCTTCACGGCGATAGGAGGGCTGCTGTCTCGTATCGAACTGCCGCTGCAACTCTTCGGCGGGCTGTTCCTGCTCTATCTGGGATGGGCAGCAATCAAGCCGCGTGACGCAGTGGTTGCTGCGCGCGTCGATGCCCGGGGCCTGTTGAGCACAACGGTTGCGACCTTTCTTCTGACCATCGCCAATCCGGCGACCATCCTGTCCTTTGCTGCCATCTTCGCCGGTCTCGGTCTGGCGGCCGATGCCGGCGGATGGTCGGCTGCGCTGCTCGTCATCGGCGTGGTTGTCGGCTCGCTGGCTTGGTGGTTCTTTCTCAGCGGCATGGTCAGCCTCTTGCGCTCACGACTGCCACAATCCTTTGTGGTCTGGGTATCGTGGGTTTCCGGTGGAGTTCTGCTGCTGTTTGGCATCGTCTCGCTCGGCATGGCCGTCAAGGCGATCCTTTGAGGCTAGTGGCGCGCGCTCCGCGAGGTCAATCCCGCTTGATGCTCATCAACACGTCCCACAGGTCCGCGCCGGTTTCGAAGGCCGAAGCGTTGGCCTTGAAGGAAATTTCGGTTTCGACAAGGGTCAGTATTTCCGTGGCGAGATCGACGTTCGTGCCTTCATCCATCGTCTGCGCCTGTGCAGATGTAACGGTAGCCGCCACTCCGCCTGCCGAACCGGTGGTAAAGCGGGTGTCGCGCCGGTCGTAGCCCGCAGAGAGCGCGTTGGCGATATTGTCCGCCGTGGCCGCGAGCCTGCGCTGCTGGGCATACATCCCGGATGCGGCACTGTTGATTGCGGCGGTGATGGCCATCATGCGCTTTCATGCTTTTCTTCGACACGCGCAGTGTAGTGCGCAGTCGTTAGAAAAGCTTGAAAGGGCAGGTGCGCCGAAATGGTACACCTGCGGACATTGGCCTGTTGTCTCCCGCCCGCGAGCGGGAGTTGCGTTGGTGTCTGTTACTCTGCTGCCGCCTGAGCGGCGACGCCACGGCGCATGTTTCGCCTCTGCTCTTCGCCGAGATAATGCATTTTCAGCATGTGGGCCGGGAACAGATCGGCAATCGCCTCGGCGGCAGTCAGCAGCTTGTCGAGGGGAACCGGCGCCTTGGGTGGCGCGAAGCGATCGAGGCTTGGCAGGAACCTGAAGAAATTCGCCCGCATCTCGGTGATGATGACCTTCATGAAGTCGCTGAATTCGTTCGGCTGCTGTTCGACACTGACGAGGTGGTTGTTGACCCTGGCAAGGACTGCAGAACCGTCCAGCGAGGCGTTGAGTGCTTCGAGATACATCCGGCACTTGTAGTAGTCGCGGTGGATCATGGTCTGAAGCACCCGGGCTTCCGGCGCGACATCATCTCCAACGAGAAGACACGGCATGATCTTGTCCTGCAGGCCGGTTCTTTCCACGAAGGTTTTCATCGAGCGTCCCGTGCCAACAAAGTCGACAAGCAAGGTGCGTTCGCCGAGCTTCGAGCGGAAATAGGCCTCAAATTCCGGCGTGTCGGAATAACACAGGGTGCGCGACATGCGGACATAGTCGGCCGGCGGTAGGCCGTGGCGGGCAAAATGGGTGGATGACAGGAGGTGAATCAGCAGGTTGCAGTCCCGTGCCGCGGCCATGATCCGGGTGGCGCCAAACATTTCGGCCTGATGACGGAGCCAGAAGGTTCCAAGCAGCATCAGCGGAATGTTGATGCTGATCTGCGCCTGCAGCGCGTTGCGCACCTGCGCGTTGCGATGGAATGTCTGGAGGCGTGTCTCGCGCAGGGCATGGGCATAGGGGCCGAGGCTTGCTTCGTGCAGGATTTCTTCGGTCCGGTCCCATTTGGACAGGCTGACATAGGTCGCCGGAATGCCGAATTCGGCGGCTCCCTTGATGTCGGCATTCTGGTTGTCGCCGTAATGGACGCGGAGTTTGTACTCCTGCTTGATCGATGGCCAGATGATTCGGTGATGCTTGCCGTAGTTGCTCAGATAGACCTTGTTGTTCAGGCCGCATTTCTCGCGGACGATCCGTTCGACAAACGACTGCGGCAGGTACATGTCGGAAATGATGATGTCGTCCGGATTGACGAATGCGGTTACCTGTCTCATCGGGAACAGGTTGTCCCATTCCTCGTCTAGTTCCATCAGCTTGACCATCTTGGCTTGGCTGTTGGTCAGCGTCTTTTCCTGGATCAGCAGATCATAGATGTCGTCGAGGCCATAGTTGCGGCGCCCGAACATGCTCATCTCGACAAGGTGGCG
>ERZ1034401.8-NODE-8-length-314248-cov-23.051357_pt1 | contig 314248 bp, 286 predicted proteins | sample MGYA00520601_ERZ1034401 | MGnify/ENA primary metagenome ERZ1034401 (study PRJEB33736, sample SAMEA104288476) | Azolla filiculoides | biome: Urban; feature: water surface; material: ditch water | place: Netherlands | collected 2014 ... | reverse complement strand
GCTCATCGTCTTTTCTTCCATTGTGACGTGAGCAGGTTTTCACTGGGTCATTACATCGATTCTGTTCGACGTATCAAATGCAACAGGCGCCCCCGCACTGTCAGTTACCCTGATCCTCACGCCTTTGGCGGTCGATTGGGCGGAAAGCGGCAATACTCCCGCTGACGTCTCAACGTTGTCGCCCATCGGTTTGAGCCTGTAGAAAATCCTGTTGTATCCCTTTGGGCAGTTGTTAATGCTGATCTGGAAGCTGCGCTCGGCAGCCGTTGTCCCAATGCCAGCCAAGGTTCTTGCCCGGGTGGGTTGCAGTTCCACCGTCTGACTTGGCACTGAGCAGCTTCCTTCGATTCTGGTCAGCCTAGTGTTAAGGCGGATGTAGTTATCGATCCTGTTGGATCCCGACGTTGTCTTTGTGAAAAACCAGAACTGAATTGAATCGGCGGTTGTTCCGTTGCCCAACTCTGGGGAAGCGTCCCTCAGCAATTGAATTTCGATCGGCGAAGAAAATTTTATGGACGGTTGATTTTCATCCAGCCTTGTCTGTGGTTCCCCATTGACGAGGACTTGCATCCGCAAGCCTTTGATTTCTGTGATGACGGTCGGTCCGTTTGATACAAAGCCCGGTACGTCACCCGAGGCGACATTAACATAGCTAAAAGGACGGAAATTCACCAACCTGCATGTGCCCTCGCCACATAACGTTTGAGGCGTCAAATAGGCTCTCGCCACAACGGTATTCGGTAGGCACAGCCCTCGGACTGCGTCCATGCAGATAGAGCTCCCGGTAGGACGCTCAATCGTCGACGTTGCCGTATTCAACGGAATATCGACCGCGTACGAGATCAAGACCGAGTTCGACTCCCCGAAAAGGTTGCACACTCAATCCACCGACTACTTGAGAGCCTTTGATCGGGTTTATGTGATCACGCATCCACAGCTGGCCGACAAATATGCCTCGATAGCCGATACACGAGTTGGGATCGCCACCATGACCGAGCGAAGCAGCATAAAGATAGTTCGTGAGGCTTCCCGCAACGTACTGGACCTCGACTCGTCCACGATATTTAGGATGTTGCGCCAGCGAGAGTATGTGGCTGCCGTCGAATCAGTGTTCGGCCCTCTGGTCGATTGTAACGGGTTGAAACCAATCTAAAGAGAAGGGAACACACTAGATTTCAGCGAAAGATATTTTCGTCGCACTTGCTGTCGTGCGCGGCGGCACGCCACTCAATTTAAGAGCCGCCGCCATGCCAGCAATTGGCTCTCCTTTCGATTCACAACCTATCACAATGCAGCACGGAGAGATATGGATGGATGCATACATTGATATCGCAAATCGCTACTTCCATGCATTCGAGGGTCGCCGACTTTATCCGAATTTTAGGAGTTGGCATTGGTATGCCTGGACGTTATCGTTCGCTTTCTTTGCGGGCGAATTAATTTTGGTAGGTACAAATGCAGCAGCTTGGCGCTCATTTCCGTCTCAAGCCCCTATGTTTGTCGCAGAAATACTCTTCTTAGCGACTTCGCTCACAATCGATGCTTACAAGAGAAAGATGCAGGCCGAAACAATGGGCATCGGCTCTGGGGGCCAAACGGATCGCATCTCCGCTGGACGCAAGGTCGCCTTAGAGCGGTTGTGCGGCAAACCTGCCAGCAGCTTTGCGGCTACAGCCAAGGAAGTCTCAGACCTGCTGGCTCTACAGAGATCTTTCAGATCGATCTCCGATACGGAATCCGGCGATCTCTGGAAGAAGATCTACGACCCCGAATCTAAGGCTCGGCTGCTATCAATCACTTTGGCTGCTATTGCTTTGTTTGTTGCGCTTCTGACAAAGTCGGCGGACGACCCACTCCCAAATATCGTCGCCGTCATTTCAGACCAAGGCGTCAGATCTCTTCTTGCCGTTCTAATAGGTTGCTCTGTGGCATTGTTTGGGATCGGCTTGGGCTTGCAGACCATGCTCCGCAGCTTGACCAACGTAACGGCCCTATGGATTGCCAAACTTGGGTGGAGCAAAAAGGGGAGTCGAACAGCGCTTAATTATCTCGTGCGAGACCTCGTCAGATTCTATGAGCCTATTCCACAAGCCCACGAGGAAGCTGCTCCCCTTGATTCACAAATACCTTGTCGAGAGCCAGCTAAGGTTGCAGGGATTCCCTCTGATGGCACTCCTGAACGATCGGCACTTGCCTAATAGGGAGAGCTGTAGACAGCGACAGAGCAGCACAAAGCTAAAAAAAAACGCCGAGAAAAATCTCGGCGTTTTTTTAGCGCGGGCAAAACTCAAACATCAATATTCCGCGCCACCAACGCATTGCTCTCAATGAAGTTCCGGCGCGGTTCCACGTCGTCGCCCATCAGCGTGGTGAAGATCTGGTCCGCGGCAATGGCGTCTTCAATCTGCACGCGCAGCAGGCGGCGCTGGGTGACGTCCATGGTGGTTTCCCACAGCTGCTCGGGGTTCATTTCGCCCAGGCCCTTGTAGCGCTGGCGGCTCACGCCGCGCTCGGCTTCGCTCAGCAGCCACGTCATGGCGGCATGGAAGTCGGCAACGTTCTGCTCGCGCACCTTGTCGCCGGTGCCGCGGCGCACGCGGGCGCCATCGCCAATCAGGCCCTGGAAGGTGGCGGCGGTGCTTGAGAGCGCGGTGTAGTCGGCGCCGGCCACAAAGTCGGCGTCGATGTGGCTGAGGCGCTGGTTGCCGTGCTGGCGGCGCACCACCATGATGCGGTACTTCTCGGTCTTCTCCTCGTACTGCATGAAGGCGTCTGCGGTGGCGCCGCCGTTGGCGCTGCTGGCGTTGCCTTGCATTTCGAGCAGGCGGGCCTTGAGCGTGCGGGCGCTGGCTTCGGCTGCGGCTTCGTTGGACAAGTCGAGCGACACGCCTTCGGCAATGGCGCGCAGGGCGTCGGCGTCAATTACGCGAGACAGGCGCTCGATCACGCTTTGGCTGAACTGGTACTGGCGTGCGAGTTCGGCCAGGGCGTCGCCGGCAATCTCGGTGCCGTCGGGGCGCACGAGCACGGCGGTGTCCAGCGCCTGGCGCACGAGGTAGGCGGCCATCTCGACGTCGTCTTTGATGTAGCGCTCTTCCTTGCCGTGCTTGATCTTGTAGAGCGGCGGCTGGGCGATGTAGACGTGGCCGCGCTCGATGATCTCGGGCATCTGGCGGTAGAAGAACGTGAGCAGCAGCGTGCGGATGTGCGAGCCGTCTACGTCAGCATCGGTCATGATGATGATGCGGTGGTAGCGCAGCTTGTCGAGGTTGTAGTCGTCTTTGCCAATGCCGGTGCCCATGGCGGTGATGAGCGTGAGCACTTCCTGGCTGGAGAGCATCTTGTCAAAGCGCGCGCGCTCGACGTTCAGGATCTTGCCCTTGAGCGGCAGGATTGCCTGGAACTTGCGGTCGCGGCCCTGCTTGGCCGAGCCACCTGCGGAGTCACCCTCGACGATGAAGAGTTCTGACAGCGCGGGGTCTTTCTCCTGGCAGTCGGCCAGTTTGCCGGGCAGGCCCATGCCGTCGAGCACGCCCTTGCGGCGCGTCATTTCGCGGGCCTTGCGGGCAGCTTCACGCGCGCGGGCAGCTTCAACGATCTTGCCGCAGATGATCTTGGCGTCGACGGGCGTTTCCAGCAGGAAGTCGCTCAGCGCCTTGGCGACGACTTCTTCCACCGGCAGGCGCACTTCCGACGAGACGAGCTTGTCCTTGGTCTGCGAGCTGAACTTGGGCTCGGGCACCTTGACGGAAAGCACGCAGGTCAGGCCTTCGCGCATGTCGTCGCCCGAGGTGTCGACCTTGGCTTTCTTGGCGATCTCGTTGTCGGCGATGTACTTGTTGATGACGCGCGTCATGGCGGCGCGCAGGCCGGTGAGGTGGGTGCCGCCGTCGCGCTGCGGGATGTTGTTGGTGAAGCAGAGCACCTGCTCGTTGTAGGCGTCGTTCCACTGCATCGACACTTCTACGGCCACGCCGTCTTTCTCGCCTGCGGCAAAGAAGATGGTGGGGTGCAACACGGTCTTGTTCTTGTTGATGTACTCAACAAAGCCCTTTACGCCGCCCGAGAAGGCGAAGTCTTCTTCCTTGCCGGTGCGCTGGTCGGTCAGCCGGATGTGCACGCCGTTGTTCAGGAACGAAAGCTCGCGAATCCGCTTGGAGAGGATCTCGTAGTGGTATTCGACGTTGGTGAAGATCTCTTCGTCGGCCAGGAAGTGCACTTCGGTGCCGCGCTTGTCGGTAGTGCCCAACACGCGCAGCGGCGAGACCTCCACCATCTGGCCGTCCGGCCCTTGCACCGTTTCGATCAGGCGGTTTTGCGGAACGCCCTGTGCAAACTCGATGTAATGCACCTTGCCACCCTGGCGCACCGTCACCTTCATCCACTTCGACAGACCGTTCACGCACGACACGCCAACGCCGTGCAGGCCGCCCGACACCTTGTAGCTGTTCTGGTTGAACTTGCCACCGGCGTGCAGCTCGGTCATGGCGATCTCGGTCGCGCTGCGCTTGGGCTCGTGTTTGTCGTCAAACTTGATGCCGGTCGGGATGCCACGGCCGTTGTCGATCACGGAGATGGAGTTGTCCGTGTGGATGGTGACCTGGATCTCGGTGCAATGCCCGGCCAGTGCTTCGTCGATGGAGTTGTCCAGCACCTCGAACACGAGGTGGTGCAGGCCGGTGCCATCCGAGGTGTCGCCGATGTACATGCCCGGCCGCTTGCGTACCGCCTCCAGGCCTTCCAGGATCTGGATCGAGGCGGCGTCATAGCTGTTGGCCTCGGCGGGGGTGGATTGCGGTTTCTGCTCTTCGGTCATGTCGTTCTGCTCGCTGCCATGGGCGCGGAAATGGTTATCTCAACGCACACAGCGGGGTTGCTTAAAAACGGCGAAGGGGCGGATCGTCACGATCCAGCCCCTCGTCTTGCTCTGGGTGCAGCGGTGCGTCAAATGCGCATCGGCATGACGACGTACTTGAAGGTGTCGTCGTCCGGCAGGGTGATGAGCGCGCTCGAATTGGAGTCGCCCAGGCTCACCTGCACTTTTTCGGCCTTGAGGTTGGCCAGCACGTCCAGCAGGTAGGTGACGTTGAAACCGATATCCAGTGCATCGCCCTGGTAGTCGATTTCGAGTTCTTCCTGCGCTTCTTCCTGGTCAGCGTTGGTGGAGCTGATCTTCAGGACGTTGGTGTCGAGCATGCAGCGCACGCCCTTGAACTTGTCGGTGGTCAGGATGGCCGTACGTTGCAGCGCCTGCTGCAGGAAGGCACGGTCGATCGTGAAGCTGTTGCGGTAACCCTTCGGGATCACGCGCTGGAAATCCGGGAACTTGCCTTCGACCAGCTTGGAGATCAGCTCGATATTGCCGAAGGTGAACTTGACCTGGTTCGAGGCCAGTTGCACCGAGACGGGATCGTCCACGTCTTCCAGCAGGCGTTGCAGCTCGAGGATGGTCTTGCGCGGGATGATGACTTCCTGACGGCCGCCGGCGCCTGCCGGTTGCTCGCCGGTTTCCACGCCGCAGTAGGCCAGGCGGTGGCCGTCGGTGGCGACGGCCATGACTTGCTTGCCGTCCACCACCAGCAGCATGCCGTTGAGGTAGTAGCGGATATCTTGCTGGGCCATCGCGAAGTGCACCATCGCCAGCAAGTGCTTGAGCGTCTTCTGCGGCAGCGTGATGCGGGCACCGAAATCGGTTGCCTCTGCAACGGTCGGGAATTCTTCGGCGGCCAGCGTCTGCAGCGCAAAGCGGCTCTTGCCGGATTGCACCGTCATGCGCTTGTCGTTGAGCGTGAGCGCGACTTCGCCGTCAGGCATGGCACGCAGGATGTCGACCAGCTTGCGCGCGGCCACGGTGGTGGCAACGTCGCCCGCGCCGGCGCCGCAATCGGCGTGCGTGGTGATCTGGATTTCGATGTCGGTGGACAGGAAGGAAACCCGTTCACCTTGCTTGGTGATCAGCAGATTGGCCAGGATCGGCAGCGTGTGTCGGCGTTCCACGATGCCGCTCACGATTTGCAGCGGACGCAGCAGGTTGTCTCGCGAGGTTTTGACCAATTGCATGAAGGCGATCCTTGGCTTGAGAGGTGACACCGCGCGCGCCCCAGCCTCGGCCACATGGCCAGGTGCCTGCAGGAGCATTCGCGATTAACCCAAAGTTGTTGTAAATCAAGGGGTTAATCACAAATTATACCGCAAATAAGGGGGCGCTGGATAGCGTCACGCGCGCGGCAAATATGTCTATTGTGCATGAAAAGACGCCCGCATTCGAGCGGGCGTCTGTCGAGGCTTGATTCAGGGCGAATGGCGTTGCCATGCGCTCTGGTGACCATCGCGCGGTCAGCCCTTGAGCGTTTGCTCCAGCACGTGCAACTCGTGGTTGAGCTGGGCGTCCTTGGTGCGCTCGTCGGCGATCTTTCGTACGGCGTGCAGCACCGTGGTGTGGTCGCGTCCGCCGAACAGTTCGCCAATCTCGGGCAAGCTCTTCTGCGTGAGTTCCTTGGCCAGATACATGGCGATCTGACGCGGGCGCGCGATGTTGGCCGGCCGCTTCTTGGAGTACATATCCGCGACCTTGATGTTGTAGAAATCCGCGCAGGTCTTCTGGATGTTCTCCACCGAAATCTGGCGGTTCTGCACGGTCAACAGGTCTTTCAACGCCTCGCGCGTGACCTCGATCGTGATCTCTTTGCCGTGGAAGTTGGAGTACGCCAGAATCTTGCGCAGCGCGCCTTCCAGCTCTCTCACGTTCGAGCGCAGGTGCTTGGCCACGAAGAAGGCCACCTCTTCCGGCACGGTCACGTTCTCGGCCTGCGCCTTCTTCATCAGAATCGCAACGCGCATCTCCAGCTCGGGCGGCTCGATCGCCACGGTCAGGCCGGAGTCGAAGCGCGAGATCAGGCGGTCGTCGATGCCGGTGATCTCTTTCGGATACGTATCGCTGGTGATGATGACCTGCGCGCGATTGGCGATCAGCGCCTCGAACGCGTAGAAGAATTCTTCCTGCGTGCGGTTCTTGCCCGAGAAGAACTGGATGTCATCGATCAGCAGCAGATCGAGCGAGTGGTAGTAGCGTTTGAAATCATCAAACGCCTTGCGCTGGTACGCCTTCACCACATCCGACACGTACTGCTCCGCATGGATGTAGCGGATGCGCGCGCGCGGGTTCTCCATCAGCATGAAGTTGCCGATGGCATGGATCAAGTGCGTCTTGCCCAACCCCACCCCGCCGTACAGGTACAGCGGGTTGTACGACTTGCCGGGGTTGTTGGCGACCTGGATAGCCGCGGCGCGCGCCAACTGGTTCGCCTTACCGGTGACGAAGTTGTCGAACGTCAGGATCTGGTTCAGCCGCGAGCGCTCATGCACGGAATCGTCCACGTGCGCCTGCGGCGGCGCAGCCAGGGTCGCGACCACGGCAGGCGCCTGCGGCGGCATGCGGTACGACCGGGCGCTGACCTCGGCGGCGTCCATCACGGGCACATCGATATCGGCGGCGGCATGGCTCGCCGTTGCGAGCGCGGTATCGCGATACACAGACGGCGCGGGGCGCGACGTTGCGGCGTCATGCGAGACACCGTTGCCGGCCGGCATGGCCTGCCGCGGTTGACCTGCTTGCGCCCCAAGGGGTTGCATCGGCACTGGCGCGAGCGCCGGCTGAAGCGCCGCCTGGCGCTGGCCGGCGGTCGGGTCGAGCACGAACTGCACGTCGACCGTCGCCTCCCAGTAGTCGCACGCGAGCGACTGGATGCGGCCCGAGAACTGGCTCTTGACCCAGTCGAGCTTGAAACGGTTGGGCGCGGCAATCCGCAGCGTGCACGCCTGCTCGTCAAACGACAGCGGCGTCAGCGGCTTGATCCACGTCTTGAATTGTTGCGGCGTCAGCTCACTCTCGAGTTGAGCGGACGCCGCATGCCAGAAATCCTGCATCGTTATCGTTAGGTGTTTGACCGGCGCCACACGCGTCTGATGACGTCCCCGGGAGGGCCGGCCGCCGGGCTCCTGGCTGTGGCCAGAAACCGGGTGGCTTTCGTTATTGGAACGGGATTGTACCCCTGGCCGAAAGTTATCCACAAAGGATAAGTCTGTGGATAACCTGTGGACCCGCTGTGAGTAGCGGTGGACAACCGATTTTATTGACCTCCCGCAAACCCAATCCCGGCAACCCTTTGCGCAGAGCACCCCAATCCGCACAAGGCGCTGGGGACAACTCGTCGCCGGGTGGATTTCGGTCGCGGGGCGCACGTTATCCCCAGTCGGTCAGGCTTGACAGAAGTCGAAAATGCCGTTTAAATGCCGGGTTCTGCGATGCGCAGCAGGGGAGCGCACGCTTGTTCGTGTCAGATGCGGGGCGAGAAACACTTCGTCGCGACTGATCCGGCTTAGGCCCGATGCCCTCGGTGCCCGATGTTCCGGTGACACCCTAGACCTGAACAACACAGCGCACGGCGGTCTGCGTGGGCGATTTCTCTGACTGAATCGACACCAGGCCGCAGGGGCAGCCCTAGGCCCGGCGCGTGCGGCGATGTCCGCACCACCCATTAACAAGAGAGTGCATCATGAAGCGTACCTATCAACCTTCCGTTACCCGTCGCAAGCGCACCCACGGTTTCCGTGTCCGCATGAAGACCCGTGGTGGCCGTGCCGTGCTGAACGCACGCCGCGCCAAGGGCCGTAAGCGCCTGGCCATCTAAAGACGGCCGCGCCAAGGGCGGCGGCTTCGGCCGTTGCTCATGGCTCTGCGGCACGCTGGCGATGGGCCTGCACGCCTACCCCAAGGCCGCAAGGCTGACAAAAACGGATGAGTTTTCATCCGTTTTTGCTTTGCGGCCGGTCCGGCGTAGTCGTCACTTCGTGCTGTATGTGCGCGCCAACGGCGATCGCCCGGCGCGCCTGGGCGTGGTGATCGGCAAGAAATTCGCCAAGCGCGCCGTCGAGCGCAACCTCATCAAGCGCCAGTGCCGCGAGTTGTTCCGCCTGCGGCAGCCGTTGCTGGGCGGGCGCGACGTGCTGATCCGCCTGCAGGCTAAGTTTCCGCGCCAGGACGTGCCCACCGTGGCCGCCTTCAAGCGCATCTGCCGCGAAGAGCTGGCGCAGCTTTTCGAGGTTGCCACGCGGCCACTGTCGGCGCCGCCTGCCGCAACACCTCCCCAGCCCACCGCTGGGAGCACGCCATGACGCGCGTGCTGCTGTTTCTGCTGCGCATCTACAAAGTGGCGTTCAGCCCGTTTGTAGGGGCGCAATGCCGTTTCCTCCCGACCTGCTCCGACTACGCGCGCGATGCCGTGCTCACTCACGGGCCCGGTTACGGCAGTTATCTTGCGGCAAAACGTCTATGCCGCTGCCATCCGTTCGCACAAGGCGGGTATGATCCTGTGCCGCCCGCTGCTGGCGACGCTGTGCCCCGCTCCACCGATCCCGCATCGACCGACGCGACCGCAGCTGACTCCCAGCCTGCGCGGCCGTCGATCCAGGCAGTGCCGGAAAACGTAGCGAGCAGCCCGAGGTTGGACCGAGAAGCGCAACCGTACAAGGGTACGGTGAGCATCGCAGGTTCAAGATCGGGCTGCGCAGCCGTTTTTCGGCGCTGGCTTCACCTTCCCAGACCGTAATCCGACATGGATATCAAACGCACCATTCTCTGGGTGATCTTCTCGCTGGCGGTTGTCCTGCTGTTCGACAACTGGCAACGCGCGAATGGCCACCAGTCGATGTTCTTCCCCACGCCGCAAACGGCCACGACCACGGCCGCCGCGCCGGGCAGCACGCCCGCAGGCGACGTGCCAAGCAACGCCTCTACAGCGGCAGCCGCCGGGTCGCAAGCCGCCCCGGCTACGGGTGCCGCTTCGCAGGCCCCGGCTTCGGAAAAGATCGTCATCTCGACCGACCTGCTGCGCGCCACCATCGACACCGACGGCGCCATCGTCACCAAGCTCGAACTGCTCGACCAGAAGGACCACGACGGCAACCCGATGGTGCTGTTCGACCGCAGCGTCGAGCGTACCTATCTGGCACGCTCGGGCCTCATCGGCGGCGACTTCCCGAACCACACGACGGTGTTCGCTGCATCGCCCGGCCCGCGTGACCTGGGTACCGGCAACGATGTCTCCATCACGCTGACGGCCGACAAGGGCGGCGCCAAGCTGGCCAAGACGTACGTCTTCAAGCGCGGCAGCTACGTGATCGACTCGCGCTTCGACGTGACCAACGACGGCACCGCGCCGATCAACCCGACGCTGTACCTGGAACTGGCCCGCGACGGCGGCGCTGTGGAGCAATCGCGCTTCTACAGCACGTTCACCGGCCCGGCCGTGTACACCGACGGCGACAAGTTCCACAAGATCACTTTCGCCGACATCGACAAGGGCAAGGCACAGGTGCCGGCCCCGACCAATAGCGGCTGGGTGGCGATGGTGCAGCATTACTTTGCATCGGCCTGGATTCCCGCCGACAACGTCAAGCGCGAGTACTACGTCAACCGCGTCGACACCAACTTCTACCGCATCGGCATCCAGGAGCCGCTGGGCACCGTCGCGCCGGGCGCCAGTGTGTCGACCACGGCGCGCCTGTTTGCCGGCCCGCAGCAAGCGCGCATGCTCGAGGCCATCACCCCGGGCCTGGACCTCGTGAAGGACTATGGCTGGCTGACCATCGTCGCCAAGCCGCTGTTCTGGCTGCTCGAGAAGATCCACGCGCTGCTGGGCAACTGGGGCTGGTCGATCGTCGCGCTCACGGTGCTGATCAAGCTGGTGTTTTTCCCGCTGTCGGCCACGAGCTACCGGTCGATGGCCAAGATGAAAGACCTGCAGCCGCGCATGACGGCCATCCGCGAGCGCCACAAGGGCGATCCGCAGAAGATGAACCAGGAAATGATGACGCTGTACCGCACCGAGAAGGTCAATCCGCTCGGCGGCTGCCTGCCGATCGTGATCCAGATTCCGGTGTTCATGGCGTTGTACTGGGCGCTGCTGTCGTCGGTCGAAATGCGCGGTGCGCCCTGGATCGGCTGGGTGCACGATCTGTCCACGCCCGACCCGTTCTACATCCTGCCGGTGCTGATGGCCGTGTCGATGTTCGTGCAAACCAAGCTGAACCCGACCCCGCCGGACCCGGTGCAGGCCAAGGTGATGATGTTCATGCCGATCGCGTTCTCGGTGATGTTCTTCTTCTTCCCGGCCGGCCTGGTGCTGTACTGGGTGGTGAACAACTGCCTGTCGATCGCGCAGCAGTGGTCGATCAACCGTATGCTGGGCACCAACAAGAAGGCGGCACCCGCCAAGTAAGGCGAACGCACTTCAGCGAAAAAGGGCACCTCCGGGTGCCCTTCTTTTCGCCTGCTCGAAACGCTTCAAGCGCTTCAACCAAGTGCGTGGCAGACGGCCTCGATGTTGTGGCCGTCCGGGTCGCGCACGAAGGCGCCGTAGTAGTTCGGATGATAGTGCGCGCGCACGCCGGGCCCGCCATTGTCGGTGCCGCCTGCAGCCAGGGCCGCGGCGTAGAACGTGTCCACATTGGCACGCGTGTCGACGCGGAAGGCCACATGCACCGGCGGCTTGTTCGACCCCTGCCCGGCCGTCGCCGCTGAAATCCAGAATTCCGCCTTGCCCGATGGGCCAAAGCCCGCCACATCGGTGTGGCCCGTGACAGCCGCCGGAAACTCCCGCAGCTTGCCCGGGCCAATGGCGCCGAGCGCCCGTTCGTAGAACCGCTTGCCGGCTTCGAAGTCGCTGACGACGACGCCGGTGTGATCGATCATCCGAATCTCCTTGGTTGGAAACTGGCGCGCAACGGCGCGGCTGCCGCACAATACCGCCCATGACCGCTGCTGACCATCCCACCACCTTGCCGAATGCGTCGGCCGCGCCGCACGCGCCCATCCTCACGATCCCGATCGCGGCGATTGCCACCGCGCCCGGGCGGGGCGGCATCGGCGTGGTACGTGTGTCAGGGCCCGACGTGCGCGCTGTCATGCGCGCCGTGTGCGGACGCCTGCTGACGCCCCGCCAGGCAACCTATCTGCCATTCCTCGATGCCGACGGCAACGCCATCGACCGCGGCATCGCGCTGTGGTTTCCCGCGCCGCATTCGTACACAGGCGAAGACGTGCTCGAGCTGCAGGGCCACGGTGGCCCTGTCGTGATGCAACTGCTGCTGCAGCGCTGCCTGACCGCCGGCCGCGAGATCGGCCTGCGCGTGGCCGAGCCCGGCGAGTTCACGCGCCGCGCCTTCCTCAACGACAAGATGGATCTGGCGCAAGCCGAGGCCGTCGCCGATCTGATTGAAGCCAGCACCGAAGCCGCCGCACGTTCGGCGGCGCGTTCGCTCGATGGCGCGTTTTCGCAAGCGGTGCATGCGCTGGTCGAGCGGGTGATCCATCTGCGCATGCTGGTGGAAGCGACGCTGGACTTTCCAGAGGAGGAGATCGACTTCCTGGAAGCCTCCGACGCGCGCGGTCAGCTCGCCAACATTCGCACGGCCGTCGATGGCGTGCTGGCGCAGGCGCGCCAAGGTGCGCTGCTGCGCGAAGGCCTGCACGTGGTGCTGGCGGGGCAGCCGAACGTCGGCAAATCGTCGCTGCTTAATGCGCTGGCCGGAGCGGAACTTGCCATCGTCACGCCCATCGCTGGCACCACGCGCGACAAGGTGCAGCAGACCATCCAGATTGAGGGTATCCCGCTGAACATCGTCGACACGGCGGGCCTGCGCGATACGGAAGACGAAGTCGAGCGCATCGGTATCGAGCGCACCTGGGCCGCCATCGCCCGCGCCGATGTCGTGTTGCATCTGCTGGACGCGACGGACTATCGCGCCAAGGGCCTCTCGCCCGAAGACACCGCAATCGACGCCCGCATTGCCGAACACGTGCCTGCCGGCGTACCGACCCTGCGCGTCATCAACAAGATCGACCTCTCGGGCGTAGCTATACCGGGCCGCGTGGATGCCGAACCGCCCGAGGTGTGGCTCTCGGCGCGCGATGGCCTGGGCGTCGAACTGCTGCGCGCGGCGTTGCTGGAGATTGCCGGCTGGCAGGGCGGCGGCGAGGGGCTTTACCTCGCCCGCGAGCGCCATCTCGCGGCGCTGCGCACGGCCCGCGAACATCTCGCCACGGCGGCGGAGCACGCGGCACAGCAAGCGCAATCGCTGGATCTGTTTGCCGAGGAACTGCGGCTTGCGCAGGAGGCGTTGAACAGCATTACGGGGGCGTTCTCCAGCGATGATTTGCTGGGGGTGATTTTTAGCCGGTTCTGCATCGGAAAATAAGTAGTCGCCGAGCGTTGCCAAGGGTTGCCAGAGAAACCCATAACAAACCCCTACCCATAATGGATTCACTGCCAAACTTCGCCAAGCGTTCGCAATTGACAACAACGATTCTTTGGCATACAAGATGGCATACGACGCCGTAACCCAACAAATCATGTGTGCCAAAAACCCATGAAATCCTTGCTTGATAAGGGTTTTCTGGTCGGGGTAAGCGGTCTGGTTATGTATGCCCAAAGAGGTTTGTATGCCAAAGATCGTCCAGCCGCTGACCGATACCCGCATCAAGGCACTACAGCCGAAGGCGAGCCGTTACCCCGTCTCTGATGGCGGCGGCCTGATCCTAGAAGTCATGCCGTCAGGCTCCAAAATCTGGCGCTACCGCTATTCCCTGCATAGCAAGAGGCATCCGCCCGTGACGCTTGGCGAATATCCGGCGCTCGGCCTACAGGCGGCCCGTGACCGGGCGCGGCGCTACGCCGAAATCGTGGCGGGCGGAGTGTCGCCGGTGGCCGATGCCCGAAAGGACCGTGGCGCGGTGAAGCGGCTGGACGCGGTGCGCGACTTCGCTGCGCTCTGGATCGAAGAACAGGTAGCCGGTAAATCCGCCGAGTACCTGCGCACCACGCGGCGTGTGCTCGAAAAAGACGTCTTCCCGGCCATCGGCAACAAGCCCATGCCAGAAGTCACGCCAGGCGACGTGCTGGCGATCTGCGACCGGATCAAAGGGCGCGGCGCTCCGAAAATGGCACTGCACACCCGGAACGTCCTCAAGCGGATGTACGAATACGCCATCGCCCGCCAGCTTGTGACGACCAACCCAGCCACCGCCGTGGTGGCGCGCTTCATCGCCACTCAGGACAGCCGCGAGCGCGTCCTATCGCCCGACGAGATGGGCCGCGTGCTTCGGGCTGTGTATGCCTCCAGCATCCGCCGCCCGCTCAAGCTGGCCATTCATCTGCTGGTGCTGACGATGGTTCGCAAGTCGGAGTTGATCGAGGCTCGATGGAGCGAATTTGACCTGAACGCCGGTATCTGGCGCATATCTGCCGACCGGATGAAGAAAGACCGCGAGCACTGGGTGTATCTGGCGCCCCAAGCAGTCGCCATGCTGCGGGAGCTTCACGAGAACCGCACCAGTCAGCAATACGTCTTCCCGACAGTGCGAGGCGGCATCGATAGGCCCATTGCGAAAAGCACGCTGAATCAGGCTGTCCGCGCTCTGGACATGGAGGTTCAGCACTTCGTGCTGCACGACTTCCGCCGCACCGCATCGACTCATCTGCACGAGATGGGGCAATCGTCGGACGCCATAGAGAAAGCGCTGGCGCACAGCATCAAGGGCATCAAGGGGGTCTACAACCGTGCGGAGTATGCGGAAGAGCGACGGCGCATCCTGCTACTGTGGGCGGATTTCGTGGATGCCCAGATAGACGAGGGCCGAAATGTCGTTATCGGCCAGTTTGGGCGAGCCGCCTAATGGACCGCACGGGGATCATGCCGTAGTTCGGCAAGATCAAGATCGCCGGCGACGTGACCAAGATGGAGGGTTTGCGTCTCTAGATGCGGCAATTTTATTGCGTCGCCGCAGGAAAATTGCGGGCGGAGCGGCACCAAAAACAGGAAGTCAGCAACAAGTGACACTAGGCCGCGTTGCCGCTGCATGTGCACAGCGACCGACATCGCTGCCTGCGCGGCATCCACTGCCGCGTGATTTACAATAAACGCCACTGATTGCCCATGCAGTAGCTTGTGGGCAAAAAGACGAAAGCCCGAAACTGCACGCCAATGCAGCCGGGCCTTCTGAGAGTGGTACGCATCGTAACTTTGGACAGGCGCGATGCGTGCCAGTTGCTAACGCCTTCTACAGCGCACAACAGCGGATCGAGATGCGCGCAAGCCGCCAAGCCTGCTTTGCGTCTGCATATCCGCAGGCAGAGTTTAGGGTTTTGCTAACGAGAAAGCAAACAACTCTGCTAACAGAAAGGAAACTCGATTGTTCGTGCAGTGACCTTTTATCGACACTGCCGGGTAACCTTCGAGCGCTGTAGGGGGCACTTCCGCAAAGGAACGTAATGCCCACAAAAGTCAGTTCTGCGCTCATTGAAGCGCACCAGCCCGCTTTTCCAAAAGATGGCGTTTCGCGGTTCGGCCAGTTCCAACAGTTCGTTGCCGTAAGCCGCGAGAAGTGGCGTCAACTGGTCTTGGCTGGTAAGGCACCGCAGCCGATCCGAATGGGTGCTCGGTGCACGGTGTATAAAAACGCAGACGTTCATGCTTGGATGGCCGATCCGGTGAACTACCGGGCCGAGCAGGCCGGCGCCTCCCTCGCGGAGGGCTGACCTTATGAACGGTCCCATTCCTTTTGAACAGCAATTCGCCGCCGCCATGGCCGAACACGGGTTGCAGCCTGGCGAGATCGTGGCCGACGGCAAACTGCACCGCTTCGATGGCACGGATGAAAAGCGTGGCAAGCGCTCCGCCTGGTATGTGCTGCACGGCGACGGCCTGCCTGCTGGCAGCTTTGGCGACTGGCGTACTGGCTTGTCCGAGACGTGGTGCGCGAAGCCGGAACGCACTCTAACCGACGCCGAGCGCCAGGCGCACCGTCAGCGCATCGAGCAGGGCAAATCTGAGGCCGCCGCCGAGCGCGCCAAGGTGGCGGAGGATGCCGCCGCCAAGTGTGTGGAGCTGTGGAACACCGCGGGCAACGTTGATGGCGGACACTCCTACATTGAGCGCAAGGGCATCAATCCGACCGGCGCAAAGCAATTACGCGATGCCCTGCTGATCCCGCTGCGGGATGCCGGCGGCGAGTTGCGCAGCCTGCAATTCATCCAGCCGGACGGCTCCAAGCGCTTCAAGACGGGCGGCGCCGTGGCGGGCTGCTACTGCGCCCTGGGCGGCAAGCCGGGGCCGGATGCCCCGCTGCTGATCTGCGAAGGCTGGGCGACGGCGTGCAGCTTGCATGAGGCCACCTGCTACCCGGTGGCCGCCGCAATGAACGCCGGCAACCTGTTGTCGGTGGCGCAGGCGCTGCGTGCCAAGCTGCCTGACGTACCGATGATCGTTTGTGCCGACGACGACATCGAGACGGACGGCAATCCGGGTTTGACCAAGGCACGAGAAGCCGCCCAGGCCATTGGCGCGCTGCTGGCGGTGCCGGACTTCGGGCCTGAGCGACCGGACGGCGCGACCGACTTCAACGATCTGCACGTTGCTTGCGGCGCGGGTGCCGTGGTGGCCTGCATTGAGGCAACCCGTAATGGAAAAGCTGGAGCCGTAACGGAAAACGCCCAGGCTACGGAAACCAACCCCAATAGCGGCGATACCGCGCCGGCTGAAACCGACGAACAGGCCATCGAGCGCCTGGCGGCACTCACGCCGATGCAATACGACCGCGTGCGCAAGGCCGAGGCCAAGCGCATCGGCGCGCAGATCAGCACGCTTGACCGAATGGTGAAGGCTGCACGCGGCGAGGTGCAGAGCGAGGAAGCTGCGCCGTTCGAGGATGTGGAGCCGTGGCCCGATCCCGTGGACGGATCTGCGTTGCTGACCGAGATCGCCCGCACCATTCGGCGCTTCATCATCTGCGACCAGGAGACCATCGCGGCGACGGCGCTGTGGTGCCAAACGGCTTGGCTTGCGGATTACGTCAGTGTATGCCCGATCCTGCTGATAACCGCCCCGGAAAAGGCGTGCGGCAAATCGCAATTGCTGACGGTGGCCGGCAAGCTGGTGCCTCGCCCTGCTCAGGCGGCGGGGGTCTCGTCCTCCGTGCTGTTCCGCATGATCGAGAAGTACCGGCCCACGCTGCTGTTGGACGAGATCGAGACGGTACTAACCAAGGAAGCGGAAGACCTGCGCGGGTTGCTGAACGCCGGCCACACCCGTGATTCTGCTTTCGTCTGGCGCAGCGTGGCGGTGGGCGACGATTTCGAGCCCAAGCGGTTCAACGTATTCGGCTTCAAAGCGCTGGCTGGCATTTACGCCGACAAGCTGGCCGAGACGATCACGAGCCGCGCCGTGGTGGCGCAGATGCGCCGCAAGATGCCGCACGAGACGGCGGAACGCCTGCGCCAAGCAGAAGCCGGCCTGTTTGACGATCTGCGCGCAAAGATGGCCCGCTGGGCCGACGACAACGCTGCGGCCATCCGTGTGGCTCGCCCCGATCTGCCCGATGTCCTTGGCGACCGGGATCAGGACAACTGGGAACCGTTGTTTGCCGTCGCCGATCTTGTGGGCGGCACCTGGCCGAGCTACGCACGCAGCGCGGCGATCAAGCTGTGCAACCATGGCGGCGAGGCCGCGCAGAGTGCCGGGGCCGAGCTGCTGGCGGACATCAAAGCGGTGTTCGACCGCCAAGGTGTGCAGCGCATCTCCATGGCCGACTTACTGGCCGCGCTCTACGAAGACGATGAAGCGCCCTGGAAGACTTGGAATCGGGGCAGGGAGATGACACTGCGGCAACTGGGCAAGAAGCTGCGCGAGTACGGCATCGAGAGCCAGCCGGTGAAGATCGCCTACGAGACATCCAAGGGGTACAAGGTCGAGCAATTCGAGGATGCCTTCGCTCGATATTTGTCCCTTTCGCCCACTACCCCCCTTCCGTCGGTTACTCAGTTACAACCCAATGCCAGTGCGGGTTTGCAGGTAACTGATGCTCGGTTACGTAACCAATCGGAAAAGCCTTTAGTTACCCGCAAACCCAATAGCCATGCCGGTTGTAACCGAGTAACCGAAAAAAAGGCAGTGACCGAAGAGGAAGAAAGTTTGCTGCCTGCGGATGAATCGGAGGGCGAGCTATGAGCGCTGCGCAGATTTTGAGCAGGGCCAGGGCGGCGCATGTTTCTCTTTGGGTGGAGGGGGAGCGCCTGCGCTTCAGGGGGCCAAGGGATGCGGTGGATGAACTGAAACCCGAGCTTGCCGCCCACAAGCCCGAGATTGTCGAGTACCTGCGCCGCGCTGCGAATGACGCCGCCATGCTGTCGCACTACCCGGTGGCGGATGGGCCATACACACCCTACGTGGTGCCCATGTCGCCCGAGCGCGTGGCGCGGCTGCTGGCCGACCTGCGGACGACCATCGGCAGGGTGGCCGATATTGAGGGGTGGACGGACGACTACAGGGCGGACCTGATGGGTTTGGTTGTTCGCCAGCCTGTTTCGACCCTTGCCGATGATCTGGCGTATTTCCGAGAGCATCTGATCAGCATCGAGGCTGTGACACGTGCCGCTGAGATTGGACGGCAGGCGCTGGCAAGGCATGACGCCATTCGCAAGTGCGGCACCTGCCAGCACATGACGCACCACGACCACGGCGTGCCGGTGCGGTGCCAGATGGGCAAGGCGCTGGGTTGGCGGCATCACGATTGGCTGGACGCGCCGGACACCCTGAACACCTGCGCGCATCACGACCCCAAGCGGGGCCGTGCGCCTTCGCGCGACGAGTAAGGAGGCTCGCACATGGCGACAAAACCGAAGCAGGCCAAACCCGCCAAGCGCGACCCGGCAACCCTGCATCTTGAGGGCGTCACGTTCAAAGACGCCGAAGAGCGCGGCGCTGTCATTGCATCGAGCCCGGTGATTCGCGGCGCGGTGACTGGCCGGAAGTATGCTGAATCGATGTTCGGAGCTGGCCTGGACCTGACCGCCTACGCAACGCAACTGCGCGAGCAGGCCGACAAGGTGAAGGCCGGCGACCTGTCCGCAGTGGAAACCATGCTGGTGGCCCAGGCCAACACGCTGGACATGATCTTCAACCAACTGGCCCGAAAGGCGGCGCATAGCGAATACCTGAACCAGATGGAGGCCCACCTGCGGCACGCGTTGCGGGCGCAGGCCCAGTGCCGGGCGACCTTGGAGACCCTGGCTGAGATCAAGAACCCACGCCCGGTGGCATTCGTGAAGCAGGCGAACATCACAAACGGGCCGCAGCAGGTGAATAACGGCGTACAGCCTCCTAACACGCCGCACACACGCGCGCACGAGGAAAGCGGAAATCAATCCAACGAATTATTGGAGCATCAACATGGCAAATGGCTGGACGCCGGAGCGGCGCGCCAAACAGGCAGAAGCAATCAAGCGCTGGAAGCCGTGGAGCAAGGCGTCCGGGCCGAGGAGCGACGCGGGTAAGGCCGCGTCATCGCAGAACGCCCTGAAGCACGGTTTGAGGTCACGTGGCTGGCTTGCCTATCAGAAACGCATCAATGACCTGTTGCGGGCCTGCAAAGAACGGCTGCGGCGGAACTGATCGAGAGGCGCGGGCGTTGCTCGCGATGCTTAAAGGCGGCTGACTGGTCGCCACTTCCGAACTTTAATATAGAACATAGCCCGATTTACGCGGGCTTTTTGCTGTCCTGTTAGCAATTTGCGAATGCATTAGCACGGCTTTTATTAAAATCCACATCTAATCTAATACAAAATAATCTAATGCAAACGGCATATTTTGTCAATTAAAGGCAGCGGCTAAAGTCCTTCTAAGTCCTGACGCCCCCGTCAGGCAGGCGGCGGCCAAGGTGCTAAAACACCAAGGCCACCTGATCACAATCCAGCTAAAAAGGAACTGGGTCATGACTGGCATCAATCTTACTTCCGCCAATCCCGGCGCGAAAATCACACAAACCAACGTGTTTCCCCTCTTCCGCGGCGCCGCAAGTGAAGTCCCCAGTGAGCAACTGAGGGAAATCGCGGACGATCTCGAAGCGGGGAGAATCAAGGGGGTCGTCATCTCTTACGTGAGAGATGACGGGGCGGTGGAGTACAAGCTGATGGGGGCGCTTGCCAAGACGAGCAATCTTGGCAACGCCATTGGGATCATCGGCGAATTGAAAAGGAGAGTCGAGTTCCTTTTTTCAGGCGCATGATGCGAATATCCATGTCCGTGAAAGCGTGCGTTGCGCCATTCAAAGCCAGCCGGCGACTCCACCATGGCGCGAGCACGTGCCCCGATGCGATTCGCTGAAGCTATACGAGCCATCTCGGCATTTGGCGGTCGCGCCGTTCGGCACGCTTCCATCCTTGCTGTGCGCTGGCGACTGGACATCATGCCCCTGCCGGTTAATGTAGTGGCCGTGCTCCACGAGCGCAGATTCCTCTGGAGCCTGGCTGTAGTTCTGGTGGCGTGGCGCCCTAGCGAATGAGGGCTGCGCGACCGCCGCAGCGGCGGCCACAACAACGGCCGCGAGCATGGGCATGGCTTTCATGTGTCTCCCTCCTGACGGTGGCGTTTGTGCCCACCAATCCTGATGCATATCCAGGGAAAGGAAGTCCCCACAGAAGTGGGGCTCTGCCGTCTGCGGGTCAAGTTGCCACGCCTGAGGTTTCCACGCAGGTTTCCACGGTACGCGCCCGGTTCGCGCCTCGGAAGTTCGCAGCCCGGTTCGCGCGGGATCGGTGGGTTACCAGCTACGCGGCTACCACGGAATCGACCGCATCGCGGCTGATGCAATCAGGTTGCGTCCGGTGCGCCGGGCCTGTGGATAAGTGGAGGCACTTTGAGTTTTTGGCATACAAGATGGCATACAAAACAAGGGTGCCACCCGGTGAGCCCAGTCTGGACAAGGGTTTTCTGGTCTTCGCTAGGTTCTGCATCGGAGCGCCATGTCCGCCTACCCCGTCTCCATCAAAGGCGTCCTGCGCGCGCCCGCGGGCGAGGTCGTCCTGCTGCTCAATGAACGGGAAGAGTGGGAACTGCCCGGCGGCCGAATCGAACTCGGCGAGTCCTCCACCGAATGCCTCGTACGCGAGATTGCCGAAGAGCTGAACTTGCACGTTGAGGTGGGCGCGCTGGTCGACACGCACCTGTTTGAAGTCGTGCCGAGCAAGCATGTGTTCGTTGCCACGTATGCGTGCGCGCTGCTCAGCCCGTTTGAGCCGACCGTCAGTCATGAGCACAAGCGCCTTGGGCTGTTTGCGCCCGATGCCTTGCCGGTGAATTTGCCGGCGGGCTATCGGGCGTCGATTGTGGCGGCGGTGAAGGCAGCGGCTTAGCCCAATGCATGTACTCTTCATCTGCAGCCGCAATCGGCTGCGCAGCCCGACGGCGGAGGCGGTCTTCGCCAAATGGCCAAACGTCGAGACAGATTCAGCGGGCTTGGCGCCAGACGCAGATGTGCAACTCGACGCCGACCAGCTCGACTGGGCTGAGGTGATTTTCGTCATGGAACGCAGTCACCAGCGACGCCTGTTACAACGGTTTGGTTCGAGGCTACGCGGCAAGCGCCTGGTGTGCCTCGACATTCCCGACGACTACGTGTTCATGCAGCTCGAGCTCATCGCCTTGCTGGAGAAACGGGTAGGTCCTTATCTGCGCGGTTGAGAGGCAAGCATGCCACTCAATCCCGCCCCCAACGCCAGCGCGGCGGCTCGCCCTTCCACCAGCAAACCAACACCAGCAGCGCCGTCACACCCATCACGTAAACCACGAAGCTCCATTGCGTGGTGCCCGGGTGCAGCCCGACGATCCCCGCCAGCAGCAATACGGCATAGATGGCGAGCACCACCCAGCCCTGCCAACGCGAAGGCAAGCCCCATCCCCAGCCGTAGCGCTTGGCGGGAAACCAGTACTCGTTGGAGTTAGTAGGCATCGTTGTCGGGGAAACACGAGCAGGGGATGCTCGCTAATGTACTCCCGCGCAGGATCGGCGCAACAAACGCCAACAGCCAGCCGGTCATTTACCGCTGGCGGATGTCGTTACAACAGAGAAGGGCGCGCAGGGCACACCGAAGCGGCGGACAATGGCGCACGGGCCATCAACCGCATCTTGCTAGCTTCTGTATCGGGGAGTGGAGCGTTGGCTCAATCCGGAAAGGCTCCCGGTACGCACAAGGCGCTACGAACCAAGCTCGGCGGAACGGACGTCGGATGACTTCACACCGCCAGCGGCAGCACCCTGTTGGTGCTACCGAAACAATCGCGCGATCTTAGTAAAGCTTCTTCGGCAGCATTTGCGAACGCAGGCGTTTACGCGTACGCGACACAGCAGCAGCCTTCTTGCGCTTGCGCTCGGTCGTCGGCTTTTCGTAAGCGGTGCGGGCGCGCAGTTCCTTGATCAGGCCAGTGCGCTCGATTTCACGGCGGAAGCGGCGCAGTGCAACTTCGACCGGCTCGTTTTCTTTCAGACGGATGGTGGTCATCGGGTCCCTTGCTCAGTATTCGGGTGGACGGCGAAACAGCGGATTATATACCGCCCAGAGGGCGTGCAGTGTAGTTGAATCTGTTTACCGATGCAAGGCACTTCCGATTGTGGTGAGAATGCCATTTCTTGCCGCAATTTTGCGCAGAGGCGTGGCCTTGATACTACGCCGTGAGCGGCCAGCCAGCGGAAGGAGCGAGGAAGGAACGCCGCTTGCTCAACGCGAGCATCTCTCCAGGTCCCTACTGTGGAACGCGTTCCCAAGTCTGCGCCCGCGCCGGTTGCCGCAAGCACCACCACCCTCGCCGAAGCGCTGCCCGAACGGCTGCGCTATGTGGACGACACACGCCCGGGCTACACCCGGCGTCGGCTGCGCGGCCGCTTCGTCTATTTCGACACGCGCGGCGGGCGCATCCGCGACCCGGCGGTGATTGCGCGCATCAACAAGCTGGCGATCCCGCCGGCCTATACCGACGTCTGGATCTGCCCACACGCGGGCGGTCATCTGCAGGCGACGGGGCGCGACGCGCGTGGGCGCAAGCAATATCGCTATCACGCCGACTGGCGCGCCTTTCGCGATGCCGACAAGTACGGGCGGCTGCTGGCCTTCGGGGCAGTGCTGCCGTGGGTGCGCGGGGCGATCACCGCCCATTTGGAGGCGCCGGGCCTGTCGCGCGAAAAGATGCTGGCGACGGTGGTCTACCTGCTGGACGTGACGCTGGTGCGCGTGGGCAACGCGGCGTATGCGCGCGACAACCGGTCCTACGGGCTCACGACGTTGCGCAATCGGCACGTCGAGGTCCACGGCAACACGGTGCGCTTTCAGTTTCGCGGCAAGAGCGGTGTGGAGCACGACGTGTCGGTATCGGACCCGCGCCTGGCGCGCATCATCCGACGCTGCGTCGATCTGCCGGGGCAGGAATTGTTCCAGTACATCGACGAAGCTGGCGATCGCCGTGCGGTCGATTCCACAGATGTGAATGCCTACTTACAGGAGATTTCCGGCGCGGATTTCACGGCGAAGGACTACCGCACCTGGGCCGGCAGCGTGCTGGCGCTGGATCTGCTGCGCGGGCGCACGTCGACGAACGTTACCGAGGCGCGCCGGCAGGTGGTGGAGGCTGTTGCTGCCGTGGCCCAGCGCCTCGGGAACACACCGGCCGTCTGCCGCAAGTGCTATGTGCACCCGGCCGTGGTGGACGCGTTCCTGGAGGGCGAACTGGAAGCATTGCCCTCGACCCGCGCGCGCAAGGGCCTACGACGCGAAGAGGTGGCGCTGCTTCGATTTCTCGAGCACGCCGCCGGCGCAAAGGGCACAGGCGAAAAAAAGCCCGCCTGAACAAGGCGGGCCTTCGAGCGAACAGACGCAAACTTACTTCGATTGCTGCGGCGTCATGTCCGGCGTGGCGGGCGCAACGCCCGGCGCGGCCGTCGGCCGTGCCTGCTGTGCGGCCACGGTGGTGCTGTGCTCCTGCAACCCGCCGCCCAGCGCCGTGTACAGATCGATGGCGTTGGTCAGGCGGGCCAGACGCGTCTGCACCAGGGTCTGGTCGGCGCTGAACAGATCGCGCTGCGCGTCAAGCACATCGAGGAAGCTCGACACGCCGTTGCGATAGCGCTGGTCAGACAGCGTCAGGCGATCGGCCGTGGCATCGCGGAAGCGCTTCTGCGCGGCCACCTGCTCTTCCAGCGTGCCGCGCGCAACGAGGGCGTCGGACACCTCGCGGAACGCGGTCTGGATCGTCTTCTCGTAGTTCGCAACCGCAATCTTCTGGTTGGTCTTGGTCAAGTCCAGGTTGAAGATGTTGGTGCCCCAGTTGAAGATCGGCAGCGTCAGGTTCGGCACGAACGACCAGAACTGGGTCCCACTCTTGAACAGGTCATGAAGCGCGCCGCTGGCCGTGCCTACGTTTGACGTCAGCCCGATGCTCGGGAAGAACGCTGCCCGCGCCACGCCAATGTTGGCGTTGGCGGCAATCAGCTTCTGCTCAGCCTGGCGGATGTCCGGACGTTGCTCCAGGAGCTCCGACGGCAGACCCGGCGGAATGTCGGCCACGATCTTCTCCGACGACACCATGGTCGGCGCGGGCAGATCGGCCGGCAGCGGCGCGCCCACCAGCAGCACCAGGGCGTTGGTCGCCTGGGCGTACTGGCGCGTCAGCTGTGCCACCGACACACGCACCGATTCCACCAGCGTCTCGGTCTGACGCAGATCCAGCGCCGACGAGGCGCCGACGTCAAAGCGCTGCTTGGCAAGCTTGTAGTAGTCCTCGCGGCCCTTCAGGGTCTGCTGGGCCAGATCGAGCTGTTCGGCGTAGGCGCGCTCGTTCAGGTAGGCCTTGGCCACCTGCGAGATCAGGCTGATCTGCGCGGCACGCCGGCCTTCGTCCGTCGCCAGATAACTTGCACGCGCAGACGACGTGACGTCGCCCACGCTGAACAGGTTCACCTGGTAATTGCTGATGCCCACGCCAAGCTGGTACTGCTTGGTGTGGATGTCGCCGCCGGTGGTCGAGATTGACGGCGGCGTATGGCTGCGCGTGTACGTGGCAGACGCGTTGACCGGCGGCAGCAGGTCGGCGATCTGCAGACGGTACTGCGCACGCGCGGCCTCGACGTTGAGCATGGCCACGCGCAGGTCTCGGTTGTTCTCGAGCGCCAGGCCGATCAGCTTCTGCAGGCGCGCATCGGGGAAGAACTCGCGCCAGCCCAGTTCGGTCGCGCGGGGCGCGTTCTCGCCGGGCTTGGCGGAGTCCGCCGGCACGGCATAGCCGGCCGGTGCCTGCGGGTACGCGCTCGTGATCGGAGCATCCGGGCGCTCATAGGTGGGCGCCAGCGAGCAGCCGGACAACACGCCGGCAGCCAGCAGGAGCGCCGGCAGCAGCGCGGGGGTTCGAAAGGTCATCGTTTTCTGCATGTTCAGATTTCCTCGTCCAGCGGACGGTGCGCGGCATCCAGACGGCGTTGACGCTCGCTGCCCTTGAAGATGCGGCGGACCACCACGAAGAACACAGGCACCAGCACCACGGCCAGCACCGTCGCGGTGATCATCCCGCCCATCACGCCTGTACCGATGGCGCGTTGGCTGGCGGAGCTCGCGCCGGTGGCAATCGCCAGCGGCAGCACACCCAGGATGAAGGCGAACGACGTCATGATGATCGGGCGGAACCGCAGGTGCACGGCCTCCAGCGTCGCGTCGATCAGGCTCTTGCCTTGCGCCTGCAAGTCCTTCGCAAACTCGATGATCAGAATCGCGTTCTTGGCGGACAAGCCCACCACCGCAATCAGGCCGACCTTGAAGTACACGTCATCCGGCATCGCGCGCAGCGTCACGCCCAGAAGTGCGCCAAGCACACCCAGCGGCACCACCAGAATCACCGCGGCCGGGATCGACCAGCTTTCGTACAGCGCCGCCAGCACCAGGAACACCGCCAGCAGCGACAGCGCATACAGCGCCGGCGCCTGCGAACCCGAAGCCTTTTCCTGCAGCGACTGGCCCGTCCACTCGTAGCCGATACCGGCCGGCAGCTTGGCGGCCAGGCGTTCCATCTCGGCCATGGCGTCACCCGAGCTGGCACCCGGCGCGGCTGCACCCGAAAGGCGGACAGCCGGATAGCCGTTGTAGCGCACGAGCTGCACCGGGCCGACGATCCAATGGCCCTTGGCGAACGTCGACATCGGGACCATGTTGCCCTGACCGTTGCGCACGTACAGGTTCATGATGTCTTCGGGCTGCATGCGGTTGATCTTGTCCGCTTGCACGATCACACGCTGCTGACGACCGTAGTTCGGGAAGTCGTTGGCGTATGCCGAGCCCAGCGCCGTCGACAGCACGGCGTTGATGTCGGTGAACGAGACACCCAGCGCATTGGCCTTCTCGCGGTCGATATCCACCTGGTACTGCGGCGAATCTTCCAGACCTTCCGGGCGCATGCCGGTGATGACCTTGCTTTGCGCCGCCATCCCCAACAGCTGATTGCGGGCTGCCATCAGCGCGTCGTGGCCGAGGCCCGCGCGGTCCTGCAGACGGAACGTAAAGCCCGTTGCGTTACCCAGTTCCGGAATCGGCGGCGGATTCAGCGGAAAGACGATCGCATCGCGAATGCCACCGAACAGCGCACCAAAGGCCCGGCCGACCACGGCATCGGCGGTTTGATCCTTGCCCTTGCGCTCGCTCCAGTCCTTGAACGGGGTGAACACGATACCGGCGTTCGGCCCGTTGCCCGAGAAGCTGAAACCCTGCACGGCCACGATGTTCTCGACCGCCTTTTCCTGCTTGTAGTAGTTCTCGACCTGCTTGATCACTTCCAGCGTGCGGTTGGCCGATGCACCCGGCGGCAGCTGGATGTTGGTCACGATGTAGCCCTGGTCTTCGGTCGGCAGGAACGAAGACGGCAGGCGCAGGAACAGGAACACCACCGCCACGATCAGCGCAACGTAGATGACCATGTAGCGGAAGGTCTTCTTGAGCATGCGCTCCACGAAGCTTTGATAGCGGTTCGTGGTGGTGCTGAACATGCGGTTGAACCAGCCGAAGAAGCCCTTCTTCTCGTGGTGCGAACCCTTCTCGATCGGCTTGAGCAGCGTCGAGCACAGTGCCGGCGTGAGCGTCAGCGCCATGAGTGCCGAGAAGAAGATCGATGACACCATCGACAGCGAGAACTGGCGATAGATCGCGCCGACCGAGCCCGAGAAGAACGCCATCGGGATGAACACGGCCATCAGCACCAGCGTAATACCGATGATGGCGCCTGTGATCTGGCCCATGGCCTTGCGGGTCGCTTCGCGCGGGGGCAGGCCTTCTTCGGCCATGATCCGCTCGACGTTTTCCACTACCACGATGGCATCGTCAACGAGAATACCGATCGCCAGCACGAGGCCGAACATCGTCAGCACGTTGATCGAGAAACCCATCGCGTTCATGGTGGCGAACGCGCCCAGGAGCGAGATCGGCACCACGATCGACGGCACCAGCGTGTAGCGGATGTTCTGCAGGAACAGCAGCATCACCAGGAACACCAGCGCCATGGCCTCGAATAGCGTCTTGACCACTTCTTCGATCGAGATCTGGACGAACTTGGAGGTGTCGTACGGCACCTTGTATTCCACGCCCGCCGGGAAGTACTTCGACAGCTCTTCCAGCTTGGCCTTCACGGCCTTGGCAGTGCCCAGCGCGTTACCCGTCGGCGAAAGCTGCACACCAATCGCCGAGATCGGCTGGCCGTTGATCCGTGCAGACGTCGAGTAGGTCTGGCCGCCGAGTTCCAGGCGCGCCACGTCCTTCACGCGCACCAGCGAACCGTCCGGCTTGGCCACCAGCACGATGTTGCCGAACTGCTCGGTGGTCGTGAGCTGACCTTCCACCACGACCGTTGCCGCGAGCGGCTGATCGGAGACGGACGGCAGATCACCGATCGTACCGGCCGAGACCAGCGCGTTCTGCGCGCGGATGGCGTTATAGACGTCCGTGGGGGTCAGCTTGTAGCCGACCAGCTTGGCCGGATCGATCCAGACGCGCATGGCGCGTTCCGTGCCGAACAGAATCGCCTGACCGACACCCGGCACGCGCTTGATTTCATTCAGCACGTTGCGCGAGATGTAGTCGCCCAGCGCCACCGGATCCATCTTGCCGTCGGTGGATGCGAGCGTCGCGAACAGCAGGAAGTTGGAGCGGGCCTTGTCGACCTGCACACCCTGCTGCGTCACCTGCGAAGGCAGACGCGCTTCCACGCGCTTCAAGCGGTTCTGCACGTCCACCTGCGCCAGCGCCGGATCGGTACCGGCCTTGAACGTCACGGTGATCTGCGCCTGGCCGTTACCGCCCTGGCTGACCGACTCCATATAGAGCAGGCCGTCCGCACCGTTCATTTCCTGCTCGATGATGCTCGTGACGGATTCGTCCAGCGTCTTCGCGTTTGCGCCCGGATACGTTGCCGTGATGATGATGGACGGCGGTGCAATGGTCGGGTACTGCGAGATCGGCAGCTGGGTAATCGAAATCGCCCCAGCAAGGATGATGAACAGCGCGAGCACCCAGGCAAAGACTGGGCGATCGATAAAAAACTTTGCCATGCGATGGCTCCTTGTTTACTGCTTGGCTGCCGGTGCGCTGGCAGCGGGAGTGCTTGCAGCAGGCGCGCTGGCTGCCGGTACGGGTGCTGCGCCGCTACCCTGGCCGCCCTGACCTTGCGGGCCCTTGCCCTGGCCTGCCGACATCGGTTGCCACGGCACGGCCTTGACCGGAGCTCCCGGACGCACCTTCTGCAGGCCGTCGACGATCACCTTGTCGCCGGCCTTCAGGCCGTTGGAGACGATCCATTCCGTACCGGTCGAGCGGTCGGCCTGGACCTGGCGCACGGCTGCCGTGCCCTTCTCGTCGACGACCATGACGGAGGCGCCGTCCGGGCTGCGCGTCACCGCTTGTTGCGGCACCGTGATGGCTTGTTCGTCCACGGCCTGCTCCAGGCGGGCACGCACGTACATGCCCGGCAGCAGCGTGCGGTCGGCGTTCGGAACAATCGCGCGCAGCGTGATCGTGCCCGTAGCAGGGTCCACCGTCAGGTCCGAGAAATAGAGCTTGCCCGTTTGCGCGTAGGCGCGGCCGTCTTCCGTCACGAGCGTGACCTTGGCCGCATCACCCCCGGCCTTGGCCAGCTTGCCGTCCTTGAGCGCCTGCTGCAGACGCATCACTTCGGTGCTCGACTGCGTGAAGGTCAGGTAGATCGGATCGATCTGCTGCACGGTCGTCAGCAGCGTCGCCTCGCCCTGGCCCACCAGCGCGCCTTCAGTGACCTGCGCCAGACCGGCACGGCCGGAAATGGGCGATGTCACGCTGGCGTAGCCCACGTTCAGCTTGGCGGTTTCCACGGCAGCGCGGGCGGCGGCCACGTCAGCGGTGGCTTGCTTGGCGGCGGCGGTGGCGTCGTCGTAGTCCTGCTTGCTGATGGCGTTGGTGGCGACCAGCGGCTTGTAGCGCTCGGCCTTCAGTTGCGCCTGCGTTTGTGTGGCTTCCGATCGCGCCAGCTGTGCCTTGGCGCTGTCCAGCGATGCCCGGTACTGCGCCGGATCGATCTGGAACAACTGCTGGCCGGCCTTCACGTCACTGCCTTCTGCGTAGGTGCGCTTGAGCACAATGCCCGCGACCCGTGCGCGCACCTGTGCCACACGCGTAGCCTCCAGGCGGCCCGGCAACTCGCTGGTCAGGCCAACGGAGTGCGGCTGCACGGTCACAACGCCGACTTCGGTCGGAGGCATGCCGGCGCCGCCCGGCCCTTGTGCCTGCTTGTTACCGCAGGCTGCAAGTGCCACCACCATAAATGCGGCGGCAGCGAGTTGGTGATAACGGCGGGTGTTCGTCATAGATGACCCCATGTGGCGATAAGCGGAATGCCGGGTGCCGCATCGTCGCGCAAACGAGTGCGACGCCGGCAAACCGTCAGCGAAACCAAAAAAAACACAAAAACGAAAACGTCCGATGCTAGCTGCATCTGGCGGCATGCGATATGGCCTTCGCGACGAACTCGCAACAACTCGGACCAGAAAGCTAAGACGCGGGAGCGATCGGCAGTCGATCTCCGACCTGGTCGCCGACAGACACACAGTCTGCCCCAGCGCACCTGCCCGGGATGGATGTGGCGCGTACGGCCATGGGCAAGGGACGGAGTGCGCGCTATTATAGATACGTTCGCGTATGTATGTAAGTGACGCCATTGAGGAATAGGGACTCCGTTGACACCTTTCCGGAGTTCGTAGCAATGACGGCGATCAAGCGAACATGCAGCGGATACCGCGCTGCGACAAGGATTGTCAGCCAACCGGCCTGCTGCCGCGTTGTGCGAAGCGCAATAGTGCGTTGCCTTGAATTGTGCATTGCACAAAAGCCAATCGAAAGAACGCCGCCCGGGGTGGCACGGCGTTCCCCTGGAAGATCATGGTCAGACGAACGAAGGAAGAGGCACTGGAAACACGTAACCGCATCCTGGATGCGGCGGAAGACGTGTTCTATGCGCGGGGCGTGGCACGCACATCGCTATCGGATATCGCGCAGGCCGCGGGCGTGACACGCGGCGCCATCTACTGGCACTTCCGCAACAAGGCCGACGTGTTTGCCGCCATGTGCGAGCGCGTGAAGCTGCCCATGGAGACCATGTGCACCCCGCTGGGCGTGGAGGCCAATGATCCACTGGGCGAACTGCGCACGGTGGGCAACTTCCTGCTGCGGCAACTCGTGGAAGACGCGCACTGGCGCAAGGTTTTCGAGATCATGTTCAACAAGTGCGAATTCGTCGAAGACACAAGCCCCATCCTCAAGCGCCAGCAGGAATCGTTTGAAGAAGGCATGGCCCATCTGACGAGCATCATCGAGCAGGCGACGCGGCGCGGGCAGCTGCCGGCCGACCTCGACATCCCACTGGCCGTGGCGCATTTCCATGCCACGTTCAACGGCATCATGGGCGATTACCTCTTCTACCCGGACGTCTCCAGCCTCGCCACCAAGCGTGAGCGACTGCTGGATGCGTGCATCGACACGCTCAAATACGCGCCGTCGCTGCGGCTGGAGCCGGCAGCGGCCGCTACCGTCCGCACCGGGGAACCGGCATGAACGCGCCCGAGTTCGATCAGATGGTGTTTGCCGGCGGCGGCAACCGGTGCTGGTGGCAGGCCGGCTGGTGGGACGTCGTGCAGCCCGAACTGGGCCTGGCGCCGCGCGTGATTGCCGGCATCTCGGCGGGAGCTTCGACGGCGTGCATGCTGCATGCGTGGAATTCCGCCGAGCTGATGGATTACTACGGCGAGGCCCTGCGCCAGAACACCCGCAACGCCCATTGGGGCAACCTGCTGCGCGGTGAGCGCGTGTTTCCGCACTACGGCATGTACCGCACGGCGCTGCTGACGGTCTTCAGCGAGGGCCGCTTCGGGCGGCTGGCACAGGCGCCCGAGATCCGGATCGGCGTGGCGCATATCCCGCGCTGGCTGGGCGCACGCTCGGCGGTGGCAGCAGGTCTGATTGCCTACAACATCGAAAAGCACGTTCGCAAGACGCTGCACCCAACGCTGGGCACACGCCTCGGCTTTACGGCGGAAATCGTGCGCGCGCAGGACTGCGCCACACCCGAGGACTTGGCGGATCTTCTGCTGCAATCAGCCTCCACCCCGCCGTTCACGCCGGTACTGCGGCGCGCGGGGCGGCCGGTGCTTGACGGCGGCATGGTCGACAACGTGCCCGTGCACGCGCTGGACGCCATCCCGGGCGACGCGCTGGTGCTGGTCACGCGCCTGTACCCGCGCCCAACGTATTTCCGCATGGATGTGCCGGTGCCCGACGGCGTGCAGCGCCGCTTTTACGTACAGCCCTCACGCAAGGTCCCCATTTCGAGCTGGGATTACACCCGCCCGGGCGCCATGCGCGACGCGTATGCGCTGGGCCGTCATGACGGCGAAACCTTCCTGCGCGAACTTCCACGCGGGTTCACCACCGCAGTGGCTGCGTAACCACCTCCTCCAAGACAGGCGGCGGGCGCGCCGCTTGCTGCACATGGCGCGCCCGCCGGCGTGCCGCCAAGGTCGTCCGGCCGATGCTTCTTCGACGGACACCTCATGCCCGCAAACCCTGCACATGCGTTTGACCTGATCGTGATCGGCGCCGGTTCGGCCGGGCTCGCGGCTGCGCGCCGATCTGCGGAACTTGGGGCCCGCACGCTGCTGATCGACCGCGCGCAAATCGGCGGCACCTGCGTCAACCGCGGATGCGTGCCCAAGAAACTGCTCGGCTACGGTGCCGCCTGGTCGCAGACGATGGCTCGGTGCTTGCGCGCCGCACACACCTCGGACGCCTGGGCCGATGCCATCGCCCGCACGCGCACCGAAGTCGCGCGGCTGCACGAAACGCATTTCGCCCGCCTGGCCGATGCCGGCGTGCAATGGCTGAGCGGCATGGCCTCGCTGCGCGGCCGCGGCATCGTCAGGGTGCAAGCCGAGTCCGGCAAGACCACGCTGCGTGCGCGCCAGATCGTGCTGGCTGCCGGCACCCGCCCCACGCCGCTTCCCGTACCCGGCGCGGAGCTGGCGTGCACGTCCGACGACGTGTTTGGTTGGGACACGCTGCCCGCATCGCTCATCATCGCGGGCGGCGGTGTCATCGCGGTGGAAATGGCGTCCACGTTGGCGCGCTTCGGCGTGCGGGTCACCGTGCTGACGCGCGATGCGCGCGTGCTGCCGGAATTTGATGCCACGGTGGCCGAGGCCGCCGCGCAGTCGCTGGCTGGCTGCGGCGTCGACCTGATCCTGAACACCGACGTCGTCCGCGTCGAACGCGATGCCGTGAACGGCGGCGGCGTGGCCGTATACGCGAGCACCGAGGGCAGCGACGTTCCGCGCGTGCTGCGCGCCCAGCGCATGCTGAGCGCCATCGGACGCACGTCGAACATCGCAGGCCTTGGCCTGGAGGCCGCAGGCGTCACGCTCGATGCGCACGGGCGCATTGCCGTCGACCGCCACTTCCGTACACGCGCCCGCGGCGTCCATGCAGTAGGGGACATCTGCGGCGGCAGCCCGCTGCAATTGACGCCCGTGGCCGTCGCGCAGGGCCGCTACGTGGCCGAACGCCTGTTCGGCAAAGGGATCAAGCTGCCTGACATGAACACCGTGCCGATGGCCGTGTTCTGCGATCCGGCCATCGCCAGCGTGGGCCTGACCGAGGCCGACGCGCGCACGCGCTGGCCCGAACTTGGCAAACGCGGGCCGGACACCGACAAACGCGCCCTGGCCGACCGCATCGACATCGTCGTCCGCCGCTTTGTCTCGCTGGAGCAGCGCTTTGCGGGCTCGGGCATGGAATCGCTGATCAAGCTGGTGTGCAACGCGCGCAGCGGCCGCGTGCTCGGCGCGCACATCGTCGACAACGCCGCGCCGGAGATCATCCAGGCGATGGCGGTGGCCGTGCGCATGGGCGTACGCCTCAAGCATCTGCAGTCGACCGTCGGCCTGCACCCGACGGTGGCGGAGGAATTGCTGGGCATGTAAGCGCACTCGTTCAATTTTCCTGATCCCGCCCTGCAAATCCATGCACGTTACAGGTGCTGCGTCGGCGCACAATGGCAGACACTTTCTTCAGGAAATTTGACATGCTCCCCGTGCTCTATCTGTCCCATGGATCGCCCATGCTGGCGGCCGATCCGGGCCCCGTCGGCAAGATGCTTGCGGCGCTCGGGCAAGAGATGGCAGCCCTCAAGCCGCGCGCCATCGTCGTGGTTTCACCGCACTGGATGACGCGCCGGCCGGCCGTCACTGCCCGCGCGCAGCAGGAGGCCTGGCACGACTTCGGCGGTTTCCCGCCGCAGCTCTACGCCCTGGAATACGCCCCGCCGGGCGCGCCCGACGTGGCAGAACGCATCCGTGCGCTGATCGACGGCAACATCGTCCCCGGGCTGGAAGAACAGGCCTCCACCGTGCTGGACCCGCGCCAGCCGCTGGACCACGGCGCGTGGGTGCCGCTGATGCTGATGCTTCCCGAGGCGAAGATCCCCGTCGTGCAGGTGTCGTTGATGCCGGGCTTGTCGCCGGCATGCCAGATGGCGATGGGGCGCACCCTCGCGCCGCTGCGCGACGAGGGTGTGCTCATCGTCGGCTCCGGCAGCTTCACGCACAACCTGCGCGCGCTGATGCGCGGCCCGGGCATGGCGCAGCACGGCGTGCCGGTCGAGCCTTGGGTGACGGCCTTCCGCGAATGGATGATCGAGACGATGACCGACGGCATCCGCAGCGGCGATTTCACCCGCTTCTGCGATTACCGCGCGCAAGCCCCGAACGCCGCCCACGCCCACCCGACCGACGAACACCTGATGCCGCTGTACGTGGCCCTGGGTGCCGCCATGGGCCAGCCGGGCCAAGCCACGCCGGGCGGCGTGCAGGCCCAGCACGTGGTCGACACAGTGACATACGGATCGTTGGCCATGGACAGCTTCCGCTTCGACGGCGCGGGCGCCAATCAGCCGCAGCTGCGCGCCGCGGCTTGATTAACGGAAACGACAGGTAGAACGACTGGCGTTATGCGCGGATCAGCGCAGGCGCCAGTGCCGTCGGATTGACCACGCTGTCGACGTTGCCCTGCAGAACATCGAGGATGTTCTGGAACGCGACGCTGAAGTACAGCTCGTAACCTTCGCGCTCGACATAGCCGATGTGCGGCGTGCAGATGCAGTTCTCCATGCGCAGCAGGGTGTGGCCCTGCAGGATGGGCTCCGTTTCAAACACGTCGATGGCGGCCATGCCAGGGCGCCCGCGGTTGAGCGACGTCACCAGGCCGTTTTCTTCCACCAGCTCGGCTCGGCTCGTGTTGACGAAGAGGGCGGTCGGCTTCATGCGCGTGAGGTCGGCCACCGTGACGATGCCGCGCGTTTCGTCGTTCAGGCGCAGGTGGACGGACAGCACATCGGACTGCTCGAACAGCGCGTCCTTCGAATCCGCTACGGCAAAACCATCGGCGCGGGCCCGCTCTTGCGAGCCTTCGCGGCCCCACACCAGCACATTCATGCCGAAAGCGCGGCCGTAGCCGGCCACGAGCTGGCCGATCTTGCCGTAGCCGAAGATGCCCAGCGTCTGGCCCTTCAGGACGCGGCCAATGCCAAAGTTGGGCGGCATCGTCGTGGATTTCAGCCCCGACTGCTGCCACGCGCCGTGCTTGAGGCTCGCCACGTATTGCGGAATACGACGCTGTGCGGCCATCACCAGCGCCCAGGTCAGCTCGGCCGGCGCCACCGGCGAGCCTTTCCCCTCCAGCACCACCACACCCTTGTCGGTGCAGGCATCCAGATCGATATGGCCGCCCGAGTCGCGCGATACGCGGCCCGTCTGGCTGATGATCTTGAGTTTGGGCAGGCGATCGAGCAACTGACGCGTCACGCGCGTGCGCTCCCGGATCAGCACAATGGCTTCAACGTCCGCCACGCGTGCGGCCAATTGCCCCACACCTTTGACGGTGTTGTTGAACACTTTGACTTCGTGGTCTTGCAGCAGGCTGAAGCAATCCAGCTTGCGAACAGCGTCTTGGTAGTCGTCCAGTACGGCAATCTTCATCGACATCTCACTTCGAACAATGGTGCGCAGCAAAAAACAGCGATCCCTCGCGGTGGTATTCTTCCCATCCCTCGTCGCACGACAATCCGTGTCGACGTTTGGAATTGCCCGCCGCGGGCACGCAATTTGCGCAGCCTCGCTGGTGACGAGTCCTTGTTCTACGGTCTGTTGACCTCGGTCCCGCCACTTTAGCGCACGCGGCCCTCGCTGCCCGGAAAAACCCACCTTCCGTCAGTGCACCGCTTTGTAACTGAATGTGAAATCAGCACGGCTCCCGTCCCTCCGCCTGCCTCACCTCTCCCTCTGGAAACCGCTGATCCGGCTCGCTTCCGATGCGCCGTCGATCGCTTTCCACCCCGCCGCTGGGCGCGGCCGCCGTGCTGATCCGACACCGATTTCTTTCTCACTTCCATTGGAGTTTTGGTCATGAATCAACCCGTGATGCAGGGCGTGCCCGCATTGAACGTGCCCGATTACGTGAAACACCCGCGCCTGACCGCGTGGGTGGGCGAGGTGGCGGCGCTCACCAAGCCGGAGCGCATCGTCTGGTGCGATGGTTCGCAAGAGGAATACGACCGCCTGTGCGCCGAGATGGTGACCGCCGGCACGATGAAGCAGCTCAACCCGGCCAAGCGCAAGAACTCGTACCTGGCGCTGTCGGACCCGTCGGACGTGGCACGCGTGGAAGACCGCACCTTCATCTGCTCACAGAAGAAGGAAGACGCCGGCCCCACCAACAACTGGACGGCCCCGGCCGAGATGCGCCAGACGCTGAACGGCCTGTTTGACGGCAGCATGCGCGGCCGCACGCTGTATGTGGTGCCGTTCTCGATGGGCCCGCTGGGCTCGCCGATCGCGCACATCGGCGTGGAGTTGTCGGACAGCCCGTACGTGGCCGTCAACATGCGCATCATGACCCGCATGGGTCGCGCGGTGTACGACGTGCTGGGCACTGACGGCGATTTCGTACCGTGCGTGCACACCGTCGGCAAGCCGCTCGCCGCCGGCGAAAAGGACGTGCCGTGGCCGTGCAACCCGACCAAGTACATCGTGCATTTCCCGGAAACGCGCGAAATCTGGTCGTTCGGCTCGGGCTACGGCGGCAATGCGCTGCTGGGCAAGAAATGCTTCGCGCTGCGGATCGCCTCCACCATGGGCCGCGACCAGGGCTGGCTGGCCGAGCACATGCTGATCCTGGGCGTGACGTCGCCGGAGGGCAAGACGTACCACGTGGCTGCGGCCTTCCCGTCGGCCTGCGGCAAGACCAACTTTGCGATGCTGATTCCGCCTGCAGGCCTGAACGGCTGGAAGGTGACGACCATCGGCGACGACATCGCCTGGATCAAGCCCCGCCAGGACGCCAACGGCAAGACGCGCCTGTACGCCATCAACCCGGAAGCCGGCTACTTTGGCGTGGCGCCGGGCACGAGCGAGAAGACCAACTTCAACGCGATGGCCACGCTCAAAGAGAACGTCATCTTCACCAACGTGGCCCTCACCGACGACGGCGACGTGTGGTGGGAAGGCATGACCGACACGCCGCCGGCGCACCTGATCGACTGGCAGGGTCAGGACTGGACGCCTGCGAGCGCCAAGGAAACCGGCCGCAAGGCAGCGCATCCGAACGCGCGTTTCACGGCGCCCGCCGCGCAATGCCCCTCGATCGATCCGGAATGGGACAACCCGGCCGGCGTACCCATTGATGCGTTCATCTTCGGCGGCCGCCGTTCGACCACCGTGCCGCTCGTTACCGAAGCGCGCGACTGGACCGAAGGCGTGTACATGGCCGCGACGATGGGCTCGGAAACCACCGCTGCCGCTGCCGGCCAGCAAGGCGTGGTGCGCCGCGACCCGTTCGCCATGCTGCCGTTCTGCGGCTACAACATGGCCGACTACTTCGCACACTGGCTCAAGGTTGGCGAGAAGCTGGCCGACAGCGGCGCAACGCTGCCGAAGATCTTCTGCGTGAACTGGTTCCGCAAGGATGAAAACGGCAAGTTCGTGTGGCCGGGCTTTGGCGAGAACATGCGCGTGCTCAAGTGGATGATCGATCGCATCGAAGGCCAGGCGCAGGGTGAGGAACACGTCTTTGGCGTGTCGCCGCGCTACGAAGAGCTGAGCTGGGACGGTCTGGACTTCACGGCGGAGCAGTTCGCCAAGGTGATCTCGCTGGACGCGGACGCCTGGAAGCAGGAACTGGCGCTACACGACGAGCTGTTCACGAAACTGGCGCACGGCCTTCCGCAAGCACTGCCCGATGCCAAGACCCGCCTGGAAGAACGCCTGGGCGGCTGACGCCCGCTGCCTCCTCGGCATCAGGATAAGAAAGCCCGCCTCGCGCGGGCTTTTTTGCGTCCGCCCACAACAGGTTGCCCAAACAACGAGCAGTAATCCTAAAGTTTTAAATCGCACGAATTACCCCTGCCACAAAACAGATCAATTGATTTTTAGCAAATCCGATTGTTTTGTAAAAAATACCGGCGCACACATGAAATCAATCATTATGCCGGCGCGAGCATAATCGTTATGCATTTATGCCAGACTTGAATCATTGCATGCATGGTATCCGCCAAGAACGTTGCTGGGCGTAGCTTTATGAAGAATGAATTTCAACCGCGCCATCCCAGTTCACGGGGAATTGAATGAATTTCGAAATTTTAGAGTTCCTGCGTGACGAATCCCTACGGGATTCTTATAATCCGGCAAAACGGAATCCTTTCTCTCTGAGCCAGAGGGGGGTTCATGACTAGAGGAAACGGGAAAGGGCGAACAAGCCTTATGCCAACGGAGGTGGGGGATCCCTGCTTCACCGGCGCTCGGGGGGGCGCCGGCTCGGATTGCGCGTAAGCGATACCGCACACTGTGCAAACGATTGCATGGTCCGGCACGCTGCGACTGGCACCGAGGGGCTTGCAGACCTTTCTCAGGACCACCCTGGACACCACCCAGGAGGCTCCGCTGGCGATCGTCGACGGGGACAGCAGCATGACGATGCGCGCAAGGCCAACGGCCGGGCAACAGCGCCCGCAAGAAAAGACATGCGAGCACAGGCGCAATTGCCCGCATGGCACTCATAACAACGCGCACCGCAGACAGCAGAGCGCAGCCGCAGGGCTGCTCGCCGGAGTGTGTCGGCTGGTTAGACGGGAGGTATTACAAAGTGGGTATTCAGATCTTGCTGGTCGAACACGACCAGGCAGAGGGGGAGCGTCTGTCGTTTTCCCTGCGTGATGGTGGACACGATGTTCAACGGGTCAGCCATCCGAGCCAGGCGCAGCCTGCCATCCTGGCCGCCATGCCGGAGCTGCTCCTAATGGAGTGGACGTGGCCCGAGCGCGAGTCGATCGACATGCTGCTGGCCTTGCGCGCCAACATGCAGACGCGCGACCTGCCGGTCATCGTGCTGTCCCGTCATGGCGATGCGCGCGCCAAGATTGCCGCGCTCGACGCCGGCGCCGACGACTACGTCGTCAAACCGTGTGACACGGGTGAGCTGCATGCCCGCATCCGCGCCGTACTGCGCCGCCGCGCGCCGCACCAGCATGGCGACGACATCCTGCAGGTCAACGGTCTGCGCCTCGATCCGCTCACGCTGGGTGTGACTGCCCAGACCGAAACCGGCCCCCGCGCCATTGCGCTCAGCCCGCTGGAATTCCGTCTGCTGCACTTTCTCGTCGCGCATCCGCAACGCGTGCATTCGCGCACGCAGCTACTGGACCGCGTATGGGGCAACCATGTTTTCGTGGGTGAGCGCACGGTGGATGTGCATGTGCGCAAACTGCGCGTGGCGCTGGCCGGTACGCCATGCGATGGCCTGATCCAGACCGTGCGCGGCGGCGGCTATCGGCTCGTGGCCGGCACTGGCGGCACGACGGCCGCGCATGCGGCCGAAGCGATCGGCATGCAACTGGAAGCCGCAACCCGCAAGGCCGAACTGCCGGCATACGGCCGCGTCCCCGCAACGCGCTCGCTCGGCCCCGCTCAATTGGGCGCCTGACGAGCCTCTCCGCCGGAATCGACCGCCGCTGGCGCATCGCGCAGCGGCGGTTTTCTTTTGCATCAGCGCTTGGCGATACGCACCTCTGCCCGGGCAGATTGCCGCCGCTCCTTCTTGTGGTGCAGCGTCAACGCTGGCTCTCACGCCAGCGCTTGAGCCAGCCGAGCCCTTCGCTGGTGCCGGCACGCGGCCGATATTCGCAGCCGACCCAGCCGTTGTAGCCGAGCGCATCGAGCAATGCAAATAGGTGTGGATAGTGCAGTTCGCCTTTGTCCGGTTCGTGGCGATCGGGCACACCAGCAATCTGCACGTGGCCCACACCATCGACGTACTGCTTGAGCTTGACCGACAGATCGCCCTCCATGATCTGCGCGTGATAGAGGTCGAACTGCACCTTGACGTTGGCCGCGCCGACTTCCTTGCACACCGCATGCGCCTGCGCCTGATATGTGAGGAAGAAGCCCGGCATGTCGCGCGTGTTGATGGGTTCCAGCACGATGGTGACGCCTGCGCCGGCAGCCTCGCGCGCAGCGTAGGCGACATTGCTCACGTAGGTGGCGTGATGGCGTGCGCGGTCTGCACCGGCGGGCAGCAGGCCGGCCATCACGTGCAGACGCGTGTTGCCGAGCACCTGCGCATACTCGAGCGCTGTCGCAATGCCGCGCTTGAACTCCTCTTCGCGACCGGGCAGCGAGGCGATGCCGCGCTCGCCGCCCGCCCAATCGCCCGGCGGCGCATTGAACAGCGCCTGCGTGAGACCTGTATCGTCAAGACGGGCGCGGATATCGGCCTTGTCGAAGTCGTAGGGAAAAAGGAACTCCACGCCCTCGAAGCCATCCTTTGCCGCAGCGGCAAAGCGGTCGAGGAACGCGTGCTCCTGGTACATCATGGACAGGTTGGCGGCAAAGCGCGGCATGACAGACCTCTGAATACGATTGCTTATTTATTGACCAGCTTCGGCGGCGTGCGCAACACGGCAATGCAGCCGAGCACCAGCACGCCCGCCAGCGCGTACATGCCGGCGGATGTGCTGCCCGTCATGTCCTTGAGCGCACCGATCATATAGGGACTCACGAAGCCGGCCAAGTTGCCGACGGAGTTGATGGCGGCAATGCCGGCCGCAGCAGCGGTGCCCTGCAGGAACGCCGTCGGCAGGGACCAGAACAGCGGCGCGCACGTCAGCACGCCCGCGGCGGCCAATGACAGGAACACGATCGACAGGGCCACGTTGTGACCCGCCGTTGCCACCACGGCAAAACCGACTGCGCCCATCAGCGCCGGCACAACCAGGTGCCAGCGGCGCTCGCGGCGTGCATCGGCGCTGCGGCCGATCAGCACCATGGTGATCGCCGCACATAGATACGGAATGGCGGAGAGCATGCCCACCATGAAGGTGTCTTTCACGCCGGCGCTCTTCACCAGCGTCGGCATCCAGAACGTCAAGCCGTATTGGCCCATGACGAAGGCGAAGTAGATCAGGCTCATCATCCACACGCGCGGATCGGAGAACACCTTGCCGATGCCGGGGTGCTCGGTCTTGCCTTTGTTGTCGGCCGCAATGTTGGCTTCGAGGATCTGCTTTTCGTCTTCCGACAGCCACTTGGCCTTGCGGATGCTGTCATCGAACTTCCAGAGCACCAGCAGCCCAACGAGCACGGCAGGGATGGCTTCGATCACGAACATCCACTGCCAGCCCTGCCAGCCGCCGGCTGCGCCCGCTCCGTGAAACGCACTCATGATCCAGCCCGACAGCGGGTTGCCGAAGATGCCCGAGATGGGAATGGCCGCCATGAACATCGCCACGATGCGCGCGCGGCGATGCGACGGATACCAGTACGTCAGGTACAGGATGATGCCGGGGTAGAAACCCGCTTCCGCCAAGCCCAGGAGGAAGCGCATCGCGTAGAACTGCGTGGGCGTCTGCACAAATGCAAACGCGCCCGAGATCAAACCCCACGTGATCATGATCCGCGCGATCCAGATACGCGCGCCGATCTTGTTCATCAGCAGGTTGCTCGGCACCTCGAAGAGAAAATAGCCGAGGAAGAAGATGCCGGCGCCCAGCCCGTACACCGTCTCGGAAAAATTCAGCGCCTGCGACATCTGCAGCTTCGCAAACCCGACGTTCACGCGGTCGAGATAGGCAACCACGTAGCACAGCATGATGAGCGGGACGATGCGGCGCGACACGCGCGCGTAGACACTGTCCTCTTTTGAAACGGCGTGCGAAGGCAACGCCGCCGTGGTGGCGGTCGAGGTGTTCATTTTGTCTCCGGTGTAAGTGTTATATGGGCCGAGCGGCGGGCACTACCGATCTGCTGCCGGTTGCTCTACCAACGGGCCCCGAACGTCAGGCGCAGTTCGTCGATCTGCGCGTCGGACAGCGGCGCCGGCTTGGGTTCGGTCATCAACCAAAGCCGTGCGGTTTCTTCCAGTTCTTCCAGCGCGTAAGCCGCAGTCGACACCGAGCCGTGCCACACCACGGGCCCCAGCCGGTCGAGCAGCACGGCGCGCACATCATTGGCCAGCGCGGCAATCCGCGCGGCCACATCCGGATGGCCCGGTCGCCGATACGCGATAAGCGGCACGTGGCCGACCTTCATCACGTAGTACGGCGTAATGGGCGGCAGCACGTCGGCTTCGTGCCAGACGCCCGCCAGCGTGAGCGCTACGAGATGCGTCGAATGCGTGTGCACCACGGCATGCGCCTCCGCATTGCGGTCGTAGATGCCGCGATGCAGGGCCAGCGTTTTCGACGGCTTGTCGCCGCTGACCCATTCGCCCGTCGCCAGCACCTTGGCGATACGTGCCGGGTCCAGCGTGCCGAGGCAGGCATCGGTGGGCGTGATGAGCCAGCCGTCAGGCAGGCGCGCGCTGATGTTGCCTGCCGTGCCGACGGTGTAACCGCGCGCATACAGGCTCTGTCCGACGCGGGTGATCTCTTCACGTAGCGCGCTTTCGTTCGTGGTGGTCATGCGATCGGCTCCGTGGTTGCGTGCGCCAGTTGCGCGAGCGCCTTCTCGAAGAAATCCACCGTGCCGAAGTTGCCGGACTTCAATGCCAGCGCAAGCGGATCGCTATCGATGGTGGCGGTCCAGGGCACACCGGGGTCGATCTGCGGACCGATGCGCAGCGCACGCACATCGAGCGCCTGCACCACCGCGCCCGAGGTCTCGCCGCCGGCCACCACGAAGCGGCGCACGCCATCGGCATGCAACGTGCGGGCGATGCGGCCCAGTGCGTCTTCCACCAACTTGCCCGCGCGCTCAACGCCCAGCGTCTGCTGCACGCGAGCCACTTGCTCCGGCGCACTGGTGGCGTATACCAGCACCGTCTGACCTGCATGGCGGTGCACGAAATCAAGCGCCTCGACCACCACCGGTTTGCCTTCGGCCAGCGCCAGCGGATCCACCTGGACCGCCGGACGCGATACACGCCAGTGCGCCACCTGCGCGTTCGTCGCACGTGAACAGCTGCCCGACAGCACGATCGCCGAATCGGCCACGATCGGCAGTTGCGCCGCGTTGCCGTGCGCGGTGATCAGCCCCGCGCGGCGATATTGCGCCGGCAGGCCAAGCGCCAGGCCCGAGCCGCCGGTGAGCAGCGGTAGATCGGCAAATGCCTCGCCCAGCACGATGAGGTCGTCGTTCGAAATGGCATCGGCAATTGCCAGCTTCACGCCGTCGGCGCGCAATTGCTGGGCCCGATCGCGAGCGGCCTGTGCGCCGCGCATGATGGTGTCGTAACGCAGCAGGCCGACTTTGCTCGCACTCTGGCGAGCCAGCACCGGCACGAGATTCGGATCGCGCATCGGCGTCAACGGATGGTGCTCCATGCCCGACGCGTTGAGCAGCACGTCGCCCACGAACAGATGGCCACGGAAGATCGTGCGGCCGTTCTCGGGAAATGCGGGACAGGCCAATGTGAAATCGGTACCCAGTTCGGCCATCAACGCCTCGGCCACAGGCCCGATGTTGCCGGCGTCGGTGGAATCGAAGGTCGAGCAGTACTTGAAGAAGAAGCGCGAACAGCCTTGCGCGCGCAGCCAGCGCAGTGCGCTCAGCGACTGCGCCACGGCATCGGCCGCGGCAATCGTGCGCGACTTGAGCGCAACGACGATGGCGTCGGCATCCGCCGCGATGGCCTCGCCGCCGGCCTGCGGCACACCGATGGTCTGCACCGTGCGCATGCCAGCGCGCACGAGCATGTTGGCGAGGTCGGTCGCACCGGTGAAGTCATCGGCGATGCAACCGAGGACCGGGCGGGACGTGGGCGCTGCGCTCATTTCGGTTGGCCCTCCGGCAATGTGATCCCCGGGAAGATCTTGATCACGGCCGAATCGTCTTCCTTCGCATAACCGGCCGTGGATGCCTGCATGAACATCTGATGCGCGGTAGCCGCCAGCGGCAGCGGGAATTTGGTCGCGCGCGCGGTATCGAGCACGAGCCCCAGATCCTTGACGAAGATGTCAACGGCGGACAGCGGCGTGTAGTCGCCGGCCAGCACGTGGGCCATGCGGTTTTCGAACATCCAGCTGTTGCCGGCGCTATGGGTGATGACTTCGTACAGCGCATCCGCTGCCACGCCTTCGCGCAGGCCCAGGGCCATGGCTTCGGCGGCGGCGGCAATGTGCACGCCGGCCAGCAGCTGGTTGATGATCTTGACCTTGCTGCCCGCGCCCGCCTTGTCGCCCAGGCGATAGACCTTGCCAGCCATGGCATCGAGCACGTCGCCCGCCGCCGCATACGCCTCGGGCGTGGCCGAGGTCATCATGGTCATCTGGCCCGATGCAGCCTTGGCCGCACCGCCGGAGATGGGGCCATCCACATACAGAATGCCCTGCTGCGCGAGGCGCGCCTCCAGCGCAATCGACCAGTTCGGGGCGACCGTGGAACACATGACAAACGTGCTGCCCGGTCGCATGGCGGCCGCTGCACCGGCCTCTCCGAACAGCACAGCTTCGGTCTGCGCGGCGTTGACCACCACCGATACCACCACGTCCACGCCCGCCGCCACCTCGGCAGGCGTCGCACAGGCCACGCCGCCTTCCTTGGCGAAATCTGCAGCGGCACCTGGGCGCGCATCGCAGGCATGCACGGTGTAGCCGTGATTGCGCAGGGTCTTGGCAATGCCCAGACCCATGGCGCCGAGTCCGATCACGCCAACCTTCCGGTCAGCCGCCGATTGCGTCATGAATGGCTCCTGAAATCAGTCTTGCGCTGCATCGCGGCCCTCGGCCAAGCGACGTGCGGCATTGAACATGTGGGTCTGCGCGGCATTGCGTGCAGCGAGTGCGTCTCGGTGGCGGATCGCTTCGACCATCGCGCGGTGCTCGTCGCGGACCTGGCGGGCGAAGTCTTCGCGGCGCGCTTCGTTGCTGCGCGTCACGCCGATCGCTTCCTCCAGGTATTGGCTGAAAAAGCCGAGTGCCTGCACGAGGAACGGATTGCCGCTGGCGGCCGCGATGGCGCGGTGAAAACGCAGGTCTTCGGTCACGCCGTCACCGCCGGCCGCCACCGCAGCGTCGATGCTGTCGAGTGCGGCGTCGATCTCGATCATCTCGGCGTCGGTGCGGCGCTGGGCCGCGAGGGCGGCGCCTTCAGCCTCCAGCGCACGGCGCAGTTCGATGATGTGCAGCACGGCATCGATCGAGCCGGCTTGCGCCGCGTCGATCCGCAGCGGCTTGAGGCCGGCCTGCTGCGTGACGTACACGCCGCTGCCCTGGCGCGCTTCGACCACGCCCTCGTGGCGCAAACGCGAGATGGCCTCGCGGATCACGGTTCGGCTCACACCGAATTCCTGCCCGAGCACGGTTTCGGACGGCATGCGTTCGCCGCGGCGCAGTTCGCCCGCGTCGATCTTGTCCATCAGGGTCTGGGCCACGCGGTCGGACAGGGAGGGCGCGGCGTCGAGTCGTTCAAACATGGTGGCAGGGATGTCTTGGCAAGCGTAAATTCGTCGTGTCATCATACAAGTTGAGTCGTAGCGCTTCATCCCTGTTTACCCTAGGCATCGATCAAAACGCCCGGCGGCTTACGTCAGGCAAGAAGGAGACACCATGAATATCGTCATCACCGGCGGCGCCGGTTTCCTGGGCCAGCGCGTGCTGGCGGCACTGCTTCAGCAACCGGGCCTGCCGGCTGCGGACGGCTCGGTGCAGCCCGTTGAGACCTTCATCGTGCTGGACCAGGTGGCCGGTCAGATTGCCGATGCGCGCGTGCGCTACGTGACCGGCGATGCCTCCGACCCCGCCCTCATCGCGCAGGTGATCGACGAAAATGTGGGCGGCGTGTTCCACCTGGCCGCCGTGGTGAGCGGCACCGCCGAGGCCGACTTCGACCTCGGCATGCGCGTGAACCTGGACGGCACGCGCGCATTGCTCGATGCGCTGCGCGCGCAGCACGCCAAGACCGGCCGTGCGCCGCGCGTGCTGTTCGCCAGCTCCGTGGCAGTGTTCGGTGGCCAACTGCCGGCCGTTGTCACCGACGACACGGCGGCCACGCCGCAGGCCTCGTATGGCGTGCAGAAGCTCATGGGCGAATTCCTGGTCGGCGAGTATTCGCGCAAGGGCTACATCGACGGCCGCGCCGTGCGCATCCCCACGGTGTCGGTGCGCCCGGGCAAACCGAACGGCGCGGCCTCGAGCTTTGCCAGCGGCATCATCCGCGAGCCGTTGTCAGGCGAGGAAGCCATCTGCCCGGTGGAAGCCGAGACTGAGCTGTGGCTCGCCTCCCCGCGCCAGGTCGTGGCCTCGCTGCTGCACGCGTACACGCTGCCGGCCTCGGCATGGGGCCATCGCCGCTCACTGAATCTGCCGGGCATTACGGTGCGCGTGGGCGAGATGGTGGAAGCGTTGCGCAAGGTGGCGGGCGATGCGCCGGTCTCGCGCATCCGCTGGGAGCCGGACGCGCGCATCAAGGCCATCGTGCAAAGCTGGCCGGCGCGCTTCGATACCGCGCGCGCCGATGCGCTGGGCTTTGGCCGCGACACCTCGTTCGAGGCGATGGTGCGCGATTACGTGGACAGCGCGAAGGGCGCCTAACGGCCCTTGCCCAGCTCCACCGCAAACTTCACCAGTTCTGCCTGCCCCTCGATGCCGAGTTTGCGCTTGAGGTTCAGGCGGTGCGATTCCACCGTACGCACGGACAAGCCCAGCTCGTCGGCGATGCGCTTGTTGGCATAACCCTTGGCGATGCCCTCGAGAATGTCGCGCTCGCGCGGCGTGAGCGCCTCGACCGGTGTAGGCATGACAGCCTGCTCCGCCATGCGCATCGCCAGCTGCGCGCTGTAGAACGGCCGGCCGGCCAGCACGGCGTCGATGGCTTCGACCAGTTCGCTGGCGGGCGCGTCCTTGAGCACGTAGCCACGCGCGCCGGCGCGAATCACCTGCCGCACGTACTCCAGGTTGTCGTGCATCGACAGCACCAGCACGGCAATCTCGGGAAATTCCTCGGCAAACTTCTCGGTGAGCGCAATGCCGTTCATGCCGCGCATGCCGATGTCCATCAGCGCCAGATCGGGTGACAGTGTGCGCGCGGCCTGCAGGGCGGCATCCGCGTCACCGGCTTCACCCACCACTTCGAAATGCGGCACGGCTTCCAGCCGCACGCGCACGCCATCGCGCACTAGCGGGTGATCGTCGACGAGGAGCAGTTTGACGGGCGTGGGTGGTCGCATGTTCATACGAGTGGAGAAGAGGGGGCCGAAGCCAGTTGGGCGATGACGACATGCGGCAGCACGGCGCACACCTCGGTGCCGTGCGGGCCGGAGGCGATCGCACAGGTGCCGCCCAGCGCGGCCATGCGCTCACGCATGTTGCGCAGGCCGATGCCGTGCTGTGGGTCCACCTGCACGGATTCCACGTCGAAGCCGGGGCCGTTGTCGCGAACGGACAAGCGCACGGCATCGATATCGTTTTCAAGCAGCACGCCGATGCGCGTGGCTTGCGTGGCATGGCGCTCGATGTTCGAGACGGCCTCTTGCGCAATGCGGAACAGCGCGGTGTTGCACGCATCCGGCAATTGCACCGGCGGGCCGACAAGTTCAAGCGCAATCGCAGACCCCGGCTGGCTGTCTTCATGTGCCTCGCGCGTTTCGCGCACGAGCAGCTCCAGTGCGGCAGCCAGGCCGAGATCATCCAGCAGCGCAGGGCGCAGGTTGTGCGACACGCGCCGCACCTCGCCCAGCGCGCCGTTCAACCGGTCGAGCGCCCGGCGCAGCATGCTGCCCGCCCGTTCGATCGACGTCGGCGATGCCGCTGACGCTTCGAGATGGCCATGCGCGGTTTCCAGCAGCAGCTTGGTCGAGACGAGCACCTGGCTGATGCCGTCGTGCAACTCGCGCGAGACACGCGCACGTTCGTCTTCCTGCGACTTCACCACCTGCTGCGCGAGCTGGCGCAGCTTGGCATCGGCCTGGCGGTGGTCGCTCACGTTCAGCGCCAGCCCGCTGCCGGCCACCAGCAGGATGCTGATCGCGGCGATGCCGACCACCCAGGCCAATGTCTGGTCGATGTTGGCTTGCGCGCGCCGGTCGATCTCACGCAAGGTTTGTTCGATGTCGTCCAGGTACAGGCCGGTGCCCACCATCCAGCCCCACTGTGGAATCGGTTCGACATAACCGAGCTTGGGCACGCTCTGGTGCGTCGATGGCTTGTCCCACATGTAGCGCACGAAACCGCCGCCGGCCTGGGCGGCAGCCACCAGTTTCTGGATGGTCGGCTGGCCGCCGGAGTCCGTCAGGTCCCACAAGTCGCGCCCGACAAGTTCGGGCTGGCGCGGGTGCATGAGGTTGCGGCCGCGCAAGTCGTAGAGGAAGAAGTAGCCATCGGTGCCGAAGTCGAGGCGGGCGAGCGTGCGCATCGCTTCGTCGCGCGTGGCTTCGTCCCGGGCCGGGTCGCCACTTTGGCCGGACGCAAGCAACGGCGCGATGGCACTCTGCGCAAGCTTGACGTAAGACCGCAGCTCGGTCTCCTTGGCCTGCAGGTACGCCGATTCCACCAACTGTCGTTCGTGCCGCGCCAGTGCAATCGACTGGTGCCGCACGGTCAGCATGATCGCCAGCATGGCGATGGTCAGCGGCGCGACGGCGAGCAGCAGGATCTTCTGGCGGAGCTTCATGGCAAAACGCGGCGTACGTTGCGGCATCGCAAGGTGGCGCCGCGGTCTCGGTCGGGTGTGGCCCCTGCGTAGAACTACGGACCTGTGCTGCGTAGTCCTCCGCTTGTGGCGCGGGGCGAGGCTGGCAAATACTACACGCCCCTGTCACGGGGCAGGACTTACCGCAGGGATGAACCCACATCCCGCGTTCAGCAAATAGCTTCGACCAAGGTTCGAGGAGATCGACATGAGCTTCGTCAGGCAACACCTGATCTGGCTGGTCGTCGCCATTCTTGGCGCATCTGCCTTTGCCACCGTTGCGCTTGCGCGCGGCGAGGCAGTCAGTGCGCTATGGGTGGTGGTGGCCGCCGTATGCATCTACCTGATCGCGTATCGCTACTACAGCCGCTTCATTGCCGACAAGGTGCTCGGCCTGGACGGCACCCGCAAGACGCCCGCCTGGCGTTACAACGACGGGCTCGATTACGTTCCCACCAACAAGCACGTGCTGTTCGGGCACCACTTCGCGGCCATTGCCGGGGCAGGCCCGCTCGTGGGCCCCGTGCTGGCCGCGCAGATGGGCTATCTGCCCGGCATGCTCTGGATTCTGGCCGGCGTGGTGTTTGCCGGCGCGGTGCAGGATTTCATCGTGCTGTTCATCTCCAGCCGCCGCGACGGCCGCTCGCTGGGCGACCTCGTGAAGAGCGAGATGGGCACCGTGCCCGGCGTGATCGCGCTGTTTGGCGCGTTCCTCATCATGATCATCATCCTGGCCGTGCTGGCGCTGATCGTGGTGAAGGCGCTGGTCGGCTCGCCGTGGGGCACCTTCACGGTGGCCGCCACGATCCCCATCGCGCTGTTCATGGGCGTGTACGTGCGCTACGTCCGCCCGGGCCGCATCGGCGAGATCTCCATCATCGGCTTCGTGCTGCTGATGCTGGCCATCATCGGCGGTCAGGCGGTGCACGAAAATGCCGCGCTGGCGCCGCTGTTCACGTTCGACGGCAAGGCCCTCACGTGGATGCTGATCGGCTACGGCTTTGTCGCCTCGGTGCTGCCGGTGTGGCTGCTGTTGGCCCCGCGTGATTACCTGTCGACGTTCCTGAAGATCGGCACGATCATGGCGCTGGCCATCGGCATCCTGATCGTCGCGCCGCAGATGCAGATGCCTTCGCTCACGCAGTTTGCTGGCGGCGGCGGCCCGGTGTGGTCGGGCAACATGTTCCCGTTCCTGTTCATCACCATTGCGTGCGGCGCGGTGTCGGGCTTCCACTCGCTCATCGCGTCGGGCACCACGCCCAAGTTACTGGAGAACGAACGCCAAGCACGCTTCATCGGCTACGGCGCGATGCTGATGGAATCGTTCGTCGCCATCATGGCGCTGGTGGCCGCTTCGGTCATCGACCCGGGCGTGTACTTCGCGATGAACAGCCCTGCGGCGCTGGTGGGCGCGACGCCCGATACGGTGGCACACACGCTGTCCACCTGGGGCTTCGTCATCACCCCTGACGTGCTGATCCAGACCGCCAAGGACGTCGGCGAAAACACCATCCTCGCCCGTGCGGGCGGCGCCCCGACGCTGGCTGTGGGCATGGCGCACATCCTGCACCAGGTGGTGGGCGGCCAGGCCATGATGGCCTTCTGGTACCACTTTGCGATTCTGTTCGAGGCGCTGTTCATCCTGACCGCCGTGGACGCAGGCACGCGCGCCGGGCGCTTCATGCTGCAGGATCTGCTGGGCACGTTTGTGCCGGTACTCAAGCGCACGGATTCGCTCGTCGCCAACCTCATTGCCACGGCCGCGACCGTCGCCCTGTGGGGCTACTTCCTGTACCAGGGCGTGGTCGATCCGCTGGGCGGCATCAACACGCTGTGGCCGCTCTTTGGCATCTCCAACCAGATGCTGGCCGCGATTGCGCTGACGCTCGGCACCTGCGTGCTGGTCAAGATGAAACGCGACCGCTACGTGTGGGTGACGCTGCTGCCGACCCTCTGGCTGCTGCTCTGCACGCTCACCGCCGGCTGGCAGAAGCTGTTCGATCCGGACCCGAAGATCGGCTTCCTGGCGCACGCCAACAAGTACGCCAGCGCGATTGCCGAAGGTAAGCTGCTGGCCCCCGCCAAGTCGATGGCGCAGATGCAGCAGGTGGTGCTGAACGACCGCATTGACGCGTTCCTGTGCGGCCTGTTCATTCTCGTGGTGGTCAGCATCGCGTGGTATGGCCTGCGCACGGTGCTCAAGGCGCGCGCCGCGAGCCGCCCGACCGCCAACGAAACGCCGTACGAAGCGCTGGGCGCGTGAGCACGGGCATGCGCGAAGAACTCGAAAACTTCGGCCGCTACCTGGGCCAGACGCTGCGCCTGATGGTCGGCGTGCCAGACTACGACACCTACGTGCGGCACATGCAGGAGACGCACCCCGGCCAGGCCGTCATGACGTACGAAGACTTCTTCCGCGAACGCCAGGACGCGCGCTACGCCGGACGCGTCGGCCGCTGCTGTTGATGACCGGTTGAACGCGCTCCCAAACAAAAAACCGCCGGTGCATGCAGCCATGCCCGGCGGTTTTTTCTTGCGTGCCCTACATGGACCGACGTGCCGCTGTGGGCGGATCGCCGTGCTTGGCCCGATAGGTTTTCTCCACCAGTTCACGCAGCTTGCCGAGCGCGCCCACATCGCCTTGGGCGGCCGCCCTGCCATACCACTTCTTGGCCTGCTCGATATCCTGCGGCACGACACCAGGCTCGCCGCGCTCGTAATAGCTGCCGACGATGTACTGCGATGGCGCATCGCCCCCTTCGGCCGCCTTCTTGTACCAACTGAATGCGCGCCCGTAGTCGCGTGGCACACCGCGCCCGGTGAAGTAATCGGTGGCCAGCGCACGCTGCGCCTCGACATGCCCGCCGGCGGCGGCACGCTCGTACCACTTGTTGGCTTCTTCCAGCGAGCGCGGTACCAGTTCGCCGCGTTCAAACAATTCGCCGTAGGCAAACTGCGCGTGGGTCATCTGGTTGTCGGCGGCACGGCGCAGCCATTTGACCGCTTCGTCGGGCCGGGCGACGGCGCCTTCGCCGCGCATCAGCATCATCGCGTAGTTGAATTGCGCGAGCCGGTTGCCGCGCTGGGCTGCCTCGGCAAATTCATCGAAGGCGTGGCCGAAATCGTTCTTCTCATAGTGCGCGATGGCGATCTGGGTGAGGGCGTCGGCGTCGCCTCGCACAGCTTGCGGCGAGGTTGCGGCAAGTGCAAAAGGCGCCGCCATCCCCATCGCAATCACCAACACCGTCTGCAGCATGCGCGGACTACTGCGCCTGGTCTGTCTGCTCATCGCACGCTCCTCACCGGAAGAGGGTCCAGTGTAGCGCGCCACTGTGCTGCGTGTGGGCGCGCACAAACCAGCACACGGCAAGTCCATCGATGCCCGGGCAATCAGCCGGCGCGCACCCGGTACACCGCTACGCTGCCACGCCAGTTGGCGCCCCAGCGCACCACGTTGCCTTCGTGCAGCACCACACGGTCGAGAATCACCAGCCCCACCTTGGGCGCCAGCGCTTCAAAATCGCGGATGGTCAGCACACGCACGTTGGGCGTGTTGTACCACTCGTACGGCAGCGACTTGGACACCGGCATGCGCCCGCGAAAAATCGAGAGCCGATGCGGCCAGTAGCCGAAGTTCGGAAACGACACGATGCACTCGCGCCCCACGCGCAGCATCTCGCGCAGCACCTGCGCCGTGTTGTGGATGGTCTGCAGCGTTTGCGAAAGGATGACCGTATCGAAGCTCTTGTCCTCGAACAGCGCCAGCCCGCCTTCCATGTTCTGCTGGATCACGTGCACGCCCTTTTGCGTGGAGGCCAGCACGCCCGCATCGTCGATCTCGATGCCGTAGGCCAGCACGTCGAGCTCATCCTGCAGCACGCGCAACAGGCTGCCGTCGCCGCAACCGAGGTCGAGCACGGTCGAGCGCGGCTCGATCCAGCGAGCGATGGCACGAAAATCCGCCCGGTCCGCCAGGATGTTCGGCACCGCCGACGGTGCCGCGGGGTTCAGCGTTTGCGTTGTCATGCGCCGATCTCCTGGGCGATGCGTTCGTAATAGGCGCGGACCAGCGCGTGGTAGCGCGCGTCTTCCAACAGGAAAGCGTCGTGACCGTGCGGCGCGTCGATCTCGCCGTAGGTGACGGGATGCTTGTTGTCGAGCAGCGCCTTGACCAGTTCGCGACTGCGCGCAGGGGCGAATCGCCAGTCGGTCATGAAGCTGACGACGAGGTAACTCGCCTTGGTGTGCGCAACGGCATTGGTCAGGCTGCCGCCGTAGGCCAGTGCGGGGTCGAAGTAATCGAGCGCGCGCGTGATCAGCAGATACGTGTTCGCATCGAAGTACTCGGCAAACTTGTCGCCCTGATAACGCAGGTAGCTCTCGACCTGGAACTCGACGTCGAACGAGAAACGGATGTCATCCGCCTTCAGCTCGCGGCCGAATTTCGCGGCCATGTCTTCGTCCGACAGATACGTGATGTGGCCGATCATCCGGGCCACGCGCAGACCGCGCTTGGGCTTGACGTTGTGCGCGTAGTAATCGCCGCCGTGGAAATCGGGGTCGGACAGGATCGCGCTGCGCGCCACCTCGTTGAAGGCGATGTTCTGCGCCGACAGCTTGGGGGTGGACGCCACCACGACGCAATGCCGCAGCCGGTCCGGATACATCAGGCTCCAGGCCAGCGCCTGCATGCCGCCGAGGCTGCCGCCCATCACCGCCGCAAACTGCTCGATGCCGAAACGATCGGCCACGCGCGCCTGGGCGTTCACCCAGTCTTCCACCGTCACCACAGGGAAGCGCGCGCCATAGGGCAGGCCGGTTTCCGGATGCGGGCTCATGGGGCCCGTCGAGCCGAAACAAGACCCAAGGTTGTTCACCCCGATGACGAAGAAGCGGTTGGTGTCGACCGGCTTGCCGGGGCCGACCATGTTGTCCCACCAGCCGACTTCGCCCTCGGCGTGCACGCCCGCCACGTGGTGCGAAGCGTTGAGTGCGTGGCAGATGAGCACGGCGTTGGAACGGTCGGCATTGAGCGTGCCGTAGGTTTCGACCATCAGGTCGTAGCCGCTGATCTGCGAGCCGTTGCGCAGTTGCAGCGGCTCGGCAAAGTGCATGCGCTCGGGCACGACCAGGCCGATGGCGTTGGCCGGCTTGCCCTGGTGTGCCGCCGGAGAGGAGGTATCGGCCTGCGCCGCATCGGCTGCGGTGACCGCGGGGTCAGCCTGGATGTCTGTCATGGCACCAAAGAAAAAACCCGACCGGCAACGCTGTTCACGCAACCAATCGGGTTCTCATGTGGCGCACGGAGGGCGCTTACTTTCACCACCCCGCTCTGACCGAACCTCTTTAGCCGCATTTGTAATGAGAGCCCAGCGCCACATCCGTGGATGTCTGAACTCCCGCGCGCCCGCAAGCCAGTCGTCAAATCGGCGCGCCAGAGGAGAGTGATTATAGAGCAAGCGGCGGCAGACGCATCACTGCTGCGTGATGCGTCCAATCTTCTGTCATACGCCGGTCAGAGGCCGGCCATGTTGATGTACTTGATCTCCAGGTACTCGTCGATGCCGTATTTGGAGCCTTCGCGGCCCAGACCCGATTGCTTGACGCCGCCAAACGGCGCTTCGGCCGTCGAGATCAGGCCCGTATTGACGCCGACCATGCCCGACTCCAGCGCATCCGAAACGCGCCACGCCCGGCCCAGATCGCGCGTGTAGAAATACGCAGCGAGACCGAACTCGGTGTCGTTGGCAGCGGCCACGGCTTCGTCTTCCGTGTCGAAGGGGATGAGCGCCGCCAGCGGGCCGAACGTTTCTTCATGCGCGACCAGCATGCCCGGCTTCGCATCGACCACGACGGTCGGCTCGAAAAACGCGCCGCCCTGCGCCGACAGGGCATGCGGCTTGCCGCCCACCAGCACGCGGGCGCCCTGGCGTACGGCGTCGTCCAGATGCTGCTGCACCTTGTCCATCGCGCGCATGTGGATCAGCGGCCCCTGCTGCACTCCGGGCTCCGTACCGTTGCCGACGCGCAGCGCACGCACGGCGTCGGCCAGCTTGGCGGCAAACGTGTCGTAGATGCCGCGCTGCACATAGAAGCGGTTCGCACAGACACAGGTCTGGCCCGCATTACGGTACTTGGCGATCATCGCGCCTTCCACCGCTGCATCGACGTCGGCATCGTCGAACACGATGAACGGCGCATTGCCGCCCAGTTCGAGCGACAGCTTTTTGATGTCGTCGGCGCACTGGCGCATCAACAGGCGGCCAACCGCAGTGGAACCCGTGAAGCTGAGCTTGCGCACGATCGGGTTGGACGTCAGCTCGCCACCAATCGCCTGCGAATCGCCCGTGACGATGGACAGCAGGCCCGCCGGCACGCCAGCACGCACTGCCAGCTCGGCAAACGCCAGCGCAGAGTAGGGCGTTTCCAGCGCGGGCTTGACCACCATCGAACAGCCGGCTGCCAGCGCCGGGCCGACCTTGCGCGTCATCATCGCGATGGGGAAATTCCACGGCGTGATGGCCGCGCTCACGCCAATCGGCTCCTTCTGCACGACGATGCGGCGATCGCCCTGCGGCGAGGGAATCGTGTCGCCGTAAATGCGGCGCGCCTCTTCCGCAAACCATTCGATGAACGAGGCGGCGTAGGCAATTTCACCGGCGGCTTCCGGCAGCGGCTTGCCTTGCTCGGCCGTGAGGATGGCGGCGAGATCGTGCTGATGCTCCATCATCAGATCGGCCAGCTTGCGCAGGATCTTCGCGCGATCGCGCGCGCTGACCTTGCGCCAGACGCGCTGCGCGGCCTGTGCGGCATCGATGGCGCGGCGCGTTTCGGCGGCGCCCATGCCGGGCACAGTGCCGATGTTGCGGCCGGTGGCCGGGTCGGTCACGTCACGTGTGGCGCCGTCATCGGCATCGGCCCAGGTGCCGGCGACGAACGCTTGCGTGCGCCACAGGCCGGGGTCTTTCAGTGCGATCGGCGGCGTAACCGGCGCGCTCGGCAAGTCGGTGCGGGTCATGGTGTCAGCCCTCCAGTGCGCGTTGCAGGATGGCAAGGCCCTCTTCGAATACCGCGTCTTCAATCGTGAGCGGGAACAGGAAGCGGATCACGTTGCCGTACACACCGCACGACAGCAAAAGCAGGCCGGCTTCGAGCGCCCGTTGCTGCACGAGCTTGGTGAAGTCGGCGTCGGGCTTGCCGTCCGGCGTGTTGAATTCGACAGCAACCATCGCGCCCACGCCGCGCACTTCTGCAATGCGCGGCTGGCGGGCTTTGACAGCGTTCAGTGCGTCGACAAGGCGCGCACCCAGTGCGGCGGAACGCTCGCAGAGCTTCTCGTCGGCAATGATGTCGAGCACCGCGTGTGCGGACGCCACCGCCAGCGGGTTGCCGGCGTAGGTGCCGCCGAGCCCGCCCGGAGCAGGCGCGTCCATGATCTCTGCGCGGCCCGTGACGGCCGACAGCGGCAGGCCGCCGGCCAAGCCCTTGGCCATCGTCGTGATGTCGGGCAGCACGCCGGTGTGCTCCATGGCAAACAGCTTGCCGGTGCGGGCAAAGCCGGTTTGCACTTCGTCGGCGATCATCACGATGCCATGCTCGTCGCACAGCGCCCGGATGGCGCGCACAAAGTCGGCGGGCATCTGATAGAAGCCGCCCTCGCCCTGCACAGGCTCGAAGATGACGGCCGCTACTTGGCGCGGATCGATATCCGCCTTGAACAGACGCTGGATGGCATCCAGCGCATCCTGCGTGCTCACGCCATGCAGCGCGACCGGCGCGGGCACGTGGTAGATGCTGCCCGGGAACGGCCCGAAGCCCGTCTTGTACGGCACCACCTTGCCCGTCAGCGACATGCCCATGAACGTGCGACCGTGGAAGGCACCCGTGAGTGCGATCACACCGGGGCGGCCCGTGTGCGCCCGTGCGATCTTGATGGCGTTTTCCACTGCCTCTGCGCCGGTGGTGAAGAACGCGGTCTTCTTGGCGTGCGTGCCGGGCGTGATCGTGTTCAGGCGCTCGGCCAATTCGACGTACGAGCCGTACGGCACGATCTGGAAAGCGGTATGCGTGAAGTGATCCAGCTGTTCGCGCACGGCCTGCACCAGACGCGGGTGGCGATGGCCCGTGTTGACCACGGCAATGCCGGCCGCGAAGTCGACGTAGCGTCGGCCTTCCACGTCCCAGAACAGGGCGTTCTCGGCGCGCTCGGCGTAGCGATCGGTCATCACACCGACACCGCGCGGCGTAGCGGCGAGGCGGCGGGCATTCCATTGGGCGTTCTGTTGCGGGTCTCGGGCGTTCATGGCGGTCGTGTGCGTTGGGTCAAGAAAGAGGTGATGCGAGCCAGTGTGGCCTCATTGGCTCTGTACAATAAGACCCAATCAGGATTTTCTTTTGGAACCACTTTGGCTCCATCGCACACCATGGCAGACCACTCACCCACACACCGCGCCAGTATGCTGGTCGACTACCTGCAACGCCGCTTCGACCGTGCAGAGCCGGGGGGCGAGCCCGACCACCGCCGCCTGTATCGCGTGTTGCAAGAGGGCATCCTGCGCGACGAGCTGCAGCCGGGCACGCGCCTGCCGTCGTCGCGGCAGCTGGCCACGGAGTTGGGCATCGCGCGCAACACAGTCATCCACGTCTATGAACAACTCGGCGTGGAAGGCTATGTTTCGGCGGGCGTAGGCAGCGGCACCTTCGTCGCCGATACCGCGCCGGACCGGCTGGACGCGGCGCCTGCACCGGCCGCAGCCGTGGCCGCAGTGGCAGCAGCGCCGATAGCCGAGGCGGCCGCCCCGTCCGCGCCGATCCTTTCCACGCGCGGCCGTGCCCTGGTGCGCGATGCAGGCGCCAGTTCGCGCCAATGGGGCGCGTTCATGCCGGGCGTACCGGAGGTGCGGATGTTTCCGGCGCGCATCTGGTCGCGCTTGCACAACCGGCTGCTGCGCAAGCCGTCGCCCGCACTGCTGACGTATCCCGTGGGCGCGGGCTACCTGCCGCTGCGCACCGCGCTGGCCGATTACCTGCGCACCGCGCGTGGCGTGCGCTGCGAGCCCGAGCAGATCATCATCACAGCCGGCATCCATCCGTCGCTCCAGCTCATCGCCCAACTGCTGTGCGACGCCGGCGACAGCGCGTGGATCGAAGACCCGGGCTACTGGGGCGTGCGCAGCGTGCTCACCGCTGCGGGCGTGCGCACGGTGCCGCTGCCGGTGGACGACGAAGGCATGCGCTTCGACCTCCCCACGCGCGGGCGCCAGCGCAGCAAGCCGCCGAAGCTCATGGTGGTCTCGCCCTCGCACCAATATCCGCTCGGCTCGGTGATGAGCCTGGCGCGACGCCGCGCGCTGCTGGCCACCGCGCAGGCAACCGATGCGTGGATCGTCGAAGACGACTATGACAGCGAATTCCGCTACGGCAGCCGCCCGCTGCCTTCATTGCAAGGACTGGATGAGGGTGGGCGCGTGCTTTACATGGGCACGTTCTCGAAAGTGCTGTTCCCCAGCTTGCGGATTGGCTATCTGGTCGTGCCGCCGGCGCTGGCCGATGCGTTTGCGACGGGGCTGTCAGAGATGTTCCGCGGCGGCCAGATTCTCACGCAGGCCGTGCTGGCGGACTTCATTGCGGAGGGCCATTTCGTCTCCCACATCCGGCGCATGCGCGGTGTGTATGCGGAACGGCGCGAAACGCTGCTGGCTTCCATCGCCCACGAGTTTGGCGACGCACTGCCCGTGCATGACGGTGCGTCGGGCCTGCATCTCGTGCTGGGCTTGCCGGCCAGCACCAACGATGTGGCCGTTGCCGACCTGGCGCTCGCCAATGACGTCGTCACTCGCCCCCTCTCACGGTATTACCAGGACGATGCGCGTCGCCTGCCTGGGCTGCTGCTTGGCTATGGCCATGTGGAGACGGAGCAGATTGCGGCGCGCTTTCATACGTTGGCGGAGGCGGTACGCACCATCGGCTGACCCACGCGGCACACAACAAGAAAGCCCCGCATCGCGGGGCTTTTGCTTGGGGGGAAGCCCACTCAGGCCAACAGCACCCGCAACTGCGCGTCCGCGCCTTCCACCGGAGACTTCCGGAAACCGCTCTTGGCATACCGATGCCAACGCCCGAGCACCGCACACACGAGCAGGTTGGCGCGCGAAGCGATGTCGGTATCTGCCGGCCAGGCACCCTGCGTGACCGCCATGCGCAGGCTCTGCTTGAGCGATGCTTCGATGCGATCCAGGCACTGCGCCATGCGCTCGGGCAGGCGCTCGTCTTCGCCGACCAGCGCATCGCCCACCAGCACGCGTGTCATGCCCGGGTTCTTGTCGGCAAACGACAGCAGCATGTGCGCGATGGCATGCGCCTGGCGCAGGCCGTGTTCTTCACGCAGCGTGATCTGATTGATGAGGCCAAAGACGGTCTGCTCGATGAATTCGATCAACCCTTCGAACATCTGCGCCTTGCTGGCGAAGTGGCGGTACAGCGCCGCCTCGGATACGTCCAGCCGTGCCGCCAAGCCAGCGGTTGTGATCTTTTCACCACGCGGATGCTCGAGCATGCCGGCGAGCGTCTGCAGAATCTGCACACGGCGCTCGCCCGGGCGGGGGCGTTTGCGTACCGGCGGTGCTGCTATGGCGACGTCCGCGACCGGCTCGGCGGTCGGAAACTCCGTTTGCGCGTTGCTCATGACTTCCTGGCCCCTCTCCCGTTGCGAGCGCGGAGTTACCACTGCCTAGCCGCGTCGAACAAGCCTTCGTTTTAGTTGAAGCACCGATTTTACTTTCACGCTCACATAGCCGGGCCGGTTGGCGAACAAAATCGGTGTGGCGGCCGGTTGATGTGGTGAATTTGCACGCGCGCCCACGGCTGCCGCTTGCATTGGATGCAATGCATCGGCAGCGGAGGTCGGCTGGACGCCCGGCGGCACGCGCCGCAGATAGCCCGTCACCCAGACCGTGCCGATCCCCAGGCGTCGATAGCGTTTGAGGTGAGAAAGCGTGTCTTCGACGAGGATGGCGCGTGATGGCGCAATGCGTTCGCGTGCAAGCAGCCGGCGAAGCATCAGCGGATCGGGTTTCGGGCGCAGGCGCCGGTGCACCCACATGTGTTCGACGGCGATTTCGCGCAGGAATGCGCGTTTCAGGCCAATGAGGCGCAACACCTCGCGCGCGTAGGCGACGGGCGCGTTGGTCAGCAGAATCTTGCGCCCGGGCAGGGCGCGCAGCAGTTGGGCGAGGCCGCGTTCGGCGCGCACCATGGCGCGCAGGTCATCAAAGCGGTGGGCCTCGGCCAGGAAATCATCGGGGTCGACGCCGTGATGGCGCACCATGCCGAGAATCGTGGCGCCATAGCGGCGCCAATAGTCCACGCGCACTTGGCTGGCGGTGGCGTCGTCCGTGCCGAGCACGCGGGCCACGTATGCCGTCATCAGCCGGTTGATCTGTGGAAAGATCGCGTGCGATGCGTGGTGAAGGGTGTTGTCGAGGTCAAACAGCCAGACCGGCTGCCGGGCGGGCGCGGAGCCCGCAGGCACCTCGCGCGGGAAGGTGCGCGCAGCATGGCGCACCCGCACCGCCCGGGTGGTTCGCATCAGTGCGAGCGGATCATCGTGCCGAACGCCTGTTCGGTCAGGATTTCCAGCAGCAGCGAGTGCTCGATGCGGCCATCGACGATGTGCACCGAATTCACGCCGCTCTTGGCGGCATCCAGCGCCGACGAAATCTTCGGCAGCATGCCGCCCGAGATCGTGCCGTCGGCAAACAGCTCGTCGATCTCCCGCGCCGACAGGTCGGTCAGCAGGTTGCCCTGCTTGTCCATCACGCCGGGAATGTTGGTCATCATGACAAGCTTCTCGGCCTTCAGGATCTCGGCCATCTTGCCGGCGACCACGTCGGCATTGATGTTGTAGGCCTGGCCTTCGTCAGAGAAACCGATGGGCGAAATGACCGGAATGAACGCGTCGTCCTGCAGCGCCTTGACCACGGCCGGGTTGATCGTCTCGATGTCGCCCACGAAACCGATGTCGATAAACTCGCCCGGCTTCTCCCGGTCCGGCATCTTCAGCTTCTTGGCGCGGATCAGACCGCCGTCCTTACCGGTCAGGCCGACTGCCTGGCCGCCGTATTGGTTGATCAGCATGACGATGTCCTGCTGGACTTCGCCGCCGAGCACCCACTCGACCACTTCCATGGTCTCTTCGTCGGTCACGCGCATGCCCTGGATGAAGGCGCCTTGCTTGCCGACCTTCTTCAGGGCTTCGTCAATTTGCGGGCCACCGCCGTGCACCACCACCGGGTTCATGCCGACCAGCTTGAGCAGGATCACGTCGCGCGCGAAGCTGTGCTTGAGCTTTTCTTCCGTCATGGCGTTGCCACCGTATTTGATGACGATGGTCTTGCCGTGGAACTTGCGAATGTAAGGCAGGGCCTGCGCAAGAATCTCAGCCTTCACCGGCGGCGCGATATGCGCGAGTTCGGGGTCGAGGCCAGCAGGGTCGGGGGCAGCAGAAGCGGTCATGACGGTGACATCCGGTTGGGCAGGTATGATGGAACGCCGAATGTCGCCTGCAACACAAAAAAACGAAGCAGCCCATTTTCGGCAGGCGCGATTTTACAAGAAAAGGCGCTACGGTCTGGTGGCGCACCTTGCGTGCCCGCCATACCGTTGCCACGAAAGAACACCCTGGGGAATCATGGCCATCGCACCCGACCAACTCGACGCGCTGCGCCCTCATCTGCTGCGCTTTGCGCAACTGCAATTGCGCGACACCGCCCTGGCTGAAGATACGGTGGCCGACACCATCCTGGCGGTGCTCGAACATCCCGAGCGCTTTGCCGGCAACGCCTCGCTCAAGACTTACGTCATCGGCATCCTTAAACACAAGATCATCGATGCGATCCGCTCGGGGCGGCGCGAAGTGCGCGTCTCGCTGCTTGCGGGGGGTGAATCCGACGAGGCCGGCATGCGTTCGGACGAGGCGGTCTTCGACAGTCTGTTCGCCGCCGACGGCCACTACACGAGCCCACCGTCCGACTGGGGCGACCCCGATGCCGCGCTGTCACGGCGCGAGTTTTTCGACGTGCTGCAAATGTGCGTCGATCGCCTGCCGCCGCGCGTTGGGCGCGTCTTCATGATGCGTGAGTGGCTGGAGCTGGAAACCGACGAAATCTGTCAGGAATTGCAGATCACGGCGACCAATGCCTGGGCACTGCTCTACCGTGCCCGCATGCGCCTGCGCGAGTGCCTTGACCTGCACTGGTTCGGCAACCAGCCGGCCGCCGCCTGAACCGCATCGCTATCGCACCACCGAGAAAGACCACATGCCAAACCGTTGGGGAATGCTCACCTGCAAGGAAGCGCACCGCGTGCTGGTGAGCGCAATGGACCGCGACCTGCGCACCGGCGAACGCCTGCGCTTGCGCGTGCATCTGTTCGCGTGCGATGCCTGCACGCGGTTCTCACACCAGATGGGATTGCTGCGCCAGGCGATGCACAAGCTCGGGCAAGACGACGACGGGAGCAGCCAAGGGTGACCCCGTCCGCCGCCAACACCGTATGCGCGGTCTGCGGCGCGCAGATGCGCTGCGGAGCGATCGGCGACGGTAAGCAGCCCGACGCGACATGCTGGTGCACGACAGAAGGAATGCTACCTGCCAGCGCGCGGCGCCCGGGACAGGGCTGCCGCTGCCAGCGTTGCCTGCGCGAAGCGATTGCGCAGGCAAAGGCAGCGTCTGAATCCTGCTGACCGATCAGTCTTTGTCTTTGTTGTCGTCGTCCAGCGTGCGCAGTGCACGGCGGACGTCGGCCCGCCCGCGCTGGCGTTCAGCGTGGCCGCCTTCGGTGTGGGCCCCGGCCCTGCGGCCGCGGGTGAGCGGAACGAGAAAATTGCGCGGGCGCGCAGTACCGGCCTTCGTTGAAGGCTCGATGCGGAAGGTCAGTTTCTGGCGAGTGCCCAATGTCTTGTTAGCCATCGGAATGCTTCCTTACGTGGCTTGAAGCGACACTCGCCGCAAGCCATCAATGCTTGTGTTCGCCACCGTGGTTCATGGCGGGCATGTTGCCGGCGGTCAGGTCGCGCACGCGGGCCTCGACCTTCTGCTCGACGACGCGCTTGTCGGCCAGCTCCACCTTCAGCGTGAGCGGCACGGTGGCGTCCTTGGCCAGCGGCTGCTTCAGGTCCATGAGCATCACGTGGTAGCCACCCGGCTTGAGTTGCACCGTCTGGCCCTTCGGCAGCTCCAGCGACGGGACGGCGCGCATGCGCATAACATTGCCTTCCATCTTCATCTCGTGGATCTCGGCCGTGCCCGCAACGGGCGTCGTCACACCCACCACCTTGGCGCCGTCCGCCGATTGCAGCGTCATGAACGCGCCGCTGGCCGTCTGGCCCGGCACCGTGCCGCGCACCCAGGCGTCTTGCACCGTGACCTGTGCGAAAGCGGCGGCGCTGGCGAGCAGGCCAGCAGTGAGCACAGCCAGGCAAACGGAAGAACGGTTCGATCGGGACATCATCAGGGCTCCTGTCGGGGACAAACGTGCAGCGCATTAAAGCACAGCGCCTGCGGGGAGATAGGTTGGGTGCACAATTGTGCGGCCGATTGACGCATCGCCGCACGGAGAACCGCGCGGTGCGCACGTTTACACTTGTCCACCATGCTTTCCACCCTGTCTCTTGCCGCCCCGCTGCTGGACGCATCCAGTCTACGCCGCCTCTTCTGGCTGCGATGGAGCCTGCTGGCCACCCAACTGGTCCTGATGCTGCTCGCGCCGCTGGTATTTGGCGTGCAACTGCCGGTGGTGCCGCTGCTGAGCGTGATGGGCCTGCACGCGCTGTTCAACCTGCTGACCGGGTGGCGGGTGCGGCGCAACCGGCCCGTGCAGCATATCGAGATCACCGTTCAGCTACTGGTGGACCTGACCGCGCTGTCCGCCCTGTTGTATTTCACCGGCGGCGCGACCAACCCGTTCGTCTCGTTCTATCTGCCGGCGCTGGCGATCGCGGCGGCCATGCTGCCGCTCGCTCATGTGGTGGGCCTGACGCTGTACGCGCTGGCCGCCTACAGCATGATGCTCGGCAACTACATCCCGCTGAAGCTGGCGAACCCGGCAGATGCGTTGGCGTATCACCTGGCAGGCATGTGGATCGATTTCGTGGCAAGCAGCGCGATGATCGCCGGCTTTACGGCGCGCCTGTCGGCCGCACTGCGCGAGAGTGAGGCGCAGCTCACCGAAGCGCGCGAGCGGCTGCTGCGCGAGCAACGCATCGAAGCCTTGATGTCGCAAGGCGCTAGCGTGGCGCACGAGATGGGCACGCCGCTGTCTACCGTGGCCGTCATCACCGGCGAGCTGCAGCACGACGCGAAGCAGCCCGATTCACCGCTCGGCCCGTACCGTGAAGACTTGCGCGCCATCGAACAGCAACTCGAACTGTGCCGCGCCGCACTGGCGCGCCTGCAGCGCAAGCCCAACGACGGCGCACCCGAGCCGCTCGGCCAATGGCTACCGGATTTCACACAGACTTGGCAGCTGCGGCATCCGGACATCCGCCTCCACACGGAGACGTCGCCTGCGGCACAAGCGGTGGAGCTCGATGCGGTGAACGTCGGCCAGATCCTCACGATCCTGCTGGACAACGCCGCCCGCAGCCAGCATCACGCTGGACGCGACCTGGTACCGCTGCTGCTGACCGCCAAGATCGACGCCAATCCGGACGTGCTCCGCGATATGCCGCCGCAGATCGTGCTGTCCATCGTCGATACGGGGTTGGGCTTGCCGGAAGACCTGAGGACCTCGCTCGGCCGCACGCCGGTGCCAAGCCGGCATGGCGGTCACGGCATCGGGCTGTACCTGGCCTCCACCACCGCGCGCCGCCTGGGTGGTACCGTGGTGCTACGCCCGAATCCGCCGCAAGGCGCCATTGCCGAACTCCGCCTGCCGGTTGGCGGTCCGATGGAATACGCCGCCGCCCCCATCATTGGCGCGCCCACCCTCTTCACATAACGAGACGGCCTGACGCAGCCCCGTGCACGTACGGCCCCGGAGAACACCATGCAGCAGCCCGCCCCCTTTCTGATCCTCGATGACGACGACGTCTTTGCGCAGACGCTGGCGCGCGCGCTCACGCGTCGCGGCTTCGCTCCGCAGATCGCCCACACCGGCGGCGAAGCGTTGGCCCTGGCGCGCCAGACACGCTTCTCGTATGTCACTGTCGATCTACATCTGGCTGCTAGCGACAAGGGCCTCATGCCCCACGGCGGCACGGATTCCGGTCTGCACTGGATTGCCCCGCTACGTCAGGCGCTGCCCGAGGCGCGCATGCTGATCCTCACGGGCTACGCGAGCATTGCCACCGCCGTGCAGGCGGTCAAGCTGGGGGCTGACGAATACCTGGCCAAGCCGGCCAATGTCGATTCGATTCTGCTGGCGCTGCAGGTGGGCGTGTCTGAAGCCGTGGCCGAACAGACCATGGAAAACCCCGCGCCGCTGTCAGTCGCGCGCCTGGAGTGGGAACACATTCAGCGCGTGCTCGCCGAACACGGCGGCAATATCTCTGCGACCGCGCGGGCGCTCAACATGCACCGACGGACGCTGCAGCGCAAATTGGGCAAGCGGCCGGTCGCCAAATGAACGCCGGCCGCGTGAGGCTACATCAGCGCGGCATCACCAGCGGGTATCGCGCTCCCACGCCTTGAGTTCGTCTTCGGCACGTTCCTTCGTGTAGCCGTAGCGCTCCTGGATCTTGCCGGCAAGCTGGTCGCGCTTGCCGCGGATCACGGTCAGGTCATCGTCCGTGAGCTGCCCCCACTTCTCCTTGATCTTGCCCTTGGCCTGATCCCATTTACCTTCGATCTGATCCCAGTTCATACGTCCTCCGTTGCGATTGAGAGATTGAGACAAAACAGGGCGTCCCGCAGGCCGCCCGTATGGACCCTTTCGTCCGGCTTACTTCTTGAACTTGGCTGCCACGTCGTTCTGGCACTTCGTCTTGGCATCGCCCGACATGGCGTCGCAGCGCTCCTTGGCGGCCTTGTAGTTGGCGTCGTTGGTGTCCTTGACAGCATCGCGGCGCGCTTCGCTGACGTCCTTCGCAGTGCCGGTCGCCTTGGCGTGACTCACCTCCTCACCGCCCTTGGCTCGCGTGTACGCGGCCTTGGCATCCTTCACGCAGGTGTCTTTGTCGTTACCCTTCATGGCATCGCACCTGGTCTTGGCGACGTCGTAATCAGCCTCGGCCTTTTCCTTGGCGGCGCGGTTGCGGGCGGCTTCAGTGCCATCGCGCTCCACCACCGCATTGGCCTTGGCGACGTTGTAATCGCCCTTGGCCTGCGCGCGGCAGACGTCGCGGTCGTTGCCCTTCATCGCATCGCACTTGTCCTTGGCAGCTTTGTAATTGGCATCGGCTTGCTTCACGGCACTGTCGTGGGCGGCGCGCTTGGCATCGTTCGGGGCTGAGGCGCCGGCGGGGCCGGTGGGCGCCGGTGTGGTCTGGGCGTGGGCAATGCCAAAGGGGGCGCAGGCAAGCACGCAGCACAGGGCCAGGCGTTGGATCGGTTTCATACGTTTCTCTCCTTGTCGTGGTTGGAATCGCGCACGCCAGGTGCGCGGCGCGCATTTGTCTGTGCGGCACCACCTTCTTCAGCAGATAACGGACCTGACCCGGCACGATCCTGAGCAAACCCTTGCCCGGCTTGGCTTCGCGGGCGCCCAAACAAAACGGGCCGCATCGTCTCCGATGCGGCCCGCAGGGCATTTTGGAATGCGTTGCTTACACGCTTACAGCACGTAGCGCGACAGATCTTCGTTGCCCGACAGCTCGCTCAAGCGCTCGTCGACGTACGCGGCGTCGATGGTCACCGTCTCGCCTGACGATTTGTGCGCGTGGAACGACAGGTCTTCCAGCAGCCGCTCCATCACCGTGTACAAACGGCGTGCGCCGATGTTCTCGACCTTCTCGTTGACCGAGCATGCGATCTCGGCAAGGCGGCGGATACCGTCTTCGGCAAACACGAGATCAACACCTTCCGTCTTCAGCAGCGCCTGATATTGCTTGGTGAGGCTCGCATCGGTCTGCGTGAGAATCGCGCGAAAATCTTCCACCGACAGCGAATCCAGTTCCACGCGAATCGGGAAACGGCCCTGCAGTTCCGGAATCAGGTCGCTCGGCTTGGACAGATGGAACGCACCCGACGCGATGAACAGGATGTGATCGGTCTTGATCATCCCGTACTTCGTGTTGACGGTAGTGCCTTCCACCAGCGGCAGCAAGTCACGCTGCACGCCCTGACGTGACACCTCGCCGCCGCCGTATTCGCTGCGGCTGGCAATTTTGTCGATCTCGTCCAGGAACACGATGCCGTTCTGCTCGACGTTGGCCACCGCCTTCTGCTTCAGCTCGTCTTCGTTCACGAGTTTCGCCGCCTCTTCGTCGATCAGCAGCTTGAAGGCTTCGCTCACCTTCATCTTGCGACGGTTCTTCTTGCCTTGGCCCAGGCCCGCGAACATCGAGCGGATCTGCTCGGTCATGTCTTCCATGCCGGGCGGGCCCATGATGTCCATGCTCGGCGCGCCCGCCGACACTTCCAGCTCGATTTCCTTGTCGTCGAGCTGGCCTTCGCGCAGCTTCTTGCGGAAGGTCTGGCGCGCAGTCGAATCCTTCTCTTCCGGCTGCGCAAAGCCGATGTCGCGCGGCGGCGGGATCAGCACGTCGAGAATGCGGTCTTCGGCTGCATCTTCGGCCTTGGCGCGCACCTTCTTCATCTCGGATTCGCGCGTCTGCTTGACGGCCATCTCAGCCAGATCGCGCACGATGGTGTCGACGTCGCGGCCGACGTAGCCGACCTCGGTGAACTTGGTCGCTTCGATCTTGATGAACGGTGCGTCGGCCAGCTTGGCCAGGCGGCGCGCGATCTCGGTCTTGCCCACGCCAGTCGGCCCGATCATCAGGATGTTCTTGGGCGTGATTTCCTGGCGCAGCGGGTCTCCCACCTGCTGGCGGCGCCAGCGGTTGCGCAGCGCCACGGCCACGGCCTTCTTGGCCTTGTGCTGGCCGATGATGTGCTTGTCGAGTTCGGAGACGATTTCCGACGGCGTCATGGTTTCAGACATGGGAATCCTGTCGATGAAGGCGCTCGTTTATTCGAGCGTCTCGATCACGAAATTGGTGTTGGTATAGATGCAGAGTTCGCCGGCAATGCGCAGCGATTTTTCCACCACATCGCGCGGCGCGAGGTCGGTGTTCTCCATCAGCGCCTTGGCGGCCGATTGGGCATACGAGCCGCCCGAGCCAATGGCAGCAATGCCGCCTTCCGGGTCCAGCACGTCGCCATTGCCGGTGATGACGAGGGTGGCTTCGCGGTCTGCGACGATCAGCATTGCCTCGAGGTGGCGCAGGGCGCGATCGGTACGCCAGTCCTTGGCGAGGTCGACGGCGGAGCGCAGCAGGTTGCCCTGGTGCTTCTGCAACTTGGCCTCAAAGCGGTCGAGCAGGGAGAAGGCGTCGGCGGTGGCGCCGGCAAAGCCGACCAGCACCTTGCCGTCGTAGATGGCGCGCACCTTGCGGGCCGAGCCTTTCATCACGATGTTGCCCAGCGTGACCTGACCATCGCCGCCGAGCGCGACCTGGTTGCCGCGCCGCACGCTGACGATGGTGGTGCCGTGATACTGTTCCATGCGCTTGTTCCTAGGGGTCCGGCTTGGCGCGGCCCCCAGCGGGCCGGCCAAAGAACTTCATACTTGACGCCAGCCCACAGGATTTCAAGCCTGATTTCCGTCACGACGCACGCTTTTTGTGCGCCAAAAATCGCTTCTTACGGTGCTTCTTACCGTTTTAGTGCGTCACATCGAACGCGTAGGTCCGTTCATCCAGACGCGGCACCACCGTGTAACCCTTGCGCGCTGCCCACACGTTGATGTTGAAGTAGAGCGGAATCACACCGTCATCGCGGATCCCGATTTCCGTGGCCTCCTGCAGCAGCCTTTCGCGCTTGCTGTCGTCCAGGGTTTGCAGGGCTTCAGCCAGCTTGGCATCGAGCGCCGGGTTCGAATAGCGCCCGCGATTGGACGCCCCCCAGCCGCGGGCCGGATCAAAGGTGGCCAGCAGCGCCTTCAGGCTCGAACTGGCTTCACCCGTATCTGCTCCCCAGCCGGCCTGCAGGAACGAGAAATCCAGCTTGTTCGCCCGCGTGAAGAACGACGCTGACGGCAGCGTTTCGACCTTGGTGGCAATGCCCACCCGCGAAAGCATCGAAGCGATCACCTGAGCCACGCGGTCATCGTTCGGGTAGCGGTTATTGGTGGCGTGCAGCGTGATGGCAAAGCCATCGGGGTAGCCGGCCTGAACGAGCAGTTTCTTCGCTGCGGGCAGGTCCGCCACCGGTGCCTTCAGGCCCGGCACGTGGCCGAACAGCGCACTGTTGACGAGTTGGCCCGTCGGTTCTGCCGCGCCTTCCATCACGCGGTCGACGATGGCTTGGCGTGAGATCGCCAGCGAAATCGCCTCGCGCACGCGGGCATCCTTGAGCGGGTTCTTCGGCAGCGGCTTGCCCGCTTTGTCGGTCACGAACGGCGATACATCGCGGTTCGAATCCATATGCAGATACATCATGCGGAACACCGGCATCTTGAATACCGACACCGCCGGGTCAGCCGACAGCTTCTTGATGTCCGAGCTCGGCACGTTCTCGATGACCTGCACATCGCCCGCCAACAGCGCTGCCACGCGCGGTGCGTCTGCCGTCAGAATGCGCAGCGTCACGTGCTGCCATTGCGGCTTCTTACCCCAGTAGCCGTCAAAGCGCGTCAGCTCCAGCCGATCGCCGCGCGTGAACGACGCGAACTTGTACGGCCCGGTGCCGATCATGGCGCGGCCATTGTTGAAATCGTCCGCGCCGGCTTTTTCGACGGCTTTTTTCGACACCATGTAGATGGTCGACAAGTCGTTCGGCACCAGCGGATAGGGGCCGTTGGTGGTGATGCGCACAGTCAGCTTGTCGAGGGCCGTCACCTCCTTGAAGCCACGCGTGTAGATCGTGAACGGCGATGGGCTGTTTTTGATCGTGGCCGGGCGCGCCAGCGAATACACGACGTCGGCCGAGGTGAACTCGCTGCCGTCATGGAAATGCACGCCGGGACGCAGCTTGACCTCCCACACCGTATCGCTCAGGGCTTTCCACGACACGGCGAGGCCAGGCTTGAGGCGCATCTTCTCGTCCTTGGCAATCAGCGCCTCGAACATATGCTCGGCCACGTTCGAATTTGGCGTGACGTTGTGGAAGTGCGGATCAAGCGAAGTGACATCGCTCGACAGCCCGATCACCAGCGTGGATGCCGGCTGAGCATGCGCCGCAATCGGCGCGAGCGCCGAGAGCGTCGTGGAAAAAGACAGCGCGGCAACAAGGTTCGCGGCGCGCAGCAGACGCAGGACCGGCATGACGACTCCCCGATGGTTCATGACGAAAGCAAAACGTTCGGGGATTGTCAGGACCGGATGACGCCGGTGTCAACGTCGATGAAGCAGGGGATCTGCGTGCTCAGTGATGGTGACCGCAGTCGCAGTCGTCACCGTGTTGGTGGTCGTGTTCGTCGTCACCGTCTTCATCGCCGTGGTCGTCGTAGGCCCACGCGGGGAACGGATCGGCCAGCGCGACCCACGCTTCGGGTCCGGCAGCCATCTCCGCATCGGTCAGCAGGCAGGCGTCGAGTTGCGCGATCAGCGCGGCTTCATCCAGGTCCGTGCCGATAAAGACGAGTTCCTGACGACGGTCGCCCCAGCGTGCGGGCGCACCGTTGTCGTGCATCTTGTCGGCAATGTCTGCACGGGCTTCTTCTTCGTCGGGCCACTCGGCTTCATCCACCGCAGCCCACCATGCACCGGCGCCGCCGTGGCGCATCACGCCGCCGGCCTGCCCCCAGCTGCCAGCGGTGTCCATACGCGAGGCCAGCCAGAAATAGCCTTTCGAGCGCAGCACGCGGCCGTGTTCGCGCAGCCATTCGGTGTGCATCAGGTTCCACAGGCGCTGCGGGTGGAATGGCACGCGGCGGCGATAGACAAAGCTTCGAATGCCGAGCGCTTCGGTCTCGGGAACGTGTTCGCCGCGCAGCTCGGCCAGCCACGCCGGGGCTGCAGACGCGGCATCGAAATCAAAGCGATGCGTATTGAGGATTTCGTCCAGCGGCACCGCGCCGAACGATGCCGGCACGATGCGCGCCCGCGGGTTCAGTGAATGCAGGATGCCGGCCAGGCGCTCGCGCTCGGCATCGCTCACGAGATCGATCTTGTTGAGCACGATCACGTCGCAAAACTCGACCTGTTCGATCAGCAAGTCGACCACGGTGCGGTCGTCGTCTTCATCACGCGCCTGGCCGCGATCGGACAGAAAATCAGCAGCGTCGTAGTCGGCCAGGAAGTGCTGCGCATCGACCACGGTGACCATGGTGTCCAGGCGCGCGAGGTCGGACAGCACGTCGCCTTCAGCGTCTTCAAACGTAAACGTCTCGGCAATCGGCAGCGGCTCGGCCACGCCGGTCGATTCGATCAGCAGATAGTCGAAGCGGTCTTCGCGGGCCAGGCGCGCGATCTCGTCGAGCAGGTCTTCGCGCAGCGTGCAGCAGATGCAGCCGTTGGACAGCTCCACCATGCGCTCGTCAGTGCGCGAGAGCTGCGCACTGGTGGCTGTGCCATCGCCCACGAGCTGCGCGTCGATGTTGACGTCCGACAGGTCGTTGACGATCACGGCCACACGCTTGCCCTCGCGGTTGGCGAGTACGTGGTTGAGCAGCGTGGTCTTGCCGGCGCCCAGAAAGCCGGACAGCACGGTAACAGGAAGCGGACGGGACATGATCAGTGGCCTCGGTTCGTGGCCTAACAAAGCAAACAGCCCGGTGGATTACCGGGCTGCCAAACTCAAACAAACGCGTCAAACGCATGCGACGCGTGCGTCAGTCACCATGCATCTTCTGGCGCTTTTCGCGGCGCTCCTGCGCCTCCAGCGTCAGGTTGGCGGTGGGGCGGGCGATCAGGCGCGGCACGCCGATTGGCTCGCCGGTTTCATCGCAGTAGCCGTAGTCGCCAGCGTCGATACGGGCAATCGACTGCTCCACCTTCTTGAGCAGCTTGCGCTCACGATCCCGCGTGCGCAACTCCAGCGCGTGCTCTTCTTCGATGGTGGCACGGTCAGCCGGGTCCGGCACCACTACGGTCTCGCGCAGGTCGCTGACGGTCTGATTGGCGTTCGCGAGAATTTCGTCGCGCATTTTTACAAGCCGGTCTTTGAAGAAGGCGAGCTGCGCCTCGTTCATGTAATCCTTGTCGCCCATCTTCAGGATTTCGGCTTCGGTGAGTAGTTTCTTGCTGCTCATGGTTGCTGCGGATGATCCTGGTAAATCGCGCGCCGTGTCGGCTGTCGCGTCGTCCTCGCGCGGGGATGCGTCGGACTCATTCTGGCTGGCGGCGGACTTGCCGCCCCGCGCGCCTCCTTTTGCCTCTCCCGCAGCGGCGCCCCCTGCCGCTTTTTTTCGGGTGGCTGGCGCAGCCTGGGCTGCTGCCGACTCCGTTACGGACCGCCCGGCACCGCCGTTGGCGCCGCGTCCTTCCTTGGTCTTAGTCACCATCGCCTGCTCTCCTATCGGACGTGCTTCGGACGACGTGCTTCTAAACCGACCTATTGTAGCTGAACGATATTAACTGAACTATCGGAGAAACACGGACAGGAAATCCGGCCCGGATTCTGCCTGAAAGCGCGCGGCGGGGCCACCCAAAAGGAGGGGGAAAGCCGCCGAATCAGGCCAGGCAGTTCTCCAATCCTTTCAGAATCGTTTCGCGCGGCAGGTCGACACCGATAAACACCATCCGGTTGGAAGGGGTCTCGCCGTCCCATTTTCCGCCTACATCGCTACCCATGAGCTGGTGTACGCCCTGGAACACGACCTTGCGGTCGACACCCTCCATATAGAGCACGCCCTTGTAGCGCAGCAGCTTCTCGCCGTAGATGTTCAGCACACTCGAGAGGAATTCCTCCAGCTTGGTGTAATTGAACGGCCGTTCGCTGCGGAAGACGAACGAGGCGATGCGATCGGTATGGTGCGCGTGCCCGTGATGGTGGTGATGGTCGTGACCGTGGTGGCCATGATCATGATCGTGGTCGCAATCGGCCGAGCAGGCGTGGTCGTGATCATGATCGTGGTTGTGGTCATGATCGTCTTCGCGCAGGAAGTCGGGGTCGATCTCCAGCTTGGCATTCAGGTTGAAGCCCCGCAGGTCGAAGATGGTGTCGATCGGCGTTTCGCCAAAATTGGCGGTGCGGATCGGCGCGCGCGGGTTCATGTGCAGCAGGCGGTGGCGCAGCGCATCCACATCGGCGGCGGACACCAGGTCGCTCTTGGTGATGAAGATGGCGTCGGCAAAGCCCACCTGGCGCTGCGCCTCTTCCTGCTTGTCGAGCTGCATGTTGCCGTGCTTGGCGTCGACCAGCGTGATGACGGCATCCAGCAGGTAGCGGCTGGCGATCTCGTCGTCCATGAAGAACGTCTGGGCAACGGGTCCGGGGTTCGCAACGCCGGTGGTTTCGATGACCACGCGATCGAACTGGATCTGATCGTTGTCGCGGCGCGTGAGCAGGTCGGACAACCCCTTCACCAGATCGCCACGGATGGTGCAGCAGATGCAGCCGTTACTCATCTGCACGATCTGCTCGTTGCCGTCCTGCACGAGGATGTCGTTGTCGATGTTCTCTTCGCCGAACTCGTTTTCGATCACGGCGATCTTCATGCCATGCTGTTCGGTCAGGATGCGCTTGAGCAGCGTGGTCTTACCGCTGCCGAGAAAGCCCGTCAGGATGGTAACGGGGATCATTTTGGACATGGTGCGTTTCCTGTCTTGTGATGGGGCGCCAGATGCGCGCAATCCGCGCAGGCGCCCTTGATGGTGAGTTCAGCATGGTCGGCCGCGAAGCCGGCGGGCAGGGCGGCCATCGGCATGGCCGGCGGCTCGGCGCCTTCCAGGCAGAAGTCGCGCCCGCATTGCGTGCAATGGAAGTGGCTGTGCGAGCGGTGCGCAGCTTCCCGCGCGGCATCGTGCTCGGCCAGGCTGAAGCGGAAGACGCGATCCGTCCCTGCCGTCTTGTGGACGATGCCGCCTGCCACGAGCCAGTCGAGCACGCGGTAGACCGTCACGCGGTCGATGCCGGAATCGTCCGGCAGCGCGTCGCATACAGCCTGGTGCGAGAGCGCATCGGCGCCCTGCATCAGCACGGCCAGCACGCGCACGCGAGGCTCGGTCACACGGCTGCCCAGGCCGCGCAGGCGTGCGCGGGCAGCCTCTTCAGGCGAATGGGGTTGCGGAGTGGCGAGATCGTCGCGCGAGGCCGGGGTATTCATGCGCGAGATTGTCCCACGGGGCGCGGGTTGCTGCAATTGAGTTGCAATTGGGCGGCCTTGCACCGCCCAGGGTTTCTTTTCGCGCTTCTTCGTTACCGCTTATGCCGCAAACACCAGACACACCGGCGTCGGGATCTTCGCCACCACCGCGGGCTGGTCCAGCTTGCCGGTCTGCCCGTCGATGCGCAGCCGCAGGATCGTGTCGCCCTTCTGGTTGAGCACGTAGACGTGGCTGCCGTCGGGCGCCATCGTCATCGCGCGCGGAAAGTGCACACCTTCGTTCCAGTACTGGAGCGGCGCCAGCTTGCCGGAGGCGTCGATGCCGAAAGCGGCCACGCTGTCGGCCAGCGGATGATCGGACTTCAGCTTCCGGTTGCTGGCGTAGAGGAAGCGCCCCGACGGGTGCACAAGAATCTCGGCGCCGCTCTTCTGGCCGGTGTAGTCGGCGGGCGTTGTGGAGATGCGCTGGCGCTCCTCCGACACATGGCCGGTAGCGGAGTCGTAACCGTGGCAGGCGACCGATCCCTCGAGTTCGTTGATGACGTAGAGCAGCTTGCCCTGCGGATGCAGCGCCAGGTGGCGCGGACCGCTGCCGGGCTTGAGCTGCGCGCGATCCCGCGGGGCGAGCTTGCCGCCCTCGATGGCGAACACGTTGATGCGGTCGGTGCCCAGGTCGGTACCGATCACGTGCTGGCCGGTGGTGTCGAACAGCATCATGTGCGCGTGCGGCGCTTCCTGTTCGGGGCGGGGGCCGGAGCCGGTGTCCTTGAAGATGCCGGACACGGTGCCGAGCTTGCCGTCCTCACCGATCGGCAGGAGGTTGTACGCGCCACCGCTGTAGATCGACACGCACAGGTGTTTGCCGTCCGGCGACACCACCACGTGCGCAGGGTTGGTACCCGACAAAGAGAGCGGCTGGCGGTTGAGCAGCGTCAGCTTGCCGTCGTGCCGGTCGATCGCATAGGACTCGGCGCTGCCGCTTGGGCGACCCTCGTAGACCTCCAATTCATTGATGGCGTACAGGAACCGCTGGTTCGGGTGCACGGCCAGGAATGACGGATTGGCACTTTCGACCACCTGCACCTGGGTCCACGCCTCGCCGCGCGGCGCGAGCACGTAGATGCCACGTGCGGCCGGGCCGCCGGCGGTGCCGCCCGGTGCGTTGAACGTGTACGTGCCGACATAGGCAAAGCGGGAAGGGCGAGCATTGCCTGCGGGCTGCGCGCCCGACGCGGCGGGTTGCTCGCCCGCCTGGGCCATGACGGTTTTGGGAAGAGCGCCCAGCAAAGGCAAGCTACCAGTCCACTGCATGAAAGTTCGACGAAGACGATTGGTCATGGGATGGCTCCATCAAACACGCACGGACATCGCGTGGTGGAAGATGTTGTTCGGATCATACCGGCGCTTCACGTCCTGCAGAAACGCGTACAGGTCGCCGCTGCCGTAGTAGAGCTGCGGCCAGAACGGGTAGGCGAGCATGTCGACGTCGGGGTAGTTGATGTAGCAGCCCTCGTACCGGTCGCCGGGGTACGGCGTGCCGCTGTGCGGCGCGGGCACGTCGGGGGCGCCGTAGACGTCACGGTAGAAATCGCTGATCCAGCGCAGGTGGCCGGCGTCATCGGCAGGCGCGGCCCAATACGTCTGGTACTGCAGCTTCATGATGGAAGAGCGTTGCGGCACGGCGGTATCGCCAATGCGCTCCGCCTTGTTGACGGCGCCGCCGTACGAATCGACTTGCAGCAGCGACTGGCTCAGATCGACGCCCGGCATCGTCCGCGTGAGGTGGGCGTAGATGCGCTGCGCCTCGCGCGCCGTGAAGCCGCGCTTCATGTAGGCCGATTTGTACTTGCCACGCTGATTGGCACCCGAACCGTTCAGATACTGCGTGGCCGTCAGCCAGTCGTACTGCACGATGGTGTGCGGCTTGGAGCAGAGCAGCTGCCCCACGCCCTGTTTGTGCGCGGGGCCGTAGCCGGGCGGGCGCCCTTTGACCGGCGTGGGCGCGCAGGCCTGGAAGCGGTTCAGAAAATCATTGAGGACAGAGAGATCGCGGCACGTGCCGTCGGGGTTGCAAAACTGTGTGAGCAGGACGATCTGCCCCGACGATTTGTGCGTGAGCTTGAGCAGCGAAAACATGCCCCACGTGTCAGGGTCCTTGCCGCGCGTGTCCCAGTATTCGCCGTAGATGCGCAGCAGTTCTGCAAAGCGCTGCGGCGTCATGGTGGCCCAGTCGAAGGCCACGGTGGCGAGCGCGACTTCCTGCGGTGCCGTGGGCAGCTTGGCGAACGTGTAGCCGGTGATGACGCCGAAGTTGCCGCCGCCCGCACCGCGGCACGCACGGAACAGATCGGGATCGTGCGCTGCATCCACCGTGCGGGCAGCCGTCTTGCCGGTCTTGTCCACCGTGACGATGTCAACGGCCGAGAGCCAATCCACCGTCAGCCCTTGCAGCCGTGAGAGCAGTCCATACCCGCCGCCGCAAATATGCCCGCCCGCGCCCACCGAATAGCACGAGCCGCCGGGCAGCGTCACGTTGTGGCGTTTGTACAGTTCCAGGTAACCGTTCCAGTTCTGCGTACCGGCCGGAATGCGCACCGTGCCGTCGGCGTGCACCTCGGGCGTAGCGAGCAGGCTCAGATCGACGATCGTGCCGTCGGGGTTGTTGGAGACGAAATCCTCATAGCAATGCCCGCCGCTGCGCACCGTCGGGCGTTGGCCCGCGTTGATGATGCGCTGCACGGCGGGCGCCACATCGTCGGGCTTTTCTATGAGGGCGATGCGGCTGGCGGCCTGTGCATCCGTTGTGGGCCAGCGCAGGTTGAAGCCATGTTTGAGCGTGTTGTAGCGAGGGTCTTGGCGCGTCACATCCAGTGTCATCGACGACTCCCGGTGAGGGCGTTTGCGCAAGCGTTGCGCAAACGAAGTTGGATTCGGACGCGTGGCGTCCGGCGGTTCCAACTTAGTCGTTCGCGGGCCCGGCTTCCATCAGACGATGCCGATGCAGCCGGCTCATCGCGCCACGTGGGCGAACCATCCAACTACGCGCGTTGCCGTCGCCGCCCACAACGGCCGCACGAGCCAGCATGCCGCGGCCCATGCCAGGATCACCACAATCAGATCGCAGTGGCCGCTCTTCCACAAGTTCAGGGAATGGCGCCCCCAGATCCAGGGCACGCCCAACGGATTCGGCCAGTCCGCCAGCAGGTGCATCAGGCCGCCACAGGCGAAGCCGAACAGCAGCGGCGCCCACAGGTGCGCATGGCCCAGCGCCTGGTACGACAGAACAAGCACGGCTATCCAACCGATGCCCCAATGGGTGGCGGTGCGGTGCGTGATCCAGAGGCGGCGCGCACGGGTCCACCAGGCCACCTCCATCCAGTCAGGCGCGGTGCTGCCGGCCACCGCCGCGCAAAACGCCAGGATGCTGCCGAGATGTTCGAGAGACGTATGGGAAGCCTGTGCGACGAGGGTGGCGGCAATCAGGCCTGCTGCCCAGCCCGTCGCGTGATGGGCAGCATTGGAAGCCATCGACGAGATGCGGAAAACGAAGGACCGCATCTTCGCAATGGCGGCTTGCCGGGACAAGCCAAAAATTGCGACAAATTGCTAGCCGACTTGCAGCAGCAGCCCCTTGAGGTACTCGCCTTCCGGAAAGCTCGTCAGCAGCGGGTGGTCGACGCCGCCAGCCAGCCGGCGCTGGATACGCGCCGTGACCTTGGCATCGGCCGCCGCGCCCGCGACGATTTTCTGGAACAGGTCTGCGTCGATCGCACCCGAGCACGAATACGTGAACAGCAGGCCACCCGGTCGCAGCAACTGCATGCCGACGAGGTTGATCTCCTTATATGCCCGCGCCGCACGATCGACCTGCTGCGCCGACGCCGCAAACTTGGGCGGATCCAGCACGATCAGGTCGAACTGGCGGCCTTCCGCGCGGAAATTGCGCAGCGACTTGAAGACGTCCGCATCCAGCCATTCGGCACGCGCCGGATCGAAGCCGTTGAGCGTGACGTTGCGCTCAGCCACCGTCAGCGCCTCGCCCGACGAGTCGATCGACACCACCGAGCGCGCCCCGCCCTTGAGCGCCGCCAGCGAAAACCCGCCGGTGTAACAGAAGCAGTTCAGCACATCGCGATCGCGCGCCAAGGCGCCAACGAGCGCGCGGTTGTCGCGCTGATCGATGTAGAAGCCCGTCTTGTGGCCTTCGCGCACATCCACGTAGTAGCGCACGCCGTGCTCGGTGGCAGACAGGTCGGCGGCAGGTTCCGCACCGGCCAGCACACCGGTCATCTGCTCCAGGCCTTCGCGCTCGCGCACGCTCACGTCCGACCGTTCGTAGACGTTCGGGCAACCCGTCTCGTTGATGAGCGCGGCGATGATCGCCTGCTTCCAGTGCTCCACGCCCGCGGCGCTGAACTGGCAGACGAGCTGGCCCCCGTTACCATCCTTGCCTGCGCCGTACTGGTCGACGATCAACCCGGGCAGGCCGTCGGCTTCGCCCATGACGAGGCGCACGGCGTCGGTGTCGCGCACCCACGCGCGGCGGTACGCCACGGCGGCGGCAATGCGGCGCTTGAAGAATGCGTGGTCGACCGGCTCGGCTTCGTCGAACGACCACACGCGCGCGCGAATCTGCGAGACGGGGCTGAACGCGGCGCGCGCCAGAAACTGGCCGTTGTGCGCGCGCACGATGACGGTCGCACCGGAGGCCGGCTTGCCCTCCACGCGATCGATGGCGTTGGCGAAAATCCACGGGTGCCGGCGCAGCAGCGAGCGCTCCTTGCCGGGCTTCAGAATCAGGGTTTGCATACGACTGGGGATGGGGCGCCCGAAGGCTCGGGCAATGCGCTACTTCTTCTTCGCGCGGGGATGCGCCTGATCGTAGATCTTGGCCAGGTGCTGAAAATCGAGCGAAGTATAAACCTGCGTGCTGGCAATGCTGGCGTGCCCGAGCAGTTCCTGCACCGCGCGCAGGTCGCCGGACGACTGCAGCATGTGCGTGGCGAACGAATGCCGCAGCACGTGCGGGTGCACATCCGCCGGCACACCCGCCGCGATGGCGTTGCGCTTCATGCGCAATTGAATCTGCCGCTGCGCCAGCCGCTTGCCCCGCGGCGAGAGAAACAGCGCGTGCGCGTCTTCAGGTGCGGCGTCCGACTTGGCAAGCTGCGCGCGCACCGCCAGCCACGCAGCCAGCGCTTCCGTCGCCTTGGTGCCCACCGGCACGGTGCGCCGCTTGCTGCCCTTGCCGAGCACCTGCACCTCGCGCGCCTCCAGATCAAGCCAACTCGCCGATTCATACGCGCCGGCCTTCACGTGGCGCATGTCGAGGCTGACGAGCTCGGAGAGCCGCAACCCGCACGAATAGAACAGCTCGTTGACGGCGCGGTCGCGAATCGTCTCGGCGTCGTCGCCGGGCAATTGCTCCATCAGCGCAACAGCTTGCTCGACGGACAACGCTTTCGGCAGCCGCTTCGGGCTCTTCGGGGCGCGTACGCCATCGACGGGATTGGCGGTGACAGCGGCATCGCGCAGCGCCATCCATTTGAACCAGCCGCGCCACGCCGACAGCGCCCGCGCAATGCTGCGACCGGACAAACCGTCGCCATGCAGCTGCGCCATCATGCGGCGAATGTGGTGCGACTGCAGTTGCGTCAGGTCGATATTGGCGGCGTGCTGCGCACCCAGGCGCTGCAACACGGCCAGCTCGCGGGTGTAGCTCTGCAGCGTATGCGGCGAGAGCTGCCGCTCGAATTTCAGCGCATCCAGGTACGCCGCAATCTGCGGATGCGGCGCTTGGGCGCCATGGTCATCGACGGATGCGGATTGCGGCATGCGGCGGGCTGCGCTCAGTCGCGCAGGCGGTTGAGCGCGGCAGCGGCCAGTTCGCCGATCTGCGCGAGGTAGGTCGTGCCCATGCCGTCATGGAAGCGGCGGGCGTCCGGCGAGCCGAGCACCAGCAGGCCGAATGCCGGCGCGGCGCTGGCGTCGGCATCACCACGCACCGGCACGCGCAGCGTGACGATGGCGAGCGATTCGATCGGTGCGCCGCCGGTATCCGACGTGTCGAGCCAGCCGGCGGCTTCAAAGCCCGCATTGGCGCCGCAATACGGCGCACGCAGGCCGGCCGCAAACAGGCGCACTTCCTCGCTCACGCCCTGCGCGACTTCCAGGTGCGCGAATTCTTCGCCGACCTGCCACACGCGCAGCGCGACAGCCGGCACGTCAAAGATTTCACGCAGACCATCCTGCACGGCATAAGGCAACGCATGCGTGTCGGCCTCCCCCAGCAGGCGCGCCGTCCATGCGTGCACGCGCTGCTGCGTGCGGTCGTTCTCGTTGCCGTGGCGCATCAGGTCCGACAGCTTGAGCTCGAGGTGCTTGTTCTTGTCGCGCAGGATTTCCATCTGGCGCTCCTGCAGCGACACCGCGCGATGGCTGTGCGGGCTCGTCAGTTGAATGGCGGCCAGCAGCTCGGCGTGCTCTTCAAAGAAGGCCGGATGCGCCTGCAGGTAGTTGGCGACGTCTTGTGCGTTCATCGTGGAGGTGCTCATCAGGCTGCGCCCAGTTTCTTCTTCAGCAAATCGTTAACTTGCGCGGGGTTGGCCTTGCCGCGCGTGGCCTTCATGGCCTGACCGACCAGCGCGTTGAATGCCTTCTCCTTGCCGGCGCGGAATTCCTCGACCGACTTGGCATTGGCTGCCAGCACGTCGTCGATGATCTTCTCCAGCTCGCCCGAATCCGACATCTGCTTCAGGCCCTTCTCGGCGATGATCGCGTCGGCATCGCCACCGTGCTCGCCTGCCCACATGGCGGGGAAGACGTCCTTCTTGGCGGTGTTGTTGCTGATCGTGCCGTCGGCAATGCGTGCGAGCAGCTTGGTCAGTTGCGCAGGCGACACCGGCGCAGCGTCGATGTCCAGATCGGCGCGGTTCAGGTTCGAGGCGACCTCGCCCATGATCCAGTTGGCGGCAGCCTTGGCGTTCGCAGCGCCCGCATCGGCCACGACGGCCTCGAAGTAGGCAGCCGTCGCTTTGGTGGCGGTCAGGATGCTGGCGTCGTACTTCGGCAGGCCGTACGCCGACTCAAAGCGCGCAGCCATGGCCGCCGGCAGTTCGGGCAGAGTGGCGCGCACACGCTCGATCCAGTCGTCGCCGATGACGAGCGGCAGCAGGTCGGGATCCGGGAAGTAACGGTAATCCTGCGCGTCTTCCTTGCTGCGCATCGAGCGCGTTTCCTTGCGGTCCGGGTCGTACAGGCGGGTTTCCTGCACCACGGTGCCGCCGTCTTCGATCAGCTCGATCTGGCGGCGCACTTCATAGTTGATCGCCTCTTCCAGGAAGCGGAACGAGTTGAGGTTCTTGATTTCGCAGCGTGTGCCGAACGGTGCGTCCGGGCCGCGGCGCACCGACACGTTCGCGTCGCAGCGGAAGCTGCCTTCCTGCATGTTGCCGTCGCAGATGCCCAGCCACATCACCAGCGCGTGCAGCGCCTTGGCATAGGCCACGGCCTCGGCGGCGCTGCGCATGTCCGGCTCGGTCACGATTTCCAGCAGCGGCGTGCCGGCGCGGTTCAGGTCGATGCCTGTCATGCCGGCAAAGTCTTCGTGCAGCGATTTGCCGGCGTCTTCTTCCAGATGGGCGCGCGTGAGCTGCACGGTCTTCTCATAGCCGGGCTGGCCGTTCTTGCCTTCCACCTGGAAGGTCAGCGTGCCGCCCTGCACCACCGGAATTTCGTACTGGCTGATCTGGTAGCCCTTGGGCAGATCAGGGTAGAAATAATTCTTGCGCGCGAAGATGCTCTTGGGCGCGATCTTGGCGCCGATGGCCAGGCCGAAGACGATGGCGCGCTCGACGGCGCCTTTGTTCAGCACCGGCAGCACGCCCGGCAGCGCCAGGTCAACGGGCGCCGCTTGCGTGTTGGGCGCCGCGCCAAAGGCGGTGGACGCGCCGGAGAAAATCTTCGAGACCGTCGAGAGCTGCGTGTGCGTCTCGAGGCCGATCACCACTTCCCATTGCATGTTGCGTGTGTCCTGTCGATTGTTGTGGTGTGAATGTCTAGGTACTCAGGTATTCCGGTATTCAGGTGTTCTTGCCTGGTGCGATCAGGGGTGCGGCGCATCGAGCCACGCCGCGAGCTTCGCGAACGCGGCCTCGCGCGCTGCCGGATCGCCACCGACGGTGACCGTTCCGTAGCGACGTCCCTTCGGGACGCCGTTGCGCTCCGTGACCGGCGCCGTGCCGTCGAAGCCGTGATACGCACCGCCAAACATGTCCAGCTCGAAACGGGCCTGCGGCTGCCGCGCCAGTACGGCCGTCTGCAGCGCCTGGCAGTGATCAGCCGGCGTCCAGTCGTCGTTGCCGCCGGCCAGCAGCAGCAATGGCGCATTCAGCCGATAGTCCGGCCGCTTCTGCGCCGACGCACAGCCGGGATAGAACGCGACCGCGCGATTAACCGGGGGCGTATCTGCGGGCCAGGCGCGGCTGGCGTCGACGGCCTCCAGCACAGCCTGCGCGCCGTTGGACCAGCCGAGCAGTACGATGCGGCGCGCGTCCACGCCCGGCTGCCCCGCCACCCAGCGGATCGTTGCCAGCACGTCGGCGCGGCGCACCGCGCCATTGATATCGCGCGTGGCGGTGCGTTCGGTGCAGATGCCGTGGGGTTTGCCGCGCGGGCCGAAACTGTCGGGAAACACCACCGCGTAACCACGCGCACCCAGCCACTGCGCATAACCGCGATACCGCGAGCCCAGTGCCCTGACATCCGCCCCGGCCGGCGTGTAGAGGCCGCTGCAGCCGTGCAGCGCGATCACCACCGGCGCACCGGTCGCCGGCGCCTTGAGGGGCGATGCGACCCAGTAGGCGGTCAGCGTTTGCGGTGCATCCTCTGCGTCTTTCATGGACGCACGCGGAATTTCCACCGTCTGCACGCCAAGCTCCGCCGACGACAGCGCACGCGCAGCGGGCATATCCGGCAGGGCACCTTCGGCGTCCGGCGTCGGTTGCGCGACGGCGTGCAACGCCAGCGCGCCCGCCAGCGCCGCCAGCACACGAAGCGATGTCCGCGTCACCGGGCATTCCGGGCGCACTGGCCCGTTTGCGGGTCGAACATCACCGGCCAGGCTTCTTCGTAGATGCCGGGCGTGCAATGCGCCTCGCAGTTGGCGTGCGCCAGCGTGACGCGGCGCGGGTCCTGCCAGACCATCAGCGTGCAATTGCCGTAGCGCTCGCGCAGCTCGATGCTGGGGCGGCGCTTGGTCTGCCGGAACGTCGACAAATCGAACTGACACGAACCGCGCCGGCCGACCCACAACTGCCATTGCATGGCGCTGACATTGTTGTCGGCCACGGTCAGCGTCGCCTGCTCGCGGAAACCGTCTTCTTCGGTCTGGCTGCAGTAGCCGTTGACGTCGATGCGGCGGTCGGAAATCGGCGGCGGCTTGGTCGTCGGGCGGCTGATGCCCGGAATCGACGGCAGCGGAATCGGCACGCACGCCGCCAGCAGGCCGGCGGCAAGCGCCAGCCCGAGTGCAGTGCGGATGCAGTGGTTCATGCGTGCCTCCTGCATGGAGCGGATACGTCTGTTCGGGCCTCAAGCCGCCGGCTGGGGGTGGTGCCAGTCGGTCGCCTGCTGGAACGCATGCGCAATCTGCAGCATGCGTGCCTCTTCAAAATAGTTGCCGATGATCTGCAAGCCAACCGGCAGACCGTTGGCGCCAAAACCGGCCGGCACGCTCATGCCCGGCAGGCCGGCCAGGCTGGTCGACAGCGTGTAGATGTCGGCCAGGTACATCTGCACGGGGTCGCTCGTCTTCTCGCCCAGTTTCCAGGCGACGGTCGGGGCCACGGGGCCCATGATCACGTCGCACTGGCGGTTGGCACCGGCCAGCACGTTCTGGAAATCCTGCGCGATGATCCGGCGAATCTTCTGCGCCTGCAGGTAATAGGCGTCGTAATAACCGTGGGACAGCACATAGGCACCCACCAGGATGCGGCGCTTGACCTCCCAGCCGAAACCTTCAGCACGGGACTTGCGGTACATGTCGGCCAGATCGCGGTATTCCGCCGCGCGGTGGCCGTAACGCACGCCGTCAAAGCGCGACAGGTTCGACGAAGCCTCTGCCGGAGCGATCACGTAGTACGTCGGGATCGACAGCTCGGTCTTCGGCAGGCTGATGTCGACCAGCGTGGCGCCGAGCTTTTCCAGCTCGGCCAGCGCGGCGCGTACCGTGGTGCGTACGTCATCGGCCAGGCCTTCGCCAAAATACTCCTTGGGCAGACCGATGCGCAGGCCGGCCAGCGGGCGTGCGGCATCTGCGCCTTGCAGCGGCTGGCCGAGCAGGCGGCCGAAGTCTTCCACGTCGCCACCGCGACCGGGTTCCAGACTGGTGGAATCGCGTGGGTCAAAGCCGGCCATGGCAGACAGCAGCAGCGCGCAATCTTCGGCCGTGCGCGCCATCGGGCCGCCCTGGTCCAGCGACGAAGCGAAAGCGATCATGCCGTAGCGCGACACGCGGCCGTACGTCGGCTTGATCCCGGTAATGCCCGAGAACGATGCCGGCTGGCGGATCGAGCCGCCGGTGTCCGTTCCGGTTGCAGCAGGCGCCAGATCGGCCGCCACCGCTGCCGCCGAGCCGCCCGACGAGCCGCCCGGCACGTGCTCGAGGTTCCACGGGTTCTTGACCGCGCCGAACGCCGAGTTCTCGTTGGACGAGCCCATCGCGAATTCGTCCATGTTGGTCTTGCCCAGCGTCACCATGCCGGCCGCGCCCAGGCGCTCGACGACGGTGGCGTCAAACGGACTGGTGTAATTGCCGAGCATCTTGGAGCCCGCCGTGGCACGCCAGCCGCGGGTGACGAACACGTCCTTGTGCGCGATCGGGACGCCGGTCAGCGGCGCCGCGTTGCCGGCCGCGATGCGTGCGTCGGCGGCCCGCGCCTGGGCAAGCGTCGCCTCGGCGTCGACATGGGTAAAGGCGTTGAGGTGCGCCCCGGCCTCGATGCGCGACAGGTAATGGCGCGCCAGTTCCTCCGCCGAAACCTCCTTGGCGGCGAGTTGGGCGGACAGGGCTTTGATCGTGGATGCGGTCATCGAATACGTTCGGATGGGCTGCCGGCAGCGGCCGGCGACGTCGAATGGAGTGGGCTCAAGACAAGCGCGGACGCGCCGTTTACGCGAATTACCGCGCGTTACTCGATCACCTTGGGCACGAGGTACAGACCGGCTTCGGTGGCCGGGGCGCATTGCTGGTAGTCCGCACGGCGGTCGGCCTCGGTGACGGCATCGTCGCGCAGACGCTGGGCTTGCGCCTGGACCTGCTCGATCGGGTGGGCCATCGGCTCGATGCCGGTGGTGTCCACGGCCTGCATCTGCTCGACCAGCGAGAAAAACTGGTTGAGCTGCGTGAGGGTCTGCGCGGCCTCGCCTTCGGAGACTTCGATACGGGCGAGATGGGCGATGCGTTTGACGTCGGAGAGTTCGAGTGCCATCGGAGTGGATCAGTGAGTGCAGCGGCGGGCGGGCAGCATGAGCGGCTGCGGCAAGCGACGGGTACTGCGCGCAACGCACGCGCAGGTGGGCCCCGGATGTGCCGATTGGCCGCAAAATTGGAGGCAAACGCCCGCGAAACGCTCGAATTATAAGGTATGATTGCCGACTAAATTTCTAAGTCAGCAGGCGACTTCGTGCAGTCACGGACCCTCTGATTAAGTACCCCGGGAACCTCCCGGCAGTCGCACCGTCAGCATCAGGCGACACTTAATCAAAGGTTCCTTGGGGGCCCCCTCTCCGGGCGGCCCAGCCTCGGCAGGATGGCCAGTGCCACGGCACCCCACCGTCGATCACCACGGAGCCCGCGACATTCCCGGGAGCGCAGTAGCAGGATCGGACCGCATGGCATGCCCTTGCGACGTCCGCGCGTAGGTGCAGCCGTAGCACCGCAATCCTGCTGCTGGGCCGCCCATGACTCGAAAAACAGGATTCATTCGATGTTCGGCTTTTTGCGCAGCTATTTCTCCAACGATCTCGCGATCGACCTCGGCACTGCCAACACCCTGATCTACGTCCGCGACAAGGGCATCGTCCTTGACGAGCCGTCGGTGGTGGCCATCCGCCAGGAAGGTGGCCCGAACGCCAAGAAGACCATCCAGGCTGTCGGTAAGGAAGCCAAGCAGATGCTGGGCAAGGTGCCGGGCAATATCGAGGCGATCCGCCCGATGAAAGACGGCGTGATCGCCGACTTCACCGTCACCGAGCAGATGCTCAAGCAGTTCATCAAGATGGTGCACGACACCAAGCTGCTGCGCCCGAGCCCCCGCATCATCATCTGCGTGCCGTGCGGCTCGACCCAAGTCGAGCGCCGCGCCATCCGTGAATCGGCGCTGGGTGCCGGCGCATCGCAGGTCTACCTGATTGAAGAACCGATGGCCGCTGCCATTGGCGCCGGTCTGCCGGTGTCGGAGCCGTCGGGCTCGATGGTGGTGGACATTGGCGGCGGCACCACCGAGGTGGGCATCATCTCGCTGGGCGGCATGGTCTACAAGGGCAGCGTGCGCGTGGGCGGCGACAAGTTCGACGAGGCCATCGTCAACTACATCCGCCGCAACTACGGCATGCTGATCGGCGAACAGACCGCCGAAGCCATCAAGAAGGAAATCGGCTCGGCCTTCCCGGGTTCGGAAGTGCGCGAGATGGAAGTGAAGGGCCGCAACCTGTCGGAGGGCATTCCGCGCGCCTTCACGGTGTCGTCCAACGAAATTCTGGAAGCGCTGACCGACCCGCTGAACCAGATCGTCTCGTCGGTGAAGATCGCGCTGGAACAAACCCCGCCGGAACTGGGCGCCGACATTGCCGAGCGCGGCATGATGCTCACCGGCGGCGGCGCACTGCTGCGCGACCTCGACCGCCTGCTGGCCGAAGAAACCGGTCTGCCGGTGCTGGTGGCCGAAGACCCGCTGACCTGCGTGGTGCGCGGCTCGGGCATGGCGCTTGAGCGCATGGACAAGCTCGGCAGCATCTTCTCGTACGAATAACGGGACCATGCGCCACGCCGATCCGCGTTCCGCTGTTGCGACCGATTTCGTGACTGCCGTTGTGGTCACGCCAGCCGCCTTCGCGGACCGCTGAGATGCGTCTCGCGCAGGTGCACCGTGCTCCGCCCACCCAGGGCTTGGGCACCGCACCAGCGCCACACCCAATCTGTTGCCGGCAGGCCGTTGACCTTGACGTTGACCGTCACGCGTCTGCCGTGCCCATTTGAAGCGTCCGGGTCATGGATTACTCCCCGCCGCCCCTCTTCAAGCAGGGTCCGTCCGCCACCGCGCGGCTGGTCGCTTTGCTCGCGCTTGCACTTGCCTTGCTGGTGATCGATGCCCGCATGTCCGTGCTGGGTGTAGTCCGGCAAGTCGTGTCGGTCATCCTGTACCCCGTCGAGCGCCTGGTGCTGATTCCACGCGATACGGCACGCGCCGCGCTCGATTACACCCAATCGTCCACCAGGCTGGCCGTCGATAACCGCAACCTGCGCGAATCGGCGGTTGCCCAGGCGCAGCAATCGCTGCGCGCCTCGCAGCTCGAAGCCGAGAACCGCAATCTGCGCACGCTGCTCAATCTGAAGCAGCACGCGGCGGTGCCCACGGTGGCGGCGGAAGTCCTCTACGAAGCACGTGACCCTTATACGCAGCGCATCGTGATCGATCGCGGCTCGAAGGACGGCGTGCGCGCCGGCTACCCGGTCATCGATGACCGCGGCGTGGTCGGCCAGGTGACGCGCGTGTCGCTGTTCGAATCGCAAGTCACGCTGCTAACCGACAAGGACCAGGCGATCCCCGTGGAGGTGGTGCGCAACGGCCTGCGCAGCGTCGCCTTTGGCGGTGCCCGACCGGGCGCGCTGGACCTGCGCTTCATGGCCGCCTCGGCCGATCTGCAGCAGGGCGACCTGCTCGTGACGTCGGGGCTGGACGGGGTCTATCCGGCGGGCCTGCCGGTGGCGCGCATTTCGCAAATCGAGCGCAAGGCTGATACCGCGTTCTCGCGCGTGATCTGCGAGCCGGTGGCCGGCATCCGCAGCAACCGGCACCTGCTGATCGTGAAGTACGAATCGGGCTTCCCGCCGCCGACGGATCTGTCGCCGCCGCCCGCAGCCAAAGGCAAGAACGCTGCCCGCGATGCCCGCGAAGAAAAGGACCGCGCCGCACGCGCCGCCGCCGAAGCCAATGTGCCGGCACCCGCGCCCGCAGCCGACGAAAACGCCCCGCCACCGCGCCCGACCGACGCCGACGGCAATCCGCTGGACACCGATTCAGCGCAAAAACGCTGAAGCGAGGCCATCGATCATGAACTCGCCCCAATATCTGCTGCGCCCGGTCAACCCTGGCTTCATCGCTTTCAGCTTCGTGCTGGCGTTCCTGTTCAACCTGATGCCGTGGGGCCACATGCAGTGGATTCCCGATCTGGTGGCACTGGTGCTGGTGTTCTGGAACATCCATCAGCCGCGCCGCGTGGGCATGGTGGTGGCTTTCCTGCTGGGCCTGTTGATGGACGTGCACGAAGCGCGCCTGCTTGGCGAACATGCGATGGCGTACACGATGCTGTCGTACTTCGCGATCACGATTCACCGGCGCGTGCTGTGGTTCACGGTGCTGTCGCAGGCGCTGCATGTGCTGCCGCTGCTGGTGCTGGCGCACGCCGTACCGATCGTCATCCGTCTGCTGATGGGCGCGCACCTGCCGGACTGGCAGGTCATCCTGCCGCCGCTGATCGAAGCCGCCCTGTGGCCGTTCGCCAACGCCTTCTTGCTGGCGCCGCAGCGTCGCCCGGAGAGCGTCGACGAAACCCGGCCCATCTAAGGCGGCCGACCTGATGCGCCCCGCTATTCGCCCTCACCTGGCATGACCGAAATCCGCAACGTCGAACAGGAGCTGTCGCGCTTCCGCCTGCGGCTGGCGGCGGCCGCCCTGTTCGTGCTCATCTGCTTCGGGCTGCTGCTGGCGCGTTTCTTCTGGCTGCAGCAGGTCAAGCACGAGCAGTACTCGGCCAAGGCGGAAGACAACCGCATCTCTGTCGCGCCCATCGAGCCCAACCGCGGCATCATCATGGACCGCAACGGCGTGGTGCTGGCGCGCAACTATTCGGCCTACACGCTGGAGATCACGCCGTCCAAGCTGCAGGACACGCTCGACAACACGATCGACCAGCTTGCCCAGGTCGTCGATATCCAGCCGCGCGACCGCCGCCGCTTCAAGCGCCTGATGGAAGACGCGCGCAGCTTCGAAAGTCTGCCGATCCGCAGTCAGCTGACGGACCAGGAAGTCGCGCGCTTCTCGGCGCAGCGTTTCCGCTTTCCGGGCGTGGACGTGCATGCGCGGCTGTTCCGCCAATACCCACTTGGCGAATCGGCGTCGCACGTGATCGGCTACATCGGGCGCATCTCCGAGCGCGACCTGGACCGCATCGACAACATGAGCGATGCCAACAGCCAGCCTGGCGTGACGTATGACCCGCGCAAGGATTCCAACAACTACAGCGGCACGGAGTACATCGGCAAGGTCGGCATCGAGCAGAGCTACGAGACCGAGCTGCACGGCCTGACCGGCTACGAAGAGGTGGAGGTGAGCGCGGGTGGCCGGCCGATCCGGACGCTGTCGACCTCACAGGCAACGCCGGGCAACAACCTGATCCTGTCGCTCGACATCAACCTGCAGCGGCTGGCCGAGCAGCTCTTCGGCAACCGGCGCGGGGCGCTGGTGGCGATCGAGCCAGAGACGGGCGACATCCTGGCCTTTGTCTCCAAGCCGACGTTCGATCCGAACCTGTTCATTGAGGGTATCGACAGCACGACTTGGGGCGAACTGAACAACTCGCCGGACAAGCCGCTGCTGAACCGGCCACTGCGCGGCACGTATCCGCCGGGCTCGACGTACAAGCCGTTCATGGCGCTGGGCGCGCTGGAGCTGGGCAAGCGCACGCCGCAGTGGGGCATGGCTGATCCGGGCTCGTTCACGCTCGGCAACCACACCTTCCGCGACGACGTGCCGGGCGGGCACGGCTGGGTCGACATGTACCGCTCCATCGTGGCGTCGTGCGACACGTATTACTACCGGCTCGCCAACGACATGGGCGTCAATGCCATCCACGATTTCATGAAGCCGTTCGGCTTCGGGCAGGTGACGGGCATCGACATCGAGGGCGAGCGCACCGGCATCCTGCCGTCCACCGACTGGAAGCGCAAAGCCTACAAGCGCCCCGAGCAGCAGAAGTGGTACGACGGCGAAACCATCTCGCTGGGCATCGGCCAGGGCTACAACAACTTCACCATCCTGCAGCTCGCGCATGCGATTTCGACGCTGGCCAACAACGGCGTGGTGATGAAGCCCCACCTGGTAAAGGCGGTCGAAGATTCGCTGTCCAAGTCGCGCGCGCTGACGGTGCCGACCGAGAGCTACCGGATTCCGCTCAAGCAGGCGAACATCGACGTGATCAAGCGCGCCATGGTGGGCGTGAACCAGGCCGGCACGGCGGCCAAGGCGTTCATCGGCGCGCAGTACGTGTCGGCGGGCAAGACCGGTACGGCGCAGGTGTACTCGCTGGGCAAGAACGAGAAGTACAACCACCACGCCATTCCCGAAAACAAGCGCGACCATGCGCTGTTCGAGGCTTTCGCACCGGCGGACCATCCGAAGATCGCGCTGGCGCTGATCGTGGAAAACGCCGGCTTTGGTGCCGCATCGGCCGCACCCATCGCACGCGCGGTCATGGACTATTACCTGACCGGCAAGTGGCCTGCGGAACTGGCCGCCACCGCACCGAAGCCCCAGCAGCAACCGCCGGTGGATACGCCCAGTGTGTTCTCGACCGGCAAGACGGCCACCATCGCCAGCGCGACGGCTGCGCCGCAGGTGACCGCAGAGCCGGCATCCGGGGTCGCTGCTGCTTCGGGCGTGGCAGCCTCCGCCGCCAGTGCGGTGGCCGCCGCTTCGGCGCCGGCAGCGTCGTCGGTGGCAGGGGGCACCACACGCGGTGTGCCGCCGCTGTCGCCGGACCTGGTAGCCCCGGCCCTGCGCGAGGCTGGCACCAGCGCCGAAGCCGTCGCCCCGGCCACCCTGGACGCCCAGGTGCTGCAAGCGCTGTCGCATGCACAACCGGCGCCCGAACTGCCACCGCGCGGACGGGGCAACGCTGCCGCACCGGCTTCGGCTCCAGCGACCACGCCAAAGGGTGCGAAGGACACCAAGCCGGGCAACAAGCCGGCACCGAAGCCCGCGCAGAAACCGGCCTCCAAGCCGGCCGCGCCCTGATATTTGCGCTTGAGGATCTCGCCATGGACAAACTGGACAAGCGCCGCATATTCAACGTCATCAAATCGCTTTTCACCGGCTTCGATGGCCCGCTGGCGCTGATCGTCTTCCTGCTGCTCGGCACGGGATTGGTCGCGCTGTACTCGGCCGCCATCGACATGCCGGGCCGGGTGGAAGACCAGGTCCGCAACATCCTGCTGTCGTTCGTGCTGATGTGGATCATCGCCAACCTGCCGCAGCAGACGCTGATGCGCTTTGCGGTGCCGCTCTACACCGTCGGCGTGGCGTTGTTGATTGGCGTGGCGGCGTTCGGGCTGATCCGCAAGGGCGCGCGGCGGTGGCTCAATATCGGCGTGGTGGTACAGCCTTCCGAGATCATGAAGATCGCCATGCCGCTCATGCTGGCGTGGTACTTCCAGAAGCGCGAGGGCGTGATCCACTGGTACGACTATCTGGCGGCCGCCCTGCTGCTGCTGATTCCCGTGGGGTTGATTGCCAAACAGCCCGACCTGGGCACCGCGCTGCTGGTGCTGGCGGCAGGCATCTACGTGATCTACTTCGCCGGGCTGTCTTGGCGGCTGATCGTGCCGGTGCTGGTCATTGCTGTCACGGCGATCACGCTGGTGGTGTCGTTCGAATCGCGCATCTGCGCACCGGGCGTGAACTGGCCGATCCTGCACGATTACCAGCAACACCGCGTCTGTACGCTGCTCGACCCGACCACCGATCCGCTCGGTAAGGGCTTCCACACCATCCAGTCGATCATTGCCATCGGCTCGGGCGGCGTGACGGGCAAGGGGTGGCTGAAGGGCACGCAAACCCACCTTGAGTTCATCCCCGAGAAGCACACCGACTTCATCTTCGCGGTGTACTCGGAGGAATTCGGGCTGGTCGGCAACGGCGTGCTGCTGTTCCTGTATCTGCTGCTGGTTCTGCGTGGGCTGTTTATTGCCGCCAATGCGGGCACGCTGTTCGGGCGCCTGCTCGCCGGGTCCATCACGCTGATCTTCTTCACCTACGCCTTCGTCAACATGGGCATGGTGAGCGGCATCCTGCCTGTCGTGGGGGTGCCGCTGCCGCTCATCAGTTATGGGGGGACGGCGCTTGTCACGCTGGGCATGGGCATCGGCATCCTGATGAGCATCGCCCGACAGAAACGCTTCGTGCAGACCTGACAAAACGGCCGCCCAATTCTGGCGGCCGTTTTGCTTTCACGCGGCGATGGCGTCTTCGCGCAACAACCTTCGCAGCACCTTGCCCGTCGCGGTAGCCGGCAGCGCCTCATGGAACTTCACGCGCCGCGGCACCTTATACGGCGCCATGTTGTCGCGCGACCAGGCAATCAGTTCGGTTTCCGAGAGCGTTACACCGGTCATCGGCACCACGTGCGCGCAGACGACCTCGCCTTTTTCGGGATCGGGGATGGGCGTCACGGCCACTTGGCGGATGCCCGGATGGCGCGACAGCAGCGCCTCGACCTCTTCCGGAAACACGCTGTAGCCCGACACCTTGATCATTTCCTTGATGCGGCCCTGCCATTGAAGGTAGCCGTCGGGCGAGACCTGGCCGATGTCGCCGGTGCGCAGAAAGCCGTTGTGCAGGACGGCGCGCGTGGCCTCGTCTCGCTGCCAGTAGCCACGGAACACGCCGGGGCTGCGGATGGTGATTTCGCCGGCCTGGCCGGGTGGCAGTTCTGCGCCGGTATGCGGGTCGACGATGCGTACCTCGGTCTGCGGGACAATCTTGCCGTGCCACCCCCAGCGCGGGGCATCGGCAGGCGTGATGGCGTCGCAGGTGTGGGTTTCCGACAGCCCATAGGCGGCTTCGTAGATGCGGCATTGCGAGCCGGCAAAAGCACGCCACTGCTCGGCAATCGCTTCGGTCAGCGTGACACCGAAGCTGGTGCATGGGTTGGCCACCAAGGATTCCATGCGGTACTGCGCCGCGTCCGGATGCGCCATGACCGCGAGGTTCATTGGCGTCATGCTGTACCAGCGTGTCACGCGGTAGCGGTCAATGGCCTGCAGCACCGCCAGGGGATCGAACCGATAGAGCAGGATGGTCGTCGCGCCGGAATACAGCATCACGTTCATGCCCATCAGCATGCCGGCGATATGAGACAGCGGCGCCACCGCCAGCATCACGTCCGAGGCGTGGATGCCGCTGACCTGCACCGTGACGGCGGTCTTGTACAGTGCGTTGCGATGCGTGAGCATGGCCCCCTTCGGGCGGCCGGTGGTGCCGGAGGTGTAGACCATCAGCGCGACGTCATCCAGGCTCACCTGGATAGCCGCCACGGCGTTGCGCTCAGCCACATCCACGGGCTCAGCCATCAGCTGCATCAGGTCAAGCTGCGCGGCGCCCGGCTTGTTCTTGAGCGGCGGCGCCGACGAGGCATCGGCGGCAATCAGTTCGGGCGGCACGGCCAGCGCCTTGCGGCAGGCCGGCTGCGAGGGCTGCAGATCGGCATAGCGCGTCGTGATGACGGTCATGACCGACGTGCCGGGCCGGGCGGCCTCGACGATCGGCATCAGGTCTGCCGCGGCCACCAGAATCTTGGCGCCGGAATCGGTCAGTTGGTCGCGCAGCTCGTGTTGACGCGACAGCGGCCCGCACGGCACGACGATGCCACCCAGCTTGGCCGTGGCCAGATGGGCAATGATGGCTTGCGGGCAGTTGTGCAGAAACAGTGCAACGCGATCGCCACGCGTCACGCCCAGCCGCTGCAACTGCACCGCCAGCCGCGTCGAGGCCTGATCCAGCTCGCGCCAGCAGATCGTGCGGCCGTACCACAACAGGGCGATGCGCTCGGGCGTTTGCTGCGCATGGTGGGCGCAATACCGGTGCAGCGGCATCTCGCCTGCCAGATAATTGACCGGTTCGCGGTTCTGGATGGTCATGTGGTGTCTCCTCGGCCGCCGGCATCGCGGGGCGATACATCGGCCGTGCTGGCTGCCCTCGTTGCGGGGCGCTCATGCGGGTCAGGGTTCGCGGCATCCATCATTTGAGTATGGCGAAGCCGTCTGGCTACCGCCGCACCGATTTGCGCAAGACCCTGTTCCACCCACGATTTGGGCCGAACCTAACCTCGCGCAAGACGAATCCCACAAAAATCTACCGTTCGGTATAAAGTCTCGGCGCAAATCAGCTGTTGCGTCAATCGGTGAGAAGTCGGATACGCAGCCCCGGCAATGAAACATCGCAAACGCAAATTGCGTCGGCATTCTCACATGAGCGCGTGCTCACATTCAAGGATCGCCCCTAGGCAGTGAATTGCTTGTGACAATATTAAATATTTGCCGCCATGACAGATTTGTTCTATTTTTGACAACAAATTATGTGAGAGGCTGGAATGGATCGTTTGCAGTCGATGCGGGTGTTTTCCAAGGTGGTGGAGCTTGGCAGCTTCGCCCGGGCGGCCCAGCATCTGTCGATGAGCAATGCCGTGGTCACGCGTTACGTGGCCGACCTTGAGGCGCATCTCGGCACGCGCCTGCTCAACCGCACCACGCGCAGCCTGTCGCTGACCGACGTGGGCGAAACCTACCTGCAGCGCTGTGCGCAGATCCTGCTCGACATTGACGAGGCGGAATCGCTCGCCACCTCGCGCAGCCAGGCGCTGGTCGGCGGTCTGCGCATCGTCGCCCCCGTCATGTTCGGGCTGCACGTGCTACCGATGCTGCTCGCGCGCTTCCAGCAGCTTTATCCCGAGGTCACGTTTGACGTGGCGCTGTCCGATCGCCCCATCGACATCGTCGAGGATGGCCGCGACGTCGGCATCATGGTCTCGGAGCTCGGCCTCGGCTCGCACCTGGTGGCGCGCCGCATGATTTCCGCCGAGATGGTCATGGCCGCCACGCCGGCCTACCTCCGCCAGCATTCCACGCCGCAGCGCGCCGAAGATATTGCCGAGCACCGCGTCATTGCGATGTGGCACCCGCAACTGCGTCACGAATGGGAGATGAGCACCGCCGACGGCCAGTCGATTTCGGTGCCGGTGCAGCCCTCACTCGTCACCAGCAATGCCGAACTGATGCACCGTGCCGTGCTCGCCGACATGGGCATCGCGATTCTGTCGTCGTACATGGCCCGGCCGGATCTGGAGTCCGGACGGCTGGTGCGCTTGCTGCCGCAGTACAAGCTGCCGCAGCGGTCGCTGTCGCTGGTGTACCCGAGCCGCAAGTTCCTGCCAACGAAGGTCCGCACGTTCATCGACTACATGCTGGCCCAAGCGATGGAGGTCAAGCACAGTGAGGCGCGCGCGGGCCGCGGCCTGAGTGAAGCCGCATAAGCGCAGACCGTATTGCCAAAACAAAACGGGAGGACAGTGTCCTCCCGTTTGCGTGGGCGCCTGCGAAACCGCAATCAAGTTTCGCTGGTGCTTTCCTCGTCGGTCTCGGCTTCCGTGGCTTTCTTGCGCGCCGGAGCCTTCTTGGCGGCCGTCTTGCCCGCGGTCTTGGCCGGCGCCTTCTTGGCAGCGGGCGTTTTTGCCGCGGCCGTCGTCTTCTTCGCCGCGGTCTTGGCGCCGGGCTTGCCCTTGCCTTCGCCGCGCGGCTCGAATTCGAAGCCGATCTTGCCGTCCGGCTGCTTGACCAGGAACGCCTTGAAGTTGCGCCCCGTGCGCGCCGACTTGAAGCCCGTCAGCAGGTCGGTCTTGCCCTCGGTCAGCAGCTTGGCTAACTGCTCCCGGCTGATCTCCTGCTGCAGGATGATCTTGCCGGTGGTGAAGTCGCAGGTCTTGGGCTGCGCCACGGCGTTCTCGCACACGTACTTCAGGCCGTGCTCGTAGACGTTGCCGTTGCACTTCGGGCAGTGACCGACGCTTTCCTGCCCGGAGAAATCGACCGGCTCGCCATCGTCTTCGTCGTTCTGGCCGAAGTCGAACTCCATCTTCCAGTGACCATCTTCCTGCGCCAGCTTGAGGATGGCCGCAAACGGCCGGCCCATCTTGCTGCGGAAGCCCTGCAGCGGGCCGATGGTCTTGTTGGTCAGCAGCTCTTCCACCTCGTCCAGCTCGAACTGGCGGCCACCCGGGATCTTGCTGATCGAGAAGTCGCAGTGGCTGCAGGCGAAGCGGCGGTAGTTCTCCTTGACCACGTGGCCGCATTGCGGACACGGCGTGGAAAGCGTCGCGTAGTCGCCGGGGATGGTGTCGCTGTCGTATTCCTTGGCGCGCTTGACGATCTGCTGCGTCATCTGCGCGATCTCGCGCATGAATTCGTCACGCTCCAGCTGACCACGCTCGATGAGGGAAAGCTTGTGCTCCCAGCCGCCAGTCAACTCGGCTTGCGTCAGTTCTTCCACGCCCAGGCCGCGCAGCAGCGTCATCAGCTGGAACGCCTTGGCCGTCGGAATCAGCTCGCGGCCTTCACGCACAAGGTACTTTTCCGTCAGCAGCCCTTCGATGATGGCCGCGCGCGTGGCTGGCGTGCCCAGGCCTTTGCCGGCCATGGCTTCGCGCAATGCATCGTCGTCGACGAGCTTGCCGGCACCTTCCATGGCAGACAGCAGCGTCGCTTCGTTGTAGCGTGCGGGCGGCTTGGTGGTCAGGCCGACCGGCTCGACCTTGTCAGTCTTGACTTTCTCGTCCTTGGCGACCGGCACGAGGTTGGCATCTTCGCCTTGTGCCTCGCGACCATAGACGACCAGCCAGCCCGGGTTCACCAGCACCTTGCCTTCGGTCTTGAAGTGATGCCCAGCCATCTCGGTCACGCGGGTGGTGACCTGGTATTCGGCCGCCGGGAAGAACACCGCCAGGAAGCGGCGCACCACCAGGTCATACAGCTTCTGCTCCGGCTCCGACAGGTTCTTCGGTGCCTGCAGCGTCGGGATGATGGCGAAGTGATCGCTGATCTTGCTGTTGTCGAAGATCCGCTTGTTCGGCTTGACCCACTGGTTGGCGAGAATCTTCTTCGCGTGCGTCAGGTAGTTGGGCGAGCTTTCGCCCAACATGTCGAGGGTCTGCTTGACCGTGCCCATGTAGTCTTCGGGCAGCGCGCGCGAATCGGTACGCGGATAGGTCAGCACCTTGTGCTTTTCATACAGCGCCTGCGCCAGGCCCAGCGTGTTCTTGGCCGAGAAGCCGAAGCGGCCGTTGGCCTCGCGCTGCAGGCTGGTCAGGTCGAACAGTGCCGGCGACATCTGCGTCGATGGCTTCGATTCTTCCGTCACCGAACCCGGCTTGTCGCGACACGCGGCAACGATGCTCTTGGCCTCGGCCTCGCTCCACAGGCGCGAATCCCGGCGTTCGGGATCGAACTCGTCCTTCTTGAACTTCGGGTCGAACCAGCGGCCTTCGTACAGGCCGGCCGCGGCGATGAATTCGGCGCGTACTTCCCAGTAATCGCGCGGGACGAAGCGCTTGATCTTCTCTTCACGCTCCACCACGATCGACAGCGTGGGCGTTTGCACGCGGCCCACAGTGGTCAGGAAGAAGCCGCCACCCTTGCTGTTGAACGCGGTCATGGCGCGCGTGCCGTTGATGCCGACCAGCCAGTCGGCCTCGGAGCGGCAGCGCGCGGCATCCGCCAACGGCATCATGTCCTCGTTGCTGCGCAGCTTGCCAAAGCCATCACGGATGGATTGCGGCGTCATCGACTGCAGCCACAGGCGCTTCACCGGCAGCTTGGTGTTCGCGTGTTGCGCGATCAGGCGGAAGATCAATTCACCTTCGCGCCCCGCGTCACAGGCGTTGATCAGGCCGGTGACGTCCTTGCGCTTGATCAGGCGCGTCAGCACCTTCAGGCGCGACTCCGACTTGGCGATCGGGCGCAGATCAAAGTGCGGCGGGATCACCGGCAGATGGGCGAAGCTCCATTTCCCGCGCTTGACTTCATATTCGTCGGGGGCAGCAATCTCGACCAGGTGGCCAACCGCCGACGAGAGGACGTATTCGTCGCTCTCAAAGTACTCGTCGTGCTTGGTGAAGCCACCCAGCGCGCGCGCGATATCAGCGGCGACCGACGGTTTTTCGGCAATGATGAGAGCCTTGGACATGTGAGCGGATCCTGGCGATCGCAAGTGATCGGGTAAAGAAGAAGTCGCTTTTCTATAACGACCGTTCGCGTGTTTTTTAGAGTCTTATGGCAACGCCTGCCGACTTCAAGTGCCGCGGGCGCTTGTCAGCGTGCCCGTTAGGCGGCCTTCAATAACCCGTCGGCCCCAAATTTGGCCGCCAATCATAAGCGCGGTTCCTTTTCAGGCGCAATAGAGTGGCGCATGCTTCGCTTGAGGTTGTCAAGGCCGGCGATCACGCCGATTCCAACAGCCAGCCTCGCAAGTCCGGGGCCGCTGGCACCGTGGGCGCAACGTGCAGATCACGCGAAAGTAATCCCTCAACGACACCCGCGTGAGGCAAGACGGGGCCGAAAAACAACACATCGTTCCCACGCTGCACCTGCAGGGTCGGAAAGTTCTCAACATCGAAATCGCCCAGCGCGTCGGCATGGTCTTCCACATCGACCCAGACGAAGCAGCACTCCGGGTGCCGCGCCGCGAGTTCAGTGAAGGTTTTGCGATAGCTGCGGCACGTGCCGCACCACTCGGCACACAGGCACGCCACCAGGAGTTGGCCCGAGCGAATGCGCGCGTGCAGCGTGGCGGCGTCGGTGTCAGGCAAGAGCAGTGGCATGAAAAAAGGCGCTGAGCGACCAGCGGGGTAACGAAGCGGCGCGCCTATTGTAGGCACGCTTTCACGGAAGCCGCAGGAAGCGCCCGCCGGGCTGACGCTCGACGCGGCTATCAAGCTCCAGCGCCAGGAGCTGTGCGGAGAGCGCGGCCGCTGCCTGCCCGGTGCGCTCACACAAGGTATCCAGATCGACGGGATCAAAGCCGAGCGCGTCGAGTAGCGCCGTTTCAGCGGCACTCGGCGCCGCGCGGGCGGGGGCCGGCGCAGTCTCAGGTACCTGGACCGTGGCCGTGCGCGCCGCACGTTTGGCCGGCGCTGCAGCACGCCCCCAGCCGAGTTCGTCGAGGATATCGGCGGCGGTTTCCACCAGCTTGGCGCCCTGCTTGATCAGCAGGTGGCAGCCCTTGGCCAGTGGCGAATGGATCGACCCCGGAATCGCGAACACATCGCGCCCCTGCTCGGCCGCCAGCCGCGCCGTGATCAGCGAGCCGGACTGCGCCGCCGCCTCCACCACCAGCAGCCCGCGCGCCAGGCCCGAGATGAGGCGATTGCGGCGCGGGAAGTTCTCGGCGCGTGCGCCCATGCCAAGCGGGTATTCGGAGATGATGACGCCAGCCTCGGCAATGCGATGCGCCAGCGCCCGATTGCGGGCCGGGTAAACAATATCCAGCCCCGTACCCACGACTGCGATGGTGCTTCCCGGGCCAGCCAGCGCGCCCTCATGCGCCGCCGCATCGATGCCGAGCGCCAGGCCGGACACGACCGTCACGCTTGCCGCCGACAGCGCCTGGGAAAACGCGCGCGCGTTGTCGATGCCGGCCGCCGTGGCGCTGCGCGCGCCCACCACGCCCACCGCTGCGGCGCGCAGCAGGGAAGCATTGCCCTTGGTGTACAGCAGGGTCGGCGGGTCCGGCAGTTCGAGCAGGCGGGGCGGGTAGCCGCGATCAGCCAGCGTGAAAATGGCGTTGCCCGGCTCGTTCACCCAGGCGACGGTGCACTCGATCAGCGCCGCGAGCGTGTCGTCGGGCTCGGCGAGCACCGCGCGCGCTTGCCGCTCCGGGAGCACCTTGGCGAGCGCGGCATATGGCTGGGCGAAGATGTCTTGCGGCAACCCGAAAGCCGCCAGCAATTGCCGCGCGGCAACGGGCCCAACGCCGGGGGTTTCAGTCAGACGAAGCCACCCGGCCAGTTCAGTCGGATCGCGCGTGCAGGAGAGGGCGGCAGTGGAATCGGCCGCGGCGGACGCCGCGGCCTGAGAGGCATCGGTCAAATCGAGGACTGCGGTAGCGCGTAGTTCAGGGTTGCTGCGACATCGGGTTGCTGACGCTGTCGCCCACTTCCACGGCGTTCGATGCGTCCGTCACCAGCGCATAGGCCACGTGCGGGAACACGCGGAACACGAAGGCCAGGCCGTAGCGCTCTGCGGGCAGCTGCACGGCTTCGTTGCCGCCCGTCGCGTCCTTCACGACGGCGCCGGCGCGTGCCAGCGACAGCACGTGACCCGGCTCGAGCCCCTGCTGGCTGCCGATGTTCAGCACAACCACCTGGTCGGTACCGCCAAAGCGTACGCCGCCGGTCACCTTGGCGACCGCGCCGTGCATGTCGCCTTCCGGCGCATGCGGCACATAGCGCACCGGCACGCGCGGGGGCAGTGGCATCAGTTGCGAGCCGACGCCCATTTCTTCCTTGGACGACAGCACTTCCATCTTGGTCACCGCCTGCGGGCCGGTCGCCGCACGCACCACGCGCAGCGTACCGAGGAAGTCGGCTTCGTAGCCGAGCACGTTGCCCGTCACCGGATCCTTGAGCGGACGGACTGGGCGATACGCCTGCCATTCGCTACCGGCCTGGCCGCCTTCGCCCTGCGGCAGGCCGCGGGCGTAGGCGTTTTCGCCCTTGCCCAGATAAACGCGGCCTTCTGGCAGCGAGAAGATGCGCGCCGGCGTGGCCAGCGTGTCTTCATCCACCACGATCGGCTGGGTCAGGAACGGCTCGATGGCGGCGGCGGGAATGCTTGAGATGGCGTCACCGTCCTGCCCCGACACGCGGGTATGCGGCGACAGGCGCACCGTGCTGCCATCCGCCGATGCCGGCGAACTCGACAGCCATGCGCGGCCATTCGCGTGATGCAGATACAGGATCTGGCCCGGATAGATCAGATGCGGGTTGCGGATCTGCTCGCGGTTCATGCCCCACAGCTCGGGCCAGCGATGTGGCCGCTTGAGGTACTTACCCGAGATTGCCCACAGCGTGTCGCCACGGCGCACGGTGTACTGTGCGGGCGCGGTGGCGGCCAGTTCGGATTCGGGGATGCCAGCTTGGGCGGCAGTCGCGGCCTGCGCCTGTTGCGCCGGCGTCACAGTGCGCTCGGCGGCGTGGGCGGCGCCCATGCAGAAAAGCGCTGCCGCGGCAACCGCCGACAGGGCGCAAACGTAAGGCTGGCGCGCTTTCGTGGCGGCTTGCATGGCGGGCTGAGAGAGCATCGGTGTGTTACGATGGCGCATTATTCTATGAAGAATCGGCGAGTGGTCCGCGTGCCTGTTCGACGCCTCACCGCCGCAGCTGTACGCAGTTCTGCGCTGCAGCAAGAGGGGTATGGCATCCAACATTCGTCAGGCTTTTTCCTAAGCCATGTGGCGGATAGCGCCCCCGATTCTGCATGACATTCCAAGCGATCGCAATTGAAGGCAACCCCTCGTTAGCGTGGCCTTCTGCAACCGTTGTTGCCAAGCATCATGGCCCTACTGAATATCCTGCAATACCCTGACCCGAGGCTGCACAAAGTCGCCAAACCGGTTGCCGTTGTGGATGACCGCATCCGCAAACTGGTGGCCGACATGGCCGAGACCATGTACGAGGCGCCGGGCGTTGGCCTGGCTGCCACGCAGGTCGACGTGCACGAGCGCGTGATCACCATCGACGTGTCGGAGTCGCGCGACGAGCTGCGCGTGTTCATCAACCCGGAGATCCTCTGGGCAAGTGACGAGCACAAGGTCTGGGACGAAGGCTGCCTGTCGGTGCCCGATATCTATGACAAGGTCGACCGCCCGGCGCGAGTGCGCGTGCGCGCACTAAACGAGAAGGGCGACACCTTCGAGCTTGAGGCAGACGACCTGTTGGCCGTGTGCATCCAGCATGAGATGGATCACCTGATGGGCAAGGTCTTCGTCGAATACCTCTCGCCGCTCAAGCAGACGCGCATCCGGTCCAAGCTCAAGAAGCACCAACGCGACGCGGCGCCCCACCGTTGAACGCGTTCCGATGCCTGCCGACGCCGACGCGCGCCCTCGCTCCATCCCGCTGATGCCGATCGCTCCCGCCAAAGCAGGCACCAACGTAAGCCCGCGTCGCCTGTCGGCGCTGCTGGCGAGGCGTTGGCGCGCCGTCGTCGTGCTGATGCTGTGCGCGTATTTTGTTGCCGGCACGTTCTGGCGCGCGCCGTGGAAGGCCGACGAGCCGTATTCCTTCGGCATCGTCATCAACATCATCGAGCGCGGCGACTGGGTCATCCCCAATGTCGCCTTCGAGCCGTTCGTCGAAAAACCCCCGCTGATGTACTGGACGGGCGCGCTGGCCGCGCTGGCGCTGCCCGACATGCCGCCCCACGAAGCCGTGCGCGTGGCGGTGCTGTTCTGGATGGCGCTGACGTGCTGGGCGGTCTGGCGCACGGCGCGCCTGCTGCGCAGCGAAGCGCGCGACTGGCGCTTGCGCGTCGGTGCGGATCTGGCGCGCGGACGTCCGGGGCTGACGCTGTCCGCACGCCGCGAAGCCGGTCTCGACGCTGGCGGTGCTGCGCTGCGCGACTATGCGCTGGGCGCGCTGCTTCTGTTTGCCGGCTGCATCGGGCTGGTCGAGCACGTCCACAAGTTCATTGCCGATGTGCCGCAGTTGGCCGGCGCGGCGATCGCCCTGTATGGCCTCGTGCGCTTTGTCAAAGAGAGCGAAGCCGGTGGCGCAAAGGGCGTCGATGTGCTGCGCCCAGCGCTTTGGTTCGGCACGGGCATCGGTGTGGCCTTCCTGGGCAAGGGCGTGCTTGTGCCGGGACTGTTCGCGATCACGCTGCTGGCGGCGATCGCGCTGCTGCCGGATTTCCGCAACCGCCAGGCATGGCGTTTTTATGGCCTATCGCTGCTGGTGGCGCTGCCGTGGCTGGCGATCTGGCCGGCCATCTTCTGGCACGAATCGCCGGACCTGTTCATCGAATGGTTCTGGGTCAACAACCTGGGCCGCTTCTTCGGCTTCTCACATCTGGGCGGCGAGAAAGGGTCGCTGACGACCACCATCCGATCGATCTTCCTGACCGGCACGCCCGCTGTGTGGCCGGCGGTGGCCGTGCTGGGCGTGTCGCTGTACAAGCTCGCGCGGCAACGCGGACGCGGCGCGCGCACGGCGTGGCTGCTGCCGTATCAGGGGCACCTTGTCGTTTCGCTGTTCGTGCTGGTGACGATTGCCGTGGTGCTGCGCTCGGCCGTGCTGCGCGATGTTTACTTGATGCCGCTGCAGCCGGCGCTGGCCGTGCTGGGCGCGCCGATGCTGCTGCTGATTGCGCCCGCATGGCGTGCGCGTGCATGGGGCGCGGCGGTAACGTTGTTTGGTGTGCTCGGGCTGGTGGTCTGGGCCGTGTGGGGCGCGCTCGTTACCAGCGGCGGGCAGCTGCTGCCGGGCTGGCTGGCCAAGGTGCTGGGCCGCGTGCTGCCATTGCCGTATGACATGCTGGTCCACCCGTTTGCCGTATTGGCGGCAGGGGCAATCACGGCGCTGTGGGCCGTCTGCGTGTGGCTGCGGCCCGCGCGCTCGGGCGTGGTCGCATGGGCGGCAGGCCTGGGTATGGTGTGGGGCCTGCTCGGCACCCTGCTGATGCCGTGGGTGGATGACGCCCGCAGCTACCGACCGCTGTTCCAGGCGATCAAGCCGGTGCTCGAATCCGCGCAGATCTGCGTGGCCACACGCGGCATGGGCGAAAGCGAGCGCGCGCTGATGCACTACGAAACCGGCGTGCGCCCCGTCAAATGGCTGCTGGGCCACAGCGGCGCCGGCGACGATCACCGCCCCAACCCGATCGCGCGCACCTGCGACCTGATACTGGTGCTCGAAAAACGGCCGGAACACGCCCGACGCCGCCCCCATGGCAACAACTGGGAAATGGTCTGGCGCGGCAGCCGTCCGGGCGACACGAACGAAACCTTCTCGCTGTTCCAGCGGCGCGGCAATGGCGTGTCTGAGGCGCTGCCGTCGCCCGAGCCCATTGTGCCGCTGACCGACACCCCGTATCGCGGCCGTCGTTAGGCCCAATGCGCTACGCTGTCGTGTAGCGCGCTTCCCCTCGTTTTCCGTTTCCCATCCATGACGTCCACCCTTCGCGTAGCGTTTGCCGGCACGCCTGAATTTGCGCAGATTGCCCTGGCGGCGATCCACCAGGCCGGCTTTCCCGTGATTGCCGTGCTGAGTCAGCCGGATCGCCCGGCTGGCCGCGGCATGCAATTGCAGGCAAGCCCCGTCAAGCAGTACGCAGTCACGCATGGATTCGCGCCCATCCTCCAGCCGCCGTCGCTGCGCCGCGCAGGCAAATATCCGCGAGAAGCCGCGGAAGTCATCGACGCCCTGACCGCCCAGCGCCCCGACGTGATGGTCGTCGCGGCCTACGGCCTGATCCTGCCGCAGGAAGTGCTCGACCTGCCGCGCTTTGGCTGCATCAACATCCACGCGTCGCTGCTGCCGCGCTGGCGTGGCGCCGCGCCCATTCACCGTGCAATCGAAGCGGGCGACGCCGAATCCGGCATCACGCTCATGCAGATGGATGCGGGACTGGATACCGGCGACATGATCGCCATGGAGCGCGTGCCCATCGGCCTGACCGACACGACCGGCACGCTGCACGACACGCTGGCCGCGCTCGGCGGACGCATGGTGGTGGAGGCGCTCGCCAAGCTGGCGCAAGACGGCAAGCTCCACGCCACGCCGCAGCCGGCCGAAGGCATCACGTATGCGGAGAAGATCGCCAAGGACGAAGCCGCGCTCGACTGGTCGCGCCACGCCGCCGCGCTGCTGCGCCAGGTGCATGCGTTCAATCCGTTTCCTGGCGCCTCGGCCGCGCTGGATGGCGTGGCGATCAAGTTCTGGCAGGCGGAGGTGCTGGCCGATCGCCCGGCTGAGGCGGAACCCGGCGTGGTACTCGCCGCCAATGCCGAGGGCGTCACCATCGCCTGCGGCGCCGGCGCGCTACGCGTGACGCAACTGCAAAAGCCAGGCGGCAAGCGCCTGCCCGCACGCGAATTCCTGCAAGGCCTGGCGATCCAGCCCGGCCAGCGCTTCGCATCGCGCGGCTAACCGCCCCCTCTATATAGAAGAGGATTTCGTCATGACCGCGCTGGGCATCGTCAATCTGCCGCTCTTCATGCTGGCCGTATTTCTGCTGAATGTAACGCCGGGGCCCGACACGGCCTATATCGTCGGGCGCAGCGTCTCGCAAGGACGCGCGGCGGGGCTGCTGTCGTCGCTGGGGGTATCGGCGGGCTGCTGCGTGCACGTGCTGGCGGTCGCGTTCGGGCTGACGGCGCTGCTGGCCGCGTCCACCGTGGCGTTCACGGTCATCAAGGTGGTGGGCGCGGCGTACTTGATCTACCTGGGTGGCCGCATGCTGCTGGCGCCGCCCGAACTCGACGACGCCCCGGCCGAAGAAGCGGAAACGCCCGCCGCCAAACGCCCGCGTCCGCTCAAGTCGTTGTTCATGCAGGGTTTTCTCACCAATGTGCTGAACCCGAAGGTCGTGCTGTTCTTCCTGTCGTTCTTCCCGCAGTTCGTTGATCCGCACGCCGCGCACAAGGCGCTGGCGTTCCTGGCACTGGGCGCGGTGTTCATTGTCATGTCGACGATCTGGAATAGCCTCGTGGCGTGGGTAGCCGCCAGCGTCACGCGCCGGGTGGCGGGCAAGCCCGGCATCAAGCGCTGGCTCGATCGCGTGGTCGGCACGGCGTTCATCGGCCTGGGCGCGCGGCTGGCGTTCACCACCCGTTGATGCGTCAAGCGCCATCTGCGGCGAAATATCGCGCAAGTGCCGCGCAAACCCTTGAATTCTCAGCGATTATCGCGATCTAACGCATTCACAAGACCCGAGACCCACATGAGCCACGCCCCCATGTTCAACTGGATCAAGACCTTCATGTTGATGGCAGCGATCACCGCGCTGTTCATCGTCATCGGCGGCATGATCGGCGGACGCAGCGGGATGATGCTGGCGCTGCTGTTCGCGCTGGGCATGAATTTCTTCTCGTACTGGTTCTCCGACAAGATGGTCCTGCGCATGTACAACGCGCAGGAAGTCAACGAGACCAGCGCGCCGCAGTTCTACCGCATGGTGCAGGAGCTTGCCGGCCGCGCCGGCCTGCCGATGCCGCGCGTCTACCTGATCGACGAAGCCCAGCCCAACGCCTTCGCCACCGGCCGCAACCCCGAGCACGCCGCCGTGGCGGCCACGACTGGCATCCTCAACATCCTGTCGGAGCGTGAACTGCGCGGCGTGATGGCCCATGAACTGGCGCATGTGCAGCACCGCGACATCCTGATCTCGACCATCTCGGCCACCATGGCCGGCGCGATTTCGGCGCTGGCGAACTTTGCCGTGTTCTTCGGCGGGCGCGACAGCGAAGGCCGTCCCGCCAACCCGATCGCCGGGATTGCGGTGGCGATCCTCGCGCCGCTGGCGGCCGCGATGATCCAGATGGCGATTTCCCGCGCGCGTGAGTTCGAGGCCGATCGCGGGGGCGCGACCATCAGCGGCGACCCGCAGGCGCTGGCCTCAGCGCTGGACAAGATCCACCGCTATGCGGCCGGCATTCCGTTTGCCGCCGCTGAAGCCCACCCGGCTACCGCGCAGATGATGATCATGAACCCGCTGCACGGCGGGGGCCTGGCCAACCTGTTCAGCACGCACCCGGCCACGGAAGAGCGCATCGCGCGCCTGATGCAGATGGCGCAGACGGGTCAATATCCGGCGTAAAAGCGGCAGCCCGGCCGGGCGCTTCCTTTATACTTCCGCAGTCCGCACGAGCCCGCCCATCGCGGGCTCGTTGCATTTTGTCCGCCTGATTTCCTGCTGCCCGATGCGTCTGCCGCCCGATTCCCTCGCCCATGCCTTATCGCTTGCCGCCGTTGCACTGGGCAAGCTGCGGCACGGCACGGCATTGCCGCAAGCCATCGATGCCGTCTGCCAAGGGCAGCCCGCACCCGTGCGCGGCGCCGTGCAGGATCTCGCCTACCGCGCCACCCGATGGCTCGGCAGCACCGATTGGCTGATCCGCACGCTGATCCCGCGCCCGCCAGCCGAAGGCGCCGCCAATCTGCTGCGCGTGGCGCTCGCGCAATTGCTGGACGACCCGCTGCCGTACGCGCCGCTCACCGTGGTCGATCAGACCGTCACGGCCGCGTCGGCCGACCCGAAGCTTTCGCACGGCAAGGGCATGATCAATGGCGTGCTGCGTCGGTTCCTGCGCGAGCAACCTGCGCTGGTCGCAGACATGCAGGCGGATCCGTCGGCCGCCACCAACTACCCGATGTGGTGGATCGACGCCGTACGCAGCGCGTATCCCGACGCCTGGCAAACCATCCTGGCCGCCGGCAACCGCCGCCCGCCGATGGTGCTGCGCGTGAACCCGCGCCGCATTGCCGTCGACGCGTATCTCGCGCGCCTGGCCGAAGCAGGCATCGACGCCGAGCGCATCGGCGAACAGGCTGTACGCCTTGCGCGTGCCATTCCCGTTTCCGATGTGCCCGGTTTTGCCGATGGCGATGTCTCGGTGCAGGACGCCGGGGCGCAACTGGCGGCAACGCTGCTCGACGTGGCACCCGGCCAACGCGTGCTCGATGCCTGCGCCGCACCCGGCGGCAAGACGGGCCATCTGCTTGAGCTAGCCGACCGCCTGGACGCAACGGCGCTAGAGTCGGATGCCGCACGCGCCGTGCGCATCAGCGAAAATCTCACCCGCCTGAACCAGACCGCCACCATTTGCGTTGGCGACGCGGCGAAACCCGACACCTGGTGGGACGGCCGACCGTTCGACCGCATCCTGGCCGATGTGCCGTGCTCGGCCGCCGGCATCGTGCGGCGCCATCCGGACATCCGCTGGCTGCGTCGCCCGGCCGACCTCAAGGCGCTGGTCGCGCTGCAGCGGGACATCGTGCGCGCCCTGTGGGCATGCCTGAAGCCCGGTGGCAAGCTGGTTTATGTCACCTGTTCGATTTTTCCGACGGAAGGCGAGGACCAGGCCCGATGGTTTGAACGCCATCTGGAAGATGCGATACGATTGCACGCGCCCGGCCAGTTGCTGCCGGTCTCGCCCGACGCGGCGCAGGCCAGCGGGTTCGCCTCCGGCGCGTCGCCCATGCCGCTCGATCACGACGGCTTCTTTTACGCGGTTTTCCAGAAACGGCCCTGATGCACCGACCGTTGTGACTGCCATCCTTCGCCCATCGATCCGGCTGCTGCAAACCCGGTTCCGGCAGATTCTGCAACGGCTGGTCGCGCTGGTCGCATTGAGCATGCTGTTCCTGTGGTGCCCGGTCACGGCATCCGCACAGTCCATCGAAATCAACCGGGCCCAGCTCGAATACGCCGACGGCGGCTGGAACCTGTCCGCCGATTTCGATTTCGACCTGCCCAGCAACCTCGAAGACGCGGTCAACAAGGGCATCGCGCTCTACTTCCTGGTCGAATTCGAGCTGATCCGCCCGCGCTGGTATTGGTTTGACGACCACGCCATCAGCGCCACGCGTGTGGTGCGGCTGTCGTATCACCCGCTCACACGCCAATACCGCGTATCGACCGGCGGCCTGCAGGTGCCATTCTCGCGGCTGAAAGACGCCGTCGACTTCATGCAGCACGTGCGCGGCTGGCGCGTGTTCGAGCAGCGCGCCGTCAAGGCCGGCGAAACCGTCCAGGCCGAGGTACGCATGCGCCTGGACGTGACGCAGCTGCCCAAACCATTCCAGATCAACGCAGTCAACACGCGCGACTGGAATCTCAGTTCAGAGTGGAGGCGCTTCAGCCTGCTGGTGCCGAACGAGCCGCCTGCCCCGGCGCCCACGCCTGCTTCGCCACCGGCCAGCCCACCGGCATCCTCGCCGCCTGCTTCCGGTTCGTCGGGCCTGTCGCCCAATCCGGGCTGGGGGATGAGCGCCGGCCCGTCCAGCGCAGGCACGTTGCTGGCGCCCGCCAAATGATCTTCGATCGCAGCTACAAGCGGCTGCTCTATCAGGTGGTGGCCGGCACCATCGTCTTCCTGGCGATCGTGCTGGTCGGGCTGCTGGCTGCCGCATCGGCCAACACCGAGTTCTTCGACCGGTATTTCGCGCTGCTCTACAAGGTCAACCTCGTCATCGGGGTGCTGCTGGTGGTGATCATCGGCGGGCTGATGCTGGCGCTGGCGCTGCGCGCGCGGCGCGGCAAGTTCGGCACGCGGCTGATGACCAAGCTGGCGGTGTTCTTCGGCGTGGTGGGCGTCCTGCCGGGGGTGCTGATCTATCTGGTGTCGCTGCAGTTCGTGTCGCGCAGTATCGAGTCGTGGTTTGACGTGAAGGTCGAATCGGCGCTGGAGGCCGGCCTGAACCTTGGCCGCTCGACCATGGACACGGCGCTGGCCGATCTGCAGAACAAGGGCCGCCTGATCGCGGAGCAGGTGGGCGATGGGTCCACCTCGGCCACGGCCATCACGCTCAATCGATTGCGCGAGCAGTTCGGCGTGCAGGAGGCGACCATCTTCACGGCCAGCGGCCGCGTGATCGCCACCGCGTCAAACAGCTACGACACACTTGTGCCGAACCTGCCCGACCAGGCAGTGCTCGAACAGGCCCGCGCGCCGGGCGGCTATGCCAGCGTGGAAGGCGGCAGCGATACCGAAACCGATGGCGCCTCCGCGCCGGCCGCCGCGGCGCCATCGGCACGCAACAGTGGCCGCCGCAGCGATCTATACCAACTGCATGTGGTGGTGGCGCTGGGCACGTCGTTCCGCGAAGAGCCGAGCCTCGGGCTGAGCACGCCCGCACGCAAATGGGCCGGCACCGGTTTGCTGGCAGACCGCCGGCCGGACGATGGCAGCAGCACTTCGCGCGGCTTCGGGCTGATCGGCGAGAGCGGCCGCGACGAACGCTTCCTGCAGCTCGTGCAACCGGTGCCGCAGGCGCTCGCCCGCAATGCCGATGCCGTCCAGCGCGCCTACCAGGAATACCAGGAGAAAGCGCTCGGCCGCACGGGCCTGCGCAAGATGTACATCGGCACGCTCACGCTCACGCTGTTCCTGGCGGTGTTCATCGCGGTGATGCTCGCGCTGCTGCTCGGCGCACAGCTGGCACGGCCGCTGCTGATGCTGCTCCAGGGCACGCGCGAAGTGGCCGAGGGCGACCTCTCGCCCAAGCGAGAGCTGCATACGCGCGACGAACTCGGCGTGCTCACCCAACAGTTCAACCAGATGACGCGGCAGCTGGCCGACGCGCGCCGCGCCGTAGAGCAGAATCGAGCGGCACTTGAGCAATCGAAGGCCTATCTTGAGAGCGTGCTGACCAACCTGACCGCCGGCGTCTTCGTGTTCGACCATCGCTTCGTGCTGCTGACTGCCAACCCGGGTGCCGAGCGCATCTTCAAACAGCCCTTCGGCGCGTGGGTCGGCCAGGCGCTGACCAGCATCACGCCGGTGGCCGCCTTCGCACCGGTGGTCGAACAGGCCTTTGCCGAACAAGACGCAAGCACGGCCGCCGGCGGCGCGGCAGCCCACTGGCAGAAGCAGGTCGAAATTCCGCTTGAAGACGAAGATGAACCCCTCACGCTGCTGGTGCGCGGCACGCGCCTGCCCGGCCCGTCGGTGGGCGCACACGGCACCGAGCGCGGCTACGTGGTGGTGTTCGACGATATTTCCGACGTGATCTCGGCGCAGCGCTCGGTGGCGTGGGGGGAGGTCGCGCGGCGCCTCGCGCACGAGATCAAGAATCCGCTCACGCCCATCCAGCTCTCTGCCGAGCGCCTGGAGATGAAGCTCTCGCCCAAGTTGTCGGACACCGACGCCGAAGTGCTGCGGCGCGGCGCCACCACCATCGTCAACCAGGTGGCGGCGATGAAGCGCATGGTCGATGACTTCCGGGACTACGCCCGCACACCGCCGGCCATGCTGCAGGACCTGGACCTCAACGCGCTTGCCGCCGAGGTGCTGCACCTGTACGGCATCGATCACCCTGACCGCCGCGACCATCCCGTCATCGAGGCCAAGCTGGGCGCCAATCTGCCGCTCATCAAGGGCGACCCGACGCAACTGCGCCAGGTCATCCACAACCTCCTGCAGAATGCGCAGGACGCCGTGGCAGAGAACGAAGCGGCCGGGCGACCTGCTCCGCATGTCGTGTTGCAAACTGACACGGTAGAATACGACGACGCCTCGGGCGCGCGGCGGCAGGCCGTGCGGCTTGCGATCGCGGACAACGGCGGCGGGTTCTCTTCCCGCATCCTCAACCGCGCCTTCGAGCCGTACGTCACGACCAAAGCCAAGGGCACAGGATTGGGCTTGGCCATGGTGAAGAAAATCATGGACGAGCACGGGGCGCGCATCGAATTGCGCAACCGCCAGTCCAGCACAACATCGGGCACATCGGGTACCGACATCGTCGGCGCCCAGGTTTCCATACTGTTCGTAAAACTCGCGTAGCGCGGACGGCAATCCCGCCGCACATAGAGGAAAAGCATGGCCACCATCCTCGTTGTCGACGACGAAATGGGTATCCGGGAGTTGCTCTCCGAAATCCTCGGAGACGAAGGGCACGTTGTTGAAGTCGCCGAGAACGCGCAGCGCGCGCGCGAATACCGCGCGAACGCAACGCCCGACCTCGTCCTGCTCGATATCTGGATGCCGGATACCGACGGCGTGACGCTGCTCAAGGAATGGGCGTCGCAAGGTCTGCTGACCATGCCCGTCATCATGATGTCGGGCCACGCCACCATCGACACTGCTGTCGAGGCGACCAAGATCGGCGCGCTGAATTTCCTGGAGAAGCCCATCGCGCTGCAGAAACTGCTGACCGCGGTGGAGCAGGGGCTGTCGCGCAGCAAGGAAAAGCCGCGCTCGGCCACACCGGCTGCCGCTCCGGTGGCGGGACTCGCAGGCGCCATGCCAAACGCCGCCGCAGGTACACCCGCCGCGCTCGAGCGCACCGACATCAATGGCGTACCGACCCGTGCAGCCGAAAGCGGCGGCATGCAGTTCTCGTTCGACATGCCGCTGCGCGAGGCGCGCGACCTGTTTGAGCGCGCGTACTTCGAATATCACCTGCAGCGTGAAGGCGGCAGCATGACGCGCGTAGCAGAAAAGACCGGTCTGGAGCGGACTCACCTGTACCGAAAGCTCAAGCAACTGGGCGTCGAACTCTCGCGTAACAAGGGCGAACCGGCGACCTGATCATCAAAGTGCTCGGAGGTACTTGACGACAAGGCGCACACCCTGTCATACTTGCTTTTCTTTGCTTGGCCCGGTAGCTCAGTTGGTAGAGCAGCGGATTGAAAATCCGCGTGTCGGTGGTTCGATTCCGCCCCAGGCCACCAAAATTCTTCGCTCTTCAAGATCGATCGATTTTGCAGAGCAACAAAAAAGACCTCCTCGCGAGGTCTTTTTTCATTCCTGCGGCGCCATTCGCAGGCGCCCGCCCTCTCCCTTTTGCCGCTCCAGCCGCCGATCTGCGGCGCAGTGTCGCACTCACAAAAAATGTACCCGCACCTCTTGACGCAGCGCAGCTCAGGGTATACCTAGCGGCGCAAACTGCGCCAAACTGTCGCAGGTCTCGGTATAGTGACTCAACGCTATCAAACGGCAAGCACAAGGAGATTCTCCATGGCACTCGTTGGCACCGGTCACCACCACTTCCATTTCCACGCTTTCGACGGCATCAGCCGCAAGACGCGGTTGACATGGTTGCGCAATGCCGCAGCGCTGATGTGTTTGATGGCCCTCGTCGCGGCCATGTGGGTGGGCGGCAATCTGTCAGCCTTGATGCATACGCCGCTCATGAGCGGGATCTCGTCGCTGGGCGCGGTGATGATTCTTGCCTGTACGTGCATGGCGCTGAGCCTGCTTGGCCTGATCGGGGCTGGGTTCTTCCAGCTCCGCATGGAGCAGGTCGACGCACCGGCAACCTGAGAAACGCGCGCATCACACGCACAACGGAGGCTTCGGCCTCCGTTTTTGTTTGCCCGCCACGGCCGCACGCCTTGAGATGCGGCCGTTTTATTTTTTGCGCACCGCCGCCAAGGTGAATTCGGTATTGACTCAACTGTTTCAAATAAGTAGTTTACGAAACAGTTGAATCACCACGATCACCTCATGACGTTCGATGGGCTCATGCAGACGCTGCGCGACCGCGCGGGCGATCTGTCCCCGCAATTGCAGCGCGCCGCCATGTTGCTTGAGACGCACCAGCGCGACATCGCGCTGCTCTCGATGCGGGACCTGGCGCGCCGCTGCGACCTGCCGCCGGCCACGTTCTCGCGCCTGGCACGCGCGCTGGGCTTTGATGACTTTGCCGCCCTGCGCGACATCTGCGTGAACCACCTGCGCCAACAGGCCGATGGCTTTGCCGGCCGCGCCAGCGCGTTGCAGGGCGACGATGCGGCAGGCGCATCAGACGCCGAGCGCATCGGCATGGCCATCGGTGCGCATGTGCAATCGGCGTTTTCGCCGGCCAACCTGGCGGCGCTCGACACCGTGGCCGCCGCCCTCTGCAGGGCGCGCCGCGTCTTTTTGCTGGGCGCGCGCAGCTGCCTGGCGCTGACGCATGCGTTCGGCTATGCCGCCCAGCTGTTCGACGAGAAAGTCACGTTGTGCGCTGGCAGCGGCAACACGCTGGCCGACCCGCTGCGCTTTTGCGGCGAGGGCGACATTGTGGTGGCTGTCACCTTTGATCCCTACACGCGCGAAGTCATCGAGGCGATGCAGTACGCGCATGCGCGCGGGGCGCGCCTCGTGTACGTGACCGACAGCGCCATCGCCCCCGGCGCTGAACTGGCGTGGCAACACCTCGTCGCGCCTGTCGCCATTCCGTCGTTCTTCCATTCGCTGGCCGCACCGATGGCGCTGCTCGACGCGCTGCTGATGACGTGGTTCCGCCACGCCGGCCCAACGGCGCTCGCCCACCTGGCCGACAGCGACGCCCAGCTCAAGCAACAAGCCGCCTACGTGCGCAGCGCCCGCCGCAGTGAAGCGGCTGTCGCTGTGCCACCCACCCAACGTTGACCGTTCCCGATCGCCCATGACACCGTCCACCACCTCCGTCTTCCACCGCGACCCACGCAAGACGCTGCCCACCGCTGTCGGCGGCGATGGCATGACCCTCATCGACTCCGACGGCAAGCGCTATCTCGACGCCTGCGGCGGTGCCGCCGTTTCGTGTCTCGGCCACGGCCACCCGCGCGTGGTGGACGCCATCTGCAAGCAGGTGCGCGCGCTGGCTTATGCGCACACGTCTTTCTTCACGACGGACGCGGCCGAAGAACTGGCCGCACGCCTGGCCGCTGCGGCACCGGGCGATCTGGACCACGTGTACTTCGTCTCCGGCGGTTCGGAAGCGATTGAAGCGGCGCTGAAACTCGCACGCCAATACTTCGTTGAGATCGGCCAGCCGCAGCGCCAGTACTTCATCGCACGGCGCCAGAGCTATCACGGCAACACGCTGGGCGCACTGGCGATTGGCGGTAACGCATGGCGCCGGGAACCCTTCCTGCCGCTGCTAGTGCCTGCCCACCATGTATCCCCTTGCTATGCGTATCGCGAGCGCCTGGATGGCGAGAGCGACGCGCAATACGTGCAGCGCCTGGCCGATGAACTGGACGCGAAGATCGTCGAACTCGGCACGGAGAACGTCGCGGCCTTCGTCGCCGAGACGGTGGTGGGCGCCACGGCCGGCGCGGTGCCGCCGGTGGGTGACTACTTCCGCAAGATCCGCACAGTGTGCGATCGCCACGGCGTGCTGCTGTTGCTCGATGAGGTGATGTCCGGCATGGGGCGCACCGGCTACCTGTTCGCCTGCGAGGAAGATAGTGTGGTGCCAGACATGGTCGCCATTGCCAAGGGGCTGGGCGGCGGGTATCAGCCGATCGGCGCGACGCTGGTGAATCGCCGCATTGTCGACGCGATCACGAAAGGCAGCGGCTTCTTCCAGCATGGCCACACTTACATTGGCCACGCGACTGCGTGCGCGGCGGCGCTGGAAGTGCAGAAGGTGATCGAAGAAGAGAACCTGCTTGCCAACGTGCAGGCGCGTGGCGAGCAACTGCGTGCAGCGCTGCGTGCACGCTTTGCCGACCACGCCCACGTAGGCGACGTACGCGGGCGCGGGCTGTTCATCGGCGTGGAGCTGGTAGCGGATCGCGCAACCAAGGCGCCGCTGGCACCTGCATGCAAGACGCACGCGCGCGTGAAGGCCGAAGCGATGCAGCGCGGCCTGATGGTGTATCCGATGGGCGGCACGATTGACGGCCGGCGCGGTGACCACATCCTGCTGGCGCCGCCGTTCATCGCCACCGCTCAGGACATCGACGCCATCGTCGAACGCTTGGGCGATGCGGTTGACGCCGCCACCACCAAGGCGCTGGAGGCCGCGTGGTGACCCGGCCCATCGCCATCGCCGTTGCGCCCAACGGTGCGCGCAAGACGCACGCCGATCATCCCGCACTGCCGATCACGCCCGACGAACTGGCCGCCTGCGCACGCCAATGCGTGGATGCCGGCGCCGCGATGCTGCATCTGCATGTGCGCCGCGCCGACGGCACGCATAGCCTGGAGCCTGACGACTACCGTCCGGCCATCGCCGCCGTGCAACGAGCCGTGGGCGATGCGCTGGTGATTCAGATCACCACCGAGGCCGTTGGCATCTACACGCCCGAACAGCAGATGGCATCGGTGCGTGCGCTGCAGCCTGAAGCGATTTCCGCCGCGCTGCGCGAACTGGCACCGGATGCCGCGCACGACGCGCAAGCCGCGCGTTTCTTTGGTGAGCTTGCCGCCGCGCGCACGGCGATCCAGTACATCCTCTATTCCGCTGACGACGTGATGCGCTACCGCGACCTGCGCACACGCGGCGTGCTGCCCGACACGCCGCACTGGGTGCTGTTCGTGCTCGGCCGCTACAGCGCCGGCCAGCGCTCCGATCCCACCGACCTGTTGCCCTTCCTGCAAGCGTGGACCGACGGCGGTGCCATCACCGCCAACGTGCCTTGGGCGATGTGTGCGTTCGGCCCGCGTGAAGCCGAATGCGCGCTCAGCGCAGCGCTGCTCGGCGGCCATGCGCGCCTGGGGTTCGAAAACAACATGGCGCTGCCCGACGGCAGCACGGCGCCCGACAACGCGGCGCTCGTCCGCAACCTGCGGCGGCATCTCGACGCGCTGCACCTGCCGCTGGCCAGCGCGGCAGAGTTGCGCAACTGGTTCGGCCGTTAAGACGCACCGCATTCATCGCCACGAAGTCAAAGCACAGACGGCCGCAACACAACAGGCCGCGCACCACAACCATTGGAGGAAAGATGCGTTTGACCACCCGCTGTATCCGAACCTTCCCGCTGGCACTGGCCAGCCTGCTCGCGATCGGCGCGCACGCGCAGGCGCTGGACGGCACGCTGAAGAAAATCCAGGACAGCAACACGATCCTGATCGGCGTGCGCGAATCGTCGATTCCGTTTTCTTACCGCGACAGCAAGAACGAGATCGTCGGTTTCTCGGCAGACCTCTGCTCGCGCGTGATCGACGCCGTCAGGAAGAAGACGGGCAAGCCCAACTTGGACATCAAGCAGATTCCGGTGACGTCGCAGAACCGGACATCGCTGGTGCAGAACGGCTCGGTGGACCTCGAATGCGGCGTGACCACGCACCTGAAATCACGCGAGCAGCAGACCGCTTTTTCGACGACCTTCTTCATTGCCGGTACGCGCCTGCTGACCAACGTGAAATCGGGCGTGAAGGATTTTCCCGACCTGGCGGGCAAGTCGGTGATCACCAACGCGGGCACGACGTCGGAACGCATCCTGCGCAGGATGAACGACGAGAAGAAGATGAACATGAACGTGATCAGCGGCAAGGATTACGGTGAATCGTTCCTCACGCTGCAGAGCGGCCGCGTGGCGGCGTTCATGATGGATGACGTGCTGCTGGCCGGCTCACGCACGCTGGCGCAGAAGCCGGACGACTGGGTCGTGACCGGCACGCCGCAATCGTTCGAAGCTTACGGCTTCATGCTGCGCCGCGACGACCCGCAGTTCAAGAAGCTGGTGGACGACACCATGACCAGCGTGATGAAGAGCGGCGAAATCAAGGCGCTCTACGCCAAGTGGTTCGAAAAGCCGGTGCCGCCCAAGAACCTGAACTTCAACTTCCCGATGAACGATCAGTTGAAGGCGCTGTACGCCAACCCGAACGACACGCCGTTCGAGTAAGCGGCCGCACGGCCGGCTCTGGGTGCCAACCTAGACGCCGGCCTGCGCGACGGCCTCGATGCGGGCCTGATGCACGGCTTGTTTGATGTGCGCCGGGCTGTCGGCATGGCGCATGGCGACGGCGCCCGCGTCGATGGATGATGCGGCCTCCAGCGCGCGCAGCAGACGCGCGGTCTGCGGATAGCTGCGGTCTTCAAACCCGAGACGACCACGCGCATCGGCCTCGCACGCCTGCAGGGCCTGACGAAAACGATCGGGCTTGCGCAGGGCGTCGCAACGCTCAAGCAGGCGTACCAGCGCTGCCGCATCAAAGCCATCGCAGCGGTGAATGTTGCCGTGCTCGCGCGCCACCACCAGGGCGAGCTCGCGGCACTCTGTCGGCACACGCAGGCGCTGGCAGACGGCTTCGATCAGCGGCACGCTGCGCCCTTCGTGGCCGATGTGGCGCGGCAAGACGTCGTCGGGGGTGGTGCCCTTACCGAGGTCATGCACCAGCGCGGCAAAGCGTACCGGCAGCGACGTCGCCATCGCAGCAGCGGTTTCGATCACCATCATGGTGTGCACGCCGGTATCGACTTCGGGGTGGTAGTCGGCGCGCTGCGGCACGCCCCACAGCCGGTCAAGTTCGGGCAGCAGGCGCACCAGCGCACCGCAGTCACGCAGCACGGCAAACATGCGCTGCGGATGCGCCTCCATCAGGCCTCGGGCAATTTCCTGCCACACCCGCTCGGGCACCAGCGCATCGACTTCGCCGGCCTGCACCATGCGCTGCATCAGCGCGTTGGTTTCGGGTGCGACATGAAAATCGGCAAAGCGCGCAGCAAACCGCGCCAGCCGCAGGATGCGCACCGGGTCTTCCATGAACGCATCGGATACATGCCGGAACGTGCGCGAGGCCAGATCAGCCTGCCCTCCATACGGATCGACGACGGGGCCCACCAGCGCGCCGTCTTCCGCCACGCGCTGCGCCATCGCATTGATGGTCAGGTCGCGGCGGATGAGGTCGTCTTCGAGCGTGACGTCCGGCGCGTAGTAGACCGAGAAGCCCTTGTAGCCGGCAGCCGTCTTGCGCTCGGTGCGGGCGAGCGCGTATTCGGCATGCGTAGCGGGGTGCAGGAACACCGGGAAATCCTTGCCGACGGCACGAAAGCCCCGTGCCTCCATGGCTTCGGGCGTGGCCCCGACCACAACGTAATCCCGGTCCTGCACCGGCAGCCCGAGCAGCGCGTCACGAATGGCACCGCCCACGGCATACACATCCAGCCCGTGCGTGGCTGGATCGACGATGGCTTCCGTCTGTGATGCGCGTTCCGTCATTGATTGGCGGCAACCAGCGTGTCTTCGTCCGGCGCGGTGCGGTACGGCTCGTCGTCGGCGAGGAAGTCATGCTCGGCGCGCGCACCGTCGATCCATTCCTGCATGGCGGGCAGGTTGAGGATGGAGTCGGCGTAGGCCTTGGCGGCCTCCGGCAGACGTACACCATACGTGGCGAAGCGGCTGACCACCGGCGCGTAGAACGCATCGGCCACCGTGAAGTGGCCGAACAGGAACGGGCCTTCTGCCGCGTACTTCTGGCGCAGCTCGGTCCACATAGCGGCAATGCGGTCGATGTCGCGCTGCACCGCCACGTTCCAGCCCATGCCGGGCAGCACGGCCGTCACGTTCATCGGCATGTTGTTGCGCAGGTTGGTGAAGCCGCTGTGCATTTCAGCGCAGATCGAGCGGGCATGCGCGCGGGCCTTCGGGTCAGCCGGCCACAGTTGCGCGCGCGGAAAGCGCTCAGCCAGCGTCTCGCAGATGGCGAGCGAATCCCACACGTTCATGTCGCCGTCCACCAAGACCGGCACGCGGCCGGCGGGCGAATGGCGTGCCACGTCGGCGGCAAAGGTCTCGCTCAGCAGGCGCACGCGGATCTCTTCGAACGGAATGCCGGCCTGCTTGGCGAGCAGCCACGGCCGTAGCGACCACGACGAATAGTTCTTGTTGCCGATGACCAGTTTCATGATTCCCGTCCTTGGAGAGTGCACTGCAATTGTTGTGGGAGCCCGCCAGCATCGCGCAGGAATGCCGGGCGCTCTAGTTTTGTTGTATCGGAAGCGGCGAGCGGCAGCGCGAAGGCGAGCGAACCATTCTAGCCCTGCGCTGCAGCGCCACAAAATGAAACGGATTGGCCACGGTTGTGAAGCGGATTCACAAACAGGGCGAATCCTCCGCGTTTCCGTAGCGGCTAGCGATGGACCCGCGTACGTGCAGCACGCAATCCGCGGTCCGGCCCCAAGCCGGCCAGGGCCGGCAGCATCACGGCCTCCATGCCGAGCGGGTGGATGCCGAGTTCGGGCGCGACCGGTTCCATGCTGACGTTGTCCACACGCATGGAGTCGAGGTTGTCCCGCGAGATCGGCGCGCCGGGCAGGTGCTCCAGCAGCGCGGCCTGCATGCGACCCAGGCCTTCGGGCAGCGGCACGATCCAGCGCGGGTGGCCGCTGGCACGTCCGGCAAAGCGCATCAGTTCGGCCAACGTATAGACGCGCGGCCCGACCAGCGGGTAAGCATGCCGGATCGTCGCCGGCTTCTTGAGCGCATTGATGAACGCGGCGGCCACGTCGTCCACGTACACGGGCTGGAAGCGCGCATCGGCACAGGCCAGCGGCACAAACGGCGCCATCCGCTGCATGCTCGCGAACAGATTCAGGAAGTGGTCCTGCGGCCCGAACACTACCGAGGGACGGAACACCGTCCAGTCAAGCTCGCTGTTCATGACCACGCGTTCGCCGTCGCCCTTGCTGCGCAGGTACATCGATGGGCCGGCCGGGTCGGCGCCCAGCGCGCTCATGTGCAGCAGCCGGTTCACGCCATGGCGTCGGCATGCGGCGACGATGCGGCGGGGCAGGTCGACATGCACGCGCTGGAAGTTCGGCCCGTACGGCATCTCGCGCGCATCCTGCAGCACGCCGACGAGGTTGATGACGGCACAGTGCTCGCCGCCGCGCTCGGTCAGCGCCAGGAACAGCGCGTCGAGGGCGTCGTCGGCGTAGATGTCGGCATCCATCACGTCCACACGGGGCAGCAGCGTGAGGTTGTGCGCGCGGGACGACTCAGGATCGCGCGTGGGCACGATCATGCGGCCTTCGGGCAGGCCCGGCGCAGAAAATGTCTCCGTCACGAGCCGCGACAGCAACTGCGAACCGATAAAACCGGTACCGCCAAAGATGAGCAGATTGGAGGGCTGCATGGAGGCATCTCCAAGACGGGTGGGGGGGCAACACCACAATACATCCCGAACGCGATCGCCCCCAAGGTAAGTCGACACGGCGTGCCGCAGGCCACACTTCTGTGCGCCAGCCAGCGCACGCGTCCATGAAAAATGCCCGCGTTGCGGCGGGCATTGGGTGACAACCGGATGACGATGATGCGCTTACGGCAGATCGTCCGGCGTCACGGATTCCGGCACCACCTTGCCCAGGCGGTCCTTCAAGGACTGCGGGCGACCTGTCAGCAATGCGCTGTAGTACGTCGCGTTCGACAGCACGTTTTTCACATACGTGCGCGTCTCGTTGAACGGAATCGTCTCGGCGAAGATCGCGCCTTCCACCGGGCGCGCGAGCGTCGAGCGCCAGCGTTTCGGGCGGCCTGGGCCCGCGTTGTAGCCGGCAGTCGCCAGCGTGACCGAACTGTCCAGGTTGGTCAGGATCATCGACAGGTAGGCCGTACCCAGCAGCACGTTGGTATCGATGTCGCTCATCTGCGAAACGCGGAACCCCGGCAGGCCAATCTTCTTGGCAATGTGCTTGGCGGTTTCCGGCATCACCTGCATCAGGCCCGAGGCACCCACCGACGAACGTGCGTCCATGATGAAGCGGGATTCCTGGCGGATCAGGCCGTAGGCCCAGGCAATGTCCAACCCCACCGCATCGGCGTTGCGCTGGACCACATTGAGGTACGGCGTCGGGAAGCGCAGCGAGAAATCGTGCTCAGTCTTGGTCTTGTCCGCCGAATTGACGGTGCGATCGAGCAGGCCGAGCTTGCGGCCATATTCGGCTGCGGCCAGCAACTCGCGGTCGCTCATGTTGCGCAGCTCCCAGTTCCACTCGCGGTTGCCTTCGAAGCGCAGATTCAGGTCGTACAGCTTCTTGGCACGCCCAAAGCCCGGGTGGTTGCGGCCCATCACGTCGATCTCGGCGTCGGCCACGGTCGTGCGGGGCGGCACGGTGATGCGCTGACCGAGTTCTTCCTGCGCCAACTGGCCATAGAAGTTGAACTGGCCGGCAATCGACTGGAACTGCTGGCGAGCTTCATCGTTGCGATTGTCGGCCTTGAGCGCACGGCCATACCAGTACGTCCAGGCGGGGTCTCGATCGCGCAGGCTGGGACGCATTTTTTCAACGGCCTGACGCACCATCTTCCAATCCCCCGCGCGCAGGGCCGCGCGCACGCGCCACTCCTGCGACTCGTCGGAGAGGTAGGCATCGCCGCCGAGCGTCAGCTGGCGACGGTAGGCGTCCAGCGCATCCGGCGTCTGCTTCTTGGCGGCGTACTGGCCGATGACGCCCCAGCCCGCGCCTTGCTCTTCGCGCGACAGGCTGCCGGTTTGCGCCAACAGATACGCCGTCGCCTGCGACGGATCGTTGCGCGCCATGCGTGTCACGTTGGCCAGCGTATCGTTGTCCACGCGATCGCCGTCGGGCAGCAGCGCGGCAATGCGCGACGCCTGCGTGACGAGGTTCTGCTCCAGCGACAGCCGCGCCGCAAAGGCCACATCCGCACGGGTGAACTGCTTGGACTGCGCCAGATAGCCGATCAGGTCGACACACCCTTCGCCATAGCCCTTGGGATCCGACAGCGTGTTCCGTGCATCGGCTGCCACGTTCTGGCCCTTCATCGCGCGCGAGAGCAGGGCATAGCACTCGACCTGCGCATCGTCCTTCAGCACAAAGTTGGGGTACTCGGCATCGAAGGTGGCCCAATCGCGCTTCTTGCCGAGCACAAGCAGCCAGTCGTTGCGCAGCCGGTCGGCGATCGCCTCGCCCTTGTAGCGCTGCAGGAACGAGCGGATCTCATCTTCCGGGGCATCGGTACGCGCATAGCCGCTGGCATCGTACAGCTGCGGCTTGATGCGGAAGTACTGCACGTAGGACTGGATCGGGTAATCGGAGAGGCTGTCGGCCAGCTCCCAGCTGCGCGACACATCGTTGCGGCGCGCCGCGTTGCGCAGCTCGACAAACGCGTCATCCGGATTGGCTGGAATGCCCTGCGGCGCCTGGCGCTTTGCGGCCACCGCCAGCGGCGTCGGGCCGACCACACTCATGCCCACCACGCCCGCAAAAGCCAGCGCGACCGCGCGATATACTGCCTTGGCCTTCAATGTCATCTCCTGCCCCATCCAATCACTGTTAGGTCTGCCGAATTATCCCATGCCAGCCTCAGGCAACCCGCACGATCCGGCCAATCCCACCACGCCAATCGAATCGCGCCGCACGCTGCGCACCATGTTGCTCGATGCACGCGCCGCGCTGCCGGATCGCATTGCCCACGATGCTGCGCTGGCGCATCACCTGGCTGGGTTGCTGAATACACTGCCCGTCAAGCGCCTGGCCGCCTACTGGCCAACGCAGGGAGAGTTCGATGCGTTGACCGTGCTGGACCACTGGCTGGCGGCCGACGCCACGCGCCATGCACTGCTGCCTGTAGTGACTGACAAAGTTTCGCCACTTCAGTTTCGGCGATGGACGCCCAATTGTGAAATGACGCCCGGCGCGTACAACATCCCCATCCCCCGCTCGGGTGAGACGGAAACGCCCGATGCCTTGCTGATCCCCTGCGTGGGCTTTGACGCGCAGCGCTATCGCATTGGCTACGGCGGCGGCTTCTATGACCGCACGCTCGCTGCGCTGCATGCCGCCGGACACCGCCCCCGCACGATTGGCGTGGCATACGAAGTGAGCCGCGTGGAATCCATCGCACCGCAATCGCACGACATCGCGATGGACTGCATCATCACCGAGTGCGGCGCGTTTTAATCCGCCACAGGAAGACCATGTCCCACACGCTGAAAACCTTTGCCGACCTTGAAGCGGTGTATGGCGCCCCGAACCCGCGCTCGCTGCTCAAGGAGATCGACCACCTGAACGCCGACTACCGCGCGTTCGTGGAGGCGTCGCCGTTCATCGTGCTGTCATCGGTGGGCGCGCAGGGCACGGATGCCTCGCCGAAGGGCGACGCGCCGGGCTTCGTCCGCATCCTGAACGAACGCCTACTGGCGATTCCCGATCGACCCGGCAACAATCGCATCGACAACCTGCGCAACATCGTCGAAGACGGCCGCGTGTCGGTGCTCTTCATCGTGCCGGGCGTGGGTGAAACTTTGCGCGTGAACGGCACGGCCACCATCTCGGCCGATCCGGAGCTGCTCGCGTCATTTGCGGTGCAGGGCAGGCTGCCGCGCAGCGTGATCCTCGTGCAGGTGCTGACGGTGTATTTCCACTGTTCGAAGGCGCTGGTGCGCTCAAAGCTTTGGGAACGCGGCGCACAGGAAAACAAACCGGCCGTGCCCACCGCAGGCAAGATCCTGCAGCACATCAGCGGTGGCGCATTTGATGGCGACGCCTATGATCGCGAATTGCCCGAGCGCCTGAAGACCACGCTGTACTGAGCGTTCAGCGCTTGGCTGTCTTTTTTGCGGCGACCTTCTTGGTCGCCGTTGTCTTTGTTGCCTTGGGCGCCTTGGCAGTCTTCGCTGCAGCGCGCTTCGGCTTGGCCGCCTTGGCATTGGCATCACGCAGCGCGGCTTCAATGGCCAGCCGCGCCCAGTCGCGCAATGGCTGTCCACCATCGAGCGCCTCTGTCGGCGTGCTCAGATAGCCCGTCATGCTGATGGTGCGGCCGTTGCGCTCGTAACTGAACGGCGTGCATTTTTCAGCAAGGAAACGTTCGCGCGTGAGGTCGTCCACGCGCAGGTAAGACGTGCCGCGCATCACCAGCGCAAACACGATGTCGTCGTAGTACAGCGCCGCACCGCTGAACATCCGGCGGGCGCGGATCTCGCCGATCTGTGCGGCGAGCGGCCGGAGTTCGTCAAGCAACCAGGCGATCAGTGGATCGGGTGCGGCCGCCATGACGATCTCCTTTGCTGCGCTCTTCCGGTTACAGGCCCAGCCGCTGCCAGATCGCCCGCGTGGAGCCGGCGGCGTTGAGCGTGTAAAAGTGCAGGCCCGGCGCGCCGCCTTGCAGCAGGCGGTCACACATGGCCGTCACCACGTCCAGACCGAAGGCGCGGATCGATTCACGGTCGTCGCCGAAGCCTTCGAGGCGCTTGGCGATCCAGCGCGGCACTTCCGCACCGCACATCTCGGAAAAGCGCATGAGCTGCGACGAATTCGTGATCGGCATGATGCCGGGCACGATGGGCACGTCCACGCCGAGCTTGCGTGCGTCGTCGACGAACTGGAAATACGCGTCGGCGTTGAAGAAGTATTGCGTGATAGCGGAGTCCGCACCGGACTTCACCTTGCGGGCGAAGTTCTCCAGATCGTGCCGGGCGGAGCGCGACTGCGGGTGGTATTCCGGATACGCCGCCACTTCGATGTGGAACGCCTCGCCGGTTTCCTGGCGGATGAATTCGACCAGCTCATTGGCGAAGCGAAATTCACCGATCTCGCCCATGCCTGAGGGCATATCGCCGCGCAGCGCCACGATGCGGCGGATGCCGTGCTCGCGATACGTGTTGAGAATGCCGCGGATGCTCTCGCGCGACGAGCCCACGCACGACAGGTGCGGCGCCGCCTCGATGCCTTCGCGCTGGATTTCCACCACGGCGTCGAGCGTGCCCTGCTGCGTGGTGCCGCCCGCGCCAAACGTCACGGAAATAAAGCGCGGCTTGAGCGGCGAAAGCTGCGCGCGTGTGTTGCGCAGCTTCTCGGCGCCTTCCGCCGTCTTGGGCGGGAAGAATTCGAAACTGAATTGACGGTCTTGCATGACAGAAACCTTAAGCCTCGCGCAGCAACAGGCTCGAGAGCAGCCACGAGATCACGCTGTACAGGATGGAACCCAGCAGCGCGGCGCCAAAGCTGGCCACCTGGAAGCCCGCCAGCAGGTTGCCGACAAACAGGAACAGCAGCGCGTTGATGATGAAGATGAACAGCCCGAGCGTGAGCAGCGTCACCGGCAGGGTGAGGATCACCAGGATCGGGCGGATCAGCGTGTTGACCAGACCCAGCACGAGCGCCGCGATCAGCGCGGAGCCGAAGCCGTTGACGTGAATGCCTTTGAGCAGATAGGCGACAAGAAGCAACGCCAGCGCGTTGATGACCCAGACAGCGAGCAGTCTCATGGGGAGTCCTCGGGTTGAATGCCGGCGGCGGAGATTGCCGCCGGCAGGTACGGCTTAGTAGCGGTAGTGGTCAGCCTTGTACGGGCCTTCCTTGCTCACGCCGATGTAGGCAGCTTGCTGGTCGGTCAGCTCGGTCAGTTGCGCGTTCAGCTTCTTGAGTTGCAGGCGCGCGACCTTCTCGTCCAGGTGCTTGGGCAGCGTGTAGACGCCCACCGGGTACTTGTTCGAGCCCTTCACCGCTTCCGTCCACAGCTCGATCTGCGCGATGGTCTGGTTGGCAAACGAGCTGCTCATCACGTACGACGGGTGGCCCGTGGCACAGCCGAGGTTCACCAGGCGGCCCTTGGCCAGGATGATGATCTTCTTGCCGTCGGGGAAGATCACGTGATCGACCTGCGGCTTGATCTCTTCCCACTGGTACTTTTCAACGGAGGCGATGTCGATCTCGTTGTCGAAGTGACCGATGTTGCAGACGATGGCCTGGTCCTTCATCTTGGCCATGTGGTCGTGCGTGATGACGTGGTAGTTGCCCGTGCAGGTCACGAAGATGTCGCCGTGCTCGGCGGCGTAGTCCATCGTCACCACGCGGTAGCCTTCCATGGCGGCCTGCAGCGCGCAGATCGGGTCGATCTCGGTCACCCACACTTGCGCCGACAGTGCGCGCAGTGCCTGTGCCGAGCCCTTGCCCACGTCGCCGTAGCCGGCCACGATCGCCACCTTGCCGGCGATCATCACGTCGGTGGCGCGCTTGATGCCGTCGACAAGCGATTCACGGCAGCCGTACAGGTTGTCGAACTTGCTCTTGGTGACCGAGTCGTTGACGTTGATGGCCGGGAAGCGCAGTTCGCCGCGCTGGGCCATCTGGTACAGGCGGTGCACGCCCGTGGTGGTTTCTTCGGTCACGCCCTTGATGGCGTCGAGGTTGCGGCTGTAGAACGTTGCGTCCTTGGCCAGCTTTTCCTTGATGGCGGCAAACAGGAAGGTTTCTTCTTCGCTGCCCGGATGGGCAAGCACGGAGACGTCCTTCTCGGCCTTGGCGCCCAGATGCAGCAGCAGCGTTGCGTCGCCGCCGTCGTCCAGGATCATGTTGGGGGTGCCGCCATCGGCCCATTCGAAGATGCGGTGGGTGAAGTCCCAGTATTCCTGGAGCGATTCGCCCTTGAACGCAAACACCGGCGTGCCCGTTGCGGCAATCGCGGCGGCAGCGTGGTCCTGCGTCGAGAAGATGTTGCACGAGGCCCAGCGCACGTCGGCGCCGAGTGCCTTGAGCGTCTCGATTAGCACGGCGGTCTGGATGGTCATGTGCAGCGAGCCGGCAATGCGCGCGCCCTTGAGCGGCTGGCTCGCGGCAAACTCATCGCGAATCGCCATCAGGCCGGGCATTTCGGTCTCGGCAATGGCGATTTCCTTGCGGCCCCAGTCGGCCAGCTTGATGTCGGCGACGAGGTAGTCGTGTTTCAGATCGGTGACAGCGTTCATTGGATCACTCCGAAAAAGAGGGGTGACCGCACGCGGGGAGATGACCACTGGGACAGGGCCCATGCTGGGGCCCCGGATAGAAGCGTTCTCGCCATCGTGTCAGCCACGATACTGCGAGCGCCGTTTGAACTTCCGAGCCTGGCGGCCGCCCCGTCTGAACTTGGGCCGGTCGTTGCAACGCTCCTCGGAATGGGCTGGATTGTAGCGGATTCGGCCGTCCGCCACCACGGCCGTTCATTGCTCCAGCAGCATATTCAGCATCCGCTGCGGATTCGCCAGAAAGTCCCGCGTGACCTCAAAGTGTTCGGTCCCTTCGTAGGCGATGCGCCGGATGCCGCCGCCGTCACATTGGTAGATCCACGCGTCGGGATAGGCCATCAGGATGGGCGAGTGCGTGGCGATCACGAACCGGCTTTCCGCCTGCACCAGATCATGCAGGCGCGAGAGCACCGCCAGTTGCCGCTGCGGTGACAGCGCCGCCCTCCGGTTCGTCGAGCAGGTACGGGCCGTTCGGGCCGAAGCGGTTCATCAGCAGCGCGAGAAACGATTCCCCATGCGATTGCGCATGCAGCGATCGACCGCCTTAGGAATCGATCACGAGCCCGCCCAGGCCCGGTTCTTCATCCATCTGCTGGATGTTTGGTGGCCACGTTGAAGAAGCTCTCGGCGCGCAGAAAGAACTCGGTGCGCGGCTTGCGAAAGCCCCTGGCAATGCGCAGATGCGCGTGCAGCTCGGAGTGCGACGCATGCGTGCTGAAGTGGAAGTTGCGCGAGCCGCCCTCGGCGTTGAAGACGAGCGCCACGGCAATCGCCTCCATGAGCGTGGATTTGCCTGAGCCGTTTTCGCCAACGAAGAACGTGACTTTGGGATGCAACTCCAGCGTATTGAGGGCGCGCACGGCCGGCAGGCTGAACGGATCGGCGTCGAAGGCGGTAACGGTCTCGCGCCGCAGCGTGACATGGCTGACGAACTGGCGAGTGAGCATGGAAAGCGCGGGCCAAATCGCAGATGCCGCATCGTATCGCCCCGCCTGCCGGCCCGGGACCGGTTGTCTGCTCAGGCAATCGAGCCTCGGTAGCGCGCAACGCGCCGTAGTGTCAATGCGCTGTCACAGGCCAACCTTGCGATCCGGTTAGGAAGTGGCGCACCCGCATCATGGATGTGCAACACGCGGCCTCCAAAGTGCCGGGCATCGTTCAGGGAGCCAACGATGCACAACCACAAACTTACGAAGTACGCCGCCGCCGTGGCAGCCGCGCTCGCCATGGCAGCGTGCGGCAGCGACGGCACATCCAGCAACGCCGGCACCGCAGCGCCCGACGCCGGTACGCCCACCACGCCCGCCAAGAACGTCGTGTTCTTCCTGGGCGACGGCATGGGCATGACCACCATGACCGCCGCGCGCATCTACAAGGTGGGCGAAGACGGCGAGCTGACCATGGACACGCTGCCGGAAACCGGCTTCGTGCGTACGTTCTCGAACAACGCGCAGGTGACCGACTCGGCGCCGTCGATGTCGGCCTACATGACCGGCGTGAAGATGAACAACGAGGTCATCTCGATGTCGCCGGACACGATGGCCTATGACGCGGGCGGCAAAGATTACATCTCGGGTGCCGACAGCACCTGCCCGAGCGGCAACGGCAAGCCCGTCACGACGCTGCTCGAACTGATGAAGGCCGCGGGCTACGGCACGGGCGTGGTCACCACCACGCGCATCACGCACGCCACGCCGGCCGCCACGTATTCGCACATCTGCCATCGCGACGGCGAAAACACCATCGCCGCGCAGCTCACGCCGGCCGGCAAAGGCTTCAACGCTGCGCTGGGCGATGGTGTGGACGTGGTCTTCGGCGGTGGCCGCAAGCACTTCCAGCCGACCACCGCAGGCGGCGCACGCACCGATGGCCGTGACCTGATCGCCGAACTCAAGGCGGGCGGCTACCGCTATGCCAGCAACAAGGCCGAGTTCGACACGCTGCAAGCCACCGACGGCAAGGTCGTCGGCCTGTTCACGAGCAGCCACATGTCGTACGACCTGGATCGTGATCCGAGCAAGGAACCGAGCCTGGGCGAGATGACCAACAAGGCCATCGACGTGCTGGCCGCCAAGAAGAAGGGCTTCTTCCTGATGGTGGAAGGCGGCCGCATCGACCACGCGCTGCACGAGACCACCGCCCGCAAGGCGCTGCAGGACACGGTGGCGTTCGACTCCGCCATCCGCGGCGCGATCGACAAGCTCAACACGATCGACCCGGGCCTGAAGAACACGCTGATCGTCGTCACGGCTGACCACGACCACACGCTGGTGCTCAACGGCTACGCCAAGCGCACGGGTCCGACCAGTGACAGCAACCCCGGCGTGCTGGGCCTGCTCAAGAACTACGTGACGGGCGCCAACGCCACCGACACGGGCGGCAACCCGTTCACCATCATCGGCTTCGGCACGGGTGAGAACCGCCCGGCCACGCGCGGCGCGCTGACCGATGCTGCCGTGTACGACAAGAGCTACCACCAGGAAGCCGTGATCCCGGTTGCTCCGGGTGGCGAAACGCATGGCGGCACCGATGTCTTCATCGGCGCACGCGGCCTGGGCGCCGAGCGCTTTACCGGCACGATGGACAACACCGAGGTCTTCGGCCTCATCAAGCAGGCCGTGGGTCTGTAAGAGGGAGAGGGCACATCATGAACACGCAATCGAACCGTATCCTGCGCGCCACGCTGCTGGCGCTGGCGGCCGGTGCCTGCGCACAAGCGCACGCCGCCGGTGAAGCCAAGAACGTGATCTTCTTCCTGGGCGACGGCATGGGCCCGACCACCGTCACCGCCACGCGCATCTACAAGGTGGGCGAGGCCGGCCGCCTGACCATGGAATCGCTCAAGCGCACGGCGCGCATCAAGACGTACTCCAACGATGCGCAGACCACCGACAGCGCGCCGTCGATGTCGGCGTACATGACCGGCGTGAAGATGAACAACGAAGTCATCTCCATGTCGGCCGACACCAAGGCCAGCGACGCCACCGGCAAGGGCTACGTGAGCGGTGCAGACAGCACGTGCCCCGCCAACAACGGCACGCCCGCCGTGACGCTGCTCGAACTCGCCAAGGCTGCCGGCAAATCGGTGGGCGCGGTGACGACCACGCGCGTTACGCACGCCACGCCGGCCGCCACGTATTCGCACATCTGCCACCGCGACGGTGAAAACCAGATCGCCGCGCAAGGCACGCCTGGCAACGCGCTGTACAACGCCGCGCTCAAGGATGGCCTGGACGTGCTGCTCGGCGGCGGCCGCCGTCATTACCTGCCGCAAGGCACGACGGGCAGCAAGCGCACCGACACGACCGACCTGATCGCCCAGTTCCAGGCAGCCAACTACACCTATGTGTCCACCGGCACGCAACTGGCGGCTGTCAACCCGGCCACCACGAACAAGCTGCTCGGCCTGTTCAACCTCGACCACATGAACTACGAGCTGGACCGCGTGAAGAAGAGCGTGGACGAGCCGAGCCTGGCGGACATGACCGAGAAGGCCATCCGCGTGCTGCAGAAAAACGGCAAGGGCTACTTCCTGATGGTGGAAGGTGGCCGTATCGACCACGCGCTGCACGGCACCAATGCCAAGCGCGCACTGGAAGATGCCGGCGCATTCGACGAAGCCATCAAGCGTGCGCTGGGCACGGCGGATCTGTCGAACACGCTCATCGTCGTCACAGCCGACCACGACCACACGATGACGATCAACGGCTACCCCCGCAAAGGCAACCCGATCCTCGGCGTGTCGAACGACATCAAGACCGGCCAGCCGCAATTGGCCGCCGACGGCCTGCCGTACACCACGCTGGTGTTCGGCAACGGCGGCACAACGCGCAAGGCCACCCGCGACAACGTGGCCGCGGTCGATACGGCTGCAGACGATTACCTGCAGGAAGTGGGGGTGCAGCTCGGCACGCCTGGTTCGGAAACGCACGGCGGCGGGGATGTGATGCTGTTCTCCTCTGGTCCGGGCAGCGCACCGCTGAAGGGCACGCTGGACAACACGAAAGTGTTCGGCGTGGTCAAGACGGCCATGGGCCTCTGATTCCTGCGTTTCCATTGATGCGCATGCCGAGGCAATCGGCATGCGCTTTTTTCGTTTCAGCCTGACCGCATTCGTATGACCCGATCTGTCCGCATTCTGTTTTCGTTTGCCCTCGCTGCGCTCGCTGCCACGGCACAGGCCGCCGGCCCTGCTTCATCCAACTCGCTGACCGCCCTGCGCGTCGAACACCAACTGTCGTCGCTCGGCGCCGACGGCATCCAGCGCGACGTCCGCTTTGCCGAGCGCGTCTACCGGCAGGGCGACCGCGTCTGGATCGCCCGCGAACTGCCGCCCGCGTCGGCGCACGCCGAGCATGACCACGCCAATGCCCACGCCGGCCACAAACACGCCGATACCGACACTGCCCCGCGCTGGATTGAGCGCGACGCCAAGGGCGCGCTGACCGTGCGCGTGGTGAGCGAGTCGCAGCAGAAGAACTACGCCGTGGAACCGGCCGAATATTCCAACATCGGCTTCGACGGCTCGTGGGCGACGGCGTATCACCTGCTCGACCCCGCGGCGCTCAAAGGCATGCGTGCCGAAGGCCTGGTACGCAATGGCGTGCAGACCTACCGCGCGACGCAGGGCGAGCGCACCGTCACCGTCGATTGGGACGTGGCCGGCCAATACCCGCGTCGCGTGGAATCGCGCAACGCCACCGGCACGCAACGCAAGCTCACGCGCGTGACTGCATTGCCGGCGCCCGCCGCCGCGCCGTGGGAACGCGCCCAGCGCTACGCCGCCACCGATTACACCGACCTGATGGACTGACGCTTCGGTCGGTGCGCGATAGCGCTATAGTGCGAAACACCCCCCCAACATTCGCACGACATGACGATCACCGACCCGACCCTCGCTGCGTTTGCCGCTCCCGCCTCGCACGTGCCGCGCGTGCTCACCATCGCCGGTTCGGACAGCGGCGGCGGCGCGGGCATCCAGGCTGACCTGAAGACGTTTGCCGCGCTCGGCTGCTACGGCATGTCGGCCATCACCGCTATCACCGCGCAGAACACGCTGGGCGTGACGGCGGTGGAATCGCTCACCCCAGACATCGTCGCCGCGCAGATCGACGCCGTGGCAAGCGACATTGGCGTGGACGCCGCCAAGACCGGCATGCTCGGCACGCCGCAGGTGGTGGAAGCGATTCTCTCGGCGCTGGACCGCCACCCGATCGCTAACCTCGTCGTCGATCCGGTCATGGTCAGCACCAGCGGCGCGCAGCTTGGTAGCGACGCCACGGCGCAGGCGATGGCGAAATGGCTGTTCCCGCGCGCGTTGCTTGTCACGCCGAACCTGCCGGAAGCCAGCGCGCTGCTCGGCCGCGAGGTGCGCACCGCCGACGACATGCTGCCCGCCGCGCGCGACCTGCTGGCGCTTGGGCCCCGCGCCGTGCTGCTCAAGGGGGGGCATCTGGCCGGCGCGTCTACCGCCGGCGAAGACGGCGTGCTGCAAGACGTGCTGGTCACCGCCGACGGCGCCGAGCGCATCTACGCCCACACCTACATCGACACGCCGCACACGCACGGCACGGGCTGCACGCTGTCGGCCGCCATTGCCGCACATCTGGCGCGTGGCGATGCGCTGGAAGCGGCCATCGAAGCCTCGCTCGATTACCTGCTGCACGCAATTGGCGCGGGCCGGCATCTGGCCCTTGGGCGCGGGGCGGGTCCGTTGAACCACGGGTTCGCACCGCGACCGCTCGCAGCGCCGCGTTCGCTCGACGTGGATGTCGAGGAAGACTGATCAGGGGAGCCGCCATGAAACGCCTGCCGATCCCGCTGGTGCGCTGTCTGCCAGTGGCAGCGCTGTGCGCACTGCTCGGTGCCTGCAATGGCTACATCAGCCTGGGCTCGCCCATCGGCAGCGCTTTCTCGATTGGCGGCACGTTGTCCGGACTGCCCGGCGGGCAGGCGATCGTATTGCTCAACAACGGCCGCGATTCGCTCACGCTGGCCGCTAACGGCCCGTTCGTGTTTGGCGGGCTGGTGCCGTTCGACGGCAGCTATGTGGTGACGATCAGCACGCAGCCCGCATCGGCCAACTGCGTGGTGACGAATGGCAGCGGCACGGTCAATGGCGATGTGAACAATGTGCAGGTGACGTGTCAGGCGCGCTGAACCTGTCTCGTACCGGGCTCATTGAACGTTGGCCTTATTGCCGTCGGTCCGTTCCCCAAACCAAGCCCAGTACGCCCGGTTCTCGCCTCGTGCGCGCGGCCAGTACGTCACGGGCGGCTTGGGCTGCCAACCCGGCGGCGGCCCAATCAGCACTGCCCAGCTGTCGGTGGAATCCGCCACACTGGTGACGACAGCACTCTTGCCGCTCTGGTCGGCATACGCCGCCGCAAACGCGGCATTGACGGCAAAGCTGGCTGCCCGCGCCGGTCCCTCCATGTGCTCCGCCACGCTATATACGTTGGCGATCTGGTCCAGGCCGGGCCACTGCTGGTGAATAGCGGCGCGCAACGGCCGCATCAAGGAAGTGACATTGTCGGCATGCTTTGGCACGTCGTAGTAGACGCGCTCGACCAGATGCTGTTCTGCGGCCTGCGCTTGCACGGCTTGCATGAGACCGGTCCATGCTCCACCTGGGTTGGCCGCCTTGTTGCCAATGGCGCCTTGGTGTTGATGCGGGGTGTAGAACGAGGCCAGTGCTGTGTAGCCCCAGTCGGCGCTCGGGTGGCCGAGGATCAACAGGGCGGTGTTTTCGTTGGTCTGCTCGCCCATGGGGTAGTTGGGCGCGTCTACGTTCCATACCCACGCCAGCTTGTCAGGGTGTTGCGCCAAGAACTTGAGGGCGTCTTGGAGGTTGTAGAAACCGACGTTGGTGTCGCCTGCCGACACGGTGACGTTGGGCAACCTGCCTTCGGGGTTGAGCAGCATGCTTTTGGCTTGGGCGTCGCTTGCGATCTCGTGAAACACCAGCCGCCGCACTGCCTGCAGTGACAGGGTGCGCTCGCCAATAATCATTTCCGGAAAGACGCGCGTACCGCGTACGGTCCTACCCCTGTCGTCTTTGTGCAGCGTGACCCAGTAGTCGCGCATGCGTTCTTCGGCATGGGCGGCGTCGTAGGCGAGGATGCTGGGCGCGGGCATGCCCATGGCCTTTTGCTCTTCAAGAAGGTCTTTCTGTCCCGTACTGGGGTGAGTGTCGTCAAGGTAGGTTGGCGTGTTCAACCACTCGCGCGGCAAGCCAAAGAACACGTTCGGGTCGAAGTAGTTAGGGCGGCTGGTACCCCGCTTGAGGGAATAGAAATAATTCGCGTCCTCCAGGTAGTCGTTGAAGGTGAGCAGTGGGGCGGTAATCAATTTGCTCAATGCCGACTCGAATCTGTCGCGCTTTACATGTGGAAAATCCTCCAATCGTTCATGGCGCGACAAGCCGAGCGTCAGCTGCCCCACTGCATCGCCCAGCTTGAAGCGCTTCGCCTGCAGGTCGTCGTCATTGGGCTGTGCGAGCCCTTGTGCCCACAGCAGATTCCATTGGGTTGGGTAGTCCCGCCACATCAGCGGGTTAAGCCATTGCACCCCCAGCAGGACTGCGGCGGGGGCCTGGCCCTGATCACCTTGTTGTGCTTGCTTTTGCATGCGCGGCCAGGCGATGGGTTGGCGGTAGTAGGTTTTGTTATTGGGCATCTGGACTCCGGATTGACAGGCAGAAAGCAACAAGCAGGCGGCTGCGAGCACGTGGGTGACGGCACGCCGATAAGCGATGAGATGAAATGAATCGCGCATGTGGGTTCCTCAGGCGTAGCGTGGTCCGTCTGGCGACGTGTGGTACGCATCTAAGCGCCCGGGATTTCGCGCGTCGTCAATGCCAATAGCCCTGACAGCGCCCTTGATAGCCGCTAGGTTTTTGTGTTGCTCCAACGGGCCGTTGTCGTAGAGCGCTGCCTTCGTGCCGTAGTACGTGAACTCGCTGTCGTTCTTGGGATCGCGCCCCGGCGGGTATTCGTCCTTGTCTACTGGCTCACACCACCGCCAATCCGCCATCCGCCGCAACTGGTTCATCAACAACTCATCGAAGTGGCACAAGCCCACGTCCACGTCATACGCGAGCACATGTTCGGCATGCATGGCGTTGGTGAGGATGGTGGAGTGGTTGGTGGCTTGCGCGTCTTCGCCGTCCTTCATCAGCGCGGTGCGCTCTTGCTGTTCGAAAGCGCCAAACGTGGTGCCGCGCAAGGTGTGGTGTTGTGCGGCGTTCATCTTCTCGACGTCGTCTTCCGCAAAGAGCACGCCCTTTCTGAGGAAGCCGTCGTCGTTGTAGAGTTCGCGCCGCGCGCGCTGGCGCACCCCGGCGTTCTGGTCGTAGCGCATGGCGGCTTCGCTGGCGGCATTGCCGTGGCCGGTCTTGCGTTGCTCGGCGTAGGGGTCGAACTGGCCTTCTGGAATGCTCCGCTTGCGGTTCAGCGCATCGCTGGCGGATTCCTTGTGCGCGTTGAAGGGGCCGATGGTGCGCACGCCATCCGGATGTGAGGTCTCGCCGGGTCGAGGCGCGCCGTGCGGCAGGTAGACGGCTTGGGGCACGATGCCGCCGCCGGGCACCTGGGGGGCATTGACCAGCACGGCCCAGTCATCCGCTGGGTCGGCATTGACGTTGGTGGCGCCCTTCACGGCTTGGCCGCCCCACATGATGGCTTGGATTGGAACGCCGGCAGCGCTGGCGACCAGCTTGCCCCAAATGCTCTTGCGCGAATCGCCCCAGATCCTGGCGAAGGAAACGCCCGCGGTGTCAGGGGACGGCGTCCAGAAGGTGGGCTTGGTGTTCCGCGGTTTGAAGGTGCCGGTGGTGTCATCCCAACCGCTGCCCACATCGGCCGGCGTTGCGCCGATGGTGTCGTGCCAATAGCGGTAACGGTAGCCGGGTTCTGCCCCAACCTTGTACGGGGTACCCGGCTTGGTTTGCGCCCAGACGCGTTGGAACAGAATGCGCTGAGCCCCGGTGGCTTGCACATCCTTGTCGTTCAAGCCAAGCCAGCCCATGCCCTGCACCGGTGAGACAGAGATGACGCGGTCGTGCGGGCAGCAATAGAGGAAGACGCGCCCCCGGGTCTGGTGGTCAGCGCTGTCCTGTGCGGCAGTGCGCGGGGTGTCGCCATTCTTGGGGCACGCGTTGAATCCGAGCTGATCCACGGCGTGGTGGCTGTAGTGTTGGGCCCGGGCCCGGAAGTGGCGCACGATGTCGAAGAAGCCCTTGAGGCCTGCAACGCGCGCGTCGTAGGTGACGCGGCCTGCGCCGTCAAATTGGCTGAAGTTATCCAGGCGGCTACCGCGCAGGCTGTAAGGCGGGTTGGCGAGGACGTAGGTGTCGGCTACGCCCCAACCTTTGGCGCCGGTTTCTTTGTTCGCTCCGAATTCAATATGGTTGGCGCCGAAGTAGGCAGAGGCCAAGCCCACCATGTTGCCCTGGCTATGGCAGACGACGGTGACGGGGCAATCGCGTTCGAAGATGTCGCGGTGCAGCTCGCGGATGCGAGCGACCAGTTTGGCTAACCGCCACGCGGCAAAGGCCTGGTAGTGGCGCGTGGGCGCGCTATAGATCTGGCGGTCACTCGTCTGCAAGTGCTGAAGTTCAAACAGACCGCCCAAAACTTCGCTGTCAGTGCCCTTGCCGAACAGATCCGGCAGAGCGGAGGCGCCATTCACGAACGGACCGCCGCCCCAGGCGTTTTTCTCGTCGAGCAGAATATTGCCGCCCACACTCGCAAGCTCGTTGCGGACGGTGCCATCTTCCTGGACGACGTCTTCGCTGCTGGCTTTGTAGCCCCAGCGGAAACGGATGACGGGGCTGGTGCCGCTGCCCGGTTCAATGAAGGTGTTGGCTTTGAGGTCGCGGCGTATATAGCCGTCTTCCGTCAGCTCGGCTGTATAGCGCATGGGGCGGAGCTTGCCGCTCTCCTTGGGGTAGGCGACCTGCTCGTCGTTGCGTTGTAGGCGGGCGTTGAGCCCCTTGCAAAGGCCTTCCTCTGCGGCGTCGAACCATTCGCCGGTGGAGTTGACGCCATGGACGAAGATGATGACGCCGGGCAGCGGTGCGGGATAGACGACCTTGCGGCATGGGCCGCCGGGTAGGGTGATATCCGTCACCTTGATGCCGTAGAACGAGCGGCGGCGGGCGGTGACGGTAGTTTCGGGCAGAGCCTGTTCAGGGATAGTCATCGTGCAGGACCTCAGGGTGGAAGATGCAAATGCACACAGATCCACCAGTGTCGGAGCGGCGCGCACGAAATCGACGAGACTCAACACTCTTTGACTTCATCGCCCCTGAGGCCGGCACGAATGAACAACGATGGGATATGTTCGACGCGGCAGTTAGTCGAGAACGCAGGAACAAAAAAAAGCGCGGCTCTCGTCCGCGCTTTTTTCTTTGCACCGCCGATGTCAGGCCGATGCCGCCGCCTGCTCCTTCGTCCACTTCTCCATGCGCCTGGCCATCTCGTCGGGCGCCACGTCTTCCACATGCGTGGACACCGTCCACACGTGACCGAACGGGTCCTTGAGCGTGCCGGAGCGGTCGCCGTAGAACTGGTCCACCACGGGGCGCACTTCCGTGCCGCCGGCCTTCAGGGCATTGGCAAACACGGTATCGACGTTGGGCACATAGATCATCAGCCCCACCGACGTGCTCTGCAGCGTGTCGGGGCTGGCGCAGACCGTGTCCGGCGCTTCGTCCGACATCATGATGGGGGAATCGCCGATGCGGATTTCAGCGTGCGCGATGGTGCCGTCGGGGCCATCCATACGAACGAGTTCGGTGGCGCCGAAGGCTTGCTTATAGAAATCGAGCGCGCGCGCGGCGCCTTTGATGCTCAGGTACGGGGTGACGCTGTGGTAACCCTCGGGGATGGGCTGGACCGCCATGTCTTGTCTCCTGCAGCGTGTGTCGGAAAGCCGCTGCGGCAACAAACGCAGCGGCGCACGAACAGGATAGGTCAGCGAAAACGCGGGTGCGCGGCGCAAGCGCGCAGACGTGCGGCGGACGATGCTTACGCGCGCACGTGCGCCGCGAACGTCGCTTGCAGTGCATCCACCGCAGCCGGCACATCGGCCGCCTGGGTGATGGCGCGCACCACCGCCACGCTGCCCACGCCCGATTCCAGCACGCGCGGCATCGCTGCCAGGTCGATGCCACCGATGGCGACCAGCGGCGGCGCCGGCACGCGCGTGCGCATGGCGGCCGCGTAGGCGAACAGGCGGCCGAGGCCCTGCGGAACCGTCGGCATGGTCTTGGTGGGCGTGGCAAACACAGCGCCGAGTGCAAGGTAGCTCGAGTTCAGCGGTGCGACGCGCAGCATTTCGGCAAAGCCGTGCGTGCTGATGCCAAGGCGCAAACCGGCCGAGCGGATCGCCACCAGGTCAGCTTCGTCGATGTCTTCCTGGCCGAGGTGAATGCCGTAGATGCCGCTGTCGGGCGCCTGCGTATACACGTCAAGCGCGACTTGCCAGTGGTCGTTGATGAACAGGCGCGTGGCGCTGCCGCGCGCCGCGGCTTCTGCCCGGCGCACCTGGTCGACCACGGCTTGCGCGTCGTCCGACTTGAAGCGTAGTTGCACCGTCGGCACCTTGAGCGCGACGAGGCGCGCCACCCAGTCCGCATCCGGCACGACGGCGTAGACGCCCAGTTGCGTCGGGCACAGCGCAAAGGCAAGCTCCGCTGCGGTCGGGCACGGCAACGCCGGTTCGAGCACGCGAGGCAATGCATCGAATTGCGTGGGCCAGGCCAGCGCATCGGCATTCGCTTCCGCGACCCACGCGCGCGCGACGCATAGCGCATCGCGCGGTTCGAATGCCAGCGCGAGTGCCGCACCGAAGATGGCGACGAAGCGCGCATCGAATGCATCGCCTTGCGCCGCAGACGTGAAGCGGTACATACCGAGGCGGTCGTACACGGTGTCGATGCGCTGGTCGCCTTCCACTGCAGCCAACACAACAGCGGCGCCAGCAGAGCGAGCACGTTCGGCTCGCGCCGTATCGGTCGTCAGCAGGACCGTGGCGGCGCTCGTGGCTTCGTCAGCGTGGTCGGTCACGCTCCAGGCGTGCGGTGCGCGACCGAAGGCTTCGGTATGACGATCGACGATCTGCGCAGCAAGCGCTGCAGCTTCCGGCCACGCGGCGGAAAAACGCAAGGCTGACAGGCTCATGCGCTTCTCTCTTCCGCATGCCAGAACGGCAGGCCGACGACGGGCGTGCTAGCCTGCGCGACATCACGCTCAGGCATCGGGCCCGACAGCCGCGCAAGGCGACCGGCCTGCGTGCCCATCGCAAACGCCTGCGCCATCGCCACCGGGTCGCCGGCTTGTGCGACGGCGGTGTTGAGCAGCACGGCGTCGTAGCCCCATTCCATCACCTGCGTCGCGTGCGACGGCACACCCAGGCCCGCATCGACGATGAGCGGCACGTTGGGCAGGCGCTCGCGCAGCAGGCGCAGGCCGTACGGGTTGGTTGGCCCGCGGCCGGTGCCGATGGGTGCGGCCCACGGCATCAGCGCCTGGCAGCCGACGTCGAGCAGGCGGCGGCACAGCACGAGGTCTTCAGTGCAATACGGCAACACCTTGAAGCCGTCGCGGATGAGGCGTTCGGCGGCGGCTGGCAGCGCGAGCGTGTCGGGCTGCAGCGTGTAGTCATCGCCGATGACTTCGAGCTTGATCCAGTCGGTCTCAAACACTTCGCGCGACATCTGCGCGAGGGTATAAGCCTCGTCGGCGGAATAGCAGCCGGCGGTATTCGGCAGCACGGGCACACCGAGTTCGCGCAGCATCTTCCAGAAGCCCGCGCCGCCCTCGGGCGAGCCGGCGCTCTGGCGGCGCAGCGCCACCGTCAACATGGCCGGGTTGGACACACGCACGGCGTCTTCCAGCGATTGCGGCGACGGATAACGCGCCGTGCCGAGCAGCAGGCGCGAGGCGAAGGTTTCGTCGTAGAGGCGCAGCGGATCAGCCACGGCGGAAAGGTTCGTAGTGGTCATCGAAGACTCCTAGCCGCCCACGACGGGCTGCACGAGTGCAATGCGGTCGCCTGTCTTGAGCGCGTGCTGCGCATGGCGCGCCTTGGGCACGAAATCGCCATTCACGGATGCGGCAAACGGCGGCGCGATCTGCAGTTGCGGCGTGGCCGCACCAATGGCGTCGGCCAGCGTGCTGCCCAAAGGCAGGGCCAGCGACAGGTCGTTGAGGGTGACGTTCAGCGTCATGACAAAACAGGTTCAGGCGACGCAGCGGCGGCGAATAGCTCGGGCCATTCGCAGTCTTCCGTATCGAAGGCACAGCCGTCCAGCACGTCGCACGCCGCTGCCACCGCGGCTTGGGTGACGGCGGGCGCGATCATGTAGCCGTGCCGGTACAGGCCATTGACCGACAACGTGCCAGCGCCATCCCAGCGGACGGCCGGACGGTGGTCCGGCAGCGTCGGGCGGCACTGCGTGTTCAGCTCCAGCACGCGCGCCTCGCCAAACGCGGGGTGCACGGCGTAGGCCGCAGACAGCAATTCCAGCGTGGAGCGCACGCTTGCTGGCGACATGTCGTCGGATTCCAGCTCGGTCGCGCCGATCACGTAGACATTGCCCGGCTTGGGCGCGATGTAGAGCGGGTAGCGCGGATGCAGCATGCGCACCGGCCGCGTGAGCGACACGTCCGGCGCATGGATGCGCGCCACTTCGCCGCGCAGGCCACGCAGTCGCGGCCACTGCGGCTTGGCACCGAGGCCCCGGCAATCGAGCACCAGGCGCGCACCCAGCCCGGCGGCAGCCAGTGCGTCGGGGCTCGGATCGACAACCTCGGTATTCCAGCGCAGTTGCACGCCGAGCGCTTCCAGCTCGGTCGCCAGCGCATCCAGCACGCCGCGCGGGTCAAGCTGACCTTCGCCTGCCAGATACAGCCCCTGCGTGAAGCGTTGTGCGAGCAGCGGCTCGAGTTGGGCAATGCCGGACGCGTCCACGGCACGCAGATCGGCGGCCACGCGCTCGGGCGGCGCGGCATTGCGCACGTGGTTGGCAAACAACGACGCCTCACCACGGTCCGCCGCATGCCACACCACCAGCGTGCCGGCCTCCTGGATGAAGACCGGCGTGCGCAGCTTGGGCAACCAATCGCGCCACAGCGCCAGGCTTGCCAACCCCAAGTCCACGACAAAACGATCGGCCACGGCGGCTTCGGCAAGCGGCGCCAGCATGGCCGCGGCAACGTACGCCGCGGCACCGCTGCCGTCACGCGGACCGCGCTCCACCAAGGCAATGCGCGCGGGGGGCACCCCCGTCTGCGCGAGTTGCCAGGCACACAGGCGGCCGGCGAGGCCGCCACCGAGGATCGTTACGTCGAATGAAGTTGAGGTTGGCATTGCACCGGTGGGTTAGCTGTAGATCTTGCTGCCGCTCTTGCGGAACTCGATCGACTTCTCTTCCATGCCCGCAGTTGGGTTAACTGCGGCGGCGGTGGCGTTGGCGTCGAGCGTGGCCGCGTAGTCGCGCACTTCCTGCGTGATCTTCATCGAGCAGAACTTCGGACCGCACATCGAACAGAAGTGCGCGATCTTGGCGCCCTCGGCCGGCAGCGTTTCATCGTGGAAGGCGCGTGCCTTCTCCGGATCGAGGCCGAGGTTGAACTGGTCTTCCCAGCGGAATTCGAAGCGTGCCTTCGACAGCGCGTTGTCACGCAGCTGCGCACCCGGCCAGCCCTTGGCAAGGTCGGCTGCATGCGCGGCGATCTTGTAGGTGATGATGCCTTCGCGCACGTCTTCCTTGTCCGGCAGGCCCAGGTGTTCCTTGGGCGTGACGTAGCAGAGCATGGCCGTGCCGTACCAGCCGATGTTGGCCGCGCCGATGCCGCTGGTGATGTGGTCGTAGCCCGGGGCGATGTCGGTCACAAGCGGGCCCAGCGTATAGAACGGGGCTTCGAAGCAGTGCTTCAGCTCTTCGTCCATGTTGGCCTGCACGCGCTGCAGCGGCACGTGGCCCGGGCCTTCGATCATGACCTGCACGTCGTGCTCCCACGCCTTCTTGGTGAGCTCGCCCAGCGTGTGCAGCTCGCCGAATTGCGCGGCGTCGTTCGAGTCGGCAATGCAACCGGGGCGCAGACCATCGCCCAGGCTGAACGACACGTCGTACGCCTTCATGATTTCGCAGATCTCGTCGAAGTGCGTGTACAGGAAGTTTTCCTTGTGATGCGCCAGGCACCACTTGGCCATGATCGAACCACCGCGCGAGACGATGCCGGTGATGCGGTCGGCCGTGAGCGGCACGTAGCGCAGCAGCACGCCCGCGTGGATGGTGAAGTAGTCCACGCCCTGCTCGGCCTGCTCGATCAGCGTGTCGCGGAACATCTCCCACGTCAGGTCTTCAGCCACGCCGCCGGTCTTGTCCAGCGCCTGGTAGATGGGCACCGTGCCGATGGGCACCGGCGAGTTGCGCAGGATCCATTCGCGCGTCTCGTGAATGTGCTTGCCGGTGGACAAATCCATGATCGTGTCGGCGCCCCAGCGGATCGCCCACACCATCTTTTCCACTTCCTCGGCCAGCGACGAGGTGACCGCCGAGTTGCCGAGATTGCCGTTGATCTTCACGCGGAAGTTGCGGCCGATGGCCATCGGCTCCAGCTCGGTATGGTTGATGTTGGCGGGGATGATCGCGCGGCCCGCGGCGACTTCGGCACGGACGAATTCCGGCGTGATGTCTTCCGGGCGCTGCGGCAGGTTCGCGCCGTACGAGAAGCCCGGATGCTGCTTGAGCAGTTGGCGGTACTCGGGCTTGTCTTGCAGTGCCTGCAGGTTCAGCGATTCGCGCAGCGCGACGTATTCCATCTCGGGCGTGATGATGCCGCGGCGCGCGTAGTGCATCTGGCTCACGTTGGCGCCGGCCTTGGCGCGGCGCGGCTTGGAGATGTGCGAGAAGCGCAGGGGCGCCGTGGCCGGGTCGTTGGCGCGCGTCTGGCCGTATTCGGACGACAGGCCAGAGAGGATTTCCGTATCGCCACGCTCGTCGATCCACTTGGCGCGCAGCGGGGCGAGGCCCGCCTGCAGGTCGATGTGCACATCGGGATCGGAGTACGGGCCCGACGTGTCGTACACCGGCACCGGCGGGTTCAGCATCTCGCCCTTGTCGGTGCGCGTGGCGGTCTGCTTGATGGTGCGCATCGGCACGCGGATGTCCGGGCGGCTGCCGTTGATGTAGGTCTTGCTGGAGGCCGGATAGGCGAACTTCTGGTCGAGCTCGGACTGCAGCGAGTCGAACGATGCGGCGGGGGCGTTTTTGGCTTGGGGCATGGTCTCGTCCTAGATTCTGTGGCCTGGTGGAGCAGGCAGTGGACGAAACCGGGAGAGGTGGCGTGACCCGAAGAACCTGATGGGTGACTGCCAGAGACTACGCGGTGTTCTGAAACTTCCCACGCCGGTACGAACCGGATCGGGTGCGAAGGGACTCTCTCAGCCGCACGGCCCATCCGTACGGCACCCCTGTTTCATCCAACGAGGCTGAATTTAAGCACAGGGCTGCCGGCGTTGCCAGCACGAAAACCAATGAGGTGACGGCCGACGGGTCATTTCAGTCCAAACCGCCATGCAATGTGCGGCGGCGCGCACCGACGCAGCCGGCCTTGATCTTGCGCAACCCCGCCGCGTTTCACCTATGCGACGCTCAATCCCTTTTCTATTGCATTGCGGCATTGCCGCTGGGAGTTGTCATGCTGGAGCGTCGGTTCACACTCGCGGGGCGCAGCCTCGTACCCATCGTGCAGGGCGGGATGGGCGTGGGTATTTCGGCGCACCGGCTGGCCGGCGCCGTGGCGCGCGAAGGCGGCGTCGGCACCATCGCCAGCATCGACTTGCGGCATCACCACGCAGATCTCGTCGCCGCAACCGAGAAATCGCGCGACAAGGACGCCATCAACGCCGCCAACCTCGTTGCGCTGGACCGCGAGATTCGCGCCGCGCGTGAAGGCAGCCAAGGCAATGGCATGATCGCCGTGAACGTGATGAAGGCGGTGGAATCGCATCCTGCGCTGGTGCGCCAGGCGTGCGAGAGCGGCGCCGATGCGATCGTCATGGGCGCGGGCCTGCCGCTCGATCTGCCGGAGATGACGGCGGAGCATCCGAAGGTGGCGCTCATCCCGATTCTTTCCGACTCGCGCGGCGTAGGCGTCGTGCTCAAACGGTGGATGAAGAAGGCGCGGCTGCCCGACGCGGTGGTGATCGAGCATCCCACACATGCGGGCGGCCACCTGGGCGCAGCCCGCATCGAAGATCTGCGAGACGAGCGGTTCTCGTTTGCGCGCGTGCTGGATGAATGCCGTGAATTGTTCATCAAGCTGGGACTGGCGGCGGAGCAGATTCCGATCATCCTCGCGGGCGGCATCGATTCGCATGCCAAGGTGAAGCACTGGCTCGACAAGGGCGCCGCTGCGGTGCAGCTCGGCACTGCATTTGCCGTGACGGAAGAGGGCGATGCGCACGTGCGCTTCAAGCGGGTGCTGACGGGCGCGGAGCAAGGGGATATCGGCGAGTTTGTCAGCGTGGCTGGGTTGCCGGCGCGGGCAGTGATGACGCCGTGGTTGTCGCGGTATCTCTCACGCGAAAGCGCGCTGCAGGCCAAGGCCAAGGTGCGGGATTGTCTGCAGGGGTTCGATTGTTTGCAGACCTGCGGGCTGCGGGATGGGATTGGCAAGGTCGGGCAGTTCTGCATTGACCTGAAGCTTGCGCAGGCGCTGCGTGGGGATGTGGAGCGCGGATTGTTTTTCCGCGGTGCGGGCAAGCTCCCATTTGGGCAGGCGATTCGGCCGGTGCGGGAACTGATGCATTACTTGCTGACTGGGGAAAAGCCGGCGGTATCCTCGACTTCACCCTGATGCGCTGACATTTCGCCCAGCAAAAAGCCAGCCCGAAGGCTGGATTTTTGTTAGCGCTTACCGCTTGTTGCTTCAGAACGGTGCAGCAAACGTCAACCGAACCCCCTGCTGCAAGCCCCCCATGCCCGCCATCACGCTGTAGTCCAACCCAAACGTGAGCGGGCCAGTCCGGAACTTTGTCCCCAACCCGATCTGCATGCGATCGCGCCCAAACGGTGTACCCGGCACGTAATAAGCAGGGCCTGCCGATGCCAGATCGGCATACGCCAAACCTGCATTGCTCTGCCCATTGAAGTCGTGCTGGTACTCCACCCGTGCGAACGGCAGGAACGTGCCCCACTTGGTCTTCTGCGTGTATTCCGCACGCAGGCCGAGCGTGCCGGATACCGTCGTCACCGTCTGGTCGAAATACGTCAGCGCGTTGATGCCGGCGCCCGATTCGGTGAACTGATCCAGCGTCGATTGCGAGACCGACAGGCGCCCGTAAGGCGAGATCAGCCACGCACGATCGCGATGCTCATAGCCGGCCGACACGGAGGCGAACACCTGCTTGCCGCTGCGCTTGCCGGTGGCGAAGTCGTTGGAGTCCGTCACCCAGCGGCGCGAGTCGAAACTGAGCGTGCCGAAGCCGGCCACACCATCGACGAACAACGAAGGCAGCGGGCGATAGCTGCCGTACAGCGCGAGGCTATAGCTGTCGCCCGTGCTCCTGGTGCCCGCGTTGCCGATGTCGGTGGAGTCACGCCCGTAGCCAAACCCACCCCCGATCGAGAGCTGATCGGACACGCGGTAGTCCGCGCCGGCCGTCACACCGCCTGTGGTGAAGCGGAAACCGGAGCGTTGCGTGCCAGCGCTGGCAAAACCAAAGTCCAGCGTACCGGCGCTCCAGAACGCGAGATTCGGGTCGGTGTTGTCCGGGCCCGCGCTGGCGGCATCAGCGCCGGGCAGATCGGGGCCGGCATCGGCGGTTGACTTGTCGGTGCTGCCGCTGGCCGCATCGGCGTTGCGCTTGCCGCGTGCGAATGGCCGCACGCCCTGACCGTCACCGCGCATGCAGGCATCGTGCGCGGAAATGCCGGCCACATCCTGGCAACGCGCTTGCATGTCTGCGCGATGGCCCGGCATGGCGACCGTCAAACCGTTGCTCGAGGGTGCCCGGCCAGTGCCGTGCAGCGCTTCCAGGCGGCGGTTGTAGTTGTCAATCTGCGTGGTGGCGAAGCGGCGCGCGGCCTGCACTTGCGCGTTGATCAGACCTGCCACATCAGGATCGGCCGAGGGGTCCTTGCGCGGCGCCACGCTCACCTGCACCGTTGCAGCCGTCGAGGTGGCGAACGCGTTGGACAGCGTGTACGTCAGCACGGCCTGGCCGCTGTAGGTGCCTGACGGGGTGAAGTTCAGCACGTACGTCGATGCCGCCACCGCCTGCGGCTTCAGGCCGGCCGGTGTCTGGATCGCCTTCTGCACGATGCTGGCCGTACCCGCGTTGTAGGGCACCACCGACACCAGCGTCGCCGCCGTGAAGGGGCCACCCGTGGCGCCTTCGGTCAAGTCCACGCTCACCCCCTGGCCCGACGACGTGATGGCCTGCCTCTGCGCCACCGCAATCGGCACGGCGTTCACGTTGACCGTTACCGGAATCGGCGCGGACGTGCCGGCCGTGTTGATCAGCGCATAAGTGAAATTGACTGCGCCGGAGGTGGTCTGGGTCGGCGTGTAGACGATGTCCAGACCGTTGACGACGGCAGTGCCGCTGGCAGGCGGATTGACAATCGTGACGGACGAGAACGGACCGCCGGTTGCATTGGCCGTTGCATGCAGCGTGATCGGTGCCGTCGACATGGTGGTGGCCGTGATTGCCGGCGCGGTGCCGATCACCTGGCCCACCGTGATCGTGAAGCTGCGCGTACCGCTGTACGGGGCGCCAGTGCCCGTGCTGCTGTCGGTGGCCCTCACTGTGAATGAGCTGCTGCCCAGCGTAGTGGGCGTGCCCGACAGAACGCCAGTGCTGGCGTTCAAGCTCAGGCCCGCAGGCAACGTGCCGGTGGTGACGGCGTACGTGTAGGGCGCGGTACCGCCGGTAGCTGTGAAGGTCTGGCTGTAGGCCGTGGTGACTTGGGCCGACGTTGCGGCCGCCGGATTCACCGTGACCGTGGGCGCACCGATGGTGACGCTGTAGGCACGGCTGGCCGTGAAGCTGTTGGCATCCGTTGTCGTGATGGTGAAGTTGAACGTTCCGCCTGCGGTGGGTGTACCCGACAGGAACCCGGAGGTGTTCAGGCTCAGGCCAGCCGGCAATGCGCCCGCCGTAACAGCATAGGTGTACGGCGCGGTGCCGTTGGCCGCCGTTATGGTTTGGCTGTACGCCGTTGCAATCCCTGGGTTGGGGAGCGTGGCCGGCGATACCGTCAGGCTAGGCGCGGCAATGGTGAGCGTGTAGACACCGCTTACCGCAAACGGAGCACCCGTCCCCGTCGAACTGTCGGTAGCGGTGACGGTAAAGCTGACCGTGCCGGCCGTGGTTGGGGTCCCTGCCAGCCTGCCGGTGGTGCCGTTCCACGTAAGGCCCGTGGGGACAGTGCCGCTATTCACCACGAAGCCATAGGTGTATGGGTTCGTACCACCACTTGCCGTGAAGTTGCGGCTGTAAGCGGTGCCTGCGACACCGCTGAGAGAGCCCGAGGCCGGCGTGATGGTCAAGCTGGGCGACCCAATCGTCAGCGAGTAGGCACGGCTACCCGTGTAAGGGCCGGTTCCGGTACTGCTGTCAGTCGCGGTGACGGTGAAGTTGAACACCCCACCCGCCGTGGGCGTACCCGACAGCGTGCCGTTGCTGGACAGCGTCAGCCCCGTCGGCAGCGAACCTGCCGTGACGGCATACGTGTAGGGACCTGTGCCGCCGCTGGCCAACATGGTCTGGCTGTATGCCGTAGCGATGGTGCCGCCCGGCAACGTGCTCGGGCTGACCGAGACGGTGGCTGCGTTGACCGTCAGGGTGTACGCGCGCGAGCCGGTATAGCTGTTGGCATCAGTAGCCGTGACCGTGAAGTTGAAGGTGCCGCCCGCCGTGGGCGTACCAGTGATCGCGCCAGTGCTGCCGTTCAAGCTCAGGCCCGTCGGCAGCGCACCGGCAGTCAGCGCGTAGCTGTAAGGCGCGGCACCCCCGCCGGCCGCGGCAGTCTGGCTGTAGGCGGCGCCGACAGTCGCCGCACTCAGGGTGGTGGGCGACACGGTAATGGTGGGCGCCGAGGTGGTCAGCGTGTAGGTGCCAGACGTGCTGTACGGCCCCGCGCCCGTTGCGTGGTCGGTGGCAGTCACCGAGAAGTTGACCACGCCCGTGGTGGTCGGCGTACCGGACAACACGCCGGTTCCGGTGTTGAACGAGAGACCGGTCGGCATCGTCCCGCTATGGACCGCAAGGCTATAGGTGTATGGCGCCAGACCGCCGCTGCCTGTGAAGGTCTGGCTGTACGCCACGCCGGTTGAAGCACTGAGACTGCCCGATGCCGGGGTGAGCGCCAACGTGGGTGCATTGACGACCAGCGTATAGGTACGGCTGCCCGTATATGGGCCAGTACCGGTGCTGCTGTCGGTGGTGGTCACGGTGAAGTTGAACGTGCCGCCCGCCGTGGGCGTCCCCGACAGCACGCCGCCCGAACTGAGCGTGAGCCCGGCGGGCAGCGCACCGGAGGTGATGGCATAGGTGTATGGCCCTGTGCCACCGCTGGCCGTTATCGTCTGGCTGTAAGCCGCAGCCACCGTCGCGTTCGTCAACGAAACCGGCGATACGGTAATAGTTGGCGTGCCGATCACCAGCGACAGCGCGCCGCTGGTGGCAGAGAACGGGCCCGTGCCCGTACTGCTGTCGGTGGCGGTTACCGCAAAGTTGAAGCTGCCATCGGCGGTTGGTGTACCCGATAGCATGCCGTTGCTTGTCAGCGTCAGCCCTGGCGGCAACGCGCCGGACGCGATCGTATAGGTGTACGGCGCCGTGCCGCCACTGGCCGACGCCAGTGACTGGCTGTAGGCCGCACCGACAGTGCCGCCAGCGGGTGAGGACGGCGCGTAGTTGACCGTCGCATTCGACACGGTGACGGTGATTGTGGCCGGCGCCGTCGTGCCGCCCGCATTGCTAGCCGTGTAGGTGAACGAGTCCATGCCTGAGTACGACGGGTTGGGCGTGTAGGTGATCGACCCGCCCGAGACCGTGGCCGTGCCGTGGGTCGGCTGCGTGCCGACAGCCACGCTGGTTGCACCGGTGACGTCCACCGTAGCGTGGTTGTTAGTACTGCCGTGCGCCACGGTAATGCTGGTCGGACCGGCGGTTGGCGGCAGCACGTAGGTAAACCGGTCAGCCGCGCTGGTGGTACTGGTGCCGCCGCCGTTGGTCACCGTCACATCAACAACGCCAGTACTGCCCGCCGGTGATGTTGCCGTGATCTGCGTGGCGCTGTTGACAGTGAAGCTGGTGGCGTTGGTCGCGCCAAACTTGACGGCCGTGGCGACGGTGAAATTGGTGCCGTTGATGTTGACCGAGGTGCCGCCGCCGGTCGTCCCTGTGTTCGGCGCAATGCCCGTCACCGTCGGCGCAGTTGGGATTACAGCAATGCTCACGATACCGTTAGGCACCCAGGTGACGCTGTCATTGCTGGTGTAGAACGTGGCGGTATCAGTGCCGCTGAAGTTACTCGGCGGCGTGTAAACGAAACCATTGGTATACGGATCCCCCGATGGCGGTACCGAACCGCTGTAGATGGCGACTTTGCCGCCTTGGGCGGTCGCCGTAAGAAAGAGCGGGCCGAATGAACTGTTTGTACCGCCGGAAGAATCGTAAGCAATGCCGGATAGGAAGGGGTCGCAGTTGCTCGTGTCCGCAGCCGTAAAGACATAGGACTTCTGCGCATTCATGTTGGTCGAGAATGAGACGGTGCAGGCAGCGGCGAGCGCTCCTTGCGACAACACCGTCAGCCAGATCGCCAGCACGGCCAGCAGGCCCTGGCGCAGCCATTCCCGCCCCTGCGCCTCCAGACGCCGGAACATCGACCATCCGGCAACCCCACGCCGGCCAAACGGGCTGTTTTGTGTGAGCACGCGCATTTCTCCCTCGTTCAGGCCCGCTGTCTTGCGAGCTTTTTCTCTCGAGCGTTCTTGCGAAATTCAGAGCCTGACTGCTGCCAGGCACTCCCCCGTCACGAGGGAATAGCGCGTGGGATTTGCATACCGGCACCGACAATCGGTGCAATGGCTGCGTGTTACCCCTTGGAAATCCCCCGTCAGACCAGCGCAGCCTTTCTTATTTATTTTGACTGGCACATTGATCCGGACGCGATGCTAAGAAAAGCCTCCCCATCCGTCAACACTGGTCGCCGGTGAAACCGTTACCACACAAGGCTTTTTAGGCTTTTTTTCCCTTTATATCGCGGCACTATCTCGTTAATAGAATGCATATTGAGACGGCATGACCGGGCGTTGAGACACAGAGACCATTTATCACTCAAATATCGGACGCCGATCATTTTGGAATTTTCGAATGAATAAGCGCTTGTGGAGTGGCGGTCTAAATAAACCCGCCTCTTCGCATTTGTATTTCCATTACGAGGGTGCGCGGCGCGCAATGGCGAGCGGTCGACCAACCAGCCACCCGCCACGGAGTCCGTTTACGCAGCCGAACCGCCACGGGTCTACCATGTGTTCACAAACAAAGGTGACCCAGGAGACCCCCAATGCCCACCGAGGCCACGCACCGCGTCTTCAACCAAGTCCCGGACCTGACCGGCTTCAACCCGTTTACGTCCGACACCACGCTGCAAGGCGCGCTCGAACGTCTGGGCGGCGGCTGGAACGCCAGCGCGCTGCAAGCCTTCGGCGACCAACTCGGCGCGCCCGAGACGCTGCAGTGGGCCGCCGAGGCCAACTCCTACCACCCGGAACTCCACACCCACAGCCGCACTGGCGAGCGCATCGACGCCATCCGCTTCGACCCCGCGTGGCATGCGCTGCTCGGCCTGATGCGCAGCCAGGGGCTGCAGGCCCTGCCGTTTGCCGACCCGCGCCCCGGCGCATGGGCCGCCCGCACCGCGGGCTATTTCATGCAGGCGCAGATCGAATCCGGCACGCTGTGCCCGGCGACAATGACATTCGCCAGCATCCCCGTGCTGCAGAACGAGACCGCGCTGTTTGCCGATCTGGGGCCGCGTCTCTACGCCCGCGAACATGACGCACGTGACCTGCCGTGGCGCCAGAAGACCGCCATCCTCGTCGGCATGGGCATGACCGAAAAGCAGGGCGGCTCCGATGTGCGCAGCAACACCACGGTGGCAACGCCCTTGCGTGGCGAGGGCCGTGGCGCGACGTACGCCATCACCGGGCACAAGTGGTTCTTCTCTGCACCGATGTGCGATGCGCACCTGGTAGTCGCGCGCATGGGCGCGGAAGACGGGCCGCTGTCGTGCTTCTTTGTCCCGCGCTTTCGCGATGACGGCAGCAAGAACCCGATCCAGATCCAGCGTCTGAAAGACAAGCTCGGCAACCGCTCGAACGCGAGCAGCGAAGTGGAATTCCGCGGCGCAGAAGGCATCCTCATCGGCGAGGAAGGACGCGGCATTCCGACCATCATCGAGATGGCGACACACACGCGGCTGGATTGCGTGATCGGCAGCGCGGCCATCCTGCGCCACGCGCTGATGCAGGCGCTGCACCACGCACGCCACCGCATGGCGTTCGGCCGCCTGCTGGCCGACCAACCGCTGATGCGCAACGTACTGGCCGATCTCGCGCTCGAATCGCAAGCGGCAACGTTGCTGATGATGGAACTGGGCGACGCGTTCGAGCGCGCCGATGTCGATCCGCTGGCCGCAGCGTGGAAGCGCATCGTCACGCCCGCAGCCAAGTTCTGGGTCTGCAAGCGCACCATCGAAGCAACCGGCGAGGCAATGGAAGTCTGGGGCGGCAACGGCTATGTCGAAGAAGGCCCGATGGCGCGTCTGTACCGCGAGGCGCCGGTCAATTCCATCTGGGAAGGCTCAGGCAACGTGATGTGCCTGGACGTGCTGCGCGCCATCGCCCGCACGCCGGACGATGCGTTGCGCCTGGTGCACGACATTGGCGAGCGCGCGCACGGCCACCGTGCCGTGCGTGCGGAGCTGGCCGCGCTGCAGGCGATGCTGCATCAGCCGGGCGACATCCAGGAAACCTCCGCACGCCGCATCGCGCAGGGGCTGGCACTGACGGCACAGGCTGCGCTGATGCTGGCGTACGCCCACCCGGACGACGCCGAGCGCTTTATCGCCAGCCGCTTCCATCATCAACATGGCCGCGTGTTTGGCACGCTCGACGGACACGCGCAGGAACTGGGCGCAGTGCTGCAACGCGCGTGGCCCGTGTAGCGCACCCTGGGGATGCGGCTAAATGTGAGCGCACGCTTTTGTGTAACGCTCAAAACCACATCGCGACCTCCGGCCGCTTATCCACGCACCGAACAGGTGCTTGAGGGTATACCCGCATTCAGCGCATAATGCGCGCCCATGGCGGCGCGTGACATTGCTTCACGCTTTGGCATTCCCCGGGGGGAGTGACGGCGCGCCCCAGCCAATGCTGCGCAGCCGGGCGGACGTCGCCTGGCAATCGATTGCGCGCACCGCCGCGTCGATAGGGCCCCGATGCGGTCGGCTGGCCATTAGAAGCCCGAACCTCTCCTAGGACCTTTGACGATGCCGTTCGCTGCGCGCACGTGGCTGCTGGCCGCGCTTGCCGTTCCCGCTGCTGTTTCCACCGCCTTCTTCCCGTCCAACGCCGTTGCCGCTACCCCGACGCTCGATCGCATCCGCGACTCGGGCACGGTGCATGTGGCGTATCGGGAAGACTCCATTCCTTTTTCGTACCTCGATGGCAGCAAGCCGGTCGGCTATGCCATCGACATCTGCACGCGGCTGATCGATTCGATCAAGACCTCGCTTAAGCGCCCTGACCTGAAGGTGCAGTACGTGCCGGTGACAGCCGCCACGCGCATGGACGTGGTCGCTTCGGGCAAGGCCGACCTGGAATGCGGCTCGACCAACAACTCACGCGAGCGCCGTGAGAAGGTCGCCTTCACGATTCCGCATTACATCACCAAGGGCCGCATGCTGGTAAGGACCGGCTCGCCGATCCAGCAATGGGAAGACCTCAACGGCAAGACGGTAGTGGCCGCGCGCGGCTCGACCAATGCCGACCTCGCACGCAAGCTCAACGAGACGGGCATGACGATGCAGGTGGTCGATGCCAACGATCTGCGCAGCGCGTTTGCGATGCTGGCCGATGGCCGCGCCAACGCGTTTGCCGGTGACGACATCCTGCTCTCGGGCATGCGCGCCACGGCCAAGAACCCGGCGGACTACCGCCTGGCGGGCAAGACGCAGCTCGTATCGTCGTACGCGATCATGCTGAGCAAGCAGGACCCGGAGTTCAAGAAGCTGATCGACCAGTCGATGACGCGGCTGATTGTCGATGGCGAGGTGCCGAAGCTCTACAAGAAGTGGTTCCAGCAGCCGATTCCGCCCAACGGGGTGAATCTGGAGGTGCCGATGAGTTATTTGCTGCGGGATTCGTTTAATACGCCTACGGATAGTGCTGGCAACTAATGTCTTGCTTACGCGGGGTGGCTATGGGTGTTGTTGGTCCATCCCTTGTTTCATCCCCTGCCGGGGCTGACTCGCTTTCTTTGTCTTGCCAAAGAAAGGCGCGCCCGAGATGGCGAAAGACTCGTTGAATTTATGTCGCAGAGAGGGGAAGGGAAAAACTCGTTTCGCTCAGACAGTTTCCCTTCCTTTTTCCTCTCTGCAACAGAAATTCAAGGCGCCATCTAGGGCTCCAACGGCCAAACCACCGGTGTGCGTGCGTTTGCGCCAGGATGTGGCTTGTTGCTCAATGCACCTCGGCCGGTACTGCTTGCGCGGGGATGCCGCTCACCACATTCAACGTCAGGCGTCCGCCCTGGCGCATCAGGTCGGCAGCGCGCTCGGCAATCATGATGATCGGGGCGTTGGTGTTGCCGCCGATGAGCGTCGGCATGACGGAGCCGTCGATCACGCGCAGGCCTGTCAGGCCACGCACGCGTAGTTCCGGGTCCACCACGGCCATTGCGTCGTCGGCGCTGCCCATCTTGCAGGTGCCGACGGGGTGATAGATGGTGTCGGCATGCTGGCGGATCAGGGCGCGCACGGCTTCGTCGTCGGAGCCATCGCCGCGGATGTTTCCGGAATACAGCTCGCGCCCGCCCAGGTCGGCCAGCGGGCGCTGCGCGAAGATGCTCTTCACGGCGCGGAAGCCGGCGAGCATGCCGGTCATGTCTTCGGGGTCGGACAGGAAACGCGGGTCGATCAGCGGCGCGGCGCGTGTGTCGGCGGTGGCCAGGCGCACTTCGCCGCGGCTCTTCGGGCGCAGTACGCACACGTGGCACGAATAGCCGTGGCCGTAGTTGAACGTGCGGTTGTGGTTGTCAGCCATGGCGACCACGAAGTGCAGTTGCAGATCGGGATCGGCCAGATCGGGCCGGCTCTTGATGAAGCCGCCGGCTTCAGCAAAGTTGGTTGCCAGCATGCCGCGACGCTCGCGCCGGTAGCGCAGGATCTCGCCCAGCATGCGGGCGCTGCCGCGCGCGGAATAGCCGATCAAATCCAGGTTGAAGACCTTCTTGTGCAGGATGATGTCGAGGTGGTCCTGCAGGTTCTGGCCGACGCCGGGCAGGTCGTGCACGACCGGAATGCCGAGCGAGCGCAGATGCTCCGCCGGGCCCACGCCGGAGGCCATGAGCAATTGCGGCGAGCCAAACGCGCCCGATGAGACGATCACCTCGCGGCGCGCGCGCAGCGTTTCTGTGCGGCCCGCCCGCTCGACCACCACGCCTGCCGCGCGCTTGCCGTCGAACACGATCCGCAGGGCCTGCGTGTCGGGCAACACCGTCAACTGGCGGCGATTGCGGCTGAAGGTGGCGTCGGCCTTGTCCCCGCCATGCAGGTAGGCGCGCGCGGCATTCCAGCGCTCGCCGTTGTATTGCGTGACCTGGTACGGGCCGACGCCTTCCTGGTCGGGGCCGTTGAAATCGTTGTTGAGGCGGTAGCCTGCGGCCACGCCGGCCTCGACAAAGCGCTGTGCGATGGGGTTACCGGTGCGCAGGTCGCTCACGTGAAGCGGGCCGGTGCCGCCGTGCAGCGCGTCGTCATCGCGGCCGGCAAAACGTTCGTTGCCTTCGGAGCGTTTGAAGTAGGGCAGCACATCGTTCCAGCTCCAACCGGTGCAGCCGAGCGCCGCCCAGTGGTTGTAGTCGCTGGGCGTGCCGCGGATGTAGATCATGGCGTTGAGCGACGAGCTGCCGCCCAGCCCACGCCCTCGCGGCTGATAGCCCTGGCGGCCGCCAAGCCCCGCTTGCGGTACGGTCTGGAACCCATAGTTGCGCTTGTTCTTGAACGGCAGTGACGCCGCGCAACCGGCCGGCACCCAGACCGACAGGTGATGATCGTGCGGGCCGGCTTCGAGCAGCGCGACCGTCACGTCCGGGTCTTCGGTCAACCGGCTGGCGAGCGCGCAACCGGCCGAACCGGCGCCGACGATGACGTAATCGAAGGTGAGGGCCGAGGTGGGCAAATCGTTGGCCATGGATGTCTCCGGATGGTTTTCTAATGGGCGAGCGACGCCGCCGGCTTGTTGCCGGTCACGACTTCACATCGTAGGCGCGCCGGGTTGTTTCAAACGACCGGGCTTACCCGCATTAGAGGCATCGCTCGACGGCATGCAGCAAACCCGCACGCTGCAGTTGGCAGACCGTTGCCTTGGTGGCGATTGCGACATGCGGCAATGCAGCAATTCCGCACTGGCACACGGTTGCGCGCGACCCTGGCAGCGGGGCATGCCGCACACAGCGGGCCACCGATCCGCCCGCCCCGTGCGCTGACAAGCCATTAGCAACGATGCGGTTTTTGTGCCCAAGCATTAGCTTCTAGAATGTGGCGATGGCCAAGAACCTCGACATCACCCTCGTCCGCACCTTCGTTGCCGTGGCGGAAAACGCCAGCATGACGGTGGCGGCCAACGCGCTGCACCTCACGCAGGGCGCCATCAGCCAGCAGATCAAGCGGCTCGAAGATGCCTTCGAGTGCCGCCTGTTCGAGCGCGACGGCCGGCGGCTCGAACTCACCCACGCAGGTGAACGCTTCCTCGGCCGCGCCAAACGCCTGCTCGCCCTCAACGACGAAATCTGGACCGACATGGCGGCGCGCCCGCTGCAGGGGCCGGTGCGCCTGGGCGTGCCTTACGACCTGGTCGGCACCGTTTTCCCGCCGATCTTCAAGGCCTTTACCGAAGCGTGGCCGTCGGTGGAGTTGACCATCGTCTGCGGCACCTCGCCCGAGCTGACGGAGCGCATTGCGCGCGGCGAGCTGGACGTCGCCGTGGTCGAAGCGCCGGTGGACGAAGCCACGGGCGAATGCCTGTGCGTGGAGCGTCTGGTGTGGGTCGGCCCGCGCGGCGGCAACGTGCATGCGAAGCGCCCGCTACCGCTGTCGATGGTGGATGAAAACTGCGCCTTCCGCGCCCGCGTGCTCAAGGCGCTCGGCGAGCACGGCATCGAATGGCGCACGGTGTTCGAGAGCGGCAACATTGAAGCGACCACCGCCACGGTGCGCACCGGGCTGGCCGTCACGGCATGGCTGACGCCGACGGTGCCGGCGGACCTCGACATCCTCGGGCCTGAAGCCGGCCTTCCGGAACTGCCGATGTTTGCGATCAGCCTGCTGCTGCCTGCGCAAGGCACGAGTGCGGCGGCGCTGGCGTTGGCGCAGTGCGTGCGCGACGGGTTCTCTACGCGGCAGCGGGTGGGCGAGCGGCGCGCCGCCTGACCCGTGGCCAGCGGTTACAGGCCGCCGCCTTCGATCTGCACGAGCCCATTCGGCGTATCGAGCACAAGCGTCAAAGCCGGCCGTGCCGCCTCCGACAATTCGACGTATCGGTTCTCCGGTTCGGAAGCATCCCACCCCAGCCCCTGAAGCTTTGCGCGGATGCCCGGCATCTCCGGATGTGCGAGTTGGAATTGGTTCAGGCGCAGCCCAACCTCCTGCATCCTGCCGACCGGGCTTTGGCCGCCGGCCCAATCGATGAGTGCGGGCCAGCAACCGCCCGCTTCCGCTTCGCCGTCGCTGCGTTGAAAGAAGTGCCATCGCAAATCGCCACGCGTCACTTCGAGCAATTCGTGCTGCGGTGATTCGCTTACGTTGCGCGCCAGATCCGGACGGCTCGCGACCCAGCCGAACAACCGTGGCGCCTCTTCCAATGTGCCTTCCCGCGTCAGGCGGTCGAGCGCAAACCAGCGCGTCCTGTTGGGCGCCGCCGCCTCCGGGTCGATGGCGATGAACTCCAGAAAGACGCCGGGCGCAATCCGCGTGACCAGGTTGTGCGTGCCCATCAAGGGATGCTTGCCGCCCGCAGGCAGCTCCACGCCAAACCGCTGCGCGGCATAGGCCTGCGCCTGCTCAAGCGATTGCGCGACGAAGGCAATGTGATCGAGCTTCAAGATGGCTCCCGCTGTATGCGCCTCAAATGTGAGGGCCCAGCATGCCACAGCGCCTTCCACGGCGTTGCGGCGTGGTGCCGGCATCCCCGCCCGTCTCGGGGATGGCTCTGTCTGTTGTTATGCGGCGGTGATCTGCCGTCGCTCGATGGCGGCCAATACCTCCCATGTGTGCGGATCCACGTCGCTCCCCCCGAGCGACATCGAAAGATACGCGTCGATGGCATCGATAAAGCCTTTCACGAATGCCGGCGGATACGCGTTTTCCGAAAAATACGTGAGCTGCTCGCGCAGCCTGCCGGGCCGGCAATGCCCAGGGTCGCGCATGACGCTGTGCGTGCGGCACAGAAACGCGCGCGCTGACACCGCGCCATCCAGGTAGAGGCGGTTTTTGGTCAGCGACATGCGGCACCTCCCGGTTGTGTGGGAAGCCTGCAGCGCCAAGGCGGTGGGGAAGGGTAAGACGCGGGGCGATGCCCGCTGAGTGCGGTAGCCATGTGGCCTCCTGGAGTGGATTGAAGGAGACCCGGTCTCGCTGCGAACGAGGGTGGCGGGCCTGACGACAGGGTTCGCAGACCGGCCCACTCCAGCTCGCCGGCAGACCCGAAGGTCTCCCTGCCCGGCCCGCCGCAAAAAACATAGGCGTGCGCAAGCACCGGACATGAAAACGCCGCTCGGAAGCGGCTGTCCGTCTGGAGGGAAATGGGCTGCGAAACCCGGTCACCGCGAAGGCGGTGACGGTGGGGATTATAGCGATCGGATACATCCATCCTATTCGTAATATTTCGCCAAATCCCGCATGGTGCTTCGTTCGGCCAAGAGAATCCTCGAGGACTAACACCAACGAGGAGGTTAACTTGAGGCGCAACTTTCTGAAGAAGGGCGACGGATCAACCGTCGGAGCTGAAGTGCTTGAAGGCGAGGAAACCTGCACGCACAACGGTACCGCGCTGGCATTCATTGGGGCCAAGGTCTACTGCCACGCATGCAAGACCGTTGGCTTGATCGCCGCACAAGGGCCGCGATGGCCCGATTTCATGATGGAGAAAGAGCAGGCACTCGAGGGGGACGTCTGCATCTGCAAATGCCAGCCTCCGCCAATCATGATTGCGTCTCAAAACGACAGCTTCCAGAGTTTTGAGCACCATGAGCTTGCTGCACTGGGGTTCGGTGAAAGCAGTAACCCTTTGCGTACTGCGCTGTCAGCGACAAGGCACTTCAATGCCTGTTCTTCGTACGACGAACAGGCGCATCTCGTGTCCGCAGCCCTTGAGGGCATCCCGTATTACATCGAAACCGAAGACGGCCGCACTTTCTCAGGGCGGGTACCCGCAAGTGGATTGCTGCCGCGCATTGATACGCAAGGTGAAGAGCCATACACGGTGCTCTGGGGCGACGAGGCACTGGCAAAGCAAACGGAGGCACAGGCATGACGGCAGCGCAACGCAAACCGCTCAAACAAAAGGCGCGGGTTCGGACCAATACAACGCGGGGCTCGGTGTGCAAGATCGACGTGCCAGCGGTGAAGTTTTCCGACCTTTGGGACAACTACGTCACGGGCGAGCCCTATCGGGATGCCAAGACCGGCGGCGTGCCACCCGGCTTCGGAAACCAGTGCGCGATTCGGATGAGTGTGACGTTGCACAAGGTCGGCATAGAAATGAAGTCGTTCACGCCTGCGAATGTGTCAGTCAAGCCCGGTCACCAATTTGGGCGCATTCTGATGGAGGGTAGGTACACGGCTGTCCTTGCGGATCAGATGGGGTCTTGGTTGAGCAAGCACCCGTTTTGTGGACTGCGTAGAACGGAAGACATTACAGGCAGGGATTGGGAATCGAAGGTCAAGGGGAGAACCGGCATCATCATGTTCGATAGCTACTGGTCTCGCAGCAGCGATTCTGCGGGCGACGCCAGCGGTGGCCATATTGATCTTTGGAACGGCTCGCGGTTGACAATCAGCGGGCCAATTAACTCAATCGCAACCGTCGGCCGAATGTTTGGAATGAATTCGCTCTTCCCTGGATCATCGTTTGGCTTCTCTGATTTGGGTGACTCCAAGAAAATTCTCTTTTGGGAGGTTAAGTGAAGCGCGTGATGATGCTAATGGGTTTCGTATTTACCGGTTTCGTAACTGCCGCGATCGTCATACGCATCATGACCGCCTTTGACAACAACCCCGGGTGCGGATTGGATTGCGCAAGCCCCGAACTCGAAGCCGCCTTGCTGTCGGGTCTCGCAACTGTTCTCGCATTCCCGATTCTCGGATTTTTCTTCACACGCAAAAGAAACTCTACGACACGTCGAATAGCCGCCACTTTGTCGACATTAATGCTAGTGGCCATTCTTTTAGCCTTTGTTCACTACGTCTTTAATTTACACACACGGTATCTCAGAGCAGAGGCAGCAAGGCCCGTACAGCCGGACTTGGACTTCATGTATATGGCGATTGCGACCCGCGATGTTCAGACGTACACAGAACTCAAGAAGGGCCAACCTCAATCTGTCGGCATGATTGCTCAATGGCAACGTTGTGCAATTGGCGGTGCTTCATGCGGAAAACAACCAAGGCAGGCACACATGCTATGCAAGAGCGGAGAGGTTTTCGTCAATGAAACCGACTGGAAATACTTCTCCCTGATTCCAAAAGAGAATGTCTTTGGAGCAATTCCCTTGAAATCAATGAAGCTATGCGCTCCAGACAATTGGGTTGAACCATAAGGCCGCAGCGGGCTCATCGGTTCGATAAAACAAAAACCCCGCCAACCGGCGGGGTCCCCCAAATCCTTTTGAGCCTGCAAGCCAATCAAGCCTGCGGCGCGGCCCCATCTTGCGGAGCCGCCTCGGCGCTTTCGGCCTTGGCTTCCTCCTTCTTTTCGATCATCTCTTCCAGCGCGCCCGCGCCCTTGAAACCGGCGACGGCGGCGACGGCCTTGGTCAGCAGGCCGGCATCCGGATCGACTTTCTCGGCGGCTTCAACCGCGGCGACGGCGCCGGCGATCTTGCCCACTTCATCCAACAGTCCCATGGTCACCTCCGCGTGATTGAACGGGAGAGCCATCTTCCCACCGGCAAGGGGCGCAAGTGCAAGCAAAGTTAAAAATTTTCTGCGGGCGTTCGTTTGCGTACAGCGCGCGTCACTCCGCTTCAGCGCCGGCGGGGGTGGCGGTAAGCGCAGCCAAACGCTGGCGGGCGCTGTCGGTAATGGGGCTTGATTGGCGCGTGGCAACGTCGATCTGCACGATCACCGATTGCGATGTCGCGGCGCATTCGCCATTCTGGAAGATGGCCTGCTCGAGCTTGACCGAGCTGCGGCCCACGCTCGCCACGCGCGTGCCGATCTGCACGGAGCCGGGCCAGAGGATTTCGTTGCGGAAGTCGAGCACGAGCTGCGCGATGACGAACTCGCAGCCGGGCGCCGCCAGCGGGTTGTCGGGCGAGAAGAGCATCTCTACGCGGCCCGTTTCCAGGTACGTGGCGAAGACGGCGTTGTTGATGTGGCCCTGGCGGTCGGTGTCGCCGTAGCGGAGCTTGTCGGTCGACTGCAGCGGGTAATCGGAAAGGGATGGCGTGGTTGTCATGTGGGGCGCGGCGTCTGGGTCAACTTGCGCATTTTGCCTGCCTTCCTGTGCAAGCGCTGACAGCGTAATCGCACCGGGTGCTTCCGTTGACTCGTATCAACGCGCCGCTTTCAGCAGCGCTTACCGTGGAAACAGATACCAGCCGCGCACGGGCGCGGCGGCACACACGGCAAGGAGGCCACATGAAAACCCTGGTACTGGCAACGGACGGATCGAACTACTCCGATGCGGCCGCCCGCTGCATTGCCGACAAGACGCTCTTCGGCAGCGACGTGACGGTGCACGTCGTGCATTGCATGCCGGACCTCTCCGGCGACATCAAATCGCTCGTCGGCAAGGCAGAGGTTGACGCGTGGTACGCGGAGGAAAGCACCGGCGCCATGGCCTCGGTCTGCGCGATCCTGGGTGCGGCTGGCGTGCCGTTCGAGCGGCACGCACTCGTGGGCTTTCCACCGGAGCGCATCGTGCATCACGCGCAAGGTGCGGGAGCGGCGGCCATCGTCATGGGCTCGCATGGTCGGGGCGTGTTCGTCGAGGCGCTGATGGGCTCGGTGGCAGGCCGGGTGCTCGCCCATGCTGAATGCCCGGTGGTGCTCGTGAAGGCGCCCAAGGCTTGACGGCGGCGGGGCGGTCGCAGCTACGCTCCGCTGCGCGCACCCCCACAGCCCGACGCGGCATGGTTTAGGATGAAGGCACCTTTTTCTTCACATCCTGGGGGACCCCATGTCGCATCGCCGCCGTCTTGCACTCGCCTTCGCGGGCGCTGCACTGTTTGCTGCTGCCACGCCGTCGTTTGCCTATTTCCGCAACGTGCTGGCCAGCACCATCATCGGCTCGATGAGCCCGACGGAGTTGAAGTCGTTCACCAAGGCCATCGGCGATGTGCTGAGGAGCACCGCCGACAACACGCCCGCACAATGGACGTCTGCGGCGACGGGCAAGCAGCCCGCCATCGACGCGACCATTACGCCGCTGGAGTCGAAGACCGACGCCGGCCAATCGTGCCGACGCCTGCAGAGCGAACTCGCGCGCGGCAGCAGCAAAGAGCAGTGGACCGCGTGGCTGTGCAAACAGCCAAGCGGGGAATGGAAGTTGCGGCAGCTGGCGCAGTAAGGCATCGGCCACCGGGCGGCTATGGCTCGTCTAAGTCTGCCTCGGCAGACTGGTGCGGAATCTTCCTCCATCGCTCTGGAGAATCCGCCGAGTTGGCAGGCCCGGGGCGCGGTGCGCTGCAATCGGTCTGACCGTTCACCCGACACTGAATGCGAGTCCTCCTAGTTGAAGACGACCCGATGATTGGCGCGGCCGTGGAAGCCGCGCTGCAGGACGCCGCCTACGCGGTGGACTGGGTGCGTAACGGCCAGACCGCGTTGGATGTGGCCGCGCACCAACACTACGACCTGCTGCTGCTCGATCTCGGCCTGCCCGGAAAGGACGGCCATGCAGTGCTCGGCAGCCTGCGCGCCCGCGACAATCCTGTCCCGGTGCTGATCCTGACCGCGCGCGATGCGGTGGATGAGCGCGTACGCGGTCTCGACGGCGGCGCCGATGACTACATCCTCAAGCCCTTCGAGATGGTTGAACTGCTCGCCCGCATGCGCGCCGTCCTGCGCCGCAAGGGTGGGGCAGCGAGCCCCGTGCTCACCAATGGCGTGCTGACGCTCGATCCCGCCGCGCACGAAGCGCGCATGGGCGATGCCGAGCCGGTACGCCTGTCCGCGCGCGAGTTTGCATTGCTGCAGGCGCTCATGCTGCGGCCGGGCGCCATCCTTTCGCGCACGGAGCTGGAAGAGCGCATCTACGGCTGGGGCCACGAGGTAGCGAGCAACGCGGTCGAATTCCTCATCCACGCACTGCGCAAAAAGCTCGGCGCGCAGGCCATCAAGAACGTCAGGGGAGTGGGATGGATGGTGCCGAGGGGCCAATGACAGCAGCCACATCTGCGGCTGCATCCGTGCAGCAGCGGCTATCGGTGTGGCTGTCGGTGATCATCGTGGCGGTGGCGGTGCTGGCCGGCGGCTTTGCGTTTGCCTCGGCTTTCCGCGAAGCGTATGAATTGCAGGACGACGTCTTACGCCAGGTCGGGGCGATGTTCGCCCCCGGCCACCTGCCCGCACCAGGCGAGGCGGCCGACGCGCCCAAGGTCTCGGACACGGAGGCGCGCGTGATCGTGCAGGTGTTGCCGCCGGCCGGCGCGGTGCCTGCGGCCAGCCCGCCCGTGCTGACCGACGGCATGCAGACCGCACGCCTGGGCAAACGCGACTACCGCGTGTGGGTCCGCACGCTCGCCAACGGCCAGCGCATCGCTGTGGCGCAGGAAACCGCCGTGCGAGACGAAACCGCCCGCGACAGCGCGCTGCGCACGTTGATGCCGTTCCTGATACTTGTGCCGATCCTGCTGCTGGCCGTCGCCCACGTGTTGCGCAAGATGTTCGCGCCCATCAAGCGGCTCGCGCATGAGGTGGACCAACGCGACGAGCGCCAACTGCACGCCATCGCGCCCGAAGCCGTGCCCGACGAGGTGCGCCCGTTCGTGGTGGCGATCAACCGCCTGCTCGCGCGCGTGCAACAGTCCATGGACGCCCAGCACCGCTTTGTCGCTGATGCCGCGCACGAACTGCGCACGCCCCTCTCCGCACTGTCGCTGCAGGCCGAGCGGCTCGGGCAGGCCGCGATGTCGCCCGACGCGCAGGCGCGGCTTGGCACGCTGCGCCAGGGCATCGAGCGTAGCCGCGGGCTGCTCGAACAACTCCTCACCCTGGCGCGCGCGCAAGAGGCCACCGGCGTGCCAACGGGCACCGTCTCCGTCCAGAGCGTGTTCCGCAGCGTGCTGGAAGACCTCATGCCGCTTGCCGACGCCAAGCAGCTCGACATGGGCGTCACCACCGAAGCCGATGCGCGCGTGCATGCCAACGAGCTCGATCTCTTCGTCGTGGTGCGCAACCTCGTGGACAACGCCATCCGCTACACACCGGAAGGCGGTCGCATCGACCTGTCGGTGGCCATTGACGCGGAGGTTGTGTCGATTGCCGTGCAGGACACCGGCCCCGGCATCCCCATCGACGAACGCGCACGCGTGTTCGACCCGTTCTATCGCGTGCTCGGCAACGAGGCGACCGGCTCGGGGCTCGGGTTGTCGATCGTGAGTACGGTGGTGCGGCGACTCGGCGGGGAAGTGGAACTCGGCGAGGCGGATGATCGTGCCAGCGGGTTGCGGGTGACGGTGCGGTTGCCAGCCGCCTAATGCAATGGCAACCGCACACCGCTCTACCGCCGCACCCGGAATACCACCGCCAACCCCAGCAGAATCATCGCCATCCCCGCCACTGCAACGGGCGCAAGGCGATGCCCCAGCACAAGATCATCCAGCAGCGCCGTGACAACCGGCACGAGGTAGAACAAGCTCGTCACGTTGACGAGGTTGCCGTGCTGCATGAGCCGGTAGAACAGCAACTGCGCACCCACCGACATCACCACGCCCATCCACAACAAGGCAGCGATGCCGGGCAGGATGGGCGTGAACGCCAGCGATTGCGCGGGATGCGCGATGGCAAACCCCATGCACAGCACGAGACTCACCGCGTTCTGCAGCGGCAGCGTATCGATGGGCGACTGGTTCAGCCGCTTCTGGCCGATGGCGCCCAGCGTCATGCTGAGGAGCGCGGCAAACGCATAGCCGAAGCCGGCCATTGGCACTTGGCGCGCGTCGGCCCCACCCACTACAAGCGAGAGGCCGCCCAGCGCGAGCACGAGGCCGGCCATCCGCCGTGCAGACCACGTGCGCTCGGTCACCAGCAGCGTGAGCAGCGGCTGCACGCCGAGCACCGTGGCCAGCAGCCCGGGCGTGAGGCCGGAGTCGAGCGCGAGAAGATAGCAAATCGAATAGCCGCCGGTCAGCAATGCACCGGTGGCGGCTACCTTCAGCCGTGATCCCGGCGCCGCCCACCACTGCCCGCGCCGGAGGCGGAGGCCCGCCAGCACCAAAGACGCGAGCGCAAAGCGCCCAACCAGAAACGCGAACGCCGGGACATGCTGCACCCCGATCTCCGCAAAGATTGCACCGCTGCTCCACAGCAGCACGAATAGAACCGTCGCGCCGGAGCCTGCCAGCGCGGCTTGCATGGAACGCATACCACTCACCTGTCGAATAGAGATGTCGGGTTCCGGCGCGCAGGCAGGCGCCTGCCTCGGGCGTGTGCCCGAGCCTGGTTCAGGTCAACCGGAAACGAAGCGGCTGGGAGTCAGCCGAGCGCGGGCAGATGTGGCGGCGGCGGTGCGCCGATCACGTCGTAGCCCGACGAGACGACAGGAGGAGGGAGGGGCCCGGGCTGCACGCACACGTCATCCACGCGAGCGCGATGGCCGGCAGCGAGGAGGGTGGCGTGAAGTCGTGACATGAAGACGAGGGTCTCTGGGAATCGGTGAAGCGGCACGGCCGATGGCGTTGCGGCAGCCTAGCGGGATCGGCCGCACGGCGCAAGAGGCCCGGCGCTCACGACTGCAGATACGACTTGATCACCTGCATCACTGCATCGGGATCTTCCTGGCGCTGCGCCTCGGCAGGTTCCTTTATCACGTGATCGCTCAGGTGGCCCTCGATGACCGCCGCCATCAGCCCGTTGACCGCACCAACGTCCACGCGTTTTTCGCAAGGCTGCATCCATTGCCGCGTGGCCTGCGTATCTGCAGGTACAGGCTGGTGCGGCAATTTTTTTCGTCGATGCAGTGTCAGGTTTGCATGTGCACCGCGACCAACCTGTGGGATCCGAGCGGCCACGCTCCGCCAGCGATCCAATGGATGCCGCCTCCGGCGGCACGTTCACTGTACGAGGAGTTCACCATGCATACCCGCCGCATTACTCTGGCCTTGCTCGCCACGCTTTCCGCTTCTGCCGCACTGTTCATCGCGCAACCGGCTGCCGCCGCGCAGGCCAAGTTCGATCCGTATACGCAAGGCGCCGTCGACAAGACGGACCCGTTCACGCAAGGTGCGGATCGCCAGGCCGACACCTATGGCTATCTGTCGTGGAAGTACGATCGCTTCGATCCGTATGCGCAAGGCGCGGATCGGCAAGCCAGCGCACACGATGTGCTGGCATGGCGCGGCGATACGAGCTACCCCGGCGGCAACGACGGCTCGCGTGCGTGAATGGCCGCGGTTGCATGAGCGGGGCGCTGGACGACACGCCCCCTCTGCGCCAGCATCAGACCGCCGGCGTTGCCCCCTCGGCGATGCGGTCGTATAGGGCACGCGCCGCAGGCGACAGCTGCGCCGCCTTGCGCGTGACGAGCACCAGCGTGCGCGACACTTCCGGCTCGACCAGTTCGACTGTGCGGATCATCGGGTACGCGCTCTTCTGAAGCGCGAGCCGCGGCACCACCGCCGCGCCCAACCCTTCCGCCACCAACCCGAGCGCCGTTGAGCTGCGCTGCACTTCGTAGAACGAATGCAGCATCACGCCGCTCGCCTTGAGCGCGCCATCGAGCAGGCTGCGGTTGCCGCTGACCTCGCCGGCAAAGATGAGCGGGTGGGGCTGCAAGGCTTGTCACCGGATGCGGCGCCGCTTGGCCAGCGAATGATCGTCGCGGCAGACGAGGACATACGGATCGTTCGTCAGCGGCCGAAGCTGATCGGCAAGCTGGCGGCGGGTGGCCACCTGGCTGTGCAGATGCCGGACAACCTTGACGAACCGGCGCACCGCCTGATGCGCGAAGTGGCCGCTGAGGGGCCGTGGGCCGGCAAGCTCAAGGGTGTAGAGCGCACGGAGCGCTTCGATGCGCGCCGCTATTACGCGCTGCTCGCGCCGCTGCGCGCGCGTGGACGTGTGGCGCACCACGTACATGCATCCGCTGCAAGGCGGCGTCGATGCGGTGGTCGAATGGTTCAAGGGCAGCGCGCTGCGGCCATTCCTCGCAGCGCTGAGCGAGGACGAGCGCCCCGTATTCCTGACGCGCTATCGCGACATGATTGCCCGGGCCTATCCCGCACTCGACGAAGGCACGGTGCTGCTGCCGTTTCCGCGCCTGTTCATCGTGGCGACGCGCAAGTAGGCCCAATCTCAGAATCAAAAGCGACAGCCATGAAAAAGCCCGACGGCAAACCACCGGCGGGCTTTTTATCTGACACATGCGACGCTTAACGCGACGGGTTCAACGTCAGGTTCATGTGACGGTTCACATCCTTGTACAGCAGGTAACGGAAGCGGCCAGGGCCACCCGAATAGCAGGCCTGCGGGCAGAACGCGCGCAGCCACATGAAGTCGCCGGCTTCCACTTCGACCCAGTCCTGATTGAGGCGATAGACTGCCTTGCCTTCGAGCACATACAGGCCGTGTTCCATCACGTGGGTTTCGGCAAACGGGATCACGCCGCCCGGCTCGAACGTGACGATGTTGACGTGCATGTCGTGGCGCATATCGCTCATGTCGACAAAGCGTGTCGTCACCCATGCGCCGTTGGTGCCCGGCATCGGGATCGGCTCGACGTCCTGTTCGTTGGTCACGAAGGCTTCCGGCAGGGGAATGCCCTCGACGACCTGGTAGTGCTTGCGGATCCAGTGGAAGCGCACCGCAGCATCGCTGACGTTATGTAGCGTCCAGTCAACGCCCGGCGGAATGAAGGCGTAGCCGCCCGGCGTGAGCGTGTACTTCTTGCCCTGCAGCGTCAGCTCCGCTTCGCCTTCCACGACGAACAGCACGGCTTCGGCGTTCTTGTCTTGCTCGGGCTTGTCGCTGCCGCCGCCCGGGTTCACTTCAACGATGTACTGCGAGAAGGTCTCGGCAAAGCCCGAGAGCGGGCGGGCGATCACCCACAGGCGCGTCTGGGTCCAGAACGGCAGCCAGCTTGTGACGATGTCGCGCATCACCCCCTTGGGGATCACCGCATATGCCTCGGTGAACATCGCGCGATCGGTCAGCAGATCCGTCTGCGGCGGATGGCCGCCATGCGGCGCGTAATACGTGGTCTTAGACATGTTGCATTCAGGCAATGGGTTGGTCCGGCCCCGAGCGCAAACAGCAACAGGCGGTTCGTACGCGGGCGGCGTTGACGATAGCGAAGTCGCCCACAATCGACCAATTAAATGTTGCGATGACTTCCATTCGATTTGCCACTACCGCGCCAGCATCAGATCAAGGTTCTGAACCGCTGCGCCGGATGCGCCCTTGCCGAGGTTGTCGAACACCGCCGTGAGCAAGACCTGGCCGTGGTCGTTGGCGAACACGCCCAGCCGCATATCGTTTGTGCCGTTGAGCGCCTGCGGGTCGAGATGCGGCACGGCGGACGGCGCCTGCAGCGGCATCACCTCCACATGCTGCGCGCTGGCGTAGTGGTCAGCCAGACATGCGTGCAGCGCGGTCGCGTCAACGCCGGCGTTGAGCAGACGCAGTTCCAGCGGCACCGTCAGCACAATGCCCTGGCGATACGCGCCGTAGGCCGGGACGAACATCGGCCGCTGCCTGAGCCCGGCGTGCAGTTGGATCTCCGGCGTGTGCTTGTGCGCCAAACCCAGCCCGTACACCTGGAACGGCAGCGCGTTTGCTGCCTCCTGCCCCTCGTAGGTTTCCACTGCGCCACGGCCACCGCCCGAATAGCCGGATACGGCATGAATGCTGATCGGGTAATCCGCCGGCACGAGGCCCGCCTGCACGAGCGGACGCAGCAGCCCGATCGCGCCGGTCGGGTAGCAGCCCGGGTTGGTCACGCGCGACGCTGCCGCAACGCGATCGGCCTGCCCCTCGCTCATCTCCGGAAAGCCGTACACCCAGCCCGGCGTGGTGCGATGCGCGGAGCTGGCGTCGATCACGCGCACGCCCGGGTTGACGACGGCCGCGACTGCCTCGCGCGCGGCCGCATCGGGCAAGCACAGGATGGCAATATCGCAGGCGTTGATCGCCTCGGCACGGCGTTGCCCGTCTTTGCGGGCGTCGGCGGGAAGCGTCAGCAGTTTCAGGGCCTGCCGCTCGACACGGCCGCGCAGCCGCTCGTGAATCTGCAGGCCGGTGGTGCCTTGGTCGCCGTCGATGAAGACGAGGGGCGTGGACATGGCGGGGCGCTCCCAGGGAAAGAAGTTGGTGATGAATGCGAGCCCCCATCTTCGAGCGCGACCTAGAATATGAAAAGTTGAATTTCCCAACCCTCACATTCAGCTTTTCTGAATCATGCGAGAGATCAGCCTGGACCGCCTGCGCACCCTCGTCGAAGTCGCAGGCCGCGGATCGTTTGCCGACGCGGCGCAGGCCCTGCATCTGGCAGCGCCCACCGTGAGCCTGCATATCGCCGAGCTGGAAGATCGCGTGGGCGCGCAACTTCTGTCACGCAAGCGCGGGCAGGTGCAGCCCACCGCCATTGGCGAGGTGATGGTGGAGCGCGCGCGCAAGCTGCTCGCCGATGCCGAGCAGGCGCTGGACGACATCCAACGCCAGGTGCAGGGACTGAGCGGGCGCGTACGGCTGGGCGCATCCACCGGCGCCATCGCGCATCTGCTGCCGCAGGCGCTGGAGGTGCTCCGGCAAGACCACCCTGGCATCGACGTGCAGGTGGCAGTGCTCACTTCGCAGGAAACGCTGGCGGGTCTGGCCGATGGCGCGCTCGACATTGGCCTTGTGGCGCTGCCGCAATCGCAGGTGGCGGGGCTGGCGATCAAGCCGTGGCGGCGCGATCCCGTGATGGCGTTCCTGCCTTCGCACTGGACGAGTCCGGCACGCATCACGCCCGCGTGGCTTGCCGCGCAGCCGCTGATCCTGAACGACGCCACCACACGTCTCTCGCGCCAGACGACCGAGTGGTTCGCCACGGACGGTTATCACCCCGTGCCGCGCATCCAGCTCAACTACAACGACGCTATCAAAAGCCTCGTTGCCGCCGGTTATGGCGCCACGCTGCTCCCGCACGAGGCGTCCGCCGTACCGTCGGATGTGCGCATCACCATGCGGCCGCTGCGGCCGGCGTTGTGGCGTGAACTTGGCATCGCGCACCGGGCCGGCCACGTCGAGCGATCGACGCAGCACGTGCTGGACGTGCTTTGGATGCTGCGCGCGAAATAGCGCATCGCGCGCCTTGGCCACGTGACGAGGCGCAGAATCCCGCTGAATAAAGTTTGACTTCTTATGTCGCGACAACTATCGTAAGATATGTTTTTCGACATAACACGGCGCGCCGGCCTACTGCCTTCTGCTGGCAGCCGCGTGCGCCGCCTCCTCTCTTTCTTCGTTCGCCCTCATGCCTCTACTTGATTCCTCGCGCGAGCGCCGGTTGCTCTGGCTACTCGCGCTCACGCAGTTCACCGTCATCATGGATTTCATGGTGATGATGCCGCTTGGTCCCCAGATCATGCACACGTTTGGCATCGGTCCGGCGGCGTTCGCCACGGCCGTGTCGGTGTATTCGCTGTGCTCGGGTGCCTCCGGCCTGCTGGCCGCCACCTATGTCGACCGCTTCGACCGGCGCCGGCTGCTGCTGACCGTCTACGGCCTCTTCACGCTGGCCAACCTGGCCTGCGCGCTGTCAGGCAGTTACAGCATGCTGCTGCTCGCCCGCGCGTTTGCGGGCGTCACGGGCGGTGTGCTCGGGTCGATCATCATGGCCGTGCTGTCGGACGTGATTCCGCCCGCGCGGCGCGGCGCGGCTACCGGCGTAGTGATGTCGTCGTTTGCGCTGGCGGCCATGGCAGGCGTGCCTGTGGGCATTGCCATTGGCGCGCATTTCGGCTGGTCGGCGCCGTTCTTCCTGCTGACGGCGCTCACGGTGCTGATCTGGCTGGGCGCGCGGCGGACCATTCCGCCGCTGGCCGAACATCTGGCAGGCAATCGCAGCCAGACGCTGGGCGAAGTGCTCTCGGGCCTGTGGCGGTTGCTCACCAACCCGCGCCATCTGCGTGCCTTCGTGCTGACTTTCGTGATGATGGGCTCGCACATGCTGGTGATTCCGTTCATCTCGCCGGTGCTGGTGGCCAACCACGGCGTGGCGCCTGAAAACCTGTCGTGGCTGTATGTGGCGGGCGGCGCGGCATCGTTCTTCAGCTCGCGCGCCGTCGGCAAGCTGGCGGACCGCTACGGCCGTCGCCGCGTGTTCGTGGGCGCGGCCCTGCTGGCGTTCATCCCGGTGCTGCTCATGACGCATCTGCCTGACTGGCCGTTCATCGGCATGCTGCTGTTCTTCCCGTTCTTCATGGTGATCCTCTCCAGCCGCATGGTGCCGATGCAGGCGCTGATGACCACGGTGCCGGCCCCGCAGGTGCGCGGCGCGTTCCTCTCGGCCAACAGCGCGGTGATGTCGGTGGGCACTGGCGTGGGGGCGTGGCTTGGCGGGCTGCTGCTGTCCGGTGGCGCCAGCGGCCGCATCGAGGGCTATGGCCTCAACGGCTGGCTGGCCGTGGCGGCGGGGTTGTTCTGCGTGTTCTGGGTGAGCCAGGTGAAGGGATCGGATGCGCAGGGCGACCCGTCGCTGGCTGCATCACCTGCAGCACCGGCATCCGCTGCACCCGCCGGCGCGTCCGGTCCGCAAACGGTGCCGCAAGCACCGCGCGCGGAAAAGGCCTGAGCGGTTATTCGGATTCCAGCACCGTCTTCAGCTTCACGAGATCCCGCTGCACCCATTCGGCATCGGCGTCGAACTGCGCGTCATCCATGTTCGGTTGCTGAAACAGCGTGAGCGAGACAGTGGTGCCCGCGCCGTTGCGCACCACGCGCAGCGGCACGTAGATGATCGATCCGTCCGGCAGGCGGACCCAGTGATCGGCAATGCCAAAGGTGTTGGGCGGGCTGAAGCGGATGAACACGCTGCCTTCGTCGCTGCTGGGCGCGGCCTTGGCAATCCATTCATCGGGGGCCGCGCCCGAGCCCTGCGTAGCGGGGGCGAGCCCTTCCGACAGCCCGGTCGCCCAGATCGGAAAGTTCAGCGGCTCGGCCAGGAACATGGCCACGTCATCGAAGTGACGCTCGACGTTGATGCTCAGGGTGCGGACGTTGTGCAGCATGTGGCCTCCGTGTGCGGCGCGCGCCGTGGGAGGCAGTATATGCGGCGCTCAGGCGGGCAGCTTGCGAAAGCTGATGGCCAGGCGGTTCCAGGTGTTGATGGTGCTGACCAGCAGCGTCAGGTCGACCAGCTCGGCATCAGAGAACTGCACGCGCACGGCCTGCCAGACGTCGTCGGGCACGCGCGTTTGTGCGACGAGGGTGACCGCCTCCGTCCACGCCAGCGCGGCGCGTTCGCGGTCGGTAAAGAAGGGCGTTTCATGCCAGACCAACACCGTTGCCAGGCGGCGGTCGTCTTCACCGCCCTTGCGCGCATCGGCGGTATGCAAGTCGACGCAATAGGCGCAGCCGTTGATTTGCGAGGCGCGCAGGCGCACGAGTTCAGTCAGCGGTTTTTCCAGCGTGCTTTTGGCCAGCGCTTTTTCCAGGCCCATAACTGCCTGGATGGCGGCGGGATTGCTTTGATAGAAGTCGAGGCGGGGTTCCATGAGATGGCTCCTGTGCTTGAGAACTGAAGCCAGTGTAGGCACCCCAGTGGCACCTTGGAATCGCCAATCCTCGCGAATATCAGGTAGCCACCTTGGCCAGCACCTCCGCCAGCTTGCCGAGGCCCGCGTCGATCTCCGCAACGTTCACGTGGCCGTAGCCGATCAGCAGCCCGGGCTGCGGCAGGCGCGCCACATACATCCTGGCTGTGCCGTACAACCCGACGCCCACGCTTTCCGCCAGCTTGACGAGTTCGGCTTCGGGCAAGGGCGTCTGCAACTGCGCCGCCATGTGAATGCCCGCCGCCGACGGCACGGGCGTCAGCCACGGTGCCAGCGGACCACGCAGATGCCGCAGCAGCGCATTGCGGCGCACGGCGTATTCCTTGTGCATGCGCCGCAGGTACTTGCCGAAGTCGCCGTCGAGCATGAATTTGGCGAGCGCCGCCTGCATGAGCGATTCACTGTGCCAATCGGCCACCTGCTTGGCGTGCCGCAACGGCGCCACCAGCGAAGCCGGCGGCACCACGTAGCCGATGCGCAGCTCCGGAAAGATCGTCTTCGAAAACGTACCCACGTACGCCACGCAACCGGCAGCGTCCAGGCTTTTGAGTGATTCCATCGGACGGCCGTCGAAGCGGAATTCGCTGTCGTAATCGTCTTCGATGATCAGCGCGTCATGGCGCTGCGCCCAGTCGAGCAGTTGCGCGCGGCGCGCCAGGCTCATCGGCATGCCCAGCGGAAACTGGTGCGACGGCGTTACGTAGACGAGCTTGGCGCGCTTGGGCAGCGCATCGACGACCAGGCCTTCCGCATCGACCGGCACCGGCACGACCTTGGCACCCCGCGCCTGCAGCGCAATGCGCGCGGGTGGGTAACCCGGGTCTTCAATCGCCACCGTATCCCCGGGGCGCACGAGCACGCGAGCGATCAGGTCGATGGCCTGCTGCGCGCCCTGCGTGACGACAATATCGGCCCAAGCGCACACCACCGCGCGGCTGAATGCGAGATACCGCGAGATGGCCAGGCGCAGCGCCTGGTCGCCCGCAGGGTCCTGATAGCCGCCACGCCCGCGTGCCTGCTGGCGCAGCGCATGCGCAACACAACGGCGCCACACGTCGAACGGAAACTGGCGCTTCTCCGTCACGCCACCCACAAAGTCGTAGACGAGATTCGCGCGCGGCAGGGGCAGCACCGCGGGCATGTTGTTCCAGGGCGTGTCGAAGGTGCGTACGGCTGGCGTGGGCGACGCAAGTTGCGCCGCAGGCGAGGCGGCCGGCGTGCGAGCGCGCAATCCTTCGGTGGCTTCGGCCACAAACGTGCCGGAGCCGGCGCGCGGCTGTAGATAGCCTTCCGCAATGAGGCGCTCGAATACGTCGAGCGTGGTCTTGCGCGACACACCGATCTGCAGCGCGAGGTCGCGCGTGGAGGGCAGACGCTCGCCCGGCACGAGCCGACCATCGAGGATGGCGGTGCGGAGTTGTCGATAGAGTTGGCCGGCAAGGTCGTGCCGGCCGTGGATCGTCAAATGAACATCCATCGTGGGCGCAGTGTGCGAAGGGGCTGCGCCATTCTACGGAAGCCGCCGGAGGCGGAAAGGGCAGGGGTGAAGCTCAGCCTTCCCGGCCGTCAGCGCGCGGCGCCATCAGCCACGGCGTGTAGCGCCACAGGTACGTCGCGAACGCCGCCACCCACAGCAGGCTCGCCCCGCCGATCCACACCTCGCGCGGCAGCAACGCCGGGCCTGCGACGCGCACGAGTGCAGCCAGCGCGACGGCAGCGTAGGCGAAATGCTCTGCCCGGCCCGTGCGCAGCATCCGGCCGGTGTGGCCCAGCGCGGTGCGCGTGATCATTGCGATGATGGCGCCGCCGATGGCTCCTGCCGTGAGCGCATGCAGCGCGGTGGAACGGTCGCCCCAACCGAGCGCTGCGGCAGCCAACATGGCAAAGCCGATGGGCAGGAAGGCATACGCCACATGCAGGATGGAGACGATGGGCGTTCGCAGCGTGCGGCGCGTGTCCCAGCCGGCCCAGCGGACGGCCTGCACGACTGCTGCCGCCGCAAACACGATGGCCGGAACGATGCCTTGAAGCGGCGTCGCCAACATGGCAACGGCGAGCGCCGTCGCCGGCACGATAGCGCGCTCGGCCCACACTACGCGGCGCACGTGCACGCCAGGGACCGCGTTTGAAGTGAACATCGGGATGACGCGCCCGCCAATGACCGTGACAAACAGGCACACCAGCCCAGCGGCCGCGTCGAGGCAGCGCAATGCAGCCAGCGGCGCGTCCCAAGCCAGCGCCGCATGGAACGCCGCGTTGATGGCACCGAGCACAAGCAGCGCGATCGCCAGGCCGTAGTTGCGTGCGCTTTTTGCGCGCCGCAGAACGCGCAGGAACGCCACGCCGCATGCCGGCAGGAACGCCACATCCGCCGCCACCGCAAGCGGCACGGGGCCCGTCCACATCAGCACACGCGCCGCCAGCCACAGCGCCGCCAGCCCAGCGAGTTGCGCGCCTTGTGGCGTCTGCAGGCCCGTCCAGTTTTTGCCCGCCGTGAAGAGGAAACCCACCACCACTGCCGCCGCAAAGCCGAACACCATCTCGTGCGCATGCCAGAACAGCGGCGCCATGGTGGCGGGGCCCTGCGCCGACGGCAGCACCCCCAGCAGCAACGCTGCCCACAACGCCATCCCCAGCGCGGCAAAGGCGGCTGCCAACAGGTAGAACGGCCGGAAGCCGAGCGCGAAGACGGCCCGCCCCGTGTAAGGCAAACGGCTTGCCGGGTCGGGCTGGCCGATGGTGAGCAACGGGGCTTGGCGGGGCATGGTGATTTCCGTGGTTCAGGTCAGAGGGTGTCGTCCAGCAGATCGGGGCCGAACACTTCGCGGTGGATGCGCTCCGACGGCACGCCGCTGGCGAGCAACGCCGCACGCTGTGCCTGCATGAACGGCAGCGGGCCGCAGAGATAGAAGTCCGCTTCCGTCCCGTGGTCGCGCACGAACGTGTCGACCGTCATGCGGCCGGGGTGGGCCGGGCGCTGCGCGAATTCCGCGTCTTCGCCGGACTCCAGGAATACGTGCGCCTCGAATGCAGGCAGCGCTTGTGCGGCACGCTCCAGATCGTCCGCGTGGGCAACATGCGAGGCCGCGCGACTGGCGTGGCTGAATACGATCTTGCGCGCGCTGTTCTGCTGCGCGAGCGTGTTGAGCGCCGAGATCATGGGCGTGATGCCAACACCGGCCGACATCAGCACGATCGGGTTGCTGGTCGCCAGTTGCGGCACGAAGTCGCCGTAGGGTTGGCTGACCAGCAGGACGTCGCCTTCGCGCGCATTGGCGTGCAGCCAGCTCGACACGGTGCCCGCAGGGCGATCGGCGTCACCCGCATCACGCTTGACGGAGATGCGCCACGTGCGGCCATTCGGCGCATCCGACAGGCTGTACTGACGCTGCTGCAGTGCGCCCGGCGCCAGCTCCACCTGCACCGAGATGTATTGACCCGGCAGGAAATCGGCCAACGGCGCATCCCCCACCGCTTCGAGCGTGAGCGACACCACATCTTCGGCCTGTTGGCGGCGGCTGACAATGCGCACCGGCTGACGATGGTCGGGCCCGCTGCCGGTGTGCTGATACAGGCGCGCTTCAGCCGCGATCAGCTCGGCGGCGAGCAGCCAGTAGGCCTCGTCCCAGGCGGCGAGCAGGTCTGGTGTGGCGGCGTCGCCCAGCACTTCGGCAATTGCGCCCAGCAGGTGGCGCGCGACAATCGGGTAGTGGCTCGGCTTGATGCCCACAGCGGCATGCTTGTGCACGATGCGGTTGACCACGGGCGCCAGCGCCGCGTTGTTGCCATGGTTGGCGGCGTACGCAAACACCGCCGAAGCCAGCGACTGCTGCTGCGACCCATTGGCCTGGTTGCCCATGTTGAACACGTTGGTCAGCTCGGGGTGGCTGGCGAACATGTTGCGATAGAAGGTCTGGGTGATGGTCAAGCCATGCTCGCGCAGCACCGGAACGCTGGCATCGATGTAGGGCTTGGACTTGTCGGACAGCATGCTGGACTCCAAATATGCGTGAAATATGCAACAAATAAGACGGGGGGCGCCGTCACGCTTTTTTCTGGATGGCCTGGTGCTCAGGCAACCGCTTGCACTGAATTCTATTAAACGTATATTTGTGATGCAACAAATTGACCTGCGGCAAACCGGCGCATCTTGTGCGCAACTTCCCGATAAGATGTGCCTCTCATGAATGTTTCTACCTGCGGCAACGCCGCACCCCCGCCATGCGACTGACCGACTACACCGACTACGCCCTGCGCACGCTGATCTACGTGGCCGTGCACCCGGACGAGCTCGTCACGATCCAGCGCATTGCAGATGCCTTCGACATTCCCAAGAACCACCTCATCAAGATCGTCCAGCAGCTTGGGCAGGACGGCTTCCTGCATACCGTGCGGGGGCGCGCGGGGGGCATCACGCTCGGCCGCCCGGCCGCCGAAATCAACCTCGGCGACGTGGTCCGCGCCACCGAGCCCGACTTCCGCATGGTCGAGTGCTTCCACGGCGACGACAACCACTGCGTCATCACGCGCGTGTGCGGCCTGCGTGGCGTGCTGCACGCGGCGTTGCGGGCGTACTTTGAGGTGCTCGACGGCTATACGCTGCAGGATCTGGTCGACAAACCGAATGCGGTCAGCCGCGCATTGGGCGAGGCACCGCTGCCGATGCCGCGTGCGGCCCGGCGCAAAGGCGTTGCAGCGTAGGCGCTCGTCGGAGTTGCCGTAGCACAGCACTGAAGCACGATGTCGGGCCTACGTAACTAAGCTGTCGCCCGCCCCCCCAGCTCTTTCCACCCCGCCGCACCGCAGGCATGTTCACTGCTGCGAGACGGTCGTTGGCCGCGCCATTTCCGGTGACGGCCCGATCAACCCGACCAGCGGAGGTGTCATGAAACCCACGCGCGACAAGAGCAAGTACGCGTCGCACTCGAAATCGACGTCGCAGAGCAATCGCAGCAGCGCATCGGCCAAGGAGCGCGGCGGGCACGCCAGCCACGGCAGCGCCGGCAAATCCTCCGAACGCGCCGGTGCCAAGTCGCATGAGCGCGGCGGCCACGGCGGCGGGGATGAACACGCAGCGCACTCGCCGATCGGCATTCAAAAGGCCCTGAAGGGCGCGTCCTACCCGGCGAAGAAGCAGGCGCTGGTGAAGACCGCGCAGGCCAACGGCGCAGTTGACAGCACACTGAAGACGCTGCGCGACATGCCCGACGACGAATACGACACGCCGGCCGCTGTTTCGAAGGCCGTCAGCAACGAAAAGTGATGCGCATGCGAGCAGGAGGACGACTCATGAACAGATCGACACAGCATATTGGAGTGCAGCGCGTTGCCGCGTTGTTTCTGGCAGCTGCACTTGGCTTTGGCGGTGGGCTGAGCGTGGCGCGGGCGGCGGTGGACAAGTCCGACACCACCTTCGTCACCAAGGCTGCGGCCGCCGGGATGCTAGAGGTTCAGGCGAGCCAGGCGGCGATTACACGCGCAGGCAATCCCGACGTACGCGCCTTTGCACAACGGATGGTGAAGGACCACACCACCGTTGGCGACGAACTCAAGACGCTGGCCGGCAAGAAGGGCATCGCAGTGCCAGAGAGCCTGCCCGCCGGCGAGCGTGCGAAGGTGGACAAGCTCAATGCACTGGAGGGCGCCAAATTCGACAAGGCCTACGCCGACGAGGTGGGCGTGAAGGCCCACAAGGAAGCCGTCTCGTTGTTCGACAAGGCCTCGAAGGGCGCGAAGGACCCCGACATCAAGGCATTTTTCGCGCACAACCTGCCGGCCCTGCGTGAGCATCTGCAGATGGCGGAGCAGTTGAAAACCGCAGCGAAATGATTCCGCGGGTTGAACCCATCATTGATCGAGGTGACCATGAATGGCCGACACCTTCCTGGCTGATGGGTTCGAGACCGATGCCCGACCAGAAGACCGTGGTGACGGAAAACGCCGCGCGCTTCAAGGCCATCAACGGTCGCAACTACAACGATCTGTGGTTCTACTCGAACCCGGTGTTTGTGTCGGTGCAGTAAGTGCGGAAGCCGTAAGGCAGGGGCGGTGATTTACCCTGCAGCGGGCGCGTTCGTCCGCCGCAGCCAGACCGTCACCGCCAGCCCGGTTCCACCGGGCCCGGGCGCCAGCGCAATCTGGCCGCCCATGCGATCGACGATCTGCCGCACGATCGCCAGGCCCAGGCCAGTGCCCTGGGTCTGCGTGCCGTCCAGACGCGTGAAGCGCTCGAACACGCGCGTGTACGCCTCGGGGGGAATGCCGGGGCCGTTGTCGGTCACGGTCAGCATCGCCCAACCGTAGTCCGCCGACACCTGCACCGTCACGTGGCCGCCTTCCTGCGTGTAACGCACAGCGTTGTCGACCAGGTTGAACAACAGGGCGGCAATCAGCGCGCGGTTGCCCGACGTCCATACGGGCTGCTCGGCAGGTTCGATCCCCAGATCGATCCGGCGGCCATCGGCCAGCAGCGCCAGGTCTTCCAGCACGGTGCGCGCCACATGCGAGAGGTCGACGGCCTCGCTCGTCGCGGCCGATGCTTCGGCCTGAGACAGCAGCAACAAGTCGTTGATGAGGTCCGCCAGGTTGCGTGTGCTGGTTCGCGCGGCCTTCAGGACTTCATGCAGCGCGGCATCGGCGTTCGTTTGCGCCGCCACCTGCATCTGCGTATCGAGAATTGCCAGCGGCGTTCGCATCTGGTGCGCAGCATCGGCAATGAAGCGCTTCTGCGTGATCGCGTTGTCGGCAATGCGCTGCAGGTACTGGTTGAACGCGCCGGCAATCGGCTGCAGCTCGTGCTGCAGGCCGTCGGGGTCGAGCGGCGCGAGGTCGGTGGGCGCCCGTGCCGACACATTACCGGCCAGCCGCAAGATCGGCCGCAACTCCAGGGTCAGGCCGATGAGGATCATCGCCAGCGCCAGCCCCACGAGCGCGAGCTGGCGCACGGTGGCGGGCCACCACAGCTGGCGGATCATCGCGTCGCGCCCGTTCATGGTTTGCGCGACGCGCGTGACGACGCGTTCGGTGCGCCCGGCGTCGTACATGGTGCGCACCACGGCGGCCACGTGCACCGGCTGGCCCTCCACGGTATCGGTGTAGGTGCCGGCATCGGCCAGGCCGGCGGCGTCAAACGCGGGGCGCGTGCCGAAGTCGAGCCGCCCGGCCAGCAGGCGGCCGTGCTCGGTGCTGACCTGGTACGTCACCTGATCGCGCACCGGGGTTTCGGGCGCGGCAAACACCGCCAGCGCAGCCGGCGGCACCGACACGCGCAGGCGGCCTTCGTCCCATTCGATCTGCCCGCTGATCATCTGGGCGGCCGTGTCCAGCGCATGAAAGTGCACGAGATCGGCGTTGTGGCGTGCGGCGGCCAGGTCGAGCCAGCCATCGGCCGCCACATAGACGACCAGCGGCAACGCCAGCCATAGCACCAGCCGCGCACGCAGGCTGCGGGCACGCGCCGGGGCGGACTGCGCCGGCGCTTGATCAGGACTGCGCGGCGGAGGCATCGCGCAGCAGGTAACCAAGGCCGCGCAGCGTGACGATGGTGGCGGCGGAATGCTCCAGCTTCTTACGCAGACGGTGGATATAGATCTCGATGGCCTCGGGGCTGGCTTCATCGTCCATGCCGAAAACGCCGTTCACCAGCGCCGGTTTGGACACCGTGCGACCCAGCTTGAGCATCAGGATTTCAAGCACCGTGTGCTCGCGTGCGGGCAGCACCAGGGGCTGGCCGGCCAGATTAAAGGTGCGGCTGCCGGTGTGGTATGTCAGGTCGCCGCATTGCAGCTCGACAGACTGATCTGGCGTGCTGCGCCGCACCAGCACCTGAATCCGCGCAATCAGCTCGCGAATCTCGAATGGTTTGACGAGGTAGTCATCGGCGCCGGCACCCAGGCAGGCGACCTTGTCGTCGATCCCGCCGCTGGCTGTCAGGATGAGCACCGGCACCGGGTTGCGCCGGCCGCGCAAACGTTGCAATACACCTTGCCCTGACAATGTAGGCAATTGCAGATCGAGCAGCACGACGTCGTAGTGTTGCGTCAGCAACAGGGTATCGGCGGATTCGCCATCGCTGGCGTGATCCACGGTGAATTGGGCGCGGCGCAGGGCTTCGGACAGCCAGTGCGCCAGCGGGGCGTTGTCTTCGATCAGGAGCAGCTTCATGCGAAAACAGCGCGTCTGGAAAATGAAAGCGATTTGTGGGTTGCCGCTTCCTAGAATGGTGGCGGCTGCCTACGCGCGCCGGAGGCATCACTCACCAGATCCGGACCGCGCGATACCGATATCTACAAAAGAGCCGGAGACAACTCAATGGGTGTTTTTACCTGCACGACCGCCCGCGCACACGGCGTCCGGGGCTGGATCACGCCGTGGCTCGCTGCCCTTCTGGCAGTGGCAACTTCGCATGCTCTCGCACAAGACCCGACGCGCCTGACGCTCATGGTCAGCGGCACCGCCAAGATGATCTACCTGCCGGCCACGCTGGCGCAACGTCTGGGCTATTTCCGCGACGAAGGGCTCGAAGTGGAACTGCTCTCGCAGCCCGCCGGCGTTGATGCGGAGAGCGAACTGCTCACCGGCTTTGCGCAAGGCGTGGTCGGCTTCTATGACCACACCATCGACCTCCAGGCCAAGGGCAAGGAAGTGCGCGCCATTGTCGTATTCAGCCAGGTGCCGGGCGAAGCGGAAGTCGTGTCGACACGCTTGCCGGCGACGGTCCAGTCGATGCGTGACTTGCGCGGCCGCACGCTGGGCGTGACGGGGCTGGGTGCATCCACGAGCTTTCTCACGCGCTACCTGATGGTGCAGCAGGGGCTCTCGGCCGGCGACTACACCATGCTGCCGGTTGGCGCGGAACACAGTTTCGTCACTGCGCTGCGCAACGGCCGCATCGATGCAGGCATGACCACCGACCCGACGGTCTCGCGCCTCGTGCACAGCGGCGAGGCCCGCGTGCTGCTCGACTTGCGCACGCTCGAGAGCACACGAGCGGCGCTCGGCGGTTCGTACCCGGCCGCGTGCCTGTACCTGCAGACCGCATGGCTGGAAGCACATCCGGACATCGCTGCCAAACTGGCCCACGCATTCGTGCGCACCCTGCATTACATGCACACGCACGGTGCAGAAGACATTGCCGCCCGCATGCCGCCTGAATTCCGGCGCGATCATCCCGAGCTGTACACAAAAGCGCTTGCCGCCGCGTTGCCCACCTTCAGCACCGACGGACGCATGCCGGACGACGGCCCACCCACCGTCCTGCGCGTCCTCGCCGCCAGCAATGCCAACGCGCGCGACAAGCACATCGACCTCTCGCGCACCTACACCAACAGGTTTGTCGATCAGGTGCGCGAGCGCCGCTAGCTCAAGCCAAACAGGCGCTTAGAAGCGCGTGCGCATACCGACGGCGAACTCCGTCTGGCTGTTGTGGCCGTTGGTGCCGCCCACGATGTACTGATCTTTCAGCTTCATGTAGTCAGCCGCGACGTAGAACTCCGTGCGCTTGGACACGTGGTAGAACACCGAGCCGTACAGCGTGTTCTTGCGGCCGCTGCCCGCTGCCGTGGCACCCGCAACGTTGGCATAAGCGTTGAGCGTGTTGCCATCGGCGCTGAACGCGGCGTTGCCGGCCTTCATGATCTGGTAGCCGATTTCGTAGTCGAAGGCGCCTTGCGGAGCGATCTTCAGCGACACGGTGTAGGCGTCGTCCTTGCGGTTGCCCAGTGCGGCCGGTTGCTCGCCGGTGTAGTGGAAGTAGCCGGCGTTCACGCGGAACATGCCGAAGATCACGTTGCCGCCCACCGAGTACGAGCGGTCCATGAAGCCGTTGACCTTGGCTTGCTGCGCGAAGCCTGCGAGGTGGAAGTTGTCGCCGTTGTAGCCCAGCGCCAACGATTCGGTGGTGCCTTGCGTGAACTGGCCCGGCACTTCACCAAACTGATAGCCCAGGGCCGTCAGGAAGCGGCCGCCCCACATCTTCTTCCACACCACGCCGTTGTTCATGCGCGTACCGGTGGCGCTGCCTGCGTAGAAGATCAGCTGCTTGAAGTTGTTGACGTTGGTGTAGCCGCCTTCGTCCAGACCGACTTTCTCGCTGGTGTACGGGTCGCCGTAGATCCCAGAGATGTCACGCGCAATCGCGTTCTGGCGGCCGAAGGTCAGCTTGCCCAGCGATTCGCTCGACAGACCCACCCAGGCGTCGCGGTTGAACAACACGCCCGGGGTGTCCATGTTGCCGGTCGGCGTCTCGAATTCCGATTCCAGCTTGAAGATGGCCGACGTGCCGCCGCCCAGATCTTCCTTGCCGGTCAGGCCCCAGCGGCTGCCCGAGAACCAGGGCACCTGGAAACCGGTGGTGCGCGCGCCCGCGGCGTTGGTGTTGTTGACGGTGCTGATGGTGGTGTCAATCAGGCCGTAAAGCGTCACGTTTGACTGGGCATGGGCGGCGCTGGCGGCCAGCGTGGCCGCGGCAGCTGCAGTTGCCGCAAGGGCAAACTTGATGCGGGACATTGAAGTCTCCTTCCTTTGTGGGTGATGGTGTCCGGTCGTGATGCCGGCTTCGGGAAACGCGCAACGGCAGTGGGTCAGGCCGCCGATGCAATCGCTGGGCGAGCGTAGAAGGGGGCACCTTTCTGGAGCCTTTCGCGTCGGCGTGCGCGCAACGCTAGGGTCTACCCGTATTGGGGCATGCGCAGACGCGCGGTTGTTGCGCCGCCCAATGCAATGCATTGCAGCCCCGGCAATCGGCCTCGCGGTAGAGTGTTGAGTCACCTCGTCTCATCTCATATCACCTCCACCAGACCCCGCCCATGCATCCGTCCCAAATGACCGGCCTGCAACTGCTGCAGGCCATGTCGCACGGTGATCTCCCGCGCGCGTCCATCAGCGAAACCATCCCGATGACGATGGATGTCATCGAAGCAGGCACCGTGCACTTCGGTGCCCAGGCCGACAAGCGCCACCTCAATCCGCTGGGCGGTGTGCACGGCGGCTTTGCGGCGACGGTGCTCGACTCCGTGACCGGCTGCGCCGTGCATTCGATGCTCGAAGCCGGCGTCGGCTACGGCACGGTTGACCTGAACGTGAAGATGGTGAAGGCCGTGCCGGTGGATACACCGCTGGTGGCCGTTGGGCGCGTGCTGCATCTCTCGCGCACGATCGGCGTGTCGGAGGGCACGCTCAAGACGCAGGACGGCACATTGCTCGCGCACGCCACGGCAACGTGTGTCATCCGCCGTCCGTGATTCCGATTGACCTGGAGCACCTGATGTCTGAACCGCTGCAAACCCTGTCTGCCTTGTCTGCGAAAACCACCGCGCTGGTGCTGATCGACCTGCAACGCGGCATCCTGCCGTTTGCCCAGGGGCCGCACTCGGCCGAGCAGGTATTGAGTGCGTCCGCCAGGCTCGCCAAGCGCTTTCGCGAGCTGGCTGCGCCCGTGGTGCTGGTGCGCGTGGGGTGGGCGCCGGACTACGCCGATGCGCCGCGCCAGCCCGTCGACCGGCCCGCGCCCACACAGCCGGGCGGTCTGCCGGCGCAATGGTGGGAACAGCCCGCCGAGCTGGAAGTCGCACCCACCGACATCCAGATCACCAAGCGCCAATGGGGCGCGTTCTACGGCACTGAACTTGATCTGCAACTGCGCCGTCGCGGCATCACCACCATCGTGCTGGGCGGTATCTCGACGCATGTGGGGGTGGAATCGACCGCGCGCGCCGCGTGGGAACACGGCTACGCGCTGGTGCTGGCCGAAGATGCGATGAGCTCGAACGATGCGGCCATGCATCGGTCGTCGGTGGAGAACGTATTCCCGCGACTGGGCCGCGTGCGCGACACCGGCACCATCCTCTCGGCCTTGACGGCCTGAGCTTTCAGGCCCCGTCCTCGACGGGCACGTACAGCACCATGCGCAGGCGCGGGTCTTCCATTACCGGCAGGCCGATGTAGTCGTAGCGGACGACCTGGCCGCCGGGCGTGCGGATCAGCTTATGTTCTGCACGCTGGGCGCGCACTTCGTGCTGACGCCACCACGTATCGAACTCGCGGCTGCAGGCGCGCAGCCGGTCGACCAGCGCCACGAGCACCGGGTCGTCTGCATGCGGGTCGTACACCGCGCGAAACTTCGCCAGCATGCGGCGCGCCTCGTTTTCCCACTCGACAAAACGCTCGCGCGCATTGGCGTACAGGAACATGTAGACCAGCGAGTTGCGGTCTTCCGGTGGCATCGTGCCGAAATCCATGAAGAGTTCCGAGGTCGCCTCGTTCCAGCACAGCAGCTCCGTGCGATAGCTGCGCACGTGGGCAGGCAAGACCATGCCGGCAACGGCCCGGCGCAGGACATCGGGCACTGCTTCGGCGGCTGAACGCCCGGACGCCGCAGCCGCGGCACCCGTCAAGACCGACTCTGCGCGCGCCAGGCCCCGCATGTGCGCGCGCTCATCCGAAGACAGCTTCAGCGCCCGCCCGATCGCCTCGATGGTCGCCACCGAGGGCCGCACGTCACGCCCCTGCTCGATGCGCACGTACCAATCGATGCTGATGTTGGCGAGCTGCGCGACTTCTTCCCGGCGCAGCCCGGCGGTGCGGCGGCGCCCGCTGCCCTCGGGCAGCCCCACGTCCTGCGGACGCAGATGGCTGCGGCGGCTGCGCAGGAACTCGCCCAGCTCGTTGCGGGGCGCGGCGGGCAAGGGCGCAAGGTCGGCGGTGAAATCGTCCATGGCGGTATTACACACGCTGGCATGCGCAGGTGGGAGGGACAAGCTAATCCTAGGTTAATCCTAGCTCTGCATCGAATCGGCTCGCGCACCTACGCTGCGTTCACCTCTCTTTCCGGAGCCGATCGTGACTCACCCTTCTTCTGCTTCCTCCGTATCGGAACGCCGCCGCTGGCTTGCCTTTGGTGTGATGGTGACGGCGCAATTCATGTTCATCGTCGATGCGTTCATCGCCAATGTGGCGATTCCGAGCATCCGTACGAGCCTGCATGCCACGCCCGCGCAACTGGAGGCCGTGCTGGCGGTGTACCAGCTTGGCTACGCGATTCTGCTCATCACTGGCGGCCGTCTGGGCGATCTGTTCGGTCGCAGACGCGTGTTCCTGCTCGGTCTCGTCGCCTTTACCGCCACCTCGGCCGGTTGTGGGCTGGCGGGCAGCGCGGCGGCGCTGATCGCATGGCGTTTCGCGCAGGGCCTGTCGGCCGCGATGATGGTGCCGCAGGTGCTGGCGAGCGTGCAGGCGCTCTTTGCCGGCGCCGAGCGCGACCGCGCGCTGTCGATTTTCGGCCTGGTGATGGGCACCGGCGGGGCGGCCGGGTTGCTGGTGGGCGGCGCACTCACCAGCGCCGACGTCGCCGGGCTGGGCTGGCGCTCGGCCTTCCTGATCAACGTGCCGGTCGGTTTGACTGCCGCGCTGCTTGGCTGGCGCTGGATTCCGCACCCGAGCGCCGACGCCGCAAAGGTGCATCTCGATACCGCCGGCGTGGCGTGGATGGCCGTCAGCGTGGCCGCCGTGCTGGTGCCGCTGCTGTTCGGCCGCGAGCTGCACTGGCCGGTGTGGACCCTGGCACTGCTGGTCGTAGGCGTGCTGGGCATGGCAACGTTCCAGCAGCTCGAGGCCCGTGTCGACCGCGCCGGCGGGACGCCGCTGCTGCCGCCCACCTTGCTGCAGCATCGCGCCTTCATGACGGGCCTGACGGCGTCGGCGCTGCACTACATCGGGATGATGGCGTTCTTCCTGGTGCTGACGCTGTATCTGCAGAACGGGCGGCAGCTGTCAGCCGTGCGCATGGGTGTGGCCATCCTGCCGCTGGCCATCACTTTCTTGATCACGTCGCGGGTGGCCAATGCGCTGGTGCGGCGCTATGGCGTTCGCGCGCTGCTGGCGGGTCTCGGCCTGATGGCGGTGGGCCTGTTGGTGCTGCTGGCGGGATTCGGGACGGAATGGGCGCACCCCGCCACGCCGAACATGATGCGCATCGGCATTGCCGTGGCGCTGTACGGGGCAGGGCAAGGCCTGGTCGTCGTCCCGCTGATCGGCCTGGTGCTGACGGGCGTTGCACGTACGCAGGCCGGCGCAGCGGCGGGGCTGCTGATTACCGTGCAGCAGTTGGCAGGCGCACTGGGCGTCGCCTGTATCGGCGGGCTGTATTTCACCTTTGCCGCTGCCGGCGGTGCCAACGGCATGGCGCGCGGCACGATGGCGGGATGCATCGCCATGCTGGCAGCGCTCGGCGCAGCGGCCGTGGGCTTTGCGCGGCTCGGGGCACAGCAGCGGCAACTGGCGGCCGCTAGCGCGGCAAGTCCGGCCTGAGCCGCACCATCAAACCACTTCCACCATTCGATACTCGGGCGCGCGACACAAGCGCGCCCGTGTGCATTGATCGGCCGCAGCGGTGATTCCACACTCCCGCGCGATGCGCTTGGCATTGCTCGCCTTCTTCCCGCATGGCCACTGTTTCCCACCTTCGTACCGCGGCTTCGGCCATGTCTGCTCCACCGTCCCTGGCTCGCCGCATCGTCGCGGAAGGGCTTGGTACGGCCTTGCTGATTGCGGTAGTGATCGGCACGGGCATCCACGCAAGCCGGCTCTCCGGCGGCGATGCCACCTGGACGCTGCTGGCGCAATCGCTGGCCGGCGGCGCCGGTTTGCTGGCGCTGCTGACGGTGTTCGCGCCAGTGTCGGGGGCGCACCTGAACCCGGCGGTCACGCTGTCCGCGTTGCTGCGGGGCGGTCTGCGTGGGCATGAGGCGCTGGCCTATCAGGCTGCACAGGCCGTGGGCGCCGCGCTGGGTGTGGCAGCCGCGCATGCCATGTTCGGCATGCCGGCGTGGGCAGCGGGCACTCACGCCGCCACAGGGCCGGCGCTGTGGTGGAGCGAAGCGCTGGCAACGTTCGGACTGATCGGGGTTGGCATCGCATGCGGCCGTCATGCGCCAAAGCAATTGCCGCTGGTGGTGGCCGCCTATATCGCGGCCGGGTACTGGTTCACGTCGTCGTCATCGCTGGCCAACCCCGCGTTGGCTCTTGCCTGCGCGCTGACCGACGGCCCCTCCGGCATCCGCCCCGGCGATGTCCCGGGCTACATGCTGGCGCAACTGGTGGGCACGTTGCTGGCAACGCCGTTGTTCAATTGGCTGATGGGTGTGGACGCAGCACCCGCGCTGGCATCCGGCACCACCATCGCACCAGCGCAAGCCGTGCCGATGCATCGCCAGGCAAGTTGATGACCGGCGCTCAGCGGGGCGCTGTCAGCCCGCTGGCGCGGGCGTACTGAAAGAGATCGATTTCGCGCACCAGGCCCAGCTTGCGCAATGCTACGGCCTTCTGTGTGCTGACGGTCTTCACGCTCGAACCGAGCATCTGTGCGATGTCCGACACGGCCGTGCCCGCGGCATACAGGCGAAGCACTTCCCGCTCACGTGCGCTCAGCCGCTCGAACCCATTCCGGTCGTTGGAACCGAGTCCCGCCTCTTCCAGAATGCGCGGGCTGTCATAGCGCACGCCGCGCGCGGCCGCCATGACGGCGTGTCCGGCATGAACAAAGTCATCGTTCTTGCTGACTATCCCAGCCACGCCAATCTGCCGCATGCCGCGTAACAGCGCCGGATTGTGGACCATCGTGCAGACGACGATGCCGCACCTGGGATGCTGCTGACGCAGGCGCACCAGCAGTTGCATGCCATCGAAGGCGGGTTCGCCACCCAGGTTGTAGTCCGTAACGATGACGTTGCAGTCGATGTGCGCAAGCACCTGCATCAGCTCGCGCCCGTCGTGTGCCTGTGCGACGACCTGCTGCTGTGGAAACTGCCCAATGGCCGCCGCCAGCCCCATGAGAATCACCGGATGATCGTCTGCCAGCACGATCGAGAGGACAGGGCACATGCGCACGCCGTCAGGTCAGGCGCGTCGCCGTGGAGGACATGGCCGGCGCGGCGAGCAACAGGGTGGAAGAGATCGGAGCCGTCATGGAAGTCAGGAGCGCCGCTGAAAGGAGCCGGTACCTTACTCACCGGATATGCCCTGCGGGATCAGACTTTTCTTACTTTGGCTCCGCGTAACCTTTCGGGGCAGAAGCTGCTTTTATCTGGGTTGAGGAAAACTGAATGACGCGGTGGCGTTCGCCCTTAAGCCGCCGCCTGCACGTGCGCAAGAAACGCGGTCACGGACAGTGGTGCCGCCCACAGATAGCCTTGCCCGGTCGCACAGCCCAAAGCGCGCAGCGTCTGGCGCTGCGCTTCGGTTTCCACCCCTTCGGCAATGCACTCGAGATGCAGCGCGCGCGCCAGCTCGATCATCGTGCGGCAGATCACGCCGCGCTGGCTGGCCTGGTCCACCGCGGCTGTAAACGAGCGATCGATCTTGAGGATGGTGAAAGGCAGATCGGCCAGCAGCTTGAGCGTGGCAATGCCCACGCCAAAATCGTCGATGGCCAGAGGATGGCCCAGCAGGCGCAAGCGGTTGAGCGCGATGGTGAGCTGCGCGGCATCGTGCACCGGCGAATCCTCCGTCAGCTCGATGGCGATGGCGCCCGGCGCAATACGCGCCTCGCGCACGATGGCATCGATGCGGTCTACGGTGCCGGCCCGGCTCAGCGTCTGCGCAGACGCATTCACGCCAATCGAAACGGGGTACGCGTGCGCGGACAGCGCGTGCTGCACGCGCACGCAATGCTCCAACACGTGGAAGAACAGACCGTCCGCCAGCCCCAGCGCTTCCAGGCGCGGCACGAAAGCGGCGGGCGACACGCGCCCATGCACCGGGTGCATCCAGCGGCAAAGCGCCTCGGCGCCGGCGATCTGGTTGCTGGCCAGATCGTGCTGGGGTTGGAATACGACCTCGATCTGCTCGGGCGTTTCGTGGATGAGCGCGGCAAGTTCGTCGTCAGAAAACTGCGGCAAGCCGGCGGTTGCGGCAGGCGCCCGGTCCCGTTCGCGCGCGGCGGCTTCTTCCAGCAGCGGCAGCACGTGTGCAGGCCGCAGCGGCTTCTGCACGCCGCGCGTGCGCGTCAACCCGATCGCATCGGCCAGGCTGACATGCGACTCGACAATTGGCGCATCCATCGCACTGACCCACGCCCACACGGGCGCCTGTCGTGGAAAGATGCGGCCGCCGCGCAAGTGCATCTGCTCCATCAGTTCGGGACCGTTCATCGCGGGCATGTCGATGTCGCACAGCACCAGATCGACGTGGCAAAGCTGCAGGAGATAGAGCGCCTCGCGGCCGTCGCACGCGGTCAGGATCTGCTGCACGCCCAGCGTATGGAGCAGTTGCCGGGCGGCAGCCCGTTGCACGGGGTGGTCATCCACCACCAGCACGGCGAGTTGCGCGAAACCTTCCATCGGCCAGTCCTTGTTGTTGTGGGTATCGGGCCGAGGCGCATCCCGTTTGCGCTGTGTGACGGCACCATCAGCCGCCATTGAATCACCGCCGGGGAGCCTTGTCAGGCGAAGTCAGCACGCGGCGCCGGAAAAAACAAAGCCCGCGCAGCTTTTCAACTGCGCGGGCCTTGAGAGATTCCCCCAACCTTTTGAGCTTCCGGCGCCGGTGTCGACAGCGTCGGGATGGAGGAAATCGTGCCCGAAAAAAATGAAGCCCGCAACAGGGGCGGGCTCAAAAGGGGGGGAGTGCTCTCTAAAGAGAGAGCAAGGTGAAGTTTAGTGGAGGGGGTGCGGTCAGACTGTCCGGGGTTCGCCGAAACCCTTGTAGGACAAAAACTGACGAAATTTCGCGATGTTAGCGGCACAAAGCACACCGTTGCGCGCACATTCGCGGCGAAAACGTGATTCAAACAGCGCTTTGATCTTTCTCCGCCGACGTGCGTGGCAGTGATTGAAGCGTGGCTCGAAGCGCACGCTTGAAAAATCCGTGCTCGTTGCTATCGGGCAACGCCGCCGAGGGAAACACGCAGAAAAATCGAGAATTCAGGGTAGCCGGAACCGGCCGAGATGCAAGGCGGCCGGAAGAAGAACAAAAGCCGCGCGCCAAAGAAAAAAGCCCGAGCACCAGGTGCTCGGGCCACAATCCACCAAGGAGGGTGGAGGAGACAGTTCCTACTATAGCGAATCGTTTGTTGCGTTGCAATAACGTAGAACTACTTAATGTAACGAGAGGCTACAAGCGTTGCCACGGCGCCACGCGTGACGAAAACGATTGCACCTGTCACATAATGCCGCAGCGCAACAAAACGCGGCGGCGCACCGGAAGACTGGACAGGCTCCCGGCATGCCACGCTTCAATCTCGGGTCAGCCCGCGAAAGTAACCGCTGACTTAGCAGCCGCCGCTTAAAACGCCGGCAAGATCGCACCCTTGAACTGCGTGTCGATGAACTTGCGCACGTCTTCCGATTGGTAGGCGCGCACCAGCGTCTTCACCCACGGCTGGTTTTTGTCTTTTTCACGCACGGCGATCAGGTTGGCGTACGGACCCTGACGATCTTCCAGTGCAATGGCGTCCTTGGTCGGCGTCAGGCCGTTCTTGACCGCGTAGTCGGTGTTGATCGAAGCGGCGTCCAAGTCATCCAGCGAGCGCGGCAGCTGCGCCGAATCCAGCTCGATCAGCTTGATCTTCTTCGGGTTCTCGACCACGTCGCGCGGGGTGGCGTTGTTGCCGTTCGTGCCGGCGCCCGCCTTCAGCTTGATCACGCCGGCCTTCTGCAGCAGCAGCAGCGCGCGGTTGCCGTTGGACGGATCGTTCTGGATGCCGACCTTGGCGCCTTCCTTGAGCTGCGCCAGCGACTTGATCTTCTTCGAGTAGAAGCCCATCGGCGCCACGTAGGTCAGGCCAACATTGACGATCTTGTAATGGCGCGCCTGGATCTGGCTGTCGAGGAAGGGCTGGTGCTGGAAGCCGTTGGCGTCCAGGTCGCCCGAATCGAGCGCGGGGTTGGGCTGAGCGTAGTCGTTGAACTCGATGATCTTGACGTCGAGGCCATCCTTCTTGGCAACCTTCTGAACGACTTCCCAGATTTGCGCATCGGGGCCGCTCATGGTGCCGAGCTTGATCTGCTTGGTATCGGCGTGGGCGGCGGTGGCAACGGCAAAGGCGATGGCCGGTACGGCCACCCGCGCAAGGCGGGAGAACAGGGACATGGAGAAACCTCGTGGATCTTGTCGTGAATGAAATCCGCCCGCGGGTGGCGGGCGTGTGACGTGATCCTGTCATAGCGGCGTATGTAACCGAACGACTTTTTCGGCATGTCCATATGCCCTGCAACGGTGCAGGCTAGGCGATGGACTCGGCGTCCTCCACAGGCGGCGGCTCGGCGGCGGGCAGGGCGACGACGAAGCACGCGCCGCCGTCAGCCGGTGCCTCCACCCAGATGCGGCCGTGATGCGCGCTGACGATGGCCTCGCACACGGCCAGACCCAGGCCGACGCCGGTGGTGGCCGATTCCTTCTCGCCGCGCGTGAACTTCTCGAAGATGGTCTGCACCGAACCCGCCGGCACGCCGGGGCCGTGGTCGCGCACACGCAGGCGGAGTTCGTTGCCGCGTGCTTCGTCGTGGACAATCTCGCCAGAGATACGCACCTCGGTGCCGGCCGGCGCAAACTTGCCCGCGTTCTCCAGCAGGTTCGACAGCACGCGCTCCATCAGCGGCCCGTCGCAGCGGATGAGCGGCAGGGCTGCGAGGTCATCCACAACCACGCGATGATCGGGCAGCGGAATCGCCTGCAGCGCCGCGCCGACGAGTTCCTCCACCGATTGCCACTCCAGCCGCAGCTTGACGTCCTGGTTCTGCAGGCGCGCCATGTCGAGCAGGTTGGTGACCATCGTACGCATGCGCTGCGCCTGCTGCCCAATGGCGGCCGCAGCTTCTGCCTGCAGCGCTGGCAGGGGCGGCTGCGCGCGCAACAGCGTCTCGGCCATCCCCACCAGCCCGGTGAGCGGTGTGCGCAAATCGTGCGACACGGCGGCCAGCAGTGAATTGCGCAGCCGCTCCGATTCAATCCGCACCAAGGCGTCGCGGGCCACTTCCACGTAATGCACGCGCTCAATGGCGATGGCGACGAGCGTGGCGCAGGCGTCGATCTGGCGGCGATTGTCGGGTTGTGCGAGCACGTGGAAGGTTTCGGGCTCCACGGCCAGCACACCGCGAATGGCCATCGGCGCTTTCAGGGGCAGATACAGCACCGAACCCGACGGCAGCGTGTGCGTGCCCGTACCGGCAGGCTGGCCGTGCTGGTATGTCCAATCGGCCAGCACGCGGTCCAGGTTTGGCATGCCGGACGGTGCATCGGTGCTGCCTTCGGGCTTGGCGACTTGCGGCGCACCCAGCCGCCCATCGAGCCCGACGAAAAAGAACGCGCAGCGCCCGCCAAACGTCGCGTTGACGAAGCGCCCACCGATGCTGACGATCTGGTCCAGCGTGAGTGCGGCAGACAACTCGCGTGCGGCCTCATACAGCGCATGTGCCGCCGCCTCGCGCTGCACCGCTACCTCCGCTTGTTCACGCAAGCCTGCCGTCAACTGGCCCACCAGCATGCCGACCGCCAGCATCACCCCAAAGGTCAGCAGGTACTGTACGTCGCTCACGGCAAAGGAAAAACGTGGCGGCACGAAGAAGAAATCGAACAGCGCCACCGACAGCACCGAAGCCAGCGCTGCCGGACCCCGCCCATGGCGCATCGCCACCGCCACCACCGCCGCCAGGAACAGCATGACGATGTTGGCCAGGTCGAACACCGGCCGCACGAGGCTGGACAACGCTGTCGCCACGCCCACATACACGCACGCGGCCACGTAAGACGGCTTGAGCCAACCGGCCTGCGCATCTGCCGCGCGCTGGGCTTCGCTGCGCACATCAGCACGGCCGACCTCTGCTGCGCGCGGCGTGAGCTGGATATGCGCCGGGTCCGCCGCGGCGCGAATCACGTCGACCTCGGGGCAATGTCGTGCGAGCGCTTCGGCAAAGTCACCGCTGGGCAGGCGGCGCTCCAGCCCGATCGCCAGCCGCAGCGCAACGACGACCGCGCGCGCCGATCGCCAGCGCTTCTCCGGCGGCCGCCCGATCACCGCCTTGGTGATGTTGTGGCGGCGGATATAACCGGTGATTGCCTCGACGGCGTTGGTGCCGGCCAGCGTTTCCACCTTGGCACCGGCGTCTTGTGCCAGCTTGAGCAGGGCATGCAAACGCTCGGTGCGCGCATCGGCGGCACGCAGATGCGGCATCACCACCGCCACCGCATGCCAGTCGCATTCCAGTTGCGCGGCCAGACGCGCGGCGCTGCGGATGACCTGTTCACCATCGCCCTGCGGGTCCAGGCACGCAACGACGGTCTCGCGCGTGCGCCAGACGTTTTCAATGCGACGCGCGCGGCGATAGGCCTGCACGTCATCGTCGACGCGGTCGGCGGTGCGGCGCAGGGCGAGTTCGCGCAGGGCGATGAGGTTGCCCTTGCGAAAGAAATTGCGCGCCGCATGCTGCGCCTGCTCGGGCATGTAGACCTTGCCCTCGGCCAGGCGGCGCAGCAGTTCATCGGCGGGCAGGTCGACGAGGATGACTTCGTTGGCCGCATCGAACACCGCATCCGGCACGGTTTCCCACACGCGGATGCCGGTGATGCTGCCGACGGCCTCGTTCAGGCTGTCGAGATGCTGGACGTTGACGGTGGTCCAGACGTCGATGCCTGCGGCGAGCAAATCCTCAATGTCCTGCCAGCGCTTCGGGTGGCGCGAGCCCGCCACGTTGGAGTGGGCAAGCTCATCGACGAGGATGAGTGCGGGCTTTCGCGCCAGCGCGGCATCCAGATCGAACTCAGGCAGCGTACGGCCCTTGTATTCGATCTGGCGGGTGGGAAGGTGTTCGAGGTCGGCGACCAGCGCGGCGGTTTCGGCGCGGCCGTGGGTTTCGACCAGGCCGATGACGGCGTCGATGCCGGCTGCGCGAGCGGCCTTGGCTGCTGCCAGCATCGCGTAGGTTTTGCCTACGCCGGCCGAGGCGCCGAAGTAGATGCGGAGTTTGCCGCGGGCGGACTGTTCCTTGCCGGATTGGAGTTCGGCCAGGAGTTGGTCGGGGTTCGGGCGCTGGTCGGCTGGCATGGTTTGTATTTTGGGTGCTTTTCGTTCTTGTGGTGCATCCCTTGTTTCATCCCCTGCCGGGGCTGACTCACTTTTTTTTGTCTTGCCAAAGAAAGTAAGCAAAGAAAGGCGCGCCCGAGATGGCGAAAGATTCCTTGAATTTTCGTAAGCGGGCGGAGACGGGAAAAACTCGCTGCGCTCAGACAGTTTCCCGTCTTTTTTCCGCCCGCTTACGAAAATTCAAGGCGCCATCTAGGGCAGGGTACGGCCACACCATCGAAGCACCACCGCAGTAGAGCGTAAGCGACAAGACGCGAAGCAAAGCGAGCGAACCAGTGGAGTGCGAGCGAAGCGAAGCAGCACACCGCAACAAACGAAACTTCGACAGACCACGTAAACCACCGTTTTGGCCGTTGACGTTCCTGCCCTAGATGGCGCCTTGGATTTTTGTTGCGGGGAGGATAAAGAGGGGAGGCCTGTCTGAGCGAAGCGAGTTTGCCTCCCCTCCCTCCCCGCGACACAAATCCAAGGGGAAGTCGCCATCTCGGGCGCGCCTTTCTTTTGCTTACTTTTCTTTGGCAAGACAAAGAAAAGTGAGTCGTGCCCGGCAGGGTACGAAAGGGGGATAGACCACCAACATCAAAGTCAAGCCAGTGGCCCACAACCCTCACTTCAAATCATCCAACGCCAGATTCAGCTCCAACACGTTGACGACCGGCTCGCCAAACACCCCAAGCACCGGCCCCTTGGTGTTCTCAGCCACCACCTTCTTCACCAGATCAGGCGACATGTGGCGAGCCTTGGCCACACGCTCTACTTGGTGCGCCGCAGCAGCAGGACTGATCTCCGGGTCCAGCCCGCTAGCCGAAGCCGTCACAAGATCAGCAGGAATCGGCGCAGTGTTCGTCGGGTCCGATTCCTTGAGCGCCGCAATCCGCGCCTTGGCCGCCTCCGTCAGCGCCGGGTTGCTCGGCCCCAGGTTGGAGCCGCTTGACGCCTGCGCGTTATAGGGGTTCGGCGCCGTCGCCGAGATCCGCCCCCAGAAATACTCCGGCGTATCAAAGTTCTGCCCGATCAACGACGAGCCAACGGCCTTGCCATGACGCTCGATGATCGAGCCGCCGGCCTGCGCCGGAAACAGCGCCTTGCCAACCCCCGTCACCACCACCGGATACAGCACACCGGTAATGAGCGACAGCCCAACAAACACCACCAGCGCCGCACGCAGCAGCCCACCTTGTTGCGGCACATCGGCCTGAACAGGTTGACGCGCTTGAGTTGTGGTTGCCATGAATGCACTCCTTCCTTAAACCCAGCCCATTGCGGCCAGGAACATGTCGATGATCTTGATGCCCGGGAAGGGCAGCAGCAGGCCGCCCAGGCCGTAGATCAAGAGGTTGCGGCGCAGCAGCGTGGCGGCCCCCAGCGCGCGGTACTTCACGCCCTTGAGCGCCAGCGGAATCAGGAACACGATGATCAGCGCATTGAAGATCACCGCGCTCATCACGGCCGATGCGGGCGTGGCCAGGTGCATCACGTTCAGCGCGGCGAGCTGCGGATACGTCGTGGCAAATGCGGCCGGGATGATGGCGAAGTACTTCGCCACATCGTTGGCGATCGAGAACGTGGTGAGCGAGCCGCGCGTCATCAGCATCTGCTTGCCGATCTCGACAATCTGGATCAGCTTGGTCGGGCTGGAATCCAGGTCGACCATGTTGCCGGCCTCCTTGGCGGCCTGCGTGCCGCTGTTCATGGCGACAGCCACGTCGGCCTGTGCCAGCGCGGGGGCATCGTTGGTGCCGTCACCGGTCATGGCAACAAGCCGGCCCTGCGCCTGCTGTTCGCGGATCAGCGCGAGCTTGGTCTCGGGCGTGGCCTCGGCAATGAAGTCATCAACGCCGGCTTCTGCCGCGATGGACGCGGCGGTGAGGCGGTTGTCACCGGTGATCATCACCGTCTTGATACCCATCTGGCGCAGCTCGGCAAAGCGCTCGCGGATGCCGGCCTTGACGATGTCTTTCAGTTCCACCACCCCGAGCACGCGGTCGTTGTCGGACACCACCAGCGGCGTGCCGCCTTGGCGCGCGACGTCGTCGACGGCAGTCGATACGGCCTCCGGAAACTTGCCGGCCAGCAGCGTCACATGCGTGCGGATCGCATCGGCTGCGCCCTTGCGGATCTGACGGGCGTCGCCTGCATGGGAGACGTTGATGCCGCTCATGCGCGTTTGCGCAGAGAAGGCGACGTACACGGGCTGCGTCTTCGTAAGGGCCGCTTCATCGATGGACGCCTCGCCCAGGTTGCGTGCGAGCGTGACGATGCTGCGGCCTTCCGGCGTTTCATCGGCCAGCGACGACAGCCATGCCGCCTCGGCCAGCTGCTTGGCCGTCACACCCGGCGCAGGGATGAAGCGCGAGGCCTGGCGGTTGCCGTGCGTGATCGTGCCGGTCTTGTCGAGCAGCAGCACATCCACGTCACCGGCCGCTTCCACGGCGCGGCCCGACGTGGCGATCACGTTGGCCTGCATCATGCGGCTCATGCCCGCCACGCCAATGGCGGAGAGCAGCCCGCCAATGGTGGTCGGGATCAGACATACCAGCAGCGCCACCAGCACGGTAATCGTGATCGGCGAGCCCGCCTTCATCGCTTCCACCGAGAAGATCGAATAGGGCAGCAGCGTGACGGTCGCCAGCATCAGGATGATGGTCAGGCTCACCAGCAGAATCGTCAGCGCCAGCTCGTTGGGGGTCTTCTGGCGCTTGGCGCCCTCCACCATCGAGATCATCCGATCCAGGAAGCTCTCGCCGGGGTTGGCGGTGATGCGCACGATGATCCAGTCCGACAGCACACGCGTGCCGCCGGTCACGGACGAGAAATCCCCGCCCGATTCGCGGATGACCGGTGCCGATTCGCCCGTGATGGCGCTTTCGTCCACCGAGGCCACGCCTTCGATGACCTCGCCGTCGCCGGGCACCATGTCGCCGGCTTCGATGAGGACGATGTCGCCACGGCGCAGCGCGGTGGCGACGCGCGATTCCACGCGGTCACGACGGTGCGGGTCTGCCAGCACCTTGGCTTGCACGGTGGTCTTGATGCCGCGCAGCGATGCCGCCTGCTGCTTGCTGCGGCCCTCGGCCAGCGCCTCGGCAAAGTTGGCGAACAGCACCGTGAACCACAGCCACACCGACACGGCGAGGATGAAGCCAGCCGGCGCTTCAGCCTGACCGCGCAGCGCCATGATCCACAGGATGGTGGTGAGGATGCTGCCGACGTAGACGACAAACATCACCGGGTTCTTGGCCTGCGCGCGCGGCGACAGCTTGCGGAAGCTATCGACAATGGCGGGCTTGACCAGCGCCGACGAGAACATCGATAGCTTGCGCACCTCCTTGGCAGACAGCGTCTTGTGCGGGCCGTGCGCCTGCGGCTCGGTGGCTGCGACAGTACCAGTACCGGCGGTGGGCTCAAGCTTGTGCTTGACCGTACGCACAGCCGGTTCGGATTCGGGATAACGGATAGCCATAAGGCACCTGTTGATATTGGGTAGACGACTCGCCGTGCGCTTAGCGGGCGAGATGCTCTGCAATGGGGCCAAGTGCGAGGGCCGGGATGTACGTGAGCGCGCCCACCAGCAGCACCGAGCCGATCAGCAGCACCACAAACAGCGGCCCATGCGTGGGCAGCGTGCCGGCCGTCACGGGCAGGCGCTTCTTGGCGGCAAACGTGCCTGCCATGGCCAGCACCGGAACGATGATCCAGAAGCGGCCCAGCCACATGCAGATAGCCAGCGCAATGTTGTAGAACGGCGTGTTGGCCGACAAACCTGCGAACGCGCTGCCGTTGTTGTTGGAGGCCGACGAGAAGGCGTACAGCACTTCAGAGAAGCCGTGCGTGCCGGGGTTGAAGATGCCGGCCTTGCCCTGCGTGACCACCACGGCAACGGCCGTGCCCACCAGCACCAGCAGCGGCGTGACGAGGATGGCGATCGACGTCATCTTCATCTCGAACACCTCGATCTTCTTGCCTAGGTATTCCGGCGTGCGGCCGATCATCAGGCCCGCGATGAACACGGCCAGGATGGCGTACACCAGCATGCCGTACAGGCCCGAGCCCACACCGCCAAACACCACTTCGCCCAGTTGCATCAGGAACATCGGCACGAAGCCGCCCAGCGCGGTCAGCGAGTCATGCATGGCATTGACCGCCCCGCACGACGCCGCCGTGGTGATGGTGGCAAACAGCGACGAGGCCACGATGCCGAAGCGCGTCTCCTTGCCTTCCATGTTGCCCACGGCCTGATCGATGCCGAGGTTGGCGAGCATCGGGTTGGCGTGCAGCTCAGCCCATGCCAGGAAGACGGCGAGCACCACAAACAGCACCGTCATCGCAGCCAGCACGGCCCAGCCTTGCCGGCCATCGCCCACCATGCCGCCAAACGTAAAGCACAGCGCCGCCGGGATGATGAAGATGCACAGCATCTGCACGAAGTTCGTCAGCGCATTCGGGTTCTCATACGGGTGCGCGGAGTTGGCATTGAACGGGCCGCCGCCATTGGTGCCGATCATCTTGATGGCTTCTTGCGAGGCGATCGGACCCATCGGCAGGGTCTGCGTTTGCGTGGTGGCCTTTTCCGTGACGGGGTTGCCCTGGGCATCCTTGAGCGGGTTGCCCTGCGCGTCCATCTTCGGGTTGTCGTACGTGGTGGCGGTGACGGTGGTCACCTCCTTGTAGCCATCGAAGTTCTGGATCACGCCCTGGCTCACGAAGAACACCGATACCAGAATCGACAGCGGCAGCAGCACGTAAACCGTGGCACGCGTGAAGTCGACCCAGAAGTTGCCAATGGTGTTGGCCGAGTGCCGCGCAAAACCGCGAATGAGCGCAATCACCACCGCAATACCGGTGGCGGCAGACAGGAAGTTCTGCACCGCCAGGCCCAGCATCTGCGTGAGATAGCTCATCGTGCTTTCGCCCGAATAGCCCTGCCAGTTGGTGTTTGTGACAAAGCTGACCGCCGTGTTGAACGACGAATCGGGCGTGACCGCGCCAAAGCCCTGCGGGTTGAGCGGCAGCCACTGCTGCGCGCGCTGCAGCGCATACACCGCCAGCGCGCCCAGCACGTTGACGACGATGACGGCCAGCGCATAGCGCTTCCAGCCCATCTCGGCCTGCGGGTTGACGCCGGCCACGCGATAGAACAGCCGCTCGATGGGGCCGAGCCAGTGCGTGCGCGATGGCTTGTCGCCAAACACGCCGGTCATATACGCGCCCAGCGGTTTGGCCAAAACCAGCAGCACGACCAGATAGATCGCCAGCTGGAGGAGGAACGCATTCATGGTGTGCCTCGCAGTGTTGTTAGAAGCGTTCGGGCCACAAGAGGGCCACGAACAAGTAGACGAGCAGAACCACCGTGATGGCTCCGGACAGCACATAGAGCCAGGTCATTGCTGTTTCTCCATCGCGTGCGTGGTGGGTTGGTCTTTGGTGGCAAGCCGGCCGGAGAGGGCGAGCAATCCGCCCACTGCCAGGGCCAGCACCGCTAGGCCGGCGAGATAAACGAGGTCCATATGCGCTCCCCTTTCCTTCAGGTCGTGGTGGTTAGAACGTCTTGGTCACGGCGAGCAGGGCGGTCGCCTTGCCCATGTAGCTGTCTCGTGTGTTGGTGTAGGCCAGACGCGATGCATTCGTGTCGATGTAGCTCAAAGAAGCTGTCCAGCCCGAACCAAAATCCTTCGTTACGCCCACTTTCCAGTCGGCATAGGACGTGCGCACCACTTGGTGCGGCACTTGTTGATAGCCCACGTGCAGGTTCAGCGTCAGGCCCCAGAAACCGGTGTCGAAATTGCCGGACAGATCGAAGTACTGGCTGTGGTGGCTATCTGCAAAACCGAACAGGTTGGAGAACGCATGCGAATACTTGAACGTGACCGGCCCGTAGCCGATCTGCGCATAGCCCTCGGTGGTGTGCGGGCGGGTGTAGCCGTCGGGGTAGCTGCCCGGGTAGTAGTACTGCAGCACGCCCACATCAATGGGCACATCCTTCATCAGCTCGGTCTTGTAGCCGCCGTAGAAATCCATCTCGATGGGGGCAGAGACGTTGGGGTTGGAATCCCCCAGCCAGCTGATCGATGAGTTCCAGTTGCCCACATAGAAGCCGTTGGGCAGCGCGTAATCCACACCACCCTGGATGGCAGGCTTGTTGTTGGTCTGCATGAGACCGCGATAGCGGTATTGGCTGGCCAGCGTGACGTTGGCCGTCAACGGGCTGGCGGGTGTAGCGGCGGGGGCCGGGGCAGCGTCAGTGGACTGCGCAAAAGCGGCCGCGCTCGACAGTGCTGCGGCACAGAAGACAACGCCACCGATGACGGTGGCGTGCAAAGAAACCTTGGCTTGCATGGACCTTTCCCTTGTAGTTTTGGTGCCGCCCGGCTTGGCGCGTGTGCGCATCAACTGGGGCCGATTGCGGCGTGCAGGCAGGCTCCCGTCACAGGGCCTGCGTGCAGTGCAACATTAGGGAAGCGGGGATAAAAACGGGATAAAGCTTGAGGGGAGGGGTGTAAACGCCGTGTAAAAACGGTCGATTGCCCAGGCGATGACTGCCCCGGTTGCATCAGGAGAGCCCACAAGCCAGACACACCGGGCCGCGATACAGCTCAGAGCAAAGGCGAGACATTCCGTAGCGGATAGCGCCGGTCTTGGTTGTCGGATTTCGGGGAATACGGCCACCCGCATTGCGGCGGGCTCTGGCGCGGTCGACTTTGATGGCTACGCAAGTGTTGGCCGGCGCCCCGCGCGGATGACGGCAACGCTACGTCATGACGACGAGCGTCCTGCGTACGGGCACGCTGGTTAGCGAACCAGCGTCACCGGAATGCGCGACAGGCGCATCAACCGGTTGGAGAGCCGGGCGGCCATCAGCGAGCCGAGCGGCGAGCGGGCTGCCGAGCCCATCACGATCATGTCGCATTGGTTGGCGGCCGCGGTTTGCGCGATGGTCTCGGCCACGCGACCGATCCGGACTTGAGCGACATAGTGCGCGCCGGCATCGTCCAGGATGGCGCGCGCGCGTCGCAGGGCCTCTTCACCGCTTTGTTCTTCAAGTTCGCGCAGGGCCTGCAGCGAGTGGTAGGCGCTGGCGCGTCCCCCTTCAATCGGGGTCTGCACGTTGAGCAGCACAATGTCCGACGCGCAACGGTCCTGGCAGAGAAAGGCTGCATGGCGAACCGCGTCGAGCGCGTGGCGGGAACCGTTGACGGGGACGAGAAGCTTGAGCATTGCGTAACCCTGATCACGTTGATCGACCGGCGGCAGGGTGAGTCGGGTCGTTGCCTGCACATTGCCGGGGTGTGGCCGTTTGAACAGCGTGACGGCCTGTCGCTGTTATACGAACGCCGTCGCAAAGACGGTGTAAAGACTGCGCCCCACGTCCATAAAAAACCTGTAAAGGTTGCCTGCAACGCGTGCGCCGTCAGCGCGGCGTCGGATGACGTCGGCAGCGGCACCAGCAGCGGCAGGAGAAGTCTTCAGGATGGATCCCCGGAGTTCGAGAGCCCTTTTTCATGGTGCTCGATTGCGCGCCCGTAGCGTCGGGACGCGCTGCGCTCGTCGAGGTAGAGCACCAGGAACAACATCACGAGAGCGAGCACGGCACCCGCACCGAGTAGCCATCTGGCGGCCAAAGTCATGATGATTGGGCGCACTGCGCCCCCATAGTCCAGTTCATAGAAGGGTAGTCAGGCGGTTGTCAAAAACGTGTAGAGACTTGGCGTGGCCGTAGAAAAATCTTGTAAACGCCTTGCCGGCGCGTCTGCACTGTTGCGGTCCCGGACAAGGGTTTCCAGGCGAACAGCACGGCAAGGCAGCCTGGGCATGCATCGGTAGCGTTGCCGATGGTGTTGCTTTAGATTGCCCACTAGAACGCGATCTAACTCGGTGCGCACGGGTGAGAAAGACAGCCTCCCGCGGCGACGCCGCCCGCATCGATATCGTCTGCTGCTGGGGAGACACCATGGCAAGCCTGGCCAAGATGTGGCAGTTGCTGTTCGGCAAACCACTGGACCCGCTGGACCCGCGCACACGACACGCTATTGCCGTAACGCCACTGCTGGCGTGGGTCGGTCTGGGCGCAGATGGTCTCTCATCCTCCTGCTATGGCCCGGAAGAAGCCTTCCTGGCACTGGGCCAGCACACGCCGCTTGCGTTGTTCCTTGCGCTGGCCACCGCCGCCACGGTGTTCATCATCGCGCTGGGCTACAACCAGGTCATCGAGCTGTTTCCGACTGGCGGAGGCGGTTACCGCGTAGCCACGGCGCTGCTCGGGCCCCGGCCCGGGCTCGTATCGGGCGCCGCACTCCTTGTCGACTACGTGCTGACCGTTGCAACGTCGCTCGCCAGTGGCGTCGACGCGTTCTTCAGCCTGTTGCCCGTGAGCGCGCAGGCTTTCAAGCTGGGCACCGAGGTTGTGCTGGTCGTACTGATGACCGGGCTCAACTTTCGGGGCATGCGCGAATCCATCCTCGTGCTGCTGCCCATCTTCATCGGCTTCGTGGTGCTGCACCTCGGTTTGATCGTCTATGGCGTAGCGGTGCACGGCGAGCACCTTGCCGCTGTCGTGCCCGAGGCCGTCGGCGAGGCGCATGGCATGTCGCAGGCGTTCGGGCCGCTGGTCATGATCGGGCTGCTGATGCGCGCGTTCTCGATGGGCGGCGGTACCTATACGGGGCTTGAGGCCGTCTCCAACAACGTCAACATGCTGGCCGAACCGCGTGTTCCCGCAGGCAAGCGCACCATGGTGTACATGGCAACGTCGCTGGCCTTTACGGCGGGCGGCATCATCCTGCTCTACATGCTTTGGCAGGCCAAACCGGTGGAAGGGCAAACGCTCAACGCCGTGGTGTTCGGCAACGTGATCGACCACATGGGCCTGGGCTCCGACTTCGCACGCAATGCGCTGCTGGCCGCCGTGCTTGCGTTCGAGGCCGGCCTGCTGCTGGTGGGGGCGCAAACCGGTTTCCTGGACGGCCCCGCGGTGCTGTCGAACATGGCCCAGGACTCATGGGTGCCACGTCATTTCCGTGATCTGTCGACGCGACTGGTGCGGCAGAACGGCATCATCGTGATGGGTGTGGCCAGCGTCATCATCCTGCTGTGGACGCACGGCCAGGTGGCGGTACTGGTGGTGCTCTACAGCATCAACGTCTTCCTGACCTTCAGCCTGTCATTGCTGGGACTGTGCACCTATTGGTGGCGCCGCCGCCGCGATGGCGGCAACTGGTACACGCACTTCGGTCTGTCGGCGCTTGGGCTTTCGGTCACCAGCACGGTGCTCGTCATTACGCTGGTCGAGAAATTCATGGCCGGCGGTTGGTTGACCGTGGTCGTCACCAGCGCGGTGGTCGCACTCTGCTTCCTGATCCGGCGGCATTACGACGAAACGCGCGCACTGATCGCCAAGGAAGACGCCTTGTTTGCCGGCCAGCCGCCGGCAGTTGACCCAACCACGGCACCGGCAACACCCGACCCGTCGCAGCCGACTGCCATCCTGCTGGTGGGCAAGCATCGCGGCGCCAGCATGCACGCGCTGCTCTGGGTCAACCGGCTGTTTCCGGGTCACTTCAAGAACGTCATCTTCCTGGCCGTGGGCGAAGTGGACGCACAGAGCTACGAGGGCGCGGAGCACCTGGACCACCTGCGGCAGACCATCAGCGCATCGCTGGAGTACTACGTCGCGCATTGCCGGCGGCACGGCATGGCGGCCGACTACCGCATCGCCTTCGGCACCCACCCGATTGCCGAATTCACCCGACTGGCCGAAACCACGATGGACGCGTTTCCGAACAGCGTCTGCTTTGCCAGCAAGCTGATCTTCAAACAGGTCAACTTCCTGACCGCATGGCTGCATAACCAGACGCCGCTCGAGATTCAGACGCGCCTGCATGTGCAGGGCAGGCAGATGGTGCTGCTGCCGATGAATGTGGGGTAGGTGGAGCCGATGTGGGGGAAGTGCGCCGCGGCATGGAAACAATGCTGCCAATGATGGTGGCGGGCAAAGAAGCCTTGGCTTGCATGGACCTTTCCCTTGTAGTTTGGGTGCCGCCCGGCCCGGCGCAGGTGCGCGTCAACTGGGGCCGGATGCGGCGTGCAGGCAGGCTCCCGTCACAGGGCCTGCGTGCAGTGCAACAGTAGGGAAAGGGGGGTAAAAACGGGGTAAAGGTTGGGGGAGGGGTGTAAACGCCGTGTAAAAACTGAAACTGCGCCAGCTGCGGTTTCGCTGGCAGGTTTCAACTAAATTCGCAGTTCTTTCAAACCTGCGTTCAGGATCCGTAGGCCACCGTCCTATTGCAGACCTATATGCGTAACGGCCGCAGCCTTTCGTGATCGAAAAATGGATCGCGAGATCCTGTGACCACCCGGTGTCCCATTAGTAGTGCCTGCAAAAATCCATCGGCCGTGCGCGCGGAGAGCAAAAGGTGTTCAACAAAGAATACGTTGTGAAATAGAAAATTGTCGAATGGATTGGCCTGAGGGTCGTCAGGGTAGAGCGTCACAAAATCCTTGTAGCGTGACTGCAATAGTCTCAATTGTTCATTCGCCTCCTTGAGATGAGCCAGTTGCTCTCCGGTCAGCGACGGACCGGGGCTCAAGGTAACCTGCGAGAACGTGTGCAGCATATTCCGCACGACAGCTCCGTCATGGAGGCCGCCATAGTCGGCAAGTGAAACCACGCATTTGATGAGGCGTCGCCCGCTCAGGTATAGCGCCGTACCGTCACTAAACCGCAACTCTCCGGATCGAAGTAAGGTGAGCTCGTGTCGCGCCAACTGGTTGAAACCTCGCACAACGCCGCGAGCCAAATCAACTGCAAGTTGGACCTCATTGCCGGCATTCGTCTTGCGCGTGAGCCCTTTCTTCTTCATCTCGAACAGCGCCACGATTTCCGGGGTTTCAACGATCAGGTCGATATCTCCGCCTTTAAAACCAGTGCTCCCTTCTATGTCAGCACGACGGCAACTAATGCCGAGCTGCGCCAGTCGATCGAGCATGTGTGTTTCAAAAGCTATCCCGATCTTGTTGCTCGCCTCTTTATCCACCCTTGCGTAGTGTCCAACGAGCCGCGAAAAAAATGCTGGCCCGAGAAAGGGGCGCGGTGCGATCCAGTATCGCTGGCCTGATGCTTTTGCGATGGCGCATTCTCGTGTGTCTGCAAGTGCAGCATCAGACGGTACGCGATAGCGGCGATTCGGTTCCGAAAGAGCGAAGTCATTGAGCAGCGCTTCACTGGCTGCGACTCCAATGTTCTGGGCCAAAAATCGCTCTAGATTCGAACGGTCAATGAACGTGGATGCGGCATCAGAAGTGGATACAGCCAGGAGAATTTTCCAAAGCACGACGGCGTCATTGAACTTCCACCCCGTGCGCACCGAAGCATCGGCCTTAGAGACCTCCGCGAAGAGACTGAGCATTAGGAGTTCCATGTGCTCGGGGTCGCATTGCGGCACAGCGAATAACTCGTCATACAACACCACCCGAAGCAGCATTTCAAGGACACGCCTCGGATAGGGCGGAAACATTGTTTCGTAAGTTGTGAACGGTTCCACCTCGTAGAGCGCTGCAAAATGGGTCGCCGCTTCGGCTATTGCCGACTCTTTTACCCGAATCTTGCTGGGCCCAGGTCTGCGTCCCAGGGTCTTGATCGCCGCGCGATACAGGTGGCCGAGCGGTACGGAGCGGTCTAACTTTCGCCCCATCAAATCCGGAGTCGGATGGAGATGAAAGCGGCGAACAAGTGGATCAAATTTGTTCTGCAACCAGCGATCCACTTGCTTGATTGCCGCCGTATCTCCTAAGACCATCATCGGCGCGACTGCGGTGTCGGAAAGCGCTGACCAGACGCAGTTTGATGAAACCAAAATTTGATCGCCAATCAGTCCAACGTTGATATTTTTCTTGTTGAAGAAGCGTACCGCGTGGGCGAACGTGACATCCGCGGGTTGGGGGTGGTTCGCTGTAGCCCACTGCATGTCCCTGCGCTCGCGATAGGTCAAAGCAATCTGAATTGCATCGATCCATCTATTGTCTGTTGCAGAAATCGTGGGTATCGCACCTTTCCCGTTGAGCGAATCCCTCAGGATATGGACGACGGAAAAGTATGGTTCTAGCGGTGTATGCGCGAGCATGCTGGACAAAACGACCTCCTTGGCCAGCGCCCCAAGCTCACTGGAGATGTCGTCGTTTAAGGGGCGACGAAGCTGCACCCCTTCTGCTAAAGGGTCCTGGAAGAGATCGGCGATTGAACCGAAGGTTTCGTCATAGTAGGTATATCGACCTGTGGGCAGCGATGGTCGGGCCTGGGCTGCTGTAACGGCCTCACGGAATTCGACCCATCGGAGAAATTGAAATCGTTTGATGTCTTTCACTAGCCAAATCCCGGTTCATGAAATTTTTACAGGTGAGCGGCGGTGGCGAGAGCTGCTGGCTCTGGCCCGCCGGGTGACACGAACCCAATAGAAAGGACACTACAACGCCTAGATTTCGTCAACGCTGGAAAGTAGCCCAATGGTCTCTTTGTCAGTTACCCGGTGAGGAATAGGGCAGCATGTCATCGACCTTGATGATCTTCCAACCATCATGTTGCTTAGTGAAAAACACAAGAACAGTGACCTCGCTACGCGATCCAAAACTCACAGGCACGACAACAGCATCGCCGAACGTGAGCCGCCGACCTGGCTTGATATGCGCGAGCCAGTCACGTTCGTCGTAGTCCTGCACCTTCATGAAGTAGTCCGCACCGCCAGGAAGTTGATCTCGCTTGTAGTCTCTGCGCAGGCTCTCAACCGTGGACGCGTCAACGTAGCGACCGATCTCATGATCTAGAAGCGGAAACACTTGGTTCACCTGCTTGTTGATGTACCAGACATAGAATTGCTTCGCTTGCGGACCAAGAGATGTCACGGCGTCGGCGTAGGAAGCGCACGAGAATGCCATCAGAAAACTGGCAATCCAGCATGAGAGTATTTTTTTCATGCTTGCCTCAATGATGCCGATACAACTTGTACGGCGGCTTTTGCGTTCGATACTCTTTCCCAGGATAAAACCCATTGTTCTGGACAAAGTCTGATATCCATCTTGATCCGTCAAACATCGCCATATGGCCGTGAGGGTGCCCCGGGATGGGTTGGATCACGATCACGTCACCTCGACGAGGCGACAAAGCATCCCCCAGTTCGATAAATCCGGCCTGACGCAAGGGGAATCCATAGTCCTTTGCCGATAGCGTTGGCGCCACACTAATTCCGCCTGCTTCAATCGCCTTTCGGACATACTTTGCACAGTTCCCACCGCTTTGGCTTTGCGCATGCTGTCGAACATAATTGGCAGCTGCATTGCTGTCCCACATAGTTTCCTCGCATTCAGTTGATTGAAAATATCTCTCACAAGATATTTCCGAGAATGCTAGGACTTAAGGCGTAGTTTAAGGATTGAGATTTGTGTCGTATTTATTGGAAGTTGTGTTATTCCAATTCAAAAGATTTTCTTCACATCCTTCTCGTACCAAACCTCTCCGCCTAATCCAAACACGTCTACGAGTATTCCGCCCGCGGCACCTCATCCGGCGATCTTTCATCACTTCTGCCAGCTTCGTCGCCTTTTCGCTTTGCTCCCCGACTAAACCGCACCGCCAGCGCCTTGCGCGCCGCATCCAACCCTTCGCCCTGGCCCGCCACCTTGAGGAACGCATACCCCTCTAACGTGGCGCTCATCACATCGCTGCCCAGCGCCAAGTGCGAATCCGCCATGCGTTCGTGAATGCGGGCGACGCGCATGAGGCGGCTGCGTAGCTGATCGAAGCCCGCCAGATCGCGGCGCAGTTCGGCGAGGTCGAAATTGCCGGGCAGCACGTTGGGGTTGTTGTTCAGCACCTCCACGGCCTTGCGCGCGAAGGCTTCGGACTTGTCGCCCATCTTCACCAGCGTTCGGCGCTGAACCGGGGTGAGGTCGATCAGGCTGGCGAGCCGGTCTTCCAGCGTCTTCAGCGCGCCGTCCACGGCGGCCAGATCGGCCGAGGTCAGCTGATACGAAATCAAGTTCTGCGGCATTTCACTCCTCGCAAATCAATTGGCAGTGCCGTGCCATCAAGGGCACGAGGGCGGGAGATTGGCGGCTACGGCGCTGGTCCGCAATGCCAGGAGGGGGTTTTGGGCGAAGAATCAGAATGATCTGATGCGGCCTTCACAACTCGACACATCGAGCGGCGTTCTCGACGGCCCGAGCTCGGTGCTGGGCATATGAGGCTTTTTGCTCGGCCGCCCGAGCTCTGAGCTCGACGTGTGAGGCTTTTTGCTCGGCCGTTCGAGCTCTGAGCTCGGCGCGTGAGGCTTTTTGCTCGGCTGGCCGAGCTCGGAGCTCGGCGTGCGAGGCTTTTTGCTCGACTGCCCAAGCTCGGAGCTCGGCTTGCGAGGCTTTTTGCTCGGCTGCCCAAGCTCGGAGCTCGGCTTGCGAGGCTTTTTGCTCGGCTGCCCAAGCTCGGAGCTCGATGTGTGGGGCTTTTTGCTCGATCGCCCGAGCTTGGAGCTCGACGTACGAAAATCAGAATCCGGTGCGTAACCCCCATCGCTATAATTCCCCCCGCTGCCGCACCAACGGCAGCACGGGTTTAGCGATCCGTAACTCTCCGAAGAGGCCGCCGTCACACGCGGCAGGCCTCAGCACACTCGCGCGCTTTCTATGGCGGGCCGGGTGGGGAGACCTTCGGGTCTACCGGTTTTCTCGGAGAGCCGGATCGCTAACCCCATCGTCGGGCCCGCCTCCCTCGTTTAGCGACGAAAGTTGGGCCTTTCACCATCTCCGAGAGGTCCTTATGTCTAGCAGTGAACAGACGGCGCGGAGAATCGCGTCGTATCCATCACCACCATCGTCTCCACCCGCAGCGCCCACGTCATCGGACACAGGCAGGCTCACCAAGAACCGCACCTACCTGAACGGCGCCATCGCGGCACAGGCGTATCTCAAGCGAACTCGCACCGCCATGTGCACGCACGGCCAATGCCGGCCAGGCATGCTGCGCGAACAGCTTCAAGTGTTCTCTGCGCAGTCGTTCCCGCCGGCGTTCATCAAAGGCTTTGTGGATGCGATTGACGCGTACGTTTCGATGTCGCTCGGGGGACGCGAGATCGATCCGCAGACGTGGGATGTGTTAGCCGCCATAGAGCGGCGTGGTTACAGCCAATAACAACAGGTTGACGCATTCCCGTGACGGGCGGGAATGCCAGGGCAGCGACAAACCCTCAAACCTTCGCCACCGGCTTCAACTCCCACATCGGCAGGTAATTCATGATCGGCCGCTCAAACGTGCCGCCCTTGTCGATAAAGGGCTTGCCCGAATCCAGCATCGGGCGGAACGTATCCAGTTGCTTGGCCGCGTCCAGGTCAGTCCACAGGCTCACGTTCGACAGCGACGACGTTGACTCGTCTTCGCCCACATAAAACGCGACCAACCCGCGCATGGCTTCGATACCGGGCCGCAGCACGGCTTCGAGGTCGTTCATCATCTGCCGCATCTCAGCGAACTTGTCTGGCGCACACCGAAGAATCGAGACTCGGACGACTGGCTGCATTGGAGACTCCTTTCGTTGAGATGCGTTGAAAGACCAATGAGGAAGACCGACGCTACTGCGCCAGAAATTTAACAACCGCACCCACCGTAGCCTGCGTCTGCTCCTCCATCAACCAATGCCCCGCATCCGGAATCACCAGCGCCTGCACGTTGGTGGCGGCGTTGCGCATGACGATGGCCTCGTTTTCGCCAAACGACTTGGCGCCGCCGATGGCGAGCACCGGCATGGGCAGCTTGGTGGCGATGGATTTCTGGTTGTCTTCCGCGTCTTGCGGAATCGACAGGAATTGCGCAAACGCTGAATGCATGGCGCCCGGTTTGGCGTAAAGGCGGGCGTAGTGGACGCGGGTGGCTTCGTCGATCTTGGAGGGGTTGCCGGCAAACTCATTCCAGAAGCGGTCGAGGTAGATGCGCTCGCGGCCTTTGACCAGCCGCTCGGCATCGGGGCCGCCGAACGAGAAGTGCCACAGCTTGGGCGAGCGGACGATCTGTTCCCACGGCGGCACGCCCGGCACGGGGGCGTCCATTACGACCAGCCGCGTGGTCTTGTCCGGATAGCGCGCTGCATAGGCAAACGCCACCATGGTGCCGATGTCGTGGCCGACCACATCGGCCTGGTCGATGTTCAGCTTGGTGAGCACCGCGCGGATGTCGCCGGCCTGGGTGCGCTTGTCGTAGCCGCCTTCAGGGTGCGACGACAACCCCATGCCGCGCAGATCCGGCACCACCACGGTATGCGTGCGTGCCAGCTCGGCTGCCAGCGGCGCCCACATGTCGCCCGTGTCGCCAAAGCCGTGCAGCAACACCACCGCCGGGCCACTGCCGCCCACGCGCACAAACAGCGTCGCGCCGTCGGTCTGGATGTTCTGGTGCCGAAAGCTCGGCGGATAGAGCTTTACCTGCGCCTGCACTAGGGGCGTCATGGCCAGCATGAGCGCGACGGCTGCAAACAGTTTTCGCATGGCTGTTCTCTCTTGGGGGGAGCGGGGGCTGGCCGGGACGGGGGAAAGCAGCCTGCAGATCGGGCCATACACCGTCGGAAACGCGCGATGCCGGGCCTCGTCAAGAGTAGTACGCGCCACGCGGGGCGCAAGCGTGAACAAGAGGGGTGGGAGGCGCGCGCTGGCGCCTCGGGGTTACGTCTGCGGCGGATGCTCGCCCGACGATTCGATGACGTTGGGATGGCCGCTTGCGGCAAAGCGCGGCTCAAGCAGGCTGTGCAGCAGCACGCCAAGCCCGGCGCCCGCGCATTCGGCCAGCACAAACCCCGGCACGCTGCCAGGCGCGATGCCGGCAAAGCTGTTGCTGAACATGCGCCCGAACGCGGCCGCCGGGTTGGCGAACGACGTCGACGCCGTGAACCAGTACGCCGCGCCGATGTACGCCGCCACCATCGACGCGGCCCGCCCGTTGGGCGCCCGCAGGATGACGAGCAGCAGGCCGGCGGTAGCCACCGCCTCGGCAATCCACTGCCCCGTGCCGCTGCGCACCTTGGTGGACAACTGCAGGAGGCTCATGTCGAACATGGCGTGCGCGAGCCATGCGCCCAGCACCGCGCCCGTCATTTGCGCAACGATGTACGGCAGCAGGGCAGCGCCGGGCAGCTCGCCACGGGCCGCCATGACCGCGCTGACCACCGGATTGAAGTGCGCGCCGCTGACGGGCCCCAAGGCTTCGATCAGGACGTAGAGGCCGCCCACCGTGGCGGCTGTGTTGGCGAGCAACGCGATGGCGACGTTTCCGCCCGCCAGGCGCTCGGCCATGATCCCGGAGCCGATCACGATGGCCAGCAGCAATGCTGTACCCAGGGCTTCGGCGGTGAGCCGGCTACGCAGTTCGACCATGGTGCTCAGGCCTGTGCAATGCGTTCCAGCGCGGCCTGCAGCTCGGCGTTGCTGAGCGTGTCCAGCGGCAGGGCCAGCAACTGCAGCATGCGGTAGCCGATGGCCTGGCGTGTCAGCTCAAAGGCCTGGCGCTTGCCTTCGTCACCGCCCGTGGCATTTGAGGGGTCGGCATAGCCCCAATGCACCTTCACGGGACTGCCGGGCCAGTAGGGGCAGGTTTCCGCTGCGGCGCTGTCGCATACGGTGATGACGATGCGCATCTGCGGGGCGCCGTCGCCCACGAATTCGTCCCAGCTCTTGCTGCGGTAGCCGGTGGTGTCGATGCCTGCGTTGGTGAGGGCTTCCAGGGCGAACGGGTTGAGGCGTCCGCTCGGTGCGCTGCCGGCGCTGTAGGCGCGCACGTCTTTGCCGAGCTGTTTGGCCCAGTGGTTGAGCATGCCTTCGCTCAGCACGCTGCGTGCGGAGTTGTGGGTGCAGAGGATGAGGACGTTGGTGGTCATGGGTTCGATTCGCTGTCAGCAGCAGGATGAGCCGGCGTCTGATTTCACTGCGATACCGATCGGCTTGCCTTTCGGGGCACGCGGTGCGCAACAGGCAGAACTTTCCGTCGCGGCTTCTTCCTTCTTGTCTTCGCTGAATACCGGGATGTTGCCGAGCGAATGGAAGTGTTCCCAGGCGATGCCCTGGGGGTCGGTAATCCAGTGCTTGTCGCTACGGGCATAGCAGCAGGTGGTTTCGCCTTCATCCAATAGGGCCATGTCTGCGGCTTCGGCGCGGGCCTTCAGTTCGGCCAGCTCGGCAGCGTCATCGACTTGAAAGCCAAGATGGTCCACGCCCGCGGCGCTGCCACGCGTCGAGATGGCGAAGTTGATGCGCGGGTCATCCAGCATCCACTTGGCGTAGTCGGTCTCCACACGCGTCGGCTCAGCTGCAAACAGCTTGGAGTAGAAGGCGATGCTCTTGCTCAGGTCGTCAACGTGGACATGGACGTGGAATCGTTTCATGGGGATGCTCCTTCAGCATTTGCAGGCGGCGGCGTTGGCTTCCAGGCAGGCTTCGCCCTGGCAGCAGTTGGCCGTCAGGAAGCCCAGCAGGGCGTTCATGTGGTCATAAGCCGCGCGGTAGATCAGGTTGCGGCCGTCGCGCTCCTGCGTCACCAGGCGCGCGGCTGTCAGCTCCTTGAGGTGGAATGACAGCGTGGCGCCCGGCACGTCGAGCTGTTCGGCAATCGCGCCCGGAGTCAGACCTGTCGGCCCCGCAACTACCAGCATGCGAAACACTTGCAGGCGAATTCCATGGGCCAGCGCGGCGAGGGATCGTATAGCGTCGTTTTCTTCCATATTTCCAATATATTCGAAATATATGGCGGCAGCAAGACGAGCAGCCCTTGATGTCGGGAACAACTTGGGAGGCACTTGACGCTATTGCGCGAGAGATTGGGCGGAGGCGTTCGGTGGCTGCATCACCCATGGCCTGCCCTGCAGGCGGCTTTACCCACAACCCAGCCACGGGCTCGATGCCCGACAGAGGGTTTATCGGTTTACTTCTTTATGTATACAGATAGTAGTAGTAGATAACGGTGGATAAGTCCTGTGGATAAGCAGCAAAACCGCTTTGGTATCAACGGCTTGCAGAACGGACAACCCACCGGACAGCGTGTGCTTTCGCGTGGATGAGTCGGGGGCATCGCGTCTGACCCTGTCGACCCGGTGGGAAGTTGTTCCCGTGCTGTCTGCCTGCTGACCCCGGAGAACCAACACGCTTGTCCCTGGAGTTATTCACAGGGGGAGGGTGAGTTATCCACAGCGGAGTTCTTGACGCCCGACTAGTGCGGGTAGTACTCCAACTCCGCAATGCGCGCCCGGATTGCCTCGACGTTCAGCCCTTCGATATCGGGGCTCGCCATCGAGCCGCTGTCTGCCCGCCACGGCGCGTTGTCGGCCGCCTTCTGGGCATTTCGATAGGCGAGCCACGCACGCTGCGCGTTGCGGATGGCCTCGCGCGATACGGGGTCGGACTTGCGCATCACGGCCTGATATAGCGTGTTCATCTGCCGGTCGTAGGCTTGGTAGGCGGTGTGCGTGCACTCGGTCATGCCGGCCGTGGTCTCGCCGCGCGGGGTCTTCAGGCATTGCTCCAGCGCGTCATCGATGGGGTCGGCAGCCGAGGCGGCCAGGGGCAGCAGCGCGGCCGCAAGGAATAGCGTACGTACGACCCCGCGCATACGCTGGGCGGCGGGATCGTGTGTTGGGCAGGTCTGGCGGGTGTGCGTGGGAAGGGCCATTGCATACCTCATCGTTTTTACGGCGGGGTGGTTGCCATGGTAGGAAAAGTCTTCCCGTGCCGCACAGGGCGTGGATGCTGCGTGCCCTCATCCTGGCCTCTAGGCCATCTCGCCTAGCCAAAGGCTGATAACGCGAACGCGGCGCCCGTTCTATACCTACGGTGTTCGGCCATGCGCGGCCGTGGCGGCTTTGTCGCGGCGCTTGCCCTGGCCATCATCCAGGAGGCAAACCATGCGCATGCTCGTCAACGTGCGGATTCCGCACGAACCCTTCAACACTTATGTGCGCGATGGCTCCATCGCCGAGTTGATTCCGCGCGTGATGGCCGAGTGCAAGCCCGAAGCTGTCTACTTCACCGAGCAGAGCGGCCACCGCGGCGCGGTGCTCATCGTGAATGTGGAATCGGCCTCGCACATACCAGCGTTGGCCGAGCCGTGGTTTCTGCTGTTCAACGCAGACTGCGAGTTCCGTATTGCGATGAGTGCCGAGGACCTGCAAAAGGCGGGGTTGGCGGAGATCGGCACCCAGTGGAAATGAGGTCACGCCCGGGCGCGTTGTGTCATCGATGCAGCAGCGGATACAGCCCCAAGCCAAGCAACGCTGCCCCCGCCACGATCACCGGCTCGGGTAGCTTCTTGAACTTCACCAGCAGCAACACCGTCGCCACGGCCAGCAGCGCCGTCGGCACATCGACGATGGAGCGCTTGGCCAGCACGATCACCGCGCCAGTAATGGCGCCCACGGCCGCTGCTGTTACGCCATCGACAAAAGCAAGGATGGCTGGCAGCTTGCCGTATTTCTTGAAGTACGGCGCCGGCAGAATGGTGAAGAGGTAGCAGGGCAGAAACGTGCCAAGCGCAGCCACGCATGCGCCGGGCAGGCCCGCCACCAGGTAGCCGATAAAGCCGACGGTGATGACCACCGGGCCGGGCGTGATCATCGCCACGGCCACCGCGTCGACGAACTGCTTTTCGTTGAGCCAGTGATGCTCCGTGACCACGCCGCCGTAGAGGAACGGCACGATGGCCAGCCCCGAGCCAAACACGAACGCGCCGGCCTTGGCGAAAAACGCGCCAAGCTGCGAGAGCAGCGGCCAGTCGAGCGTGCCCAGCATGCCGCTGGCCGCGGCAACCGGGGCGGCGGCCACCGCGTTCATGCGCCCCTGGCGCAGCCACCGGGGCGGGGCGCGCCAGAACCACACCAGCACACCCGCCGCCACAAACAGCCACGCCACCTCGGATTCAGTCACGACCGTCACCGCCGCCAGCAACAGGTAGACGGCCCACAGCAGCTTGTCCTTGCCGACGCTCTTGGTGGTGAGCTTGTGCGCGCTGATGGCGATGATGCCGATCACTGCGGCACCCACGCCATAGAACACCGATTGCATCCAGGTCAGCCCGCCAAAGCGCACATAAGCCCAGCCCAGCGCCACCACCATCAGGAATGAAGGCAGCACGAACGCAATGCCGACCAGCGTGGCGCCCACGATGCGGTAGTGCACGTAGCCCAGGTAGATGGCCAGTTGCGCCGCCAACGGCCCCGGCGCGAGTTGGGCGAGCGCGAGGCCTTCCTTGTAGTCGGCCTCGGTGATCCACTGCCGGGTGTCCACCAGGTCGCGGCGCATGTAGCCTGCCAGCGCAACGGGGCCGCCAAAGCCGAGCGCGCCAAGCCGCAGGAAATACAGCAATAGTTGCCGCAGCGTGTAGGTGGGGCGTTCGGGAGCAAGGTTCATGAGTTGCCTGTCATGGGTGAAAGCCGTCAGGGTTTCCGGCTGCCGGAAAAATGCACGTACAGCGAGTCGAGCACGGTGCCGATCTCTGCGAGCAACGCATCGTCATCTGCCAGCCGTTTGCGGGCGCCCGCCAGGATCGCTTCGAACCCGCCGGCTTCAGGCGTGGCCGCGCCCCCCACGTCGAGCGCATGCACCATGGCGCCCAGCCGCGCGAGCCCCGGGTTGTCATCGAGCCCAAAGCTGGCGATGAGCACCTCGAACGAAACGCGCTCGCCAACATGCGTAAAGGTGGCACCGTCAAAGTCGAAACCTAGCGCTTCTGCTGGGCAATCGGCCGGGCTGTCGAGCCACAGGAACCGGGCGTGCGGGTCGATGAAGCGCTGGATGAGCCAGGCGCTGGCAACGCGGTCCACCCACAGGTGCCGGCGGGTTGCCCACAGGCGGCCCTGGTGCTGCGTGGGATCACGCCGGGGGATGCCGCCCGCCGCGGCACGCGGTTCGCCCGGCGAGTGTGTGGCTTCGGCCGCCGCAGCAAAGTCGCGCCATTGCGCATCGGCACGCACGGTCGCTTCATTGGAGAAAAAGTCGATCTTGCGGATGGCCTCATAGGCGCGGGCATGGCGGCGCAGAAGCCGGTTGCGCTCGGCGGTGGGCAGGTCGGGGAGCGTCTTGCGCGCCTCAGACAGCTCGGCCAGCCATTCGGCGTAGTCTGGCGTGCGGTCGAACAGGGCGCGGTAGGCCGCGTCTTCCGCCGCATCGCCGGCTTGCACGCGCAGCACCCATGCCTGGCCGTCTTCCTGCAGCGTCTCGTCTGCCAGCTTGTTGAGCTGTGCCGCATGCTCGGCACGCGCAGGCAGCAGGTAGACGCCATCGCGCAACGCCGCACAGCCGATGGCCTTGATGGCGCGCCAGATACGCATGCGCGCGGTGGCTCGGGCAGTGGGTAGGCTGACGATCAGCAACAACCAGGAATCGGGGGAGGCGGTCATGACGGCAGCATAGGTGTGCGTCACAACCGCTGCAATGTTGTAGAGATTGCTACATTAGCGCAGCGACAGGCCCATGGCTTTCACCAGGAACGTGTTGACGTCGGCCTCGCCGCGTTTGGCTTGCTCCAGGTTGGCGCCAGTGGAGACACCCCGGGTGGTGCAGCGCGTGTAGTCGGCCTGCATGGCCTGGAGGTTGGCGTACTTCTCGCCGCCTGGCAGCCGGTAGTACGCATCGTGCTGCACGTCGATCAGGGTCTGCGGGCAATCGCGCGCCGTAGTCGCACCTGGGAAGTACTTGAAGTACGCACGCGTGTTGTCGAAGTCGTGATACGCGCCGGGGTACACGTGCACCTCCACGGTCTGCCCATCACGCTGCATGATCTCCGCGGCGTTGCGGCAGAACTGCGCGGGCGTGTAGTCGTCTTTCTCGCCCAGCGCGAGCATCAGCGGGGCGCCGGTCAGCGGTGGCGGCGGGATCTCCCACCAGAGCGCCGAGCACCCGGGGTAGAAGCCGATGAGCGCTGCAAACCGCGTGTCGTCATCGATGACGCCTTTACGGAACGCGTCGAGCGTCATGTCCAGTGACACACCGCCGCCGCGCGAGAACCCGATCTGGCCGATGCGCTTCGGGTCGATCCGCGGGTCGGTGCTCAGCAGCTTGAGCGCGAACAGGGCATCGGCGTCGTTGGCGGCGGGGTTCAACTGCGATTGGTTGTCCATCGTATTGGCAATGCCGCGTGGGCCAAACGAATCCACCACGAACGCGGCCATGCCGATCTGGTTGAACAGCCGCACCCACCGGTCGACGTCTTTCTGCTGCGGCCCGGCCGAGCCGTGCGAGATCACCATCGCTGGCACCGGGCCCTGCAGGTTCTCGGGCAGGTACAACGTGCCCCAGACGGGCGTGGGCGTCTTGTCGAACTTGCGATGCACCAGCTCCCATTTGCTCTTGGGGGTGACGCTGTTGAAGTGGATGCGGCCGGTGGGTTGTGCCGAGAGATCGCTGACGATTTGCTGCGCCGATGCGGGCGCGGAGATCAGCGCCATGACGGAAACAACGCGGAACAGGCGGCGCAACAAGCCGACGGTCGAGAGCCTTCTCATGAGGGATCCTGGCGGTGGGGCGGAGGTGGTGATTGTGCGCTTGTGGGTAGCGGGATTCCACACAACACCGGCCCCTCTCAATGGCCGGGCAGCTCGGCGCCCCACGCCGCCGTAACGTTGCCGCCGAGCCTCCATTCAGAGAATGGGCGGCGCGGCGCAATCAACGCAGGCAGCCTCGGGTCTCGCACGTGGGCGTAGTAGGGCTCCATCCAGCACAACTCATCCTGGAGGGTCCATGGAAACAGCGCCTGCTTGATCGGCGTGATTTTTTCGAAGCTCGCCGGGTCAACCACCGCATTGATCACAAGGTTCGCCAGGCGGCCGATGGCGTGGCCGTTCTCCCGGTACAGATCGATATGGCGTCGCTGCACCAGCTCCGCCGCAAACACCAGCGGAATGAGCGCGAACGTGTGGTAGTGCAGCGCACGGTCCCCGCGCTTGACCTCGCGTGCGAGCGCGCCGTCCGGGCCGATATCGCGGATGCCCTCGCGAATGCGCAGGAGTCCGGAGTTGATCAGGTCGCTGTTGTCGGTTGCGGTGCCGATGGCAATCAGGTTGAGGCCGGCCCAGTACACCAGGTTGTTGTGCAGATGATTGATCGCCTCGGCGTTGCGGGTGGCGATCGCAATGCGTTCGAGCCACGGTGTGATGGCATCGAGCTGCGCCTGGTTGCGCTTGCGAATGTCGCTCGGCATGCGCAGCAGCACCATGGCGAAATCCGTTCCGGCCCACGACCGCTCGTAGTGGCCCTGATAGCCGGAAATCGTGCCCATCAGTGCATCGGCATCGGCCCAGGTTCGAAGCTGGCTCAGCACGCACGTCCAATCGCCCTTGTCGGCTGATGCGTTGAGTTGCGCGATGGAATTGCGCATCGGTTTTACGTCGCGCGCGTAGCCGGCTGCGTCGTCGTAAAAGCCGAGGGGATCGATCGTCTGGACGGGTGCGGGAATCTCACAGGCGCGGGCCGCATGCACCAAGCCGAAGCCTGCGCCGACGGCCAGCGAAAGAGCGAACAACGTTCGAAGGTAAGCGCGACGCATTTCAACCTCCGGGGCGGGGCGGCAAAGGAAGGCAGACGGGGGAAGACCGGAGCGGGCGGGCTTGCGAGAGTCGATGCCCGCACACGCAAAACGGCGTGGTTCGCGGTGGCGTTGACGGGGTTACAAACGGTAGCGACTATGAAAAAGAGCCGCATCGAGCGGCTCTTCTGACATCAGCAGCAACGCGCACTTACGCTGCGTTGTCTCCACCTTCCTGCGCCTCACGCTCTTCGCGTTCCTCGCGCTCTTCACGGGGCAGGGTGAGCATGCCGGTGTTGTACACGTACTCGTACACCTCGCCGTAGCGGCCCCATTCGATGCCGATCTTGAGCACGCGCTCGGCTTCTTCGGGCTTGAGGTACGCCTCCAGCTCGCGCAGCACATGCTCTTCGCGGATCTCGCCGTCTTCGTTGGCTTCCAACTCGGCGCGGATGTGCGCGGCCAGGGCCACGCGTTCCAGCAGCTTCTGGCCGAACAGCACCTTGCGCTCGGGCGGTTCGGTTTCCATGTAGGTCTTGCCGAACGGCGTGACGATGATGTCGCCGCGCTCGATGGTGGCCAGTTGCAGCAGCGCCAGCGCTTCGCAGGCGGGCAGCAGGTCGTCGTCGGTCACGCCGGCTTCTTCTGCCAGGTGTGGCAGGTCGGCGCGGCCGTTGAACGGCGCTTCGACCAGCAGGTCCAGGATGGCCTCCATCTGGCCGATCTCGGCATCGGGTAGGCGGTAGGCAAGCTGCTCGGCAGCGGGCTCCACGCCCACATGCACGCCCACGCGCTCCGGCGATGTCATCAGCCCATACACTTCGTCGATAAGGTTGCGCACCGCGGCGGAATCTCGGTTGCGGGGGCGCGGGAACGGCACGCGCACCTCGGCGCGGATGCGCCCCGGATCGCTCGAGAGGATGACGATGCGGTCCGCCATCATCACCGCCTCTTCAATGTTGTGCGAGACGATCAGGATGCTCTTGATATTGGTGCGGCGGTCTTCCCACAGGTCGAGCATTTCGTCGCGCAGGTTTTCGCCGGTCAGCACGTCGAGCGCCGAGAACGCTTCGTCCATCAGCAGCAGGTCGGGTTCGGTCACCAGCGCGCGCGCAATGCCCACTCGCTGGCGCATGCCGCCCGAGAGTTCGCGCGGCAGGGCGCTGTTGAAGCCCGACAGGCCGATCAGGTCGATGGCCTGTTCGGCCCGCTCCTCACGCTCGGCCTTGGGCACACCTTGCGCTTCCAGGCCCAGCTCCACGTTTTGCTGCACCGTCAGCCACGGGAACAGCGCAAACGACTGGAACACCATCGCAATGCCCTGCACAGGGCCGCTGTACTCGCGCCCGCGAAACAGCACCTGGCCGCGATCGGCGCGCACCAGGCCCGCCATGATGCGCAGCAACGTCGATTTGCCCGAGCCCGACTTGCCGAGCATGGCGACGATCTCGCCCTGGCGCAGGTTGAGGTCCAGGCCTTCGAGCACGGCACGGTCGGTGTGGTCTGCGGTGCGGAAGATCTTCGAGACGCCGCGCAGCTCCATGACGCTTTCAGCGCTCGGGCTATGGGTGCTGGTGGTAACCATGTGTGTTCTCAGCTAAATAAGGTCGTCTTAGAACGCGCTCAAGATCGGGGTGCGCAGTAGGATCATGAGCCTGTTCTTACAGGCGGGTGCGCTCTTGGGCGATGTCGTACAGGCGGTTCCACAGCAGCCGGTTGAAGCCGACCACGAACAGGCTCATCACGGCAATCCCGAGCGCAATGCGCGGGAAGTCGCCCTTGGCCGTCATCTCGGCGATGTAGCTGCCCAGGCCCGTTGCCACCAGCGTGCGATCACCCCAGGACACGTATTCGGAGACGATGCTGGCGTTCCATGAGCCGCCGGCGGCCGTCACCAGACCCGTGAGCAGGTTGGGGAACACCGCGGGGATGAGGAAGCGCTTCCACAGCAGCCAGCCGCGCAGGCCGAAGTTGCGGGCGGCCAGTTTGAGTTCGGTCGGGATGGCCGACGCGCCGGCAATCACATTGAACAGGATGTACCACTGCGTGCCGAAAATCATCAGCGGGCTCAACCAGATCTCGGGGTTGAGCGCGAAGCGCGCGATCAGCATCACCGCCAGCGGGAACATCAGGTTGGCCGGGAACGCCGCCAGGAACTGCGCCACCGGCTGGGCGATGCGGGCCACGTTCGGGTTCAGGCCGATGCGGATGCCGATCGGCACCCAGACCAGCGCAGCCAGCGCAATCAGCAGGATCACGCGCACCATGGTCAGGAAGCCGAGCCAGAAGACGTGGCCGACCTCGGCCCAGCCCACCTCGGAGCGCACGAACTGCAGCACATGCGCCACCGCCACCAGCGCGGCCAGGATGATGATCACATCGGCCACGCGGTGCGACCACGGGAAGCGCGGCAGGAATCCGTTGCCGCCGGCCGCGGTGGGGCGCGTGCGCTCGGCACCCCAGGAAAGCGTGCGCTCGGCCAGCGCGGCGGTGCGCTCAAGCAGCGCCTTGACCCACTCGGAGCGGCGCAGCAGGTCAAGCAGCCACGATTGCGGCTCGCGCTCCGACGACATCGCGTCGAAGCGGAAACGGTCCGCCCAGGCAATCAGCGGGCGGAACAGCAGCTGGTCGTACAGGATGATGCCGATCAGCATCGCCAGGATGGCCCAGCCGATGGCCGGCAGGTTCTGCTGCTGGATCGCCAGTGAGATGTACGAACCGATGCCCGGCAGCTTGATGTCGTGGCCCGACACCGAGATGGCTTCCGACGCGACCACGAAGAACCAGCCGCCCGACATCGACATCATCATGTTCCACAGCAGGCCCGGCATGGCGAACGGCACTTCCAGGCGCCAGAACCGCTGCCACTTCGACAGGCGGAACACCGTGGCCGCCTCTTCCAGGTCAATCGGGATGGTGCGAAACGATTGGTACAACGAGAACGCCATGTTCCACGCCTGCGACGTGAAGATGGCGAAGATGGCCGCGCACTCCACGCCCACCAGGTTGCCCGGAAACAGCGCAATGAAGCCCGTGACCGTGATCGACAGGAAACCCAGCACTGGAATCGATTGCAGGATGTCCAGCGCCGGGACCATCACCTTCTCGGCCGTGCGGTTCTTGGAGGCGATGGCCGCAAACGCGAACGAGAACGCCAGCGACGCGCCCAGCGCCAGCAGCATCCGGATGCTGGTGCGCAGCAGGTAATAAGGCAATTCAATGACGTCGAGGCTGACGTCCAGATGTTCGCCGGGCGTGTAGGGCACGTTCATCTGCTTGGCGGCATACGCCACGAGCACGATGGCGGCCAGGATGATCGGCAGCAGCGCCAGGTCAAACCGGTTGGGCGGCGCCGTCAGCAGGTTGCCGAAATTGACGCCAAGGTTGGTACCGAAGGTGGTACCCAAGCGGCCCCGGATGGTGGTTTCGTTGTCGTTCTGCTGCATCTTGGATAACCGGGACGGAAACCGCGGACGAAATTTGGGCGCCTCAAGGCCTGGGCCGAGGCGCAATACATGGCCGTGCGGGGCTGGGCGCGGTGCTTTGCGAAAGCGTTGCTTGGCACCCGGCGGCAAGCCGCCTAGTTTACCTTGCGTAACGTCAGAGCCCGCCGCGCGGTTGTCAGTCTGACGACGTCACATTCCAGAAATGTGACAGAGATACGACAGCGCCGGTTTGTCATGTTTTATCCAACACATCGCCCGGTTGCTTCGGAGACCCGCCATGGCCGTCATTGCGCAAGTGATCATTACCGTACAGGGCCGTGTGCAGGGCGTGGGCTATCGCGCCGCGTGTGTCCAGCGCGCCCGCCTGCTGGGCCTGCGCGGCTGGGTACGCAATCGCCCCGACGGCGCCGTCGAGGCCTTCCTGGCCGGCCCCGAGGCCAATGTGCTGAGCATGCGGGAATGGATGTGGGAAGGGCCGGACAGCGCCCAGGTCACGCAACTGGACGTAATCACGGGCGATCATGAGGCGCCCGTACCGGGTTTTGAGATCCGCCCGACGGTGTAATTTTGGGCAATCAACGGACACGGAGTCGACACGAAACGAGGGCAGCCAATGGCTCCAGGACGCAATGAAAACCGCACGCAGCCTGGGTGGCGTTGCCCGCATCGATCGCGCTGGCAGGCGGCTTGCACTGGCTGTTCCGCGCGCTCTTCTGAACGTCTGAACGCGCATTGACGGAAAAAGGGCGACCGCGCAGGCCGCCCTTTCTTTCGCTGACGGAGGTACCGGCTGATCAGTACACGTTCGGCACGATCATCTCTTCCGGCACCGGGTGGCGGATGTACTCCGCATGGTGCACGCGCTCGGGCAACAGCACCGGCGAATGCGGCACCGGGTGGTAAGGCACCTGGCCCAGCAGATGGTGGATGCAGTTCAGGCGGGCGCGCTTCTTGTCGTCGGCCAGCACCACCCACCACGGCGATTCGGGAATGTGCGATCGCTCGAGCATCACTTCCTTGGCACGCGTATAGGCTTCCCAGCGGCGGCGGCTTTCCAGATCCATCGGGCTGAGCTTCCACTGCTTGAGCGGATCGTCGATGCGGCTTTGGAACCGCACTTCCTGCTCTTCGTCTGTGACCGAGAACCAGTACTTGACGATCTGGATGCCGGAGCGTGCCAGCATCTTTTCGAACTCGGGCACGGAGCGGAAAAACTCTTCGTATTCCTCGTCGGTGCAGAAGCCCATCACGCGCTCGACGCCGGCGCGGTTGTACCAGCTGCGGTCGAACAGGACGATCTCGCCGGCGGCGGGCAGGTGCGCCACGTAGCGCTGGAAGTACCACTGCGTGCGTTCGCGGTTGGTGGGCGCCGGCAGCGCGGCCACGCGGCACACGCGCGGGTTCAGCCGTTGCGTGATGCGTTTGATGGCGCCGCCTTTGCCGGCGGCATCGCGCCCTTCGAAGATCACCACCAGCCGGTGGCCGGTCTCGATCACCCAGTCCTGCAGCTTGACGAGTTCGCCTTGCAGGCGGAACAGCTCGCGGAAGTACATGCGCCGGGTTTCGCGCGCTTCATCGCTGATGCCTTCGCCCCCGCCGAGCAGGTGGTCGTCGATTTCCATCTCCAGCTCTTCATCAAGCGTGTCGAGGAGGTCTTCCTGCAGGCGCGCCTGCCGGGCTGCGTCGCGTTCGCTCATGGTGTGTTGCTCCTGCCGATCTTGCGGATATTGCCGAGAGGGGCGCCGCGCTTGGGCAACGCAGTACAAGTCTAAGCCCGACTAGGTAGCACGGGCACGTGGCAGGGGAGTGACATGCGGGCGTCACGCCGCCCGAAGGCTTAACTGGATTCGCCTTCCAGCATGAACTTGGCGCCGTCGTCCTGGCCGAGCAGGCGCACCAGCGTGGGCATGGCTTCCTGCAGTTGCGCCTTCAGCGTCCACGGCGGGTTGACGATGAACATGCCGCTGCCGTGCAAGCCTAGGCCACCCTCAACCGGATGCTTCACGGTGAGCGTAACGTGCAGCCAGTCCGCCGGTCGCAGCTGCTTCAGGCGCGAGGGAAATTGCGCGGCTTCGCGCCGCTGCACGAGCGGATACCAGACCGCATACATGCCGGTCGCAAAGCGCTGCAGGCTGTCTTGCAGCGATTGCACGGTGCGGGCGTAATCCTGCTTGTCTTCGAAGGACGGATCGATCAGCACCAGCGCACGGCGCGGCGGCGGCGGCAGGATCGCCTTGATGCCGGCAAAACCATCGCCGTCGTACAGCATGACCTTGCGGCCTGCACCGCGGAAGTTGTTGGACAGCACCTTGATTTCGGAGCTGTGCAGCTCGAAGAGGCGCAGGCGATCGGCGTCGCGCAGCATCTGCCACGCCAGCCACGGCGAGCCAGGGTAGTGCCTGAGTTCGCCGTTCGGGTTCAGTTCGCGCACCTGGTCGAGGTAGGCATCGAGCAGCGGCGGCAGCGTTTCGCCGCCTGCGGCCGCGCGCCACAAAGGGCCGATGCCGGTATCGAATTCGGCCTTCTTCTGCGCCCATTCGTGGTCCAGCGCGTAGAGGCCGGCACCGGCGTGCGTGTCGATGTACCAGAACGGCTTGTCCTTCTGCGTGAGGTAATCGAGCATCTGCACAAGCACGGCGTGCTTGAGGACATCGGCGTGATTGCCGGCGTGGAAGGCGTGGCGGTAACTGAGCATCGGCGGGCCATGTGCGCCCGGAGTATCAGGCGCGGGCGGAGAAAACGGTAGGCGCGAATGCTACCACCGCGCGGGATGCGTCCCCAGCGGCACGCTGGGCAGCGTCCAGTGCGGCGGCGTGTCGGAAAGCTGCCCCGCGTGCCGCAGCGCCGTGAGCGCGCCAAAACCCGACGGCGACGTTTCCAGGTACGCACCGATCTCTTCATAGCGCGGGTCGGCCGCATCGAACCCGTTGGCCATGCGGCCGAAGCTGCGCAGCCAATGCGCCGTCTGCGCGAGCGACACACGCACATGCCAGCTTCCGCCTTCAGTCATGCGGCGTGCGAGCGCCGTCATGGCGCCGGCGGCCATCAGGTAGCCGGCACCGTGGTCCAGCGCCTGAGCGGGCAGGGGCCGTGGCTTGGCCTCTCCGGCGGCCTGCGCTTCGGCCCAGTTGAAGCCGCTGGCGGTCTGCACGAGCGAATCGAAGCCTCGGCGATTGGCCCACGGGCCGTCATAGCCGTACGCGCACAGGCTCACGTAGACGATGCCCGGGCGCAGGGCCGCCACCTGCTCGGGACCAAACTGCAGCGCAGCCAGGCCCCCGGGCCGATACCCCTGCACGAAGATATCGGCGTCGCGCAGCAGCGTGCGGAGTTGCGCGGCCGCGGCCGCATCGCGCAGGTCAAGCTGCGCGGAGCGCTTGCCACGCCCGGTGTCGATCACCAGCGGCGGAATGGCGGGCAGATGCGGCGCTGTCACGAGCAGCACGTCGGCCCCATGCGCCGCCAGCGTCCGGCCACAGACGGGTCCGGCAATCACGCGCGTGAGGTCAAGCACGCGCACGCCGGAGAGCGGGCGGCCGTCGGCATGTTCAGGCAGCGGCTGCGGCGGCGCATCGCCGATACGCTCGATCGTCAGCAGCGGCTGCCCCGCCACGGCAATGCCTTGGGGGTGCGCATCCCATTCTTCAAATGTGCGTGCGGCCGTCACGACCATGCCCGCCTGCGCCGCCGCCTCTTCAAACGCTTCGGCCTTCCATTGGTTCAGCGCGGCGGCCACGGCGTCCCGGTCATACGCGCAGCCGAGCAACTTCAGCACGCCGTCACGGTGATGCGGAAAGTTGGTGTGCAGGCGCACCCAGCGGCCATCGCCACAGCGGTAGAGCCCGGCGATCTTGTCCCAGGGTTCGGGCGGCAACTGGCCATCGACCCGGAAATAGCGCTCGGAGCGGAATTCCAGCGCAGCGTGCTGCATGTCGACTGACACCGTCTGCTGCCGCCCGCTGCGCAACGTATCGACCTGCGCCGCTGCCAGCGCGGCGGCAGCGATGGTGCTCTGCGCGAGCGTGCCCACGGCAAACGACGACGGCAGCGCCGGCTCCGTGCCCGTGAGCGTCGCGCGCGACAACGCATCCGCCGGCTGGCCCAGCACGGTCCACAACTGACTGAGCGCGCCGGCGGGGCTGACAGTCTGCGGGGAAGGATCGACCACATCAGCAACAGGTGACGGCATGGCGGGGCTCCGCAAAGAAGGTGCGCCCATTACAGTCCCGCACCGCAGATAGCGTCAACATTGACTAGACTGATCAACCTCGATTGCCGCCCACTTCATCCGGCCCGATGACCACCTACCTCAATGCCGCCGATGCCGCCGAGCGCTTGCACATCTCGCGCCCCACGCTGTACGCCTATGTGAGCCGCGGGCTGCTGGCGGCATACCTTTCGCCCGACGGCCGCGGCAGCCGCTACCGCGAGGCCGATGTGGCCCGGCTCGCCGATCAGCGTTCCGGCGGACGGCGCCCGCGACAGGTGGTACGCCATGCGCTGGACTGGGGCCTGCCGGTCATGGAATCGGCCATCACATTGATCGATCACGGGCAGTTGTTCTACCGCGGCACGCCTGCTGTGGAATTGGCCGAACGGGCCACGCTAGAGGCCGTTGCGGCGCACCTGTGGCAATACGAAGAAGCCGCAGCCTTCAACGCGCCCGCGCCGGTGTTGCCGAAGAGCTGGTACGCGGCGCTCACGCCGTTGGCAGACGCGGACATCCGCCAACGCTGCATGGCGCTGTGCACGCTTGCCTTGCCGGCACTCGACGAAGCTGCGTGGCGCCAGGATTCCGCACGCACGGCGCGCGATGCCGGTGCCCTCCTCCGCGTGGTGTTTGCCGCGATGCTCGGCCGCAAGCCAGACACCGCACCCGTGCATCTGCAATGTCAGCAGGCATGGAACCTTGACGCGCACGCCGCCGAGGCCATCCGCGTCGCGCTGGTGCTATGCGCCGATCACGAACTCAATGCTTCGAGCTTTGCGGCGCGCGTTGTCGCATCGACCGGCGCCAGCCTGGGCGCGGTGGTCAGTGCGGGGCTGGCTGCACTCACGGGTGGCCGGCATGGCGGCACCACGGCGCGTGTGGAGGCCTTGCTGAGCGAGCTGGAAAGCGAGCGCTCCGTGGCAACGGCACTGCGCCGCCGGCTGGATCGCGGCGATGCGCTGCCGGGCTTTGGCCACCCGCTGTATCGCCAGGCCGACCCTCGCGCGGGTGCAATCCTGGCGCACTTGCCGAAGACGGGCGCGGTGCGCAAGCGGCTGCAAACGGTGATGGACGCCGTGGCCGGGTTGACGGGCGATGGGCCATCGGTGGATTTCGCGCTGGTGGCGACCCGCCGCGTGCTGGGGCTACCGGAGGGTTCAGGCTTTGGCCTGTTTGCTGCGGGCCGTACGGCCGGTTGGATTGCGCACGCGCTGGAGCAGCGCGCGGCGGGGCAGTTGATCCGCCCGAGAGCCGCCTATGTGGGGCCGATGCCGGCCGCGCCGGAGGCACCGGCGGGCCGCATCATTCGTGTGCGCTGAAGCGCAATCAGGCCTGCGGAATCTCGATCTTCACCTCAAGCACTTCCAGGTTGTCCTGGCGCTCGAGGTTGACCTTGATGTCGTCGTTGCCGATCTTCACGTACTTCGAGATCACGGCCACCAGTTCGCGTTGCAGCGCGGGCAGGTAGTCGGCGGGCGCACCGCTGGCGGTGCGTTCATGGGCGAGGATGATCTGCAGGCGCTCTTTGGCAACGCTTGCAGTCTTCTTCTTCTCGCCCAGCAGGAAAGACAGAATCGACATGGATGTGCGTCTCCTTATTTTCCGCCGCCGAACAGGCGCTGCAGGAAGCCCGGCTTGTTGTATTCGACGTAGCGCAGCTCCTTCTCCTTGCCCAGGAAGCGATCGATCACGTCGTGGTAGGCATTCGCCACGTCGGAGCCTTCGATGTGGATGGCGGGCGTGCCCTGGTTGGACGCCTGTAGCACAGCTTCCGATTCCGGAATCACGCCAATCAGCTTGATGCGCAGGATTTCCTGGATGTCGGTCAGCGACAGCATCTCGCCTTCGGACACGCGCTTCGGGTTGTAGCGCGTGAGCAGCAGGTGTTCCTTGATCGGCTCCTTGCCTTCCACCGCGCGGCGGGATTTGGACGACAGGATGCCGAGGATGCGATCGGAGTCACGCACGGAAGAGACTTCCGGGTTCGTCACCACGATGGCCTCGTCGGCAAAGTACATCGCCATCAGCGCACCCGACTCGATACCGGCCGGCGAATCGCAGACGATATATTCGAAGCCCATTTCCTTCAGGCCTTCGATCACCTTCTCGACGCCTTCACGCGTGAGCGCGTCTTTGTCGCGCGTCTGCGAGGCGGGGAGGATGAAGAGGTTTTCGCACTTCTTGTCCTTGATGAGGGCCTGGTTCAGGTTGGCCTCGCCGTGGATCACGTTGATCAGGTCATACACCACGCGGCGCTCGCAGCCCATGATGAGGTCGAGGTTGCGCAGGCCGACGTCGAAGTCGATGACGGCGGTCTTGTGGCCGCGCAGCGCAAGGCCGGCGGAAAACGCCGCACTGGTGGTCGTCTTGCCGACGCCGCCCTTGCCGGAGGTGACTACGATGATCTTGGTCATGGCTCGTAACTCTGTAAGTTAAATCGCTCGGCGCACGGGGTGCGTCACTTCATCCGCAACGGTTCGAAAACCAGCGTGTTGTCCGCGAGCCGGACCTGCGCAGGCTTGCTGGCGTAGGCGTCGGGCCACGGGGTTTCGCCGGTGCGGTAGATGCCGGCGATGGAAATCAGTTGGGGCTCCAGGCACGTGCAGAAGATGCGCGCTTCCAGGTTGCCCTTCACACCTGCCAGCGCACGGCCGCGCAGCGAGGCATACACGTAGATGTTGCCCTCGGCGATCACCTCGGCGCCGTCGCTCACCAGATCGAGCACGACGAGGTCGCCGCGCGCATAGATGCGCTGGCCCGAACGCAGCGGGCGATCGACGATCATCGTGCCGGGCTGCATAGCCGCGGCATCGGCGGGAGGAATAGCGGAAGTGGAGGCGGAGGCTTCAGCGGCCTGGGCGTGCTCGGGCGCATCCTGTGCGTCCTGCGCGTCATTGCGGTCGGCATCTTTGGCGTCATTTCCGCCACGCGGGCGGCGGCCGTGGCTATCGAGCAGCGGAAGGCCAAAGGCTTGGGCCCACCCGGCCTGTTCGGGGCTGGCAACCACGCCGATCGCGCGGGCGCGCAGCGCGGTCAGGGTCTCCACCAAACGGTCGATGGGCAGGCGCTCGTCTTCCGCCAGGCGGCGCACATCGATGGCGATGACGTCGTTGGAGAAAAACTCCGGCGTGTCGGCAAAGCGTCGCGTGAGTTCGGCGGCCAGGGCGTCCATGTCGGCGGTGCGCGGCGACAGCAGCAGGGCATCGACGGTGCCGCTGCGGATCTCGAACAGCGGCGCTTTCTTCTGGGACATAGAACGGCTACGCGGAAAAATGGGCTCATTCTAACGTTGTTGACGAAGCGCCTTGAATTTTTTGAAGCCGCCGATCGGCCACCCGGCTGAGACGCACAGCCGGCGCCGATCTCCGCATGGCGGGCGCCACGCGCAAATGTCATCCGACGGTCACGGCATCGTCATGCGCGCTTTCGATACTTCTTCGCTCCTGAGCCCCCCGGTCCAGTCTGTTGTCCTCTCGCATTGCGCAAACGGTTCCCCCGGTTTTGCGTGCGCGTCTGCTTGTCATTCGCTTCAGCAGCAATCGCATTCCGCAGTCCGTAGTTCGCATACCAAAAATAGACTTCAGGGAGAAGTTCATGCGAGTCCGACCATTGTGTTCGGCGGCGTTGCCGCTTGCTGTTTTCTTGTCGATGTCGCTGGCTGCCTGTGGTGGCAGCGACGATACTCCGACCACGCCTGCCGGCAGCGCTGCCCCCGCGGGCACCAAGGCCACGCTGGCCGTGCTGGAAACGACCGACCTGCACACCAACGTGCTGTCGTACGACTACTTCAAGCTTGCTGCCGACAATTCGCTCGGCTTCGAGCGCGTGGCGACGCTCATCAATCAGGCGCGCACGCAATTCCCGAATACGCTGCTGCTGGACAACGGCGACACCATCCAGGGCACCGCGCTGTCGGATTACCAGGCCATGGTGAGCCCCATCACCTGCGACCAGACGCTGGCGATCTACAAGGTAATGAACGCCGCCAAGTACGACGGCGGCGGTATCGGGAACCACGAGTTCAACTATGGCCTGCCGTATCTGTCGCAGGTCACGGGCAATACGTTCAACGTCGATGGCCTGCCCGACCCGGCCACGCAGCAGAAATGCGCGGGCCCGGCCTTCCCGCAGGTGCTGGCCAACGTGATGAGCGCAAAGTCCAATGCGCCGTTTTTCCAGCCGTACACGATCATCACCAAGACGGTGACCGCCACGGCGCCGGACGGCAGCACGATCAGCGCGCCGGTCAAGGTCGGCATCATCAGCTTTACGCCGCCCACCATCACGAGCTGGGACAAGCGCTGGCTCGACGGCAAGGTCTACACCGTCGGCATCAAGGAAACGGCGGCCAAGTACATCCCGGAAATGCGCGCGAAGGGCGCCGACCTTGTGGTCGCGATTTCGCACGGCGGGCTGGATAACTCGACGTATTCGCCGACGATGGAAAACGGCAGCTGGTGGCTGTCCACCGTGCCGGGCATCGACGCCATGTTGATCGGCCACTCGCACCAGCTCTTCCCGGATGCAAAGAGCACGGTCAGCCAGTTCAACCTGCCGGGTGTGGACAAGGTGGCCGGCACCGTGAACGGCGTGCCGACTGTAATGGCCAACTACTGGGGCAAGCACCTGGGTGTGATCAAGCTGGGCCTGACGTTCAACGGCACGAACTGGGCCGTGGACAAGACGCAGACCACGGTGGAAGCGCGCTCGATTCAGAACGCCGACAAGACGTACGTAGCGGCCGACCCGACGGTCTCGGCCGCCATCGCCACCGAACACCAGGCGACGATCAACTACGTGAAGACGCCGGTGGGCAGCACCGACTTCAACATGAGCACGTACTTTGCCGACGTGGGCGATCCGGGTGCGATCGAGATCGTGAACCAGGCACAGGCTGACTACGTGTCGGCGTACGTTCAGGCGAACCTGCCGCAGTACGCGTCGCTGCCGGTGCTGTCGGTGAGCGCGCCGTTCAAGAGCGGCTTTGGTGGCGGTACGGATTTCACCGATGTGGCGGCCGGCCCGCTGGCGATCAACAACGCGGCCGACCTGTATCTGTACCCGAACACGGTCTACGCCGTGAAGGTGGCGGGCTCCGACATCAAGAACTGGCTGGAAACGGCAGCCAAGCGCTTCAACACCATCGACCCGACGCAGGCGACGGTGCAGAAGCTGGTGAGCACGTTCCCGGGCTACAACTTCGACATGTTCACCACGCCGGACCTGACGTATGAGATTGACGTCACGCAACCGGTCGGCAGCCGCATCAAGAACCTGATGTACAAGGGCGTGGCGCTCGACCCGGCAGCGCAGTTCATCGTGGCGACCAACAACTACCGTGCAAGCGGCGGCGGCAACTTCCCGGGCCTGGACGGCAGCAAGACGATCTATGCGTCGCCCGATGCCAACCGCGACGTGCTGATCAGCTACATCAAGAAGATCGGCAGCGTGAAGCGGGCGACGAACGGCTCGCAGCGCAGCTGGCGCTTCACGAAGCTGGCGAGCTCGGTGGCGCAGGTGCAGTTCACGTCTGCGCCCAACAAGCTGGCCAGCGCCACGGCCGCCGGCATCACCAACGTCACACAGGTGGCTGCGGATGACGGTTCGGGCAAGGGCTTGGCGGTGTACCAGATCGACCTGACGCAGTAAGCAGGAGCCGACGATGCCATCTCTTCGTTCCGCATGGGCGGGTGCACCGGCCATGGAATCTCCGCGACAATCGGTGCCGATGCTCACCGTGGCCGCGGCGCTGGCGATCATCGTGGCGGCAGGCGGTTGGCTGTCGCATGCGCGCCAGGCACCCGCCGTCGATGCCACGCAGCTGGAATCGTGGCGCGCAATGGTCGTGCAAGCGATGGAGCCCGAGGCGCTGCAGCAATTGTGTCAGCGCGCACGCAGCGGCTCCGTGCCGGCGCAGTCAGCGTTGGGCGAAGCCTTGCTCAGCGCGCACGACGGCGCCTTGCGGAACGAAGGGATGCGCTGGCTTGAAACCGCTGCATCGAGCGACCCACGTGCGCAGTTATCGCTGGGCAAGGCGCTGCTGCTCGGTACCGGCGGTGTGGAACGCGACTACCCGCGCGCGCTGCGCCTGCTGCGTCAATCCGCTGACAAGGGCGACGCGGCAGCCGCGTATTACCTCGGTGTGATGTATCGCAGCGGCTACGGAACGCCCATCGACACGACGCAGGCTGCGCACTGGTTTGATCGTGCGGCGCGCCACGAGATTCCGGCAGCGATGTTCATGCTGGCCAATGCGTATCGTGACGGCGATGGCGTGCCGCGTGACGAAGCCCGCGCGCTTGCGCTGTACCAGGACGCGGCTGAACACGAATTGCCCGAAGCCGTGCAGGTCCTGGCGATGGCGTACCAGAACGGCGAACTCGGTCTCAAGCGCGACGATGCTGCGTATCACCAGCAGTGGATTGAGACGGCACATGCGCTGAAGCATCCGGCGCTCGCGCCGTGATACGGCGTTCTCTTCAGTAAAGCCCGCGGGTCTGGGCGTGCAGGCGCACCAGACCCAGCAGGGCATCAATCTGCGGCGTCGGCACGCTCACATGCTGACCGATCTCCCGCACCGACGCCACCAGCGCATCGACCTCCAGCGGGCCGCGTCCGGCCTCTGCATCCTGCAGCATCGACGTCTTGAACGCGCCGAGTTGACGCGTCACCGCGCTGCGTTCTTCGCCGCTCTGCTCGATCGGGCAGCCGATGCGTGCACCAATTGCTTTGGCCTCTTCCATGACGCCGAGGCAAAACGCGCTGACCAGTGGATCATCGAGAATGCGATCGCACGTCGCGCCCGTGAGCACCGACACCGGGTTCATCGTCATGTTGCCCCACAGCTTGAACCAGATATCGCGTTGAATGGCTTCGCTGCGTTCGATCTGCAAACCAGCGCGTTCAAAGAGCGCACCGAGTGCATCCAGGCGTGATGAGGTGCCGCCTGCGGGTTCGCCAAGAATCAATCGCTTACCGAACCCATGACGTACGTGTCCTGGTGCCGCCGTTGAACACGTCAGATGCACCACGCAACCCAGTACGTTCTTCGTTGGAATGGCCTGCGCAATGCGTCCGTGTGGATCCACCGATTGCAGGCACAGGCCTTCCAGCGGCCCGTGCCGATCAAAGAACCACCATGGGACGCCGTTCATCGCCACCACCACACAGGTCTCGGGGCCGATGAGCGGAGCAATGCCTTGCGCCACGCTTTCCATGGCGGGAGCTTTTACAGCAACGATCACGACGTCCTGCACACCGAACGCGCGCGCGTCGTCACTCGCGTGCACCGGCACAGACCGTGTATTGCCTTCTTCGGTCAGGCGCAGTCCTTCGGCTCGCAATGCCTGAAGCGTCGCACCGCGTGCCAGCACGTTGACCGGTTGATCTGCCAGCGCGAGCTTCGCGCCAAGATAGCCGCCGACAGCGCCGGCGCCCACGATGCAAATGCGTGTCATGTGATCAGGTTCGGAAAGAAGGATCGATGCGGTCGATGGTGCGCGTCAGTGCTGCGAACACATCTTCGCCTGCGCCAAAGTTTGGGTTGAACTGCAGCGAATCGCGCGTGCAGTTGCGCGCAATCGCTTCGGGAATCTCCAACACCGGGCCCATCGATGTTGAGGCGAGCTGGATCTCGCATGCGCGGTTGAGCAGCCACAGCACCGCAAACGCCCGCGCAATCGAATCGCCCCAAGCCAGCAGCCCGTGGTTGCGCAAGATGACCGCGGGCTTGTCACCGATGTTCCTGACCAGGCGCGGCCCTTCATCGGCATGCACGGTGATGCCCTCGAAGTCGTGATACGCGACCTTGCCGTGCAACTGCGCCGCATAGAAATTGCTGATCGACAGACCATCGCGCGCGCAGGCGACGGCCATGCCGGCGGTCGTGTGGGTGTGCATCACGCAATGCGCACCCGGAATACCCGCGTGAATGGCGGCATGCACGGTAAAGCCGGCCGGGTTGACGGGCCAGTCCGGCTGACCCGGCGCGCGCTGCGCATTGCCCTGCAGGTCGATCTTCACGAGGTTCGACGCGCAAACCTCGGCATACGTCAGGCCGAACGGGTTGATGAGGAAATGCGGGCCGCCATCGTCGGCGCTGCCATCTTCGGGTGGCAGGCGCAGCGTGATGTGGTTGTAGATGAGTTCGGTCCAGCCCAGCTGCGCAAAGATGCGATAGCACGCCGCCAGCTTCACGCGCGCCCCCCATTCTCTTGGGCCGCACCAGGTCGGGCGATGGGCCTGGATGTCCGAACCGGAATCGGGCGAAAGCGAAAACACCGTCATGACCTGTCTCCTGATCGCAGGGGCCATGCGCCGGTCGTGTTGCCGGCGCTTAAGTGATTCACATGTTAATGAATTTGCGTCGGGCGTCAAACCACGTTACATCTGCCGTCTGCTAGGGCAACTGGTTGCGCAGGATCACCAGCCACTGCATGACCGAATTGGTATAAGGATCGAGTTGATTGGCGTTATTCAGCTCGGTAATGCTCATCGATGCGGATTGCTGCACGTTACCGCCAATCGATTTCACCTCATGGCGCACCGGGTCCACCTCGACGACGAGGTCGCAGTGCATGGGCGTTCTGCCGGCCTGGATCTCCGCCGGATCCGTCATGAAGCGATCGGCGCCGCGTGCGGTGCAGATGAGGTCGCCCGGACGCGGCACGGCCGGTGTGCGCTCAAGGACAAAGGCGGGATGCTTGAGCAGATGATCGCGCGCGTCGGTCACATATTCCGCATGCGTGGCGCCGGTCAGGAATTGATCGTTCTGCAGGCCGGCCTTGCGCATGATCCACGAGATGAACACCGCAGACCACGCCCAGCCGCCGGTGGTCAACTGCTGGCAGGTCGGTGTCTTGCCGACGATGCCCCAGTAGCGCTTGGCCAGCATGCAGCCGCGCGCGGTGGCTTCACCGCCGGTGCCGTCCGGATAGCGCAGGCAGGGCGTTGGGGGCGGCACTGCAGGCGTGGCAACCGCATTGGGCAGCGGCATGTCGGTACCGCTTTCTTCATCCGACGGGGCAGGCGTGGGGTCTTCGGGTGTCAGCCAACGGCCATGCGGCTGGTCGGGAAGACCACCACCGGCCACGCAATACGTGTCGTCACGCCCCACACGCACCACTTGGCGCCCCCACCGATCCCATTCGGTCAGGGCAATCTCGATCATCTTTTCGCGCGGCGTGGCACCTGGGCGGGTCTGTACGACTTCGTTGTCAGGCAGCGGTTCGGCTTGCGGGCGCGCAGGCGGCGTCGCGCAACCGGTAAGCCAGAGAGCGGGAGCGACCAGGACGATCGACAGGGCAATGCGCAGAGCTAGCGAATTGCGCAGGAAAGAGCGGGGCATGAAAGAGGGGGGAAGGGATGGCCTGACGAGGAGACAGGCCTTCCGACGTGGTATGCCAATGCGGCGGTCGATTCACGCATGCAATCGCATGCCACGTCGTTGGCGCTAACCAGCCCGGCTGGTCACGCCAGGGTCGTCATTGCCTTAGGCGTTGACAGCGTCCTTGAACTTCTGGCCGGCCTTGAACTTGACCGTCTTGGCCGCTTCGACCTTGATTTCTTCGCCGGTGCGCGGGTTGCGGGCCATACGCTCGGCACGCTCACCTTGGCTGAAGGTACCAAAGCCGATGAGGCTGACCGCATCGCCCTTGCCAACGGATTCCATGATGGCTTGCAGCGTCACGTTCAGTGCCTGCTCTGCCTTGGCCTTGGTCAGACCGTCTACGCCGCTGGCGATGGCGTCGATCAGTTCGGTTTTCGTCATTGCTTGACTCCCTTCAAGAGTAGATAAAACACACAACAGAGCGTCCGGGGGATGGCTCCAAGGGCGACATGATACCGGCATGCGAACAGCGCCGGCACGTGAGCTTTGTAACCGCGCCTGGCATCCGGGTTCCGCAAACCCGCATGGGGCCTACGTTGCGAGGCGATCCCATCACATCAATGTTGACGATTGATGTCCTGGTTTGCCGTTGGCTTGTCTGCTCGTAGATAGGTTCGACGCAAGTCGATCGGTTGGTTTACCTTTTTTCTTATGTATACAGATAGTAGTAGTAGATAACGGTGGATAGTTTCTGTGGATAAGTGGAAAAAGCGCTTTATGTTCAAGCACTTGTTGCACGCAAAACCGAGGGTACCGCGTGTGTCCTCAGGTGGATAGCTTGCTGATTTTTCCGACCGCCCGACTGGCAGCCCGTCACTTGTGCCCACACCGTCGACAGGGCAGTCACAGACAGCCAACAGCCTTTGCCGGTAGTTATCCACAGCTGCAGGCCGGGTTATCCACATTGGTGGGACGACATGGGGTTGCGGCACGTGTCGAGAAGCCGTGCTTTTGGTGTAGGCTCACGGCTTCGTTGATCGACGTTCTTGTTTCGCTTTACCGCGCCATTTCCTCATGACACGCACGTCCCCTGATACCGCACCGGCTCTGGCTGAGTCCTCGCCCACGCCGGAAGCTCCGGCCAAACTGCGCCGCCGCGATCGCATTGAGGTGCGTGAATCTGGTGTGCACGGACGTGGTGTCTATGCTGTGGTCGCGATCGCACGCGGCAAGAAGATCATCGAATACAAGGGCGAGCACATAACGTGGAAGGAGGCACTGCGCCGCCATCCGCATGACCCGTCCGATCCGAATCACACGTTCTACTTCAGCCTGGAAGACGGCAGCGTGATCGACGCCAAGTTCAGCGGCAACCGCGCGCGCTGGATCAACCACGCCTGCAAGCCGAACTGCGAAGCGCGGGAAGAGGATGGTCGCGTGTTCATTCATGCGCTGCGCCATATCGAACCTGGCGAAGAGCTGTTCTACGACTACGGCCTCGTCATCGAAGGTCGGCAGACCAAGGCACTGAAGGAACAGTTTGCTTGCCGCTGCGGCGCGAAGAGGTGCCGCGGCACGATGCTGGCGCCGCCCGCGAAGACCAAGAAGAAGTAAGCCGAAGGTCCGCCGTTCAGACGGACTCGCTTGCCAGCGGCAGGCGCAACACGAAGCGCATCACGCGGGTGCCGTCGCGCGCAATCGCATCATCGATGGCGACGGTGCCGCCGTGCAGACGGACGATGTCGTGCACGATGGCCAGGCCCAGACCGCTGCCTTGCGGCTGTCCCGGGCGGTGATCCGCATCCCCTCGGAAGAAACGCTGGAATACTTCACCGCGCCGCTCGGGTGGAATGCCCGGGCCATTGTCTTCCACACTGACGACCCCCCACCACTGGGACGTCGCGTCGGCCTCCATGCCGGCGCGCAAGGTCACGCGTCCGCCGGCCGGCACGTATTTGATGGCGTTGTCGAGCAGGTTGTTGATGGCTTCGCGCAGGAGCAGCACGTTGGCCAGCACCGGGGCCTGCAACGAACCCGGCGACGTGGCTTCCTGCGGCCAGGCCTCGAAGCCCAGGTCCAGCCCGCGTGCAAGCGCGCGCGGCACCCACTCGGCGCCGGTATCGAACGCTAGCGAGACGAGATCGACGCGCATCGGCGTGCCCAGTTGGTCCAGCGTCATACCTGGCTCGGCACGCGCCAGCGTGAGCAACTGGTTCGATAGACGCACCGCGCGGTTGGCACCCGATTGCAGCTCGAGCAGCGCGGGGCGGGCGTCGTCCAATGTCTTGGCGTCGACAGCGCGATCGGCGTGCAGCTTCAACGCGGTCAGCGGCGTGCGGAGTTGATGTGCCGCGTCTGCGATGAACGTGCGCTGCGCTTCGAGTGCGTCGCGCAGCCGGGCGAGTAGCGCGTTCATCGCATTGATGAGCGGTTGCAGTTCGGCTGGCACGTGTTCTGCTAATTCCGGCGGCAGCGGCGTCACTGATCGAGCGCTCTGCTTGTTGAGTGTGTCGGCCAGCGTCTGCAACGGCTGCAGCTCTTCCTTGAGCACGAGTGAAAGAATCAGCCCGCCAATCGCCAGCAGCACGATCAATGGAATCGACACCGACAGCAGCACTTCCTTGGCGGCCGTATCGCGATGGTCCAGCAGCTCCGCCACTTCCACGACGATGCCGCCTTCGGCCTGCATGGCATCGGGCGGGTTGGACGGATTGAACGCCGGTGCCGTCTGCGCCTGCGTGGGCGCGAGCGCGGGGCGCGTAACGTCGTCTTCGGGGTCGGGCGGCGCAGGCTGGCGCGGCGAGCGCGGCTTGGGCACCTCCGCGCTCACACCCGGAACGAGCAGATGGACGGCGCGTACCTGCTTGCCGTCGATCCAGCTGTAGAACACGCGCGCCTCGCCAATGCGAACCTGGCCTGAGCCATAGCCGAGCGGCGTGTCGCGCCCGACCAGTGTGCCTGCTGGGCCGGAAATGCGCCAGTAGATGCGGTCTTCGCCGCTGTTCTGGACGAGTGTTTGGGCGGTCAGTGCGATGTCGTAGAGCTTGGCCGCCGGCACATGCGGACCGGCGATGCGCAATTGCTCGGCCAGCGTGTTCGCCACCCCCACCAATGCGCGATCGAACACCTGCGCGGTGTAGTGCGCCGCCAGCCAGTACGACAGCGCACCGGTTCCCACAATCAGGCCAAACAGCGGTGTCGCCAGCGCACGCAACAGATGCAGGCGCAGGCTGACGGCACCGTTGCCACCCTTGGCCGGAGGTGCTGAAGCCGACGACGAGGCGGGACGGTGGCGCTTGAACATGGACGAGAACTACGCCGCGGCGCGTGCCTGCAACAAATAGCCGAAGCCGCGCACCGTGACGATCTCGGCCTCGGAATGCTCGATCTTGCGGCGCACCCGATGCACATAGACTTCGATGGCCGTGTCGCCCACCACGTCGTGGCTGGCTTCGCCGATGGCGTGGCCAAAGCTCGCAAGGTGGTCCTGCAACTGCACCTTGCTGACCACGCGGCCCTGGCGCAGCATCAGCAACTCCAGCACGGCAAATTCGCGCGGCGACAGTTCCAGCGGGGCGGCGTCGACAAAGATGCGCCGCTCCACTCCGCTCATGCGCAGCCGTCCGACCAGGATGTCAGGGCGCGCGGCGGGTTCGGTCGGATCACCGCGACGGCGGAGCAATGCGCCCACGCGGGCCACGAGTTCGAGCATCTCGAACGGCTTGAGCAGGTAATCATCCGCGCCCGCGTTCAGGCCGTTCACCTTGTCGAGCAGGCCGTCGCGGGCGGTCAGGATCAGCACGGGTGTCACGCGATCGCGCGCACGAAACTGCGACAGCAGCGTCATGCCGTCGATACCGGGCAGCCCAAGATCGAGGATCACCAGGTCGTGTGTCTGCCTGGCAAGTTGTTCAGTGGCGAAGACACCGTCGTGCACGACCTGCACACGATGCCCGGCTTGCGTGAGTCCGGCATGGATGCCGCTGGCGATGGCGCGGTCGTCTTCAATCAGCAGGATGCGCATTGACTCGATCCGGAGTGCGGGGCGGAAAAGGACAACAAGGGCGAAATCGTGGCGATCGGCATCATTTGGCAGCGCTACAATGCGCGGATGACCGATGCCCTGCTCAACATCACCGATCTGGAGGCCGCCATCAATTTCTGGCGTGCCCGTTCGCCCGCCGAAGGCGAAGAACTGCGGCTGTGTGCCGAGGCGTCGGCGCTGGCCAAGCCGTATGCGCTGATGATTGTACAAGGCGCCACCCGCATCGCCCCTGAGCAATTGGGCGACAAGGCGCGGGCGGCGTATGAGGCGTGGCGCGCAGCCACACAGGGCTGAGCGCCAGCATTGCGGTGATTACTTCGCGCCTGTGCCTTTTGCGGCCTGCTCGATAAAGCGTGCGAGATCGGCGTCACGGTGCGTGAGCCCGTTCGCATCGTGTGTGGACAAGGTGATGTCCACGCGATTCCAGACGTTGAACCACTCCGGGTGGTGATTCATCTGCTCGGCTTTGATCGCCACGCGCGTCATGAAACCGAACGCGGCGTTGAAGTCGGCAAAGGTGAAGGTCTTCTGGATGGCATCGCGCTCGCTCTGCAGCGTCCAGCCGGGCACTTCGGCAAAAAGGGCCTTGCGTTGGTCTTCGTTCAGGGTCGGCATCATGATGGGTGCGAAGTTCTGTCTTGAATGCGCGCAGTATAGTCAGCGCGCAACGATCTGCGCTCAGATGTCCGCCGTGTTTGCCCAACCTTCGCGGTTTCCGACGTTCAGCACCACATCGCCTTCCACCACATCACCCGCACCGATGGTCGGCAGCGCGGCGAGTTCTTGATAGAGCGGCGTGAAGTCCGGGCGTGTGGCATCGAACAGTTGCTCGAAGCTGTCGATCGTGAAGTAGGTCTTCTGGAACGTGTCGATCCGGTAGCGCGTGCGCATGATGCGGCGCACGTCGAAACCGATGCGGTTCGGGCTCGCCGAATCCAGCGCGTACACCGATTCACTCTTGCTCGACACGATGCCCGCGCCGTAGATGCGCAGGCCGGCCGGCGTGCGGATCAGGCCGAATTCCACTGTGTACCAGTACAGGCGCGCCAGCATGTCGAGCTGGCCCAGGCGCGCGGCCTTCAGGCCACCCTTGCCGTAGGCTTCCATGTAGTCGGCAAAGATCGGGTTAATCAGCAGCGGCACGTGGCCGAAGATGTCGTGGAAGCAATCCGGCTCTTGCAGGTAATCGAGCTGATCGGGGCGGCGCATCCACCAGCTTGCAGGGAAGCGGCGGTTGGCGAGGTGATCGAAGAACACTTCGTCGGGCACCAGGCCCGGCACCGCGACGATCTGCCAGCCGGTGGCGCGCATCAGCGTTTCGTTGAGCTGGTCGAAGGACGGCACGGCATCGCGGCTCATGCCCAGCGTCGACAGGCCTTGCAGGAATTCATCACAGACACGGCCCGGCAACAGCGCTTCCTGCCGGTCGTACAGCGTGCGCCACGTTGCGTGATCGGCAGCGGTGTAGCGGTGCACCGGCTGCTGCATGGTGAAATCAGCGCGCAGTGTCTGGCCGTCCAGGCCTTCGGCAAATTGTTCACGCAGCTTATCGGTCAGGGTGCCGTTGAAGCCGGCCGGGGCGGCGTTTTGCGCTGCATCGGGGGCGGTGGTTGCGATGGCCATTTGTAATGTCGATCTCGTGCAATCAGAGTCCGGCCAGTGTATGGGCGGGGCCACGCGGGTTGCCCGCAAAACGGCGATCCATTGCGCCTAGTTTGCGGAAATCATGCAGAATGCCGCTTGTAAACGCAGGAGACGTGCATGATTTCGCTTGATACCTTCGATCTGGCTCTGCTGGCGGCCCTTCAGCGCGATGGCCGTGCGACGCATCAGCAGCTCTCGGAGCAAGTCCACCTGTCGGCCAGCCAAGTCGGGCGGCGCCTGGCGCGGCTTGAATCGGAAGGCGTGATCGAGGGCTACCGGGTGGTGCTCTCGCCGACCGGGCTGGGGCTGGGCGTGACGGTGTTCGCGAGCGTCAAGCTGGCGCACCACGGCGACGCCATCGTCGAACGCTTTCATGAAGAGATCAGCCTGCTCGACGCGGTGCAGGAGTGCTATTCGGTGGCGGGCGACGCCGACTACATGCTGCGCGTGGTGGTGCCCGATCTGCCCGCGCTGTCGGAATTCGTCATGCGCAAGCTGATGCGTGTGCCGGGTGTGGACAATGTACGTTCCAATATCGTACTAACGGCCTTGAAGCGGGATGGCGCGTTGCCGCTATCCCACCTTGGTGGGTAGATTCGCGCCTTGCGCCAGGGTGCGCGGCGTGTCACGCTGCAAGCCGACATCCCTTGCTGATATGAATCGCCTCTCTTGGGCGGGAGACCACGATGGTTGAAGGACACACCACGCATCCGGCGCACGCGCCGGCGCATCTGTCAGGCGGCTACGGCATGCCGGCACGGGTTCGCGCGTGGTGGGTCGCCGCTGCCGTGGCAGGCGTGACCTACGGCGGCATGCTGACCATGGTGGCCGTGGACGTACCGCCCGGCACCCCGCTGGTCGGTCGCATCGTCGCGCAGCCGCTGTGGAAAATGCTCATGGCGTTGCTGCTGGCGCGCGCCGCCTCGCTACACGAGATTCCGCGCGAGCGGCGCTGGCTGATCGGCGCCATGGGGTTCTCCGCGATGGGAGATCTGTGGCTTGCGCTGCCGTGGCTGTCGTTTTCGTTCATGGCCGGCCTGGGCTGCTTCTTGCTGGCGCACTTGTGCTACCTGCGGGTGCTGGTGGGGCTGCGTGGCGTGTCATCGGCCATCCGCATGATCGGTGTCGGCGTGATGATCGGCGTGGCCATCGGCATGCTGCTGTGGTACTGGCCGGGCCTGGGTGAGTTGAAGGGGCCGGTGATCGCCTACATGCTCGTGCTGTCGGCGATGGTGTGCGCGGCATTGCTGGCGCGCCTGCCTGGTCCGCTGACAGCTTGGGGCGCGCTTGCCTTTGCAGCGTCGGATGCGATGATCGGCATCAGCGTGTTCGTCTTTCCGTTCACCGACCATGAGCTGGCCATCTGGTGGAGCTACGCCGCTGCGCAGCTTCTCATCAGTGCGGGATTGCTCACGCGCCGTACGCCGCCCGCGCGCCGCGCCACGGCATAAGGTCTGTCCGACGTTTCTTCCGCTGCGAGAGCCCCATGTTGCAGACCCTCGACGCTGCCACCACGGCGGCCCGCTTGCCGTATGCCGCGTTGGCCGATGCCATCGCGCAGGTGCTGCGCGATGCACGCGCCGGCCGCGCCCAGGCGCCCGCGCGGCTCGTGATGCCCGTGGCGGGCTCCGGCAGTCTGCTGCTGATGCCGGCGTCCAATGACGACATCGCCATCACCAAGATGATCACCGTGCACCCGCACAACCCCGCCCAGGGCTTGGCGGCCATTCACGGCGAGGTGGTGGTGATGAACGCCCGCACCGGCGAACGCCGGTTGATGCTGGATGGCCCGACCGTGACCGCGCACCGAACAGCAGCCGTGTCGTTGCTGGCGGCGCGCTTGCTGGCGCCTGAGCCGGCCGGGGATTTGCTGCTGATCGGCGCCGGTGCCCAAGCGCGCGCGCACCTGGAAGCCTTCCGCTTCGGGCTCGGCACACGACGCGTCACGATCATCGCCCGCACGGCTGACAGCGCGGATGGGTTGGCGGGCTACGCGCGCGCGCTCGGCATGGACGCCACGGCGCTGGCGGGCGGCGACGCTGCGGGCGTGGCAGATGCTGCCCGTGCCGTGCTGCCGCAGGCGCCGCTGGTCGTCACGGCAACACCGTCATCGCAACCGGTACTCCCTGATTTGGGCGATCCTGGCCACCCCGCTGGCTATGCGTGGGGCGCGCATCACTTCATCGCTGCGGTTGGCGCGTTTCGGCCCGACATGGCCGAGCTGCCGCCGCGCCTGTGCGTGCATGCCGCTGCGGTCGATCGGCTGTACGCCGATACGCTGGTCGACCTGGAAGCCGAAGCCGGCGACCTGCTGCAGGCCGGTGTGCCGTGGTCGCGTGTGCGGCCATTACAACAGTGCATCGATATGCCGCCCGACACGCTTACGCAGCCTGCGCCGATATCGCCCGTGGTGTTCAAGAGCGTCGGCAGTGCCCTGTGGGATCTGGCCGCCTGCGTGCTGGCGCTATCCAAATCCAGAACTGTTTAAAAACCTAGCATGTGCTCAAGACGCCCGCCCCAGGCGGATGTCAGGCACCGCTTGTAACAGAAAACCTCTAGAAAAAGGGTTCTAGCCAAGGCAATCACACGGGATAATGGCCATCCCTTCCGCCTGGGAGGAGACGTAGAGCGCACCGCAACGTATTGATCACGTTTACGTCGGATGCGTCTGACACAGGAGCACATATAGAGATGGCCTATAAAAAAGCACTGGCGGCTGCCGCCGGGATGATCCTCGTCACCGCCGCGCACGCACAAGCTGCCGGCAGCAACATCGTCAGCCTCGGCTGGTTCCGCGTGATGCCGAATAGCTCGAGCGACCCGCTGGTGGTCAAGAGCATCGGCGGTATCCCGGTGAATCAGTCACAGTCCGGCACGGGCGCCAAGATTCAGGAAGCCGATACCGTTGGTCTCGCCTTCACGCATTTCTTTACCGACAACGTTGCCGTTGAACTGGTGGGTGGCATTCCGCCGCGCCACAAGATCGAAGGGACGGGCGCGCTGTCAGGTTACGGCGAAATCGGCTCGGCCAAGCAATGGAGCCCGGCCGTGCTGGCGAAGTGGTACTTCTTCAACGCCGACACCAAGTTCCGTCCGTACGTGGGTCTGGGCCTGAACTACACCTGGTTCTCCGACGAGAAGATCACGAACAGCGCCTTCCAGACGAAGCTGGCTGGCCCGGGCAGCAAGAGCAATGTGTCCACCGACGGTTCGTTGAACCCGGTGCTGAACGTGGGTGCCACGTACGCCATCACCAAGGACTGGTTCGTTGGCCTGTCGGTGTCGTACCTGCCGCTCAAGACCACGGCAACGATCGACAGCACCACGGCGACCGGCGTCCACGTCGTGAGCGAAGCGAAGATCAAGATCAACCCGGTCGTGACCTTCCTGAACGTCGGCTACCGCTTCTAAGCGGCTTCCGCGTCAACAAAAAGGCGTGCCGCTGTGGCACGCCTTTTTTGTTGCCAACGCCCGGCTCAGGCGGAAGATTTGACCGGGTAGCCGGCTTGCTCGATGGCCGCCCTGACTGCATCGGCGCTGGCGCCGCTGGTGACGGCCACGGTCTGCTTGTCCAGATCCACCTGTACATTGGCACTTGCATCGACCTGCTGCACTGCTCGCGTGACAGCCGACACGCAATGGCCGCAGCTCATGCCGGTCACAGAAAAGGTTGTGGAAGACGTTGTCATGGCGTGCTCCTGAAAAGAGGGAAGAGAATCACGGGAGCAGTATGAACCTTCCCATCGTGGGAAGTGCAAGCGTAGAATGAGGGCTTGACCTTACCAAGATGGGAAGGTCTAGGCTGATGCCATCTTCTTCAGAACGGACGCTTCCATGACCGCCGCCAGCCTTGCCGACGTGACCTCCACCGACCTCGATATCAGCGGGATGACGTGCGCGGCTTGTGCGGGCCGGGTCGAACGTGCCTTGCGCGCCGTGCCAGGCGTGACCGAAGCCAGCGTGAATCTCGCGACCGAGCGCGCCCGCGTGCAGGGCGGTGCCGGCAGCGATGCACTGATCGCCGCAGTCTCTGCCGCCGGGTACGAGGCGCGCGTCGCTTCCGATGAAACCGCCGCCTCCGTTGCTGCCGAACCCGACTTCTGGGAAGGTGCCGGCCCCGTGTGGATTGCCGCCGCCCTGTCCGTGCCGCTCGTGTTGCCCATGATCGCAGGGTGGTTCGGCGGCGGCTGGATGCTGCCTGCGTGGGTGCAGTGGCTGCTGGCGACGCCAGTGCAGTTCGTGATTGGCGCGCGTTTCTACAAGGCGGGCTGGAAGGCGCTGCGTGCGCGTGCCGGCAATATGGACCTGCTGGTCGCGCTCGGCACGTCGGCGGCGTATGGGCTGTCGCTGTGGCTGTGGTGGCGCGCCGGTGCGGACGGGATGCACCATGCGCCGCACTTGTACTTCGAAAGCGCCGCCGTGGTCATCACGCTGGTGCGGCTTGGCAAGTGGCTGGAAGTGCGTGCCAAGCGCCAGACCGCGCAGGCCATCCGTGCCCTGCAGGCGCTGCGCCCCGATACCGCTCGCGTGCGCAGCGCCGATGGCATGCTGCGCGATACCCCGGTCGCCCAGGTGCGCGTGGGCGATGTGGTGTCCGTGCGTGCCGGTGAACGCATCCCCGTGGATGCCGTGGTGCTGGAAGGCGCGAGCCACGTCGATGAATCCATGCTGACCGGCGAAAGCCTGCCCGTGCCCAAGCACGAAGGCGACCGCGTGACCGCAGGCGCCATCGCCACCGACGGCGTGCTGCTCGTGCGCACCACGGCCATCGGCGCGGACACGATGCTTTCGCGCATCATCCGCCTTGTGGAAGACGCGCAGGCCGCCAAGCCGCCGATCCAGCAACTGGTCGACCGCGTGAGCGCCATCTTTGTGCCGGCGGTGCTGGTGGCGGCCCTGCTCACGCTGGCCGGTTGGTTCATCGCTGGTGCGGGGTGGGAGACGGCCATCGTCAACGCCGTGGCCGTACTGGTGATTGCCTGCCCGTGTGCGCTCGGCCTTGCCACGCCGTCTGCCATCATGGCCGGCACGGGTGCGGGCGCGCGGCGCGGCATTCTCATTGCCGATGCGCAGGCGCTCGAACGCGCCCAGCAGGTGGATTTCGTGGTCTTCGACAAGACCGGCACGCTCACCGTCGGCCAGCCGCGTGTGACGGCGGTGGAAGCGGCATCCGGCGTCGACACCGACACGCTGCTCGACCAGCTTGCCGCGCTGCAGGCTGAGAACACGCACCCGCTGGCACACGCTACGCGTGAATATGCGATGGAGCGGGGCCGTGCAATCACGCCCGCGCAATCGCCGGAAGTGTTGGCGGGGCGCGGCACGCGCGGCATCGTGAATGGCGCATCGCTGCAACTCGGCAATGCGCGGTGGATGGACGAACTGGGACTGGATCGCGGCGCATTGCAAACGCGTGCCGATGCGCTGGAGGCGCAGGGCAACACCGTCTCGTGGCTTGCGCAGCGTGATGAAGGCGGGGTGCAACTGCGGGGCCTGATTGCGTTTGGCGATGCGCTCAAGCCCGGTGCCAAGGAGGCCGTAGCGGCGCTGCAGACGCGGGGCGTGCGCACCGCGCTCGTGACGGGGGACAACGCCGGCGCCGCGCACAGCGTGGCGCACGCGCTCGGCATCGACGAAGTGGCCGCGCAAGTGCTGCCGCAAGACAAGGCCGCGCGTGTGACGGCTTGGCAGCAGAGCGGCCATGTGGTGGCGATGGTGGGCGATGGCATCAACGATGCGCCCGCGTTGGCGGCGGCCGATGTCGGCATCGCCATGGCCACGGGCACCGATGTGGCGATGCAGGCCGCCGGTATCACACTCATGCGCGGCGAGCCGCGCCTGGTGAGCGATGCGCTGGACCTGTCGCGCCGCACCGTCGCCAAGATTCGCCAGAACCTGTTCTGGGCTTTCATCTATAACGTGGTGGGCATTCCACTGGCGGCATTCGGCTTGCTGAACCCCACGTTTGCCGGCGCGGCAATGGCGTTCTCCAGCGTGAGCGTGGTCACCAATGCGCTGATGCTGCGCCGCTGGCGCGCCACCGGAGACAACGCATGACGCGCACCCATCTCATCGACCCAGGCCCCGTCAACATTGGCGAGGCCGCAAAGGCCAGTGGCGTGTCGGCCAAGATGATCCGCTACTACGAGAGTATCGGCCTGCTGCCGCCCAGTCCGCGCACCGAAGGCAACTACCGCATGTACGACGCGCGGGCGTTGCATGTGCTGCGCTTTATCCACAGGTCGCGCTCTCTGGGTTTCGCGCTGGAGGAGATCCGCACGCTGCTGTCGTTGTGGAACGACCGCGAACGCGCCAGCGCCGATGTGAAAGCTGTCACCCTGCGCCACGTGGCGGATCTCGATGCGCGCATCAGCGAGCTGCAAAGCATGCGCGACACGCTCATGACGCTTGCCAACGCCTGCCACGGCGATGACCGCCCCGATTGCCCGATCCTCCAGAGCGTGGCCGGCGAGGGTGATGAAAGCGGCGGCACCGATGCCTGCTGCCACTGACGGGCCGCACGATTAACGCAGATTGCGACAGGCGGCGTCTATGCCACAATCTGGCAACCCAAGGAGGAGACGCCGATGACGCAAGCCCCCGCTCAGGTCACTGCCCATCCAGCGCTGGAAAGCCGCCAGCGCATGAAGGACGGCACTGAACTGCTGGTCCGCACCTGGTTGCCCGCGCCCGACACCGGCGAGCCGCGCGGCACCGTCATCCTCGTCCATGGCATGGCCGAACACAGCGGCCGCTATCCGCATGTGGCCAAGGTGCTCACCAACCTGGGCTTGCGCGTACGTGCCTTCGACCTGCGGGGCCACGGCAAGAGCGGCGGCCCGCGCATGGCGCTCGACGCGCAAGACAACTACCTCACCGATCTCGCAGAAATCGTCGATGCGGCGGTCGCCGAATGGCACGAGATGCCGTTCGTGCTCGGCCACAGCATGGGCGGATTGATCGTCGCGCGCTTCACCACCGCGCGTATCCGCCCCGTGCGCGGCGTGCTGTTGTCATCGCCCGCACTGCGCGTGAAGTTGCCGCTCGGAACGGGCATCGTGCGGGGGATTCTCTCCGCCATCGCGCCGAGGTTGCCGGTGCCCAATCCCGTTGATCCGGCCAAGCTTTCGCACGATCCGAGCATCGCCATCGCCTATCGGGCAGACACATTGGTGCAAAGCACGATCAGCGCATCATTGCTGGAGTTCATGCTCAATGCGATCACGCAGGCGCAGCAAGACGCGCCGCGCCTGGAAGCGCCGATGCTGCTGATGGCCGGCGGCGCGGATTCGATTGTCGATCCGTCTGGCAGCCGCGACTTTTATGCGAATGCGCCGGAGGATTTGCGCTCGTTGGCGTGGTTTGAATCGGGGTACCACGAGATCTTCAACGAAGCCGAACCGCTGCTTAGCGAGGTATTCGGAAAGATGACGGAGTGGTTGGCTTCGCGGATTTGATTTGAAGTGAGTTGGTTGCACCACAAAAAACAAAAACCAATAACACCAAGGAAAAGAAGCACGGAGACATGGACACCTACGACTACATCATCATCGGCGCAGGCTCCGCAGGCTGCGTCCTCGCCAACCGCCTGACCCGCGACCCCGACGTTTCCGTGCTGCTGCTGGAAGCCGGCGGCAAGGACGATTACCACTGGATCCACATCCCCGTCGGCTATCTGTACTGCATCGGCAACCCGCGCACCGACTGGCTCTATCGCACCCGCGAAGAACCCGGCTTGAACGGCCGCTCGCTCGGCTACCCGCGCGGCCGCGTGCTGGGTGGGTGCTCGTCGATCAACGGCATGATCTACATGCGTGGTCAGCGTGAAGACTACGACGGCTGGGCCGCCATCACCGGTGATGATTCCTGGAGGTGGGACGCCGTGCTGCCGCTGTTCAAGGCCAGCGAGAACTATCACGGCGGCGCGAACGCATGGCACGGCGCAAACGGCGAATGGCGCGTCGAGCCGCAACGCCTGCACTGGCAGGTGCTGGAGACCTTCATCGAGGCGGCCGTACAGGCGGGCATCCCGCGCACGAGTGACTTCAACCGCGGCGACAACTTTGGCGTTGGCTACTTCGAGGTCAACCAGAAGCGCGGCATCCGCTGGAACACGGCCAAGGGCTTTCTGCGCCCGGCCTCGCAGCGTCCGAACCTGACCATCGTGACGGGTGCGCAAGTCCGGGCGCTGACGTTTGACGGCAAGCGCTGCACTGGCGTGACGTATCGCGGGGCCGGGCAGGACTACACGGTGGCCGCGCGCGAAGAGGTGATCCTGTCGGCGGGCGCGATCAACTCGCCGCAATTGCTGGAGCTGGCCGGCATTGGTCAGCCGGAACGTCTGCAGGCGCTCGGCATTCCGGTGCGCCAGGCGCTGCCGGGTGTCGGAGAAAACCTGCAGGACCACCTGCAACTGCGCAGCGTGGTCAAGGTGAACGGCGTGCCCACGCTCAACACGCGCGCCTCAAACTGGTGGGGCAAGGCGCTCATCGGCATGCAATACGCGTTCAACCAGAGCGGGCCGATGAGCATGGCGCCGTCGCAGCTGGGCGTGTTCGCGCGCTCGAACCCGCACGTGTCGCGGCCCGATGTGGAGTACCACGTGCAGCCGCTCTCGCTCGACAAGTTTGGCGATCCGCTGCACGCGTTCAATGCGTTTACCGCGAGCGTGTGCAATCTGCGGCCGACCTCGCGCGGCACGGTGCATGTCACGTCCGCCGACCCGTTTGCCGCGCCGACCATCGCGCCGAACTACTTGTCCACAGAGGAAGACCGCAAGGTCGCGGCCGATTCGCTGCGCCTCACACGCCGCATCGTCGCGCAGCCAGCCTTGGCGCAATACAGGCCCGAGGAGTACCTGCCCGGCGCGGCGTTTCAAACCGACGAGGAACTTGCCCGCGCCGCCGGCGAGATCGGCACGACCATCTTCCACCCGGTCGGCACGTGCCGCATGGGGCGCGCCGATGATGCAAACGCGGTGGTCGACGCGCAGCTGCGCGTGCGCGGGATCGAAGGCCTGCGGGTGGTCGACGCGTCCGTCATGCCGACGATTACGTCGGGCAATACCAACTCGCCGACGATCATGATTGCGGAGAAGGCGAGCGAGATGATCCGTGCCGCGCGCAAGGCCCGAGCCCGCGGTGAGGCCGTCCCGGCCTGACACCAGCTCGCGTGCCGATGACACGGGCATGACACACCGCCCGTGTCCACTGGATGCGCAATCCGCATTGCCCCGATAGGTAACTCTACGTAACCCCCGGGCGTGAGTCGGAAATCCAATACCGGTGCGGGTTTCCGGGGGGTAAGCAGGGTGTAATCGTCTCGGTAAAAACCCCGATGTTTTGCAACGCAACAGCCGTTGACAATCATCCGCACCATAAAAAGGGCGGGAGACCAGAGGGAATCATGGCGCAGGACATCATTCTCGAAACGCGCGGACTGACCAAGGGCTTCAAGGGCTTTACCGCCGTGTCCGACGTCAACCTGCGCGTGCAGCGTGGGTCCATCCATGCGCTCATCGGCCCGAACGGTGCCGGCAAGACGACCTGTTTCAACCTGCTGACCAAATTCCTGGTGCCCACGCGCGGCACGATCCTGTTCAACGGCGTCGATATCACGTCGGAAAAGCCGGCACAGATCGCGCGCCGCGGCGTCATCCGCTCGTTCCAGATCTCCGCCGTGTTTCCGCATCTGACGGTGATGGAAAACGTTCGCGTTGGACTGCAGCGGCAGCTCGGCACGGCGTACGCGTTCTGGCGCAGCGAGCAGTCGCTCAACACGCTGAATTCGCGGGCGATGGAGTTGCTCGAACAGGTGGGCCTGACCGAGTTCGCGCACACTGTGACGGTGGAGCTGCCCTACGGCCGCAAGCGCGCGCTGGAGATTGCCACCACGCTGGCGATGGAGCCCGAGCTGATGCTGCTCGACGAGCCCACGCAGGGCATGGGCCACGAAGACGTGGACCGCGTGACGGAGCTGATCAAGCGCGTCGCACAGGGCCGCACGATCCTGATGGTCGAACACAACATGAACGTGGTCTCGTCCATCGCCGACAAGATCACGGTGCTGCAGCGCGGCCAGATCCTGGCCGAAGGCCCGTACGAAGACGTCTCGAAGAACCCGCAGGTGATGGAAGCCTATATGGGCACCGCCGATGCGGCGCTGGAAGGCCATTGAGGCCGTTGACGCTGTTGAGGCCACTGATCGACGTTGATCGATCACGCGACGCGGCTGCACGCCGCGTATCAAACGTAAGTGAACGCTAGACCCGAACACACGAGAACACTGCATGAGCACGCCCGCGCTCCAGATCAAGGACCTGCACGCCTGGTACGGCGAATCGCACATCCTGCATGGTGTCGACCTGACCGTGAACCGCGGCGAGGTGGTCACGCTGCTCGGCCGCAACGGTGCGGGCCGTACCACCACGCTGCGCGCCATCATGGGCCTGGTGGGCACGCGCAAAGGCTCCATCGTCGTGCATGACGCTGGCGGCCAGGGTGTGGAAACGATCGACCTGCCCACGCACAAGATCGCCCACTGCGGCATCGGGTACTGCCCCGAGGAGCGCGGCATTTTCTCGAGCCTGTCGTGCGAAGAGAACCTGATGCTGCCGCCGGTGCTGAAGGGCCAGGTGGCCAAGACCGGCAATGCCGGTATGAGCATCGACGAGATCTACGAGATGTTCCCCAACCTGGCCGAGCGCCGCCAAAGCCAGGGCACGCGCCTGTCGGGCGGCGAGCAGCAGATGCTGGCGGTCGGGCGCATCCTGCGCACCGGCGCGAACCTGTTGCTGCTCGACGAGATTTCCGAAGGATTGGCGCCGGTGATCGTGCAGGCGCTGGCCCGCATGATCCTGATGCTCAAGAAGCGCGGCTACACGGTGGTGATGGTGGAGCAGAACTTCCGCTTTGCCGCGCCGCTGGCAGACCGGTTTTATGTGATGGAACACGGCCGCATCGTCGAGCGTTTCGAGGCGGCGCAGTTGCAGGACAAGATGCCGGTGCTGCACGAGCTGCTCGGCGTTTAAGAGGTTTTCCCGATCGACTTGCAAGACCCATGCGCCAGCGTGATCCGCGGCGCGCACGACACAGGAGACAAGACCATGACACTCAAGAAGCTGGCTGGTGCATTGATGGCGGTAGGGCTGGGGGCGGCCGCATTCGGCGCGCATGCGCAGGTGAGCGGCGACAAGGTGAAGATCGGCTACATCACCGATCTTTCGGGGCTGTATGCCGACATCGACGGGCAGGGCGGTGTCGAGGCGGTGAAGATGGCGATCGAGGATGCGGGCGGCAAGGTGCTCGGCAAGCCGATCGAACTCGTGACGGCGGACCACCAGAACAAGGCCGACATTGCAGCATCGAAGGCGCGTGAATGGATGGACCAGCAAGGCCTGGACATGCTGCTGGGCGGCACGAACTCTGCCACGGGCCTGGCCATGAACAAGGTGGCTTCCGAGAAGAAGCGCGTGTTTATCGACATCGGTGCGGGCACGGCGCGCCTGACCAACGAAGAGTGCACGCCGTACACGATCCACTATGCGTACGACACCGTGGCACTGGCCAAGGGCACGGGCAGCGCGGTGGTCAAGCAGGGCGGCAAGTCGTGGTTCTTCCTGACCGCCGATTACGCGTTCGGTCACTCGCTGGAGAACGACACCACGGCTGTGGTGAAGGCCAACGGCGGCACGGTGGTGGGTTCGGTCAAGCACCCGCTGTCGGCATCGGACTTCTCGTCGTACCTGCTGCAGGCGCAGTCGTCCAAGGCACAGATCCTGGGCCTGGCCAACGCTGGCGGCGACACGATCAACTCGATCAAGGCAGCCAAGGAATTCGGCATCACCAAGACGATGAAGATCGCAGGCCTGCTGATGTTCATCAACGACGTGCACAGCCTGGGTCTGCAGACGGCCGAAGGCCTGCTGATGACCGACAGCTGGTACTGGGACATGAACGACGCGTCGCGCAAGTTCGCCAACCGCTACTTCATGAAGATGAAGAAGATGCCGAGCAGCCTGCAGGCAGCGGATTACTCGGCGGTGTCGAACTACATCAAGGCCGTGGCCGCTGCTGGCACGGATGATCCGGACAAGGTCATCGCCCAGCTCAAGAAGACCAAGATCGACGACTTCTACACGAAGGGCTATATCCGCCAGGACGGCCGTGCCATCCACGACATGTACCTGCTGCAGGTGAAGACGCCGGCCGAATCGAAGAAGCCGTGGGATTACCTGAAGGTTGTCGCGACGATCCCGGGCGAGCAGGCTTTCACCACGCCCGCCGAGTCCAAGTGCTCGCTGATGAAGAAGTAAAAGCGTAGGCAATCCGGCGCCGCCGTCCGTGTGGGGGGCGGCGCCATCAACGTTGTGTTGGTGTTCTTCCCCTGACCGCGATGGAAATCTTCGGCGTTCCGCTACCGGCCATGCTCAGCCAGCTGCTGCTGGGTCTGGTCAACGGTTCCTTCTATGCGATGTTGAGCCTGGGCCTTGCGGTCATCTTCGGGCTGCTCAACGTCATCAATTTTGCGCACGGCGCGCTGTTCATGCTGGGCGCGGTGCTCACGTGGATGGGCTTCTCGTACCTGGGCGTGCCTTATTGGGCGATGCTCGCGCTCTCGCCGCTGGCGATCGGCTTGCTGGGCGTTGTGATCGAACGCACGCTGCTGCGGTTCATCTACAAGCTCGATCACCTCTATGGCCTGCTGCTCACGTTGGGCGTGACGCTCGTCATCGAAGGCGTGTTCCGCGCCATCTACGGTGTGTCTGGCCTGCCATATGACACGCCCCAACTGCTGCAGGGTGCCACCGACCTCGGCTTCATGATGCTGCCCAACTATCGCGCGTGGGTGGTGGTGGCGTCGCTGGCGGTGTGCTTTGCCACGTGGTTCATGATCGAGAAGACGAAGCTGGGCGCTTACCTGCGCGCCGGCACGGAGAACCCCAAGCTGGTCGAAGCCTTTGGCGTGAACGTGCCGCTGATGGTCACGCTTACCTACGGCTTTGGCGTGGCGCTGGCGGCGTTTGCTGGTGTGCTGGCGGCGCCGGTCATCCAGATCTCGCCGCTGATGGGGCAGAGCATGATCATCACCGTGTTTGCGGTGGTGGTGATTGGCGGCATGGGGTCGATTCTCGGTTCGATCGTCACCGGGCTGGGCCTGGGCGTGATCGAGGGGCTGACCAAGGTGTTTTATCCACAGGCGTCGGCGACCGTGGTGTTCGTGATCATGGTGCTGGTGCTGCTGGTGCGTCCGGCGGGCCTGTTCGGTAAAGAGAAATGAGCGGCGCGGCCAACATGACCAACTCTTCTTCCCTCAAATACGTGCTGTACGGGCTGCTTCTGGTGGCGCTGATTGCCGCGCCGCTGGTGGGCGCGTATCCGGTGTTCGTCGCCAAGCTGCTGTGCTTTGCGCTGTTTGCCTCCGCCTTCAACCTGCTGCTCGGCTACACGGGCCTGCTGTCGTTCGGGCATGCGGCGTTCTTTGGCGGCGCGGGCTACGTGGCCGGCTACATGATGCGCGACCTGCATGTCACGCCGGAGCTTGGCCTGCTGGCGGGCACTGCAGCGGGCGCGTTCATCGGTTTGATCGTCGGCCTGCTCGCCATCCGTCGTCAGGGGATCTACTTCGCGATGATCACACTGGCGCTGGCACAGATGCTGTATTTCTTCTGCCTTCAGGTGCCATTCACCGGCGGCGAAGACGGCCTGCAGGGCGTGCCGCGCGGCAAGCTGTTCGGCGTGCTGGATCTGTCGTCCGACCTCACGCTGTATTACGTCGTGCTCGCTATCGTGGTGCTGGCGTTCCTGCTGATCGTGCGCACGATCCACTCGCCGTTCGGGCAGATCCTCAAGGCCATCAAGGAGAACGAGCCGCGCGCCACGTCCCTCGGCTACGACACCGATCGTTTCAAGCTGCTGGCCTTCGTGCTGTCGGCGGCGCTGACGGGCCTGGCCGGTTCGCTCAAGACGCTGGTGCTCGGCTTCGAGACGCTCACCGACGTGCACTGGTCGATGTCCGGCTCGGTCATCCTGATGACGCTGGTAGGCGGCCTGGGTATCCTGTCTGGCCCGCTGCTGGGTGCGGCGCTCGTGATCGCGCTGGAAAACAAGCTCGGCGACATCGGCAGTTTCCTCGCTGGCGCCACTGGCATCGACGGCTTCAATATCCTTGGCGAATCGGTCACCACGGTCACGGGCGCGATCTTCGTGATCTGTGTGCTGACGTTCCGGCGCGGCATCATGGGCGAAATTGCGGCGCGTGTGCCCTGGCTGCGACGTTGACGCCACAATGCGCGAAGATGCCGGTAAATTTCACCCGAACGGCTGCACTTGGTGCCTCATGCACCGTAAGGGTTTGCTCTAGTTGCTGCATTGCGGTGCATCTTTTACAGTCTCGTTACGGTTTTCGCACGAGATAAATGAGGCGGGAGCGAGGAGACGACAGCACACACCGCATGTACGGTGGAGATGCAAAATAGATAAAGGCCCTGCCAGGCGATCCCCGGCAGGGCCTTTTAGTTTGTGCGGTCTCCTTCCGCGAGGGCGCCGGCCAGCAGTGCCCGCCCCCGGGCGCTGACCGTCACCAGCCGCAGCTCAGGCGGGGATTCGGGCGCGCAGTCGACCAGCCCGTCGATACAGGCATCCTCCCAGATCGACAAGCGCGGGCACGACGTCCGCCACGTTTCCAGCACTTCGGCGTAGGGCCGGGGCCGCTCGGCCAGCGACTGCAGCAATTGCAGGGTGAGGGCGCGGGTCGGGTCTGCCATGGCGGGCTCCGTGGGGTGACGCATCCATTCTGGTTCGCGCAGATTCACAAGAGAAATGCATTCGTTGTCGACGCCTATGCGTGCGCTGCATGACAATGGCGCTTCGCCAGAACTGTCCATGACCCTCTCCACTCGCCTTGCCACGCCTGAAGACCGGCCGCGCCTGCTGGCCGCCGTCGCGTCGACCGCCTCGCCGCTGCAGCTGGCGCATGCCGTCGATACGCTGCTCGCTCATCCGAGCGTGCATCCATGCTTCCTGGTGGAGACGGGTGAGGCGTTGGCCGGCGTGGTGCCGATCACGCTCGTGCCGCATCTGGTGCTGGGCGGTCTGGTGGCGTGGTTGCCGGCTGGCGTGATGCTATTTACCGGTGACATGGCCACGCGTGAGGCCGCCTTGGCGGCCGTCAATGAGTACGCCAGGGCACACGGCATACTCCACGTCCTGCTGCCGCCCGCGGCGCTTTCGGCTGAAGACGCCGCAGCGCTCGGCTTTGTGCCCGACGCGTCGGGCTGCTGGCGGCGCAGCGCACGCCCGTCGCCCAAGTCGCTGGGCTAATCCTTCGTGTTTCGTTTCTCCTGATGGAATTCGCTTTGCTCGCCGTGGCCGGCTTTCTGGCTGGCCTGATCGATGCCGTGGCCGGTGGCGGCGGCCTGGTGCAGATCCCAGCGCTGTTCTCGGCGTATCCGAACATCGCGCCCGCCACGCTCATCGGCACCAACAAAGTCGCGTCGATGTCGGGCACCGCGACGGCGGCGGTGCGCTACGGCCGCACGGTGCGCATCTATTGGGGCGCGACGGCACCGGCGGTGGTCACCGCGTTTATGTTTTCGCTACTGGGCGCGTGGGCGCTCATGCATATTCCCGCCGAACCGCTGCGCCGTGCGCTGCCGTTCGTGCTGGCGGTGCTGCTCGTCTACACGGTGGCCAAGAAGAATCTGGGCGCCGATCACGCCCCGAGCCTCCAGGGCTGGCGCGAGCGGGCGACGGCGTTGCTGGCTGGCGCCGCCATCGGTTTCTACGACGGCGTCTTCGGCCCGGGCACCGGCAGCTTTCTGATGATCGTGTTTGTGCGCGTGTTTGGGTACGACTTTCTGCACGCGTCGGCGTCCACCAAGATCGTGAATCTGGCGACCAACGTGGCGGCCCTGTTACTGTTGGCCGCCAAGGGCCACGTGTGGTGGCAGCTTGGCGTGGTGATGGCAGTCGCCAACGTGGCCGGCAATCAGGTCGGCAGCCACCTCGCGTTGCGGCACGGCAGCCGCTTCGTGCGCAAGGTGTTCATCGTGGTGGTGCTGGCGTTGATTTTGAAGACGGCTTACGACGCGTTCATCCGTTGAGTTGCTTCTCGAGCGCCACGCTGCGCTCGGTAATGACATCGCCCGTGTGCTGCGTGGTCACGGTTTCGATCAGCATGATTCCGCATTCCTCGTCGGCAACCGGAAAATGCCGCACGCCACGCGGTACGACGCAGAAGTCACCGGGGCCGAGATGCACATCGGCGCGGTCCTCGAAGGCGATTTTCAGGTGGCCATAGACCACGAAAAACAGTTCGTCTTCATTCGGGTGGTCGTGCCAGACGAATTCGCCCTTGAGCTTGGCGACCTTGATGTATTGGTCGTTGACTTGGCCGACAATGCGCGGCGACCAATAGTCCGTGACCTGTTCCAGCGCGTGCGTGACCTGTACGGCGTGTCCTGCGAGCATGGTGCGCTCCGATGGGTGGGAAGGCACTGAAGATACGGGCGCCCGCCGCGCATTCCCAACCAAACTTTCTAATCGCGCCGATCACGCGGGCTAATGCGCGGTGCGTTGTCACCTTGTTGCCGCACGGGCTGGCTAGGCTGCAAAGTTCCGCTTTTACCTGCGCAGCATCATGGCCCTGAGTCTTGACGACATCCGCACGCTGTTCGATCGCCACGGCAGCATTGCCTACAGTGGCGAGCCCGTCACCCAACGCGAACATGCGTTGCAGACGGCGGCGCTGGCGGAGGCGGCCGGCGCGCCGGATGCGCTGATCACGGCGGCGTTGCTGCACGACCTCGGTCATTTGCTGAACCTGCAAGGTGAGACCCCCACCGCGCACGGCATCGACGATCAGCACCAGTACGTTGCGCTGCCATTTCTGCGCGCGACGTTTCCGGACGCCGTGCTGGAGCCGATCCGCCTGCACGTGGATGCCAAGCGCTGCCTGTGCGCGATGGACGCGCATTACTACGCACGCCTATCAGCGGATTCGGTACGCAGCCTGGCGCTGCAGGGCGGCGTGTTTTCGACACACGAGGCCGAGGCCTTCATGCAGCGTCCATACGCTGCCGATGCGCTGCAATTGCGCCAGTGGGATGACCTCGCCAAGGTGGCGGGGCAGCGCACGCCTGACCTTGCGCACTTCCTGGCGATGGCCGCGCGGGTTTCAGCGGCAGCCTAGACTGCGTAACGTCGCGCCCACGGCTTCGTCCCACGGCGTGTGCGGTTCGGCGCCGAGTGCCTGCACGAGCTTGGCATTGTCCATGCGCACCGGGTGCTGCCACAGATAACGCATCTCGCGCATCTCGCGCAGCATCTCCGAGAACGGTGTCAGCGCGGGCATCAGCCACCACGGGAATGCGCGCGTCTTGACGGGGTAGCCCACCGCGCGGCCAATCGATGCGGCCATCTGCGTGCCATCGGCATCCCAGTGGCCGTGCATGTGATAGACGGCGAAGTCCGGCAGACGGTCGCCTTGCTCGACAAGACGCAACATCGTTTCGGCCACATCGGGCAAATACGCCCATTGATGACCGATGCCGGCGGCGCCCGGATGCGTAACGGTGCGGACAGGCCTGCCCGGCTTGACCAGCGCGCCGGCAAACCAGGTGTTGCTGGTTTGCGGCCCGAAGAAATCGCCGGCGCGCACGATCAGGCTGCGCACACCGTCGGCGCTGGCGGCCTGCATGCGGCGCTCCAGCTCCGCGCGGATCTTGCCCTTGCGCGTGAGCGGTGCCTGCGGGGTGGTTTCGCGCAGCACGGGAAACGTGTCCGGCGCGAAGTTGTACACCGTGCCCGGCAGCACGATGCGCGCACCCGAGGCGCGGGCGGCGGCGATGGTGTTGTCGATCATCGGCAGCACCAGGCCGGCCCAGTTCTGGTAGCCCGGCGGGTTGACGGCGTGGATGATCAGCTCCGCGCCTTGCGCCGCGCCGACCACGTCTTCGCGCACCATCGCGTCGCCGCGAATCCACTCGAATGCGGTGTTGCGGTTCGTCAGCGCGACCGGATTGCGCTGCAGCGCCCGTACATGCCAGCCGCGCGCCACCAGTCGGCGTGCCACTTCACCGCCAATGCCGCCGGTGGCGCCCAGCACCAATGCGATGCGTTTTGCCTGTTCCATGACCGTGCTCCTGATGTGAGAGAGAGCGTTGCGATGAGGCATTCTGGGCGCAGCTATGCTTCAATGGAATTGTTGATATCAAGCGTGCAGCTATACAAATTTGTATGAGCGGATCAGAACCTGGTTGGGAGTTGTATCGGACGTTTCTTGCCGTCGTGCGAGAAGGATCGCTGTCGGGCGCCGCCCGCGCGCTGGGGCTGACGCAGCCGACGGTGGGGCGGCATGTCGGTGCGCTCGAACGAGCGCTGGGCATGTCGCTCTTCCTCCGAACGCAGCAGGGGCTGAGCCCCACAGAAGCGGCACTATCGCTGCGGCCGTTTGCGGAATCGCTCGAAGCCACGAGCGCCGCCTTGCTGCGCGCCGCTTCCAGCCAGGGCGAGGGCGTGCGCGGCACCGTGCGCATCACTGCCAGCGAGGTGGTGGCGGTGGAAGTGTTGCCGCCCATCCTCGCCGACCTGCACGCCGCCTATCCGGAGCTGACGCTCGAACTGGTGCCCTCCAACCGGATGGAAGACCTGCTGCGCCGCGAGGCGGATATCGCCGTGCGCATGCAGCCACCGAGCCAGGGCGTGCTCGTCGCGCGGCACATCGGCGCGATCGAACTGGGGATATTTGCCCACCGGCGCTATCTGGCGCAGCGCGGCACGCCAAGCACGGTGGAAGAACTCGCGGCCCACACCTTGATCGGCTACGACAAAGAGAATGCGTTCCTGCGCAGCATGCGAGCGCAACTGCCGTGGGTTCAACGCAACCGCTTCGCACTGCGCACCGACAGTGACCTGGCTGCGATTGCCGCCCTGCGTGCAGGCTTTGGCATCGGCTTCTGCCAGATCGGGCTGGTGCGGAACAACGCAGATCTGGTTCGGCTGTTCGGCGATCAGATTTCCATCACGCTCGACACCTGGCTCGCCATGCACGAGGACCTGCGTGACAGCCCGCGCTGCCGCGTGGTGTTTGATGCGCTGGCGACGGGGCTGCTGCGTTACATCAACGGCGATTGATCGATCGCGTTGTCAGCGGCCCTGGCGCAGTGGGTCGAGCAGGCCCTTCAGGCCGTTGTGATCCAGCTCCTGCATCAGCGCGAGCAAGCGGCCGATCTGCCCCGGCGGAAAGCCCTCGCGCGCGAACCAGTTGAGGTAATGGCCCGGCAGGTCGGCAATCAGGCGGCCCTTGTACTTGCCGAAGGGCATCTGCGTGGTGACAAGGCGGTGGAGGTCTTCGGGGTTCATGGGCGCTATTGTGCCGCCGATGCGGGGACGAACGTGGGCACCTGCGCCAGCAAATGCTCCACAAAACCGGAAGGCTTCGGTAACGGCCGCCGATCCTGCCGATACACGAGATGAACCGGTCGCGGCTCGGGTGCATACGCCTGCAGCGCGCGCACGAGGCGCCCGCTTGCCAGGTTTTCGGCGACGAGCACTTCGGGCAGCAGCAGGCCGGCAACGGCCACCGCTGCCGCGCGCAAGCCATGGCCGTCGTAGGCGCCATTCCAACAGGATTTGCGAGGGAGCAAGACAGGAAGATCGTCGTGATTGGTGCCAGCGGCACGCTGGGCCGCGCCGTGGTGGCGGAACTGGAGCAGGGCGGTGCGCACGAAATCATCCGCGTTGGCCACACGCAGGGCGAGCAACAGCTCGACATCACCAATGCCGACAGCGTGGCCGCGCCGTTCGATAGGCTCGGCCAGGTCGACGCGATCGTCTCCACTGCAGGCAACCTCTTCTTCGGGCCGCTGACAAAGATGACGGCGGCGGATTTCAACGTCGGCCTGCAGGACAAGCTGCTCGGGCAGGTGCGCTTGGCGCTTGTGGGCAAGCATTATCTGAACGACGGCGGCTCGATCACGCTCACGACCGGTATCGTGGGGCAGGAGGCGATCGCGCAGGGCGCCAACCCGACCGCGGTGAACGCTGGCGTGGAAGGCTTCGTGCGCGCTGCTGCATGCGAATTGCCGCGCAGTATCCGCATCAACGCCGTAAGCCCGACGGTGCTGACTGAATCGATGGAGGCGTATGGCCCGTTTTTTCCCGGCTTCGAGCCTGTGCCGGCGGCCCGCGCGGCACTGGCTTACCGCCGCAGCGTGGAAGGCGTGCAGAGCGGGCGGGTGTATCGCGTAGGCTGAATCTGCCCAGATCGTGAACACGTTAAGGTTTGGGGTATCTCCCCCCTTGCTCGCGTGGCGTGACTCCTTCTAGACTCGTTCATCCCCGACCCAGCGGTCGGCCAAATCGCAGATCCAGGGCGGGCGCAGACCCGCTTCGCATATCTCAGGAGACGGACGGCATGAAGGTTTCGCGCGCATCCCGCATTGCACTCGCCGCGACGGCACTGTTGGCAGGTACGGCGTTCGCCCAGGTGAAGGTCGGCATCACGGTGTCTGCCACGGGGCCGGCCGCTTCGCTAGGCATTCCGGAAAAGAATACCGTCGCGCTGCTCCCCAAGGAAATCGCCGGCAAGAAAATCGAGTACATCGTGCTCGACGATGCGTCTGACACGACCACGGCCGTCAAGAACACGCGCAAGTTGATCACCGAAGACAAGGTCGACCTGGTGATCGGTTCGACCGTCACGCCGAACTCGCTGGCGATGGTGGATGTGGTGGCCGAGAACCAAACGCCAATGATCACCTTGGCCGCATCAGCGCGGATCATCGAGCCGATGGACGCCAAGCGGGCGTGGGTCTTCAAGACGCCGCAAAACGATTCCCACATGGCGACCGCCATTGCCGAACACATGGCTAACCACGGCGTGAAGACGGTCGCGCTGATCGGTTTTGCCGATGCCTATGGCGATTCGTGGGCGCAGGAGTTCGACAAGGTGGCTGCATTGCGCAAGCTGAAGGTCGTCGCCAATGAGCGCTTTGCTCGGACCGATACGTCGGTGACGGGGCAGGTGCTGAAGATCATGTCAGCCAATCCGGATGCGGTGCTGATCGCAGGCTCGGGTACGCCGGCCGCGTTGCCGGAACGGGCGCTCAAGGAGCGCGGCTACAAGGGCAAGCTGTATCAGACGCACGGCGTGGCGAATGCCGACTTCCTGCGTGTGTGTGGCAAGGACTGCGAAGGCACGTACCTGCCCGCGGGCCCGATCCTGGTTGCCGAGCAACTGCCGGACAGCAACCCGGTAAAGAAGCCGGCGCTGGCGTACAAGACTGCGTATGAGAAGGCCTACGGCGGGCAGGTTTCCACCTTCGGTGGCCACATGTGGGATGCCGGTTTGTTGTTCACGCAGGCGATGCCCGAAGCGCTGAAGAAGGGGCAACCCGGCACGCCGGCGTTCCGCAAGGGGCTGCGCGATGCGATGGAGACGACGACCAACCTGGCCATCTCGCACGGCGTGATGAATATGAATGCGAAGGATCACCTCGGGCTGGATCAGCGGGCGCGGGTGATGGTGGAGATCAAGGACGGGAAGTGGAAGCTGCAGAATTAATGACGTAGCCCACGTCATTGCCCAAAGCAAAACGCACGGTTCGCGCCGTGCGTTTTGCTTTTGGGGCTCAAGCGCTGGCGAGGCTTTTCGGTACTGGCGATGCCGTGGTTGTGGGCAGCGCCGCGACATGGTCGGCGTGCCGATTGGACCGGCGCGCCGTATCGCGGTGGTGGGCAGCGCAGGCTATTTGCAAGCGCACGGCACTCCTGAATCGCTGGACGCACTGCGCGGGCATCGGTGCATCCGATATCGCTTTCCGAGTAGCGGCGCCTTGTATGACTGGGAGTTTGTCGAACCCCGCGGTGGCGCCATTCAGTCGGCCGATGTGACGGGGGCTTCATCGCCAATGATGTGCTGGCGATGGTCGAGGCGGCGAAGCAGGGCATGGGCTTGGCGCACGTGTTGGAAGACCTCGTCACCGAGCATGTGGCGGCCGGCCGCCTGGTTCGAGTGCTCGAGCCGTGGTGTCCGCCGATGTATCGCTTTCATCTCTATTTCCCAGGCACGCCTCGGATGCCGGGCCAGCTGCGCGTCTTCATCGACTTTCTGCGGACGCATTCGGGTCACGATGCCAGAAGGCCAACCCTCGGTGTGTTTCACGTGAAACACAAGCCTGCCCGACAAGCGGTGCATGTTTCACGTGAAACACGAAAAGCGGGGGAATTTCGTCTCGATTACCGCATGGTCGAACTGTGGTGTAGCTGCGCGACTTATAATTCCGCTTCTCCAAATTTTCAATGCCTCCATGCGAGGAGGAAGCCATGCTGTATCCAATTGATTTCGATGTGATCGTGGTGGGCGGCGGACACGCCGGCACCGAGGCCGCCCTGGCGGCGGCGCGCATGGGCTGCCAGACCCTGCTGCTGACGCACAACATCGAGACCTTGGGGCAGATGAGCTGCAATCCGTCCATCGGCGGCATCGGCAAGGGTCACCTGGTCAAGGAAGTGGATGCGCTCGGCGGCGCCATGGCCATTGCGACGGACGAGGGCGGGATCCAGTTCCGTATCCTCAATTCCAGCAAGGGCCCGGCCGTGAGGGCGACTCGCGCGCAGGCAGACCGCGTGCTGTACAAGGCGGCGATCCGTCATCGCCTGGAAAACCAGCCGAACCTGATGCTGTTCCAGCAGGCTGTGGAAGACCTGGTGGTAGAAGGCGATCGCGTAATCGGGGCGGTGACGCAGGTTGGCGTGCAGTTCCGTGCACGTGCCGTGGTACTGACGGCCGGCACGTTCCTCGACGGCAAGATCCACGTCGGGCTAAACAACTACACCGGCGGTCGCGCGGGCGACCCGGCTGCGGTATCGCTGTCGGCGCGTCTGAAGGAATTGAAGCTGCCGCAAGGCCGCCTCAAAACCGGCACGCCGCCGCGCATTGACGGCCGCTCCATCGATTTTTCGGTGCTCGAAGAGCAGCCGGGTGATCTCGATCCGGTGCCGGTGTTCTCGTTCATGGGCCGCGCGGACATGCATCCGCGTCAAGTGCCGTGCTGGGTAACGCACACCAACGAGCGCACGCACGACATCATCCGCGCCGGGCTGGACCGCTCCCCCATGTACACGGGCGTGATCGAAGGGGTGGGGCCACGCTACTGCCCCAGCATCGAAGACAAGATCCATCGCTTCGCCAGCAAGGACAGCCACCAGATCTTCCTGGAACCGGAGGGCTTGGCGACCAACGAGTTTTACCCGAACGGCGTGTCGACCAGCCTGCCGTTTGATGTGCAGCTCGACCTGATCCACTCAATGCGCGGGCTGGAGAATGCCCACATCCTGCGTCCCGGTTACGCCATCGAGTACGACTACTTCGACCCGCGCGGCCTCAAGGCCTCGCTGGAGTCGAAGGCGATTTCCGGCCTGTTCTTCGCTGGCCAGATCAACGGGACGACCGGTTACGAAGAGGCCGCGGCGCAAGGCCTGCTGGCGGGCATCAACGCCGGCCTGCAAGTGCAGGGCAAGGATGCCTGGACGCCGCGCCGCGACCAGGCTTATCTGGGCGTGCTCGTCGACGACCTCATCACCCGGGGCGTGACCGAGCCGTATCGCATGTTCACCAGCCGGGCCGAGTTCCGCCTCAGCCTGCGGGAAGACAACGCCGACATGCGCTTGACCGAAGTCGGCCGCACGCTGGGCGTGGTCGACGATGCTCGCTGGGATGCCTTCAACCGGAAGCGTGACGCTGTTTCACGTGAAACAGAGCGCCTCAAGTCGACTTGGGTGAATCCGGCCACGCTTCCGTTGGAAGACGCTGAGCCGGTCCTGGGCAAAGGCATTGAGCGCGAGTACGCCTTGGCCGACTTGCTGCGCCGGCCTAACGTGACGTACGAAACCCTTATGGGCATGCAGGGCGGCAAGTACGCGCTCGAATCGCCGTTGGCTGAAGACCCGTTGCTGGCCGAGCAGATCCGCGAGCAGGTCGAGATCGGCATCAAATACCACGGCTATATCGCCCGGCAAGCCGATGAAGTGGAGCGCCTCGGTGCGAACGAGAACACCCGTCTGCCGGCCGATTTCGATTATTCGCAAGTGCGCGGTCTGTCGATCGAGGTCCAGCAGAAGCTCGCCAAGCACAAGCCCGAGACCATCGGACAGGCTTCACGTCTCTCCGGCATCACGCCGGCCGCCGTGTCGCTGCTGCTCGTGCACCTCAAGAAGGGCGTGCTACGAGGCCAAGTTGGCCCGCGCGCCAGTTCAGAAGGCGAGGCCGCTTGATGGCGCATGCACTGACAGACGCCCGAGCAGAGCTGGAAGCCGGCGCCCGTGCGCTTGGCTTGTCGCTGGACGACGCGCAGGTCGATCGCCTGCTGGCGTATCAAGGGCTGCTGGCCAAATGGAACCGCGTCTATAACCTGACCGCCATTCGTGATGCCGGCGACATGCTGACGCATCACCTGCTGGATTCGCTGTCGGCGGTGTCGCGCATCGCCGAGCTGGCCCGCCGCGCCCAACCCGACGCACCGCGCGTGCTGGACGTCGGTTCGGGTGGTGGGCTGCCGGGCATTCCGCTGGCCATCGCTTTCCCAGATGTAAGCGTCACGATGGTCGACATCGTGCAGAAGAAGACCGCCTTCCTGACGCAGTGCCGCGCCGAGCTTGGCTTGGCCAATGCCCAATCGCATTGGGGCCATGTAGAAAAACTGGCCGATGCCACCGGCTACGGCGTCATCACGTCACGCGCGTTTGCCGAGTTGGTCGATTTCGTGAATCTGGCCGGGCACCTGCTGGCGCCCGGCGGCCGCACGGTCGCCATGAAGGGCGTGCGCCCGGATGCCGAAATCGAACGCCTGCCCGCCGGCTGGACCGTCGAAGCCATCGAGCGCCTGACCGTGCCGGGGCTGCCGGCTGAGCGTCACCTGGTCATCCTCGCGCCGTCGGCGTGAGCGAACGTTGTAGCGAGCCATTCACCGCAGAGGAGTCATGTCGAATATTTTCGTGATCGCCAACCAGAAGGGTGGGGTCGGCAAGACCACCACCACGGTGAATCTCGCGGCCGGGCTGGCCGCGCAAGGGCAACGCGTGCTGCTGGTCGACCTCGACCCTCAGGGCAATGCTTCGATGGGCTCGGGCATCGACAAGCACACGCTGGAATTCAGCGTCTACCAGGTGCTTGTGGGGCTGGCGACGATTCCGCAGGCGCGCCAGCGCTCGGAGGCAGGGCGCTATGACGTGCTGCCCGCCAACCGCGACCTGGCCGGCGCCGAAGTCGAACTGGTCGATCTGGAACATCGCGAGAACCGCCTCAAGCTTGCGCTCGCCGAAGTGGAAGCCGACTACGACTTTGTCCTCATCGATTGCCCGCCGTCGCTCTCGCTGCTCACGCTCAACGGCCTGTGCGCCGCGCATGGCGTGGTCGTGCCAATGCAGTGCGAGTACTTCGCACTCGAAGGCCTGTCGGATCTGGTCAACACCATCAAGCAGGTGCACGCCAACCTGAACCGCGATCTCAAGGTGATCGGTCTGTTGCGCGTGATGTTTGACCCGCGCGTGACGTTGCAGCAGCAGGTCTCGGCGCAACTCGAATCGCACTTCGGCGACAAGGTGTTCAAGACGGTCATCCCGCGCAATGTGCGTCTGGCCGAAGCGCCGTCGTACGGCATGCCGGGCGTGGCGTTTGACGTGGCATCGAAGGGGGCCAAGGCCTATCTGGATTTCGGCGCCGAGATGATCGCGCGCGTGCGGCAGATGGCCGACACGCCGGCCTGAGCGGTAAGAGGAACAACATGAGCACGATGAAGAAAAAGGGACTGGGCCGCGGCCTCGAAGCGCTGCTCGGCAGTCCAGCCGAGATTGTCGAAGCCGCCAAGCAGGAGGGCGCCCCGACGGTCCTGAAGCTGGAACAGATGCAGCCCGGCAAATATCAGCCGCGCACGCGCATGGACGAAGGCGCGCTGCAGGAGCTCGCCGCCAGCATCCGCGCACAAGGCCTGATGCAGCCGATTCTGGTGCGCAAGGTCGAGTCAGACGGCGCGAAGCCGAAGTACGAAATCATCGCGGGTGAACGCCGCTTCCGCGCTTCGCGCCTCGCCGGCTTGACCGAAGTGCCCGTCCTCGTGAAGGACGTGCCGGATGAATCAGCCGCTGCCATGGCGCTGATCGAGAACATCCAGCGCGAAGATCTCAACCCGCTGGAAGAGGCGCAGGGCATTGCGCGCCTGGTGCGTGAATTCCAGTTCACGCACGAGCAGGCGGCGGAATCGGTAGGGCGTTCGCGCAGCGCGGTGTCGAACCTGCTGCGCTTGTTGAATCTTGCCCAGCCCGTGCAGACCATGCTGATGGCCGGTGACCTCGACATGGGCCATGCCCGCGCACTGCTCGCCGTCGATGGCGCTACGCAGATCACATTGGCCAACCAGATCGTCAACAAGCGCCTGTCGGTGCGCGAGACGGAAAAACTGGTCGCGTTGACGCTCAAGCCATTCGAGCTGAAGTCACTCAAGCAAAAGGGCGGTCACCAAGGTGGTCGTGACGTCGCGCGCCTGGAAGAGGAGTTGGCCGATCAACTGGGCCTGGGTGTGCAGATCAAGCTGGCGGCCAAGGGCCGTGGTCAGTTGACCGTGCAGTTCAGCAGTCTTGACGAGTTCGACGGCTTGCTCGCGCGCCTGCGACCGGACGGCAACGAAGAGGCGGCCTGAGTTTCCCTGCGACAGTTTGACGCACGTATTGCAGCCGTCGTCGTGGCGCCGTGTACGGGCACACTTTGGCACGGAATTGGTGCAATTACTTCGCGCGTCATCGACGCGGCGCTTCGCCAGCACCATCATGGAATCAACGGGGTGCAGCACCATCAGGCGGATTCGGTGCCCCGGCGACAGCACCGTATTGCGCTCGCCGTATGGAACGTGGCCGCACGGAGTGCTGTCGAAGGCGCCCGCACGAGCATTCGCTTGCGCGTTGACTGGCGAACGCCATGTCCCGTAAAATCGTGCGGTTTTAAATCCGCCTGACCCAAAGCGGTGCGGCATGATGAAAGCGCATTCTTCCATGCAGCCAACCGACCGGCAACGGCCCGATTCTTACGCTTCGTTGAAAGCCGCCCGACCCACGTCGGCGCAGGATCCGAAGCGCGACGGTTGGGACGATGAGGAGCAGGCGGAGCCGCCGGTGCATGTGCTCTCGCATGACGAAGCGGTCGCCCTGTTCGGCGAGCAGGCTCTGCAGGCCTCGCGTATCACGCCCTTTTCCATCGTGCTCGGCCAGGTGGCCATCACACTGTTGTGTGCGCTCGGTTGGTATGTCGGCACTTGGTTCGCGGGAGCGGGCGCTGCGTCAGCCGCCGAGGCTGGATTGTCGGCGCTGCTGGGCGGTGGCGTATGCGTGGTGCCTTCGGCATGGTTCGCGATGCGGCTGTCGACGGCCAAGGGGTTCGAATCCATCGCCCGTCTGGTAGTGGGCGAAGCGATCAAGGTGCTTGGCACGGTCGCGCTGCTGGTGATCGTGGTGGTGGTGTTCAAGGGCCTGCATTGGCCGCCCTTGCTGATCACCCTGATCCTGGCGCTCAAGATGTATTGGGTCGGTCTCGCGCTGCGATAGTGCGTTGAATCGGCTCCAGCCCACCACGACATGGCGGGCACACTGGACGTGTTGGTACACGGCAAGGACCTGAGGCAGGAGAAGCCCGGTTCATTGCGCTGACACTCCGCAAGAATAAGGTGGCGTGTTTCAGCCGCGTGCAGTCCGCGATCTCCCGGGGAAACCTGGTTGCATCGGGCGCGAGTCGGAACGGGTCACGAAGAATGTTTCGCAATATTGGACTGAATCATCATGGCAACTGAAGTCGCAGAAGCCGCCGGCCACGCCGCCGAGCACGCTCTTACGCCTTCCGCGTATATCGCGGAGCATTTGCAGAATTTCAACAGCATCGGCGGCAAGCAGGCCTCCGTCGTCGACTTCTCCGTCATCAACTGGGACACGATGTTCTGGTCCGTGTTGATGGGCCTGATCGGCATCATCGTCCTGGGCATTGCCGCACGCCGCGTCACCGCCGGCGTTCCGGGTCGCTTCCAGGCTTTCGTTGAACTCGTTGTCGAGATGGTCGACGATCAGGCCAAGGGCATCATCCACGGCGATCGTTCCTGGATCGCTCCGCTGGCGCTGATGGTCTTCGTGTGGGTTACGCTGATGAACGCGGTCGACCTGATCCCGGTGGACTGGGTCACGGGCGTCAACCACCTGCTCGGTACCTTCGGCGTGCACGTCCCGCACCACCGCGCGGTGGCCACGGCTGACCTGAACGGTACGTTCGGCATGTCGTTCGCTGTGCTGATCCTGATGATCTACTACAGCTTCAAGATCAAGGGCGCCGGCGGCTTTGCACACGAGCTGCTGTCGGCACCGTTCGGCGCCAAGTGGTACCTCGCGCCATTCAACCTGATCCTCAACATCATTGAATTCCTCGCCAAGGCTGTGTCGCTGGGCATGCGGTTGTTCGGCAACATGTACGCGGGCGAACTGGTGTTCCTGCTGATCGCGCTGCTTGGCTCGGTCTGGACGTTCGGTGCTGATACGTCGGCACTGGGTTTCGTGGGTCACGTGGTGGCTGGCGCAGTGTGGGCGATCTTCCACATCCTGATCGTGCTGCTGCAAGCCTTCATCTTCATGATGCTGACGCTGGTGTATATCGGCCAGGCACATGAACACCACTAAGTAGTTGCGGTTCAGGTTCTCCGGTTCCGTTTGATTTTTCCAAGTTCTCAAGTTCTTAGTCTTTCACGTAAAAGGGAGTCATCATGCAAGCATTTCTCGCCAACATCCAAGGTCTGACCGCCATCGGTATCGGCATCATCATTGGCCTGGGTGCTATCGGCGCCTGCCTCGGCATCGCACTGATGGGCGGTAAGTACATCGAAGCCTGCGCACGTCAGCCTGAACTGATGAACCCGCTGCAAACGAAGATGTTCCTGCTGGCTGGCCTGATCGACGCGGCATTCCTGATCGGTGTTGGTGTGGCCATGCTGTTCGCGTTCGCCAACCCGCTGCTGTCGGTCATCAAGTAATTCTTTTCGGTCTGCATGATGCCGGAGGCGGCTAGGGTGAACGCACCGCGTGACCCTCGCCGCTTCGTGCATTGATCCGTAGTCTCAATACCGAAAGGAACACACCATGAACCTGAACGCCACACTCGTCGCGCAGATGGTCGTGTTCTTCATCCTGTGGTGGGTTGTTGCCAAATTCATTTGGCCGCCCCTGGTGAAGGCGCTCGACGAACGCGCGAAGAAAATCGCCGATGGCCTGGCCGCTGCCGATAAGGGCAAGGCCGAGCTGGAGCTGGCCAACAAGCGGGTCGACCAAGCACTGACCGAGGCGCGCAATGAAGGCGCGCAACGCATCGCGGACGCTGAAAAGCGCGCCCAGATGACCGCCGATGAGATCAAGCAAAACGCCCAAGCCGAAGCCGCGCGCATCATCGCGCAAGCCAAGGCCGAAGCCGAGCAGCAAACCGTGCGCGCGCGTGAATCGCTGCGTGACCAGGTTGCTGTTCTGGCCGTCAAGGGTGCCGAGCAGATCCTCAAGCGTGAAGTCAATGCGCAGGTCCACGCCGATCTGCTCAATCAACTCAAGGCTGAGCTGTAATCATGGCAGAACTCGCAACCGTTGCCCGTCCGTACGCAGAGGCGCTGTTCCGCGTGGCGAAGGCCGGCAATCTGGGTGCATGGTCTGAGCTCGTGTCGGAAATGGGGCAAATTGCCGCCGTGCCCGACATGAAGGCAGTCGCCGATGATCCGAAGCTCTCCAAAGCCGATGTGGCGGGGATCTTCCTGTCGGCGCTGAAATCTCCGGTATCGCATGAGGCGAAGGAACTGGTTGGCCTGCTGGTGGCCAACAAGCGCCTGACGCTGTTGCCGGAAATTGCCGCGCAATTCCATGTGCTGCGGAATGCCAGCGAAGGCGCCGCCGACGTCGAGATCACCAGTGCGTTCCCGCTTGAGGGCGCGCCCCTGACCGAACTGGTCGCCACGCTCGAACGCAAGTTCGGCAAGAAGCTGCAGGCTCACGTGAGCGTCGATCCTTCGTTGATCGGCGGCGTGCGTGTGCAGATTGGCGACGAAGTGCTCGACACCTCGGTGCGCGCGCGCCTGACGCAGATGCAGTCTGCGCTGACCGCCGCGTAATGCTGTTTCGCGAGGCGCCGATGCAATCGACGATATCGCGCCCGCAGACAGATTGAAGAATTAGGAGCATTCGATGCAACTGAACCCCTCCGAGATCAGCGACCTGATCAAGACCCGTATCGAGGGCTTGAAGGCTGGCGCTGACGCAAAGAACACCGGCACGGTCATCTCCGTGACGGACGGTATCTGCCGCATTCATGGCCTGTCGGGCGTGATGCAAGGCGAAATGCTGGAATTCCCGGGCAACACGTTCGGCCTCGCGCTGAACCTCGAGCGCGACTCTGTCGGCGCTGTGGTGCTGGGTGAGTACGAGCACATTTCCGAAGGCGACGAAGTCAAGTGCACGGGCCGCATTCTGGAAGTGCCGGTTGGCCCGGAACTGCTGGGCCGCGTGGTCAACGCACTGGGCCAGCCGATCGACGGCAAGGGCCCGATCAACGCCAAGAAGACGGACGTGATCGAAAAGGTCGCTCCGGGCGTGATCGCGCGTCAGTCGGTGAGCCAGCCGGTGCAGACCGGTCTGAAGTCGATCGACGCCATGGTGCCGATCGGCCGTGGGCAGCGTGAGCTGATCATTGGCGACCGCCAGACCGGCAAGACCGCCGTGGCAGTCGACGCCATCATCAACCAGAAGGGCAAGGGCATCTTCTGCGTGTACGTGGCAATCGGCCAGAAGGCTTCGACGATCGCCAACGTGGTGCGCAAGCTCGAAGAGCACGGCGCGCTGGAATACACGATCGTGGTGGCTGCCGCCGCTTCCGATTCGGCTGCCATGCAGTACCTGTCGGCCTACGCCGGCTGCACGATGGGCGAGTACTTCCGCGACCGCGGCGAAGACGCGCTGATCGTGTATGACGATCTGACCAAGCAAGCTTGGGCGTACCGTCAGGTTTCGCTGCTGCTGCGCCGTCCGCCTGGCCGTGAGGCTTACCCGGGCGACGTGTTCTACCTGCACTCGCGTCTGCTGGAGCGTGCTGCGCGTGTGAACGCCGAGCATATCGAGAAGATCACCAACGGTGAAGTCAAGGGCAAGACCGGTTCGCTGACCGCACTGCCCGTGATCGAAACGCAGGCCGGCGACGTGTCCGCGTTCGTGCCGACCAACGTGATCTCGATTACCGACGGCCAGATCTTCCTGGAAACCGACCTGTTCAACGCAGGTGTACGCCCCGCAATCAACGCCGGTATTTCGGTGTCGCGTGTGGGTGGTGCTGCCCAGACCAAGGTCATCAAGAAGCTGTCCGGCGGTATCCGTACCGACCTGGCCCAGTACCGTGAACTGGCTGCGTTCGCGCAGTTTGCTTCCGACCTGGACGAAGCGACCCGCAAGCAGCTCGAGCGCGGCCGCCGCGTGACCGAACTGCTCAAGCAGCCGCAATACCAGCCGCTGCAGGTGTGGCAGCTGGCCGCGTCGCTCTACGCAGCCAACAACGGCTTCCTCGACAACGTGGACGTGAAGGACATCCTGGCGTTTGAAAAGGGCCTGCACGACACGCTGAAGACGAAGTACGCCGACCTCATCAACCGCATCGAAGATACGAAGGATCTGTCGAAGGACGATGAGGCCGCCCTGCGTGCCGCGATCGAGGATTTCAAGAAGTCCGCCGCGTTCTAACCGCGTCATTCCCTGAACTGGTCACGCTTAGCCTGCGTGGCCAGGTCGGAACGGAGAGAGTGAAATGGCCGGAACAAAAGAAATCCGCACCAAGATCAAGAGCGTGCAGAACACGCGCAAGATCACCAAGGCGATGGAAATGGTCGCCGCATCCAAGATGCGCAAGGCGCAGGAACGGATGCGTGCTGCCCGCCCGTACGCCGAGAAGATCCGCAACGTGGCTGCGCACATGGCGCTGGCCAATCCGGAGTACAAGCACCCGTTCATGGTTGCGCGCGACATCAAGCGTGCCGGCCTGATCGTCGTGACGACGGACAAGGGCCTGTGCGGTGGCTTGAACACCAACGTGCTGCGTGCCGTCACCACCCAACTGCGCGATCTGCAGAACAAGGGCGTTGAGACGCAAACCACCGCCATCGGTACCAAGGGCATGCAGTTCCTTGGCCGCGTCGGTGCAAAGGTGGTCTCGAATGTCGTGCATCTGGGCGACACGCCGCATCTGGAAAAGCTGATCGGTGCAATCAAGGTGCAGCTGGACGCGTTCAACGCTGGCCAGATCGATGCCGTGTACCTGGCGTACACCCGCTTCATCAACACGATGAAGCAGGAGCCGGTGGTCGAGCAGCTACTGCCGCTGACCGCCGACAAGCTCGCGCAGAGCGACGCCGAGAAGCAGGCCTACTCGTGGGATTACATCTACGAGCCGGACGCGCAAACGGTGGTCGACGAGCTGCTGATCCGCTATGTCGAGGCGCTGGTGTACCAGGCGGTGGCCGAGAACATGGCCTCCGAGCAATCGGCCCGGATGGTGGCGATGAAGGCGGCTTCGGACAACGCGAAGAACGTGATCGGCGAACTGCAACTGGTCTACAACAAGACCCGTCAGGCAGCGATCACGAAGGAACTGTCCGAGATCGTCAGCGGCGCAGCTGCAGTCTGATAGCCACGGCAAAGAATCAAGTTATTGGAGATACAAATGAGTATCGCAAACGGAAATATCGTGCAGTGCATCGGCGCCGTGGTGGACATTCAGTTCCCGCGCGACGCGATGCCGAAGGTCTACGACGCGCTGGTGCTGGACGACAGCAACGACGCTTCGTTCGCCGAGAAGGGCCTGACCTTCGAAGTGCAACAACAGCTGGGCGACGGCGTGGTGCGTACCATCGCGCTGGGTTCGTCCGACGGTCTGCGTCGCGGCATGCGCGTGGCGACCACCGGTGCGCCGATCTCGGTGCCGGTCGGTCACGGCACGCTGGGCCGCATCATGGACGTGCTGGGTCGTCCGATTGACGAAGCCGGCCCGATCGCCTGCGACGAAAAGCGCGCGATTCACCAGAAGGCCCCGAAGTTCGACGAGCTGTCGCCGTCGGTGGACCTGCTGGAAACCGGCATCAAGGTGATCGACCTGGTCTGCCCGTTCGCCAAGGGCGGTAAGGTGGGTCTGTTTGGTGGCGCCGGCGTCGGCAAGACCGTGAACATGATGGAGCTGATCAACAACATCGCCAAGCAGCACTCGGGCTTGTCGGTGTTTGCTGGCGTGGGCGAGCGTACCCGTGAGGGCAACGACTTCTACCACGAAATGAAGGACTCCAACGTGCTCGACAAGGTGGCCATGGTGTTCGGCCAGATGAACGAGCCGCCGGGCAACCGTCTGCGCGTGGCGCTGACCGGCCTGACGATGGCCGAGCGCTTCCGCGACGAAGGCCGTGACATCCTGTTCTTCGTCGATAACATCTACCGCTACACGCTGGCCGGTACCGAAGTGTCGGCACTGCTGGGCCGTATGCCTTCCGCCGTGGGCTATCAGCCGACGCTGGCTGAAGAAATGGGCAAGCTGCAGGAACGTATCACGTCGACCAAGACTGGCTCGATCACGTCGATCCAGGCCGTGTACGTGCCGGCCGATGACTTGACCGACCCGTCGCCGGCAACGACCTTCCTGCACCTGGACTCGACCGTCGTGCTGTCGCGTGACATCGCTGCACTGGGTATCTACCCCGCAGTGGATCCGCTCGACTCGACGTCGCGCCAGCTCGACCCGCAAGTGGTTGGCCAGGAGCACTACGAAGTCGCCGACCGCGTGAAGAAGACGCTGCAGCGCTACAAGGAACTGCGCGACATCATCGCGATTCTGGGCATGGACGAACTCTCGCCGGAAGACAAGCTGGCTGTGGGCCGCGCCCGTAAGATCCAGCGTTTCCTGTCGCAGCCGTTCCACGTTGCAGAAGTGTTCACGGGCTCGCCGGGCAAGTACGTGCCGCTGAAGGAAACCATCCGCGGCTTCAAGATGCTGGTGGACGGCGAGTGCGATCACCTGCCGGAACAGGCGTTCTACATGGTCGGCTCGATCGACGAAGCCTTCGAGAAGGCCAAGAAGCTCCAGTAAGAGCAACGTCTGGCACCGCGCGTAAGCCGGGGCCAGTACTGGCTTCCTGAATCCCCTTCAGGAAGCCGCTTTTCTGAGCAAAGGAATCGAGATGGCAACCATTCATGTAGACGTCGTCAGCGCTGAGCACGAGATCTTCTCCGGCAATGCCAAGTTCGTGGCGCTGCCTGGTGAAGCCGGCGAGCTGGGCATTCTGCCCGGCCACACGCCGCTGATCACGCGCATCAAGCCGGGCGCCGTGCGCATCGAGAAGGAAGACGGCGGCGAAGAGTTCGTGTTCGTTGCCGGTGGCATTCTCGAAGTGCAGCCCAAGAGGGTGACCGTGCTGGCCGATACCGCAATCCGCGGTCACGACCTGGACGAAGCCAAGGCGAACGAAGCCAAGCGTGCGGCTGAAGAGGCGCTGCAGAATCAAGGCAGCGACCTGGATCTGGCCCGTGCGCAGAGTGAACTGGCCGTGGCCGCTGCGCAGCTTGCAGCGATCGCGCGCCTGCGTCGCAAACGCTAGGGCAAGTGTGTACCGGCCGGTGTCATCGGCCGGCGCAGAGGAAAAGGCAGCCCCGAAAGGGCTGCTTTTTTTTGCCTGAGAACTGGCGCAGTGCCTGCTCAGCGGTGCTCACCTTCGCGCTTCTCATCACCGCGATTGCCTTGCGGATGCGGCTGGGCCTCGTGGTGTTCCTGCCGAGGTGGTTGTGCCTGCTGCTGCGGTTGTGGCGGATGGGCTTCAGGCGGACGCGGTTGAGGCTGCGGTTGTGGCGGGCGCATCTCAACGTGCGGTTGCGGTGCGGGACGCGGGGCTTCCATGTGCGGTTCCGGCCGGCGTTGTTCGGGCTCGGGGCGTGCGCGCATCTGCGGCGGTTCGTTGTGCTGGCGCTCCTGCATGGCCGGTGCCGGGTTACCGTTGAAGCGATTCGGCTCCTGGCCGCCGCGCTGCGGCTGAGGTTGTGGCGCTTGCGCGCCGGCTTGCGGCAGTTGCGGACGCGGTTCGAAGGCGCGGCGCTCTTCTCGCGGTGTACCGGGCGCGCCGTCGCGCAGCGGTGGACGTGTCGTCATGCCCGCCGGGCCTTGTGGCGCCTGTGTAGTCTGCGGTTGTCCCGGGCGGTCCTGCGGCGCGGCGGCACCCGGCAGCGGGCGTGGCCGGTTGATCGCGCCCGGGGCCATCAGACCCTGTGGAGCTGATCCAGGTTGGGCACCATGGGCCGTCTGCGCATTCTGCGGGTTTGGGGAGCCCATCAACCCTTGCGGCCCATTCGGACCGCGTTGTTCCGCCGGTCGGCCAAGCTCGTTACCGGCGCGTGAGGGCCCATTTGGTCCATTGGGCCCACTCGGCGCGGCGCGAGTCAACCGTAGACCCGCTGCCTGTGCAGCGGCTGGCGCGGTCGGCATTCCCGTATCGGCGTGGCCTCGCACTGGCGCAACGCGGGCGCTCACGTTGCCGCCCGTCCATGCCGGGCCAGCGCCCGGGAGCGCACCGCCTTGAGAGCGGAACCGTTCTGCCAATGCATCGTGTCCACCTGCCGGCGCGGCGGGTGCTCGTACTGCAATCGCCTGACGTGCAAACGCCTGCTGCGGCGGCAACTGGTGCGGCCCGCCGTTGGCCGCTGCACCCACCAGGCTGGCACGCACCGGTGCCAGCGCCGGCGTCGACACAAACTGCGCATGCGCCATCTGCGCGCGCAATTGTTCCGGTCGCAGATGCGTCATGGCGGGACCGACCGGCTGGCCGTTGACGAAGGTCTTGGCTGGCACCGCCGTCAGTGCGGCTGGGTTGTTGGCATTGACATAGGTGACGCGGTTCACGTTGCGAACGTTGGTCACGTTGGTGGTGTTGTTGATGATGGTCTTGTTGACCGTGACGTTGTTCACCACCACCGTGCGGTTGATGTTCGTCACGTAGGTCGGGCTGGCCGCATACACCGGGCGATACGCCTCGCCCGGCGCCAGCGGGAACCATGCCACCCCCGGCGAGCCGATCGAGATGTTGATCCCCCAGCTCACTCCACCGCCGCCTCCGCCGCCCACGAAGCCGACGAGCGCTGGCGCATAGACCGGCCGCGGTACCACCGGTCCCGGCACCCAGCACCACGTCGTGCCGACGTACGCCCAACGGCCGTAGTGGAAAGGCGCAAAGCCCCACGGCGCGTCGTCCACCCACGTCCAGCCCCAGGGCGCCACCCAGGCCCAATGGCCCGTGCGATACGGTGCCCAGCCGACGGGCACGGCGCGCGGTACCCACACGGCGCCATAGCCGTCTTCTTCACGCCAGGTGCCGTTGTCGTCGAGGGCCTCGTAGCCGGTCATTTCGCGGCCGACGTAGCGGGCGGAGACCGAAGCGTCTTCGCGTGCATCGCGCGATTCGGCCCAGCGGTCGAAGGCGTCGCGACCTGGGTTGTCGGTGCCGCCGGCCTCGGCGAGGTCCGTGCCGCCGAAGCGGATTTGCTGACCTGCGCCGAGCGGCGTGGAGCGGTCATCGCCGTAGGCCGTGCCCTGACCGTGCCACACGGTGACGGTCGTGCTGGAACCATCGGGGGCGACGTCAAGACGGTATTCGCCCGGTGCCTGCGGCGTGAACGCCAGGTTGGGCGTATCGATCTCGATGGTCTGGTCGGCCGGCAGCGACCGCACGCGAACCGACAGGGCACCTTGCGTGAGCTTCACCTGCGTGTTGCGGTCGTCCAGGTCGACGAGCGTGGCGCCGGTGTTCTGGCCGAGGCGCAACGCTGTGGAGCCGACGTGGAGCTCACTGTGGCTGCCTTGGTCGGACCACAGGCGGTCACCCGTGGTGAGCGGGCGGTTGAGCGAGGCGCCGGCCCAATCATCGGAGCCGGCGGGCGCGAAGCTCACCGTGCCGGAAAAGTCCGACAGTCGCGCCACCCGTGAAGCCGGATCGGCTGCCATCGCGGCCTGCGCACCGCAGACCAGCAGCACGGCGGCAACACCCACCGCGCGCAACACATACGGCAGCCGTACACCGGAAAGGGGGGAACGACGGGAAACCTTGGACATGATGAGCCCTCGTTTTTATAGCGGCCTGTGCCGCGTGGATGTCTCCATTTAACGCGGCAGGCGGCGAGGGGTCGACTTGCCTTTGTAAGAGCGTGTTTCGCGGTAGCAGGCAGCCCCCAGATGTATCGGCTGGATCCAAGGCACTTGCGAGAGGCGGGAAGCTGTCGGGCAGGCGCGCGAATTGCGCACACAAAAAAAAGCGCGCGGGCCGGGGAGCGCCGCGCGGACGGGAAATCCCTTCGAGGGGTCAATTCGAAAGGAGGGGGTAACCTTGCACCGGGGTCTGCGTCCGTGGTCGTCGCCCTGGACGGGGATGGTCATCCGGCGCCTGATATGGCGCACAACAATTGGACACAAACGCTGGGGTGCGACGGCATTGTGGGTGACGGGGTGGCCCCGAGGCGTAACAAAGTGTGTCGGATTGCAATCGAATGCAAGCGCGGTAAAAGCCGCCCTGTGTGAGTCCGAAAGCGCCTGAAGGGCCGGTTCGGGGAACGCCTGCTGCACCTGCACAGTCCCATCGTTCTGCCGCTGAGGCAGACGGGGCTTGGAAAACGGCGAACCAGCGGTGTGTGTCCTAGTCTGGGGTGTCGGGTTGATAGGAGGGAGGCATGCACAGGCATGCGATGCACGATGTGTTGCAGAAGTCGGTGAGGGCGGGCGTTTTTGTTACCTTGATGGGGGCACTTGGCGGGTTGGGCAGCGCACAGGCCGGAACAGAAGCGGTCTTCGCTGCGCCTGCAGCACCCGCGAGTGCGCCGCCCGCCTCGGCACCTGTTGCTTCTGCGCCAACTGTCGCCCTTGCAAAAACGAAAGAGCAGCACGAGCGCCTGGCGGGTAGTTTCTGGCAGGGCACGGTGGGAAAGGGCGCCGACAGCCCAGGGTGGAACGTCTGGCTGAACGTGTACGACCCGCCACCCAGAGGGCAGGACGCGGACAAGGACCCGGTGGCCGACACGCTGACTGGCGATGCCTACGACGACCGCCCCCAGGGCCGCACCTTCTGGACCATCGAAGGGCGCAACGTACCCGAGCGCCGCTTCGTGTGGCGCGAGCGCGCAGAAGCACTCGATGCGGCTGGCCAGCCCGTCGTGCGCGAGGGCGGCACGCTCTCCGGTGCGCTGTCGGCCGACGGCTCCGCCGCCACCGGCACCTGGAGCGATGGTGGCCGCAGTCAACCCTTCACGCTCAAGCGCGTGGCGCGCTATCAGGAGTCCACGGGCGCTTCCGGCCAGGCCAAGCTGACCGAGCGCTATCCGGTGACGGGCGACGCCGGCATCGACGCGCTGATCCAATCGCTGCGCGTGCGCAAGTGCGATCAATTCGACAACGAATGCGTCATCCGCATCAGCGCCATCGGTTTGGGCGACACCGTGAGCCTCTTGCGCATGGTCTGGGCCTACAGCGGCGGCGCGCACGGCAACTACAGCTTCACCGCCGGCAACTGGCGACGCGGTGCGCAGGGCTTCCAGCCGATCGCCTTGGCCGATGTGCTGAACCCCACATCCGCCTGCCTGCAGAGCTTCAATACGCAGATTGTCGATGCGCTCAAGCGCGAAGGCGCACCCGATGCGCCGCGCGGCGCCCTAAAGGAGCGCGACCTGCGTAACGCCGCGTTTCCGTTTACGCTGCAAGGTGACCGCATCGTCGTGCACTACGGGCCGTATGAGGTCGGACCCTATTCGTCGGGCGCGTTCCGTGCTGCCGTGCGCATCGATGACCTGGGCGCCGCATGCAAGCGGCCCGCAACCTGATTCCATCTGCATCGTCAACCATGTTGTCCGCCAATCCCTCCTACGCTGACGAGCAAGCCACCATGCGCCGGCTGCTGTCCGGCAAGACCATCGCCGTGGTCGGGCTGTCGCCGCGTCCCACGCGGCCCAGCTATGACGTGGCGCGCTATCTGCAGCAGGCCGGCTATCGCATCGTGCCCGTCAACCCGCAGCACGCGGGCGAAGACGTGCTCGGCGAGCCCTGCTACGCCACGCTCACCGAAGCTGCGACGACGCTTGCCGCCGCCGGCCAGCGCATCGATCTGGTCGATATCTTCCGGCGCTCAGAGCAGGTGCTGCCCGTCGTGCAGGAAGCCGTGATGCTGGGCGTGGGCGGCATCTGGGTGCAGCTCGGCATCGTGAATGACGAGGCGATGGCCGTGGCGCGCAACGCTGGCATTCCGGCCGTGCAAGACCGCTGCACGAAGATCGAACACTGGCGACTCGGCATCGGCGAGCAAAAATAAATGTCAGCCCCCAAGGCCCTGTGCGACGAACGCGACGGCGCCCCGGACTGACATTCCGCTGCCGCTCGCGCCGTGCGGCTTCCTGACGTATCGGAAGGTCCAAGCCAGCGCGACGCGCTACACTCGGGCGGTCATCGCATCCCGCTTACGTCATGGCCGTCGATCCGCAAATCCTGCAGTTCTACCAACGCCTTGCCGAACAGTTCGGCGCCCTGCCACCGCCCGAGGACGCAGCCGCGCAGCGCGCGCGCTTCGAGGCGATTGCTGCGGTATCCGCCCGACCCGATCCCGACGGCGTTGAAGTTTCTGACTTGAGCCTGCCGCTTGCGGGCCGCACGCTCGACGCCATCGTCTTTCGTCCGAAAGGCGTGGCAACGCCGCGTTTGCTGGTGTGGTTTCACGGTGGCGGATGGGTGGTTGGCGCGCCGCGCACAACGCATCGCATGCTGGCCGCATTGATGGCGCAAGACACCGGCTGCGCCGTGGTGAGTGTCGACTACCGCCTCGCGCCGGAGCATCCATTTCCCGTGCCGGCCGATGATGCCCGCGACGCGCTCGCGTACCTGGCCGAGCAGCGCGTGCACCTCGGCTTCGATCCGGACTTCCTGGCTGTGGGTGGCGACAGCGCCGGCGGCCATCTTGCGGTGCAGGCCGCGCAGGGTGCGCGCCCTGGCCTCGTCAATGCGCAGTTCCTGCTGTACCCCGTCACCACGCCGGCTTTTGGCAGCGAGAGCTACAACGCGTTTGCGCAAGGCCCCGGCCTCACGCGCGATGAAATGCGCTGGTACTGGGAGAAATACATCGGTGCAGACGCCCTCGCCAAGCCCCTCGCCGAGCAAGACCTCCGCATCTTCCTGATGGCGCGCACGCCGGCAACTACGCCGCCCGATACCGTCGTCATCGTGGCGGCGCACGACGTGCTGCGCGACGACGGCCTGCAATACGCCGACTACCTCGTGCAGCACGGCGCGCAGGTCATCACCATCGAAGCCTCGGGCATGACGCACGCCTTTGCGCGCATCCAGTTCGAGGCCGAGCGTGCACGTGAATGGATGCGCCGCGCGGCGCACGCATTCGTCGGGATGATCAGCGGGGAATAAGTGAGGGGCAGGGCCTAACGCGTCGGCGTGCGGCGCTGGCGGAACGCGGCACGCACGCGGCGTGTGACAAACAGCGAGAGATAGTCCTGCACGCTGGCATCTGCCGCCAACGCGCGCATCGTCTGCATGTACTGCTCGCGGACGAGATCGGCCGGTGCGCCGGTGTCCTGTGCGATCTGCTGGATCTGCTCGTCCTGGTCTGCGATGGGGGTGCCCATGTGTCCTTCCCGTCGTTGCTTTGGCAGTGACGCGCGGGGCTGACTTGCGCGGCGAGTGATCACTATAGGAAACGGGCCGGAACAATCCAGCCTTGTTGCAAAGCTTTCAGCGGGCAGCCTGTGCGGCATCAAACCGGTGCTGTTGCCGGTGCAAACACTGCACCGGCAAGGATCATTTCCCCCAGTTCGCGGGCATGCTCTGCAGACCGATGGCAGCGCCCGATACGTCCGTCACGCGGGCCAGTTCACGATACGCAATGGCCTGCACGCGTTCGGGCAGCGGCACGAACTTCGCACGCGCGGCCAGTTCGTCGCCGTGGAAGTAACCCCACGTCAGGAACTTCAGCGCGGCCAGCGTGCGCGCGCCCGATGCGCTGACCACCGGCACGACGATGAAGGTGCCCATAGTGATCGGCCACGTTTCCGCGCCCGGCAGATTGACCAGCGGCGCGGTGAAATCACCCTTGCGGTTCCATGCGCTTTGCGTGACGGCTTCGCGGAAACCGCTCACCTGCGCGCTGACGAAGCGGCCCGCGACGTTGCGCAGTTGCACGCCGCTCAGGTCGTTGTCGAGGATGTAGTTGTAATCGACATAACCGATGGCGCCGGACGTGGCCTGCACGGCTTTGACCACATCGCCGCTGCCCTTGGCCGCTGTGAAGCCTGCGGGCCAGTTGATGGTCGACTTCGTGCCGTACGTGCTTTTCCATTCGGCGCTGACGGCGCTCAGGTAATCGGTGAAGTGGTACGTCGTGCCCGAACCATCGGCGCGCACGACCGGATGGATCTTCAGCTTGGGTAGCGTCACACCCGGGTTCAGCGCGCGCAACTCCGGCGCATCCCAGCTCTCGACCTTGCCAAGGAAGATCTGCGCCAGCAGTTCGCCCGTCAATTTGAGCTGACCGCGCGGTACCCCTGGCACGTTCACAAACGGCACCGCACCCGTCACCACCGACGGCACGCAGACGAGGCCCGCCTTGGCAGCCTCCGCGCTGGAGAGCGGCACGTCGGACGCACCAAAATCCACGGCGCCTGCGCGAATGCGCTTCAGGCCTTCTCCCGAGCCCACCGCGTCATAGCTGAGCGTAACGCCGGATGACGCGGCATACCCCGCCGCCCAGACGCGATAGACCGGTGCGGCGGCGGTCGAACCTGCCCCGCGCACCTCCGCGCGAGCGAGAACCGGCAAGCCCGCAGCCGCAACGGCCAGGGCGAGAACAACGTGCTTGAACATGAGAAGACCTGCGGGGCTGCAGAAGACGCAAAGCATGCGATTGTAGCGACGCGCATGTGACAGCACGGCGTGTAGCCCTGATAGAGCCCATCTACAACATGGGGATCTGTTGTAAGACGTTCCGCAAACGTTGGGCGGAGTAGGGGGTGGGATCGGCGGTTTTGTTTAGGACCCGCCGATCCCCGGCTACCGATCAGGCGACGGTGCTGGCCGCGTCGGCCTTGATCAAGCCCTCGGCTTTCAACGCTGCCACCACCTGCGGCCGCGCACCCACCCGTGCCATATACGCCTGCACATGCGGATACGCGCCCATCGGCAGCGCCAGGAAGTTCGTCCAGTTCAGCACCGCAAACGCATAGGCGTCGGCCACGCTGTAGGTGTCGGCCAGGTAAGGCTGTTTGGCGAGGCGGGCGTCGAGTTCGGCAAAGCGCTTGGCGAGCTTGTCCTTGGCGCCCTGGCGCGTGGCCTCGGGTGTGTCCTTGTACCAGAGCGGGCCGAAGCCTTTGTGCAGCTCGGTGCTGACAAAGGTGAGCCATTCGATCACGGCCAGGCGGTGCGCGCTGCCGGGCTTGCCGATCAGCGCATGTGTCGGGTCGAGGTCGGCCACGTACTGCAGCAGCGCGGCAGCTTCGGTGTGGCGCGAGCCGTCGGCCAGCTCCAGCAGCGGCACGTAACCGCGCGGCGAGATCGTGTAGAAATCCGTGCCATCAGCGGTGAGGTGCTTGGCCAGGTCGACGGCGGTCAGGTCAAACTGCGCACCCACTTCGCGCAGGGCGATATGGACGGCCAGCGAGCAGGCGCCGGCGGAGTAATAGAGCTTCATGGTCTGGGTCTCGTGAACAGGTTGGGAAAGCCGCCAACGGCGGCGGTGACGACACTGTAGGATTGCGTCAGTGCCAATGAAATAGGCAGAACAGCAAATCATGCTTGCGCAAACGCAATACCGATTGAGCGCGGCAGACCTGGAGATCGTGCTGGCGATGGTGCGCACGGGCACGTTGGCGGCGGCCGGCGAACGGCTCGGCGTGGATGCGTCCACGGTGTTCCGGTCGTTGCAGCGCATCGAGCGCGGGCTGGGCGCCACGCTGTTTGCGCGCTCGCGCACGGGCTATCTGGCGGGCGACCTGGCGCACGCGCTGGCGGAGCAGGCCGAGCAGGTGGAGTCGGCACTGGAGGCCGCGCGATCGGCGGTACATGCCGTGCCGGACCAAGTGTCGGGCACGGTACGCATCACCACCACGGACACGATCCTGATCGGCCTGGTCGCCCCCGCGTTGAAGGCGCTGCAAGCCCAGCATCCGAACCTCAACTACGACCTGCGTGTGAGCAACGAGCTGGCCAGCCTGACCCGGCGCGATGCCGATATTGCCGTGCGGGCCACGCGCCGTCCGCCGCAGCATCTGGTGGGCAAACACATCGGGCCGATTCGCGTGGGGTTATACGCGGGGCGCGCAAGCGGCATCACCTACGCCGATGTCGAAGCTGGCCGCACGCCGTGGCTCGCCATTGACGATGCAATTCCGGATCACCCGTCAGTCAGTTGGCGCAAACGGCATTTCCCCAAGGTCATGCCCACGTACTTCGTCAACAGCTTGCAGATCGCGGCCGAGATGGTCGGCATGGGCATGGGCGTCGGGATCCTGCCCGTGGTGATGGCGCAGACGCGCAGCGATCTGGTGGCGCTGCGGGATCTGCAAGACGCCAATCAATCGGAGCTATGGCTGCTGACGCATCCGGAGTCGCGCCACCTGCGGCGGATCGCGGTGGTGTATGGCCACTTGGCGCAGACGCTGCGTCTGCCGTAGTTCAGTTCGCAGCAACGGCCGGGGCGACGACGGGCTCGTCGGGAATGAGCGCGGCGCGGCGACGCAGATCCTCCGTTGTCTCGCCATGGTCATCGGGCCGCCAGCCTGGCGGGCGGAACAGGTAGCCAAACACTTCGCCGGCCGAGCGGGCGGTCTTCAGGTCTTGCCACAGCGCCCGCCAGTGCGCGAATTCGATCACCAGCAGGTTGTACGTGCGCATCGGGTGCACGAGGCCGTAGCGGCACGGCACGTCTTTGCGTTCGGGGATGTAGGTGCCGAACAGCCGGTCGAACACGATCAGCACGCCGCCGTAATTGCCGTCCAGGTATTCGAGGTTGGACGCGTGATGCACGCGGTGCGCCGAGGGCGTATTCAGCACCCATTCCAGAGGCCCCAGGCGGGGAATCCACGTGGCGTGGATCCAGAACTGGTACAGCAGATTGAGCGACAGCAGCATCAACACGATGCGCGGCGGCATGCCCAGCAGCGGCGCCAGCGCAAAGAAGGCGAGCGTGCCGGTCAACCGGCCCGTCCAGCCGAAGCGGTAGGCAGCCGAGAGGTTCAGGTCATTCGGCGAGTGGTGGATGGCATGCGTGCACCAGAACCAGCGCACGCGGTGCGCGGCGCGGTGGTACCAGTAGTAGCAGAACTCCTGGCCGAGAAAGCACGCGGCCCAGCCCGTCCAGTGGTCCATCGGCAAGGACCAGAGACGATGCTGGTAGACCCATTCCAGCCCCTGCGTCCAGAACGCCAGCGGCAGCAACCAGCGTAGTGGGTACTCGCGTACCAGGAAATCGACCATCGACACGCCGGCGGCCTTCCAGTCGTAGCTGGCCCACCCGTTTCTCAGCGACAGCACGATCGCCTCGGCCAGCGACGACACCAGCACGAGCACGACGGCGATCTTCAGGATGGTGAACAGCACGGCCATGACGCTGGGCTCCGGGCTCCGTTGGGAATGCCAGCGACGGTACTGCAAACGGTGCGGGGGCGGCAATCGGGGCCGACGCCGGGGTGTCTTACAACGTGTTCAACGCGCCCAGGTGTTGTTGCGGTTCCCCGGTGGCGGGGTCGATTTGAAGGGCGTCGTGCATGGGCTTGTGTTTCAACCGGATGAATTGCCTGGGCAATCATGCGAAGCGTTGCCTTTTATCGCAGCCATCCTTTTGTGGGAACGGGTTTTGCCGCCTCAAGTTCGCCTGTGCGGTGCCGTAGCAGCTTGAGTGGCCCCGACAGTCAGCAGTCGGTTCTGGAGGGCGCTGCGGCCAATACCGTACGCAGTCAGATTCATGGAAAAGGTTTCGCCTAGAAGAATCATGATCTCCTCCCTCCGCACTCGAATTCTCCTCATCTCATCGGCCACCGTGGTTGGTGCCCTGGCGCTGTCTGGGGCCGCAACGTATTCCATCGTGCGTTCCAACACGATGGAATCGATCGACCAGAACCTGGCCGCCGTTGCCAGCGGCAACACGCTCGCCATCGACAAGTGGGTCGGGGCAAAGGCACAGGCCGTGAAGGCCACCGCCGGCGTGATCGAGCACGGTGACCCGCAAGGCTTCGGCAAGCACATGGGCGATGCCAACGGCTTCCCGATCATCACGATCGGCTGGACCGACAAGAGCTTCATCTCCACCAGCGCCACCACGCCCAAGGACTACGATCCGACCGGCCGCCCCTGGTACAAGCAGGCAATCGCTGCGGGCCAACTGCTCGTCACCAAGCCCTACGGCGACGTGTCGACCGGCGTGCCGTACGTGTCGTTTGCTGCGCCGCTCGTCAAGAATGGCGAAACCACCGGTGCGTTGTCCGGGGCTGTGCCGCTCGACGGCGTGCGCGAGGTGGTCGCGGCGGTACACCCGACACCGTCGAGCCTCGCCTTCGTGGTCGCCAAGGATGGCCAGGTGATCGCTCACCCTGACGCAAAGCTGATGCTCAAGCCGGCCACCGACGTTGCGCCGTCGCTCACCGTCGATACGCTCGCCAACCTGGCCAAGGCGACTTCGCCGCTGGAGGTTGAGCTGGCCGGCGCGCCGAAACTGCTCAAGGCGCAGGCCGTGCAGGGCACCGACTGGTATCTTGTAATCGCGCTGGACAAGGCCGAAGCCACCGCCGGTTTGCGTAACGTCGTCAAGGCGCTGGCCGTGGCCATGGTGCTGCTGACGCTGGCCGCCGTGGGCATCGCCGCCTTCTTCACGTCGCAGTCGTTCCGCCGCCTGTCGCAGGTGCGCGACGCAATGGACACCATCGGCTCCGGCGGCGGCGACCTGACGCACCGTCTGCCCGTGGTCGGCAACGATGAAGTCGCGCAGATCAGCGCGTCGTTCAACACCTTCATCGACAAGATTGGCGAAGTGCTGCTGGAAGTGCGCGCCAGCGTCGACAGCATGAAATCCGCCACCGGCGAGATCGAAGCGGGCAACCGCGATCTTTCCAACCGGACCGAGGTTTCGGCCAGCAACCTGCAGGAAACCTCTGCCGCGTTGACGGAGCTGACGACCAGCGTGAAGAACTCTGCCGATGCGGCCGTGCAGGCCACGCGCCTGGCCAGCGACGCAAGCGATGCCGCCACGCGCGGCGGCGAGGTGGTTTCCAGCGCCGTCAGCACGATGGACGAAATCGCCAAGTCGTCGGCGCGCATTACCGAGATCATCGGCGTGATCGACAGCATTGCGTTCCAGACCAACATCCTCGCGCTGAACGCTGCGGTGGAAGCGGCCCGCGCCGGCGAGAACGGCCGCGGCTTTGCCGTGGTGGCCGGCGAGGTGCGCACGCTGGCACAACGCAGCGCTACGGCCGCGCGCGAAATCAAAGACCTGATCCAGGCATCGGAAGCCAGCGTGAAGACCGGCGCGCAACGCGTGCAGGCCGCCGGCGCAACGATGCAGGAAATCGTGCAGGGCATCGAACGTGTGGCGCGCATCATCGGCGAGATCGACGGCGCGATGCACGAGCAGAGCACTGGCATCAGCCAGATCGATCGCAGCGTCGCCGAGATGGATCAGGCCACGCAGCAGAACGCGGCACTGGTGGAGCAGTCGACGGCTGCATCGTCCATGCTCAACGAACAGGCGCACGGCCTGGCTCGCACGGTTGGGCTGTTCAAGTTGCGCAACGTCTGACGCGCCGCTACATTGACCGCCCGTCAAAGTGGGTGACCGGCACGCTGGTCAGATCGATGTCTTCCAGGCAGCGGACGTTGACGGCAATCATTGGTGTGCCGTCGGGCATCGCGCCCTCTGCATAGGGATGGATGCCGCAGGTCGGGCAGAAGCGGTGCTTGATCACATGCTTGCGGAAGAGATAGGTGCTGGCGTTGTCTTCCGGCGTGAGCAATCGCACCTTGTCGCGGGCCACGAACCACAGCAGCGACCCCTTGCGCTGGCAGATCGAGCAGTTGCATGCCATCGCGTTTTCGGGATGCCCCTCAACTTCGAACGCGACGTTGCCGCAGTGGCAGCTTCCTTTGTGTGTCATGCCGGTCTCCTGTGATGTGCGTTTGTGGCGGGCTTTGCGCCGTCCACTATAGGCGAGCCGGTTTGCGTACGAGGGGCACGTTCTCGGGAATCGCCCTAGGTCAATGGCTCTGTGTGCCGATGCGACAATCGCCGCGAGCGCGCCAAACGAATGAGCCAATCAACGCGCCACGGATCGCCGCGCCTTGGCGGCGACCGCGTCATGAGGAGCCATCATGCATCGCCATCGTCCTGTTACCGTGATCCGGTCGGTTTCTGCCGCCGCCATCTTTGCCGGCTGCGCCGGCGCGTTTGCGCAAGCGTCGCAACCGGCTGCGGCAGCGGCTCCACCCTCGGCACCGCCGCTCTCGGCGCAGATCATCAACATGGGCGGTATGGCCCCGGACGAGATCGGCCCAGTCATCGCCGAGATGGGTACGCTGCGCACCAAGACGCTGGTGACGGCGGCCAATGGCACGGTGGGCGTCCAGGTCGGCACCGTGGCCAAGCACACGCACACGTACTCCGACGAGATCCAGTATGTAATGTCGGGCACGGCCACCGTCTGGCTCGACAACGCGCCGCGCGAGGTCCGGGCGGGTGATCTGATCGTGATCCCTCGTGGCGTGGTGCACGGAACGCTGACCACCAGCACGGATTTCAAATCGATGGCGATCAAGCTGCCGCCGCAGCGCGCCGGCGATACACACAAGGTGCCGTGATATCTGCGCCCTGATCTTCGGCATGTTGGCCTGGGTCAGGTCGGAATAAAAACACCATCCCTTACAATGGCGCCCTCCTAAAGAGTCCATCGCCATGTCCGCACCGCTCGCCAACGACACCTTCCTGCGCGCCCTGCGCCGCCAGCCCACCGACTACACGCCGCTGTGGCTGATGCGCCAGGCGGGCCGCTATCTGCCCGAGTACAACGCCACGCGCGCACGGGCTGGCAGCTTCCTCGGCCTGGCCAAGTCGCCGGCGTATGCGACGGAAGTGACGCTGCAGCCGCTGGATCGCTATGCGCTGGACGCGGCAATCCTGTTCTCCGACATCCTGACCGTGCCCGACGCCATGGGCCTGGGGCTGTCGTTTGCACAGGGCGAGGGCCCGCGCTTTGCCAAGCCGGTGCGCACGGAAGCCGATGTGGCTGCGCTGTCGGTGCCGGACATGTCGTCTCTGCAATACGTGTTCGACGCCGTGGCGGAAATCCGCCGTGCGCTCGTGCAGGACGGCCGCCAGCGTGTGCCGCTCATCGGCTTCTCGGGCAGCCCGTGGACGCTCGCCTGTTACATGGTCGAAGGCGGCGGCTCGGACGACTTCCGCACCGTCAAGTCGATGCTCTATGCGCGCCCGGACCTGATGCACCGCATCCTGGAGATCAACGCGCAAGCCGTGATCGACTATCTCAACGCGCAGATCGATGCCGGTGCCCAAGCTGTGCAGGTGTTTGATACCTGGGGCGGTGCCTTGGCCGATGGCATCTATCAGCAGTTCTCGCTGGCCTACATGGCGCGCGTGGTGGAAGGCATCCGCGCCGGGGCAGACGGCCAGCGCGTGCCGGTCATCCTCTTCACCAAGGGCGGTGGCCTGTGGCTCGAAGCCATGGCCGAGACCGGTGCCGACGCGCTGGGTGTGGACTGGACCGTCAACCTGCAGCTTGCGCGCCAGCGAACGGCAGGGCGCGTTGCCCTGCAGGGCAACCTGGACCCGACGGTGCTGTTTGCTGAACCCGACGCGATTCGTGCCCAAGTGCGTCGCGTGCTGGAAGACTACGCAGCCGGCGGCGGCAGCGACGGCCACATCTTCAACCTCGGCCACGGCATCTCGCAGTTCACACCGCCCGAAGCGGTGTCGGTGCTGGTGGACGAGGTGCACAGCTTCAGCCGCGCGCTGCGCAAGAAAGCGAAGTCACACGGTTGAGATCAATGCTGCGGTGCGATAGCGTTTGAATCGTGCCGCAGTCGTGCGTGAAGCCAGGGGCACGAGTTGAATCTTCGCCGCTTTGGTGCATTAGGGGTGAGTGACTACTTGCGTGCCGGTGGCCCCATCTGGCCCGAAAGAGGTGTCAAGCGATTTATTTCGTGCTTTCTGGTGCGTAACCCGGCTGTCAAGACTTGACTTATGCACAAAGCTGTCGCGGCTGGTTCTTTCCGCGGCGCAACAGGGAAGGCTGTGTGCACCCAACGCATAAGTGTTTGATTTTTTTGAAAGAAAGGCGTGTGCGCGTAAATCGTGCAAGCTAGAAAAACGGTGAGTCCATTGGCCTTTGCAGAGACTGCAGGCGACTTTTCAACAAAGTTATCCACAGGCTATGTGGATAGCCCGGAAAACGGTCGCCGATCATGGCGCCAAGCCACAAACCTCAAGTAATACTTGAACATCGAACCGGCCACGGCAATGGCTGTAAAGGCAAGGTGAGATGGGCAAGACGCATTTTCCAGGTGCGGGATCCGCCGCTGCATCGCAACATTCCCTTTGCAATTCAACCCTTTGCGCCTTGCATGACCACGTCCCAAGTCGACGCCGCGTTTTCTGATGCCAAGGTGTCGGCCTCCATTGCTCGCGTGGTGATTGATACGCCGCTCGATGCGGTGTTCGATTACCGGTGTGGGCAGCCCGTGCTGCCGGGGCAATTGGTTGTGGTGCCGTTTGGCAACCGGCGTGTGGCGGGGTTAGTCGTCGAAACCGCCGCGACCACCGATGTGCCGCAAGAAAAGCTGCGCGATGTCGAGCGGGTGCTCGACTGGGTGCCGCCGCTCGACGCCGAATGGCGGGCCCTGGCCGAATTTGCTGCCGGCTACTACCACCGCGCGCTCGGCGAAGTGACGTTACCGGCGCTCCCGCCGCTGTGGCGAACCCCGGGCAGTTGGGACAGCCTCGCCCGGCAGGCCACCGAAACCGTCTACGTGATGTTTGAACCGGCCCGGGCAGCGTTGCTGGACAGCATTCCGAAACGTGCGTCCGGCGCCATGCGATTGGCCGAAGCGCTGACCGGCGATGGCGAGCTGTCCACCAGCGCTGCTGTTGAACTGCACGGGCAAGCCGTCGCCAAGCTGCGGGATTGGACGTCCGTCGGCTGGCTGCGCGCAGAACTGCGGCCGAAGGCGCTGTTGCCGCAACCGCTCGAACTGCCACTGCCTTCCATCGCACCCGCACTGAACGAGGAACAGACCGCCGCCGTGGCAGCCATTGCCCAGGCGGGGGCGGCCGGCAACTTCAGCCCGTTCCTGTTGTACGGCGTCACCGGCAGTGGCAAGACCGAGGTTTACCTGCACGCCATCGCCGACGCCCTGGCGCGCGAGCCCGCCGCACAGGTCCTGATGCTGGTGCCCGAGATCAACCTGACGCCACAACTGGAGGCGCGCATTGCGGCGCGTTTTCCCGGTGTGCCCATGGCGGCGCTGCACAGTGGTCTGGCCGAACAGCCGCGTGCGCTGAACTGGCTGGCCGCCCATCGCGGTGAGGCGCGCATCGTGCTCGGCACGCGGCTGGCGATGCTGGCGTCGCTGCCCAAGCTCGCGCTCATCCTCGTCGACGAGGAACACGACACGTCGTACAAGCAGCAGGAGGGCCTGCGCTATTCCGCACGCGACCTGGCGCTATGGCGCGCCAAGCAGCGCAACATCCCCGTCGTGTTGGGCTCGGCCACGCCGTCGCTGGAGACCTGGTGGCGCGCGGAGCAGACGCCCACCACGCGCCTGACGCTCTCGCGGCGCGCGCAGGCCGAAGCAGTGCTGCCGCGCGTGTCGCTGATCGACCTGAATCTGGAGCGCCGCGCCGGGCGCCAGATTCGCGATGGGCTGTCCAAGCCGCTTGTCGATGCGATTGCCGATCGCCTGGCGCGCGGCGAACAGAGCTTGCTGTTCCTCAACCGCCGCGGCTACGCGCCCGTGCTCTCGTGCGACGCGTGCGGCTGGCTGTCGGGCTGTCCGCGCTGCTCGGCGTACCTGGTGCTGCACAAGCCCGAGCGGCGCCTGCGCTGTCACCACTGCGGGTACGAATCGCGCATTCCGCATCACTGCCCAGACTGCGGCAACGTCGACATCGCGCCGCTCGGGCGCGGCACCCAGCGCATCGAAGAGACGCTCGGCGAGCTGTTTCCGCAGGCCCGCGTCGCCCGCATCGACGCCGATTCCACGCGCCGCAAGGGCAGCGCCGAAGCGCTGTTCGACACCGTGCACGAAGGCAGCGTCGACATCCTGATCGGCACGCAGATGGTCGCCAAGGGGCATGACTTCCTGCGCGTGACGCTGGTGGGCGTGGTCGCGCCCGACCCCTCGCTGTTCTCGCACGACTTTCGCGCAGGCGAGCATCTCTTTGCATCGCTGATGCAGGTGGCGGGGCGCGCGGGCCGGGCGGGGTTGGCGGGCGAGGTGCTGATTCAGACGCGGTATCCAGATGCCCCGGCGCTGCAGGCGCTGGTTCGACATGACTACGATGGTTTCGCGCGCCAGTTGCTGCGGGAACGCAAGCAAGCCGGGCTGCCGCCGTTTGCCTATCAAGCCCTGCTCACCGCCGAGCACAAGGAAGTCGCGCGGGCGCTTGAATTCTTGAGTGCTGCGCGCTCGGCAGGTGAAGCCTTGGCTGCTGAATTGGGTGCGCCAGTGTTCTTGCATGACCCCGTGCCGATGACGATGGTGCGGCTGGCCAACCGCGAGCGGGCGCAGTTGCTGGTGGAATCGGCTTCTCGAGCGGCTTTGCAGAAGCTTTTGACGGCTTGGACTGAGGGGTTTGCGGGGATCGGCAAGACGGTGAAGGGGGTGCGGTGGCAGTTGGAGATTGATCCTTTGCGGATTTGAGCGCTGGTGGTCTGCCCCCCTTTCCGTCCCGGCAGGGGATGAAACAAGGGATGCACCAAGAACAAAAACCCCCGTCCCCCAACCCGTAAAGCCATCCCAAGGCTCGGCCCACCATGTGCGGTTGCACCCTCATCTACCCATTTCGAACCAAGGGGTTTCACTAGGTTGCACCTTCAAGATCGCCAGGCGTATGATCCGCCCAATTTGCCGGCCACAAGCTAGGCAATGGCAGCTCTGGATAGGAACCCACATGGCTACAACCACCCTCGGGGTCAAGCTGGACGATGCTTCGCGTGAACGCCTCAAGCGCGTTGCGCAGTCCATTGACCGCACGCCGCACTGGCTGATCAAGCAGGCGATCTTCACGTATCTGGACCAAGTGGAGCGGGGGCAGCTGCCAAATGACGCAAACGGCACGGCGGCGGATGGCCTCCCGTCCGCCGCCGCAGCCGTCTCGGACGTGCACGAGGGTGACGAACCCGCGGTGCAACCGTTCCTCGAATTCGCACAAAGCGTGCAACCGCAGTCGGTTCTGCGCGCGGCCATCACCGCAGCCTACCGCCGCCCTGAAACCGAAGCCATTCCGATGCTGCTCGAGCAGGCCCGTCTTCCGGGCGCGCTCGCCTCGGAAGCCAAGCAGCTCGCGCGGGATCTGGCCGGCAAGCTGCGTACGCAAAAGGTCGGCACCGGCCGTGAAGGGCTGGTGCAGGGCCTCATTCAAGAATTCTCGCTGTCGAGCCAGGAAGGCGTGGCGCTGATGTGCCTGGCCGAAGCGCTGCTGCGCATTCCGGACAAGGCCACGCGCGACGCGCTCATCCGCGACAAGATCAGCAACGGCAACTGGTATTCGCATGTCGGCCAGAGCCCGTCGCTGTTCGTGAATGCGGCCACCTGGGGTCTGCTGCTCACGGGCAAGCTGGTGGCCACGCACAACGAAGCAGGGCTGTCGAAGGCGCTCACGCGCATCATCGGCAAGAGCGGCGAACCGCTGATCCGCAAGGGTGTGGACATGGCGATGCGCCTGATGGGCGAGCAGTTCGTCACCGGCGAAACCATTTCCGAAGCGCTGGCCAACGCGCGCAAGTTCGAGGCCGAAGGCTTCCGCTACTCCTACGACATGCTCGGCGAGGCCGCGATGACGGAGGAAGACGCGCAGCGCTACCTCGCGTCGTACGAGCAGGCCATCCGCGCGATCGGGCAGGCCTCGGGCGGGCGCGGCATCTACGAAGGGCCGGGCATCTCGATCAAGCTGTCGGCGCTGCACCCGCGCTACAGCCGCGCGCAGTACGACCGCACGATCAACGAGCTGTATCCGCGCGTGAAGGCGCTGGCGATGCTGGCGCGTGAATACGACATCGGCATCAACATCGACGCCGAAGAGGCCGACCGCCTGGAACTGTCGCTCGACCTGCTCGAGCGCCTGTGCTTTGCGCCCGAGCTGGCCGGCTGGAACGGCATCGGCTTCGTGGTGCAGGGCTACCAGAAGCGCTGCCCGTTCGTGCTCGACTACATCATCGATCTGGCTCGTCGCAGCAAGCACCGCCTGATGATCCGCCTCGTAAAGGGCGCGTACTGGGACAGCGAGGTCAAGCGCGCCCAGGTCGACGGCCTGGAGGGCTACCCGGTCTACACGCGCAAGGTCTACACCGACGTGTCGTACCTGGCTTGCGCGCGCAAGCTGCTGGCCGCGCCGGAGGCGATCTTCCCGCAGTTCGCCACGCACAACGCGCACACGCTGGCGGCCATTTACCACATGGCCGGCCAGAACTATTACCCCGGCCAGTACGAATTCCAGTGCCTGCACGGCATGGGCGAGCCGCTGTACGAGCAGGTCGTCGGCAACAAGCCGGGCAAGCTGAACCGCCCGTGCCGCATCTACGCGCCGGTCGGTACGCACGAAACGCTGCTGGCTTACCTGGTGCGCCGTCTGCTGGAAAACGGCGCCAACACCTCGTTCGTGAACCGCATTGCGGACGAGTCGATTCCGCTGGACGACCTCGTCGCCGACCCGGTGGCGGTGGTGGAAAAGATGCACGCCGATGAAGGGACGCTCGGCCTGCCGCATCCGAAGATTCCGCTGCCGCGCGCCCTTTACGGTGACGTTCGCGCAAACTCGTCGGGCATCGACCTGGCGAACGAGCAGCGCCTGGCGTCGTTGTCGTCCGCCCTTCTTGCCGGCACCAGCACGGTCTGGACCGCCGAGCCGACGATCGGCGACGCATCGTACGTGGGTGGCGCGCCGCAGCCGGTGCGCAATCCGGCGGACCTGCGCGACATCGTCGGCCATGTGACGGAAGCCACCGAAGCCGATGTGGATGCCGCGCTGTCGGCCGCCACCGCCGCCGCCCCGATCTGGCAAGCCACGCCGCCGGAAGCGCGCGCTGCGCTGCTCGATCGCGCCGCCGACTTGATGGAAGGCGAGATGCAGCACCTGATGGGCCTGATCATCCGCGAGGCCGGCAAGACGCTGTCCAACGCCATCGCCGAGGTGCGCGAAGCCGTCGACTTCCTGCGCTATTACGCGGCGCAGGTGCGCGGTGGGTTCTCCAACGACACGCACCGTCCGCTGGGCCCGGTGGTCTGCATCAGCCCGTGGAACTTCCCGCTGGCGATCTTCACCGGCCAGGTCAGCGCCGCGCTGGCTGCGGGCAACCCGGTGCTGGCCAAGCCCGCTGAACAGACCCCGCTGATTGCGGCGCAAGCCGTGCGCATCCTGCGCGAAGCCGGCGTGCCGGCCGGTGCCGTGCAACTGCTGCCGGGCCGCGGTGAGACTGTCGGCGCGGCGCTGGTGAAGGACGGGCGCACCAAGGGCGTGATGTTCACCGGCTCGACTGAAGTCGCGCGCATCCTGCAGCGCACGCTTGCCGGCCGCCTGGATGCCAACGGCGCGCCGATTCCGCTGATTGCCGAGACCGGCGGTCAGAACGCGATGATTGTCGATTCGTCGGCGCTGGCTGAGCAGGTGGTGGCCGATGTGCTGTCGTCTGCGTTTGATTCGGCAGGCCAGCGTTGTTCGGCGCTGCGCGTGCTGTGCCTGCAGGATGACGTCGCCGACCGCGTGCTCGCGATGCTCAAAGGTGGCATGGCCGAGCTGGCGATGGGCAATCCGGATCGTCTCGCCACCGATGTCGGCCCGGTGATCGACGCCGAAGCGCGCGACAACATCGTCGGCCACATCGAAGCGATGCGCGCCAAGGGCCGCCGTGTGCATCAGGCACCGGTGCCGGCCGCATGCGCGCACGGCACGTTCGTGCCGCCGACGGTGATCGAACTCGACAGCCTGTCGGACCTGACGCGCGAGATCTTCGGCCCCGTGCTGCACGTGGTGCGCTGGAAGCGTACGGCGGACAACGCTGGCCTGACCAAGCTGGTCGAACAGATCAACGGCACGGGCTACGGCCTGACGCTGGGCATCCACACGCGCATCGACGAGACCATCGCACACGTGGTCGACCGCGCGCACGTCGGCAACCTGTATGTGAACCGCAATATCGTCGGCGCCGTGGTGGGCGTGCAGCCGTTCGGCGGCGAAGGGCTGTCGGGTACGGGCCCGAAGGCCGGCGGCCCGCTGTATCTGCTGCGTCTGCTGTCGACCTGCCCGCAGGACGCCATGCGCACCGCAATGCAACTCACCGCTGGTGCCGGTACGGAGGTCGATACCGACGCGCGCCGCGCGCTGCTGGCGCCGTTCGATGCGCTGACGGAATGGGCACGCCAGCAATCGCCGGAACTGGCGGCGCTGTGCGAGCGCCTGGCTGCAGCCTCGGCCACGGGCGCCACCGCCACGCTGCCCGGCCCGACCGGCGAGCGCAACACCTACACGCTGTTGCCGCGCGAAGCCGTGCTGTGCGTGGCGGCCGATCCGGCGGATTGGCTGCGCCAACTGGCGGCCGTGCTGGCTGTCGGCAGCGTGGCCGTTGTGCAGGAAAACCCTGCCATCGAAGCAGTACTTCGGGGCTTGCCGGCGGCAGTACAATCGCGCGTCCGCGTGGTCGGCTCGACCGACGAAGCGGCGTTTGATGCGGTGCTGCATCACGGCGATTCGGACCATCTGCGCGCCATCTGCGAAGGACTGGCACGACGTGCCGGCCCGATCGTGGGGGTGCAAGGCCTGCCGCATGGCGGGGAAGGGCTGGCGCTGGAGCGCCTGCTGATCGAGCGTTCGCTGTCGGTCAATACGGCCGCCGCGGGTGGCAACGCCAGCCTGATGACCATCGGCTGACGGGGAGCACGAGCAGGATTCGCGGTTCCATTCGCACGACGGGTGCGGATGGGATGCGAAGCGGGAGGAGGGCGACGGTGATCCCGTCGCGCTATTGATCCAAATTGCGTTTGAACTAGGAGACGCACAAATGAAATTGAAGCAACTGTGTCTGGCGGCAGCACTGTGCACGCTGGCGGGTGGTGCAATGACGGCGGCATCGGCCCAGGAAGTCATCAAGCTGGGCTTTGCTGCCCCGATGTCGGGTCCGCAAGCGCAATACGGCACGGACATGAAGAACGGCGCGACGCTGGCCGTTGAAGAGTTCAACGCCACCAAGCCGAAGATCGCCGGCAAGGACGTCAAGTTCCAGCTCATGGCGGAAGATGACCAGGCTGACCCGAAGACCGGTACGGCAGTCGCCCAGAAGCTGGTGGACAGCGGCATCAAGGGCATGCTCGGCCACTTCAATTCGGGTACCAGCATCCCGGCGTCGCGCGTGTACAACCAGGCCGGCATCGCGCAGATCGCCATGGCAACCGCGCCGGAATACACCAAGCAAGGCTACAAGACGACGTTCCGCATGATGACTTCCGATACCCAGCAGGGTTCGGTGGTCGGCACGTTCGCCGTCAAGAAGCTGGGCTACAAGAACATCGCCATCGTTGATGACCGCACGGCCTACGGCCAGGGTCTGGCCGACGAGTTCGAGAAGGCTGCCAAGGCTGCCGGCGCCACCATCGTGCGTCGCGAATTCACCAACGACAAGGCCAGCGACTTCAAGGCCATCCTCACGCAGATCAAGAGCAAGAACCCGGACGCCGTGTTCTACGGTGGCGCCGAAGGCCAATCGGCGCCGCTGCTCAAGCAGATGCGCGAGCTGGGCATGAAGTCCACGCTCATGTCGGGCGAAATGTCCAAGACCGACGACTTCATCAAGCTGGCCGGCCCGCAAGCGGCGGAAGGCATGGTGGCATCGCTGGCCGGTCTGCCGCTGGAGCAGATGCCGGGCGGCGCTGGCTACAAGGCCCGCTATGAGAAGCGTTTCGGCACGCCGGTGCAGACGTACTCGCCGTACGCCTACGACGGCGCGATGGCGCTGATGAAGGCGATGGTGGCTGCGGGTTCGTCCGACCCGGCCAAGTACCTGCCGATCCTGGCTGCCACCAACACGCAAGGCGTGACCGCCAAGCACTACGCCTACGACGACAAGGGCGACCTGAAGGACGGCGGCATCACCGTCTACAAGGTCACCGGCGGCAAGTGGACGCCGCTGGAGAGCGTGGGCGGCAAGTAATCCGACCGGCTCTCAGCCATTCGCAGTATGAAAACCGCCCTCCGGGGCGGTTTTTCTTTTCCGGCGGCCAGAGGCGCAGAACATAGAGTTGTCGCCATCTGCATCCAAAATCATCGATCTATTATTAAATATCGTGTAACAAGGGCCTAACGCGTGTCAGTGCTTGGCTGACTTTCCCGAAGGGGTGCTTCGGGTACCATGTCGCCCATGACAGGACTTCACGATCTCTTCCCTTCGTGGCCGCCCGCGCCTGGCGGTCTTTTCTGGATCGGCCTGGCGCTGGTCGGCGCGGCGCTGTGTGGCGAGTTTGCGCGTGCGGCGCTCAAGCTGCCCCGTATCGTCGGTTATGCGGCGGCGGGGCTGGTGGCCGGCGTGCTCGGCCGCCCGCTCATCGACACCGACATGCTCGACCAGACCCACATCCTGATCGAGATGGCGCTGGCGTTGGCGCTGTTCGAGCTGGGGCACCGGCTGTCGTTCGAGTGGCTGCGTGCCAACCGTTGGCTGTTGCTCACCAGTGGCTTCGAGAGCCTGCTGACTTGGGGCCTGGTCACCTGGGTGTTGCAGCTGTTTGGCGTGACGTCGTCGGTGGCGGTGGCCGCAGGCGCCATCGCGGTGGCCACGTCCCCGACGGTGCTCCTGCAACTCAAGAACGAACTGCGCGCCGAAGGCCAGGTGACGGAGCGATTGCTCTCGCTGGGCGCGCTCAACAGCATCTACGCAAGCGTGCTGGTGCCGCTGACCGCCGGCTGGCTGCACAGTGAATACGGCCACTGGGCGGCGGCGCTGATCCACCCGCTCTACCTGCTGGCAGGTTCCGTGCTTCTGGCGTGGATGGTCGGCAAGGTGGGCCATGCGCTGTATCACCGCATGGCGGGTGACGATCACTATGCGTTCCTGGTGCTGGTCGGCCTGGTGCTGTTTGCACTGGCGATGGCCAAGCTGCTCAAGCTGTCGGTACCGCTCACGCTGCTGTTGGCAGGCGTTGTGTTCAAGCACCAGGACGATCACCCGCGCGTGTGGCCGTCGCACTTCGGCAGCGCGGGCAGCATCCTGATCGTGGTGATGATCGTGTCGCTCGGCTTGCCGCTCAAGGCGTCGGACTGGGTGATCGGCGGTGTGGCGGCGGTGGCGTTGGTGCTGTCGCGCTTTATCGCCAAACTGGCGGCCACGACGGCGCTGGGCTCGTTCACGGGCCTGTCGATGCGGCAGAGCATCGCGCTGGGCCTGGCCCTTGGGCCCATGTCCGGACTGTCATGGTTGCTGATGCACGATACGGCGGCTTTGTATCCGCAAACCGGTGGTCCGCTGGCGGCCATCATCCTGTGCACGCTGGCGATCCAGCAGATTGCTGCGCCGATCCTGACCGCGCGTTCGCTGCGCTGGGCAGGTGAGGTGCGACAAGACGAAGGGAGGCACTGAGCCCCATGTCCCTCGAACCATTCTCGAAATCCGAAGCCCTGACGTTTGGCGTCGAGCTGGAATTGCAGCTCGTCAATCGTCATGACTACGACCTTGCCTCGGCGTCGCCCGACCTGCTGCGCATGCTCAAGGGCAAGGAATACCCCGGCGACATCAAGCCGGAGATCACCGATTCGATGATCGAAATCTCCACCGGCATCTGCCACAGCCATGACGAGGCACTCTGGCAGTTGCGCGAGATGCGCGACCGCATGGCTGAAGCCGCCACGGCGCTGAACATCGGCATCTGCGGCGGCGGCACCCATCCGTTCCAGCAGTGGAGCCAGCGCCAGATTTCACAATCGCCGCGCTATCAGTACATCTCGGATCTGTACGGTTACCTCGCCAAGCAGTTCACCGTGTTCGGGCAGCACGTGCATATTGGCTGCCCGAATCCGGACGATGCGCTGTACCTGCTGCACGCCATGTCGCGCTACGTGCCGCACTTCATTGCGCTGGCCGCGTCGTCGCCGTTCGTGCAGGGCGTGGATACGGGGTTTGCTTCCGCGCGCATGAACTCGGTCAGCGCCTTCCCGATGTCGGGCCGCGCGCCGTTCGTGTTGACGTGGGACGCCTTCATCGCGTACTTCGACAAGATGCACGCCACCGGCGTCATCGAAAGCATGAAAGACTTCTATTGGGACATCCGCCCCAAGCCCGAATTCGGCACGATCGAAGTCCGCGTGATGGACACCCCGCTGACCGTTGAACGCGCCGCCGCCATCGCCGCCTATATCCAGGCGCTGGGCCGCTGGCTGCTGCTCGATCGCCCGTTCATGCCCGTGGAAGACGATTACCTCGTCTACACCTTCAACCGCTTCCAGGCATGCCGTTTTGGACTGGCCGGCGAATACGTCGACCCGGCCACGGGCAACCGTGGCGCGCTCGCCGATCACATCCTGGAAACAAGCAAGCTGCTGTCGGCGCATGCCGAGGCGCTGTCGTCCGAAGGCGCGCTCGACATGGTGCGGGAGGTGGTGGAGGCGCGCGATGCGGATGCCGAATGGATCCGCGCGGCGCAACGTGAAACCCGCAACCTGCATGAGACCGTGCGACGCGGTTGCGGGCGCTGGACACAGGCGGCAACGCAGCCCGCCTGACGCATCGAGGAACGGTCAGTCGCTGCGGACCGTTCCCGGCGCTTCCAGCCAGCGCTGCATGAACACGAGGTCGAGCCACTGGCCATGCTTGATGGCGGCCTCGGGCATGCGGCCCACTTCCTTGAAGCCGAGCTTTTCATGCAGGCGGATCGAGCCTGCATTGGCACCGTCGATGGCGCCCACCATCAGGTGTTTGCCCAGGGCAGCGGCACTTTCGCACAGCGCCTCGACCAGCCGGCTGCCCAGCCCCTTGCCACGCCAGTCGCGGTGAATGTGCACCGAGTGCTCGACGGTGGTACGAAAGCCCGGGTACGGCCGGAAATCCCCAAACGATGCAACGCCTGCCACCTGCCCATCATCGTCGGCGACCAGCACCGGATACCCCTGCGTGGCACGCAAAGCCAGCCACGCGGTGCGGTCTTCCAGCGTGACGGGTGTTTCGGTGTAGATCGCATTGGAGGTGGCGATCACGTCGTTGTAGATGGCGAGGATGGCCGGCAGGTCGGCCTGCGTTGCGTCGCGGAGCAGCATGTTGCGGGATGGGTTCAGTGAGTCGGACGCACCGCGAGAACGCGGCGCGCGAAGGCCCAGCATACCAAGGCGAATACGATCAGCCCAAGCCATTGCGCCGTGCCTTCAAACGACGCGCCCACGATCGCCAGCGGCGCATCCTTGCCCGTGGCGCCGATCACTGCCGCCATCAGCACACCCACCAGGCTTTCACCCACGATCAGGCCCGACGCCAGCAGCACGCCGTGGCGGTTCGGCACCTCGGCATAGCGCGCATATGGCACGCCGGCGGCCTGTGCGCGCCTGGCAAGAATTTTCTCGATGACCCACGCCAGCACCGCGCCGGTCACGAGCACCGTGCTGATCGTCGGCGGCAGGTAGATGCCAATACCGACTGCCAGCACGGGCAGCCGGGCGACACCGCCACGCTGCTTGAGCGCCCAGTCCACAGCGATCAGCAACACGCCGATGACGATGCCCGCAATCACCATGTTCCATTCCAGCTGGTGCGTGAAGATGCCGGTGGCAATGGCCGTCATGAGCGTGGCCTGCGGTGCGGACAGCGCCTGCGCGGCGTCCATGCCGGCACGCGGCAACGCGCCCGGGAAGCCATACGCGTTGTACAGCAGCTCCAGCACCGGCGAGATGACTGCCGCGCCCGCCACGCAGCCGATCAGCAGCGCCACCTGCTGGCGCCACGGCGTGGCCCCGACCAGCCAGCCGGTCTTCAGATCCTGCAGGTTGTCGTTGGAGATGGTCGCCACGGCCACCACGGCCGACGTTGTGAAGATCGCCAGCGCAATGCCCAGCTTGCTCGCTTCGGGCGAACCCACGATGCCGTTGTCCGCGCCGATGGCCAACAGCAGCAGCGACACCAAGGTGATGGCGATGATGCCGATGCCCGAAATCGGGCTCGACGACGAACCGATCAGCCCGGCCATGTAGCCGCACGCCGCCGCCACCAGAAAGCCGAACACCACTGCAAAGATCACCGCGCAGGTGATCAGCGTCCAGCGCGAGCCGACCGACAGCATGGTCGGCGCCAGGAATGCGGCAAAGGTGATCACCAGCACCACGACCATGGCCAGCGTCACCAGCAGAATCCAGCGCGGCGCCATGTCCTGCTCGGTGCGCAGCGTGCCGTCGGCTTTCGGGCGCAGGCTGCCGAACGAGCGCTTCACGCCTTGCACCACCGGGCCGATCAGCGTGCCCAGCGTCCACACGGCCGCCACGGCAATCACGCCTGCGCCGATAAAGCGCACCTGCGTGCGCCAGATATCGGTACCAAACGCCGAGAGCGCCTTGCCGGCCGGGATCGGCGTGATGGAGGTCAGATACGGCACGGCGATGCCCCAGGCGATCACCAGGCCCACCAGCATGGCCAGCCCGGCCACCAGGCCAATCAGGTAGCCCGCGCCCAGCAGCGCGGTTGAAAAGCCCAGCGGCAAGCGCACCACCGCAGCACCGGCTGCGAACCACCAGCTCGCGCCTTCGCCCAGCAGGCGCAGGCCGCTGGTGGCAAACGCCACGATGGCCGCGACGACGCCGCCCGCGGCCAGATCGCGCATGCCGGTGGCGGCGGGCACCGCATCGCCATCGGCCGCATCTTCACCGTCCGCCGGCTGGCCACTGCCCACGCGCAGGATTTCTGCTGCTGCGACGCCTTCGGGGTAAGGCAGGTCGCTCTGCACCACCATCGCGTGGCGCAGCGGAATCGTGAACACCACGCCCAGCATGCCGCCCGCCATGCAGACTCCAAACGTTTGCCAAAACGGGAAGCCTTGCCAGTGCCCGATCATCACCAGGCCGGGCAGGATGAAGATGATCGAAGACAGCGTCCCGGCCGCAGACGCCTGCGTCTGCACCATGTTGTTCTCGAGGATGTTCGTGCCGCCGAGCATGCGCAGCACCGCCATCGAAATCACCGCTGCGGGAATCGCCGATGAGAACGTCAGGCCGACTTTCAGGCCCAGGTACACGTTTGAAGCGGTAAAGATCACGGTGATGATCGCGCCGAGGATCATGCCGCGCAGCGTCAGCTCAGGCAGGGTCGCTGCCGGAATGTGCTTGGGAGGATGGAGGGATTGCATCCTGCGGGTCTCCAAAGAAGGTTCTTGTGGCGCGGATTATAGGAGTGGACGGGGGCGGGGGCGCGGTGGATTTTTTTGGTGTGTCCTCTAGATTTTTTGTTTTTGGTGCATCCCTTGTTTCATCCCCTGCCGGGAACGAAAGGGAGATGGACCACCAACGCAAAAACCAAAATCAACACTCCACAATATTCACCGCCAACCCACCCCGCGCCGTCTCCTTGTACTTCGTCTTCATATCCGCCCCCGTCTCCCGCATCGTCTTGATCACGGAGTCGAGCGAAACATAATGCGTGCCATCCCCCCGCAACGCCATGCGCGCCGCATTCACCGCCTTCACAGACGCCATCGCATTGCGCTCGATGCACGGAATCTGCACCAGCCCGCCAACCGGGTCGCATGTCAGCCCCAGGTTGTGCTCCATGCCAATCTCAGCAGCGTTTTCCACCTGCGCGGGCGTGCCGCCGAGCACCGCAGCGAGTGCGCCCGCCGCCATGGAACACGCCACACCGACTTCGCCCTGGCAGCCGACTTCCGCGCCCGAGATCGACGCGTTCATCTTGTAAAGCATGCCGATCGCGCCAGCGGTGAGCAGAAAATCCACGATGCCGTTGTCGTTCGCGCCGGGAACGAAGCGGTCGTAGTAATGCATCACGGCCGGGATGATCCCGGCTGCGCCGTTGGTCGGTGCCGTGACGACGCGCCCGCCCGCGGCGTTCTCTTCGTTCACGGCAATCGCATACAGGTTCACCCAATCGATGACCGACAGCGGATCGGACAGCGTACGTTCGGCCTGCACCGTGAGCGTTGAATACAACTCGGCCGCACGGCGCCGCACGTGGAATGGGCCCGGCAGTTCGCCTTCCGTGCGGCAGCCGCGCGCCACGCACGCCTGCATCACGTGCCAGATGTTGAGCAGACCGGCGCGCACTTCGGCTTCGGTGCGCCACGTCAGTTCGTTTTCGAGCATCAGGCGGGCGATGGATTTGCCCGTCGATTCGCACATCGCCAGCAGTTCTTTGCCGCTGCGGAACGGATGCGGCAATTGGTCATGTGCGGCCAGCACCTGCGTGTTCGGTGCGCCAGCGGTGACGACAAAGCCGCCGCCGACCGACAGATAGCGCGCTTCGCGCAGCCGCTCGCCTGCTGCATCGAAGGCGTGGAACTTCATGCCGTTCGGGTGCTCTGCCATCGCCTCGCGGCGATAGAAGGCGATGTGCTCCTTCTCGGTAAAGCGCACCGCGTGACGGCCCAGCAGCGACAGCGACTGCGAGGCGCGCAGCGCCGCCAGCTTGGCATCGATGGTGTCGGGGTCGATGGTGTCCGGCGCCTCGCCCATCAGGCCGAGGATGACGCCGCGGTCCGTGCCGTGGCCCTTGCCGGTGGCGCCGAGCGAACCGTACAGCTCGACGCGGACACTGGCGACTTGCGGCATCAGCCCATCGGCTTCGAGGCCGGAGGCGAACATCAGCGCGGCGCGCATCGGCCCGACGGTGTGCGAGCTGGACGGACCAATGCCGATCTTGAAGAGGTCGAAAACAGAAACAGCCATGGGTAAGGCTCCGGGGGCGTTTTGCAAAAGGGGCGAGTCGGCTTGTGGCCGTCCGCGCACGGGTTGTTCAGATGCAAACGGCCGCCCCGTGGTGCGAGGCGGCCGCCTGTGGCGTAGCGCGATGGCAATCGCGCACCGGGTCGCCGGCTTAGTCCTGCGCGTACTCGCTCATCGGCACGCAGGCGCAGAACAGGTTGCGATCGCCGTAGACGTTGTCGGCGCGGCCAACCGGCGGCCAGTACTTGCGTGCGCGCAACGATGCCACCGGGTAGGCGGCCTGCTCGCGCGTGTATTTGTGCGACCAGTCATCGGCCATCACCACGGCTGCGGTGTGCGGTGCGTGCTTGAGCGGGTTGTCTTCGCGGTCGAATTCGCCCGAGATCACCTTGTCGACTTCGCCGCGGATGGCGATCATCGCGTCGATGAAGCGGTCGAGTTCCACCTTCGGCTCGCTTTCGGTCGGCTCGATCATCAGCGTGCCCGGCACCGGGAAGCTCATCGTCGGTGCGTGGAAGCCGAAGTCCATCAGGCGCTTGGCGATGTCTTCGTTGCTGATGCCCGATTCCTTCTGCAGCGGACGGATGTCCAGAATGCACTCGTGGGCCACCAGGCCGTGCGCGCCCGTGTACAGCACCGGGTAGTACGGCGCGAGACGCTTGGCTACGTAGTTGGCCGACAGGATGGCCGTCTCGGTGGCGGCGGTCAGGCCCGCGGCGCCCATCATCGCGATGTACATCCACGAGATCGGCAGGATCGACGCCGAGCCGAACGCCGACGCCGACACATTGCCGATGTTCTGGCTGGCATCTTCACCCGACGCCGCGCGGCCGGGCAGGAACGGCGCGAGGTGCGCACCCACGGCCACCGGACCAACGCCCGGGCCGCCGCCGCCGTGCGGAATGCAGAACGTCTTGTGCAGGTTCAGGTGCGAGACGTCGCCGCCGAAGTGGCCCGGTGCGGCGGTGCCGACCATGGCGTTCATGTTGGCGCCGTCCACGTAGACCTGGCCGCCGTGGCTGTGCACGATTTCGCAGACGCGCTTCACGCCTTCCTCGAACACGCCGTGCGTGGACGGGTAGGTGATCATGATCGCCGCGAGGTTCTTGCTGTGCTCGGCCGCCTTCTTCTCCAGATCGGCCAGATCGACGTTGCCGCGCTCATCACACGCCACGACAACGACCTGCATGCCGGCCATCTGCGCCGATGCCGGGTTCGTACCGTGCGCCGACGATGGGATCAGGCACACGTTGCGGTGCGCTTCGCCACGGCTGGCGTGGTAGGCGTGAATGATCAGCAGACCGGCGTATTCACCTTGCGAACCCGCGTTCGGCTGCAGGCTCACGGCGGCGTAGCCGGTGGCGGCGCACAGCATCTGTTCGAGCTGGTCGATCATCTCGCGGTAGCCGACGGTCTGGTCGGCCGGTGCGAACGGGTGGATGTTCGAAAACTCGGGCCACGTCACCGGCAGCATTTCTGCGGTGGCGTTGAGCTTCATCGTGCACGAGCCCAGCGGGATCATCGTGCGGTCCAGCGCGAGATCCTTGTCGGCGAGGCTGCGCAGGTAGCGCAGCATTTCGTGCTCCGAGTGGTGCGCGTTGAACACCGGGTGCGTCAGGTACGCGCTCTGGCGCACCAGCGAGGCCGGATACGCATCGGCGACGCCCGCTTCGGTCTGGTCGAAGTCCGGTGCGGCGGCGTGGGCGGCATGCGCGAAGACTTCCCACAGCGCCACGACGTCGGCGCGCGTGACGGTCTCGTCCAGCGAGATGCCCAGTCGTGCGTCGTCGATCTGGCGCAGGTTGATGCCGTGCGCCTGTGCTGCGATGTGCAGGTTCGCGGTGCGCGGGCCAGTGACAACGGTCAGCGTGTCGAAGAAGGCGTCGGATTCCAGCGTGTAGCCGATCGCGCGCAGGCCGGCGGCCAGCGTGGCGCTCAGGCGGTGCACGCGCTGGGCGATGCGCTTCAGGCCTTGCGGGCCGTGGTAGACGGCGTACATCGATGCCATCACCCCCAGCAGCACCTGCGCGGTACAGATGTTCGAGGTCGCCTTCTCACGACGGATGTGCTGTTCGCGCGTTTGCAGTGCGAGGCGGTAGGCCGGATTGCCTTGCGCATCGATCGTCACGCCGACCAGTCGGCCGGGCATCGAGCGCTTGAACGCATCGCGCACGGCCATGTAACCGGCGTGCGGGCCGCCGAAACCGAACGGCACGCCAAAACGCTGCGTATTGCCGATCACGACGTCGGCACCCCATTCGCCCGGCGCGGCCAGCAGCGTGAGCGCCAGCAGGTCGGCGGCGGCTACGACCAGACCGCCGGCGGCGTGCACGGCATCGGTCAGGGCCTGGTACGTCGCCAGATCGCCCAGCAGCGCACCGTTGGCGCCCGGGTATTGCAGCAGCACGCCAAACGCATCGTGCTTGGCAGCGTCGGCCGCTGGGCCGGTCACCACTTGCACGCCGATCGGCTCGGCGCGCGTGCGCACGACTTCCAGCGTTTGCGGCAGCACGTCGTCCGCCACGAAGAACACGGTCGACTTCGACTTGCCAATGCGCTGCAGCAGCGTCATGGCTTCAGCTGCGGCGGTCGCTTCGTCCAGCATCGACGCATTGGCGATGTCCATGGCCGTCAGGTCGATCACCATCTGCTGGAAGTTCAGCATCGCTTCCAGGCGGCCCTGCGAGATTTCCGGCTGATACGGCGTGTACGCCGTGTACCAGGCAGGGTTCTCGAGGATGTTGCGCAGGATGACGCCTGGCGTATGCGTGCCGTAATAGCCCTGGCCGATCAGGCTCTTGACCACGCGGTTCTGCCCGGCGATGCCGCGCAGCTTGGCAAGCGCCGCTTCTTCGGTCAGCGGCTGCGTGAATTCGCCCAGCGGCATGCCGTCCTGGCGGCGGATGGCCGGCGGAATCACGGCGTCGATCAGCGCGGCGCGGCTGGTGTAGCCCAGCGTGCCGAGCATGGCGGTCTGCTCGTCGGCAGACGGGCCGATGTGGCGGTGCGCGAAGGCGTCGCGCGCCTCCAGGTCAGCCAACGTCGGGCGTTCGGCGGCAAGCGCCGAGGAAGCGGGGTGCGGAGCGTTCATGGCAAGGGCTCGAAATTCAGGCGATGCAAGCAATGGCCGATGCGCGGCGCAGGTCAGGGCGCGCGCACCGGCCGGAGGACCGGCTTAGCCGATCTTGGCTTCGTAATCAGCAGCCGACATCAGGGCGTTCACGTCGTCGGCGTTGGCCGGCTTGATCTTGAACAGCCAAGCGTCGTAGGCGCCTGCGTTCACGGATTCCGGCGCGCCCGCGGCATCTGCGTTGTTGGCGACGATCTCGCCGGCCACCGGGGCGAAGATGTCGGAAGCGGCCTTGACCGACTCCACCACGGCAATCGCTTCGTCCTTGGCGACGGCGCGGCCGGCTTCCGGCAGCTCCAGGAAGACGATGTCGCCGAGCTGTTCCTGCGCGAAGTCGGTAATGCCGATGGTCAGCGTGCCGTCGGCTTCAACGCGGATCCACTCGTCGTGTTCGGTGTACTTCAGATCGGCGGGGACGTTGCTCATGAAAGGTTTCTCCGGAAGATGGGTATGGGGGAATGCAGATTCGGTGTTCAGCTGACCAGCGCCTTGCCATTGCGCACGAACGGCAGTTTAACCACAGTCGCGGTCAACTTGCGGTCGCGAATTTCGACCTGCACGTCGGTGCCGACGGGCACCTCCTTGGGCAGGCGCGCCAGTGCGATGGAGAGCGACAGGCTCGGGCTGAACGTGCCGCTGGTGATCTCGCCGTCACCGGCGGCGGTGATGACTTTCTGGTGGGCGCGCAGCACGCCGCCCTTGTCGCGCAGGATCAGGCCGACGAACTGTTCGCGTTGTCCACCGGCTTGCAGCGCGGCCTTGCCGGTGAAGTCGCGTTCGCTTTGCAGGTCGACCGTCCAGGCGAGGCCGGCGTCGAGCGGCGAGACGTGCTCGTCCATGTCCTGGCCGTAGAGGTTCATGCCGGCTTCCAGGCGCAGCGTGTCGCGCGCGCCCAGGCCTGCCGGGCGCACGCCGGCCTGCAGCAGGCGCTCCCACACGCCCGCAATCTGCGCGGCCGGCACCACCAGTTCGAAACCGTCTTCACCGGTGTAGCCGGTTCGGGCCACCATGATCTCGCCCACGTTTTCCACGGTGACGAAGCCCGCGTTGAACGGCTTGAGCGCGTCGCCCACGGCCTGCGAGCCGGGCAGCGCGGCGTAGGTCTTGGCACGCGCGTTCGGGCCTTGCACCGCCAGGATGCCCAGTGGCTCGGCGCCCGCGTTGTTGTCGGAGCGGCGCGGCGTGATCGTCACGTCGGTGCCGGCGGCGGCGTTCTGCGCGACGATCCATTCCAGGTCCGTCGGGGCGGTGCCTGCGTTGACCACCAAGCGGAACCAGTCTTCGCGGAAGAAGTAGACGATCAGATCGTCGATCACGCCGCCCTTGGGGTTCAGCATGCAACTGTAGAGCGCCTTGCCGGGCGTCTGGAGCTTGTCGACATTGTTGGCGAGCAGCCCACGCAGGAAGTCGCGCACGCGCGCGCCGGTGAGGTCGACCACGCACATGTGCGAGACGTCGAAGACGCCGGCGTCCTGGCGCACGGCGTGGTGCTCTTCGATTTGGGAGCCGTAGTTGACGGGCATGTCCCAGCCGCCAAAGTCGACCATGCGGGCGCCCAGCGAGCGGTGGATGGCATTGAGCGGCGTGTGTTGGAGCGTCATGGAATCTCTCGGCAGAGGCGCCGCCACTGTGGCCGGGCGCGGCGCGTTATTCGGGACCAGAAAAGCAAAAAGGCCACCCGCGCAGCCTGATGCCTCATGGTGACGCCATGAAGATCAACAAGCTGCGCAGATGGCCCCTCTGTCCTTGGTACCTGAGAGATTGCGAAGCGGGGCGCATAGCGGTGCGCGCCGTTCGTGAGCCCCTTCGGTGGGCGCCCGCAGTGGTCGTGCGGCGCCAGCTCTCCAGAGTGCGGTCGGACGCATGTCCGCCGATCCGCCCGGTCCTGGATGCCTGAGAGTTTTCGGGTGCTACCCCTTCGGCGGCGCCTTGCCGTGTACGGCGGGCACGCTCTCCCGGATGGATGGGCGGAATTTACGGAAGGGGGATGGGATTGTCAATCAGGACAAATCGATGGCGCATTTTGGCAGCCACACAGCCAAAAACGGCCACACCTTCGGGGCGCTGGCGGGGCCGCCAACCCAAAGCGTGTGGCCGGAGTGCGGGTGTTGGTTGGTGTTGCTTCGACTTACTTGCCGATTTGGCGACTGACCTGGTTTTCCTGCTGGTTCAGCGTGCGCTGTTCCTGCTTGGTGATGTGCCCACCGTTTTGCGAGGCCATGTCGCGCTCTTCCTGGCGAATCTGGCGGTCTTCCTTGTGCAGCTGGCGCGCCTGGCCCTTGGTGATTTCGCCTTCCTTCACTTCGTTGTGGATACGCTTGTTCTGGTTGGCGAGGCGGTGGTTGACCTCGGCGCGGCGCGGGTGGTCCTTTTGCCATTGCGTCTGGGCGAAGGCGCCGGTGGTGGCGGACAGGGCGACGGCGGTTACGGCCAGGATCTTGGCGATGCGGTTCATGGTTTCTTCCTCCGGTGGGCGGCTGACCGATTCAGCCGCTGTCCCGTCCATAACGGCACGTTTTGGCTCCGGGCTGACCGCCATCGTGTAACGGGGCGTAAGCGGTGTAACGGCCGGAAGCAAAGCGAGGGGCGCAAACGCGTGCGGTGCGGTATTGGCACCTCCGACAGCGCCCCGGCAAACGGCTTTTCATCGGCTCAATCGATGCAAACGCGCCGTGCTACCATCGCCCTCCGCTGTCGTTCCCGCCTGCTTTTTCTTCCGCCTGTTCCCATGTCTTCCGGTCTCGCCCACGGGCTCAATGCTGCCCAATCCGAAGGTGTGCATTACCTCGACGGCCCATGCCTGGTGCTGGCCGGGGCGGGCTCGGGCAAGACGCGCGTGATCACGCAGAAGATCGCGCACCTGATCCTCGACAAGGGCTTCGAGCCGCGTCACATCGCCGCCGTCACGTTCACCAACAAGGCGGCCAAGGAAATGCAGGAGCGCGTGGCCAAGCTGATGGACGGCAAGACGCGCGAAGACGGCAAGCGCATTCCCATCAAGCAGTTGACGGTCTGTACGTTCCACTCGCTGGGCGTGCAGATCCTGCGGGCCGAAGCCGAGCACGTGGGCCTGAAGCCGCGCTTCTCGATCATGGATTCGGACGACTGCTTCGGGATGATCCAGGAGCAGTTGGCGACCACCGACAAGCAGTTGATCCGCCGCGTGCAGAGCACGATCTCGCTGTGGAAAAACGGTCTCGTCGATCCGGACACCGCGATTGCCGAGGCGCTCGCCAACAACAATGTTGATGATCACCAGGCGGCGCTCGTCTACCGCAACTACGTCGCGACGCTGCATGCGTATCAGGCCGTGGACTTTGATGACCTGATCCGCATTCCCGCCGAGCTGTTCGCGCGCAATGAAGAGGTGCGCCTGAAGTGGCAGAACCGTCTGCGCTACTTCCTCGTCGATGAATACCAGGACACCAACGCTTGCCAGTATCAACTGTTGAAGCTGCTGGCGGGGGGCTCGCACTTGCGTGCGCCGGCCTTCACGGCGGTGGGCGACGACGATCAGGCCATCTATGGCTGGCGCGGCGCCACGCTCGACAACCTCAAGCTGCTGCAGACGGATTTCCCGAACCTGAAGGTCATCAAGCTGGAGCAAAACTACCGCTCCACGGTGCGCATTCTGAATGCCGCCAACGCGGTCATCGCGCAGAACCCGAAGCTGTTCGAGAAGACGTTGTGGAGCGAGCACGGCATGGGCGACGCCATCAACGTGACGAGCGCCAATGACGAGGAGCACGAAGCCGAGAGCGTCGTCTTCAAGCTGTCCGCCCACAAGTTCGAGCGCCGCGCGCAGTTTCGGGATTACGCGATTCTGTATCGCGGCAACTTCCAGGCGCGTCTGTTCGAGCAGATCCTGCGGCGCGAGCGCATTCCGTACGTGCTCTCGGGTGGGCAGAGCTTTTTCGACAAGGCCGAGATCAAGGATCTGTGCGCGTATCTGCGCCTGATTGCCAACGCGGATGATGATCCTGCGTTCATCCGCGCCATCACCACACCCAAGCGCGGTGTGGGGAATGCGACGCTCGAAGTGCTGGGTTCGTTTGCGGGGCAGGCCAAGGTGTCGCTGTTCGAGGCGGCGATGATGGGCGGTATCGAAGCACAGCTTGCGCCGCGCCAGCTTGAGCCGTTGCGCGTGTTCTGCGAGTTCATCGTGCGGCTGTCGGACCGCGCCGCCAAGGAGCCTGCTGCCACGCTGCTCGACGAGATGATGGAAGGCATCCATTACGAGGCCTACCTGTACGACACCTATGACGAGCGCCAGGCCCAGAACAAGTGGACCAACGTGCTGGAGTTTCTCGACTGGCTCAAGCGCAAGGGCACCAAGCCGGAGAAGGAAAGCGAAGAAGACGCCACCGGTTTCGACAATGCCGATGGCCTGATGGACGCCGGCAAGAACCTGCTGGAACTCACGCAGACCATCGCGCTGATCAGCATGCTCGAAGGCCGGGAAGAGGACCCGGATGCGGTGCGCCTGTCCACGCTGCATGCGAGCAAGGGGCTGGAGTATCCGCACGTGTTCCTGGTCGGCGTGGAAGAGGGCATCTTGCCGCACTGCCGCGAAGACGATGAGTTGACCGACGAGAAGATCGAAGAAGAACGGCGGCTGATGTATGTGGGTATCACGCGGGCACAGCGCAGCCTGCATATCAGCTGGTGCAAGAAGCGCAAGCGCGCGCGAGAGACGGTGGTGTGTGAGCCGTCGCGCTATATCGCCGAGATGAAGCTTGGGGAAGATGCCGGCCCGACGCCGGAGGACACCATGCCGGCGATGTCGCCGAAGGATCGGTTGGGAGCGTTGAAGGGGTTGCTGGCGGCTAAGAAACCTGTGGCTTCGTGAGGGGGTTTTGGTTTTTGGTTTTGGTGCATCCCTTGTTTCATCCCCTGCCGGGGCTGACTCACTTTCTTTGTCTTGCCAAAG